>Ga0189291_100077_pt1 | contig 125884 bp, 116 predicted proteins | sample UW1redminimetaG_FD_130331 | JGI IMG/M metagenome (GOLD analysis project Ga0189291, IMG submission 130331) | Marine microbial communities from the Costa Rica Dome - UW179B-red mini metaG | ecosystem: Environmental > Aquatic > Marine > Oceanic > Photic zone | place: Costa Rica: the Eastern...
GCTGGCCGGTTTCCACCAGCTCAACCACGGCATGTTCGAACTGGCGCGTGGCTACAAGGACCGCCAGATGTCGGCCTACTCCGAGCTGCAGGAAGCGGAATTCGCTTCCGAGGTCAACGGTTACACCGCGACCAAGCACCAGCGCGAAGTCGGCACCGGTTACTTCGACGCCGTCTCGATGGCGATCACCGGCGGCAAGTCCTCGACCACCGCAATGGGTGAATCGACAGAATCGGCCCAGTTCAAGCCGGCCGCCGAGTAAGCAGAACTACCCCCTCACTGCCTTCGGGTGGTGAGGGGCCCTGACTTCAACAGATCACAAACCCCGCTAGAGGAGAAATGCAAATGGCACCCCAGACCCGTGTTAAGGAACGCGCAGAAGAGCAGTCTTCGGCGATGGATTCAGACCAGCAGGCCGCAATCCGCATGCTGGCAAATGACCTGCACCGCCTCAATCATTCGGTCATGAAGGCCGTCGATGCCGGCGTGTCGGTGGAACTTGTCCGCTCCGCCCGCCACCATGGCGGCGAGGGCAACTGGGGCGATTTGCTGATCCCGGTGATCGTTACACAGAGCCGTTAAAAGCTCACAAGCCTCACAGGCAACCTAACTGCCCCGCCGTGGATCAACTCCGCGGCGGGGCTTTTTTGTGCGACCGGTCAGACAGCCGGCAGCCCACGGCGGCCGCGGGCGGCGCCGGTGATCCACATCGACAGTCCCGACAGCAGCGCGGCAAGCGCGATGGCAGCAACCATCGGCAACGGCGTGCCGTCGAAAAACGGGCCGACGAGCATGGTCATGACGCCGCCGGCCAGCATCTGCAGCATGCCGCCGAGCGAGGAGGCGAGGCCTGCGATATCGCCGTGCTCATCAAGCGCCATCACCATGGTGGTGGGGATGACCAGGCCGAGACAGGCATTGGCGCAGATCAGCAGGCCAACCAGCAGGGCGAAGTGATCGAAGCCGAACCAGACCAGGACGGCGAGAAGCAGCGAAAAGCCGATGAAGCCACCGACGGCCCGGCTGACGACGCGCTCGGGCCCGAATTTCTCGCCCAGGTTTGCCGCCAGCTGCGAGGCGGTGAAGAAACCGGCCGCATTGGCGGCAAAGGCGAGGCTGAAACCGGTCGGGGTCAACCCGTAATGGCCGGTGTAGACGAAGGAGGCGCTGGCGAGGAAGACGAAGAAACTCGCCATGCCGAAGCCGCCGACAAAGGTCAGCCCCATGAACACCGGATCGCGCAGCAGCGTCACCATGCCGCTGACGAGCGCCGAGAGCCGCACCGGAACCCGGTTTTCATGCGCCAGCGTTTCGGGCTGCAGCATCAGCGTGATCGTAATGGAAAGCCCCGCGGCAATGGCCAGCACGGCGAAAATCGCCCGCCAGCCGGCAATGGCGATGATGCCGGAGCCGGCCAGCGGCGCCAGCATCGGCGAGACCGAGATGATCAGCATGACCAGCGCCATCAGCCTTGTGGCCTGCGGGCCGGTGTGCATGTCGCGGATGATGGCGCGCGGGATCACCATGGCGGCGGCCCCGCCGAGCGCCTGGATGACGCGGGCGGCAACCAGCCAGTTCATGTCGGGCGCCAACGCGCAGCCGATGGAGCCTGCGACAAACAGCGCCAGGCCGGCGATCAGCGGCGGCTTGCGGCCGACCATGTCGGCAACCGGGCCATAGACCATCTGGGCCAGACCATAGGCGATGAAATAGGCGGTGATGGTGAGCTGGGCGCCGGCGATGGTGCCGCCAAGACTTGCGGCGATGGACGGCAAGGCCGGCAGGAACATGTCGATGGCGAGCGGGCCGGTGGCGCACAACAGGCCAAGCACCACGGCGGAGCGGACAAAGGGAGACAACATCAAAAGACCTCATGAAAGGATGGCGCCGGGCAACGGCGTGTGGCCGCGCGCCGGGTCGCACTCCTGCTAGTGGAAATGACTGACAGAAAATGTCAGCAGAAAAGGTACGGATTTCGCCCTGAAGCGAGATCCGGTTTTGCAGACGGGCTGCAACCGGTCGGGCCGGCAGCGACGGCAAAGCTGACCCGAGGCCCGCGGAAAACCGCGCTGTCGGCACGTGATTTCGCAGCCTGAAAGCCTGCCGGATTTACCGGGTTGTTGAAAAATTGCTCATCGGACCTGCTCCCGCTTTGGTTTGGGGAAGCCCAGCCATAACCCGGAGCGGTGGCAGCGCCCAGATGTTTTCGGCAGCGGGGGGGAGGTTTTCGGCTGCACCTGTTGCAGGACTGCCGCAGCGTACGGTTGAGGCCCTTGGGGCGACACCCGGGCTCCGCAGCTGTGAAGAAGACAGCCGGAATGGCTCCCGCGCGGAGTTCGGCGGGGTGTGGACAGACAAGATCCAGGTCCGGAGGGCCGCGCGCGGCGGGCGCCTCTGAAGAGGTGTGGTGTGTTATGGGGTGGCGCTCGCCGCGCGCAGACCCGGGTTGCGCCGGATGATGTCCGCATCCGACAGGCAGTTTCCAGCTTCGCTCAACCGCTTGAGGGCGCTTGGCCCGACGCGGCTTGTCTGGGTTGCCCCAGGCCGTTGCCCCGGACGAGGGCCGCGGCGGAAGCTTTTTGGCGTGGTTTCCGGCACGAAATTCTTCCCCATCATTGTGATGCATGTCCGTTATCGCTCAAGTGAAACCACTTGAGCGCGACATGCATGACGGGGTCGAAATCCGCCACAGGCCCGGTCCGCTGTCTGATCCCGCCCGCCATAGGGCGGGTACGGAACCCGAGGACGTCCCGGTGGCTGACTGAACCTGCGCACCCGCGAGGAGTGATCAGGCCCGCCAACGGAGCCACGCCGGTCACCGCCTCCCCTCGCCCGATGCCGCACGTTACGGCACCGCCCGAGGGGCACGCCTCCCGCCTGGTCCGACACGTTCGCGGATCATCCGGCAGCGGGAGTGCGAGGAGTGTGGCACGGGGTGCTGGGGGTGTGGAAGAAATGGGGGCCCCGAGGATGACGAGGGCCGGGAATGCCGGGGATGGGGTGACGTGCGCGGAGCCCATTCTCCCCCCTTGCGAGGGAGATGTCGGCATCGCCGACAGAGGGGGGGTATGGTGCGGCTTGGTTCGATGGGCCGGTGAAGTTGGGAACACTCCCCCCTTCTGTCACTTCGGTGACTCAAGGGCGAGCCACGGGTCTCGCCCGTCCTTCGTACCCTCCCCACAAGGGGGAGATTAGGATCCGTCGCCGCCCTCCAACCGCTCAGCCGAGAAACTGTTTTGTCACCTGGGCTGAAAGCTTGCGGCCGTCGGGGTCGAGGCCGGTCTTGGGGTGGCAGAGGGTTTCGGCCCATTCGGAGGTGCGGATGCGCAGCGGCGGTTCGCCCGACTGGATGGTGGAGAGGACGACTTCGGCGACCTGGTCGGGGGTCTGGTAGGCGGACTGGCCGCCGCGGTTCTGGGCGCCGCCGACATAGGCCTCGAGGATCGGCTTGTACTCGTCGTCGAGAATGCCGCCGGTGGCGCCGACCTGTTTCATCACATTGGCGATGAACTCGGTGGCGATGCCGCCGGGCTCGACCAGGGTGAACTCGATGCCGAAATTCGGGGTGATGTAGCAGGCCATGGCTTCCATGAAGCCTTCGACCGCGAACTTGGCGGCGCAGTAGATCTCGTTGAAGGGCTGGCCGACGAGGCCGCCGACCGAGGAGATGGTGACAATATGGCCCGAGCGCTGCTTACGCATGTGCGGCATCACCGCCTTGGTGCAGCGGGCGACGCCGGTGAAATTGACGTCCATGACGGCCTGGATCTCGGCCTCGGTGGCCTGCTCAATGGTGCGGACGAAACCGGCGCCGGCATTGTTGACCAGCACATCGATGCGGCCCTGGCGGGCGATGATCTCGTCGACGGCTGAGTTGACGCTGGCGCTGTCGGAGACATCAAGCGGCAACACGGTGAGGCTGACGCCGGCTGCGGCTGCTGCGGCGTCGAGATTGGCGCGCTTGTCGAGATTGCGCATGGTGGCATAGACGGTGTGGCCGGCCTGGGCCGCCTGGACGGCAATGGAAATGCCAAGGCCGGTGGAGGTGCCGGTGACGAGGATGATCTTGGTCATGATGGTGCCCTTTCAAGGGATGTGAGGTTGGGGAATTTGCAATGCCGTGTGGTCCGGCGCCGCGGATCTTCGATCGCGGCATCCGGAATCAGGGTGCGGTGAGGCTCAGCCAGATCCGGTCGAATGTTTCGCTGGCCTCGGCTTGGGGGATCGGCGTGCCGGCCAGCGCATGGCTGCGGGCCAGCTGCATCGCCGGGCCGATCAGCAGATTGGCGGCGACCTGGACCGACGGCACGGTGATGACGTTCTCATCGATGGCGCGCTGGACCACGGCATTGACCTCGCCCTGCAACGGCGCGACCTCGGCCTTCTGCGCGGGCGTCAGCACCTGGGCGGCACCGGCATATTCGAGAAACAGGAAACCGTTGGGCTGGTCCTGCTGAAAATCGAGAAGGGCATGCCACATGCCGGCGATCGCCTGGCGCGGGTCACCTTTCGCGGCGGCCATCAGGTTGGCATGGAAGGCGAGCTTGAGCTTGAGGTAGACCGACTGCAGCATGTCCTCCTTGGAGGAAAAATGCAGGTACAGCGTGCCGGCCGAGACCTTGGCTGCGCGGGCAACGGTGGCCATCGAGGTGGCGCCGATGCCCTCGGCCGCCACGGTCTGGATGACGGCGCCGACAATGCGGTCCTGCACGGCGTCTTTGGTGGGTCGTTTCATGTTCATTTCCAGTAATGAATATTCATTACTGGAATAAATAGGCGTGCGCGGGTGGCGAGTCAATGGGGGATATTGGGGGTTGATGGTGAGAGGCTGTTGGAGGATGGCAGGGTGCGCGGCGTACCGATCTCCCCCGTTGCGAAGGAGATGCCGGCATCGCCGACAGAGGGGGTGTATTTCGGTTATGCCGATGGAGCGGTGTGCGCGGGGACCTCGCCCCCCTCTGTCACTTCGTGACTCAAGGGTGAGCCACGGGTCCCGCCCGTCCTTCGGACCCCACCGAAAAGGGACAGATTGAGGCGTGGGGGCGTTTCCATACGCTCCGTCATGCCGGACCTGATCCGGCATCCAGAAACCGCGTGTCGACGCGTCGGGAAGCGAAGCGTGAGATGGCAGCCGGGTGGACGAAGCTCGTCATCCTCGCCCCAAAAGCGAGGATCCAGGCCCCTACGCATTACCGGAAAGGGCCTGGATCAGGGTCCTCGGGACAGTCTTCGGGCTAGACCCGATGACAGGGGGAGGAAGTGAAATCCAGGGACGATGAAGGAGATGCCCGTGGATGACGACCTGGCGCCCGAGGAAGCTGGGTCAGGGGCGGCGCTGGTGACCGCCCCTGCAATTTCGCGGCTCAGGCTGCCTGGCTGCGGGTCTCGCGGCGCGCGTGTTCGACGTCGAGGCGGAACTTGGCGACGAGCGCGGTCAGCGCCGAGGCTTCCTGGGCCAGGGTGTGGCTCGACGCGTTGGTTTCTTCCACCATGGCCGCGTTCTGCTGGGTCATCTGATCCATCTGGTTGACCGCGGTGTTGACCTCGGCAAGGCCGGCGGCCTGTTCCTGGCTGGCGGTGGCCATGGCGCCGACATGCTCGGAGATTTCCTCGATACGGGCGATGATGCGGGTGATGGCCTCGCCGGTCTCGCCGACAAGCGAGACGCCGGAGCGGACTTCCTCGCCGGAATGGGCGATCAGCTCCTTGATCTCCTTGGCGGCGGTGGCCGAACGGCCGGCCAGCTCGCGGACTTCCTGGGCGACGACGGCGAAGCCTCGACCGGCCTCACCGGCACGCGCCGCCTCGACGCCGGCATTGAGCGCCAGCAGGTTGGTCTGGAAGGCGATTTCGTCGATCACGCCGATGATCTGGTTGATCTTGCCGGAGGCGTCCTCGATGCGGCTCATGGCGTCGACGGCGCGGGCCACCACATCGCCCGACGCGCGGGCGTCATCGGCGGTTGCGCCGGCCAGCTTGTCGGTGTCGGCGGCACGGCCTGAGGCGGTGCGCACGGTGGCCGAGATCTGGTCGACGGCGGCGGCGGTCTCTTCGAGCGAGGCTGCCTGCTGCTCGGTGCGGCGGGCCAGGTCATCGGCGGCAGCGCGCATCTGGTCGCTGTTGGAGCTGATCGAACCGGCATTGTCGCGAATGTGGCTCAAGGTATCGCGCATCTTTTCGATCGATTCGTTGAAATCGATGCGCAGGCTGTCGAGCTCGCCGGCAAACGGGGTGTCGATGGTCGAGACCAGATTGCCCTGCGACAGGTCGCGAAGGGCAGCCCCCAGCGAGCGCACCGCAAACTGCAGCTGCGCCTCGGCCTGGGCCTTTTCCTCATCGGACTGTTCGCGCGCCTTGGCCGCCATTTCGCGTTCCTGCGCGCTTTCGCCCTCGAGGCGGATCTTGTCGATGGCGTTCATCTTGAAGACGTCCAGCGCGCGGGCCATCTCGCCGATTTCGTCGGCGCGGGCAGCATCGGTCACATCGACATCAAGATCGCCGGAGGCAACGTCACGCATGGCGCGAACCAGCCGGCGGATCGGCCCCTTGAGCGCAGTGACCAGCATGAAGGCTGCGATGAGGCCGAAGGCACCACCAACCAGGGCGGCCGAAAGGCTGATGCCGCTGGCTTCCTGCTTGACGACTTCGGCACCGCGCTGCTGGCTGCTGGCGAACTCGAGAACACCATTCCAGGCCAGATCGATATGATCGGAGGCTTCCTTGAAATACTGGATGCGGGTTTCGGCCTCTTGAATGAGGTCGCTGGCAAGCGAGGGAATTTTGGCCGCGGTGGCCATCCAAGGCTCACCGATGGCTTCGAGCACCGGCGCGCCGGCATCGGAGAAGGACAGCATCTCGACGCTCTGGTCGAGCAGGCTGAGCTTGGCAGCCAGGGCTTCGCCGCTGGTTACGCCGGGCTTGCCGGTGAATTCGACGACCGACAGCTCGACCTCGGACAGCGCGGTGAGGAATTCGCGGGCATCGGAGGCCATCTGCTGGCCTTCGAGGATCGGCTGGTCGAGTTCGCCGAACCGCTCCATCGCCTTGCGCGCCACCTGCGAGGCCAGGCCCTGCAGCATGATGCCGGCGGGACGCAGCGCATTGGCGTATTTCTGCAGCGTGATCATGCCGGGCTCTCCCCGCACATCGCTGTCGAGCGTCTCCAGCAAGGAGCCGAGGTTGTCCGCGAGCAGGCTCTTGACGGCCGGCTTGGTGGACGGGATGGCTGCGGGCAGACTGCTGTGAAGCTTGGTAATGTCGCCTTTCAGGCCGTTTGCCGCCTCGAATGCCTCCTCAGGGGTACGAGCCCCGCTGATCGCGCCCGAAATCTTGACGATGTGCTGGGCGCCGTCACCAATAATCTGGGCGTTGCGCAGCAGGCCCTTGGCCTCGCCCTCGGCATCGGCCAGTTCGGTGGTGACATCCTTGATCTTGCCCTTCAGGCGGGCCCGAACTTCAATGATCTCTGCAAGAGCAGCATCGAACTCGGCGCGGGTTGCGGTTTCCTCTTTGTGCAGGCTCCACAGATGATCGACATCGGTGTGGACCTGGTCGGCGAGCTCGCGCGCCTTGACCAGGGCTTCCGATTCCGCCTCGTTGTCAGCCAGCGAAATGACATTGTCCATCCGCTCAAGCTGGCTATCGAGGCTCTGCATCACCGCATTGCGCCGCTCTTCATTCTGCTCGCGGAGGAACTGGGTCATCTCCGCATAGGCTTTCTTGAAACCACTCAGGGTCTCGATGCTGGCATTGGTGCCGGTCAACCGTTCGCCCAGCAGATTGCCGGTGTACAGGTTGATTGCAGCCAGCCCGCCCATTCCGAGAACCAGGGGAATGATGAAGACGACGACTTTGGTCTGAATGGAAAAACGGGCGAGCAACCGGTCGATGGTCATGTGCGATCCCTGGGTGGTAGGACAATAAGATGCGGATAGGACCGCCAAGACCTGGGCTTGCATCATGCAATCGCGCCATCGCTCCGGCCTGATGGCACGGATCTCTGGCGGCGGCCTTTCCCCTTCGTCGCATGCTGGCAGTGCAGAGTTAACACAACCTGAAAACACAACTCTGAAATCAAATACTGATTTGCTAAAATTCTAGCTGTTCAAGCCACCTGACGATTTGCCCGGTTTCCGGCTTGCTGCGATGAAATGACGCCAGCGCCTGGGACCCCGAACGCGACAAGACCCGCGTGCTATGGCTGGCGCGGCGTAAAAAAAGCATTATGATCGCGACATTATTTGCAAACCCAAGGTGATTTATGGCATCCCGCAAGCCTGGCAAGACGGCTTCACCCAAACCGGCAGCGCAGCCGGTAACCCCTGCATTTCTTGACGCAAAACGCGGCGTCGCCAACTGGACCCAGGCCACCGAGTGGCTGCGGGTCCGCGGCATCGAGGACATCGAGTGCATCACGCCGGATTTTGCCGGCGTGGCCCGTGGCAAGATGATGCCGTCGTCAAAATTCACATCCAACACGTCGCTGTCGCTGCCGTCGGCCGTGTTCCGGCACACGATCTCGGGCGAGTACCCCGAGGAGACCGGCGATTTCCGCTACGATCCGCTCGACGGCGACCTGAAGCTGATGCCGGACCTTTCCACCCTGTCGGTGGTGCCCTGGGAAACCGACCCGACGGCGCAGGTGATCTGCGACATGATCACCACCAAGGGCGATCCGGTCAGCTACACCCCGCGCAACGTGCTCAAGCGGGTGGTGGATCTTTATACCGAGCGCGGCTGGAAGCCGGTGGTGGCGCCGGAAATCGAATTCTACCTGGTGGCGCAGCATGAAGACCCGGATTATCCGCTGAAGCCGCCGCGGGGCCGCTCGGGCCGGACGATCACCGGCGGGCAGTCCTATTCGATCGCCGGCGTCAACGAGTTCGACGAACTGGTCGACGACATCTACGACTTTTCCGACAAGCAGGGCCTGGAGATCGACACGCTGATCCACGAGGAAGGCCCGGCGCAGATGGAAATCAACCTGCGCCACGGCGACCCGGTGGAACTGGCCGACCAGGTGTTCATGTTCAAGCGGACCATCCGCGAGGCGGCGATCAAGCATGGCATGTTCGCCACCTTCATGGCCAAGCCGATGCAGCAATATGCCGGCTCGGCGATGCACATCCACCAGTCGGTGGTCGACATCAAGACCGGCAAGAACGTGTTCTCCAAACCCGACGGCGATCCGAGCGAAGTGTTCTTCAACTTCATCGGCGGCATGCAGCATTACGTGCCGAAGGCGCTGGTGATGATGGCGCCCTACGTCAATTCCTACCGGCGGCTGACGCCGGACATGGCCTGCCCGGTCAACAATGCCTGGGGCTATGACAACCGCACCACCGCGTTCCGGGTGCCGCATTCCGAACCGGTGGCGCGGCGCGTGGAAAACCGCCTGCCCTCGTCGGACGCCAATTCCTACCTGGCGCTGGCGGCCTCGCTGGCCTGCGGCTATCTCGGCATCGCCAACGGGCTGGTTCCCACCGACCCGGCCTACCAGACGGTCAATGAAGGCTCGGTCGACCTGCCGCGCGGCCTGCTGGAAGCGGTGTCGCTGCTTGAAGCCGAGCCGGCGTTTGCCGAGGTGTTCGGCCAGGAATTCGTCAACACCTATGCCGGTGTGAAACGCGGCGAGTTCGAGACCTTCATGCAGGTGATCAGCCCCTGGGAACGCGAGTTCCTGCTGCTTAACGTTTGAGAAAAGTAATTCATGACTTACCAAAGCCCCATCGCGCCGGGTGTCTCGTTTTATGAGGCCACGCTTGGCGAACGCCCCGCTTATGCAGCCCTCCCCGCTGCCACATCCGCCGATGTGGTGATCGTCGGCGGCGGCTTTACCGGCCTGCAGGCCGCCCACCACCTGGCGGCAAGCGGCAAGGACGTCGTGCTGATCGAGAGCGCCCGCTTCGGCGACGGCGCTTCGGGTCGGAATGGCGGCCAGCTCGGCACCGGCCAGCGGGCCTGGGTGGAAGAGCTGGAAGCCGATTTCGGCCGCGACAACGCGGTCAAGCAGTTCGCGGTGGCGGAACGGGCGAAAACGCATCTGCTCGACTTCGCCAAGGCCCACGGCATCGAGGCGGATTTCCGTCCCGGCCAGATCTCGGCGGCGCACAAGCAGGGCTACGTCAAGGATTACCGCGACCACGCCCGCATCATGACCGAGCAATATGGCTACAAGGGCCTGAGCTTTCTCGACCGCGAGGAACTGGCGCAGAAGCTGGGTTCGACGCGCTATCACGGCGGCACCTATGATGCATCGACCGGGCACATCAACCCGCTGAAATACGTGGTGGGTCTCGCCCGCGCGGCGGCCACCGCCGGGGCGCGGCTGCACGAAAACACCCGTGCCCGGAGCATCTCCAGCGCCGGCGGCAAGGTGACGGTGAAGACCGACAAGGGCGACATCGTTGCCGGAAAGGCGCTGATTGCCTGCAACGCCTTCATCGACGGGCTGGAGCCGGTAACATCCGCCCACGTGATGCCGATCCGCTCGTTCATTGGCGCCACGGTGCCGCTTGGCGATGACAGCCCGGTGATCCCGGGCGGGGAATCGGTCGACGATTCACGCTTCGTGGTGCGCTATTTCCGCAAGAGCGCGGACGGGCGGCTGCTGTTTGGCGGCCGCGAGGCCTACACCTCGGACAATCCGACCGACATTTCCAGCCACATCCGCCGCCAGATCACCGAGATCTACCCGGCGCTGGACAAGGTCGAGATCACCCAGTCCTGGGGCGGTTCGGTCGGCATCACCCTGTCGCGGCGGCCGTTCGTGCGCGAGGTGATGAAAAACGTCACCTCGATCGGCGGCTTTTCCGGCCACGGCGTGATGCTGTCGAACTATTGCGGCAAGCTCTATGCCGATTTCGTCAATGGCGGCTCGGAAGATCTGGAAGTGATGCGCAACCTCAAGGTCGGCCCCTTCCCCGGCGGCGACAAGTTCCGCGCCCCGCTGTTGTTCCTGGCGCTGACCTGGTTCTCGCTCAGGGACAAGTTTTGAGCTGATCAGGCAATTTACCCCGCGGTTACACATTATCCCGATCCCGGCCTTGAGCCGGGATCTCTCCAGACCAAAGCCTTGCCTTCAAAGTGTCATTGACCCGGCAGACGCCGGGTCGCTGGATCCCGGATCAGGTCCGGGATGACGGTGAATTCAGACACCTACCAAACAAATGCGCATCCCCGGCCCTAGCTTTATCTAATCGATTAGATTATGAGGATGGCAGCGTTTCAGGACAGGATGTCACCCCATGAGCCAGATCATTCCGGTCGATCCTTTTGACTATGTCGTCTTCGGCGGCACCGGAGACCTTGCCGAGCGCAAGCTGTTGCCGGCGCTGTATCACCGGCAGCTTGCCGGGCAACTGACCGATCCGACCCGGATCATCGGCGCCTCGCGCTCGGAGATGGATCATGACGGCTATCGCAATTTCGCCCGCGATGCGCTGCGCGAGCATCTCAAAGCCGGCGAATACCAGGACGACGAGGTCGAGAATTTCCTGGCGCGGCTGTTTTATGTTGCCGTCGATGCCCGCTCCGACAAGGGCTGGCCGGAGCTCAAGGCGCTGCTTGACGAAGGCGCCGAGCGGATCCGGGCATTTTACCTGGCGGTCGGGCCGGGACTGTTTGGCGACATCTCCGAACGTATCCGTTCGAATGGCCTGGTCACCAAGCAGACCCGCATCGTGGTGGAAAAGCCGATCGGCCGGGATCTGCAATCGGCGCGGGCGCTGAACACCACCATCGGCGAAGTGTTCGACGAAGAGCAGATCTACCGTATCGACCATTATCTGGGCAAGGAAACGGTGCAGAACCTGATGGCGCTGAGGTTTGCCAACGCGCTTTACGAGCCGCTGTGGAATTCGGCCCATATCGACCACGTGCAGATCACGGTGGCGGAATCGGTCGGGCTGGAAGGCCGTGCCGGCTATTACGACAAGGCGGGTGCGCTCCGCGACATGGTGCAGAACCATCTGGTGCAGTTGTTGTGCCTGGTGGCGATGGAGCCGCCGGCCTCGATGGACGCGGAAGCGGTGCGCGACGAGAAGCTGAAAGTGCTGCGCTCGCTGAAACCGATCACCGAGCAAAATGCCGACGCGGTGACCGTGCGCGGCCAGTACAAGGCCGGCGCCTCGGCCGGCGGTCCGGTGAAGGGCTATCTCGAGGAACTCGAAGGCGGGGTGTCGAACACCGAGACCTTTGTCGCCATCAAGGCCGACATCAACAACTGGCGCTGGGCCGGGGTGCCGTTCTATCTCAGGACCGGCAAGCGGATGAGCGAGCGGATGAGCGAGATCGTCGTCGCCTTCAAGCCGATCCCGCATTCGATCTTCGATTCGAGCGCCGGGCGGGTGACCGCCAACAAGCTGGTGATGCGGCTGCAGCCGGATGAAGGCGTCAAGCAATGGATCATGATCAAGGATCCGGGCCCGGGCGGCATGCGGCTGAGGCACGTGTCGCTCGACATGAGCTTTGCCGACCGCTTCGAGGTGCGCAACCCGGATGCCTACGAGCGGCTGCTGCTCGACGTCATCCGCTGCAACCAGACCCTGTTCATGCGGCGCGACGAGGTGGAAGCTGCCTGGAACTGGATCGACCCGATCCTGACGGCGTGGGCGGAAACCGGCCAGACCGTACAGCCCTATACGGCCGGCACCTGGGGACCGAGCCAGGCGATTGCGCTGATCGAACGCGACGGCAGGACCTGGCATGAAAGCGACTGATTTCGAGCCGGCCAATATCAGGCAGTCGGTTTTTGGCAGCGGCGCCGAGCTGGCCGAGGCGCTGGCGGAAAAGGTCGCCGCCACGCTGACGGCAGCGATCAATGCGCGCGGTAAGGCAACGCTTGCGGTGTCGGGCGGCTCGACGCCGAAAGCGTTCTTCGCGGCGCTGTCGGACCGTCCGGTCGCCTGGGACAAGGTGAGCGTGACGCTGGTCGACGAGCGCATGGTCGGGCCCGAGCACGAACGTTCGAACCATCGGCTTGCCAGCCTGTTCCTGTTGCAGAACAAGGCTGCTGACGCCGCATTCATCCCGCTGTATCATGAGACAAGCGACGCGCCCGCAGCCGCCGTGGCGGCATCGGAAGCGATCGATGCGCTGGCGCTGCCGCTCGATGTGGTGGTGCTCGGGATGGGAACCGACGGCCACACCGCCTCGTTCTTCCCCGGCGGAACCACGCTCGGGGCGGTGACCGATCCGGCCTGCAGCCACAGCGTGATGACCATCGAAGCGCCGGGCGCCGGCGAGCCGCGACTGACGCTGACCCTGCCGCGGATCGTGGAAGCCGGCCTGATCGTGCTCCATATAGAAGGAGAGGCGAAAAGGGCGGTGCTGGCCAAGGCGCTTGAAGCCGGACCGGAAACGGACCTGCCGGTGCGCGCCGTGCTCAACCACGCCAGGACGCCGGTCGAGATCTACTGGGCGCCGTAGCGCCGGGCGCCGCGGCTTGAGCCGGACAGGCCTCACCGCGCCATAACGCTGATTGTTACCCCTGCAATTCCGGACGGAACACCGTCTCCCGCATCTGCCGGACTTGCCTCAAGAAAAAAGGATGCCAGCCATGACTGTCGATCCCCGTATTACCGCTGTCACAGCCCGTATTGTCGAGCGCTCGAAGCCGAGCCGCGAGGTCTATCTGGACCGCCTGCGCCAGATGGCGACGAAGGGTCCTTTCCGCTCGACGCTGTCGTGCGGAAACCTGGCGCACGGGTTTGCCGCCTGTGGTCCGCGCGACAAGGCCGAGCTCGCCGCTGACGTGGTGCCCAATCTTGGCATCATCACCTCCTACAATGACATGTTGTCGGCGCATCAGCCGTTCGAGACCTATCCGGAACTGATCCGCTCCGCCGCGCGCGAGGCCGGTGGCGTGGCGCAGGTGGCGGGCGGCGTGCCGGCGATGTGCGACGGCGTCACGCAAGGCCAGCCGGGCATGGAGCTGTCGCTGTTTTCGCGTGACGTGATCGCCATGGCGGCGGCCGTCGGGCTGTCGCACAACATGTTCGACGCGGCGGTCTACCTGGGCGTCTGCGACAAGATCGTGCCGGGGCTGCTGATCGCCGCGCTGACATTCGGCCACCTGCCGGCGGTGTTCATTCCGGCCGGGCCGATGACCACGGGCCTGTCGAATGACGAGAAGGTGCGGATCCGCCAGCTTTACGCCGAGGGCAAGGTGGGACGGGCGGAACTGCTCGCCGCTGAATCCCAATCCTACCATGGACCCGGCACTTGCACATTCTACGGCACCGCCAACTCCAACCAGATGCTGATGGAGATCATGGGCCTGCACATGCCCGGCTCGTCCTTCATCAATCCGGGCACGCCGCTCAGGGATGCGCTGACAGCGGAGGCCGCCAAGCGGGCGCTGGCGATCACAGCACTCGGCAACGAGTTCACCCCGGTGGGCGAGATGATCGACGAACGCTCGGTGGTCAACGGCGTTATCGGCCTGCACGCCACCGGCGGGTCGACCAATCATACGCTGCACCTGCTCGCCATGGCGCGCGCCGCCGGGATCAGGCTGACCTGGGAAGACATTTCGGACCTGTCGGATGCGGTGCCGCTTCTCGCCCGGGTCTATCCGAACGGGCCGGCGGATGTGAACCATTTCAATGCGGCGGGCGGTCTCGGCTTCATGATCGACCAGCTGCTGTCGATCGGGTTGCTGCATGAGGACGTCCGCACGGTATGGGGCAAGGGCCTGTCGGCTTACGCGGTGGAAGCCAAACTCGGCGAAAACGGCACGGTGGTGCGCGAGCCGATTTCCAAGGTCAGCGGCGATCCGAAGGTGGTGGCGACGGCGGACAAGCCGTTCCAGCCCAATGGCGGGCTGAAGATGCTGACCGGCAATCTCGGCAAGGGCGTGATCAAGATCTCCGCCGTCAAGCCCGAGCGCTACGTGGTGGAGGCGCCGGCGCGGGTGTTTCACACCCAGGCCGAACTGCAGGACGCGTTCAAGGCCGGCAGCCTGACCGGTGATTTCGTCGCGGTGATGCGGTTCCAGGGGCCGAAAGCCAACGGCATGCCGGAACTGCACAAGCTGACCCCGCCGCTGGGCGTGCTGCAGGATCGCGGCCAAACCGTCGCGCTGGTCACCGACGGACGCATGTCGGGCGCCTCGGGCAAGGTGCCTGCCGCCATCCATGTCACACCGGAAGCCAAGGATGGCGGGCCGATCGCCCGCATCCGCGACGGCGACATGATCCGGCTCGACGCGGTGACAGGGTCGCTCGAGGTTCTGGTCGATGCCGGGGAATTTGCCGCGCGCGAACCGGCCACAGCCGATCTCAGTCACAATGAATGGGGTATCGGGCGCGAATTGTTCGCCCGCTTCCGCGAAAATGCCGGAACCGCCGACGAAGGCGCCTGCGTTCTGTTTCAATAACAGCAGCGGTAAAAAGGGCGGGCGATCATCGCGCCCGCCGCCACGGCTACCAGTTGCGCACGTCCATGACGTGGTCGCGATGCGCCGGATGGGACGAGAAAACGTAGATCCGGTGCAGTTCCTTCTCGGTGATCATCCGCAGGAAGCGCACTTCGATGGTGTTGTTGGTGTAGGTGCGGGTCAACACACAGCCGATACTGGAAATCCGCGCCTCGGGAACATCAAGACAAAACTCTTTCGGGATCTTGTATTGGGTGAGGATGCCAAGCACGGCGCTGCTCGGCGAAATGCCGATCAACTGGCAGCGGCGTGACGCCATGTGCATGACACCCTTCTCGGTATATTCGATCCGGGCCTCGTTCATTGTCTCTTCCATCTTGAACCGCACCTCGCGGTCGTACATGAAAGATTCTTCCCTCTGCAGATAGTTCGTCCCCGAAGCTGCCACGGCACGGTCCCCTTCGTCCCCGTCGTTCCCTTTTGGTCTCTGCAACCAGTTTTAAGGGGCGAAGTTTAATAGAGAATTATTTCGCCGGGAATCCGGAGCAGTTTTCGCACAAAATTTCTGCCGCATTTTCATCACATCCGGTAAGCCCCGATCACGCAATGCGTGAACACGCGTGAGAAGCTGCCTGTCTTTTGTCACGCAGTGCAGCATTTTCAGATTCCCGGCTTGAAAAGCGACGCCGCCCAAAACCCCCGGAATGCAGGCTTCGGGGCTGATGCCCGGGTGCGGAATTGTGAACGCTGCGGGTGGCCTGCGGTTGACAGCGGGCCACGGATCACAGCCGAGACCATGATCTAACAATCTGTATTTATTGCGTATTTCTGATCACTCGGCACTCATCCCTGAAATCCGCTCACGCTATGAGCACGCACCGTTCACATCCATGTGGTTCGCAAGTCATCCCGGCGAGGCCCATCTCTAGGTCATCGGAACGGCGCGGCCCGGACACACCAACCACGGACCGCACGCTTCCTGGCAAACTTGAGATCAAACAGACCAAACACACGAACAAAGGAAAACGACCATGAACAAGATCCTCCTCGCCCTCGGCCTGACCCTCGCAGCTTCCACCGGCGCCTTCGCCGATTCCTCGGCGCTCGACGCCTATGTGCCGCAAGCCGTTCAGGGCACCGGCACTTACGCCGTCGGCGTGACCAACGATCTGGTCTCGTATGATCGTGCCGGCAATGACGGTTCGCCGAGCTTCCTGGCTCCGCAGGGCGGCATCGACTACACCGCCACCGCCTCGATCGGCGGCGGCTCGGAAGACCAGATCGTCTACCACCGCGCCGGCAATGACGGTTCGCCGAGCTTTGCCAACTAAGACCTCTCGAAATACGGGGGACAGTTTGTGGCGGAACCTTTTCTCAGCCCAGCCATTGTCCCCCCCGAACCCTGACGAAACAGACCGACGCTGTCCTCCCAAGACACGTGACCAAACTGAAAGGACTACCCACATGAACAAGCTTCTTATCGCCCTCGGCCTGACCCTTGCCGCTTCCACCGGTGCCTTCGCCGATTCCTCGGCGCTCGACGCCTATACCCCGCAGTCCGCACAGGGCGCCGGAAATTACGCCGTTGGCGTGTCCAACGACCTGGTTTCCTATGACCGTGCCGACAAGGACGGCTCGCCGATGTTCATCGCTCCGCAGGGCGGCATCGACTACACCGCAACCGCCTCGATCGGCGGCGGCTCGAACGACCAGGTCCGCTTCGACCGCGCCGGCATGGACGGCTCGCCGAGCTTCGTCAACTAAGGCTTCAACACCCCAGGCTTCCCCCGCGGATGGGGCCGGTTTTCCTCCCGGCCGGCTCCATCCGCCCCCTGCCCCAAACACCGAAGCCCCCCGCGAACGCATGACACCGACACTCCGTCCGGCGGTCAGCGTTCAGCGCGAAAGCCCCGTCCGAAAGGTCGGGGCTTTTTGCTGTCGGACGGAAACGCTTGTGTTCAGCGGCGGTAGGTTTTGCCCTCGGCATCAAACAGGTGCAGCTTGGCCTTGTCGGCCTGGAAGCGCAGCCTGTCGCCGCGGCGGATCTGCTGATGACCGGGCAGCTTGGCGATGAGCGGTTCGTGCTCGGTCAGCCCCTCGACATAGAGCAGCGTGACTTCACCCAGCGCCTCGACGATGGAGACGGTGCCCTCGAACAGGAAATCATCGCCGGTGGTGACAACAAGATCTTCCGGGCGAACGCCAAAGGAGGCCTTCCTGCCCTTTTCGCTGTCGGCAACACTGATGCCGGTGTCGACCGACTTGCCGCCCGCCAGGGTGACCGTTGCGCTGGCTCCGGGCGTCTCCACGGTGGCGGGGATGATGTTCATCGCCGGAGAGCCGATGAACTGGGCAACGAACAGGTTTTGCGGCCGGTCGTAGAGTTCCATCGGCGGGCCGACCTGCTCGATATAGCCGCCCGCCAGCACCACGATGCGGTCGGCAAGCGTCATCGCCTCGACCTGGTCATGGGTAACGTAGATCATCGTCGTGTCGGGCATGGATTCGTTGAGCTTGGCGATCTCGATGCGGGTGGCAACGCGAAGTGCCGCATCGAGGTTGGACAGCGGCTCGTCGAACAGGAAGACCTTGGGATCGCGGCAGATTGCGCGGCCGATGGCGACGCGCTGTCTCTGCCCGCCCGACAACGCCTTGGGCAGGCGGTCGAGATACTCGGTCAGTTGCAGGATTTCGGCGGCGGACTTGACCCGGCGGTCGATTTCCTCGGCCGTTTGCTTGGCGATCCGCAAGCCGAAGGCCATGTTGTCGTAGACGGTCATGTGCGGATAGAGCGCGTAGGACTGGAACACCATGGCGATGCCGCGCTTGGACGGCGGTACATCGTTGACCACCATGCCGTCGATTTCCAGCGTGCCGGCGGTGATTTCCTCCAGCCCCGCGATCATCCGCAGCAGCGTTGACTTGCCGCAGCCCGACGGACCGACAAAGACGATGAACTCGCCCTGCTTGATCTCGAGATCGACCCCGTGAATGACCTTGACAGCGCCGTAGGACTTCTTGAGGTCCTTGAGTTTCAGACCGGCCATATTTTCCTCCCCATCACGCCAGATTTGGCTTCACCCGAGCCTGGCGAAAAAAGCATCATAAGGTGACAGTTCTATTGTGCCGGGACGCAAAGATCCCGAAAATCCGTGGCCGTCGAGCGGTTCGAGCTCGCCCCCGGGACGACTGATGACCTGGGTCTGGTCGGTCAGGTTGAAGGCGCAGAATATCGCTTCATTGCCGTCGCGGCGGATCATCGAGAGCACCGAGTTGCCGGTGTCGACAAATTCCAGCGTGCCCTTGATCAACGGCCGGTGCGCCTTGCGGAAGGCCAGCAGGCGCCGGTAATGGTTGAGCATCGAGCCCTGAACATGGTCCTGTGCGTCAACCGCGAGATGACGGTGCTCCGGCGGAATCGGCAGCCAGGGCTGGCCGGTGGTAAAGCCGGCGGACTGCTCGCGCTCGGACCAGACCATCGGCGTGCGGCAGCCGTCACGGCCCTTGAAATCGGGCCAGAACTGAATGCCGTAGGGATCGCGCAGGTCCTCAAAGGCAAGTTCCGCCTCGGTCAATCCAAGCTCTTCGCCCTGGTACAGGCAGACCGACCCCCTGAGCGACAGGATCAGGCCGGCGAGCAGCCGCACGTAGCGTTCGCGGTCGTTGATGTTGGCGGTCCAGCGGGTGGCGTGGCGGACCACGTCATGATTGGAGAACGCCCAGCAGGACCAGCCTTCGGGTGCAGCGGCCATGAAATCTGTCAGCACCGTGCGCACGCGCTCGACGCCGAGCGGCACGTTGGAGAGAAACTCGAAGGCGTAGCACATGTGCATCTTGTCGCCGCCGGAGGTGTAGTCGGCAACGATCTGCAGCCCGATCTGCGCATCACCGACTTCGCCAACCGCCGTGGTGCCGGGATACTCGTCAAGCAGGGCGCGGAACCGCCTGAGAAAATCGAGGTTTTCCGGGCGGTTCTTGTCATAAAGATGGAGCTGGTGATTGTACGGATTGACCGCCGGCGCGATGGTGTCGTTGCGCAATTCTTTGGCCAGTGGCGGGTTGTCGCGCAATTCCTTGTCATGGAAATAGAAATTGATGGTGTCGAGACGGAAGCCGTCGACACCGCGATCAAGCCAGAAGCGGACAACCTCGAGCAGCGCGCTCCGGACTTCCTCGTTGTGGAAATTCAGATCGGGCTGCGAGGTGAGGAAGTTGTGCAGGTAGTACTGCTCGCGCTTGCCGTCCCACTGCCAGGCCGAGCCGCCGAAGATCGACAGCCAGTTGTTGGGCGGCGTGCCATCGGGCTTCGGGTCGGCCCAGACATACCAGTCTGCCTTCGGGTTGTCGCGATCCTTGCGGCTTTCGACAAACCAGGGGTGCTGATCGGAGGAATGGGAGAGAACCAGGTCGATGATGATGCGGATGCCGTGTTCGTGGGCAACCTTGACCAGATGGTCGAAGTCGCCAAGCGTGCCGAACATCGGGTCGACATTGGTGTAGTCCGATACGTCGTAGCCGAAATCCTTCATCGGCGAGGTGAAGAACGGCGAAATCCAGATTGCATCGACGCCAAGCGCGGCGATGTAGCCGATGCGCTCGGCAATGCCGATAAGATCGCCGACGCCGTCGCCGCTGGTGTCCTGGTAGGAGCGCGGATAGACCTGATAGATGACGCCGCCGCGCCACCATTCAACATCGGGTGCAATCTCGGAGCCGGTTTGCTGCCGCTTGCCGGCGAGAGTCATGGTTTTCATAAAGTCCTCGTTATTTCACGGACCCGGCCAACAGGCCGCGCACGAGATATTTCTGCATGGCAAAGAACACCGCCAGCGGCACCGCAATCGAAACGAACGCGGAGGTTGCCAGGATTTCCCAGTTGCCGCCGCGGGTGCCAAGCAATTCGACGATCTGCTTGGTCATCACCGTGGTCTCGCCGGTGGCATCGATCAGGAAGACCAGCGCGACAAGAAGATCGTTCCAGGTCCAGAGAAACTGGAAGATGGCGAAGGAGGCCAGCGCCGGAAACGACAGCGGCAGGATGATCTTGACGAAGATCTGGAAATCGGTGGCGCCATCGACCCGGGCGTTCTCGATGATATCGCGCGGCAGGCCGACCATGTAGTTGCGCAACAGGTAGATCGCCAGCGGCAGACCGAACCCGGTATGGGCCAGCCAGACCCCGAGATAGCCCTTGCCGATGCCGATGTCATTGTGCAGCCTGAGCAGCGGGATCAACGCCAGCTGCAACGGCACGACGAGCAGGCCGACGACGGCCGCAATCAGCAGCGAGCGCCCCGGAAAACGCATCCAGGCCAGCGCATAGGCGGCAAAGGCCGCAATCACGATCGGAATGACGGTGGCCGGTATGGTGACCGTCAGGGTGTTGAAAAAGGCCTTGGCCATGCCCTCGCGATTGCCCGGATCGAACAGCACGAAGCGGTAGTTCTGAAGCGTGAATTCGGGCGGCGTGGTGGCGGTGGTGAAGACGCGCGGCAGGCGGCTGTCGCCGAAGCTTTGCGGCGCGGCAAGACGAAACGCGCCATCAACGGCGACGTTCAGACTGGCGCCGTCGCCGACATCGACTGAATCGCCGGGGGCATAGGCTTCGGGTTCGCGTGAGTTGGTGCCCCAACGGCTGATCTCGACCTTGGCGCGGTCGAAGAGGTTGCCCTCGATGACGAACTGGCCATCGATCTCGGCCTCCTTGCCGGAGATCCGGATCGCCGGGGCCTGGCGTTCCTGGGTGAACAGGGCTTTCCACCAGCCGGTGTTGGCGATCTGGTCGGCGGTGCGGAACGAGGAGACGAACAGGCCGACGGTGGGAAACAGCCAGAGCGCTACGAGCAGGACCACCGAGATGTGAACGGCCCAGGTGAGAGGTGACTTTTTCGATGATGTTGAGTGCATCTTCGCCTCCCTCAGCGCGTTTCTTTGCGGGCGTTGTAGACGTTCCAGACCAGGATCGGCGTCACCAACAGCATGATGATCATCGCACTGGCGGAGCCGACGCCCCAGTCATTGGCGCGGAACAGCTTGTCGTACATGTAGTTGGCCAGGACCTGGGTTTCCCATTGCCCGTTGGTCATGGCGAAAACGATATCGAACACCTTGAGCACGACGATGGTGATGGTGGTCCAGACCACCACGATGGTGCCCATGATCTGCGGCACCTTGATCCGGAAAAAGATCTGGAACGGATTGGCGCCATCGATGACGGCGGCCTCGATGGTCTCCTCGGGAATGCCGCGCAGGGCCGCCGAGAGGATGACCATGGCAAACCCGGTCTGGATCCAGACCAGCACCGCCATCAGGAAGATCGAGTTCCAGAACGGGATGGTCAGCCAGGTCTGCGGCTCGCCGTAAGGCAGCTTTGCCGACACCACCGAGGCAATCGATCCGAGCGAGAGCCACACCAGCCAGGCGGCAACCAGCGCCAGCCCGGCGCGCAAGACCAGGCCCCACCAGGGCGTGGCGGAATGGCCGTGGCCGCCGCGAAGCAAGGAGCGCACCATCTGGAACACCGAATAGGCGAGAAAGGCGGCGAAGACGATCAGGATCAGCGCGGGAATGATCTTCAGCACGATCACCGACAGCGGCCCGCCGTCAAAACCCAGCCAGACCGCGTTGAGCACGCCGATCTGGTCCTGGTCGATCGGCCGCGTGTCATAGACCAGTTTCCAGATCACCGCGGCGCCGACGAAGGAGATCGCCATCGGCATGAAGATCAGCGACTTGGCGATGCCGCCCCACTTGATGCGATCGGTGAGCTGGGCAACGAGCAGGCCGAAGCCGGTCGAGCATGCGGGCACAATCACCAGCCAGAGCATGTTGTTGCGCATGGCTTCCCAGAATTTCGGCTCACCGAACATCTGGGTGTAATTGTCAAACCCGACAAAGGCGCCCCCGGCATCGCGGTCGGTCAGCGACAGCCACAGGGTGGCGAAGACCGGATAGGCGAGATAGAGGCCCAGCGCTAAAAGCGCGGGGAAGAGGAACAGCCAGGGCCGGACCTGGTTGGCCCGGTTGATGTTGCGCCCGGCATTCTTGCCGGTTGCGGGAAAGAGGATCTTGTCGAGGAACTGATTGGAAAAATAGAAGTAACCAACACATCCGCCGACGCCGACGATAATGGTGATCAAACCCTGAAGTGCCGGATGCATCCTTCCCTCCCAAAAAGGCTGTGCGGGGGACGACCCCGGCCAAGCGCCGGGATTGTCCTATTTCAGTCTATCGGTCGGCTTATTTCAGCGCGTCCCAGGACTTCTGGATGGTATCGGCGACTTCTTCAGCCGATTTGCCACCGGCGTAGTCGACCATTCCGGTCCAGAACGAGCCGGCGCCAACGCCGCCCGGCATCAGGTCCGATCCGTCAAAGCGGAAGGTGGTGGCGCCGAGAAGAACATCGTTCATCTTCTTGAGCGTCGGGTCGCCGAAGACATCGGTGTTGACCGCCTTGTAAGGTGTCAGGAAGCCCTTCTGGGCCATCCAGATCTCATGCGCGATCGGCGACTCGAGGAACTTGATCAGAGCCTGCGCGCCGGGGCTGTCCTTGGTGATGGCCCAGACGGTGCCGGCGCCGAGAACCGGCTTGCCGAGATCCTTGTCGGCGTAGGCCGGCATGTAGAAGAAATCAGCATCGGTGCCGACCTTGGTGCCTTCCGGGAAGAAGGCCGGGATGAACGAGGCCTGGTGGTGCATGTAGCACTGCGGCGGCGACGAGAAGAGACCCTTCGGGCTGTCGCGGAAATCGGTGGTGGCCACCGTGCCGGCGCCGCCGGCGACAAAGGCGTCGTTGCGGGCAAACCAGCCGAATTCCTCGATCGCGCCGATCACGGCCGGATCGTTGAACTTGACCTCGTTGGAGACCCACTTGTCGTAGACGTCAGGCGCCTGGGTGCGCAGCATCATGTCTTCGACCCAGTCGGTGGCGGGCCAGCCGGTGGCACCGCCCGAGCCGAGACCGATGCACCAAGGGGTGCCGCCATCGGCGACGATCTGCTCGGTCAGGGCCTTGAGATCTTCCATGCTCTGGGGGATTTCATAACCGGCATCCTCGAAGTTCTCTGGGATGTACCAGACCAGCGACTTCACATCGACCTTGTAGAAAAAGCCATAAAGCGCCTCGGCGCCGTCCTTGCCGGGATAGGTGCCGAGATCAACCCAGGACTGGCCGGCGGCATAGTTTTCCTTGACCCACTCGCCAGTGCCTTCGGGCAGCGGCGTCAGGAAGCCACGCTTGGCCATATCGGCGGCAAGACCGGGCTGCGGGAAGACCGAAATGTTGGCGGCCGAACCGGCTTCGGCGTCAACGACAACCTGCTGCTCGAAGCTGTCGGAGCCGACATAGCGCACATCGGCGCCGGTGGCTTCGGCAAAATAGGCCAGCACGTTCTCGGCATTTTCCTGATCCGGTCCGAGCCAGGGTCCGAAGACCGTGACCTGCTCGCCGTTGAGCTGGGTGGCCTTGAGCGCCTCGTAGCTTTCCCAGTTGAAAGCGCCTTCGCCAGGGGCGAATTTGAGATCAGCGGCCTGCGCCGATCCGAATGTCAGCGCGGCGGCGGCTGCGCTCATCAAAAACAGTTTCTTCATCGAATTCTTCCTCCCGGCCAATGCCTGGCCTTCTCAGTGAAGCTGAACAGGTTCTCCGAGCCAGCGCCCTGCCAATTTCAAAGCGCTTTGGCTTCCTTTTAGAGGATTACGAGTGCCTGCTTGAGTCAAGCGCAAAAATGCAGGCATGTTTCGATTTTGATGCCCATTTGCCGAAATGGCGTGTTTTTGCTGCGCCGCAGCACCATTTCGCAGCGCACGATCGGTTTTTTTGCTTTTTTTACGGGCAAAGCTGGGTTTAGATGAAAGACTTGGAATGTGACGGCCTGCTAATGTACGCCCTGACTTCCAAAGCGCTTTGAACGAACTGGATCCTTCTACCGTGAACCTGAAGCAGCTGTCAGAGCTCCTCGAACTGTCGCAGACCACGATCTCGCGTGCGCTCAACGGCTACCCGGAGGTCAGCGAGCAGACCCGGCTCAGGGTTGTCGAGGCGGCGCGGAAACATGGCTACAAGCCCAATTCCAACGCCCGCAAACTGGCGACCGGCCGGGCCGGATCGATCGGCTACGTGCTGCCGGTGGGACGCAATGTGGACCTCGATCCGCATTTCGTCGAGTTCCTGTCGGGCCTGGGCGAACACGCGCTGGCACGCGAGGTCGATCTCTCGCTGACGCCCGCGCCCTATGAGCGCGAGAGCGAGGCCTACCGCCGGATTGCCGCCAGCCGCTCGGTCGACGGGGTCTACCTGTCCTCGATGCGCAATGACGAACAGCGCATCGCGCTGGTGCGCGAGTTGCGGTTACCGTTCCTGGCGCATGGAAGGGCGCTGGCGCCGGCGGAGGGCTATGCCTTTGTCGACATCGACAATGAGGGGGCGTTCCACGATGCCACGCGGCTGCTTTTGCAACTGGGGCGCACGCGGCTGGCCTATATCAATGGCGACACCGATTTCACCTTCGCCGTGCACCGGCTGGGCGGTGTCCACCGGGCGATGACCGCGCACGGGCTGCCGCTCGAAACCCTGCAACACCATTCGGCCGGGATGAACGAGGAGAACGGCTACCGGCTGGCGATGCGGCTGTTTCGCGACAAGAGCGCAGGCGAGCGGCCGACCGGGGTGCTGAGCGCCTCGATGTTCACCACGCTGGGGATCGTGCGGGCGTTCAACCAGCTCGGGCTCAAAATGCCCGAGGACGTGTCGATCATCACCCATGACGACGTCTTCCCGTTCCTCAAGCCGGAAAGCTTCACGGTGCCGCTGACCACCACGCGCTCGTCGATCCGCGCGGCGGGCGCGCGCATCTGCGAACGGCTGGTCGACATCATTTCCGGCGTCGAGACCGATCCGGTGCAGGAAATCTGGCCGGTGGAACTGGTCGTCCGCGCGACAACCGGCCCTGCGCCCACCGAGCGGAAGCCGGCACGCGGCAAGCCGCAGGCAGTGGCCGAGTAGCGGGGTCGGAGCGAGAGAGCCTGGGATTGACGGCTGATGCGCGGTGCGGCGCCGGTGGCAGGAGCAGAGATCCACCGTCTTGGCGATAGCGACGGACAGGAGAATGGAATCCCGGCCGGTGCCGGGGGAGACCTGCCGCTCGAATAATCGCTTGTTCGCGGATCACAATCGGTGCCAGTCTGGCCTTCCAAGATCATGAGGAGAGCGTGCGTGTTTCACGGCAAGGTACTGGTCGCCCAAGGCGGCGGCCCTACGGCAGTCATCAACCAGTCGATGGTGGGCGCGGTGCTGGAATCGCGCAAGTTCCGCAATGTCGAGCTGATCTACGGTGCGGTGCATGGGGTGCAGGGAATCCTCAACGAGGATTTCTACGACCTGACCCAAGAGACCACCCACAATCTGGAGATGGTTGCCAATACGCCCTCCTCGGCGCTCGGCTCGACGCGCGACAAGCCGGATCTGAAGTACTGCCAGGAAATCTTCAAGGTGCTCAGGGCGCATGAGATCGGCTATTTCTTCTACACCGGCGGCAACGATTCCTCCGACACCGTGCGCATCGTCAACGACGAGGCGCGCAAGGCGGGTTACGATCTGCGCTGTATCCACATTCCGAAAACCATTGATAATGACCTGGTCGAGAATGACCACACGCCCGGCTTTCCGTCAGCCGCGCGCTATGTGGCGCAGGCCTTCATGGGCGTCAATCTCGACAACGCGGCGCTGCCCGGCATCTATATCGGCGTCGTCATGGGGCGGCATGCGGGCTTTCTCACCGCCGCCTCGGCGCTTGGCAAGAAATTCTCCGATGATGGTCCGCACCTGATCTACATGCCCGAGCGAACCTTCGAGATCGACGGGTTCCTCAGCGATGTGAAGCACGTGTACGAACGACACGGGCGCTGCGTCGTCGCCGTCAGCGAGGGCATCCACGACGGTTCGGGCGAACCGATCATCGCCAAACTGGCCAAGGAGGTCGAGCGCGACGCGCATGGCAATGTGCAACTCTCCGGAAGCGGCGCGCTGGCCGACCTGCTGACGCGGAAGGTCAAGGAGGAACTGGGCATCACGCGGGTGCGCGGCGATACGCTCGGCTACATCCAGCGCAGCTTCGTCGGCTGCGTGTCCGATATCGACCAGAACGAAGCCCGCGAGGTCGGCGAGAAGGCCGTGCAGTACGGCATGTTCGGCGACCGCGACGGATCGGTGACGATCAAGCGCACCGGCCACTACTCAGTCGACTACGAACTGGTGCCGCTGGAACGGGTGGCCGGCAAGACCCGGACAATGCCCGACGACTTCATCGCCGCTTCCGGCCACGACGTGACCGACGCGTTCCGGATGTATCTCCGCCCGCTGCTCGGCAGCGGAATGCCGGACGCCTATCGGCTCAGACCGAACAAGGTGGCGAAGATATTGGGGGTGGCGGGATAGGAGGCGAGGCGGCGGGCTCAGGGGATGAATTACCAATATGGGGCCGAATCCAGACTGACGGCTTTTGGAATCAAGAATAACGAAAGCGGACATATTAGGCGTATAGCACAGATGTACCCAATGGTTCCCGCCGAGGCAGCGGGTTAGGCATCTGCAACAGATGCTTTCTCTGCATGCACCAAGAGAAAGGCGAAGGCTCGAACGCGAAAACGGAATGAAAACAATCAGTTTCCGGCGTCAAGCTCACGCGTTGACAAAGGCGACACGTCGACCCGGAAGTTTTGAACCTGCCAGCGCCCCTGTTTTTGCTGGAACTCACCGGCGAACGTCACCTTGCGTGCCGTATCGGCAAATTCACCTTGGGCAACCAGCACCGGAACGCCGTCAACCTCTGTCAACTGGCTCTGCATTGAGGGCTGGGTAACAAGAGCCCTGGTTAAATCGAAATTGATGTCGCGCAATGGTTTGAGCTGCGCGGCCAGGCCGGCCGGTGTGCTCTGAGCCTGCACAGGCGGTGTCATCTGAGCCCACAAGACGCTGTAATCTTTCGTGATGTTTGCCTGGTTGACGCTTGATATCAGATTGCGAACCAGAGCAAGGGCCAGCAGAGACTGCTCGGCATCCATACCATTTGTCATTGCATGGCTGTTTGCTGATTGGTCCTCGGCCTGTTTCGCGTCGAAGCGCTCGAAGGCGATATCCAGAAGCCCCAGAAGCTGCTCCGGCAGCAGCACTTGAACCGGCGGCTGGGCTGGCGCCGGCAAGGCCGTCATCTGCCGGTGCGGCCGGGGCTTCGGGGAAGATACCTGTCCTACAGATGGTGCGGCTTTCGGCGGTCGGGCGCGATAATTGGCGGCGTTCTCGCGCGGGACCGGCCCATTTCCAACAGAAGGATAGGATGCGGGAATGCCTCGGCTTGCCATCAACACGCCGCCCTTCACCCAAACATCCGCTGCAAGTGCCGGCACGGCAAAGGCGATAATGTTGAAGGTGAGTAGTCCGGCTATAAAGGGATTTCGTCCATACATGTCGATCACCTACGCTCTACAAGAAGTGACTTTTGACACTTGCAGCGCTGCGCACGAACACCGCATGCGAAGCCGCGCCAAATACCAGTGTCGTGACTTCAACCTAGCCTGAATTCCAATCGGCGACGAAATCGCCACCGATTGAACCTACCGTATAAGCCTTGCCATTTATCTACCGGCAATGCTCACGAATGAGACCGAAGCTGATGCGCCAGTGGCTGAAATGCCGATGCTGGAGCCGACCCCGGAGACCATCCCCGCAGATATGGCGCCGATATTGGTGACCGCAGAAAGGTTGGAGACGTAATTTTGCTCCACGGTGCCGAGACCGAACGTCCCGAAGTTTGTGGTGCTCGAAGCAATACTGGAAACGGCCACGCTGGCGGATGCTCCGACCGCGGCCACCTGTATCGACGACCCGGTCCCGGTCAGGCTGCCAGCGGAAATACTGCCGCGGTTGAAAACACGGCCAATGCCGCCAGCAGCGCCACCGGAATTTACGGCATCTTGGCCGATGAGACTGCTACCGCTGGCCGATATTGCACCTCCACCTGCGCTGTTCAAACTGAATGACGTGCTTGCGCCAACGGCGGAGATGCTGGCGGAACTGGCAAGCCCGGAAAGGTCGCCATTGATTGTGATGGAGTTGGGTTTTGCGGCTGTTCCGCTGTTAATGATGTCGGCACTGTTGATCGCACGGGAGCTAAAATTGTTCCCCGGGAGGCCAACAAAAACTACACCTCCGCCTTCAACACTGCTCACAGCGACAGACGTACTCGCTCCGATCGAAGCAATCTGAACGGAGCTACCGGTTCCGATCAGCGCTCCTGATGAAATGTCCCCTGTATTCCGGACATTGCGGGCTAAATTGCTGGCCGCTTGTGTCAATTGATCGGCAACCAAAAAGGCGCCCGCCCCCTCGATGCTCGCCACGTTGAGGGAAGTGCTGGCGCCCACTGCGGATATCTGACTGGAAGATCCTGTCCCACTGAGGCTACCGGTGTCTATCTTGCCGGTGTTGCGGACATCACCCAAGGTCTCCGTCCGCTGAAACGGAAGGCCAGCACCGAAAATTTCAACTCTAGCTGTGCCTCCATTTATTGCAGAAGCGCCCACTGCGGCATTGGCACCGATGGCAGAGACCTGGGTAGACGCCCCAATCCCGCTGATATCGCCACTATTGATGGTGCCCTTGTTGCTGACCGGGCCGGCATTGTTGACGAATTGACCAAAGTCGAACAGAGCCACACGAGAGTTAAAATTCGATCTCGCAACGGCATTGACGACGCTGGAGCCCATGGAAGCACTGGCGCCTGTTGCCGACACCTGCACGGCAGCACCATTGCCGGATATTGCTCCGGCAGTGACTTTCATGTTCGTGGCATTGTTGGTGACGGGGCCTTCACTGTTGGCTTCCTGATAAGCTCGGCGGCCAGAGATGAAAAGTTGCGTGTTGCCGCCGTTCAAAGATACCGACGACGCAGAGACTGCAGCGCCCGTCGCCGCAACAGAAACAGACGCGCCAGTACCGGCGATATCTCCAACATTAATCCTGCTCTGGAGAACATTCGTGACAGATCGATAGCTGCCGGCGGTCTGAGTGAACCCCAGAGATGTTTCCAATCCAAGCGCTGAATGCGGCGCGTTGTTTCTTTTTCCTTCAATCAGCGTCGCCGAAACCGATGCGGCAGCGCCGGTTGCTCCGAAGGAGACCGAAGCGCCATCGCCTGAAAGTGCAACGCCCCTCAGTGTTGAAACCGTCGAATTCGATACCGCTGCCTGACTTGACACCAACTGGTCAATGAGCCCGAGAGATTGAACATCGAGTATTTTGACATTGTTGCCGAGCAGAGAAAAGCTTGCCGCCGCGCCCGTTGCCGAGGATGACACCGACGCACCGTCGGAAAGACTCGACCCGCGTGCAAGACCCAGGCCGGTGGAGCGATTGACGATGACGCCGAGATTGTTGACTTCCTGTACGACGGCGCCAAGAGCGGGTGGCGTCTGCGCAACACCTGTGACGATCGACACGCCCGCCGATGAAACGGCACCCACCGCACCAATGGAAACCGAGGCGCCGATACCAGAGCTTCCGCCGGTAGTGACCTCGATGCTGCCTTGGTTGGCGATATCACCAAGATTGACAATCGGCCTGCCGATCCCTGAATTTCCCTGTAACACTACGGTCTGGGAATTGGCAGGTGCCGCAGAAAACAGCAAAGCCAGGGCAGAGGACGCAAGACTGATTTTCCGGGAAATTCGCATGGCTGGCACCTAAGGATTGGTTAACATCTCCTTAATAGTCCTCACACTTCCCGTTCGTTCGCAAGCAAATATGCGACAACCAAAAACCATCGCGTCCGGCGGCTTTGAAGCCATCTGGCATTTTTATTATTTAGCACAATAATATCAGCAGTTTAATGGAAAATTGATTGCCTTTTAGCTATTTACCATTTCTTTACTAAGCTGTCCGCAGGTGTCTCCCGCCCGGGGGAACTCCTTGAGGAGGACATCGGCCACGCCCAGTGCGATGGGACCGTTAAGAGCTTCGAACTGCAGTCTTTCCTGGTTTTGGAAGGCGACATTTCCGGTTACCAGCGTGTTCCCGAGTGTTCTGCCAATCCCTACGCCCATCTGGGTGTAACGAACCGGACGCTGGATCATACTGATCTGCCGGTTCACATTGGTGGCGATTTCATCAAGCTGCATCGACAGGGTCAGTTGCGCCCAGCCCTTCTTGAAGGTCGGACCTACACCACCGACGCGCACATCGGCTTCGACCGGTGCACCGAAATCCAGGCTGTTGAAAATCCCGTTGAGCGAATACTCGGACCGGACAGCCTTGCGCGGCTGGCCGAAATATGTCGAGACCACACGGCCGCCCGCTTTCACCACCGCATCGGTAATATAGGACGCACTGCCGCCCTGCGGCAGGAAGTTGCCGGTTGCACCAACAGCAACAGAGTTCACCTTGCCTGTGCTGTCCGCAAATGGTCCGACCACGAAGGTCAGTCCATGCAATGCCCCGGTGTCATTGATGCAGGCGAGGAGATCTTCAATCTTTCTGTATGGCTTGACCACCGTTGGCGCCGCGGCGTTGGTTACGATTGGATCGGTGGCTTCTGAACCAGGTTCCGCTGCGGTTTTGGATGTCGTCGCACACCCCGACAAGGCCAATGAAACGGCAGAGCAAATGAGAATTGATTTATAATTGATTGACATAGTCTGATGCCCCCAAGATTTCAGGGAATATGGTTAATCAGTCACTAAATAATCGTTAATTTTTCCAGTAACTTGCCAAGGGTGAACGTTGTTTTCAGATCCGGTCGGTGGCAGTTGCCGCTTATTGTGCGCCTGACCTCCTGAACCGACATTCGGAAAACCCAGGCAATTGGACCGTCGGGCCTGGCTGATAGGCAAACCGGTGGCGCCAGAGTGTTTGAACTGGCGAAATGGAGGTCTGTTGCCTGAACTGTTAAACAGATTTTAACCATGGGGACACAGTGTGGAACGAACCTCTATTTGGAAGTTGGCCCCGCAATGACATCAAATTCAGCAGCACGGTTTCACGGCAATTGGTACATCAGGTCCGGGACAGCGATCTCGGCAATGGCTGCAGCAATGATCGTATCCATGCCGGCAGCCGCTCAAGAAGTCACCGCAACCGCCATGTGGGGAACCAACTATGGTGGTGTGGCGGTCAGTGGAGCTTCGACATCAGCCCAGACGCACGGCCAAAATGGTATAATCGCCGGTCAGGTGAGTGCGGCCGAGCGCGGGTATCTTGTTTCCACCGGATCCTCCACCACGATCCAGGCAATAGGCTCGCAAACCATCGTCAGCTCAACCATTTATGGAAATTCGAACTCTGCCAGCATCAACGCAACGCAGAGCTCTACGAATTCCGGCGCAGTTTCCAACACTGGCACGCTTAACTGAGTATGGTCTCACTTCCAAAAGCTGCGTTGCAGGCCTGAAATCGGGCCGGACTGGCAATAAAGCACCGGTGGAGATAGTGAGGGGGCAGGGTAACGGCCTCCGGTGCTGACCGAAGGGGTTAGCTTCCGGTTACGCGCGTTGCGATGTGTCGGAAGTCCTTCATGTGCGTGATATCTCGCTTCATGATCAGTTGGCGTGTTGATTTCCACTCAGAACCAAGCACGGTCTTCCATTGCGACGTGAGCCATCTTTGTCCATGCATTTCTGGCGATACTGAGGTTGAGGCATGATTTGTCTCTCTTCCGCTTCAGCACCTGTGACCGAGATTGTCGGCTTCATCAGAACCAACAAGATCCCTGTTATTTGTTACCAACATACAGAGTATCGGCATCCCGCCTTTACTCAACAAAATCAACCAATAAGACAGGCCTCTTGACCTTCGGGATGTCGAACTCCAGCTCCATTGTTTACAGTGGTTGCTTTCAGGAAGAGCTTCCACTGCACTCAAAGGCTGACTTGGGCGCGCGTTGCCGCGCGGCAGCATTGCTTATTTAAAGGTGATGTACGGCCCCACGTTGCGCGGGGCCGCTCAAGATCAAATCTCGACATGTTCCGCCAATTCCAAGGCATCTTCGATATCGACCCCAAGGTATCGGACCGTGTTTTCGATCTTGGTGTGGCCAAGGAGGATTTGGATCGCCCGGAGACTGCCAGTGGCCTTGTAGATCATCGCCGCCTTTGTTCTACGCAGTGAATGGGTGCCATAGTCCTGCGGCCGCAGACCGATTGCGGTGACCCATTCATCAACAAGCCTCGCATACTGCCGGGTGCTCAGGTGTCCTGCCGGATCAACGCGGCTTGGGAAGGCATAGTCTTCCACAGTCCCACCCCTCCGTTCCAACCAGGCGAGCAGGCTCGCCCTCACATCCGCTGTTATCTCGAACTGTACCGGGCGACCAGTTTTCTGCTGAACGACCATGGCACGCGTGCGGATCGCAGGTCCACTGACTGGGGTTCCGATCTTCAACTTCACCAAATCGCAACCGCGCAGCTTGCTGTCGATTGCGAGATCGAATAGCGCCCTGTCGCGCATCCGTCCTTCCCGATCCAGGAAAAAGCGGATCGCCCAGATCTGGCGTTGCTTGAGTGGTTTCTTGACACCGACCATTCGACCGGCGTTCCATGCTGGCCTGCCAAGCGCGGCAGGGTCGTATTGTGCAATTCCCATTTCGATACTCCTTTAGCCACAATTGGCTTCAGGGGGATAGACAAGCATGGTGACCCAATGGGGGCCGGGAGGAGACTGGCAGGTTTCCGATTCGCCTGACGACAAAGCGGACCTTTTCCTGCACTGCGTGCTGCCACACCCTCGACCCTTAGCGATCGCTCGCCGATTGTGTTGCCGCTGTATTGCGGCTTTCCCAAAGCCGACGCTGCTCTCTGCGTTGCAAACCCGCTCTGAAGTCGAGATAGCAATTTCGGATGTGACAGCCGGATTTTCGTCGCAATTGGCTGAATTCCGAAATATGGCCCTTCAGCCGCACGGCTTCAGATCCATCTCCAAGCAGCTATAGTTGCTTCTACAGGTTGCTTCGCCGAGATAGAGAAGCGAACGGTCAGGTCCGATCAGATCCCGGCGACCTCCAGCCTCCGAGGCGCCCAGATTGATCTCCAGGTTCTTTGCAACCTAAACGGCCTGCTGGAGAACCGCTTCGCTCCATCATATCTGGTTATCACGGGAAGCACCGGGCTGTAGAATCGTCGCCTAGCCGCCTTTCATGAACGGCATCAGCACGACCTCCGAATCTGAACCGATTTCCTGAAACCACGACTCCCGATAGATGACGCCATCGAGCGACATGGAGACCCCGCGCGCAACGTACGGCGCGAGACCCGGATAGGCCTCGACAAGCCGATCAAGGAGTTCCTTGAAGGTCTTCGCTTCGATCTCCACTTCAGACTGGCCATCCGCCAATTTCCCGAGCGTGCCCCAAAGCTTGACCTTGACCATGCTCAGCTCTTCAGTGCCTTGAGGATGCGCGGCGGCGACATCGGCAGTTCGGTCAGCCGCACGCCGGCTGCCCGCGACACCGCATTGGCGATGGCCGCAAGCGGCGGGACAATCGGTGTTTCGCCAACGCCCCGGACACCGTAAGGGTGACCCGGGTTCGGGATTTCCAGGATAACCGTTTCGATGTTGGGCAGATCCGACGAGACCGGGATGCGGTAGTCCAGGAAGCTCGGGTTCTGCAGCCTACCGTCCTCGCCGTAGACATATTCCTCATTCAGCGCCCAGCCAATGCCCTGCACGGCGCCGCCCTGCATCTGTCCCTCGACATAGTCGGGGTGCACGGCCTTGCCGGCATCCTGGAAGACCGTGTAGCGCAGGACCTTGGTAAAGCCGGTCTCGGGGTCCACCTCCACATCCACAAGGTGGACGCCAAAGCTGACGCCGGCGCCGTCGACGTTGACCTCATGATGGCCCGCGATCGGCCCTCCCGTCTGCGGGGACATTTCGGCGATTTCAGCAAGACTGAGCGGCGGGAACTTGCCGGCGTTCGAGCCAGCGGGAACCGCAGCGCCATCGACCCATTTCACGGCATCGGCGTCAATGCCCCAATATTGTGCGGCCCGCGCGGTCATCTTGCCGATCGCATCCCGTGCGGCCTTGATCGTGGCAAGGCCGACAGAGAATGTGACGCGACTGCCATCGGTCACGTCATTGTATCCCAGCGAGCTGGTATCGGCGATAATGGTGCGGATGTTTTCATAGTGAATGCCCAGCTCCTCCGCGGCCATCAGGCTGATCGAGGCGCGGCTGCCGCCGATATCGGGATTGCCCTCGGTGACGCCCACCGTACCGTCGGTGTTGATGTTCAACGACACACAGGTATTGCCGCCAAAGTTGAACCAGAACCCGCAAGACAGACCCCGCCCCTGGTTCGGGCCGAGCGGCGCCGTGTAATGCGGGTGGCTGGTCGCCGCCTCCAGCGTGGCGACGAGACCAATGTCGTTGAAGGTAGGCCCGTAGGACGACAAGGTTCCCTTTCGTGCGGCGTTTTTCAGACGCACGGTCAGCGGGTCAAGGCCGAGCTTCTGGCACAACTCGTCGACTACGCTTTCCACGGCATAGATCGCCTGCGGCGCACCCGGAGCACGGTAGGCCGCTTCCTTCGGGCGGTTTGTCAGGGCATTCCAGCCAATGGTGCGCACGGCTTCGAGGTCATAAGCGGCGAAAGCCGCCTGCGCGCCCATCTCGACCGTGCCGCAGGGGTATGCTCCACCCGAGTAGCGCAGGTTCGCTTCACCTGCGGTGATGCGACCGTCTTTGGTCATGCCGATCCGCACGTCCATCGATGACGACACGGTGGGGCCGGTTGCACGGAACACCTCATCGCGCTTCATCACGATCTTCACAGGCCGGCCCGACTTGCGCGACAACGCCAGGGCGACAGGTTCGATGAAGACGGTGGTCTTGCCTCCGAAGCCCCCGCCGATTTCAGATGCGGTGACACGCAGCTGGCTCGCCTCCATCCCCATGATTGCCGAACACAAGGAGCGCACGAAGAACTGTCCCTGGGTGCAGCACCACAAGTCGGCCTTGCCGTCGGCGGTCACCGACGCGAGGCACGCATGCGGCTCAATGTAGCCTTGATGTGTGGCGGCAGTCTTGAAGCTCCGCTCGATTACCAGATCCGCTTTCGCGAAGCCGGCCTCGAGGTCGCCATGCCCGAACTCGCAGTGGTTTGTGACGTTCTGCGTCATGCCCGCAGGCACGGTTTCCAGCGCCCGCCCGGCCAGCACCACTGGAGCGTCGGCTTTCATCGCTACATCGACATCAGTCACATGCGGCAGGGGCTCGTACTCGACGGCGATCTTGGCCAACGCGGCCCTGGCGATCGCGGGTGTGGTCGCAGCCACGGCGGCAACGGCATGACCGTCATAAAGGGCTGTTTCCCTCGCCATGCAGTTTTCCTGCACATCGCGAATGAAATCATCGTCGAGGCGCACAAAGTCAGCCCCGGTAACAACGGCGCGAACGCCGGCAATGGCTTCTGCCGCCGAGGTGTCGATGGATATGATGCGGGCGTGGGCATGCGGCGAGCGCAGGATCGCGCCCGTCAGCATTCCCGGAGCCGTCATATCCGCGCCGTATTGCGCGCGACCCGTGACCTTGTCGACCCCGTCAGGGCGGTTCGGGCGGGTGCCGACATAGCGGAATTCGCGCTTGCTCTGACCAGTATCCATCTTACGCGCCTCTCATTTCTGCGGCAGCCACCTGAACGGCGGCGATGATCTTGTCGTATCCGGTACAGCGGCAGAGATTGCCTGCCAGCCAGAAACGCACCTCTTCGTCGGTCGGCTCGGGGTTCTTCTCCAGCAAGGCCTTGGCCGCGACCAGAATACCCGGCGTGCAAACCCCGCACTGAAACGCCGCCCCGTCGATGAAGGCGCGCTGCAGTGGATGCAGCTCTTCGTTGTCCGCCATGCCTTCGATGGTCGAGATTTCGGCACCGTCGACCTCGGCTCCGAGTACAAGGCAGGAGCAGACCAGCCGCCCGTTGACGGTCACCGAACAAGCGCCGCAGTCGCCCGTGCCGCATCCCTCCTTCGCGCCGGTCAGGCCGAGGCGATTGCGCAGCACGTCCAGCAAGGGTTCGCCCGGGTCGCAGATGAACTCGACCGGGTCACCATTGACCATTGCGGATACATGAAGAGATCTCATTTGGCTTCTCCGGCACGCTCATAGGCAATAAGGGCAGCGCGGCGGGCCAGAACACCGGCCGTGCTGGTACGGAACGCGACGGTGCCGCGCTTGTCGTCAATCGGGTTGCAGGCAGATTCGCAGGCTTTTGATAGCGCTGCCAGGGCCGCATCATCCAGCTTGCTGCCGATGATCGCCTTCGCGGCATCCTCCACCAGAACCACCTTGGGGGCCACCGCACCCAGGGCGACACGGGCGGCGGTGACGGTGCCGTCGCTATCGACGGTTAGGCTGACGGCGGCGGAAGCAACGGCGATATCCATCTCGGTACGCGGGATAAACCGTAGATACGCGTCGGCCGATCCGGCAGGGCGGGCTGGCAGGAGAACCGACGTTATGATCTCGCCCTTGGCCAGCGTCGTCTTCCCCGGTCCCGCCGGGATATCCAGAACCGGGCAGTCGCGAGAGCCATCCGGTCCTTCAATGCGCACCACGGCATCGGCGGCCACCAAGGCAGGGACGGAATCACCCGCAGGCGAGCCGTTGCACAGATTGCCGACCATGGTGCAGCGCCCCTGAACCTGGGTTGATCCGATCAGCCCCGCAGCCTCGACGACACCAGGCCACATGGCGCAAACGCCGGCATGCTCGCCCAGTTCGGCACCGGCAACTGCAGCCCCTATCCGCCATCCGCCGGCCTTGGCCGCGATGTCGCGAATTCCCGGGATCTTCTTGATGTCGACCACAAGGTCGACCTTCAGATTGCCGGAATTCATCTGAACCAGCAGATCGGTTCCACCTGCCAGGACCCTTGCATTCCCGGGCTCTTTGACAAGTGCCTCCGACGCTGCCTTGGCGCTTTGTGCGGACATGTATTTCATGATGGCTTCATCCGATTTCTTCGTGGTGACAATTGGCTGCGGGCCAATTCGTAGCGAGCGGTGACGAACATGGCTATGGGATTCATTAGTTCCGGCGGAGTTTAGTCATACCGCTGCGATCTTTTCATGGGGGGAGTGGATCATCAACGCCGGCAGATGTGCCGGAGGATGAACTGCAGTGAGGATGGTCTGCAATAACAATCCGACGATTGGGGAAAACCCAGGACCGGGCTGGTCCTTTCCTGGGCCGTTGTACTGGTCCATAGGTCAATGCGGGTTTTCAACCAGGGTTTCGATAAAACCGGAGAACAACTCTCCCTGCGACCGAATCCTGAGCTTCGAGTAGATGTTGCGACGATGAATGCTGACGGTTCCGGGTGAAATCCCGAGGATCTTGCCGACCGCATCCGCCGAATGACCTTTGAGCGTGAATTCGACCACCTGGCGTTCCCTCGGCGTCAGAATTCCGGCTCCGAAATTCTGGAAGGCCTGTTCCACGCTTTGGAACAGTTCCGAATTCGACGAAGCCGGATACTGTTTGCCGAATATCGCCGCAAGATCGTGCCAGTGCCGCTGACAGGCTGCCTGAATGATCGGCCATATCTCCAGTATCTGGCGAAACTCCTTTGCCGAGAACGATCTCTCGGCGCGCATCATCGAAACGACAACGAAAACGCCGCCTGGCATCTCGATCACAAATCCGACCTCCTCGGCCAGCCCGGTGCGCGCGTAATAGCTGCGGTAATATTCTCCTTGAAAAAAACGATCCGGCGCCAGATCGCGGATGCGATACAACCCTGGCTCTATCTGGCTTTCGCAGGCCAGGAAGAACGGATCGAGCAGATACGGACCTTCCTGATAGTCTTCGACGAAGATCTTTCGCTTCTCGACGGGAAAGTCATCGAACAGGTCCATGGGGCGCGTGGCACCGAGATAGGCGAAGACGACCGTGTAGTCGAATGGAACAACCGCTCTGAGTACGCCGGAGAGTTCCCTGGCGAAATTGTCGGTGCCGATTGCGGAGATCATTGCGCCGGCCGCCTCGATCCACCCTTTCATTGCAATATCCCCGCCGGAAAGCGATCTACCAAAAAAGTGATATATACAGCCACACCGGTTCTTTCTAAAGTTTTGGCGATAGGAATGGTACCCACCCATACTGAAAAAGATAGTTGCAAATGAACAATGAGGGATATGGCGGCCCCGCGCCTGCGACGGAAGACAAACCAATTGCCGAGCTTAGGGGTGTGTCCAAGCGGTTCGGCAAAGTCCTGGCTGCAAGTGATCTCAACCTCAAGATACACAAGGGCGAGTTCCTCTCCTTTCTTGGTCCGTCGGGCTGCGGCAAGACCACGGCATTGCGCATGCTGGCAGGGTTCGAAGCACCAAGCGAAGGCGATGTCCTGCTGGATGGCGAAGTGGTCAACACCCTTGATGCTCACCTTCGCCCCGTAAACATGGTGTTTCAGCATTACGCCCTATTTCCCCACATGACCGTCGAGCAGAACATCGGCTACGGGCTGAAGCAGCAGCGCCCCCGTCTGCCGAAAGCCCTGATTGCCGAAAAAGTCGGCAAGGCACTGGACGTGGTGCGGCTGGCCGGGTTTGAGAGCCGCCGCATCTGGGAAATGTCGGGCGGACAGCAGCAGCGGGTCGCCCTGGCGCGGGCCATCATCAATGAACCCAAGCTGCTTTTGCTCGACGAGCCCATGGCGGCGCTGGACCGGAAGCTGCGCAAGGAAATGCAGATCGAGCTGCAGACCCTGCAAAGGCAGCTTGGCATCACTTTCATCCTGGTCACCCACGACCAGGAAGAAGCACTGTCGATGAGCGACCGCATCTGTGTCATGAAGGACGGCAAGATCGTCCAGGTCGGCAGCCCTCAGGAGCTCTACGAACGGCCCAGGAACCGGTATGTCGCAGGATTTGTCGGCACTTCGAACTTCTTTGACGGCAAGGTGATGAGCGTCGCGGGAGAGCGCGCGGCCGTGCGCCTGAGCAATGGCGCCGAGGTCGAAGGATCGCCCGTCTCACCCGTGTCGGCTGGGCAGGATGTCAGTGTCAGCGTCCGGCCTGAGCAGGTCAACCTGCACCGCACCGGCGACGGCATGACGGTCAAGGTCCTGAACCGGATCTTCCTGGGGGAGCACACGGAGTATTTCGTCAGGCACGACACGTTGGGCGAGTTTCTCGTGCTTTCGCCCAGACAAATGGAATTGAACGACGGCCCGTTCAATACAGGCGACGTGTTGTTCGCCTCATGGGAGGCCGGAGCCGCTCTCGTCTTGGGCAGCAACTAACCAAAGGGAACAAAAGCGATGACCAAAGTCACTGACTACATCTCAAAGCAGAAGTTCATGGAGGAGCTATACCGCTTCAAAAAGGGCTCTGTCACACGCCGCCACTTTCTCAATGTGACAGGCCTTGGCGCAGCGACTGCGGTGATGGGCGCTGCGGTTCCGGGCCTGCTGACCCGGCCGGCATTCGCAGCCGGCGACATCGGCGACCGCGTGGTCCTCGCCACGTGGCCGAACTACCACGATCCGGCAAATTTCGACGCCTTTACCGAAGCGACCGGCGCGCACGTGCAGGTCAACGTGTTCGGCTCCAACGAGGAAATGCTGGCAAAGCTCCAGGCCGGCGGCAGCGGCTGGGACGTGTTCGTGCCAACCAATTATACGATCACCACCTATGTCGGCGAGGACCTGATTGAGCCGCTCGATACCTCGCTGCTGCCCAACTACGACCCCGCCGCCTATGATCCGCGCTTCTCCGACGCGGGCTCGGTGGACGGCAAGCTTTACGCGGTGCCGAAAGACTGGGGAACCACCGGTTACGTGGTGAACAACAATCACACCGGCGGCCACAAGATGACGTCGTGGAAAGAGTTCTGGGACATGACCATGGACGCCTTCTCGGGTCGGACCATGGTGCATGACTACCAGCTCACGACCATCGGTAATGCGCTGAAATATTACGGCTATTCGTTCAACTCGGTCGACGAGAAGGAACTCGCCGACGCCGAGAAGCTGCTGATTGGCGCCAAGCCGCACCTGTTTGCGATCTCCTCGGACTATCAACCGTCCATCCGCAACGGTGACGCCTGGATGTCGATGGCCTGGACTGGTGACGGCAAGCAGCTCAACACCGACATGCCGGAAATCGAGTATGTCCTGGGTGTCGAGGGCGGTGAGATCTGGAGCGACTATTACGCGGTTCCGAAAGGGGCGCCGCATCGCGACGCTGCCTATGCGCTGATCAACTTCCTGCTCGATCCGCAGGTAAACGCCAAGGAAGTGCTGGCCCACGGGTATCCGACCGCCGATGCGCACACCAACAAGCTGCTGCCGGAATCGCTTCTCAACGATCCGATCCTGTATCCGGCACAGGAGCTGTTGACCGCGCTGGAGTTCGGAGCGGCCGTCACCCTGACCGATCCGAACCGTGCCGAGCTCATGGCACGCTTCAAGTCGGCCTGATTGAAAACGGACAAGAACAGCATGTCAAACCGCACACGCAACTGGTTGCTGTTGGCCCCTGCCGGGACCCTGTTTCTGGCTCTGCTGATCGTGCCGTTGACCGTTGTTCTTGTTTTCAGCTTTGGAGAGCGGGCGCCCGCCGGCGGCGTCGTGCCCGCTTTCACCTTCGAACAATATGCCAACCTGCCAGCACGGTGGACAGCATTCAAGAACACCCTGACGCTTGCCCCGATCGGTACGCTCGCAGCACTTCTCATTGCATATCCGCTGGCCTATTTCCTGGCGGTCAGGGTTCATCCGAAATGGAAGACGATCCTGCTGATCCTGGTGATCGTGCCCTTCTGGACGTCGATCCTGATCCGCAGTTACGCCTGGATCTTCCTTCTGGGCGGGCGCGGCCTGCCCGCGGTGCTCGAATGGATGGGGATCGAAGGCGTTCGCCTCATCAACACGCCCTTCGCGGTTCTCGTCGGCATCGTCTACGGATACCTGCCGCTGATGGTCTTCCCGATCTATGTCAGCCTCGACCGGTTGGACAAGCGCCTGCTGGAAGCATCATCGGATCTCGGCGCGCCGCCATGGCGGACATTCCTGCAGGTCACATTGCCGATGTCGGTTCCCGGCATCGCCACGGGCTGCATGCTGGTTTTCATCCTGCTGATGGGCGAGTTCCTGATTCCGGCCATGCTGGGCGGGGGCAAGGTGTTCTTTGTCGGCAATGCCCTGGTCGATCTGTTCCTGCAGTCGCGCAACTGGGCCTATGGCTCCGCCGTGGCTGTCGCCTTGGTGGTCATCATGCTGATCACGGTGACGGCTTACATGCGGCTTCTCAATCGCCTCGGCGCAAGCCGCGATGATGTTGCGATCATGTGAGGGGATGAACATGAGGCTTTACGCACTGTCGGTTTATCTGTTCCTCTACATTCCCATCGGCGTGATTGCCCTGTTCAGTTTCAACGCCGGACGCAACGCCAGTCAGCTTCAGGGTTTTTCCGCCAAGTGGTACGGCATCGCGCTGTCCAACCCGTTCGTGATGGACGCGCTCGAGACCAGCCTGACCGTTGCCCTGACCGCCGCCTTCCTGGCAACGGTTTTCGGCACGATGGCCGCCGTTGCCTTGCAAGGCATCAGAGGCCCGGTGCGCAAGATTTTCGATCTGTTGATCTACGTGGCGGTGATGATCCCGGGTATTGTCATCGGTATTGCCACATTGATCGGCCTAGTTACGGTGTTCGACCAGCTCAACCCACTCATTGCTGCGATCTGGCCGAACGGCATCACGCCGCCGAAGCTCAACATGGGCCTCGGCTCCCTGATCGCGGCGCATTCGATGTTCCTGATGGCGCTTGTCATCATCATCGTGCGTGCACGGCTTGCCGGAATGGACCGCGCTTTGACCGAGGCGTCATCGGATCTCTATGCCACGTCATTCGGTACCTTTCGCCAGGTCACGCTGCCCCTGATCTTCCCGGCCGTGCTGGCGGGTTTCCTGCTCAGCTTCACCTTCAGCTTTGATGATTTCATCATCGCGTTCTTTGTCGCCGGATCAGAAACCACACTGCCGATCTATGTGTTTTCGTCGATACGCCGCGGCGTCACGCCGGAAATCAATGCGATTGGCACCATGATCCTGGCGGTGTCGCTGATCCTGCTGGTTATTGCGCAGTTCCAGCTCAGGCGGGGAGCCAGATCAGCCCGATGACGACCGCTGCTGCAAACACTGCCTTCGCTCACCCCGGTCGCCTGCTGGAAGGGAAATCTGCCTTCGTCACCGGGGGCGGGTCGGGGATCGGCAGGGCGGGTGCGATGGCCATGGCGCGGCAGGGCGCCCGTGTCATCATCACCGATCGCGACGGAGACAAGGCCGCAAGTGTCGCCGAAGACCTCGCCCGGGAAGGCCGTTCCGCAACATCGCGGACGCTTGACGTCACCGACGATGGCGCGATTGCCGTTGCGATCGAAGAGGCGATCAGGGACCTTGGCCGTCTGGATATCCTTCATTCCCATGCCGGCTACCAGGCCGAAGGCAGCCTCGAGAGCGTCTCGTTGGAAGGAATGGACCTTTCCTGGCAACTGAACGTGCGCTCCCACTTCATCGCCGCGCGCGCGGTCGTCGGCCACATGAAGGCCCGGGGCGGCGGCAGCGTCATCATCACCGCGTCGAACTCCGGCGTGCAATATGACCGCGAAATGATCGCCTACGCCACCACCAAGCATGCGGTGGTGGCAATGACGCGACAGATGGCAGCCGACTACGCCAGGTACAATGTGCGTTTCAACGCGCTGTGTCCCGGCTTCATCGATACGCCTTTCAACGCGGGATTTGAAAAACAGATGGGCGGACGCGCGGGGTTGGAAACCTACATCTCGAGCAACATTCCGCTCGGGCGCTGGGGCACCGTGGACGAAATTGCCGATGCGGTGCTGTTCCTCGCGTCCGACATGTCATCCTTCATGACCGGGCACGCGCTGGTCGTCGACGGCGGTGAATCCATCTGACTTGTGGGCGCCCGGAGCTGTTTTGGTCCATGCGCTGTATCCTGGTGATCCGGATTATTAATCTCGCGGCAATGTCCGGATTGAAGCACCCGAATACAAGGGGTCGCACTTGCGGCGATGCTCTGCTTCCCGCCCCTTGTGAACCTTGGGGTCAGTCGAAGCCAACGACCGTTATTGGGAACAACACATAAGATAGCAGATGACTGACTTGAGGGTGCAAAGCGGTCATTGGTCGAAGAGGGCTTCGTGTCCCCGCTCCGCCCACCAGCGCGCCCCTTAAAAACTCGGCGGCTTCAATCCGTGCGCCCGCATGGCGGCGGTGACGGTGTTGGCCATCAGCATGGCAATCGTCATCGGGCCGACGCCACCGGGCACCGGGGAGATCACCGCAGCAACTTCGGCGCATTCATCAAAGGCGACATCGCCGACGAGGCGGGTCTTGCCCGGTCCGCGCTCGGGTGCGTCGATGCGGTTGATGCCGACATCGATCACCGTGGCGCCGGGCTTGACCCAATCGGCCTTGACCATCTGCGGGCGGCCGACGGCTGCAACCAGAATATCGGCGTTGCGGCAGACGCCGGGAAGGTCTTTGGTGCGGGAATGGGCGGTGGTGACGGTGGCGTTGGCAGCCAGAAGCAGCGCCGACATCGGCTTGCCGAACAGATTGGAGCGGCCGATGACCACGGCGTTGAGGCCGGACAGGTCAGCGCCATGGGTCTGGCGGACGAACAGCATGGCACCGGCCGGCGTGCAGGAAATCAGACCGCCTTCGAGGTCGCCGGTCATCAGCTTGCCGGCATTGACGACATGCAGGCCGTCGACATCCTTCTCGGGCTTGATCGACTGGATCACCGGGTCGGCATCGAGATGGCCGGGCAGCGGCAACTGTACCAGAATGCCGTGGATTTCGGGATCGTCGTTGAGCCTGGCGACCAGCGCCTCGAGCTCGGCCTGGCTGGTTTCCGCCGGCAGGGTGTGCTGCACCGAGTTGAAGCCGCATTGCTTGGCCATGCGGCTCTTGGACGAGACATAGACATGCGAGGCGGGATCGTTGCCGACGATGACCACGGCCAGGCCGGGGCGGGCACCGGTCTGGGCCTCGAGCGCATTGCTGGCGGCGGTCACCTGATCGATCACGCCCGCTGCGACGGCCTTGCCGTCAATCACCTTCGCCATAGCCAATTCCTTTCGATCTCTCGTCCCGCGCCAGCGGTTACGGTCCCGCGGTCGCCCCGTCCCGGGACCCTACGAAACCAAGCAGGACGGCTGATAGCCTCTTTGCGTCCTCCTGTGTCAAAAAAAACAAAAGCGTGGGCTCTGTCAGGCGCGGCGGCGTTCCGCCCCGTAGCCGTCGATGCGTGAGCGCAGGCCGTCCATCTCGCGGCGGATCCGCTCAACGGCCGCATTGCCGGCGGGAGCGGCCGGTTGCTTCGGCGCTTCGGCCGCCACCGGTGCCACCGCGGCGGCAGCTGGTTGCTCTGCCGGCGGAGCTTGATACGGGGCCTGATACGAGGCCTGATACGGGGCCGGCTGGCCGGCAACGGCTGCGGGATGGGATGGCGCAGCGGCTTGCGGCACACTCTGCGGCCAGAGCTGCACCGGAGCCGGCATTGGCGCCGGGTAGGCTGCGGCGTAGGGCTGCGCTGCCGGCATCTGCGGCGCAGGCTGGTAGTGCGGGTGGAACGAGGAATGTGCCTGTGGGTGCGGCTGGGCGTAAAACCCGGCCGGCGTCATCAACGGCGGCTGCATCGGATATGCCGGTGCAGCGGCTACGGGACCTGCGGAAACCGCGGCGTAGCCCGGATGAAAAGCCGGCTGAGCGTGCGCATAGGGGTCCGTCCCATATCCGGGATAAGAGGGGTGCGTGGCTTCCTGTTGGCTCCGGGGGTGATGGCAGGGCGGCTGATAACGGTAATCGGGCTGCGGCGGATAGGCTGTCCAGAGCGGTTGGCCAACGCCTGGCCCCTGCCCGGCACCGGACGCTGCCGAGGCAGGCTGAGCCGGGGCGGTTTGGTGCGGTTGCCCATTGGCGGACATCAAGGCGTGCGGGCCCGGCGCTGTCTCCGGTGCGGACTGAGCGGCTGAGGTCTGCTGCGCATCGGCAGGCTCAACGCGACCCGATTGCGCAGCCGCCGGTTGGGCCCGGCGTGGCTGAGGGCTGTTCGCCTGATCATCGGACTGTGCCCGGGAGCCGGATAAGGTCCGCGTTGTGGCTTCATCGGCGGCGGCATCGAAAGCGCCCGCGTCGTGGTCACGGCGGGGCCAGAACCGGCGGCCTGGTCCGCCCGGAGGCGTGCGCGGTCCGGGCTCCGGCGGCTCGGGATATCCGCCAAATGGCGGGGTCTGAAACCGGCCCTGCGGCTGGGCGCCGTTGTAGGCGCGAATGCTTTGAACCGCACCGGCCAGCGTCGCCAGGCCGAGACCGGCGAAGAAACCGGCTGCCATGCCGGCAATTGCAATGAGTTTGCGCGACGGTCCCATTGGCTGCATCGGCGCTTCCGCCGGCGAAATGACCCGGACATTGCGGGTGGTGAGATTGGAGCGTTCGCTGGTTTCGCGCGAGCGGGTGAGGAAAGCCTCGTAGATGCCGCGGGTGGCATTGGCCTTGCGCTCGAGTTCCCGCAAGGTGACGAATTCCACCGACTGGTCCATGGCACGGCTCTTGGCCACGGCCATCTGGCTCGCCAGTTCCTGCTCGGTCTCGACGGCACGTTGCAGTTCGGTCTGGGAACTGGCGACGATGCGGCGCAGCTCGGCGCTTATTTCCTTGGTGATGGTCTCAAGCGACGACATCGCCGCGATATATTGCGGGTGACGCGGGCCGAGACGGGTGGCCAGCGATTCCGCGTTGGATTTGGTCTGGGTATACTGCTTGCGCAGCTCGGTGAGGTTCGATGACAGCAGCTCTTCGGGAAAGGCGCCCGACAGCACGTCACCGATCTTGACCCTGGCGAGATTGTCCGCCTTGACCCGGATGCCGACTTTCATGGCCCGGGCATTGGCGAGCTGATCGCTGAGCGCCAGGATCACCTTGTCATCGATATATTGCCCGGCAACGCCAACCAGACCGTTTTCGGCCTTGAAGCGTTCGACCTCGCGCTCGGCGGCGTCGAGATCGGCGCGCAGGGAGTTGATCCGGGTGTCGATGGACTCGGATGTCCGCTCCAGCAGGCTGGACTGGGCCCGGCCTTCGGAATCGAGATAGGTCTCGACAATCTTGTTGGCGATCAGCGCCGATTTTTCCGGGTCGCGGGTATCGACGCCGAGGATAATGACGAAGGTCTTTGCATCTCGGCCGACCGAGACTGCGTCACGCAGATTGTTCAGTGCCTTCTGCTCGATCTCCGACGCCCCGCTCTTGCCGGTGAAAAGGTCCCTTATCAGCGACAGGCCGGCGCCGATGCTGCCCGACGACATCGATCCGTTAAACTCCGGATCGCGATCCAACCCGAGATCGGTCACCACCTTTTCCAGCACGCTGGTGGAGGAGAGGATCTGCAACTGGCTGTCGGTGATCGCCAGCATGGCTTCGGTCGAAAGCTGCTGGTTGCGGATATCGTCCTCGGTCACCCGGACTTCGCGCGGATCGACGAACAGCCGGCTTTCGGCGTAATATTTGTGCGGCGTCGACAGCGCCATCACAACACCGAGAACCGCCCCGGCAACGGTGGCCATGCCGATCCTGTTGCGATGGCGCCAGACCGCGGCGACCAGGATGGAAGGATCGAGCAGCGGACGGGCTTCATCCTCGAACTGACCAGAGGATGAAGGGTCACGCCAGTGATAATGGCCGCCGCGGGGATATGGGTCATCCCGGGAGTAAGGGTCGTCATAAGGCTGACCCGCGTGCGCAGGCGCCGGATCATGCCTGGCCGGATCCTGTTGCAGAGCCTCCTTGCGCAACCGCTCCTGCCGCACGGCCGCGAGGCGGGCGGGATCGATTCTCTGGTCGCGCGGGCTCTCGGCCTCATGGCTCACGGATTGACCGTGTCCGGGCGCGGACAATGGTCCGGATGGCTTGTCTTCAGACGCGACGGTGCCGATCAGACGGGCGATGCGGTCGCCGAATTTTTCCCGCCCGGGAGCAGCAGTCCTGACCTGATCACGCGACGCAGCGACGGTGACGCGGCCTGGCGCGGAGGGTGGGACCGATGGGGAGGTTGGGGCCGGTGCAGGAGGCGGGGCGGAAGCCAACACAGAGGCAGGGGGTGAGCGGTGCCGGGGTACGGCTGAGCGCGGCGGCTCCGGCTTTTGCTGCTTGGCATATCCGGAGGTCGAAAGACGGGCGCCGCGGGACGAGGTCGCCAGCAATGACGGCACGGGACCGGTCAAGGGCTTGCCGGGCCCCTTGCCCACCAAACCCTTGTGCTCAAGCCCCCCGCCGCCGCCGCTTGCTGACGCGGGCGCAGCCGGAGGCGCATCGCCGGCGTGATCAAGCAGCGATCCGCGGCGGCCACGGCGTCTTCGGTCTTCGGTGGAATCGCTCATCCGGCTCCAGCCACCCCTGTTGGCAAGATTTTCAACTTCGTTAAGACAAGCTATAAAATCATGGGTAACAAATAGTTAATTTAGCCGGTATTCACCGCCACAATGCGGCTTTTCCGGTAAATCAGTCGGCTTTCGTTTACGGGCCGCAGTGCGCCCGAGAGGGTGGGTCTCCCGGGTTCATACGTCGAATTAACAAATTCACCCTATGATTTGCCTGATGAAACGACGTCTGCGCCCGCAGCAAACGTCTCCCCACAACGGTACACGATGATTGTTCGCCTGAGAGACTTCGCAAGCGCCAACAGCGGCCTGATCCGCGCCTATCTGTCCATGGTTGGCGGATCGGCGGGACGTCTGGTGATTTCGCTCGTCTATTTCATTGCGATTGCCAACACGCTTTCGATCGGCGACTTCGGCCTGTTTGCCACCGCGTCGGCCTGCGGCATCATGCTGTCCCGGCTGCTGGCCTTCGGGTTCGTCTCACCGCTCTACCGGATCGCCACGGTCAAGACCCGGCTGCTTGGCGTCTACACGGCCGGATTTCTGGGCGGGATGGTGCTTTCCGCACCGGTGATCGTGCTCGCCGCCTGGCTGACCCATGCCCTGGTCTTTGCCGACCAGATCGCCATGGCGACCTATGCCAAGATCATCCTGGCCGAAGTGCTGTGCTGGCGGATCATGGAGATCGCGGTCATTGTCAGCTATGGCACCAACCGGTTTGGCGCAGGCTCGGTACTGGTGGTCATCGCCACGGCGCTGAAGACGGTTGCCGCGGTCGTGTTCGCCTTGTTGGCGGATGGATCGCTGGCCAGCTGGGGCTGGTATTACCTCGCCGCCAACGGCATGGCGGCTGTTGTGGCGGTGCTGTTCTTCTATCCGCGCGTCCGGCTTCGCTGGAAGCCCGCACTCTATGTGCGGCGATGGGTCGATGCGGTCTCGGTGGCCGGGGCCGAGATGCTGTTCTACATCCAATCGGAACTCGACAAGGTGCTGGTGCTGTCGCTGGGCGGGCCCGAAACCGCCGGTATCTACGCCATCATCATGCGGCTTGTCGATCTGACCGCACTTCCGGTTCGCGCCTTCCTGACGGTTCTGACCCAACGGCTGATGCGGACATCGAAAATGCTCGATGACCTGAAGACCCGGATCATGCTGGAAGGTGCTGTGGCGGCGGTCTCGACAGCCGGGCTTCTCGGCATGGCCGGCTTCCTGTGGCTGTTTCCCAATGCGCTGGGCAAGAATGTCGCGGTCGCCGCACCGCTGCTGATCTTCGTGACGCTCGTGCCGGCATTCCGCAACCTGATCGAGTACCACTCGGAACTGCTCTATGCGACGGGCCGGACGGTGATCCGGATGCTGGTGCTGGCGTCGCTTGGCGCGATGAAGGCGTTGCTGCTTGCCTACGTGCTGGGCCTGCATACCGACGTGGTTGTCTGGGTCGAATTGCTCAACGCCGCTTTCCTGGTGCTCTACCTGCAATCGGCGCTGATGACCTACCGGGCGCTGCGCTCGATCAAGAAGCGGCCGATCTGAGGCTATTCCTGCGGCGTGACCGAGAATGCCAAGCGACGGATCTCCGAGATCGGATGATGGACGAAGGATTGCACCCCGACCGCGACCTGGTCCAGCCGCAGATCCCGCATGAAGGTTTCAAGACCCTGAAGCGTTTCGGGATAGGTCTCGCGGAACCAGAGCATATGGCACAGCGCCTTTGCTGAGGGCGCATGCCCCTCCCCGCCCAGAACCTCATCGGCGAAGCGGCCATAGATGGTGCATTCCGAGATGGCGCGCGAGGACACAAGCGCGCGGACCCAGTTGCGGCCGGTGACCTTTTCGATGTGATCGAGCAATGCCCGGGCGGTATCGACGCGCCAGCCGATGAAGGTGTTGATGTAATCGTGAGCCGGCGAGATGGTCGCTGGCAATCCCAGCAGCTTGCCGGCATGGGCGAGCCAGCCGCGATGGTCAGCCATGGCAGCGGAGACGCCGCCGTCGATGCGGAACATCCGCATCCTGCCGCCCGTCCACATTTCGGCGGGATTATAGGGACGCACCATGACGACGTCGGAATCCACCGACAACAGCATGTCGGCCTCGACGTGCCTTGCCAACGCCAGGCGCCGGATCTGCTGCGCATGCCAGCCGCGCAAGGGAACCGAAAAAGGGCTCAGCCAGACGCGGCGGCGACCAAGGCTCGATGGATCAGGGAATGAGCGAAGCCAGCGGGGGAACAGCTCGGTCTCGCTGACAACGCTGCGGCGCGGGCTTTCAAGCGGTTTGAAGGCGGCCACATCGCGCGGTTCGACAAGCAGATAGTGATGCCAGTCGCCCGCCAGAAAACGGTCGAGGCTTTCGCACATCAGGGCGCAGCGCTCTAGGTCATTGGACCAGGACGCGGTCATTACGGCTGTCTTCATGGCGTTCCGCTCGATTCCTGCAGGCGTGCGGAGAATTGGCTGTCAGGCCGGGATCCCGGTCTGCCGCCCCACACCCGAAACCTTGTAGCGCAAGACATGGAACAGGAAAACCGGATTGCCGACGATATAGCGGCGCCACAGCCGGGAGGGTTCGAGAATGAGCCGCCAGAGCCACTCCAGCCTGAGATCGCGAAAGGCCTGCGGGGCGCGTGGCACCGCACCGGAGACGAAATCGAACAGTGCGCCGACACCGAAGACGACGCGGCCATGGCCCTGCCTGATATTGCTGTCGATCCAGATTTCCTGGAACGGGCTTCCCATCGCCACCAAGGTGATGTCGGGATTGATATCGGCTAGACGCTGAAGCACAGCCGAACTGTCGGCCTTGTCGAAAAAACCGTCCGAGACCGCCACGAACTCATGCCATGGGGTGGCGGTTCTGAAATTGATTGCCGCACGTTCGAGAATTTCCGGACGAGCGCCGATGAGGGCGATCTTGAGCGGGCGTTCGGCATGCACGAGCAGGGCCGGAATGAAGTCTGTGCCATTGAGATTTGCAGGGAACGCCGCGCCATGCAGCGTGCGCGAGGCGATATCGACGCCAAAGCCGTCGGGCAGCACCTCGCACTTGCTCAGACCCTGGCGGTAATGTGGATCGCGCATGGCGAGGTTGGCGTTGTTGGCGTTGAGGAAATTGAAGATCCGCTGCGGGCCGTTGCCGTCGATCGCGCGCTTCAACTCGTCGAGCGCCTGGGACCAGCCGAATGCCGAGACCCGAATGCCCATGATGTCCCGATGCTGACCTTTTTCCAATGCAGGCATGATAACTCCGAACATGCTATTCGAAACGGGTTTTCCACCACGGGACGCCCTGAGCAAAGGTGTTAGCACTTTCTTAACGTATTCGCTTCCGCATTTCGCAAATGCGGTTAAGCGCGGAGTTTACCTCTTGTTAACCATCGGTCCGGCACCGCTGCAAACCGCGCGACAAGGCACCGACCAGTCCGTCGAGCTGGCGGGCATGAAACGCACGGCCATCGCGATCAAGCGCCTCGCCGGCGCGTGAGCGGCCGACCATGGCGGCCAGGGCTTCGGCAAAGCCTTCGGGATCGTCGCTGGTCATGCAGTTGTCCGGCAGCGCGGACATCCCCCGCAACGCGCTTTGCGTCGCCACCGATGGCAACCCCATCTCGAAGGTCTCGATGGTCTTGAGCTGGACCCCGGTGCCGGTGCGCGAAATCAGCGGGATGACCCGGCAGTCGCGGACAAAGCCGCGGGCATCGGGCACACGGCCGAGGAAGGCGACATTGGCGGGGGCCTGCGGCACGTCGGAGCCAATGCCGCCGGCAATGGCAATCCGGAAATCAGATGGCAGACGGGGAACGACCTCGCCCAGGAACCAGTCGAGGCCGGCGCGATTGGCGGCCCAGGTCCATGATCCGATCATGCCCGCGTCATACTGCGGCACCCGTGCCGAGGGTGGCTGCGGCGGCGTGACCGAGGTTACCAGCGGAAGCACGCTCGAGTGCTCGTCACCGGCCACACCGAGTGCTGCGCGGTCGGCCTCGGCAAGCGTGAAGACGTGCCTGGACAGGGTGCAGAGGCCGCGCTCGAGTTCAATGAGAAGCCGTGCATCGCGGCGAAACAGAAACCGGGTGAGCGGGGTTGCGGCATTTGCGGCATTGTCGGCAGCGCTGCGGGCTTCGACATTGTGGGCGACGAAGACCGACGGCCAGTCTGCAAAGATGTCCCGGAATGCGCCGGGCAGTTGCACCGAATTGAGGATCAGTCCGTCAACCGGTGCGAGCCCGTCCAGGGCGGAGCGAATGTCAAAAGGTGTTGCGGCATGCATCTTGGCGACAGACACCGGTTCGCCATGCACAAGGGCATCCTTCAGCCAAAGTGCCTTTTGCAGTTTTCCGACGCGGGCGTTGGTGACCTCCAGTTGACCCAGAAGCCGGGTGTCGTGCGGATTGGCAGGCTGGTGACCGGGTTGCAGAAACCCGAGCACGGAGACGCTGTGTCCCGCCAGCCTGACCGCATCGGCAATCACCCGGTTGGCAATGTCATAGCCTGACGCGGGGTTCGCCACCGGGACCAGCGATGAAATGAAGACAAAGTGCATACGGGTTTGCTCCGATATCGCCGCGCATCCTACCTGAGCGGCTTGAAAGGCCGGTTAAACCGCCGATTCAAATACCACATGTCACTTTCAGGCATTCTTCAGATTCCTGTGGTTGGATGAACATGTACCAACCGGACAGCGACCATGACGCCAGATCCCATTTCCGTTTCCGAACATGCCCGCTCGACGGGCCTGAAGCCGGAGCGTGTCCGCGTTGTCGTGACGTTGCCGACATTCCGCCGTCCGGATCACCTGGTGATGACGCTGGATTCGCTGCAGGCGCAGGGATTGGGTGACGAGACGGCCGTAGTGATCATGGACAATGACGCCGAGGGATTGCAGGGCGCCCAGGCTGCCGCAGACTGGCTGACGACCGCGCGGCTCAAGGGCATTGTCATCGTCGCGCACCAGCGTGGCAACTGCCATGCCTACAATGCCGGCTGGGAAACGGCCCTGGCGGAATTTCCCCTTCTTACCCACATCGCGGTGATCGACGATGACGAGATCGCCGAACCCGACTGGCTGTCGGGGCTGATGAAAACGGCACAACAAACCGGGGCCGATCTGGTTGGCGGACCGCAAATTCCGGTGTTTGTCGACAAAGCGCTTGATGGCTGGCGCAGGCATCCGGTGTTCATCCCGCACTACCGGAAAACCGGGCTTGTGCCGATCCTCTATTCCTCCGGCAATGTCTTGATATCGCGGCCGGTGCTGGACATGATGCCGCGACCCTATCTCGATCCGGCGTTCAACTTCATCGGCGGCGGCGACAGCGATTTCTATCGCCGGGCCAAGGCCCGCGGCTTTTCATTTGCCTGGAGTGCCGAAGCCGCAGTGATGGAAACATTGCCCGCGCGGCGAGCCGAGTTTTCCTGGTTGAATGCACGGTCGCTCAGGAACGGCGCGATTTCGGCAATTCTGGAAAAGCGGCAATGGCCTGGAACGCCCGGACGGGTCCGCACATTGCTCAAATCGCTGGCCCTGCTTGCCGCATCACCATTGCGCGGCCTTCGGCTCGCCCTTCAAACCGGCTCGCCGGTGATCGGGCTCTACCACATCCAGGTGGCTCTCGGGCGGCTGATGTCGGAATTCGGACTGGTCAACGAGCAGTACCGGAAACCCGAAAGCAACTGAACTCCTGCACGGAAACGTCCCGCCTGCGCGGTCTGGCTCGGTCAGGACGAACACTCATGCATCCATTCAAGGTGTTGCAGCGCCGGTCGCAGCCGGCGCCGAGGCTCGAGGAGCCCGCCACCAAGGCGTGGCTCAGTGCGAAGGCGCGGCGGCCGGAGGCGGCGGCGATGCCGGTGCGTCGACGGTCGCGTTGTTCTTCAGGGAATGGCCCTGCTGCACGTTGGACCTGATGTCTTCCTTCGACAGGAAGTCGATCTGCTCGACGATCACATCATGAAACACGGTTTCGCCGACGCGCTCGTTGAGGCTGTCGCGAATGTGCGTCTTGAAGGATTCGAGGTCAAATCTCTCCATGTCCGGGAAGTCGATGAGGGGTTCACCGACCAGCGCCGTGTAGAGCGCATCGGTAATCAGATCCGGGACCGGGATGGTCAAGGCAGCGACCCTTTCAGGATCGACGGTGTAGGACAACCGGGTCAGGAAATAGCCCTGCACGGCTCCGCTGCTGATGACCGGGATGGATGTCACCTCACCACGAATGGTTTCGAGGCCGCCGAACATCTCCGACGGCGGCTCGACGACTTCCTTCTTGTTGGCAAGCTGGACCGAAAAGTAGACCGAAGCCAGCGCCACTCCACAGATCCAGACACCGGTGATCAGCAGTTTGATCATGACAGATCAGAAGCCCTGAACTGATCCTCGGAATAGGTTCCGTCAGCTTCGGCGGCGGCGACCGTTTCCTTGATCATCTCGGCAATGTCGCGAACCGCTTCCATATGGGCCTGGACCTTGAGGTTGTTGGTCTTCAGCTTGGCCTTGACGGTCTCCAGATGGGTCTTGTGCGCTGGCTCGAGGTTGGCCGGGCGGCTGCCGTTGAACAGCATCGTCATGTCATACAGACAGCGGCTCTTGATCGAGTTCGACCGGACTAGGTCGAATTTGGGATCGGTGCCAATGGCCGCGTTTTCCGCGTCGACAATGGCTTCAAGCCGGGACAGGACGCCGATGATACGGTGATCGTGTGAATTCAGGTCGCTCATGCTGCTGGTTGCCTCCGGCTGGATTTGTCTGCCGCGTCTGCGGCTTCATCAGATCCTGCGACATCGGCAAGGATCTGCTTCTGGACTTCATTGACCAGGCTCGCGGCCCGGTTGGTCACGTTGGATCCGATGCTGTCGGCGGATTCAGGCCGCAACCCGGAGCTGAAACGGTCGCCCATCAAGTGTGCCGCGATGCCGATGCCGCCGCCCTTGGCCAGCGCTGCACCCAATTGTTCGGCCATCATGCCCTTCCAGATCTCACCGGCGGTTCCCTTGCCGTAGAGCTGTTCGCTGTCTTTGGGCAGCATGGAGCCGATGAAGTTCTGCAGGATCATCGCTTCAAAGCGCTGATAGGATTCGGCTGACTTGTCAGGCGCGGAATTTATCGAAACCGAAGCGCCGAGGTTCGATCCGTCGGCGGACGCCAGCAGCTGCTCCGAGAACGCCGGCGTGCTGGCGGCCTGCGTGGATTTGCGGATCGATGCCGCCTCAAGCAGTGCTTCGGCCTTCTGCGCCACGGCAGGATCCGCCGCCCGCACGACATCAAGTATAATATCGGTTGCCGTTTGTATGGACAAAGAGCTTTCCTCGCAGCAATTGACCGGAAATCATCGCCGACACTTTGTCCTATGAAGCTTACGCTGGCCTTGCGCTGCCAAGGCTGAGAGCCGCCTGCAGAGTTTTGCGGGGGGCCGGCGGTTTGAAAGCTGCGGAGCAGAGATCACGCACAAGCCCTGCACAGGGGCGGCAGACGGATCGGTATGAAGGCGGATCAGGTGTCGGACCCGCGGCGTTGCAGCGAACCGTCAAGGAGATCGAGCAAGGTCTCATCGACCGCCAACCGGTCCTCGACTTCGGCAGCCCGTTCAGCCTGGTCTTCCAGCCGGTCGGCCTTCGTCTTCTCGGTCAGCATGCGGCGTTCCTGCAGGCTCTTTGCGCCCTCCAGCAATTGCGACTTTGCCGAGAGCCGCTGGAACCGCTGAGCATATTGATGAGACATCGCGGCATGGATCGGATTGAAGGATCCGACAGCCTCGACCAATGCCTCCTGGGTGGCCTCGGTTGCCGCCTGCTCCCGCAATGTGTGGGACAGTTCGGTCTCGGCCATCCGCTCGATCTGGCGCTGAACCCGAACCAGCCGGGCAAGCTTTTCTGCGCGTGACGCCGCCATTTCAGAACAACCCCATGAACAAGTCCTCGAACCCGTCGATAAACAGCGAAAACAGGGAATTGGAACCGAAGTACACCAGGATCAGCCCGCCTGTCAGGATGAACGGAAGCGAGATGAAGTAGACCGGAATCTGCGGGGCCAGCTTGTTGACCATGCCGATCGACAGGTTGAAAATCAGACCGTAGACGAGGAACGGGCTGGCCAGCCTGAGCACCAGCATGAAGGCACCGGCAAGGGTGTCGGTGACGGTCATCAGGGCAAGCCTGGTTTCAAATCCGGCGCTCATCGGCATGAAGTTGTACGACCGCACCAGCGCGGCGATCACCATGTGATGGAAATCGGTCACAAACAGGATGAAGAGCGCAGCAAAGGTAATCAGCGAGGTGAGCTGTCCTTCGGCTTCGTTTTCAACGACGCTGCTACCGGGCGACGAGTTGAAGCCGATCGCCATGGATATGGCGGTACCGCCGAACTGGAGCGCGACCACGATGTAACGCGCAACCAATCCCAGGGTGACGCCGATCAGCATTTCGGTGCCAACCAGAAGGATGTAGACGCGGCCACCGGTCTGGACAGTGGGATAAATGGTGTCCCACAGGATCGGAAGCAAGGCCATGGAAACAGCGACCGCCACGAACAGGCGGATCTGGACCGGAACGCGAAAACTCGAAAACCCGGGCAGCAACATGAAACAGCCGCCGACCCGACAAAAGGCCACAAAAAGCGCGAGGACCGTGCCTTCAGGGTCCTCGATCACGAAATCGAGCCGAGAAGCTTGATCTCGATACCCTTCGCGATTTCGACGTGCGAGAGCACCGGCAGTGTTGCAAAGATCCGTTCGACAATCATTCGGACATAAGGCCGTGAGTCGGGCGAAGTTACCAGCACAAACGGCACGCCCTTGTCCATGTGTTCGCGGATGACCCTGGTCGCTTCCTCGGAGAATTCCTCGAGCATGCGCGGATCGATGTCGAACTCGATGATCTCGCCTTTCGGGTCGCGCTTGAGCGACTGGTGGAAGGCCAGATCCCAGCGGTTGCCAAGCCTGAGCACATTGAGCTGACCATTGCGGGCAATGTCGCCGCAGAGCTGCTGAGCCATGCGGATGCGGACGTGCTCGACAATCTGTTCGGTCTTGCGCACGTGCGGGGCGAGTTCGGCGACCGCCTCGAGAATGAGGTGCAGGTTGCGGATCGAGACGCGTTCGGCCAGCAGCAGCTTGAGAACCGCCTGGAAGCCGGAATAGGACATGTGCGAGGTGCAGATCTCGTCGGCCAGCTTGCGGTATTCCGGATCGAGCCGGTCGATGAGGATCTTCATGTCCTTGTAGGACAGCAGTTGCGGAAGGTTGTTGCGGATCACCTCGGAGAGATGGGTCAACACCACCGAAACGTTGTCGATCGGCTGGAAGCCTTCACGCTTGAGGTCCTCTCCGAAACTTTCGGGAACGGACAAGGCAGGCAGACCGAATGCCGGTTCGCGGATCTCGTCGCCAGGCAGCGATGGACGGTGCGTTCCGGCAAGCACCACCAGAAGCTCGCCGACCCGGAGGTCGTTGGCGGCAACCGTGGTTCCGTGAATGCGGATATGATAGCTCTTGTCCTTGATCGAGATATCATCGGTCACCTTGATTTCCGGCACCACGAACCCGTACTGGGTGGCGAATTTCTTGCGCATCTTGGCGACGCGGAATGCCAGTTCCTCATGCGAACCGAGCAGCTTGGTGGCGACCTGCTTGCCGAGAACCAGCTCGATTTCGGCGGTCTTGAGGATCGACTTGACCGAATCCTTTTCCTTGTCCTTTTCCTCCTGCTCGCTGCGATGCACTTCCTGGGCTTCGGCGCGGGCCTTCTGATCGCGCTGCCGCGGGATGATCCAGCTGCCGAAGGCCATGCCCGAAGCCAGCAGCACAAACGGCAGGAATGGCAGGCCGGGCATCATGGCCAGCAGAAAGAGCAACCCGGAGGAGGCGAACAACGCACGGGGATAGCCGCCGAGCTGGTCGATGACCGCTTCATCGGTCGAACCGAGCTGGCCGCCGCGGGAAACGAGCAAGCCGGCTGCCAGCGACACGATCAGCGCAGGGATCTGGCTGACCAGTCCGTCGCCGACCGACAGGCGGACAAAAACATCGGCGGCTTCGCCGATCTGCATGTCGTGGCGGGCATAGCCGATGATCACGCCACCGAACATGTTGATGCCGGTGATCAGCAATCCGGCGATGGCGTCACCGCGGACAAACTTCGACGCACCGTCCATGGAACCGAAGAACGAGCTCTCCATCTCCAGTTCGCGGCGGCGGTCATGAGCCTGCTTGTCGTCGATCATGCCAGCCGAGAGATCGGCATCAATCGCCATCTGCTTGCCCGGAATGGCATCAAGGGTGAAGCGCGCGCCAACTTCGGCGATACGGGTCGCACCCTTGGTGATGACGATGAAGTTCACAGTCACCAGGATAAGAAAGACGATAACGCCGATGACGAAATCACCGGACATGACCATTTGCGAGAATCCGCCGATGACCTGTCCGGCGGCTTCCGGGCCAAGATGGCCTTCGGAAAGGATAACCCGCGTGGTCGCGATGTTGAGCGACAACCGCATCATCGTGGCGATCAGCAAAATGGTCGGGAAGGACGAGAAGTCGAGCGGCCGCTTGATCCACAGCGCCACCATCAGGATAAGAACCGAGAAAGCGATGGAAAATGCCAGCCCGATATCGATCAGGAAGGCCGGAATCGGCAAGAACAGGATGGACAAGATGACGACAATGCCGAAGGCAAAGCCCATGTCCTTGCCCTGGAAGCTTGTCTTCTGAATCGCCAGTGCCTGCGGATTGGCCATGTATGCGGAGCTCCGGAACACAGCGCAGGCATCATGCCCGCGCAATAGGTCACGGCGACCCTAAAGGTCGAAGCTTGCGCGAAAGTGTCAGGGTGGTCGCCGGCGCTTTGTCATGTCGCGGGCGCGGAAAGCTATCTGGGGGGCTACGCTGTCGAGTCCAAGGCGGACCGGCCTAGAATCCGGATTCGATGCGCTGGAACACAATATCCGTAAAGGTCGAGATCTGGGCACCGACGAAGGGCGCCGAAACGGCCACGGTGACCAGAATGGCGACGATCTTGGGAACGAAGGTCAGGGTGATTTCCTGGACCTGGGTCAAAGCCTGAACGAAAGCGATGCCGACACCGACAAACATTGCCACAAAAACCGCGGGGCCCGAGCAGACAAGCACGGTCCAGATTGCGGTCTGCACAATATCGAGGGCGTCAGCTTCGTTCATCTTAGCGGATCGTCACACCGGCACCGACCAGGATCTGCTCGCCGTTATCCAGCACCGCAACCAATCCGTCGGAATAGACCTTAACTTCCTGAATAACGCCGGAGACGGCCTCGTCCGCACTGGTGATCGTGCGCCCGATGATGGTTCCGGCCTGGTTCAGGGTCGAGGACTGCAGCAGGTTTTCCAGGTTCTTGTTGGTCTGGATTGTCTGCTCCACCTGGCTGAAGGTGGCAAGCTGGGCGATCTGTTCGGTCGCGTCCATCGGATCTGTCGGATCCTGGCTCTTCATCTGCTGCACCAGCAGCGTCAGGAACGTATCGTAATCAAGGGTGGCCTTCTTGGCCGCACTCTGCGCGGCCGATTGTGCTGCCGAAGTACTGCTGGTTACCGAATTCACGTCCATGGTGCCAACTCCTTGCGAATCTGTTCAATGGTACCAGCAGACATCCCCGATGTCTCAAGGATCTGCTCTTCGGTCGGATACAGCGCGCGAATGGCCTTGAGGGCTTCGAAGGCCCGGCCCTGGGTCACCATACCATCGATGTGCTTGAGTTCGGTGAGAACTTCCTCGTTCTTGAAGCAGGTGAGCAGCATGACGACCGACTTGCGGAACATGCCCATGGCCTGTTCGGCGCCTTCCGGATTGATCAGCATCATCTGGACAATGAAATAGAGCTGCCGAAGCGGTGTTGTCGCCTGTTCGGGCTGCAACACGTGGTTTTCGAGCAGGAAAGTCACGTCATTGAGAAACTCAAGCGCCACCTTTCTGTCCACCCGAAGCACGGCGCCGTTGATGAAGATGCGTTCGCCTGCCTTGAGGGAAATGCGCAGTGAGCTTTTCATTTCAACCCGTCCCTGATGATGATCGAAATATCGATGATGCCCTGGAAATTGTCGGATTGACGCTGCCTGATGCGCTCAGCTTCCTTGATAACCCAAATTCCTATGGAGATCAGGTTTGCCCGGAGTTCTTCAGCCAGCTGATTGTCGGGCGATGCCAGATCTTCAACGAACCGGACCCAGAGTCGACTGACGAAATAGACCGCTTCAATCGCATCGCGGGATTCAAGACCGTTGGATTTCGCTGCCTCCAGCAGCGAAATCGAATGATTGATTGCTTCTCGCTCGCGTTCGCGCGCTTCGGCAACACCATCCTCCTGAACATCCGCATAGGAAAACTGGTACATTCAGACGCCCTTCATGTTTGTCCACTTACACCCGGAAACTCCGGGGTCATGCAGTTACAAGTAATTCATCAAGCTCAATTGCTGGATCCGGGCGGTGAGCTTGTAGGATGTCTCGACCTGGGCCAGCAGTGAATTCATTCGGGTGGACGCCTCATAGGCATCCACTCCTTCAACATCACCCAAATGCAGGGTGAATATACGTATCTGCGCTTCAAGCGCGGTGTTTGCCTTGGTAATCCGGTTCTCCGAAACCCCGAGCATGCTGCGCTCGTTGTCGATACCGGTCACTGCGTTTCCGGCGTATTCAATCGCACGGGAGTTAACAAAGGCACGAACATCGGTCGAAAGCGGTGAATTTAGCATCTCAACGCCGATGACAGCGGCCATCGCGAAGTTGCGCATGCCGTCCGAATTGGCGTTTGTGCCGGAATCGACCACCTCATTGCGCATGATGCGGCTTGAAACGTTGGTGTCCGACGCGCTGGACCAATTGGCATTCCAGGCAGGGCCTGCGAAATCGGGCGCAAGCACATTGGTCAGGAAGTTATCCATCTGGGCGATGGTGATGGTGGAGGCAGCCGCATTGTTCTGGGCAAAACCGAAATGCCCCAGGAAGAGAGCGTCAAAGGCAGCCTTGTTGGCCGAACCGGCTTTGAGATAATCCTCAACCGGCTGGGTGTTGGTATTGATACCGGAGAAAAGATACTCGCCGTTTGACGATGTGTTGACCGCGATCGTGAACGCGCCAAGCGCGGTCTCAACGTCGCGCTTGGCGATCAAGAGACGGTTGGCGTCATCCGAGCCGTGGGCCGTGATGAAGGCCTCCATCAACTGCTGCGCGCTGTCGGCCATCATGTCCAGGGCTGCCTGCGAGGACGAAAGCCGCTGTGTCACAAGAGCATTGGAATCGATGATGCCGTTGAGCCGGGTCACATCCTGATTGAGCGTGACGCTGTTGGAGGCCTTGGCACCGAGCGCCAATCCGATATCGGCGTAACGGCCGGTAACGATTTCCTTCTGGAGCTTCTGGACCTCGTTCTGGCCACGACCGATGGTCAGCCGCATTGCGTTCTGCATTGCCTGATTTGAAATGAAACTGGTTTTCATGATCTTATCCCGCTGCTCTCAGAAGGGCTTGCAGCATTTCATCAACCGCTGAAATCAACCGGGCCGAGGCCTTGTAGGACTGCTCCAGCTCAAGCAGCATCGACATTTCTTCATCCAGGGAAACACCGGTGGCATTCGAGTGAGCCTCGACCGCCCGGAACCGCGAGGCTTCGCGGGATTCGGCCGACGTTTCTGCCTCGCTTCTATTGAGTTCGAGCCAGCCAATTGAATCGGCCGCGAAGCCGAGAAGGCTGGTCGAGGTCGAGAGGCCGACCGCCACATCAAAGCCAATCGGCGCGTCCAGCGCCTGGATGTAGGAGTCCAATTGTGTCGAATAGCCTGCCGCACCAGTGGTATTGGAGATGTAGGCAGCGCCATTGATACCGCCATCGCGCAACAGCTGGGGATTGCCGCCGGATGCTTGCACCAGTGCAGGATTGACCTTGATGGTGGCCGCGATGCCGGGAACCAACGTCGCACCAACCGGAATCGTTCCGCCCGCCCAGGTAAACAGACCAGGCATGTCCGGCAGCACAGGAATGGCGGACTGATCCTTTTCAGCGAACGTCACAACCAGCGCACGGGCGACTTCGTCGAGATGGCTCTGCATTGCCGGCGCATAGTCGTCGCGGATCTGCACCAGGGCCTGAAGCGAGCCGCGGGCGCTGGTGGTTGCCCCCTGACCGATGGGCAACGGCACGCCGTCCACATAGATGCTATTGCCGAGCGCTCCAGCCGAAAAGCCTGCAGAGGCGTCAAAGGTCACCGGCCGCGCCAGGGTTTCGAACAACGTCGTACCATCTGCGGTATAAAGGGCCAGATCATTGCCGTCGCGGGTGACCGCGGTGATGCCGATGATGGATGAAATCTGCTTCAGCAGCGAATCGCGCTCATCGAGATTGGCGCTGACATCGACGCCGCTCCTGGTGCCGCGGTAGACGGCGGTATTGGCCACTTCAAACCGTGCGAGCAGCTCGTTGAGGGTATTGACCTGACGGTCGATCTCCTGGTCGGACTGGAGCCTGGCCTCCTGAACCGCCGCTGACGCATCGCGGATTCCGTTCGCCACCGTGGCCGCATCGGCAACGGCCATCTGGGCCAAGGTGAATTCGCCCGGCTTGGCCGCAAAGGTGGAGATGGTATCGCGCATTGTCGCGATCAGCGCTGCGGGCGACGTTTCGTAGTCATTGCCACCGAGGATATTCTTGAGCGTGGTGAGACCATCGAGCAGGGCGCCCTGTCCGCTGGCCATCGCCGTTCCGCTGATGCTCTGGCGGAAAAGGACCGCACTCTGGGCCCGCTGGATGGTGACGACCTGGGCGCCGACCATGGAGGTGGTCAGCGCCGCGTCACGCCGGGCGTAGTCGGGATTGGAAGCATTCGAAATATTGCGCGACAGTATGTTTGTCTGCGTCGCGTAGTTCGACAGAGACGTTTGCGCAGTATTGATGGCAGATGACAAAGACATGGACTATTCTTTCTTCCTCCCGAAGCGACCCTTACCGCTTGAGATTAACGAGCACATCCAGCAGGTCCGAACCGGTCTGGAAAACCTTCGAATTGGCCGTGTAGCTGCGTTGCGAGGCGATCATGTCGGTGAGCTCGCCGGCAAGGTCGACATTCGAGCCTTCCTGAGCGCCTGAAATGATCTTGCCGAAGGAGCCGGAACCACCGAAGCCGGTCGTGATGACACCTGAATCGACACCCTGAGCATAAACGTTGCCTGGCAACGGACGGAGATTGTCCGGGCTGGCCACATCGGCGAGCGCGATACGATAGAAAGGCGAAAGCTCGCCGTTTTCATATTTGGCGTAAACCGTACCGTCCGCTGAAATCTCGACGTCCGTGACAGAACTTGGAGCGTTGCCGTTCACGTCCGCGTCCTGGACAGTGAATTTGTAATTGAGCTGCGTCATGTCCTTCAGGTCAATCGTCAGCGCAGCGCCGCCCGGCACGGTCAGCGAGATGTCCTTGGCACTGGCAGCGGTGAGTACGCCGTTGTTGGCAGGGTCAAATTGAAGCGTGGTGGTGGCAAGCGCAGCGGAACCGTAAGGGAACGATGTGCCCGGCGTACCTGTCGACCGATCGTAGACCGATACCTCGAACTCGTTGGCAGCGGTTTTCGAGTAGTAGAAATCGAGCAGGACTTCCTTGCCGAGATTGTCATAAACAACCAGCGAGCTCTTGTGCGAGTACAGTGCGTTGGCAGCATTGGTCGAGGGAAGCTGCGCAGCCGGGACAATTGTCTCGCTGGCGTCAAGGTTGGCCTTGAACAGGCCGCTGGTCGAGGCATTGGCGGTCAGGCCTGCGGACGCGATGTTGACCGGAACAAGACCATCGAAACCGTTGACAACCGGTGCCGGCACGCCGCTGGCATAGTCGTAGCCCATCAGGGTAAAGCCGGCAGCATTGACGAGATTGCCGGTTCCGTCGGGAACGAAGGAGCCTGCGCGGGTGAGGAACGGATTGCCGTTGGAATCGCTGACGATAAAGAAGCCCTGGCCATCGATTGCCAGGTCTGTCGCCGACGTGGTGAACTCGAGCGGGCCCGGCTCCTTGATCGAATAACGAACGCTGGTCTGGACCGCGCCGGAATTGTAGGAGCTGTTGCTGCTTGGCAGAATAAGCGAGGAGAAAGCTGTCGTTGCCTTCTTGTAGCCAGGCGTACTGGAGTTCGCAATATTGTCGGCAACGGTGCTCAGGCGGTTGGCTTGTGCGTTCATCCCGGACGCACCGGTGCGCATCATTCCGTAAAGGCTCATCGCGTAATCCCTCGTTTACTACTGCGATCTAGACTAGCTTGCGGGCCTTGCGTGAACCTGATTGCCTGTGATGCATTTGGTACCAAACAGCTGATGCATTTGGGACCGACCAGCCGACCCAGTCGGCTGGTCTGAGCCGGTTCAGCTCCAGTCGATCATGTAGCCGAGAAAGCGCTTGGAATCGATCGGATCAAAGCCAAGGCGCTTGCGCAGTTTCTTGCGCAGCTTGGAGATGTGGCTTTCAACGACATTCTCTTCCACGTCTTCATCGAAGATCCCGTAGATTGCGTTGAAAATCTGCTGCTTGGTCACCCGGCGGCCGCGGTTTGCGACAAGATATTCAAGGATCCGCCGCTCGCGCCGTGGCAGCGCAAACGTACGATCTTCAATCTCCGGATCACGCCCGTCGGAAAAGATCCTGATCGGACCGATTTCGATATGGGTTGTAATCGCCTTGAGACGACGGCGGATTGCCGCTGCGCGGGCCAGGATTTCACGGGGATGGACCGGCTTGCGCACGACATCATCAACACCGCTGTCGTAGAACGCCAGGGTGGATTCCAGTGACGGGGTATCGCTTACCGCGATGACCGGAGCCTGGGACCGATCACGGATTGCCTTGGGCAAATCCATCATCTGCTGGCCGTGACCGATCAGGAACGCTTCGACGGCCTCGAGATCCGAATCTGCCGCTGCGTTAACCCACTCTCCGAACTCTATAGAATCAAAGCTTGCCGACGGCACGCCCTCACGCCCGAAAAGGGATGTGTAGCCGTCTTTTACCAATTGTCGATCATCAACCACTACGATCATTCGTTCGCCTCCGAATCAGTGTGGTGCCTATTCACATAAGAAGTACGAATCCGCAGAATCTTGGTAAACTATTAAAATGACATGGTATAAATTAATAATTGATTAACCATGTTTCCCGCTGATTTGCCTAGATATGGTACGCCTGCGATAAACACACACAAGTTTTGATTGGAAAAGTTAACAAATGGTTAATTTTTTTCTTGCGTCGTTTAGAGATGCCTAAAAATTAACAAATTGTGCAATGCAGGCAAAAAAGCCGTATTTTCTATTTACGGTTGCATCACTGACAAAACGACCTTGCCGGTTTTGTCCAGGCGCCGTGACCGGTGGCGATGAGATTTGAGATCACCCGGCAGACATATTTCTTCTGTGCGGGATCGTTGTTCGGACCAGCGTGGTAGCGCGCCACCGCCATGGTCCAGGTTTCGTGACGGGCATGCAGCCGGGCCAGGAAGCGGGCTGCGTAATCAACATTGGCGTGAGGGTCGAGCATGGCGGTGACCGACGAGAACTCTGCGCCGTGGTAACGGTGATTGATCTGCATGCAGCCAAGATCGATCAGCGTCTTGCCTTCACTGCGGGCACGTTCGAATTCGCGCAGCGCTTCGTTTCGGCTTTTTGCGTAGACCGTTCGGCCCTCGATGTTGAGGGCATAGGGATACAGGGCACCCTTGCGCCCCGTCTCCGTTAAACCGACCGAATGAAGAATGCCCGGCGGCACGCCGTGGGCGCGCGCAGCCGACAGTATCTCGGCCTCGCAGACTCCGGTTGCAGCTTCGGCCTGGCGGGGCGAAAACCCGTCAGAGATAAACGCCGTCAGTGCGGCCAGCGCCAGGGCCAGTATACGAACCTTGTTCATGGCCTTGCCCTCCCTGATGGCTGGACCCTTGCTGTCCGGCGCTGTTGCGGCCGTTCTCCCGGCCCGATGACTGCGCATCGCTCGATCCCGCGCCCTGCTGGTTGGCCTGGAAGCCCTGCTGTGAAGACTGGCCTGAAGACCGGTCGGAGCCGCCGGCAACATGCTGTACGGTGATCTGCTCGACTCCAAATCCCTGTCCGCGCAAAGCCTTGAGGATTGACTGGTTGTCATCCTTGAGCTGGCGGTAGGCTTCGGCAGTCTCAACCTTGATCTCGACGGAGAGTTCATCTCCCGAAAGCTTCAGAACGGCCGTCACGCTGCCGAGCGAAACCGGGTTCAGCTGAAGCTTTAGTGTGTGCAGCGTTTGTCCGGCCTGGGGCTGTCCTGTCTGGGCAATCGATTGTACCGGTGCCGCACGCTGGGCCGCCAATGCAGCCCCACCTGCTTCAGCCAGGGAACGGGTCAGGGATTGGGCGTTTGCCGACATCGTCTGCGCAGGCATGAAGCGGCGCGATTCAATCACTTCGACCTTGCCCTGCTTAAGGCCCGGATGCTCGTCTACCTGCCGGTCGGCGATGCCGCCCTGCTTTGCAGCGGTGCGCGCCCTGACCGGGGTTTCTGCATTTTCGGACGCCGCGGTCTTGGAACCTCTCTCCAGTCCAAGCGCCTGCAGGGCCTCCTTGAGCACTGACGGATCCTTCTGCCGATCCGGCCCGGTATCGGAAGCCGTGGACCTTGCCGAAGCCTGGGTGCCCTTGCCTGCCATTCCGGCGGCAGCCGAGAGCACCGCGGCCGACGCCACATCAGCTGACCCGGGGGTTGCCGATAGCTGAGCAGCCGGATTCTCGCTGGCCTTGGCACCGCCTGCCACGGTCGCGTTAGGAGCGTTTGTCGCGTTAGGCGCCGGCTGATCGACCTCTGCTGCAAGCTGCTTTGTTTCAGCCGGAGCGGCATTGCCGCGGACTGGTTTTTTCGTTGAATTCGGCTGCGCATCATCCGCGCCATTGGTCACCGGAATATCCGGCCTGACCAAAGCGGAGGCCACCGGTTCGTCGGTGTTCGGTTCGCTGGCTCCGGCATTGCCCTGAGCCAAAACCGCGTCGGGATCGAGCTTGTCTGCCGTAGCGTCATCGCCAAGTGCGGCAGTTTCGGAATAGGAAGCACTCGACATGAGACCGGCAAGCAAATTCAGGATCTCGTCGGACTGGGCGTCATCCTGCATGCCCTGGTCGTCTGGCTCTGCAACTTCGGCATCGGTCTGATTTTTGGTCTCTACCTTGTCCTGCTCGGCTGCAGCGCTGCGTTTTTCGTTTGAAAGCGCCGCCGAAAATCCGTCATTTCTGCCATCACGGCCGGCATCCGGGCCTGTGAAACCATCGCCAGTCTTGGCGGTCGGTCGTGCGGGGACCTGCCGCTGCAATACCATATCCAAAGCACTCAAGACGCTTTATCCTCTTCAGCTCCCTCAAGCAGCTTATCTATGCGCTCGAGCGTTTGCTTCCGGTCCGATACATACCCCTTGAAGACCTCTTCTTCAGCGGCTCTCTCCGCTTCGTCCTTGCCCTTTAAAGGTTTGAATATCGGCTTTCCTGCCTTCTTCTCCACTGTTGCAGGAGCTCCGAGCTTATCTCCGCCCTGCATGGGATCCAGTTTCGTCATATTAGAATATAATTCTTGCGTGAAACTGTCCGGGACAGGCGCCTTGATGACCTCACTGGCCAGGTGCTGTGCCGCTTCGCGCAATGCACGATCGCGTTTTGACAGACGTCTTTCGGGCACCGCGTTAATACTTTCGAGAACGCTGCCCACGCCATCGGTCGGTATCCGGGCCATGCCCGAATAGAGTTCGGCCAAGGCTTGCGGACGCTTGTCGCTGGGGGTCAACAGGGATTCGGCCTTGTCCGCGGCGAAGACGGCGAGATCCCGCTGACCGGTGATGGCAGCCTTGCGTGCGATGCGGAGGTAGACTTCGCGTTTGCGCGGCCGGTCCATGAAGGACAGGATATCGCTCAAGCCCTGTTCGCCCACCTTGTCATAATGGAGAAGCACCAGGTCGACCACAAGATTGGCGTATTGGCCGGCATAGGGCGAACTGATGAAACGCCGCGCATAGAGCTGGGCGTATTTGACCGCCTCTTCAACCATGTTCTTCTGTGCAGCAATGTAGAGGGATCGGCGCAGCGCGGCCTCCTCGACAAGCGTGCCGGGAGCGGTCAGCCTTGCCCAATCGAACAACTCCAGCGCCGCACCATCGTTCAACGACGCCGAGACATTGGCAGCCACCAGGGTGATGTAGGGACCGATCTCGGTGTCACGATAGATTTCAACGACTTCGGCCAGCGTGGTCTTGGTTTTTGCCGCGCGCCCGTTGAGATAGGCCCTGAGCACTGTCGTGACTTCGTTGTCGAAGTTGCCGAACTTGTCCCTGATGGCCAGGATTTCGAGCGTCGCCGGGTTACCACCGCTCATGGCGTAAATCAGCGCGGCGTCGACATTGCGCGGATCATCGAACACCTCCTGGTCGGCCTCGCGCAGCCGGGCGTCTATGACACCAATGAGAAAGCGCTGCATCTCCATGGCAGAGTGATCGCCGCGGACCACGGAATCCTGAACGACCTGCAGCGAGCGGACCAGCTTGTAGGGCTCGAGCGCTTCCATGTGCTCCGCCAACGGGAAGCCGCTGTCTTCACCGGCTTCGGAATAGGGCGCCTTGACGCCGACGGTTTCTGTGGCCGGGTTATCGGCTTCGCCGTCATGGCCCGCGGGCGCATGACCGGCCATGCCGTCTGCTTCGGCCTGATGCTCCTCAGGCGCGGAGGGGGAATGGTCATCCGGGCCGGCGGCTGCATGACCGTCAGGAGCCGGCTCCGCCTGGCCGTCAGGAGCGGCGTCACCATGGGCTGCAGCAGCAGCTGCCGCTTCGGAAGCGTGGAACTGTTCGAACGGAAGCGGTGCCTGGGGATCTTCGGCATGTGCCCCGAAAGCAAACATCGCCGTAATGACGGCGAGGCTTAGTGGTGCAGAGTGATATGCGCGGCGCACCATCAGCTCCCCTGGGCCTCAACAAGAATCTCGATGCGGCGGTTGACCTCGGAATAGGGATTTTCGGGATCCTTGAGGCGACGGTCGGCAAACCCCGACACCTGAATGATCCGCTCTTCAGGCACCCCTCCCCTGACCAGCATGAACACGGCCGAGTGTGCACGCGCCGTTGACAGCCGCCAGTTGTCGTCATTGCCGGATGTGAATGGCCGGGCGTCGGTATGACCGCGGATGGCGATGGCACCGGGGCGCTTTGCCAGCAGCTCGCCGATCTTTTCCATGGCAACGACGAGATCACGCACGGGAACCGCGGAGCCGACATTGAACATGCCGAAATCGAGCTGATCGGTGATCGACACCAGCAGGCCACCTTCGGTCGGGGTCACGGTCAGACCTTCGGCAAGCTTGCCGACCGCACCACCAAGCGCCTTCTGGATTTCATCCTTGAGCACATCGGCCTCTGCTTCCGCCTTGGCAAGCTCTGCGGCCTGGTTTTCGGCTTGCGAACCGGTACCACCTTCTCCGGCTGTTTCTCCGACCTTGTCGCCCTCCGGTCCGTCCTGGGGGTATCCGAGCCCTTCGCCTGCCTGGGCATAAGGGTCTCCATCGACCGAACCGATCGGGGCGAGAGTATCCTTGAAGATGTCAGCCTCGACCATCGCCTGGCTTTCTTCGAGCTGTTTTTGCTCCTGTTCGAGCTGCTTCGACCAGAAATCCGGATCGAAGGGATCACGATAGGCTTCACCACCGTTGGCGCCGGTGGCCGGGCCCGATTGCGATGCGCCGCCGTCGCCCTTGTCCGATACGTTGCTCTGGGTCCCGGTCTCCTGGGCGATTTCCGCCAGCACCGAGTAGGGATTCTCGAAATAGTCGGATTCCGAATAATCCTGCTTTTCACCAGCGGAGGCTTTTTCCTGCTTGCCTTCGTCCGCCGCCGAGCCGTCAGTCTTGCCTTGACCGTCCGTCTTGGATTTCGGCGCCTTGGCTTCGCCGTCCTGCGTGTTTCCAACCTGCTTGATGCCGCGATCGGTCGGCTTGTCATCCATCAGCTTGATCGGATTGAAATAACTCGCGACCGAGGCCTTGCTTTCCTCGTTGGCGGCGTTGACCAACCACATCACAAGGAAGAAGGCCATCATGGCGGTCATGAAGTCGGCATAGGCGATCTTCCACACACCACCATGGTGTCCGTCATCGCCACCGCCACCGCGCCGCTTGACGATGATGATCTCGTTCTTGCCCTGGTGGGTTGAGTCGCCTTCGGCCATCAGAGCACCTCTGCCAGCGCTTTGGACCATTCGGACAGACGGCTGGCAAACTGGGTTCGATTGACCTCGATCTCTATGTCAAAGGCATCGGTTTCCAGAATGGTAAGCTGCTCGGCATCCGCGCCGACTTGATCGCGCAACGCGGTGACAAGGGCTTCGGGACCGGAGATACGGATCTGATTTGCGTTTTCCACTGCAAGGATCCTGCGGATCTCATCGGACAGACCGGTGAGGATTCGCGCCCGGATCACTTCATTGATCAATGGCGTCAAAACCGCCTCGACATCGCTGGCGATCAGCTCGGCGATCTCGGCACTCCGGGCTGCGATTGCAGCGGGAATGGTCTTGGCTGCGTTTGTTTCCAGCTCGGTCCTCAACGCCTCAAGTTCCGAAGCGTGGAGGTTCTCGATGGCCAGATGCTCTTCCTCGAATTTCCGCGTCAGTTCCGCCCGGGCGATTGCCTCGCCTTCGGCTCGGGCCTCGGCACGGATGTTTTCGACGTTGATATTCGGCAATGCCTTTGGCTTGTCTTCTTCGTCTTCATGCTGGCCAGCGTGGAAGCCGGCCATGTCGTTGAATTCGAAATCAGGCAAATAGCGAGCGAAACTAGCCGTCATGAGCCTCTCCGATTAATGGCGATTGCTGACGATGGCCGGTTCAAGTTCTTTCCCTTCAAAATCCGAAGGCGGGATGGCAATAGCCGACAGCGCCTTCATGCGCGTGGGAAATCTAGTTTGCAAAACTTGTGTGAGAATGACCTCAGGCTGCCCGACCTGATGATATATGCTGGCCCTCACAAAGATTGCTGCCGGTCCGCACCAAGGGCAATTTTGGTGCGGACCAGCTAATCCACCATGTCCGTTGACCGGCGGCACGGCAGAATTTACTCACTCAGGTTCGCCCGCTGGCGGGCGGCCCCGGCTTACTGCTGGAAGAGCGAGAGGATGTTCTGCGAGTTGGTGTTGGCGATCGACAGCGACTGAATGCCCAGCTGCTGCTGCGTCTGCAGTGCTTTGAGACGCGTCGATTCCTCGTTCATGTCCGCATCAACCAGACGGCCGATACCCTGATCGATCGAGTCCATCAGGTTGGCAACGAAGTCTTCCTGCATGGAAACGCGCTTGTTGATCGCACCCAGGTTGGAAGCCGCATCCGTCATCTCGAGCAAGATCGAGTCAACAACCCGGATCATGGAGGTGACCTCGGAATCCGTGGTAGCCGCGGTAAGCTGGATCTCGGTACCAGCCGCCGCAGTAGCGGCACCGTTGTCGAGCAGGAAGAACAATCCGTCCGCGGAGACACCATCGGGATCGAGTGGGTCGGAATCGACGTCCTTGGTCAGCAGGCCGTTCTGTGCATCGGCGAGAGCGGAAGCAACCAGAGAGGTCTTGCTGGTGTCGACGTCGAGGGTGGTGATGGTAACCAGGTTGCTGGCGTCGCGGTTGAAGCCGCCAACGATTTCCTTGATACCGGCTGGAGCAGCGGTGGTGTTGTTGAGCCAGTTTTCACCGGAGAACGCGGCGGATTCAGCGATCGAAATCAGCTGATTCTTGAGCTCTGTGATTTCCTTGTCGATCTTGGTCTTGTCAACGCCAGGCTCGCGGGCCGCAACCAGCTTCGCCTTGATTTCGGTGACGACGTCGATCGAGGCGCTCATGCCGGTGTAGGCAATGTCGACTTTCGCGGCGCCGAGGCCGAGAGCGTCCTTCACTGTCGAAAGCGCCTTGTTGTCGGATCGCATGGTTGTTGCGATCGACCAGTAAGCAGCATTGTCGCCGGCGGTTTCGACGCGATAGCCCGAAGACACGCGTGCCTGCGTCATCTGCATTTCGGTATTGATTGTACGTAGGGTTTTGAGTGCAGCCATTGCGGCTGCGTTAGTCATGATGCTGGTCATATTTAAATGCCCCCTATTAATTGCCCAGGGACATACCGGCCACAACTCCGGTTACGATGAAACTGCATCATGCAACCGGATCGGCCCTTGCCGTTAACTTCCAGCTCATCGTCGGTAACTAATGAGTAAACCTGTATGGTTAACCAGGGGTTAATTCAAGCCCAAAATCTACTAACGAATTTTTACCACTGCTCAATTTCATCCTCAATTAGAGTTTGCGTATGTACGGAATTTCAAAGCCTTACCGCACTGCACGCCAGTTTGGAGGCATCGCATCATCGCTAAAAGGCACGGGTAAAGAAAAGGGCCGCATCGTTTCCGATGCGGCCCTTCAAATGTGTCAGACGAGACCGCCCGAAAGCGGTCTCGGCTCCAGTCGCTCTTAACGGAAGAGCGACAGGATGTTCTGCGAATTGGTGTTGGCGATCGACAGCGACTGGATGCCGAGCTGCTGCTGTGTCTGCAGGGCCTTCAGGCGAGTCGATTCTTCGTTCATGTCCGCATCAACGAGGCGGCCAATACCAGTGCTGATCGAATCCATCAGGTTGGCGACGAAGTCTTCCTGCATGGAGACGCGCTTGTTGACCGCACCGAGGTTCGATGCTGCGTCGGTCATTTCGAGCAGGATCGAGTCGACAACACGGATCATCGAAGTGACTTCGGAGTCCGTGGTGGCTGCGGTCAGCTTAACTTCAGTACCAGCCGCTGCAGTGGCAGCACCGTTGTCGAGCAGGAAGAACAAACCGTCCGCGGATACAGCGTCGGGATCAAGTGCGTCGGAGTCGACGTCCTTGGTCAGCAGGCCGAACTGGGCGTCGCTGAGAGCAGAAGCAACCAGAGTGGTCTTGGCGGTGTCGACATCAAGCGTGGTGATGGTGACCAGGTTGGTCGCATCACGGTTGAAACCGCCAACGATTTCCTTGGTGCCGAAGACAGTGGCGGTGGTGTTGTTGAGCCAGTTTTCACCGGAGAACGAAGCCGATTCAGAGATCGAAATCAGCTGGTTCTTGAGCTCGGTGAGTTCCTTGTCGATCTTGGTCTTGTCGACGCCAGGCTCGCGGGCTGCAACCAGCTTTGCCTTGATTTCGGAGACCACGTCGATCGAAGCGTTCATGCCGGTGTAGGCAACGTCGACCTTAGCAGCGCCGAGGCCGAGAGCGTCTTTCACTGTCGAAAGAGCCTTGTTGTCCGAACGCATGGTGGTTGCGATCGACCAGTAAGCAGCGTTGTCGGAAGCCGTTTCAACACGGTAGCCGGAGGAAACGCGGTTCTGCGTGGTTTCCATATCGGAGTTGATCTGACGGAGGGTGGCGAGTGCAGACATTGCTGCGGTGTTAGTCATGATGCTTGTCATGGAAGCGTCCCTTTTGACAATTTTACGCGGGACATACCGGACTCAAAATACCGGCAACAGTGGCAAGGCATCATGCCCGTCGTTTCCGGTCTCTTCCGATCAACGACCCACCATTTCTTGAGATCAAAATGGCGGACTATGGTTACTGAAGATTTAACCGCAGGCGATTTCTTTTAACCATACATTCAAGACAGAAAAACGCCGGGGATTGCTCCCCGGCGTTTCGCATTGCTCAACTCTTGAAAAGAGCCTGTAGCGTCGCTTAACGGAACAGCTGCAGGATGTTCTGCGAGCTGGAGTTGGCGATCGACAGCGACTGGATGCCCAGCTGCTGCTGTGTCTGCAGGGCCTTCAGGCGGGTCGATTCTTCGTTCATGTCAGCGTCAACGAGACGGCCGACGCCCTGGGAGATGGAGTCCCGCAGGTTGGCGACGAAGTCTTCCTGCATGGAAATGCGCTTGTTGACCGCACCGAGGTTCGATGCTGCGTCGGTCATTTCGAGCAGGATCGAGTCGACAACACGGATCATCGAAGTGACTTCGGAATCCGTGGTAGCCGCGGTGAGCTTGATCTCGGTACCAGTCGCTGCAGTAGCGGCACCGTTGTCGAGCAGGAAGAAGTCACCGTCCGCGGAGGTACCGGCCGGGTCAAGTGCGTCGGAGTCGACGTCCTTGGTCAGCAGGCCGTTCTGTGCATCGGCGAGAGCAGAAGCAACCAGCGAAGTCTTGCTGGTGTCGACGTCAAGCGTGGTGATGGTGATGTCGTTGCTGGTAGCACGGTTGAAGCCGCCAACGATGGACTTGGTGCCGGCTGCAGCAGCGGTGGTGTTGTTGAGCCAGTTTTCACCGGAGAACGAAGCCGATTCAGAGATCGAAATCAGCTGGTTCTTCAGCTCGGTGATTTCCTTGTCGATCTTGGTCTTGTCGACACCAGGCTCGCGGGCAGCAACCAGCTTTGCCTTGATTTCGGAGACCACGTCGATCGAAGCGTTCATGCCGGTGTAGGCAACGTCGACCTTTGCGGCGCCGAGGCCGAGAGCGTCTTTCACTGTCGAAAGAGCCTTGTTGTCCGAACGCATGGTGGTTGCGATCGACCAGTAAGCAGCGTTGTCGGCAGCTGTTTCAACACGGTAGCCGGAAGAAATGCGGCTCTGTGTGGTTTCCATCGAGTTGTTGATCGAACGGAGGGTGGCGAGCGCAGACATTGCTGCGGAGTTAGTCATGATGCTTGTCATGGGATTGTCCCTTTAAATTACGCAATACTAAAGCGGGACATACCGGGCTTATGGTTTTACCGGTCATGCGGTTCGGCATCATGCCTGTCGGAACCCTTTGGCTACGCAAAGGTGTTCCTTCCCGTCATGTTGGCACCATAATCCCCGCATTGACTTTCGAATTGATTAATCGAAAGCCAAAATATCGTGTAATTTCAACGTGGTTAACAGCAGCTTAATTGATTAACAAAGCGTTACTCTCGACGGAGAGCAGGCACGCGGGCGCCGGCCGATGGGGCGTGAGGCCGCATCAAGAGTATTCAGGGGAGAATGTCTTGTGTCAGACGAAGGATCGCACCAGGCTTCCGACAAGCAGGTTCCAGCCGTCGATCAGGACGAAGAACAATATCTTGAATGGCAGCGAAATCGCGGTTGGTGGCAGCATCATCATACCCATGGACATGGTTATGGTGGCCACCACCAGGTCAATGACCAGGAACGGCAGAACCACAAGAAAACCGATTTCAAAACCGCGCCTGATTTCGGAAATCATGAAGGCAGGAACCAGAACACGCATGTCGATCTTGCCTGCGGATTGAGTGGATTGACCGCGCTCATCGGCAATATCGATGAACAGGGTCAGATCCTTGGGCCGGGTGTTGACGAGCATGAATTCACGAAACGGATCGGCGATCAGGCCTATTGCCTCCTGCTCCGTGACCTTGTTCTCCAGCAGCGGGCCAACGCCCTTGTCCCACGCCTGATCGAAGGTCGGGGCCATGACATAGAAGGTCATGAAAAGCGACAAGCTGACGAGGATCATGTTGGCCGGCGTCGTGGCCAGGCCCATGCCGGACCGCAGGATGGCAAAGGCAATGATGAACCGCGGGAAGCTGGTCACCATGATCAAGATGCCCGGCGCGACCGAGAGCACGGTCAACAGACCGAATGTGCGGATAATCCAGCTCGCAACGGAGCCGTCTACCGGCGCCTGCAAGAGATTCGGATCCAGGATCTGGGCCTGCGCCGCCGTTGCAAGAACCATCATGGCCGCAAAGGCTGAAATAAATCGAATCATTCGATCACAAAAGTCCTCATAAGGAGGTCGTTGACGCGGCCTTCCGACCGCAATTTCACGCGCTCACGCAGATCTTCGCGCAAATATTGAAACCCACGCGGCCCTTCTATCTGCTGAAGCGACACCGTACGCAGATAGGCAAGGATGTCCTGATGGATCTGGTCGGCGATCGCAACGTCCGGCTTGTCCGCGAACACCAGCGATACCTCGACTCGAATCCAATTGTCGGAAGGATACGACAGGTTGGTGGTAATAGGATCCAGCGCAATGAGGTTTTCCCGCGGTTTGTTTTCGTCCTTTTCCTCACCCTTCTTCTTTTCGTCACCCGCATGGCCTGCACCGGCAGCGGCGGCAGCCTCCTCGGGCTGATCCACCTGCGGCGCAATCATGCCGCCCATCACCCAGCCGCCGCCAGCGGCAATCAGGCTGAGCACAGCCACGATCGCAATGGTGACGATTAGACCCGACTTCTTCTTGTCTTCGCCATCATCTTGCTCTTCGAGATCGAAATCAGCCATGGATCAAGCCATCAAATCGGAGAAAGGATGTCGACAAGTTGCTGGCCAACCGGAGGCTGCTGCACTTCGGTAAGCCGTCCACGGCCACCATAGGAGACCCGCGCTTCGGCGATCTTGTCATAGGCCACCGTGTTGTTGTGATCCACGTCCAGAGGCCGCACGATGCCTGCGACATTGAGAATCCGGAGCTCCTGGTTGACGCGCACTTCCTGGCTGCCGCTGATCACCAGGTTCCCGTTCTGCAGGATACCGGTCACAACCGCTGCTACCCGCAGCTGGAGCTTTTCGGACCGGGCGGTGGTGCCGGACCCCTTGGTCGAGGTGTTGGAGCCGTAATTGAGATCACCGGCGCCAACTGCCGAAATGACCGGGATGTTCATGCCCAGGTTCATGCCGCTCGAGTTCTTGCGGCTACGGTCGGTGGCGTTGTCGAAACTGGCCTTGTCGTTGATGGCAAGATCAACCGTCAGGATGTCGCCGACGCTCACTGCGCGGGCATCCTGGAACAGTTTCGAGCGGCGGTCATCCCACAGCGAGAAACCGCTCGCCCGCGGTGGCGGCTGTTTCGGGTAGGCCGCCATCTGCGGGGTTTCGCCATAGGCAAGACCCGAGCCCACCGGGCTCATGGAAGGCGCCTGGCCAATCTCTTTCAAGGTTTGCGAATTGCATCCGGTCAGCGAAAGAGCAAGAACGGTTAGGGCTAGGGCTCTCTTCATGACGGGTCCTTGGATTTATCGGGTGTCGCCGCCGCGGCGATGATACCGGTCAGCGCAGCTGCCTTCGTGGTGTCCATCTCATTGAGAATCTGGCTGGCCAGCCGCGGGCTGAGCTTCATGACGATCGCCGCAGCGATGCCGGGCTCGACGATTTCGAGCTGCTTGGCAGCGGAGTCGGGTGCCATGTTCTTGTAGATTTCGACCAGTTGGGTATCGGCAACGCGGATGAAGTCCTCACGTTTTTTCAGCCAATCCCGATATTTGACGGACCGCTCCTCCAGCAGGCGGATACGTTCGTCCACGCCGGCCTGAAGCTCTTCGAGTTCTTTTTTCTGCAGGAGATACCGCTGATCCCGCGCGGCATCGGCAATATTGCCGCAGAACGTGCGGATCTCTTCTTCCATGGTCGGCGCTGTCGATCCTTGCGCAAATGCACCAGGGGCGACCATGCCAAGCATGATCACAGCCGCTACGCCTGCGCCACGAGACCATCTGCCGGAAACGAACTGCAGGTAGGTACTCATTGCAGCACCAGTTCCGCATGCAGCGCGCCGGCTGACTTGATGCCCTGAAGAATGGCTATGATGCCATCGGGCTTGACGCCAATCGAGTTGAGGCCGGCGACAAGTGTTCTAAGATCCGGCCCATTGATGATGGCGACCTGGCCACCGTCGACGCCAGCGGTGATGTCGGTGAGCGGCTCGACTGCGGTCACTCCGTCCGAGAACGGCAATGGCTGCACCACGGTCGGGGTTTCATTGATCTGGACCGTCAGCGTTCCGTGGCTGACCGCAACCTTGGAGACCCGGACATCGTTGCCGATGACAATGGTTCCGGTGCGCTCGTTGACAACGACGCGCGCAGGAGAGTCGGTCTCCACGACCAGCCCTTCGAGTTCCGCCGTCAACCGGGCAAGATCAGCGCTCGCAGGCTTGCGAATGGCAACGGTGGTGGAATCACGCGCTTCCGCAATGGCGCTGCCGTAGCGCGCCTCGGAGAAGGCGTTGATCACATCGGCCATCCCCACCGCGGTGGTAAAGTCAGGATTGCGAAGCTGGTAGACGAGGCCATCAACCTGCTTGAAGGTGGCCGGGATTTCGCGTTCGATGATCGCTCCGCCGGGCAACCGTCCTGCAGTCGCTGTGCCCTGCTGCAAGGTCGCCGCATCGCCCTGCGCGGCGATGGCCGAGACGATCACCGAGCCTTGCGCAACCGCGTAGATCTGGCCATCGGGCCCCGACATAGAGGTCATCACAAGCGTTCCGCCGCGCAACGAAGTGGCGTCACCGAGAGAGGACACCGTCACGTCGATGCGCGAACCGAGGCTGGCAAAAGGCGGCAGATTGGCGGTCACGATGACGGCCGCAACATTGTTGACCCGCGAGGCGCCGCCTTCGGTGGATATGCCGAGGTTCTGCAACATGGCGCGGAGCGATTGCTCGGTGAAGGGGGAATTACGCAGACCATCGCCTGTCCCCTGCAGACCCACGACAAGGCCATATCCGATCAGCTGATTGTCGCGTCCTGCCTGCAGGGACGCGATATCCTTGATGCGCGACGTCGCGCCAGCGGGCTGGATGAAGCCGAGGCCTGCTCCGGATGCGAAATCGGCGACCGAACTCTCGCTGGTCCCGCTTGCAACACCGGGACCCGGCCCGGAGCCGGCGAGGCAGAGCATGGCCACCCAGATGCTGAGGATCTTTGCTGTCTTGCGAATCATTTCGCTGCCACCTGTATTGTACCGTTGTCCATCACTGTCCCGGAGACGATCACACCGGTTTCGATGTTGCGGACACGAATGAAATCACCGACCGCGGCATTTTCGAGCGGAGTGCCGACTGCCGTGATGGTCAGGCCGCCTCCGCTGAAGATCATCGGTACGGTCTTGCCGCGCACGACAATCCAGGCCTCACGCAAGGCCGCAACCGGAATGGTCCGCCCGGGCAGCAGGGTGCGGGTTGTCACCATGCCAAGCACTTCGCTTGTAATGGCGGCATAACCGCCGCGCAGATTGGGGTTCGTCACCTCGACCACGCGAACCAGGTCCGCGACGATTTCCTCGCCGGGATATATGGTTCGTTGCGGCACCACCGCGGTTCCCTGCCCTGCCTGCGCCATGGGCATGGCGCAGAGCACGCAGGCTGCGGCAATAGCAGCGCGGAAAAGGCCCTTCAAAGGCATTGCGTGGCGAAACATCATGTCTGCCTTGTCCTTTGTTACCTAAGGTTCTTGGAAACGACGGACGCCATTTCATCCGCCGCCTGGATGATTTTCGAGTTCATCTCATAGGCGCGCTGCGCCGAAATCAGATCAGTGATTTCCTTCACCGGATCGACATTGGATGCTTCCAGATAACCCTGCTGAATATGGGCAAATCCCGGATCAGCCGGAACGCCGACGATGGCGGGGCCGGACGCAACGGTCTGGCGGAAGAGGTTGTCACCGAGCGGCTCCAGACCGGCTTCATTGACGAAGTTGGCCAATGTGAGCTGACCCAGATCCTGCAGTTCGACCTCATCGCCGATACGGGCCAGCACCTGGCCTGTGCGGGAAACCATGACTTCGCTGGTTTCGTCGGGAAAGGTGATGCCGGGAACGACAACGTAACCGTCAATGGTGACCAGCTGACCTTCGGCATTGGTGTTGAAGGCACCTGCCCTGGTGTACTGGGTTTCACCGTCCGGGGTTTCGATCTGGAACCAACCGCGGCCAACCAGCGCCATATCCAGCTTGTTGGAAGTGCCGACCAGGCTGCCCTGGATATGCAGGTTACGGACCGCAGAGGTCTGCACGCCAAGTCCGATATGGGCACCTTCGGGCACGATCGCCTGGTTGGAAGCGTTGGGGACGCCGGAGTTGCGCTCGACCTGGTAGAGAAGGTCGGAGAACTCCGCACGAGCCCGTTTGAAGCCCGTGGTGTTGATGTTCGCCACGTTGTTGGCGATCACTTCAAGATTGAGCTGCTGGGCATTCATACCGGTTGCTGCGATGGCCAAAGCCTTCATGGCGAGTTCCTCAGATTTGCATACGTGCGATTTCGAGATAGGCGGTGACCAGCTTGTCGCGGATTGCGACAGCGGTCTGGAGCGACTGTTCGGCATTCATGATGGCGTCGACGACGTCACGTGTCGGGACTTCACCACGCACCGCGGCAAATGACTGCCCCTCGGCGACCTTGAGATTGGTCATGACATCTTCGCCCATCGCCTTCATGGTTTCGGCAAATGAGCCTGCTTGCGGTACGCCGGCAGTTGCCGGCATCTGCGGCATTGCCGCGGCGCTGGCGAACTCGGTCTCGCTTGCCCCAGCGAGCCCCTTCAGGGCAGATACACCACTAATCATGTCAATCATTGGCCGGCCCTCAGCAGATCAATTGTCATGGAAACCAACTCGCGTGTTTGCTTGACGGTTTGAAGATTGGCCTCATAGGACCGGTTGGCTTCCCGCATGTCAGCCAGTTCGACCAGCACATTGACATTGGGCAGCTTGACCATGCCCTTGTTATCGGCCGCCGGATTTCCCGGATCGTATTCGATGGTGAATTCGCCCGGATCTTCGTCGATCTTGGCAATCTCGGCGCGCGAGGCGCCGATGGTGCGGTCGAGTTCCCAGGAAAAGCTGATCGTCTTGCGGCGATATGCATCGGCTCCGGGCGTGTCCCCGGTGGACTGGGCGTTGGCCAGGTTTTCCGAAAGAATGCGCATCCGGGTTTCCTGGACATTCAGTCCGGACGAAGCGATGCGCGAGGCCAATGAAAGCGGATCAACCGGCATGGTCAGCGCCTCACTGTCAAGAGCATCATCCGGTGAAAGGCTTTCACCATCCCAGTGTTGAGCTCGTACATGCGTTTGATTTCTCCGGTCTTGCTCATTTCCTCAGGCAGACTGACGGAGTTGCCGGAAGGAAGAACATCCACGTCATTGCTGCTGCCTGTGCGAACAGCACCCCGCATCGGGTCTTCCTGGATGTGACCAGGATGCGTTGCGGCCATTCGCGCTCCGGTCTGCTCCAGCACTGCATCGAATGGCGCGACTTCACGCACCGCGTAGCCAGGCGTGTTGGCGTTCGCAATATTTCCGGCAACAACGCTTTGACGCACTGTAAGCCAGTGCGATTGCTTGGATGCCAGTTCGAAGAGCTGAATCGGCTGCATGGAATTTCCCTGTCCTTAACAAGTTCAGAGACTATGCAGTTAATCTTGTGCGTGCCTTACGAGGGATACGCGGCCCCTTGGAGGGCTCCAGCGTGGGTATACAGCCATAAAAATCAATCAGGCCGGCTGGAGGTCATGACCGGCAGTGAAGGAGCAAACCGGAGCGAAATGCCTCGGGCATTCCAGTTCTTGCGGCCTGTTGACTGGTCAGGCCGGCAGCCACGGAGGATGAATTCCAAACCGGGGCGCGCAAAGTGTGACATCGGCCAACCCAGCGTCCCGCGCCGGAAAGCGCGGGGTTGCGGCTACTGGTGTTCGACCGGTTCCGGTGCGCCTAGAGTTCTCCCGCGCTCAGCGCTGGATGACTTCACCATTGGAGGTGATGATCACCCATTGCCCATCACGCTGCTCGAGCGTGGCCAAGCGGGAATTATCCGGCAGCACCGATCCGATGCGGACGATGTACATGCCCGATTTGTCCTCGATCAGCGCACGCCCGTTGGCGACGTGCAGCAGCTTGTAACTCGGCTTGCCTGGGAAACTCTGGCTGGGGACGACCTGGGTTGCGGGCGGCGCGCCGTTGGCCTCGTCGCCTGATGCGGATACGGTCGCGGTGATGATCGGATCAAACGCCGAAGGTTCCGCGGTTCCGTCATTTTCGTCCGGTATCGCCAGCGGCGACACATTCACCATAGAACGCCCGCCGGTTTCCGGCAGATCCCGGGTTTCGGTGTAGCCCATTGGCGCGATCCCGAAACTCTCCTGATTGAAGAACACGTACCACGGGAAGAATGCCGCCGCGGTGGCGAGCATGAAACCCGTGACCGCGATCACGCGATCGCCGGTTCGACGCGGGACAATGGCGCGGGCCGGGGCGTCTTCTTCATTCTCGATGATTTCGATCGCAGCTTTGACGGCATCGGTCACGGTTTCGTCCTTTCCTTGGCGGGCGATGAGGCGGGCAGACCGGCTGCGGTCTTCATCGCGTCCGCGAGTTCGGCAAATGCATCGGTACTTGGCGGTTGTTCAGGTGTCTGGCGCAATGTCTCGTAGATCACCGGCGTCTGCTTGATCGCCATTTCCAGTTCGGCATCGGACCCGGCCCGGTATCCGCCGATCAGCCGCAAATCACGGGTTTCCTCGTACCGGTGAATCAGCGCCTTGAGGCGCATGACCAGCTTTTCCTCGTCGCCGCGCCAGGCCTTGCGGGCGAGACGCGAAATCGAGGTCAAGGGATTGACCGGTGGATACCGGCCCTCGTCTGCCAAAGCACGGTCAAGCACGAGGTGACCGTCGAGAATACCGCGGGCGGAATCGGCCACCGGGTCATTGTGGTTGTCGCCATCGACCAGGATTGAGACAATCGCGGTGATCGCGCCGGCACCTTCCGCCCCGGGTCCGGCGCGTTCGAGCAAGCCGGGCAAGGCGGTGAAGACAGACGCCGGATAACCGCGCGCGACGGGAGGTTCGCCTGCCGCCATGCCGATCTCGCGAAGCGCGTGGGCAAACCGGGTCAGACTGTCGACGATCAGCAGCACATTCTCGCCGGTGTCGCGGAAATGCTCGGCGATGGCCATGGCGGTCAACGGCGCGAGCTTGCGCTGCATCGGGCTTTCGTCGCTGGTGGCCACCACGGCGACGGTCTTGTTCATGTTGGGACCGAGGGTGTCCTCGATGAATTCGCGGACTTCGCGGCCACGCTCGCCGACCAGCGCGACAACGGCGCGGTCAAAATCGGCGGCCTTGGCGAACATCGACAACAGGGTCGATTTGCCGACGCCGGATCCGGCAAAGACGCCCAGGCGCTGGCCCTGGCACAACGGGGTGAAGACATCGACAACCCGGATGCCGGTCTTCAAGGGCTTGTCGACCCGTTGACGCAACATCGATCCGGGCGGTGCGCCGGTTACCGGGCGGGATTTGGCTCCCTGCGGCAACGGACCCAATCCGTCAACCGGTTCGCCAAGGGCATTGATGGTCCGGCCGCACCAGCTCTGGTCCGGAGACAGCCGGAACGGACCGCGACGCCAGACCCGTTCGCCGATATTGGCCTGGGATGCGCCATCGACCGGACAGGCGATCAGCTCCTCCGGGCCAAGGCTGACCACCTCGGCCAGCTTGACGGAGTCGCCGTGACGAAATGTCAGCAAGTCCCCGATCCGCACATGGCGCGACAAGCCGCTGATGACGCAATGGCCCGGTGCAACCGCGGTGACGGTGCCTGAAATATCGTAAGCGCCCTCGGGTTTGGAAAAGGTGCGCACGCTGTCTGCGAGTTTGGCCAGCCCCGCACGCCCGCTCATGCTGCGCGTGCTCCAGCCAAGGGTAGGAAACTATCCGGCAGATCCGGCATCGGTGTCATCTTCCGCTGCCCAGGGTTCGAATTGCTTCCTTCAAGGTGCTCTCGGTGGCGTTGGTCATCGCCGAAACGTTTTCAAAGGCCCTCGAAATCATGATCAGGCGGCTCATCTCGGCCACCGCGTTGACGTTCGAATTTTCGACATAGCCCTGCACCAGACCCGCGCTGTTGACATCGTCGACAAGCGGCTCAGGCGGCACAACCGGCACGATGCCAAGCGAGGCCTTGCGGGTGAAGCCCTGAGACAGATCAGCCTTGTACAGACCAATGGCGCCGCGCCTGAAGCCATCCTGGCTCAGACCGCCGTCACGACCCGCCTTGGGCGGCTCGGCGTCCGGATCGAGCTGGATCGGCGCTTCACCCGGATCAAGCACCGGGTAGCCATCGATGTTGACGAGCTGCCCTTCCTGGGTGAGGGTGAAGCGGCCGTCCCGGGTCAGCATCTTGCCGGTCGGCGTCTCGATCATGAACCAGGCATCGCCACGAAGTGCGAAATCGAACTGGCTTCCGGTGTTCTTGAGACCACCGTTGGCGGTGGACAGGTAGTCGTGGCCCTGGTCAACGAAGGAAACATTCTCGGAACCGGTGTTGGCCAGGACTTCGTTGAACTTGACCTCCGTGGCCCGGAATCCGGTGGTGGTTGCATTGGCGACGTTGTCGGCCAAGGTCGTCAGACGGCGCTCAAGCGCGATCTGTGATGACAGTGAGACGTAAAGTGAACCCTGCATCAGCGGCCCCCGAGTTTGAGATTGTTGATGGAGAGCATCAGCTCCGGAGTGATCCCGAAACCGGTGGACGAACCTAGCAACAGGCTTGAATCAACGGATCCGTATGATGGGTTTTCGAGCTCCCAGAGAGCCGTGAACCGCTGCATGAACGTATTGAGCTTTTCGGGATCCTTGAAGTCCTCGAGGTCGAGGCGCGAATTGAGCAGATCAGCCTGCTTGTCGATGTCGGAAGCCGCCAGCTCGGCCGGAATGCCGAGCGCGGTGCGCACCACCTCGTACAGCGCGGTATCGGCGAGAATGCCGTAGGCGGAATCGATTTCCGGGGCTGTTCGCTGGAAGTACAGCGCCAGGCGCACACCGCTGTTGTCCTCACCGGCTTCCTCTTCAAGGGTCAGACGGTGGTATTTGTCCACCGTCCCCTGCTGCGCCTTGGTGTAGATCGTTGCCGTCTCACCGTGACGGGCAAAATTATAGGTCTCGGCGAATTCCTTGTATTTGGAATCTGCAAGCTGATTGGCGAAAGCGTCTTCATTGTCGACACCCTCGGTCAGCACCTTGCGCATGAACGCCTTGGCATAGTTCATGTCTTCAAGACCATGCGCCTTCATCGCGTAGTTGAACAGGCGCGTGTCGGCCATGAACTCGTCGATGGATTTGATCTCGGAAATTCGCTTGAGGTAGTACTCGCTTTCCCGGGCAACCTGGGGCTGGCTGGCGATCCGCTCGATGGAGCGCGGAAGGTCACGCGCGATCAGATTGTAGCTGGTGTATGTTGATGTCACCGGAGTTACCCCTCTTGGTTTCCAAGGGTGCATTGCGTGGTCGCAAAACCGGCGCAACCCTTGCAAGCATGTCCCGGATTAGGCCACCTTGCTTGCGCGAAACTGAAGGTCGGCAGGAAGGCATTCATCAAGCAGAGAGATTCAGCTTCACACAAGGCTCGAGCCGTAGTGATTGTATTGCATGTCAATTATCGCGGCGGGGCGTCATGAATATCATCATTGGTCTGGTAATTACCCTCGGTTGCGTGCTTGGCGGTTTTATGGCCATGGGCGGACATATCGAGGTGCTCAACCAGCCCTTCGAGCTGTTGATCATCGGCGGCGCGGCTGTCGGCGGCTTCATCATGTCCAACCCGGTGAAGACCATCAAGGACACGGTGAAGGCCTGCGGCGAAGCGTTCAAGGGTACGGTTCCCAAGGAACGTGAATACCTCGACACCCTGAGCATCCTCTATTCGCTGATGCGCGACCTGCGCACCAAGAGCCGCAACGAGATCGAAAGCCACATCGACAATCCGGAAGAGTCCGAACTGTTTCAATCGGCCCCGACGATCCTGAAGAACAAGGAACTGACCTCGTTCATCTGCGACTATGTCCGTCTGATCATTATCGGCAACGCCCGTCCGCACGAGATCGAGGCGCTGATGGATGAGGAAATCCAGACCATCTCGACCGACCGCCTGAAGGCCTACAACGCGATGAGCACGATGTCCGACGCCTGCCCGGCAATCGGCATCATTGCCGCGGTTTTGGGCGTGATCAAGGCGATGGGCGCGATCAATGAATCGCCGGCTGTGCTTGGCGGACTGATCGGCGCCGCGCTGGTCGGAACCATGCTCGGCATTTTCCTTTCCTATTGTATCTTCAGCCCGATCGCCACCAACATCAAGATCGTCCGGACCAAGCAGAACCGGCTCTACACGATCGTCAAGCAGACCCTGCTGGCCTACATGAACGGCTCGGTTCCGCAGGTTGCGCTCGAGCACGGCCGCAAGACCATTTCTTCCTATGAACGCCCATCCATTGATGCAGTCGAGCAGGAAATGATGAATCCTGGCGGCGGCGGCGATTCAAAGGCGGCCTGATCCGATGACCGGCGCAACAGCAACACAGCAATCGTCGAGCCCTAAGAACTTTGATCCGGACCTCCTGGACCGGATGATCGGTGTGAAGGGCAATGGCCTGGACATCGAATCACGAAGCCAGTCGCTGCTCTCAGCGCTGGGCCCGGTTCTCTCGGAAGCCTTTCATTCAGCGACCGGCGTGGCCATCGACGCGCGGCCAGGCCAGATTCGCCTCGGACGTCGCCGCGAACTGCTGGCGAAACTCAGTGGCGACACCGTGTATTGCGACGCGAGCATCGCGAACTGGTCCAAGGAAATCTCAAGCCTGTGCGGCACCAAGCTGATCATCGGCATGGTCGAATGCCTGCTCGGCGGCTCGAATCCCGACGAACTCGATGTCGTGGCCCGTCCGCTATCGGGCATCGAACTCGATATGTCGCTGGTGGTGTTCGAGCAACTCAATGACAGCCTGCGCACTCTGGTTTCACCGAAACCTGACGCCAAGGCGCGCGCCAACAATCCGCAGCTGGACTATCCCGAAGAGGAAGACGATCCGATTCCGGATTTCCATGCGGTTGCCCTGACCCTGGATGTCGAATTCGGCTCGGTAACAGCTCCGCTGACACTGATTCTTCCACAAGCATCCCTGATCAAGACCAAGCTGAACAAGGCCAAGCTGGACAAGAAGCCGGACGGCAACAAGGGCGACTGGACCGAACGGCTCAGCGACCGCGTTTCAAAATCGCAGATCAGCCTGCAGGCGGCGGTGGCCCTGATGCCGCTTCCGCTCGGCGAAATCAGCCGCCTTCAGCCTGGTGACCTGATTGCCTTTGCACATAGTGGCGACATCGAAGTTACACTGAGTGCAAACGGGCAACCGCTCTATACCTGTGCGCTGGGGCGCGCCGGATCACGCTATATGATCAAAGTCGAGGGAAATGCCGGCCCCGATGAGAATTGGAAAAATGATTTTGGATGATATTATGTCCGGGCGCCGCATGGCAGGCTCCGGGCAAGCTTGAGACGGGATAAGGGTTCATGGCTGGCAAAAAAGCACTTGATAGCAAAGAAGAAGAGACGGCGCAGGATGATGGCGCAATCGACGAGGCCGTCGGCGACCTTCGCGACGTTCTGAAAAAAGATGCCGGAGATGAACCGGTCCTCAACGAAGAAGAAGGCGTGGATGGTATGAGTGGCGCAGCAGCCTTTGGCACCGATTTCGGCGCAGACTTCGAAGATGATGAAGCAACCGCGGAAACCGATGATCCCTTTAACATCGGCGATGCGGCGGAAATCGACACATCCGACTTTGCGGCACCCGATCTCGGCGCAACCGATTTCGGCGGCGACTTTGGTGGCGCACCGGATCTGGAAGGTCCCGAGCTCGGCGGTGGGATGGGCGGCGCATTGGGCGGCGGCAATTCGCTGGTAAAGGACTTCGGCGCACCAACCCCGCCAGCCGGAGGCGCCAAGATCGGCGCGAGCGGCACCACCAACCGGGTCGACCTGGTTCTCGGTATCCCGATCGATGTGCAGATCATCCTTGGGTCGAGCCGCATGGCGGTCTCGACGCTGATGAACCTTTCCGAAGGCGCCACGATCGCCCTGGACCGCAAGATCGGCGAGCCCGTCGACATCATGGTCAATGGCAAGCTGATCGGGCGCGGCGAGATCACGGTTCTGGAAACAGACGACACCAAATTTGCCGTAAAAATCATTGAAGTCATTGGTGAACCACAGAAGAAGTCCAACTGACATGACAAGTTATGATGAGTTCTCCCCGGAAAGCACAGAAGTCGGCACAGTTCTGACACCGTCTGAAAAGGCAGCAGCCGTTCTGCTCGCCATGGGAAAGCCGGTGGCTGGCAAGCTTCTGAAATTCTTCGAACACGAAGAACTCCAGGAAATCATCAAAAACGCCCAGAACCTGCGCACCATCAAGCCGCAGGAACTGGTTGAGCTGGTCAATGAATTCGAGGATCTGTTCAGCGAAGGCACCGGCCTGATGGACAATGCCAAGGCTATGGAAGGCATTCTCGAAGAAGGCCTCACTCCTGACGAGGTCGACGGTCTTCTGGGACGGCGCACGCAGTTCCAAGCCTATGAAACTTCGATCTGGGACAAGCTGCAGGATTCCGATCCGGAGCGTGTCGGCAAGTTCCTGCAGAGCGAGCATCCGCAAACCGCAGCCTACATCGTCTCCATGCTGCCCACCGCATTTGCCGGCCGGACGCTGATGAAACTGCCGGAGAAGAACCGGGTCGATATCGTCCGGCGAGCAGTCGATCTCAAGAACGTCAATCCGCGCGCTGCGGAAATCATCGAGGCGCGGGTGAGAGACCTGGTAGCCAGCATTGATGCGGAACGCTCGAGCACGGGCTCCGTCAAGGTTGCCGAAATCATGAACGAGCTGTCCAAGCCGGATGTCGAATCGCTGCTTGATGCGCTCGAAACGGTTTCCAAGACCGCCGTGGAAAAAGTGCGCCCGCGGATCTTCCTGTTCGACGACATCATCCTGATGCCGCAGCGCAGCCGCGTTACCCTTTTCAACGACATTTCCGGCGACATCATCACCACCGCGCTGCGCGGTGCAGAGCCCAGCCTGACCGAATCCGTTCTCTCTGCCATCGGCGCCCGTCAGCGCCGGATGATCGAATCGGATCTGTCTGCAGGTACCGCCGGCGTCAGCACACGCGAAATCGCTGTCGCCCGTCGCAGCATCGCCCAGGAAGCCATCCGACTTGCCGGGCTCGACCAGCTGACGCTGCGTGAAGACGCACCGGCCGAAGCAGCATGAGCATGAGCTGCTATGGCTGAAGGCGAAGACAAAGACAGCAAAACAGAAGAACCCACAGAGAAAAAAATCCGGGACGCGGTGGACAAAGGCAATGTGCCTTTCAGCCGGGAGGTCCCGATTTTTGCGTCTACCCTCGGGATGCTGGTCTTTCTGGTCTTCTTTCTACCCGGCAGCGCAGGACGGTTTACCGAAACCTTGCGCGACCTGTTCGAGCAATCGGACGGGTGGCGGCTGAACAACGGCGGCGACGCGCTGGCACTGTTCCGGCTGTTGTTTTTCGAGGCTGGCGGCATCTTGTTGCCGGCTTTCGCCCTGTTGATGGGATTTGGTATTGCCGCTTCGGTTTTGCAGAACATGCCCAGCCCGGTTCTGGACCGGGTCCAGCCGAAGTTCGAGCGGGTCTCACCGATCAAGGGTTTCGGACGGATCTACGGCGCCAAGGGCTTTGTTGAATTCGCCAAGAACATCACCAAGATCGTGTTTGTCTCGGTCGTTGTTGCGACCGTGATGCAGACCGAATATTTCCGCTCGCTGGACTTCATGTTCATGGATCCGCTGCTGGTCGCACCCGATATGGCGCGCATGGCCGGCAAGGTCATCGTGGTTGTGCTGATATTCACCGCGACACTGGCAGTGCTGGATTTGTTGTGGACCCGCTACAGCTGGCACAACGACCTGAAGATGACCAAACAGGAAATCAAGGACGAGCTGAAGCAGTCCGACGGCGACCCGATCATCAAGGCACGCCAGAGATCGCTTGCACGTGACCGCGCCCGGCGCCGGATGATTGCGGACGTGCCTCGCGCCACCCTGGTCATTGCCAACCCGACCCATTTCGCGGTCGCATTGCGGTATGTGCGCGAAGAAGGCGGCGCTCCCATCGTCATCGCCAAGGGGCAGGACCTGATCGCCCTGAAGATCCGTGAAGTCGCCGAAGCGCACGGAATTCCGGTTTTTGAGGACCCTCCGTTGGCGCGCTCCATTTTTGCGCAAGTCTCAGTGGATAATTTTATCCCGCCGGTGTTCTACAAGGCTGTCGCCGAGTTGGTTCACCGTATCTATACAGCCAAATCGAAATCCAAATCCCCGGGCGTGTGATCATGAAGCAACATCCATTCTCCGCCGATCAGGAAAGAATTATTGCTGATGCCATCTGCACGGTGGCCAGCGAACTGCGTCTCATCGATGTGGCAGATCTGATTTCGATGCTGCGTTTTGAACGGCATGGCGACCTGGCCGACCTGGTGGCTTCTGCTGCGGAAATGTATTTTCTGCCGGGCACGGTTAAACTCGGCATAGGCGGTGATTACTATCTAGATTGGGGCGGACAGCCGCGGGTGGTGCTCGACCTCGAGATCCGGCCGAAGAACCTGACGATTTACGCACGCCTGGTGCTTGAGCAGGATTGCGGCGGTGTCGAAATCAATCATATCGCGTTTGATGAACCGCTGGAAAATGCTGTCGATCAAACCGCGGTGCTGGAAGAAAGCCTGCGTGCGGCGGCGTTCCGGCCATTCATGCCCGCGATCTCGGCCTCGCGACCCGCTGCCTGAACCACTCGCCGGTTTCGCGGATCGGTCAGCACCTCTGATCCGGCCGCGCAAGGCGTCCAGACAGCTTCTATTGTGTCATCAGCAGACGTCTTTGTCAGACCGCTCCGGCAGGCATTACAGCCTCTGGCAAGCGCGTGGCGCCCTGCTCAGGCAATGATGCCAAGGCGGATGGCTTTGGCGATCGCCTGGATCCGATTAACCGCGTTAAGCTTGGTGGTTGCGGATCCCAGGTAGGCATTGACGGTATGAACCGAAAGATTGAGCTGATCGCCGATGGCTTCACTCTTCATGCCGTTGCCGACCAGTTGCAGACACTCGATTTCCCGGTCATTGAGATTTTCGGTTCCCGAGGCTATTCCGAACGCCAGCCTCAGCTTCTCCCGCATCACCGCAAGTGACTTCCGGTGCAGATCGAGCAGAAGGTCGTTGTTGAGCATGGCGCGAACGTCAAAGAACACCACGAAGCCATTGCCCATGGCCCCCAATTGAACCGGAAGCGCCACATCGATGGCTGCACCGGCTTCGGTCCGGACAAGACGTGCAGCGAGGGTGTCAAAAGACGGCGCGCTTTCCGGAGCAAAGATCAATGGACAAGGCGATGAATTGAGGTGACTGAGCAGGAACTCCGAGTGAACCTCAATGAACCCGGAAACCACGTCCTGGCTGCCAGGACTCTGCATCGGACACTCGATCTCGCCCGGCTTGAGCAAGGTGTTGGCTTCGACGGCAAACAGCGCGAAAGCCATACTGCCCGATTGCCTCTGCATCGTGACGAGTTTGGGAAACAGGTCGGCCGTGGAGCCCGCCTTGCTGCTCGCACCATCGTACGAAAATTCACGAGCCCGTTCTTTGGTATACTGGACTTCTCGAGATGCTACGGATTCCATCAAGCTGGCTCCTGCGATCAGATAATGCGTTGGCGAACGGCAAACGCGACGGCTTCGGAGCGGGTTTTCGCTCCAGTCTTGTTCATGATGCTGGTGATGTAATTGTTCACGGTATTACGGGAAATGCCGATGATCAGCGCTATTTCATCACTGGTCTTTCCTTCACCGATCCAGGAAAGACACTCGATTTCCCGGACGGTCAAATCGGAAAGCGCATAGTTGCTGGAGACAATCTCGGGAAAATGCGAGGTGTGATACGCTGCTCCCAGGGCCACGTCGCGCAAGCGGTCGTGCGAAAGAGACACATCCTTGTCAAACATCAGAGCCAACAGCATGCGGGCCTGACCCGCATTGTAAGGTATCAGGCACACCCGCCGCGAAAAATCGCCGGACAAGTCCACCGAGGCATCAATTTCCTGAAAAGACGGCTCGTAAGCCTGGAGACAACGGCGAACTTCACTGGTCCGGGCCTGTGAATCGACCAGCGTCACCCCGAACGTCCGCACAAGATTGAAGGGCCAGTCCGAGGACACGATAAAATCGTGATTCCTGTCTGAGTAAAGATCCGTACGCGCCAGCAGATAGCATCGTGCGCCGGCGTAGGCGCAGACGAGGTCGAGCCCGCCCGTCAGCTGACCGCATTTCCGCTTTGATTCCAGATCCTGGATAAACGCCCCGCGCGCGATCATCCGCCTCCCTTCCCTCGTATCAAGGTGCGCGGTTTAAAGCGCACTGACAATCCAGAGCCCAGTCCGGGAGATTCAGCATCCTTACGCTACCCGATACCGATTGCTCCACTCGTCAAACCAAGCCACCGCCCTGTTTGAAACGCTACGTAACAAAGCAGCGAATCAATTCATCAACTCAGTATAGTGTGCCTAACTTCACCCCGAAAAAACATAACCACTTTCTGGGACTGGACATATCCAATTTTTTCTGGGTCTGCTTTGCCGCTATTTGTGTGTTTTACATGGCCGATTTGCGAATCATTGAAACCAGTCCGAAGTAACCGGAACATCGGTCCCGCGCGATCAGCGGTCCCGTTCGGGCGAATTCAGCAACGTATGGCGGAGAACAGGGGCCGGGCCTGGACGAATCCCGGATACCGGAAGGACCTCAGATCCCCCACTGTGTCCGGCCGTATTGGCCTGAACCTGGCGATTGCATCAGGGATTAATCTGAGACCAAAGCAAATCCCCGGCCGCTGATAGGCTGACCGGGGATGAGAGGCTTGTTTATGCCGCTTCGCTGGAAGCCCAGCTTCTGAGAATTTTCGCCGCACGCTCTTCATTGATCTCGACCATGCGGGCCAGGCGCCGTTCCGGGCCTTCCTTGACACGGCGGTTGAAGGCGCCGGAGTCCTCGATCTCAAGATCGGATTCGCTTTCCTCACCGAACCCGAAGTCTGCGCCGAAGCCTTCCATTGGCATCGAGGAACCGCCACCCATGGCGCCCGGCGAGAAGTCTGGCAGTTCCAGCTCGTCTTCCATACCGGCTTCGGCTTGACCGCTGGCGCCAACAGCACCCCGCAGCAGCGGCCGGAAGCCGAACATGACCAGCAGCACGGCAACCGTGATGAATGCGAGTGCGTTGATGATCGTACCAAGCTGGGTCTTCAAGATATCCGCGAAACCAGGCTTTGCACCTTCGGCGGTCAGGATTTCGCTGGCCAGGAACTCCATGCTGGTAACCGTGGCGCGGTCACCGCGTTCTGCATCAAGACCGGAGGCAGTCGCAACAACCTGCTCCAGCTCGGACAGATAGGTCGCAGTTTGCTCAGGCGTCGGTTCGCCGCCCAACATCTCGTTGATGCGCGCCTTGTTGATCACAACTGCGATCGAAAGGCCTTCGACGATATAGCTGTTGCGAACCGTCGAGACTGTTTTGGAATTGATCTCGAAGTTGGTCTGCTCTTCTTTCCGCTCGGCCAGCTCGCTGGACTTCGGTCCACCTGCACCGGTGGCAGCAGGGCCCTGGTCCGGGATGTTCTGCTCGACCGTGGCAGGTGTGGCCGCATCCGACTGACTGGATTTCTGGTTTTCGCGCGTTACCCGGATAGAGCGCTCGACACGCGATTCAGGATCGTACACCGTTTCCTGGGTCTGCTGGCTGTCGGTGTTGACCTTCGCATTGACGCTGGCTCTGAAGTTTTCAACGCCAAGGAACGGCGACAAGGCCTTTTCGATGTTGGTTTCAACCTCGCTCTGGACCAATTGGACGATCGACAGGGAACGGTTGAGGTTGGAATTTGAAAAGTCATCGCCAGCGGCGAGCAACTGACCGGTCGCGTCAAGCACGGTGACTTCATCCACGGTCAGGCCAGGCACCGATGAGGCAACCAGGTGCCGGATCGAATCAGCAGTTCGGCCGGCCACATTGCTGCCGGCGCGAACCATGACTGAGGCTGACGGCTTCTGGTCGCCGCGCCTGAAATTTCCCCTGTCGGGCATGACAATGTGAACGCGCGCGGCGGAGATGCCATTGATGGCCTGGACAGTACGGGCGATTTCACCTTCAAGCGCGCGGACCCGGGTGACTTCCTGCATGAAGCTGGTCAAGCCAAGCGATCCGACCTGATCGAACAGTTCGTAACCGGCGGAGCTCGAGGAGGGAAGGCCACGCTCGGCGAGCAATGCCCGGGCACGATTGGTCATGCCGGCAGGCACCGTCACGGACGAACCGTCCGCACCGGGGGCGAAATCTATGTTGGATTCTGCAAGAACCAAACTGATCTGATTTATGTCTTCACCGGAGAGGCCAACATAGAGCGTCTCACGCGTCGGCTTGTTGAGGAAAATCGCAGACCCGATAATCAACATGATCGACAGGGCGCCAACCCCGACAAGTGCCAACAACTTCATCTGGCCGAGACTGGCCAGATTCTTGGTGATTTGTGACAGCTGGTTCAACAGACTCATTCTGTATCCGCGCTCAATAAAAGATGCCGGCCAGGATGACCGGTGAGGTCACACTAGACGGCGAAACTTGCGCGAAAATGGTCTGGACCCGATGGCCCTTTACCGGTCAGAAGAAATCGAGGTCGCCCGATGCTTTCTGATACGTCTCTGCAGAATGGGCGACATCGATGGAAGCTTTCAGGCGCCGCTTCATGTCTTCCAGGGTAATCAGGTTGAGCGCGGTGGTGATATCAATGAGATGCTCAGGTTCCATCCGCTCGCTGATCCCGGTGAGGAAATCCGCAAGGCCATGGGTCTTTTGAACCGCAAGATCGATCCCCTGCATAACCCGCATGTGGTCGGGGGATGCAAGAAACTCGGTGGACCTGCCATTTGACAAGAGCGGCTCGAGCCGTTCGATCAATTCGGCAACATCAACAAGTTCCGCACTGATACGGGCCATTACCTCACGCAATGGCTCGTTGGGGTCACCGCCGGCATCAAGGGGCATTTGCGTCATGGTGGCGGAACTCCTCAAAAAAACTCAATCGACTCTTCAACCGGCTTCGGTGCAATGATTTTCGGCGGCGCGGTCTCAAGCGCCACAGTCTTCTGCATTTCAGCACCGGAAAGCGGATATTGGCGGGCACGTCCGCTGACGGGATAGTACTCGAGCTTCCGCCCGACATCGCCGCCGGTATTGCTGCCGACAATGCGTATGCCTTCGTCGCTCAGGAACTGCTGGGCGAATTCGGCGTTCTTCTCGCCAACATTGGAGAAGTTGGCAATTGTCTTGGCTCCGCCAATGATCTTGGCTTCCAGCCGTTCGCGCCGGGCACCCTTCTTCAGCAAGCCGTTAATGAGCAGTTCCATCAAATGCACCCCGTAACGGGTTGCTTCTCCGCCAGATCCGTTTGCCTGACCAGGCAACAGGAAATGGTTCATGCCACCAACACCCGCCACCGGATCCCGCATGCACGCGGCAACGCAGGATCCCAGAATGGTGGACAGCACCACTTCCGGATCGTCTGTAACCTTGTACTCGCCTTGGATAATGTGAACCCTGCGAAATTGGGCGTCTGCTGTCACTTCAGGGCTCCAAACACCGCCTCGATGGCCGCTTTCATCTTTTCAATGGTAAACGGTTTGGCCAGAACATTGTTGGCACCAAGTGCGGCAGCCTTCTGGACCAGTGCCCGGTCGCCCTGGGCGGTCAGCATGATGAATGCCGCCCGCTTGGTTGCCGGGTTGGAACGCACAGCCTGGAGAAAACCCAGTCCGTCCATTTTCGGCATATTGAAGTCGGATATGACCAGATGGTGCGGTTGCTGGGCCATGATCTTGGCGCCCTGCTCTCCGTCACCGGCCACAGTGATCTGTGTGAAGCCGAGCTGCTGAAGTGCGTCGCCGAGCAAGAGCCGGCTGGTCACCTGATCATCGACAATGAGAACCTTGATTTTCTGTGCAATAGACATCACGCGACCCTATCTTTGCGAGAGGTTGTTGTTGTTGATTTGAGGATTTCTTCCCCAATCAGATTGAGTGGCAACTGACTTTCAACGGCGCCGATCTCGTGGGCTACACGGGGCATGCCGTAGACAACACAGGTCTTCTCATTCTGACCGATGGTCGTCGCACCGGCCTTGCGCATGCCGAGAAGTCCGGATGCACCATCGCGTCCCATTCCTGTCAGAATAACGCCGACCGCCTTGCGGCCTGCCAATTTGGCAACGGAATTGAACATGACATCCACCGAAGGCCTGTGCCCGTTGACCGGGCCACCTTCCATGAGCATGCATCGCGGCGCCGTAGGATTGGTAATTTCCAGGTGACGTTCACCGCCCGGCGCCAGGTAAATCCGGCCGATCTCCAGCCGGTCGCCATCCTCGGCTTCCTTGACCTGAGGTGCGCAAAGCCGGTTCAGCCGCTCGGCAAAACTCTTGGTGAAGGTTGCCGGCATGTGCTGGGTAATGACCGTAGGCGGGCAGTTGGCCGGAAATTTTGTCAAAACCGCAATCAACGCCTCAACACCGCCGGTGGAGGCACCAATGGCGATAATCTTGCGCGAGGGCTGATAGTCACTGGGGGCCGAATAGGCCGGTGCAGCGGCATGCGGCTGTCCCGCCGCGACTGAATCGGGGAGGTGACGCTGCGAGCGTGCCGCTGCCTTGACCGTTTCGGCCAGCCCGGAGAACGGGGACGGATCGCCCGGCAATGGCTTGCCAACGCAATCGAATGCTCCGATTTCCAATGCCGCCAAGGTCGCCTCGGCACCACGCTGGGTCAGTGTCGAGACCATGATGACCGGCATCGGCCGGAGCTTCATGATCTTCGCCAGAAACTCGATGCCGTTCATGTTGGGCATCTCGACGTCCAGAGTGATGACGTCGGGATTGAGTTGCTTGATGGCGCTGCGGGCTTCCAGGGCATCGGCTGCCTCGCCGACAACCTCAATGCCCGGATCTGCCCGAAGCACTGCCCGGATCAGGCCACGCATCGTGGGTGAATCATCTACAACGAGTACACGTGCTCGTTCTGTCATGATTTTCAGACCCTCCCTTTATGGCGATAAGTGGTGATGGCCGTGTTTTCGAAACGATCCTTGCCTTCACCCGACAGCCGTTCCGAATGACCGATATAGAGATGCCCGCCGGGCGGCAGCAGATCCGCGTAGCGAACCCAGATTTTCGCCTGCGTGGGTTCGTCGAAATAGATCACGACGTTGCGGCAGAAAATCACGTCAAAGGGTCCGCGGAACGGCCATTGCCCCATCAGATTGAGCTCTTTGAAGCTGATCAGCTGCTTGACCTGGTCGCTGACCTGCCAACGCTTTTCCGGGGTCTGAGTGAACCACTTGCTGCGAATGCCGGCTTCGACGGTATCGATCGACTGGGCGTCATAGACCCCGGCCTTGGCCTGGGCGATGATTTTCGGGTCGATATCCGTAGCAAGGATCTTGACGTCCATGGTTGCCACGTTGGGTGCCATGGCGAGCAATGTCAGGGCGATCGAATAAGGCTCCTGGCCATCGGAACAACCAGCCGACCAAATGCGGACACGACCGCCGGCCTTGGCCCGGGTCAGAAGATCCGGCAAGACTTCCTTGCTGAGATGCTCGAAATGATGGTTCTCGCGGAAAAACCGCGTGAAATTGGTGGTCAGGAAGCTCAACATCTCCCGCCGTTCGTCCGCACCGGCGGCCGACCCAACAAGATTGCAGTAGTCCCTGAAGCTGGCCAGGCCGATCTGGCGCAGCCGCTTGGAAAGCCGGGAATAGACCAGCGACGCCTTGCTCTCGTTGAGGGCAATGCCCGCATCGGAATAGATCATTCCGGCAATCTCGGAGAGATCCTTGCGTGTCAGCGGATACTCACCCTTCACCAGGCAATCATCGGGCCGTCCAGACTGGAGTATTGCTGCGGCGCTCATGCGGCCTCACTTTCAATGGTAGCAAAAAGGGCGTTGAGATGAATAAAGCAGACCATCCGGTCGTCCATCGGGATCATGCCCCGGATAAGGTCCCGGTCCATCTCCTTGCTGACGTCCGGCGCCACCTGGATATCGTCAGCGGAAATGGCGAGGATGTCGGAGACCGAATCCACCAGCAGACCGATAATCTGGCTGCCAATCTGTGTGACGATGATGACATGCCCCTGAGATGGCTCGGTTGGCTTCATACCCAACCTCAGGGACATGTCCATGACCGGCAGAACCGCACCACGAAGATTGATCACACCCCGGACATAGCTGGGCGAGTGCGGCAAAATTGTTGCCGGTGTCCAGCTGCGGATTTCACGCACGGATTTGACTTCGACGCAAAACTCCTGATCGCCAAGTGTAAAGGCAATCAATTCCAGCATGTCATTTCCAGAAGTCCGCATGGTGGTCGATCCTTCCTCTATTATCCGGTTGCCGCGAGCGCCATCTCGGGGCTAAGCGCCTGCCCGCGAGACGCCGTGACCACGGCATCGACATCGAGGATCAGAGCCACGCGGCCGTCGCCAAGAATGGTCGCGGCAGCGATGCCGGGAACATTCGTGTAGTTGGCTTCGAGGCTCTTGATGACGACCTGGCGCTGGCCCTGGATCGCATCGACCATGAGGGCGCGCTGACCGCCACCTTCCGATTCCACGAGCAGGGCGACACCTGCGATCGGGTCGGCGAGATCCGCGCGGAAATTGAGGATGTTGCCAACATCGACCAGCGGGCAGAAGGTCTCGCGGATCGCGATGAGCCTCTGGCTCGGGCCAAAGGAGTGAATGTCACTCTTCTCTGGCTGCAGCGTTTCGACAATGGCTGTGAGCGGAACCACCAGGGTCTGGTTGGCGACGGTAACGACCATTCCATCAAGCACCGCCAGTGTCAGCGGCAAGCTCATGGTAAAGACCGAGCCCTTGCCAGGCTTGGAGGTGATCGAAATCCGGCCGCCGAGCGCCTGAATGGACCGCTTGACCACGTCCATGCCGACGCCGCGCCCGGAAATGTCCGAGATCTTGTCGGCGGTGGAGAAGCCGGGATGGAAGATCAGGTTGTCGACTTCCTCGTCGCTCAGGTTTGAATCCGAAGCAATCAGGCCGTTCTCGATAGCCTTGGCACGGACACGTTCACGGTTGATACCCGCGCCGTCATCGGCGATTTCGATAACGATACGTCCCGACCGGTGCTTGGCGCTCAACTTCAGCATGCCTTCGGCACTCTTGCCGCTTTCGGCACGCTTCTCGGGCGTTTCCAGACCGTGATCGACCGCGTTGCGGATCATGTGAGTGAGCGGTTCGGCGATCTTGTCGATAACCGTCTTGTCGACCTCGGTGTTTTCCCCTTCGGTGACCAGACGGACGTTCTTGCCGGTCATATCGGCAATTTCGCGAACGATCCGGCCCATCCGCTGGAACACCGGCTTGACCGGCTGGGCGCGGATGGCCATGACGCTGTCCTGGATTTCCCGGGTCAGCTGCTGCAGTTCTTCCAGTCCGAGATTGATGGCCGACGAGCCACCGCTTTCGTTCTCGACCACGCTTTGCGCGAGCATAGCCTGGTTGATGACCAGCTCTCCGACCAGGTTGATAAGACGGTCAACGCGATCGAGGTCAACGCGGATGGTCTGCGGTGCGGCCGGAGCGGCCGGAACCACGGTTTCCTTCTTGTCTGCTTCAGCGGCGATAGCCTTGGCAGCCTTGGGCAGGCTTGCGGGAGCAAGCGGCGCGTCTGCAGCAGGCGCAGCGGCAGCAGCCGGTTCGGCTGCGGGAGCTGCGGCCTCGGGCGCAACAGCCGGCTGATCTTCCAGCAAGGAAAGATCGAACGGTACGGCCGCCATCGGCTGCTCATCGCCCGAAGCGCTCGGAGCGGCGAAAGCTGCCTCATCCGCACCGGCGGTGATTTCGATCGTGGCATCCCATTCGGCGAACTCGAACACATGACGAATGGCTTCTTCGTCATTTTCGGTTTCAACCCGGATCAACCAGGAGAAATAGGCGCCTTCGGGATCCAGCGAATCCAGTGCCGGCAGGTCATCCGTCTCGCAGCGCACCTGAAGTTCGCCAAGCTTGGCGAGTTCGCGCATCAGCAGGACTGCTTCATTGCCCTTCGCATAAAGGTCCGAACGTGGCTTGAAGCGAACGGTGAAGACGTTACGTCCGGCATCGACGGCCAGGTCGTCATCGCCATCAAGACTATCGAAGCTGAACGGCACCGGCTGGAAACCGCTATCGTCCGTGGGCTCGGGAGCCGCGGCAGCCGGTGCTTCGGCTTCAGGGGCAGGAGCAGGTGCCGCAGCAGCTGCCGGCGCGGCGCCGGGAAGCGGCTGACCTTTGGCATATGCCTCAAGCTCGGCGACCAGGCCCGAGGTACGGGACGAATCGACGCTGCCGCCATCACGGGAAGCTGCGGTCAGGTCTGCCAGAACGTCGGCAGACCTGAGCATCACCTTGAGCAACTCTGGCGAGGCCTCGAGCTTGTTGGATCGAACGCAATCAAGTGTTGTCTCAAACACGTGGGCGAAGGAAACGAGGTCATCCAGACCGAACGCACCTGCGCCTCCCTTGATCGAATGCACGGCACGAAACACCGCATTGACGGTTTCCGGATCGGTATCGCCATCATTGAGTCGGAGTAGACCGGATTCCAGTTCAGCGAGCTGTTCCTCGCATTCCTGGAAAAAGATCTCCTTGATTTCATTCATATCCATTGGGCAGATCCTGTCAGGCGGTTACACGCTCAATTGCTGCGATCAGCTTGGAAGGGTCAAAAGGCTTGACAATCCAACCAGTCGCACCGGCTTCACGGGCGCGGTTTTTCTTTTCCGCGTCGCTTTCGGTGGTCAGAACCAGAATGGGGATCGCGCGGTAGCGATCGTTCTGGCGGACGCCCTCGATGAAGCCGAAACCATCAAGCCGGGGCATGTTGATGTCGGTGACAATTACGTCGGGATTGGACTCTTCGAGCACTTCCAGACCTTCGATACCGTCTTCAGCCTGAACGGTGTCAAAGCCGGCGTTGTTCAGCGTCACCAGCAACATGTTGCGGATGGTTCGCGAGTCATCGACCGTGAGAACCTTCTTCTTCATTATAATGTCTCCTTTGGAAGCAGCGCTTCATCCGAAATTCCTAACAATTGCAGCGTCTTGACGAAGACTTCCGAGGCCGGTGTGACCTTGAAATTCTGATCTTCGGCGCGCCAGCTCTGTGCAGCAGCCAGAAGAACCTGGATGCATTGTGCACCAACCCGGCTGACATCGGATGCATCGATGTCGATATCCTCGCCCTTGTGCGCGAGTACCTGTTCATGCAGCCGACTGGCTGCGTTGAGGTCCAGAACCTCCGGCAGTTTCAGAACTTTCGGTGATGTACCGTCAGACGACATGTCGACTATCCTCGCTTGTGAATGGGCGTATGCTGTTTGCTGCTGTCTGTTTCTCAACCAGGCTCATCGGGCGAGCCTCCGCGGTGGCAGCTGATCCTGTCCGGCCCGCGCTTGTGGGCGCTGAGCTGACAGTTCGACACTTTGAAAACCGCTGTGGCGCTGCTGCCGGTGCAGTCTGATCTGTTCGCCGAGTTCCGAAATGACGAGCTGCAGATCAGCACCGGTCTTGGCCACGCCGGCAAATTGGGTACCGCCGGAAGCGATCAAGCCGGCGATCTGCCCGAGAGACGTCGCCGATCCGCCGATCTCATCGGCTTCGGTTTGCACCTGGGTGCCGACGCCTGCGACCGATTCGGAAATGTTGCCAACCTGCTCGACAAGTCCCGAGATGGCGTTCCGGGTCTGGTCGACCAACCCGACGCCGCGCCCAACATGGGATTTGGCATCCGTCACCAGATCCTTGATCTCGTTGGCGGCGCCGGCTGACCTTTGAGCCAGGGCACGAACTTCAGTGGCAACGACAGCAAATCCGCGGCCGGCGTCGCCGGCGCGGGCTGCTTCAATGCCTGCATTGAGCGCCAGGAGGTTGGTCTGAAATGCGATTTCCTCGATCACCGAAATGATCTTGCCGATCTGTTCGGCGGATTTTTCGGCGCCGGCCATCGCATCGATGGCTTCACCGACAACCCGGTCCCCGGCTTCCGCGCTCTTGCGGGCCTCGGCAATCAAGTTCTCGGCCTTCCGGGCGGTCTCGGCCGTCAAGCGGATGCGACCGGCAATCGCGGCAAGATTATCGTGCTCGCCGCCAGCAGCTGAGCCGTGGCGCTCGATTTGTGAACGAACGGTCTCGATGTCGTCACCCAGCCGTACCGCCAGCTGCTCGGCTTCGGAAAGGCTTGCGGCGGAGCCTGTCACCAGGTCTTCGAGACGGCTGACGGCGCGATTGAAATTGTCTGCTGCCTGCTGGTGCGCTTCGGCGCCCTGCGGCTCAATACGCACAGAAAGATCGCCCTCGGCCAACTGCGCAAGCGCCGCGCCAAGAGTGGAGTCAACCAGGTCACGCTCTTCGGCAAGCCCGTCTTCGCGCTGGCGTGTCAGTGTCCTGGCCTGGTCGGCAATGCGATGCGAAACCTGCATATCGATGTCGAGAAGGGCTGCCTTGACCACATCGACAAGACGGTCGGCCAGGAGGTTTCTGTCCGCCCGCCGCGAAAAGCTCTTGAACAGGCCGGTGCGGCTTTCGTCCACCAGTCGACGGATGACCCGCTCCAAGACCAGGGCATGACCGCCAATCGACCAGCCGGCATCCAGCCCGATACGTTGGCGGACTTCACCCAGAATGACCGACCTGTCGACGTAAAGATCATCGAAGCGGCCATCAGACAAAATCGACCAGTGGGCGACTTCCAGTTCTTCCAGCCGGTCAATCTGGCGGCCGGATGTAAACAGGGAGGCAATTTCGGGGGTGTTCTGCAGGCGTTCGAAAAATGCGGAAAGCGCGATCCTGGCTTCAGCCTCGATCATCGGGCGCATACCGCGCAGGCGCTCGCCGCTCTGGGAATCAAGCGTGGTCAAAGCAAGACGTGCGCGCAGGCCATCGGCCGCCGCTGCATCCCTCACCCTTGCTTGCCCCTGCCCCACGCGATTAACCCCAGTCGACGGCCACACGCCGCAAATCTTGTAAGAGCCTGATATTGCAGCGAATTTTACGGAACACACTTGATGTACCTGTCACTTACGGTGACCGGATACAGCTGGTGTTTGTTGCCGTGGCGCCGCTTGGCCCATGAAAACTTGGAAATCCGGATCTGTCCGGAACCTCGGAGCGGCTTCATGCCTTTGTGGGAACGGGTCTACCGACCACTTTCACAATCCGACGATTAAATTGTTTTTTACGTATTAATCCTTGCCTGAAGGTTAACGCGGCGTACTACTGTTAATCATGTTTTGCCAGTTATTTTAGGTGTCACCCGTAGAGTTCCATGTTCCCGGGACATGTTGAGTTCTCCGGGCACAAGCTTCGAGCAAGTTGCGTCTGGCAGATCTATCCAAACGATGACGATGATGTCAGCTGGGACCGAGCAATGATTGTTCTAGGAATTGGTGCGCTTGCAATTGCAACTGCTACACTCGCAAGCTTCTCGCTGCTTATGCATACAAGCCAGACACGGCGCCGGAAGAACCGAGTATTTTGACCGGATCAAGCCTGTGACGGATCAATCCGGGGCATACCGCCCGGCCGCTGATGCTTACATGCCGAACTGCTAACTATTTAACCGGCGACTGCAAAATCTTGCAGTTCTGCGTGGGCATCGGCTCCCGGCGCCGCGGATTTGACGCGTTTCAGATGCGGGCAATATGATTGTCCCAGGCGCAGGTGTGGCTGCTGTTACCAAACCGGCCGGTCTCACTTGAACTGACAAAACCATTCGCTCCGGCCTGAACAGCGCTCGTGCCGGGGTACATGTCGACATTCAAGGTTCGGCCCGATCTGGTGTCGAGGGTGACCACTGCGCCGGTTTTGGGCGAGGCCACCGCAAAGGTTGCGCCATCATTGCTGATCGCGACCGAACCGGCATAACTACCAAGGGCCAATGCAACATTCTCCTCAAGCTCGACCGACACAAGCCCGGTATCGTCATTGAGCCTTGCGAGGATTGGCACGTCATCGATGGTGTCACCCTCATACTGACCACCGATCCAGACCTGATGGCTGGCGTCCACCACCATGTGCCGCAAAGACAGACGATGCAGCCGGGCCGGCAGGGCATGCGAGGAGAGCAAGGCGCCGGTTTCTGTATCGATGAATGCCATGGAGGGGGCCATGGTGGGCAAATTGAGTTTCTGGCGACCCTGATCCGGATGCGTGCGAATTCCGCCATTGGCGACACACAACGTCTTGCCGTCCGGCATGAGGATGATCTCGTGCGGGCCTACGCCGTGCGAATCGAACTCCCAGATCCGGTTGAAGCCATCGGCGACATCGTAGACGCCAATGACGCCTTTGCCTGTTTCGAAAGCATTTTCGGCAGCATAGAGCAGACGGCCGTCGGCGGAGAACACGCCATGGCCGTAAAAATGCCGATCCGCCGGCGTGTGAAAGGCAACCGGTTCGGCTCTCCGCCCCGTGTGCAGCCCGACCGCAAAATTGCCAGGACGCCGGGCAAATGAGACCAGCCATTCGGCGCGCGGATTTGCGGCGAAGCCATGGCCCCGGCCCGGCAAGGGATGCCTGGAAACAATGGCCGACCTGTCATCGAGTATGGCAACGCCGTAGGAGCCCTGCGCATCCATATAGGCCGCGGCGAAAAGTACATCGGTTGCCAGCAGCCGTTCCGCACCGGCAGGTGTCAGGCTGCTTAACCAGGCAAGACCTGCTCCGGCGAGAAACTTGCGCCTCTCAAGAACGACGGGTTTCAATCGCCATCTCCAAAGGAGAACCCGACCGCCAGGCCTCCGGCTTGAGCAAATTCCTGATCGAGACGGCCGACAATGATCTTGATGGCGTAATCGAGATAGACCAGTTTCTCGCGGGTCTGGGGATTGCTCAACAGATCCGAAACCGGAGCCTCAAGGCCTTGCGCGGTGCGGATTGCCTGGCGGAATTCGAAGCGGATGGCGTCGGCAAGCCGCGGTGCCATGTCCTTCGCCACGATTTCGATGCCACTCTCATTGAACAGCACATCGAGCCCTTCAAGATTGGCGCGGATCGACGGCAAGGTCATCTCCGAACGCCAGTACAAAGCTGATTTCGGCCGATCATGATCAGGTCTTTGGCGATCGAGAAATGCGTTCATGCGGGTATCGCGAATGGCTTCGAGCCCATGGATCATCTGGCCGAGCAGCAGGTTGAGCGCTTCGGTGTCGTTGCGGAACAACGGGTTGCCGGGTCCGGGCGCGAGAAAGACCGAGGCGTAGCGGCCGCCATCCTGCCAACCGGCGATCATTTCGCCCGACAGGTTGACGAGGTTGGAGGCCACGGCGTCGGCAAATGCACAGCGGTAGGCTTCGTCGGATTGCGCGAGCCCATTGCTGCCGCTGCCGAAGAGGATGAACTCGAGCGCTCCAAGTCCCTGCATGGCGACGCTCTGGCCGGCCAGCGTGGCAACCTTGGTGACGCTGTCATCCTTTGAGGCGATGGCTGCCTGGACCTGCTTTCTGCCCGTTCCCTTGCGGTCTGGAAAAAACAGCATGCGCTCGAGCCGGTTTTCGGACATCACCGGACCAAGCCGTAGCCACTCGACCCGCGCCCAGCGGTCGGCGGTGGTGCGGAATGCCGCCCGTACAGCCTCGAGATTGTCTGTCGAGGGTTTGGCGCACAGCATAGCCGTGGTGGTTTTGAGCTCCGAGGCGGCGACATTGACGGCCCCGTAGGCCGGCTGGATATAACCCGACAGCATCTGCTTGAGGACCGGTTCGATCGGCGGGCGTGGAGCCTTGTCTTGCGCGCATGCCGCGCCTGTACTCACCACCAGCGCCATCAGGCATATCCAAAAACGGCTCATCAGAGGCTTTCCAGAAATTTGAGTAGATTGTCGCGGTCGGTCTTCTCCAACCCGGCGAAACCATCGCGCGCGTTCTGCGCCTCGCCGCCATGCCAGAGGATCGCTTCGGTCAGATTGCGCGCACGCCCGTCATGCAGGAAAAACGTATGCTCATTGACGGTCTTGGTCAGGCCGATGCCCCAGAGCGGCGGGGTCCGCCATTCCTGGCCATTGGCGGAGCCGACCTGCTGGCCGTCCGCCAGTCCCTCGCCCATATCGTGCAGCAGGAAATCGGAATAGGGCCAGATCAGCTGGAACCGGTGCGCCTTTGTTGCCGCCTTCCGCGATGTCACATATTTTGGCACGTGACAGGTGACGCAGCCCAGATTGTAAAAGTTCTCCTTGCCGGCCAGCACCCCGGCATCGTCAACCGAGCGGCGCGCCGGGGCGGCGAGGTTCTGCGAATAGAAGGTGACCAGATCGAGCACCGGATCGGGTGCTTCGGTGTCGCCGAGGCTTGCCTGCACACCGGTGGGCAGCGCCAGGCACTCGCTCTGGCGCTCTGTGCAATCGCCGTGGCCGGACGGTTCATCGGGCGTCGAAATGCCGATATCACCGGCAAAGGCGCCTGCGGACTGCTGACGGACCGTGGCGTTCTGGGCTTTCCAGCCGAAACGCCCGATGGCGAGGTCGCCAGTGGCGGGATCCCTGGCCATGGCGACGCGTCCGGACACTCCGTCGCCATCGCGGTCTTCAGGATCGGCATGGGAAAGAATATCGGCCGGGTGGATGGCTTCGATCAGGCCCATGCCGGTCATCGGCGGCGTCATCCGCGGCGACAGGGTCGTTTCGGGATCAAGAGGACCGAAGCCAAGATCCGCAACGCTGTAACTCGGCTTGCGCAACGAGACGACGGTTCCGTCGACCAATTCGACCGGCTCTTCTTCATACTCGATGACCATTCTTCCTTCGGCCTTCAGCCCGGGCACCGCAAGGTCCTGGAGCTGCCCGCCGTAGACCGGGTCCGGCAGCGAGGCGACAAGGAAGCTTTCAAGCGCCTGGCGCTCGTCCCCGGTCCGGGCCGGCCGGGCAAGCCGCAGGAACATCGAGGTGGCATCCGCGGCCGCTTCAGGCGGATGGCCGCGTCCGTCCTTGATGTGGCAACTCTGGCAAGCCCGCGCATTGAACAGCGGCCCCAGCCCGTCGGAAGCCTGTGTCGAAGACGGCGCAGAAACCCAGAGCTTGCGGAACAGCGCGTTGCCCAGCTTGAAGGTCTCTTCCTGCTCGAATGTCAGATTGGCGTTGAAATGCGACAGCGCATCGCGGTTGACCAGCTTGGTGGACGTGCCGGCCCCGCCCTGCATCAGCTCGAATTTTTCCGGCGCGGCGAAATCGGTGGCCGGTTGAACCACGCGCTCGACGCGCTTGCGGTCTTTCTCGCTGAGATCATCACGGGTGCGCGGCAGACCCGCCAAATCATCGGCCAAGGCAGGCACCAGCGACCCCAGTATCAGGCCGGTCGCCACACAGCCCAGAAGCGCGGCACGTAGCGTGCCGGTCTGGTCATGTGTCGATGTACGTAATGAAAAGGTATCGGTCATACGGCGTCGGACAAATTCAGCATAAGCCGACGCGTAAATTCCCAGTTCCGTGATCGGTTTCAATCCCGGTTTGGGGCGTGCATTGGTCATAATAGTCTCTTGTGCATTCAGTCCGCATCAGCCGGCGATGCGTTCAACTGACCGTATTTCTGTTCGCCCAGATTGGCGAGAAGCTCGAGTTGCGTTTCCAGGAAGTCGATGTGACCTTCCTCGTCGGCAATCAGAGCCTCGAACAGGTTCTTGCTGACGTAGTCTCCCTCTTTTTCGCAGATATCCCGGGACTTGGTGTAGGCTTTCCAGGCATCTTGCTCTCCAGCCAGATCGCTTTCAAGCACTTCCTTGATATTCTGCCCGATGCGGAGCGGCGCCACGGTCTGGAGATTGGGGAAGCCGTCGAGAAAAATGATCCGCTCGATGATTTTATCGGCGTGCTGCATTTCCTCAATGCTCTCCGCGCGCTCCTTGGCGGCCAGCTTGGTGTAGCCCCAGTCTTCAAGCAGCCGGTAGTGCAACCAGTACTGATTGACCGCACCCAGTTCCAGGAACAGCGCCTCGTTCAGACATTCGACAACCTTCTTGCTTTTCTTCATAGTCAGTCCAGATCCTCATGGTGAAAACGCGGCTCATTCTGCACCATCAGGCCCCGACTTGCGACTGCCTTTTGTCGGCAGCTTTCTTTTTGGCTTTTTCCATGCGCAGGCGTTGCTCGGCGATCCGGTTCAGCAGATCCACCACCCTTGGCGCCGGGCTTTCCATAAGCGCGTGATAGCGCTCGGTTGTCTCAACAATGATGTCGATCACACCGGGGAAACAACCGCAGCATTTGCCGCGTGCGCTCATCGCCTGGTAAACTTTTCCCGGAGTTATCAATTGCCATTCGTCTGCATTGAGGAAGTCAATGATGACTTCCTCAATTTCCTTCCTGGAGATGACGTTGCAACTGCAGACGATCATGGCTTGAGGCTCTTACTTAAAGACAGCTTCAGGGCTGTCGAGGCTGTCGGACCCTTCCAGCTCGATCGTGCCGAGGTCGAGCGCGGCAATGGCGCGTTCGATCGACCGTGTCTGCTTGATCAGACCGTCGATGGCTGCCTGCACCGTTGCGTTGCCCTCGTCATTGCCGGTGGCGATCATCTGGTCATAGGCCTCGACATTCTCGGCACGCTCGACCATGGCTTCCATGGCGGTAATGGTCGCGTCGAGATCAGCGGACAGTTCGGCCGCGATCGCCGGATCCTTTGCGGTCACCAGATCGGCCAGCGACGGGCCGGTCATTTCGGATCCGTCGGCCCTTGTGTAGACGCCGGTATAGGCCGTACGAATGCCGACCGCGTCGTAGCGGTGCGAATTGTGGGTGTTGTCGGAGAAGCAATCATGCTCTTCTTCCGGATCACCGAGCAGCAGGCCGAGCTTCATGCGCTCGCCGGCCAGTTCGCCATAGGAGAGCGAGCCCATGCCGGTGAGGATGGTCGACAGTCCACCTGCAACGCCACTTTCCTCGAGAGCCGCGCGGGCTGCGCCGCCGGCCTTCCAGTTGGCGGCCATCTCTTCGAGATCCGCAATCAGCAGGTCGCTGGCCGAGCCGAGATAGTCACGGCGGCGTTCGCAATTGCCGTTGGTGCAGTTCTCGAGGCTGTAATCGGTGGCCGGACGGGCGCCGGCGCCGGCATCGTTGCCATTGAGATCCTGGCCCCAGAGCATGAATTCAACCGCGTGGTAGCCCGAGGCGACGTTGGCTTCGATGCCGCCGGCCTCCTGAAGCGTGTCCGAGATCAGCTCCGGTGTGATCTTGCTGGCGTCAACGGTCTTGCCGTTGATCTCGATGGAGGGGTTGGCGACCACATTGGCAGTAAACAGCGAGTTCTCGTCGCTCTCGGTGCCGTAGCTTGCATCGACGTAGTCGATCAGGCCCTCGTCGAGCGGCCAGGCGTTAACGCGGCCTTCCCAGTCATCAACGATGGCGTTGCCAAAGCGGTAGACTTCGGTCTGCTGATAGGGCACCCGGGATGCGAGCCAGGCGGTCTTGGCGGCTGACAATGTTTCCTCGGTCGGATTTGCGAGAAATGCCTCGATGGCGGCATCCAGCACCTTGGCGGTGGCCAGTGCATCATCGAATTTGGCTTCGGCGATATCGGCGTAATGCGCGATAACGGCTTCCGGCGTGACATCGGCTGTGGCGATGGTGGTCATGGCGGTGGAGGCGAGAAGGCCAAATCCGATGAGGTGTGCGAGGCGTTTCATTGTCTGCGGTACTCCCGATTGTACAAGTTCAATTAGTGAAGAGACCCACTTGCCGTTGATGCGGCGTGGGCGGATCTGATGTCGATATCGACGATGGCGCTGAGCGGAATTGGCGTCAGCCGCTGGCGGTGGCCGAGCAGGATGGCGGCATAGGCACTGGCATGCTCGACAACTTCGACACAGGCGTCGGAGCAGGTCAGCAACCGGGCCGATTGCACCAGGATGTCCTCGTCGCCATGCTGCGCGCCCGAGACCATGCCGAGCACTAGGCATTCATCGCGGCAGAGATGGCCGGCGCCCGGCTTGTAGAACCGCAATGGACAGGTTGCGCAGGCGCCAAGCTGGCGGATCAGCGATGCCATCGCATCTAGCGCGATCTGGCCGTCGATGGCGCCAAGCACCTTGGCATGGGATGCCCAGGCGGCGTCCCAATAGCGCGAATCCGAGTGGGCCATGCCGGCAATCCAGTTGCGGTAACCGTTGACGACGAGGTTTTCCGGCGGCTGACGGAGATAGGCCGCGGCAGGGCAATCTTCGCAATTGTCGTGTTCCGTCTGCGCCATATCATCCTCACGGCTTTAAACATGAGGATTTCGGTAATGTATTTAGAAAGTGGAGTCAAACCGTATAGTTTGGAACGACTCCAAACTGGGCTTTCGGGCAGGTTTGCAGGACCCGTATCACTTTGGAAAGCATGGTATTATGCAGACAGGCGACGGCGGGCGAAAAGCTATGGGGCTCGTCCCGAAACCTGTTGAAAGCGCACACGGCAGAACAGGACCTGGCGCTCCTTTCGGGGCAGGATCGCCACTTGGCAACCGGCCTCAAGCGGGCTGCTTGAGTCTTTCCCTGAGTTCGGTCTTGAGCACCTTGCCGTAATTGTTCTTGGGCAGGGCCGTTTCGAAGAAATAGGCCTTGGGGCGCTTGAACCCGGCAATCTGTGCGCGGCAATGGGCATCGAGCTCTGCCGGGGTCGGCGCGTCCGGACAGGAGGCAACGACGAAAGCCACGACTTCCTCGCCCCATTCGGCGCTGGCGCGGCCGATGACCGAGACTTCGGCGACCGCCGGATGGGTGAGAAGCGCTTCTTCGACCTCACGCGGATAGATGTTGGTGCCGCCCGAGATGATGACATCCTTGGAGCGGTCACGCAGGGTCAGGTAGCCGTCTTCGTCGAGCGAGCCCATGTCACCGGTCCACAGCCAGCCATCCTTGAGGCTCTGGGCGGTGGCGTCAGGGTTGTTCCAGTAGCCCTTCATCACCGGCGATCCCGCGGCGATGATCTCGCCGATCTCTCCGGGTGCCTTGTCGGCTCCATCGGGGCCGACGATGCGGACGCTGACGCAGGAATGAGCGGTGCCGACCGAAGCCAGGCGCTCGCGCCAGCGCGGATGATGCCGCTCGGTGACATCGCCGCGCGGCAGGCAGGTGATCGTCATCGGGCACTCGCCCTGACCGTAGATCTGCACGAAGCGCGCACCGAACAGGGCCGTCGCCGCCTCGATATCGGCGAGATACATCGGCCCGCCGCCATAGACGATGGTGCGCAGCCCCTCGCCGGCGTAGCCCGATTGCCGTGCCGCAGCCATCAGCCGGCCGATCATGGTCGGGGCGGCGAACATCGAGACATTGCCGAGCCTGGGCGCGAGCCGGCAGAGTTCATCGGCGTCAAATCCGCCGGACGCCGGAATGACATGGCGGCTGCCGCGCAGCACATGCATGAAATTGTAAAGCCCGGCGCCATGCGACAGCGGTGCGGCATAGACCGCCGCATCCCCCGCAAAGACGTCATCGACATCGACGAAATAGGCGAAGGTGGCGGCGTGCAGATTGGCGTTGGTCAGCATCACGCCCTTCGGCTTGCCGGTGGTGCCGGAGGTGTAGAACAGCCAGGCCAGATCTTCGCCATCGCGCGGGACCGGCGCCGCAAGCGCTTCACCGCCGGGCTCGAAGGCGGGCTCCGTTTCATGGTCGTGAAGTGTTGCCGCGGCCGGCAACACGTCACGCAACTCGCCGGCGCCTGCGGCAAACACCACCCGGCTGCCGGAATTCTCGATGATGTAGGCCGCCTCGCGGGGATGCAGCTTGGCATTGATCGGGACGGCGACCGCGCCGGAAAACCAGATGCCGTAAAGCAATTCGAGATAGACCGGGCTGTTCTTCATGAAGATCGCCACCCGGTCGCCGGGGGCGATCCGGTAGCGGTGTTTCAGCAGGGCGGCGACACGGGCTGCGTGATCGGCAAATTCAGCGTAGCTGGCGACCAGATCCTCGCCCGAAAAAAGCGCCGGCCGGTCCGGATGCCGCCGCGCCGTACGGACAAGCCATTCTGCCAGGTTCATGATTGCACCCCGCGGTTCCGCCCGGTTTCAACCGGGGAAGAACGACGGGGTCCACCGACCCTGTTCGGAAATTCTTCAAATGGCGCAAAGGGATACTGATAGTTGCCGCTTTCGTGACGGCGCTGGCGGATTTCCTCGAGAAATTCCCGGATTGCCTCGGCCATCATACCGCTGGCATTCTCCTTGAGATCGAGAGCCTCCTGCAGCAAGCTCCCTTCACAAGCGTCCGCGTTTTCGGCAAGCAGGCATTCTGCGGTGGCAAAGGCATCAGAGCTCGAATGCATGCGATCGAGCAAAAACTTCATGCGACGGTCGTCTGGCCGGTGTTCATTCATCCTCATTCCCCATGGTTGCCCTGAAAGCCAAAACCAGGCGGGCGAGGTTGGTTCCGTGACTGAGCAGCGCCTCGCTGTGCAAGGCGCGGTCCTGCTCCGCCATGAGATCCCCGCCATCCTCCGCGACCTCATCCAATGCAAGGCAGGCCTCGCTTGACGCCAGCATGCCGATGCAGGCACGCATACGCTCCAGAATTTCCGTCTGCCCGGGGGCTGCGTCTTGCATCGTGGGCAGCAGGGATTCGGCCAGCCCCGCCAGCCGCAAACACCCGGCCGCCGCCATCGCCTGATACTGAACAGCCTTGGCATAAGAGTGCTGCGACAGCATTTGCCGGTGGAGGTCGTCATACCCGATCACATCGGTGACGGCGCGCCGCAATGCGAGAGGCCCGCTATCCGGGCCGTTGCCTGCACCTTGTTGCTCCATCCCGGCTCTCCCCTGCCGCGTTGAGCCTGGAAGCTAACCCGGTTTTGCCGGAAAGGGAATCGTGCCGGGCCGGAGATTCTGTGATCTGGCCGGATTGCAGGGTGTGCGAGGTGATGTCGATCTTGAGGTTTCCGGCGTCTGCACCGGCCAACACCGGCATCGCTCAACCAGGCCAACGCAATGGCAAGCTCTAGCCAGCTTCACGAGACTTCAGCACGTTTGCGGAAAATATGGTGCCCGGAGGCGGATTTGAACCACCGACACGCGGATTTTCAACAAGGTTTGTATGGTGAGTGTTCTGGTTCAGATGAGAGAAAGCTATTTCAACAGGGTGCTGAAAGGATTGAGGAGGCGCTTCCGTTCCGTTTATCCGTCGGATCGTTGGGCGCGATTAACCAGCTGTGGAGGTTTCGAAGCGATGGGGCTTCAATACCCACTCGCTTTATCCTTGGAAGAAGAGCTTCGCGAAGTCAGGCTCCAGCGACTGGTTTGCCGATGATCGGGGTGACAACGGTCCCACCCCACTTGTCGACGGTCAGTAGACTATTGCCGGACTTTGCCTTGAGAAATCATGGATCCCGCGCAGAACGCGGAAGATTCCATCGACGCGCGTGTATGACACGATACCTGTGTTTTGCCGCTGGTCCGGAAGCTACGGAGTCGCTGAAGACGATCCGAAGGCTCCTGTCCGGTCTTTCATACCGGGCGGCAAAGCATCGGCTACGTCCTTGACCTCATCCACCTAATCGTCTGAGGTAGCCTGCATTCGAAGGTGTAGGAGAAGATGAACGATGCCGGACAAGAGCAAGACTACGATTGGCATCTTCGTCTTTCTGTTTCTGCTTACGATGTTCCTTGGCACTGTCGGCTGGTACCGCGTCCTCGGTGAAGACGCCGAGGGACGATTCGCCGACGCCGTTTACAACACTCTGCTGACTTTCGGCGGGGAGGACAACTACGCCCGCAATCCAGGTGATCCACCGCTGGACAACCTGCTCCGCTGGGCGCGTTTCACCGGATTACTGACCACGATCTCCGCCTTGATAGCGGTTGCCGCCGTATTCCTTGGCGGACATTTCAAGCGCGCCATCGCTGGGTTTCGCCGCAATCCGCAAATCATCATCGGGCCGTCTGTTTTCGCCGTTGAGTTCATGGAAAGGCGCGGGCCATCCACCATTTTTGGCACCGAAGAAGAATTGCAGATGCTGCCGCCCGATCTCACACGGTGGCGGTCCCTCCGAATTCCAGACAGATTGGACGCGCGCACGGCGACGGGCCGGAGCCTGGGACACCAACCTCAACGGATACTGTTCGGAGATGAAGACTCGATCACGAATGTAGAGCGCGCGCGTATCTGGCTGGATGCAGTGCCTATCAGGCGCCGGGTAAACACCGAACTTGTCCTCAGGATTGAAGACAATTCAGTCGCACGCGACCTAAGCCTTCTGTCATCGGCATTCGCGCGGGCGCACCTGATCTCACGAGCGGAGACCATTGCTCGTGCGCTGGTAACCGCAATGGCGCCCACGGCGTTGGCAAGGCTGCGCGGGCAAAAGCGTGTACATATGGTTCTCATCGGGCTTGGAAGCGTCAACCTCGCAATTGCGGAGGAGTTCGTGCTGCGATGTCATCATCCCGACCAGGATCCGCTCTTGCTAACCATCATCGACCGCGACGCAAGTGCCATGAAGACGCTACGGGCAGAGCGCCCAGATCTTCTGAATCCCGAATTCTTCGCAGAAGGCCCTCATATTCGATTTCATCAACTCGATGGTCTCGAGTGCTGCGCACAGGAGACCGCAGTGAAACTCATGGAGTGCGAAGCACAGGATCCGATTACAGCTATCGTGGTGGCGGCGGGGGACGATGCCACGAATACCGGCATCGCGATGCGTCTTCGCCAGATGCAAATGGAACAAATGGCAATGCGGGCGCCGATCTTCATGCGAAACGACGCGCGGACCTCGATCGCTCCGCAACCGTTCTCTGATCTCTCCGGCGGCATCGTCCCATTCGGAGGGCGCGTACTCGATGACGAAGATGTCGCGATTGAAAAGGTCTACCAGGACCTCGCGAAGTGGGTTCACGACATCTGGTTCAGATCGCAAAAGGAGAAGAAACCCGAGGATCGCTGGGAAAACCTGTCTACGTCCGGGCGCCGGGCGAGTTATCGCGCTGCCATGTCGGCGATAGAAACCTTCCATGCCGCCAAACTGGTGCCGCCGCCGGAGAGTCCTGTCGCCGGGCTTCGGGTACTGGCAGCTGCAGGGAACGCCGTGCTCGGCGACGATTCCTTGATCTTACAGCTTTCGAAGAACGAGCATCGCAGGTGGATCGCCGAACGCCGAGCGGAAGGGTATAAGAGCAGCGGCACGGGACCACGCGACAACGAAAAAAAGCGGCACGATCTGATGGTGGATTTCGAAACCCTGCCCGAGGACGAGCCGATCAAAGACGAGCGCAATGTGAAGGAGGCGGTGAACCTCGGCATCGCGCGCCACCTCCAGGAGCCCGGATTGCCGTGCTGGCGTAGTGTCTGCCGGATTGGTGTGTTCGGCCCACTCATTGTGAAAGACGGAATGCTAGACAGGCTGGAGGAACGATTCACACACTTTCTTTCGGAAACAAGCGATATTGATCCGAAGGAATTCGCGTTCGAGATATTGACGCCCAATGCACCCGGATATGACCGAGCAGCAGCTGTACGGCTTCTGGAGCTGATAAAGACGGTAACCGGGCGACCAGGGCGGGTGATTGTTTTCAACACAGCACGTCCTCAAGCGATGGACCAGATTGCCGCATCACATATCGCCGGCATGCCGCTTGAAGACATGGAACGAGGTGCGCGCGAGAAGCTGATGGCGGGGCTCAGCGCACAGTCGGATGCTCTCTGCAGTGCGTCGGGCAGGTACCTGAGGATGATCGACTGCCGCCCGCTGGGGACTTCGGACGTGGAACTGCTGCACGATCGCAGGCGATATTTCGAATCTGTCGACCAGGTACAGAACCACATTTTGGCGCTGGCGCAGGTCGTGGCCCTGGAGACCGGGGGCGAAAAAAGCGACTGGAGTCGAAAAGCGCTTCAAAAATGCCGTGAAATCGGACTCCGTGTACTCTAGTCCGCAACAACCCGGATTTCGGCCCCGCGATGGATCGCGTCGAGAAGGCCGGCAAAATGCGACGTGATTGCGGTGCCAGATGGCGGTTCGCCGGCGCGGGCAGGCCAAGCTGCACGAGCGGCCTCGGCCTTGGCTTCCGGAGCATTGTTCCACGCGGACAGGCTGCTTGACGAGCTTTGCAGATAAACAACACCATCCGTTATCGCCCAGTACCGCGGGTTGCCGTAGGTCTTGGTTCCCCCGGCAAGGCAATTGCCGCAGAATCCGCCGAATGCCGGTGCAAAGCCTTCGGGATTGGCTGCGAACATGTCCCGATGCTCAACCGTCTCGAATAACCACACGGCGTCCCTCCACATCATCCAGTGCTCAAGGCTGCCGCGTGTCGCCTTGCCAACGGTATGATAGGCTACGGGGTCATAGCCTTCGATTGCGATAAAATCGCGTCCGGCATTGATTCGAGGCGGCATCGAAAGCCCGCGCATTGCCTGCGCCATCCGGCGTGCCGCTTCCACCTCTTCATGACCGTCCATGGTGGCGAATACGTCATTGCCCCGCACCTGTGCGCCGGCTGCAAGAGCATTCAGGAGCCGCGAATCGACCGAACCAGCACTGCGCGAAAAAGCATCATCTTTCAGCCCGATCCAGTTTTTCTCGGCCTCGGCAATGCGCGTTTCCGGACTCCGTGCCCATGTTGACCTGAGCTGCTCCGACGCGTGCAAGTAAAGCCGGCCATGCTGGATCGCCCAGTATTTCGGGTCAGCCGGCACCTTGTGCCCCACAGAAACACATTCGGCACAAAACCCGCCGAATGCCGGTGCATACCGAGCCGGGTCTTCCTCGAAAAGCGCTTTCGTGCGTTCGGAGGAAAACAGCCATAAGCCACCGTTCCAGACAGCCCAGTTCGTCAGTTGGCCGGCCCGCAATTCGCCGGAATCATGAAGAGCGACAGGATCATATCCTTGCATGGCAACACCGGCTGTATCGACGGAAAGGGCTTCGTGAGTGCCGGCGCGAATGAGCGCCGCCTGTGCCGCCTGCGCGGCATCGATTTCTTCCTTGCCATGGTCGGGGAAATACCCCATCCGGTTCAGACCTGCATTGATGTCGTCTATGATTGTGGTACTGCCTTTCAGATATCGCGCCAGCAGGTAGGCGGCGAGTGCCTTGTTTTCGTCGGGCCGCCGCCGGTATGCCTCGGCGATGTGATACATGATCTCGGCTTGGTCATCGTCGCCGGTCTCGAAAGCTTCCTCCATCAGCGCTAGACCACGTTCGATCTGCCCGTCTAGCACATAGGCCCAACCCAGGCTGTCGAGGACAAAATGCCGGTCAGCGAGTCCTTCGGGTTGAAGTCTTACGGCCCGCTCCAGAACACTGATCGCGGCCGGCAGCATATTGTCCTTTTGCGTCCAATTGTAACCAACGCGGTTCATCAGGGAAATGTTATCCGGCTGAAGCGCCAAGGCCACAAGGCCATCTTTTACCTCCTGATCGGTGTTTCCGAGTCTGGAATGAAGCTCAGCACGATATTTCAGAATCGCCGCATGGCGCGGTACCGGAAACAGCTCGGCTCGTTCAAGAATAGCATCAAAAACGGTCACAGCCGGTTCGTTGACGTTACTCCTGGCGAGAGTACTTGCGGCATCGATCATGAAATTTACCAGATCTGCAAAGCCGGTCTCTGTTTCGTTGCTCATCAGTTCACCGAGTGCGGTGATCAACTCCTCCCGTCTCCCAGAAGTGTTGTTGGCCCGGCCAATGACAATGGCAGCCTCGACGGTTTCCTTCTCCTCCGCAAGCACTCTCAACCTTGCCTCTATTTCCGCAGCGGTCTTCGGATCGTCGGAAGTCTTGGCGCCTTGTGACCGCGATGCGTGCCGCAGAAACGTTTCGGAGGCATTTGCGGCAGCGGTCTCGATTTTGCGCAAGCGGAGAAGTGATTCCGCGGAGACTTCCAGGCCTTTCATGTTTCGCATCTCTTCCAACGCGATATCGAGGGCAGAGCCCTCACCATGAGGGACATCGAAGACAAATAATCTACTCGTAGCCTGCTCTTTTTCCACCGTCCAGAGGTAGTCCACCAGGACCTCAAAGGATTGCGCGGTCCATTCGCGGCCGGCTAGGAGAACGCTCATCCGGTCAGCTATTTCGGGATTGCGGCCGATTGGCCCATCGCCATTGCGAGCCCATTGCTGAAGCAGTTTGATCGCGCCGAAGCCCTCCAGCTCCGCCCCGCGTGCAATAGCCGTCTCGGCATCCCGGGGACGGCCTGCTTCGTGATACAATTGCGCCAGCTCCGTGTATGCACGCGCTGCACGGTCAACCAGATATCGGGCTTCCGGATACCGGGCAATCATGAATTCCAACCGTTCAGTGGATTGTTCAAACATCGCAATTGCACCGGCGGGATCATCGAAAGCTTTCCGATGTGTTTCGGCTGAAGGCAATTCATTTGCAATCCAGTAAAGTGCTCGCCGTGCCTGGATGCCGGCAGTTTTACTCTCGAGCTCGGGAGCCAAACGTTCAACAGCCGTCCTCACATGATCGAAGTTTTCGAACATGACACCAACGACTTCCTTCCTGCCGGAGGAGAGCATCGCTTCGTGGACATCTGTGAGGAAAGAGGCCGGGATGAGTTCGCAGCCTTCGCATATGTCGAAGCCCGCTTCTTTCATCCGCTTGGCATGGGTAAACCATTTTTGTGTCACCTCCAATGCCGTATCGAGTTGTTCCGGGTCCTTTCGCCAGTTCGTACGTTGGAGGAGGCTTGCATGAGCGTCCGACAGGGCATCGCGATAGGATTCGGCAAATTCGGAGCTTTGCCAAATCCTCCCGCCAAGCCCCTCGTAATCCGTGAGGGTCGCGAGCGCGCTTTCAATCGCCTTTTCGGTCTCTCCCAGACGCGACAGCACGTAGCTCAGCCCATTGTTTGCCTCCGCCCTGTCAATTCGATACTGGTCGGCAAAAGGGGCGGCGGCGATCAGCACGTCAAGTCTGCTGATCAGATGCTGGAAGGTTTGCCTGGCAAGCGAATAATCGCCTTCTTTTGCCTGTGCATAGGCAATATTTCCATAGGTGTCGGCCCAGACGCCCCAGTCCGAAATATCCCGGTCGGTTTCGGCAAGGGCTTCCAAGTGTTTCTCGGCATCTGCGCGGTACTGTTTGGAGGCAAACTGACCCGGGCGCTTGTTCTCGGACCAGACTAACACCGAAGCGCAATAGGCGCGCGCGGAAAGAACCCGGCGGTCTATATTGTCTTCCCCGCCGATGGAAAGACATTCCCGGCCAATGTCGATCGCCTCATCAATGCGCCCCGCCTCGGCCAAGGCCGTCGACAAGGCGCGAAAGACATCGGCGCGCGCCGGCAACAGCAAGTCTTCCGGAAGATGGCCAGCATGAAGCCGCAAGAGCGCATCAGCGCGCTCGGCGTGAGCGACTGCATCCTCACTGCGGTCCATCTTCCTGTACCGGTGCGAGTCAATCGCCTCGGCCCGGATCAAGATTGCGGCATCCTCCGGTGCGAGCTCGGAGCCATCCTCCGCACCCAGGAGCGTCCGCGTCATTTCGGCGAATTCCCCCACCTTTTCGAACTCGCTACGCCCGTAGTAGACCTCGGAGAATTCCAGCAACAGTTTCGCGCGCGCGTGGCGCAGGGTCTCATTGCCCGGCATCTGCGCCTCAAGCCGATCCAGGAACTGCGTGCCTTCGCCCAGCATGGTTTCAACCTCTTCGGGGCGAACACCGAATGACTTGCGGAGGCGTTCCGCCAAGCCGATCAGGAACGTCTCTGACGCTTCAATCGCAAGTTTGTTGGCCTGCTGGACCGCGCGGAGCGAGTTTTCGGCGCTCTCGGTTGCGGCTTCCGCCTTTACCCGGGCTTCTTCCGCACGTTCAGTGGCCAAAACAGCTTCGTTCCTCGCAGCCAGCGCCTCGTTCCTCGCATGCAGCGCCTCATTCCTCGAAGTCAGGCCGAAATATGCCGCACCGACTGAAATGATCGCCAACACAAGGTATGCCGCCGCACGTATGCGAAGATTCCGAACCCGCGCTTTCTCGGCCGCCTCAACCTCGGACTTGGCTAGATCGTCAACCCGGACGCTTTCATTCAGATACGCGCTGACGGCCTCGAAATCCCCGCCATGACGGCGTGCCCAGGCTGCGTTTGGCGCGGCTGCATTCCACCAAGCATGCGCGTTGGCGAGGTCGAGCCCGGAAAGCAGGTCTCCTTCGCCCGCCAAATACGCTTCCTGTGCGGCAACGATCCGCGCCCAAGTCGATGCGTCACGTGCCTCCTCGGACAGCCATGCGCCAAGGTCTGACCACTGTCGGATCAAGCTCTCGTGGCTCAGATCGACAATCGTCTCCGGCTCCAGCGCAATGCTTTGCGGCGGACGGAGGAAACTGCACCCACGGGCGCGGAAACTCTCGACCACCTCCCGGACCCCGGCCTCGTTCCCACCAGCAAGCTCCACAAGTCCCGCAAAGCTATTCGGATCGCGCACCGCGTTGGAGAGCATAGAGCCCGAGACAAGCCCGCGAAATACAGGCTCTACCAAAGGCCGCGCCTCATTGCTTAGCGAGGCCACGACCTCGGCTGCATGGGCGTCTATGGCGCCGCGCAGCCCGCCCATAATCTGGTAGTCCGAGTATGTCAGGACTGAGGGCGTATCCGACGTCTGTGCCCTTTGGTAGAGCCGGTTCAGGACGTGCTGCATCAAGGGCAGCTGATCGGCGCGGCGCGATAGCTGCTCGAGGCTGCTTAACGCATCCTCTTTGTCCCACGGCGCGAAACTCGCCAAATCGTTGAGGATCTGAGTAACAAGGCGCGGTTCGACGTCAAAGCCGATGACGTTTGCGGGCCCCTCAATCGCTTGCTGGCATTCTGCGCGCGTCATCCGCCGGGTGAGGTAGAGGCCGGAATTGATCTGTTCGGCGAGACCCGGCATCATCGCGCAGGCGCCCAGATATTCCGATCGCATGGTTATGACGACGTAGATTCGGGGGTGGGCACGCGCGCTCTCCAGCAAGAGCGCGACCAGCGCCTCGGCTTCCTCCCGGCCGGCATAGTCTCGATAGCGGAACAGTTCCTCGAACTGGTCCACCAGGATAAGCAGGTTCTCGCCCTCTTCCAGGTTGCCATCGTCGCACCATTGCTTGACGCTACGCGGTCCGCGTTCAAGAAAGGACTGCATCAGAGAGAACTCGACCGCCCCGCCATCGCCGGCCTCGAGCTCCACCAGCGCGCGACCTAGATTTCGGATCGGCCTTCCGCCAGGGTGCATGTCTGCCACGCGCCAACGGCTGGAAGCGCCCGGCAGGAATCCCAACTCCAATGCATCAAGCAACCCTGTCCGCACCAGCGATGATTTGCCCGAACCAGACGTTCCCAGAACCGCGAGGAACCGAGTCGCAGCGAGCTTTTCGAGCATCTCGTCTACGCAGCCTTCGCGACCGAAAAACAGGTCGCTCTCCTCGCTCTCGTAGGACCGAAGGCCCGGATATGGTAGTCTCTTTTCCGTCGTGGTCATGCTGATAGCGCCTCGATCAGACCGTCAATCGCTTCCTGCCGCCACGCATCCGGCGATCCAACGACGCGCAAGCCAGGCATCGAAATGCCCAGATCGCTCGTCTTGCTGTCAGGCGGACCGACCACGACCGCCACAAGCTTCGGCGGCAGGTCCCTGCTTGCACGCAACTTGTTGAAATGGCGAAGACTTCTACTAGCCCAGACCGGTGAGGCATTGCCGTAGATCATCACGAGGCCGTCGCAGTCGAGCAGGTTATCGCGAAGGTAGCTTTGCAGGTCCTGCTCGTCGCCCCGGTCGAGCGGAATCGCCGCGAGGAATCCATTGCGAACGAATTCGTCCTGTACCTTTCGCGCATATTCAAGGTCCGACCGGTCAGCATTGATGAAGACGACCGGAAGGCTTTGGTCATGGCTGTCAGGTTCGGGAGCCTCGGGGCGGATGGTCATGGCGGCGAGCCTGCCATTAACCTCGGCCTTGAAATTCTCGAAACCGCTCACGACCACGTCTTCGCTTGTCAGCGTCTCGCGATGATTTACGTCCTCAATCTCATCGATCCGGATCTGGGCGGAACGCCATTGCAGAACCGGTACATTCGCTTCCCGTGCAAGATCAGCCTGGGTCTGGGCATAGCTACGCTGAATACCCGGCGCACTCCGTCCGCGCAGCGGCCCCAGTATCTGGACGAAAAGATCGGCATCATCGAGCATGGCGCGGACATCGGCCTCGAACCCCTCCTTGTCCTGTCGAAGGTCACCTTTGGGCAATACGGTATGACCGAACTGTTCCAGGTAACGGCGCATTTGCTCCCGCGCGGCGTCGAGGTCTTCCGTTGTCTGCCCCAAAGCGACGACAGCACCAGAGCCACCCAATGACTCCGGGGCAGGTTGACGCGGCTCCGCCAGCGTGACGGAGGCAGCCGCGGTTTTCACCTCGCTGACAGCGCGCATCGCGTACATCTGGTTGCGAACCTGTTCGGCAAGATCGTGGATCAGATGCCCGAAGCGCGGGTCGTCGGGCGCCAGAGACACCGCTGTGCCACGCGAATGCGGCGTATGGACGTAGAATGGTTCACGGTGACGGTCTGCGAGCAACGCCGGATAGGATTGTTGATTGTCAAGCGGCATGATCTCGATGGCGAAAACGCGCTTTGCTATGTCCGGCTGCCGGCTGAAGGCCGAAAGCTCGCGCGTGGTCCACTCCCGGTCCACGTAGCTACGGGAACAGACGGCAAGAAACAGTGCGCTTCGCTCTGCTGCCTGTTCCAGCTCTCGCAATTCATCGTTAGAATTTAAGGTGCGCCGATCGAAGAAAATCTTAACATCAGTCGTCCCGCCCAAGCGTTTTCGCAAGGCGATTGAGAGATACTCTTCAAAAGTAGAAACCCATTTCGTACCGCCGGGATAATCTACTTCATCATCTATCCGCGCATAAGATATAAATATATCATATGCATAATTTGGCACATACGCCATCGGCACACCCCCGGTTGCGGGCCAGACAATTTCCTGAACGCCTATTATTTAGTCTTCACGATTTTATCGCTTCCTTCAACCCTTGCTTGCGCCTTTGTTGCCTTTTAGCATCGACGCATACAGAGCGCCGCTTTAGGACAAAAACTATTGAAAATGTTACATCTGAATGACTCAGGCGGGTGACTGATTTCCTGCCATTTCGATCATCATTTCTCGACGTGTGGACTAAGGCAGCATATCGACAATTATCGCAACCAAGAGCACTTGACGCCCAAGCGCATCCAGCGACAGCATGCCCAGCGTGCAGCCGCACCACAAAATCTTGTTTTCGTTTAGAAAAAAGTGGTGCCCGGAGGCGGATTTGAACCACCGACACGCGGATTTTCAATCCGCTGCTCTACCAACTGAGCTATCCGGGCATCAGGTCCGAGTGCCATTCGGCGGGACCGGAGGCTTGCCGGCAAAGGAGTTTTCCAACGCCGGAAGCGAGCGGGGTTATAGCATCTTGAAAGGCTCTGTCCAGCACCCTTTTTGCGGTTTTTTTCTGCTTGGTGAAGAAACCCGGCGCTTGAGCCGCAGATGCCGGGGTCCGGGCGCGTTATCGGTGCGGCTCACGGCGGAAAGCGGCTGTTTTTCGTGTTCAACCAAGGCCCGGACGATTGTCCGCTTCAGCCGCGGTCGTCGAAATCCTCGTCCTGATTGTCCTCGACCTCGGTGACCGGGATGGCGTAGCCGCCGGTAAGCCAGCGGTTGAGGTCGACCGAGCGGCAGCGCTCGGAGCAGAACGGATAGCTGTCGCGCGTCGACGGACGGCCGCATTCCGGGCACGGCTGCGCCTTGCGCAACGGGGTCACGTTGGAGTCAGCCATCGCTTATCCCTCGATCCATTTGAAATGGACATCATAGCCTTCGCCGGTCAGCAGGCCGACGGTCTCGTAGAGCGGCAGGCCGACGACATTGGTGTAGGAGCCGACAAGCTTGACCACGAAGGTACCGGCCAGGCCCTGGATGGCATAGCCACCGGCCTTGCCGCGCCATTCACCCGAGGCCAGGTAGCTTTCGATCTCGACACTGGAGAGGCGCTTGAAGCGCACCCGGGTCTCGACGATCTTCTGGCGGATGGTGTGATCGGGTGTGACCAGCGAGATGCCGGTGAAGACACGATGGTTGCGGCCCGACAGCAGGTAAAGCGCGTTGGACGCCTCGTCGATCTGTTCGGCCTTGGGCAGGATACGGCGACCGACGGCAACCACGGTGTCTGCCGCCAGGATATGGGCGTGCTTCCAGGCCGGGTCGTTGCGGGTTTCGGCAAGGGCTGCTTCGGCCTTTTCGCGGGACAGCCGCCGTGCCAGCGAGCGCGGATGCTCGGAGCGCTGCGGGGTCTCGTCGAGATCCATCGGCATCAGCCGGTCAGGGGCGATGCCGGCCTGGGCGAGCAGTTCAAGCCTGCGCGGGGAGCCGGAAGCGAGGATCAGTTGTTGCGATCGAGCCATCGTTGGCGTCACCCCCCTCGCCTATTTGAAGCGATAGGTGATGCGGCCTTTCGTCAGGTCGTAAGGGGTCATCTCGACCAGCACCTTGTCGCCGGCGAGCACCCGGATGCGGTTCTTGCGCATGCGGCCTGCCGTGTGCGCGATGATCTCGTGCTCGTTTTCGAGCTTCACCCGGAAGGTTGCGTTCGGCAGCAGTTCGGTGACCACGCCCGGGAATTCAAGGACTTCTTCTTTCGCCATTCAGTGTCTGTCTTTCTGTTCAAAAAAGGCGGCGCAAAACGCGCGGGCCTGAAATTTGGCCGGAACCTACACAAAGACGAGCGCTTTGTGAACCAAATTGATTCACACACCCGCCGGACCGCGCGACCAGCCCCTGCCGGAGCCGATGCGCAATTTTAACATGTCGCGGACCTCGCGGTAAGCATCGAGAATGCGCTCGCGGGTTCCGGTCGCAACCGTCGGGTCCGGGGTCGGCCAGTAGATCACTTCAACGGCGTTGCCGCGGGTGAGTTCCAGCGCCCGGTGGTGACCCTCGGGCGCCAGGGTGACGATGACATCGAAATAGTCGTCTTCGAGGTCGTCAAGGGTTTGCGGCTGGCGGTTACCCAGATCCAGCCCGATTTCGGCCAGCACCACATCGACAAAGGGATCACGCTCGCCCGGCCGTACGCCGGCGGAGGCGACATAGGTGCCCGTCGGCAGAAGCGAGCGGGCGATCACCTCGGCCATCGGCGAGCGGATGGCATTCATGCCGCAGACGAACAGCAAGGCTCCGGGTGCTGTCTTCTCGGGCACAGTGGCTGCGTCCGCCATGGCGGTCCCTATCCGCGCCAGTGCAGCACGCAGACCAGCGTGAACAGCCGCCGGGCGGTGTCAAAATCCATTTTGATCTTGCCGTCCAGCCGGTCCATCAGGGTTTGCGAACCTTCGTTGTGAATGCCGCGCCGGCCCATGTCGATCGCCTCGATCTGGCTCGGGGTCGAGGAGCGGATCGCCTCGTAATAGCTCTCGCAGATCATGAAGTAGTCCTTGACGATGCGGCGGAACGGCGTCAGCGAGAGAATATGGGTGGCAACCGCGTCATCTGATTGGGTGGTGATGGAAAACACCAGCTTGGAATCGATCAGCGAAAGCTTGAGCTTGTAGGGACCGCTGTCATGGCCCACCGGCTCGAAGGAGTTTTCCTCGATCAGGTCGAAAATGGCGACGGCGCGCTCGTGCTCGACATCGGGCGTGGCGCGGCCAATGGTTTCATCCAGAACAACATCCGAGAGCCGTTGGCTATCCGCCGCTGTCATCGTTCCTCAAGGCCCCCATCCAGCTTGCCGCCCCCGCGGTTCATCCTGATCGATACCGAGCGGGCATGGGCATCCAGCCCCTCGGCCTGTGCCAGTGTTATGGCAGCAGGGCCGAGCGACTGCAACTGCTCCGCTCCAAGCCGGAGCACCGAGGTGCGCTTGACGTAATCAAGCACCGAGAGGCCGGAGGAAAACCGTGCCGAGCGCGCCGTCGGCAGGACATGGTTGGAGCCACCGACATAGTCGCCAATCACCTCAGGGGTGTGACGGCCGATGAAAATGGCGCCTGCATTGCGGATCTTCAAAGCCAGCGCCTCGGCGTCCCCGGTGGCGATTTCCAGATGCTCGGCGGCGATCCGGTCAGCCAGCGGAATGGCCGTTTCCCAGTCCCTGACCAGAATGACCGCGCCGAAATCGGCCCAGCTCTGGCGTGCGGTTTCGGCGCGGCCAAGTGTTTTCATATGGCGTTCGACAGCCTCGATCACCGCCTCGCCGAAGGCCTCGTCGGTGGTCATCAGAATCGATTGCGCGCCGACATCATGCTCGGCCTGGGCCAGGAGATCGGCGGCGATCCAGTCGGGATTGTTGTCGGGATCGGCCATCACCAGCACTTCCGAGGGACCTGCGATCATGTCGATGCCGACAGTGCCGA
>Ga0189291_100078_pt1 | contig 125869 bp, 115 predicted proteins | sample UW1redminimetaG_FD_130331 | JGI IMG/M metagenome (GOLD analysis project Ga0189291, IMG submission 130331) | Marine microbial communities from the Costa Rica Dome - UW179B-red mini metaG | ecosystem: Environmental > Aquatic > Marine > Oceanic > Photic zone | place: Costa Rica: the Eastern...
AATACTGAAATACAGGCGATCACCAAGAATCGCAAGCCAGAAGAGCCGGGCGTCCGTACCGGCATCTCAACAACGACCCTGGAGGTGAACTTGATGACCAGACATTTCCCGCGCACCCGCGCCGCCTTGCGCAATGGCGCCGTTCTGACGGCGCTGATGACAGCCCTTGGCACGTCCGCAATGGCCGAAACGCTGACCATTTCGAACTGGGACGGCTATATGGCGCCCGACGCGATCGAGAAGTTCAATGCGCAAAGCGGCAACGAGGCGGAACTCGTACTGCATGCCACCAATGAAGAGATCATGGGCAAGCTGATTGCCTCGAAGGGGGCGGGCTATGACGTGGTCTTCGTTTCCTCGCCCTTTGCGGAGGTGCTGCACAATCTTGGCCTGGCCGAAGAGCTCGACCACGCCAAGATCCCCAACCTCGCAAATCTCTACAAGGAAGCGACTGAATTGCCGCACGATCCCGGCAACACCTTCTCGCTGCCATACGCCTGGGGCACGACCGGCCTGTGCTACCGCTCGGACCTAGTCGAGGCGCCGAGCTCCTGGAACGATCTGCTGAAGCCGTCCGCGGCCGTTACCGGCAAGACGACAATGCTGGCCACCGACCGCTGGTTGCTTGCGGCCGGCCAGCTGGCGCTGGGCTATTCGGTGAACGAAACCGACGCAGCCAAGATGGGCGAAGTCCGCGATCTGCTGATCGAGGCCAAGAAGACCCTGCTTGCCTATGATGACACCACCTTCTACGCCAAGCTGGTCTCCGGCGAAGCCGAATTGGTGCAGGCCTGGGACGGCTGGTGCAACTACGGCATCGGCGAGAACAGCGACATCAAGTACACCATTCCGAGCGAGGGATCGGACCTTTGGGTCGACACCATGGTGATCCTCAAGGCTTCGGAGCACAAGGACGCCGCCTACGCCTTCGTCAATTACATTCTCGACGCCGACAACCACCGCTGGGCGGCCGAGAACATCCTCTACAAGGTGCCCAACGAGGCAGCCATGTCCGGTGTCGATGCATCGCTGATCGAGACCTATCCCAACATGGGCATGAAGCCGGAAGAGATGCTCAAATACGAGCAGCTGCGCGATGTCGGTGCGGCGCAACGCGACTACTCGCGCATCGTTTCGGAAATCAAGGCCGCGAACTGATCTTCGCATCCCGATCCCCGGGCGTGAAGGCGCCCGGGGCCTCTTTCATGTCGAATGCCGGCCGCGCCGGTGCAGGCCCAGGTGATGACGACAGACCGCCGACCGCTTCTTTTGATGTCCCCCGCGCTTTTGTGGTTGACCGGGCTGATGGTCATTCCGTGCGGCCTGATCCTGGTGCTCGCCTTCTTCCGGCGGGGAATCTATGGCGGGATCGAGTACACCTGGACGCTGGAAAATATTGCCCTGGTGTTCGACCCGCTGTATTTCTGGATATTCCTCAAATCCGCGGGCATTGCCGGTCTTTCCGCCGGGATCGCCTGTGTTCTGGGCTATGCCGCGGCCTATGCCATCGCCGCCATGCCGCGCAGCAAACAGCCGATGCTCCTGTTTTTCGCGGTGCTGCCGTTCTGGTCGAACTACCTGGTGCGGACCTATGCCTGGATCGTGCTTCTCAACCGTGAGGGCCTTATCGTCAATCTCGCCCGCTGGCTGGGTTTCGAGGGTGACCTGCCGAGCATGCTCTACACCGAGCAGGCCGTGGTGGTGGGGCTCGTCTACAATTACCTGCCTTTCGTGATTCTTGCCTGCTACGCGCCGCTTTCGCGGATGAATCCCGAGATCACCGAAGCCTCGCGCGACCTGGGCGCCTCGGCGTGGACCACCTTCCGCCGTGTCACCCTTCCCATGACGGTGCCCGGCATTGCCACCGGGTTCGTCTTCGTCTTCGTGCTTTCGATCGGCAATTTCGTCACGCCCGCGCTGCTTGGCGGCGGGCAGTTCCAGATGATCGGCAACTTGGTCTACGCCCAGTTTCTTACCGCAAATGACTGGCCGTTCGGAGCCGCATTGTCGATGGTGCTGATCGCGGTAATGCTCGGGCTGCTGATGGGCCAGACCCTGGTCGCCGACCGCGCCGCAGGCGGGAAAGGGGCGGAGCGATGACCGATCCCAGGACTTACCGGCTGATGCTGCTGATCCTCGGCCTCGTGTTCGCGTTCCTGTACATCCCGATCTCGGTGCTGGTCGGCCTGTCCTTCAACGAGGGGGGATTGCCGACGGCATGGACCGGTGTCTCGGTCAAGTGGTACGGGGCGCTTGTTGCCAACGACAACATCCTGAAAGCCGCGGGCAATACCCTGGTCGTCGCGCTTTTTTCGACCGCGCTGTCGACGGTCCTCGGCACATTGCTGGCCGTCGGCGTCGAGATCCGGCGCCGAAACGGCAGATGGCTCGAAACGATGATCTTTGCGCCGATGATCATTCCCGACATCGTGCTGGCGATCGCGCTCTTGAGCATGTTCTCGCTGCTCGGCGTCAAGATGGGGCTGCACACCATCATCGTCAGCCACGTGGTCTTCAACCTGGCTTTCGTCTGCGCGGTCGTGAGGGCACGCTTGAAGAGTTTCGACTGGTCGATCGTCGAGGCCTCGGCCGATCTCGGCGCCTCGACCATGATCACGCTGTACCGCATCGTCATTCCGGTGCTGATGCCGGCCATCGTCGCAGGTGCGCTGCTCGCCTTCACCCTGTCGGTCGACGAATTCATCATCGCCTTCTTCACGGCCGGTGCCGGCAGGTCCTCGATCACCCTGCCTATGCAGATTTTCGCGATGATCCGGTTCGGAGTCACCCCGGAAATCAACGCGCTCGCCACCATCGTTATGTCCGTCTCGGTCGTTGCCCTCGCCCTGTCGCAACGGCTGAACAAGGGAGGTCTTCCAGGCCAATGACCCAGCCGTTCCTGAGCATCCAGAATGTTGAAAAGTACTTCGCCACGATCCGGGCGGTGGACGGCGTTTCCCTCGATATCCACGCCAACGAGTTCTTCGCGCTGCTCGGCGCGTCAGGCAGCGGCAAGACCACCTTGCTCAGGATGCTGGCGGGTTTCGAGGAGATCAACGGCGGCGACATCCTGATCGAGGGCGTCTCGATTGCGAAGCTGCCGCCGAACCAGCGGCCGGTCAACCTGATGTTCCAGTCCTATGCGCTGTTTCCGCATATGACTGTCGCGCAGAACATCGCCTACGGGCTGGAAATGGAAAAGCTGCCCAAGGTCGAGGTCAACGCCCGCGTCGAGGAGATCCTGAAGGTCATCCAGCTGAGCGATCTTGCGGCGCGAAAGCCGGATCAGCTTTCGGGCGGTCAGCGCCAGCGGGTTGCGCTCGCACGGGCGTTGGTCAAGCGGCCGAAGGTGCTGTTGCTCGACGAACCGCTGGGCGCTCTCGACAAGAAGCTTCGCAGCGAGATGCAGCTCGAACTCAAGCGCCTGCAGCACCAGTTCGGGATCACCTTCATCATGGTCACCCACGACCAGGAGGAGGCGCTGGTGATGGCCGACCGGATCGCCATCATGAAGGATGGCGCCCTGCTGCAGGTCGGGCCGCCGAAGCAGATCTACGAATTGCCGCGCTCGCGCTTCGCCGCCGATTTCATCGGTGTAATGAACTTCCTGCCGGTGACCGGCAGCGGCAGCGCGTTTGTCGGCAGCGACGGAAGCCTGATTGCAGCCGACCACGTCAATGAAGGAGCGCGGGACGGCGCTGCAGTCGCCGCAATGCGACCGGAACGGTTGTCTCTGGGGCAGAGCGGCGACAACCGCCTCGAGGGTACCGTCTCGGCGATTGCCTATCACGGGCTCGATCTGCTCCTGCATGTCGAGACGCAGCTGTCGGACAAGCCGGTGATCGCCCGCATGACCGCCGATGTTGCCGATAGCCACCGACCCGAGGCCGGCCAGCAGATCACGCTGAGCTGGTTGGCCGCGGACACGCATGTTTTTCCGGCCTGAACGGCCCAACGACAACGACCAGAGGAGACATCATGGAACAGAAAACCTTCGCCTTCTTCCCTGAAGCCGCTTTCGGGCCCGCCCTGAACTCCGTCGGTATCGCCCAGGCGATCACCGCCATGGGCCACAAGGCCGTTTTCCTGTCAGATCCCGGGTTTGTGGAAGTCTATGAAGGCTACGGCTTCGAAGCCCATCCCGTGGCGCTGTCCGAGCCGATGCCGCCTGAACAGATGGCAAAATTCTGGGAGGACTTCATCAACGGCCACATCCCCAATTTCCGCAAGGCGCCGATCGATCAGATCGACAATTACGTCAAGGAGTGCTGGGAAGCCATCGTAGACAGCGCCAAGTGGGCGCAGAAGGATCTGCCAAGCGTCCTGGCCAAGATCAAACCCGACGTGATCGCCGTCGACAACGTGATCCTGTTCCCGGCGATCAAGCAGTATGGCGTGCCGTGGGTGCGGGTTATTTCGTGCTCGGAGAACGAGATCGAGGATCCCTCGATCCCGCCGCACCTGTCGGGCATGTCAGAAAACGACCACGCAGGCCACGCGGCCTTCAGGGCCCGGTTCGAGGAGATCATCAAGCCGATCCACGACGATTTCAACGCGTTCCTGGCCGAATGCGGCGAAAAACCCTACAAGCTGGGCGAGTTCTTTGAGGCATCGCCCTACATGAACATGATGCTTTACCCGCAGCCTTTGACCTACAATCGCGAGGTTCCGCTTGATCCGGCGCGGTTCCAGTATCTCGAGGGCTGCGTGCGCGAGGACAAGCCCTATACGGTGCCCGAATTCAAGGCCAACCAGGATGGCCCGCTGCTCTACATTTCGTTCGGTTCCCTGGGCGCCGGCGACACCGACCTGCTCAAGCGGCTGATCGAGCTGGTGGGCAAGTCGCGCTTCCGCGCGCTGGTCAATGTCGGCGACTACAAGGACGCCTATACCGACATTCCGCCCAACGTGATCATCGAGAGCTGGTACCCGCAGCCGTCGGTCATCCCGCAGGTCGATGCGGTCATCCATCACGGCGGCAACAACTCGTTCACCGAGTGCCTGTACTTCGGCAAACCGGCGATCATCATGCCCTATGTCTGGGACGGCCATGACAATGCGATGCGGCTGCAGGAAACCGGCTACGGTTTCCGCTCCGACCGTTACGAGTGGACCGACGACGAACTGCTGGCCAAGATCGAGGCCTGCCTGACCGATACCGCGATGCAGGAGCGTCTGGCCAGGATTTCGGCTCACATGCAGTCCTGCGAAGGTCCGCTGAAAGCGGCCAAGCTGCTGGCGGGATTGGCGAAATGACTAATCTCGCGTCAAGCGCGCCGCACATCCACGGCGCTTGCGACTTTGACGATCTGGTGGATTGGGGCGCCCAGCCGGATGCAGTATCCGGGGCCTCCCATTCGACCGGCCGTTTGTTGCACAAGGGCCCGGGCAACATTCCGGAGACCGGGATCTGGGACTGCACGCCGGGGCGCTGGCGGCTGTCCATCCCGCGCGACGAGTTCTGTCATTTCGTCAAGGGACGGGCGACCTACCGGTCCGATGCCGGCGAGGTGATCGAAGTCGTGGCCGGCACTTGCGTGCTGTTTCCCGCCGGCTGGACCGGCGAAGCCGAAATCCACGAGACCATCCGCAACATCTACATGCTCAGCTAAGGCCCGACCGATGAAAACACCTGTCATGCACAAACCCCTCGAGGTGACCGAAACCGTCGACTGGGGCGTGATCCCGACCATGCTGGAAGGCGAATCCCGTGTCAGCGGCGTGGTGCTGCACAAGGGGCCCGAGGGACAATCCGAATGCGGTCTCTGGATCTGCACTCCCGGCAAATGGGAGTGCCACGTCACCCGCGATGAGTTCTGCCACTTCCTCGAAGGGCGGTGCACCTATGTTCACGAGAGCGGCGACGTGATCGAGGTCACGCCCGACACGGCTGCGTTTTTCCCGCAGGACTGGAAAGGCGTCTGCACGGTTCATGAGACGATCAAGAAGGTCTACATGATCCGATGAACGTCGCTGCAAGCTGTTCTCCCCTGATGCCTCCCGCGGCGGTGTTCCTGGCGCGGCACGGGCTGAACGATGCAAGGCTTGAGCCGTTGCCCGGCGATGCCTCGCCGCGCAGCTATTGCCGGCTTTCGGGGGAGGGGAAGCTTTTGATGGAGGATCGTACCGATCCGCTCGGCTATGCCGCGTTCATCCGGCTGGCGCGACATCTCACGGCGCTGGGGCTGAGTGCGCCACGGGTTTTCGGATCCGACCCGGCCGTCGGGCTGGCGCTGATCGAGGACTTCGGCACGAACACCTACGGCAGGCTTCTTGCCGAAGGGCATGACGAAACCGCCCTTTACGAACTCGCCATCGACGCATTGGTCCGGCTGCACGGCCACCGCGATGCCTGCACGGTCTCGGTGCCCATCTACGACACGGAAATGCTGATCGAGGAAATCTCGCGGTTTTCCCACTGGTTTGTCCCCGAGATCAACGCTGACATCGACATCGCCGATTTTGATGCCCGCTTCCGTGCGCTGTGGCAACAGGCGCTGGCGCCGCTGGAAGGCGCGCCAAAGGCTCTGGTTCTGCGCGACTTCCATATCGACAATCTGATGCTGCTCGACGGCAGGTCCGGCGTGGCGGCCTGCGGGTTGCTCGATTTCCAGGACGCGGTGACTGGAGCCGCCGAATATGACCTGGCGTCGCTTCTGCAGGATGCACGACGGGATCTCGCACCCGGGCTGGAAGAGGCCATGCTGGAACGGTACCTGGCAAGGGTTCCGGCTTGCTGCGGCACGCGGAGCGAGATCCTGCAGCGCTACCATCTGCTCGCTGCACAGCGCCATACCAGGCTGATGGGGCAGTTCCTCCGCCTGATGCGGCGGGATGCCAAGCCGGGCTACCTTGCCTTCCTGCCCCGGGTCGCAGGGCAGATGCAGAGAGCCCTTGAAGCAGCTGGCCTCAGCGAAATCTCAGACTTTCTTGACCGCAATCTCCCCGACTGGCGCCAGGCTGGACGGAGACTTGCCACTTTATCTTAAAGGAATTCCGATGCCGGACATCCAAAGCCCCTGTTATTTCCTCAATCCGGAATTCCACCACACCAGTGGGCAGGCTCACCCCGTGATCGACCCTGCCACACTCGAAGAGGTCGGCCTGCGCGCCAGTGTGACGCCCGACGAGATCGAGGCGGTGCTGGACAAGGTCGGCACGGCACAATCGGCTTGGAATGCCACCGACCTGAAATCGCGCGCAAAGCTGCTCCACACCCTCGCCAGCCGGATCGAAGCAGCCGATTTCACCGAATGTGCGATCCTGATGAGCCGCGAGATGGGAAAACCTTATCCCGAGGCGATCGGCGAGATTGCCAATTGCGCCCCGATCTTCCGCTATTTTGCGGAAATGGCCCGCGACGAGGCCGGCAAGATCGCCGGTACGACCCAGGCCGGCTCGCTGCAATTCGCCAAGTACGAGGCGCTCGGCGTGTCGGTGCACATCATGCCGTTCAATTTCCCGATCCTTCTGATGTGCTGGACGGTGGCGGCATCGCTGGCGGCGGGCAATGGCTGCGTGATCAAGCCGGCCGAGGCGACTACCTTGTCGACGCTTGCATTCATGGACATGTTTGCCGACCTGCCCGCAGGGTTGGTGGCCTGCCTCCCGGGCGGAGCCGATGTCGGCAAGGCACTGGTGGAAAGCCGCAAGACCCACGCGGTTGCCTTTACCGGCTCGGTCGCCAGCGGCCAGGCGGTCGCCGCCGCAGCTGCCTCCAGGATGAAACCGGCGGTGATCGAGGCCGGCGGGTCCGACCCGATGATCATCTCGGCCCATGCGCCGATCGAAATCGCAGCCGCCGGCGCTGTCACCGGCGCTTTCCACATGTCCGGCCAGGTCTGCACCTCGACGGAGCGGCTCTACGTGGTCGACAGTGTGCATGACGCCTTTGTCGAAGCCTTCAAGGCGGAAGCCCGGCGGCTGCGCATTGGCAACGGGCTGGACAAGTCCGAGATCGGGCCACTGGTCAGCAAGGCCGCCCGCGACAAGGTGGAGCGGCTGGTCGCCGACGCGGTGGCAAAGGGAGCCAAGGTGGTCTGCGGCGGCCGGGTGCCGCCGGAGCACAATGTCGGCTGGTTCTACGAGCCGACCATCCTGACCGACTGCACGGACGACATGGACATCCTCCACGAGGAGTGTTTCGGACCGGTGGCGGCGATCGTCCGCGTGCCGGATTTCGACGCCGCGATCGCTGGCGCCAACGCTTCCGAATTCGGCCTCGGGGCAAGCGTCTTCACCACCTCGCTGGAGGAGGCGCATGAAGCGCATGAGCGGCTCGAGGCCGGCATGGTCTGGATCAACAACCCGATGATCGACAATGACGCGTTGCCCTTTGGTGGCTGGAAGAATTCCGGCCTCGGGCGCGAACTGGGACGGATGGGGCTCGATGCCTTCCGCCGCTCGAAGATGGTGATCCTCGACCACAAACCCGTCCGGCACGACTGGTGGTACCCGTATCCGGACGACTGGTTCCTCGATGCGGGCGGACGCAAGATGTCCTGAAACTGGAGACGGCAGATGCAGACAACCAAGTTCCATAGCGACGCCGCCTTCGTGGTCAACTGCCACACTGATCACACCCGAAGCTTGGGCTGGTATCTCAAGGCATGAGCCCGGCGCTGTCGAACATCAATACGCAGCCTTACTGGTCCGGCACCGTCGAGGCCGAGCCTGCATGCCTGCCCCTGACATCTGACGCGTCGTGCGATCTTGCGATAGTGGGCGGTGGGTTTACCGGTCTCTGGTCGGCGCTCAAGGCGCGCGAGCAACGTCCGGACGCGCGGATCATCCTGCTCGAGGCGGGCCGCTGCGGTCAGGATGCCAGCGGCCGGACCGGCGGGTTTTGCGCGCCATCGATATCGCATGGGGTCTCCAATGCGCTCGCAAGGCATCCCGGCGAGGCGGAAACGCTGATCCGGATCGGGCGGCAAAACCTCGTCGACTACGAACGGGATCTAGAGGATCACGAGATCGATGCCGGTTTCGAGCTGTGCGGGAAACTCAATGTCGCCGCCACGCCGTGGCAGGTGGAGGGGCTTCACGCGATGGAGCGGAACTACCGGCGTTTCGGCATCGACTGCGCGCTGCTTTCGGGCGAGCAGCTGTCCGAAAAGCTCGACAGCCCGGCCTATTCGGCAGGGTTGTTCGAACCCAACTATGCCCTGATCAATCCGGCCAAGACCGTGCAGGAGCTGCGGCGGGTCTGTCTTGCGAAGGGGATTGATATCCGCGAGGACAGCCCCGTGACAGGCCTGTCACGCGACGAAACCGGGATCGCCCTTGAAACGCCACAGGCCCGGCTGACGGCCTCCAGGGCGATCCTCGCCACCAATGCCGCGGTACCGCTCTTGAAAAGGCTCGGATCCGCCTTCATTCCGATCTATGACTATTCGCTGGTCACCGAGCCGCTGAGTGCTGCGCAATGGGCGAGCATCGGCTGGACCGGTTCCCATGGCATTGCCGACAGCGGCAACCAGTTCCACTACTTCCGCAAGACGCCGGACGGGCGGATGTTGTGGGCGGGCTACGACGCCATCTATCATTTCGGCAGCAACCGGGATCCGGCTAACCTCGAACGCACCGCAAGCCTCGAGCGGCTGGCCGAACATTTCGCATCGACATTTCCCTCTCTTGCCGATGTGACGTTTTCCCATGGCTGGGGCGGCGTCATCGACACCTCGGCCCGTACCACCTTTTTCGCCGGACGCGCTTTCGGCGGGCAGGTCGCCTATGCGATGGGATTCACCGGACAGGGGGTATCGGCGAGCCGCTTTGCGGCGCTTGCGATGCTCGACCTGCTTGAGGGCAGGGACACCGAGCGCACACGACTCAACATGCTGCGGCGACGGCCGGTGCCGTTTCCGCCCGAACCCCTGCGCAGCCTTGCCATTCGCATGGCGCAGAAGGGACTGGCGATGGAGGACCTGAGCGGCCGGCGTCCGGCATTTTTGCGTCTGCTCGACGCGCTCGGCATCGGCTTTGCATCCTGAGAGATATCCAACCTGCAATCCGCCCCTTCGCCGGGCGGCAAGGCTGCGGTACCTGACGCGATGGGATCCGGTCAGTCCGGGTTGCAGACACGAACGTACCCGCGACCCACCGGTAGCGACGAAAGAACCGGACCCCGACGCTGACGCCGCGGCCCGGCCATGGTGTTCAAGGCCGTGGCATCAGAGATCTGCGATGGCCGTGGATTGGATTCCTGGCCACTTGTCAAAAGCTCCGGAAATCACGGTTTGCCTGTCTTCGAGATACTTGTCGAAAATCGTCTTGTTGACGAACAGGTAGAGCTTGCCGTCGACGATATCGGCATAGCGGACATCGCCGTCGAGTTTCTTGCCGACATAGACGCCGAAGGCGCAGAAGCCGCCGAACTGCGGCAGCATGCCGGAAGGATCGGCATCGAAGGTCGCCTTGGTTTTCTCCGAGGCGAAATAGTAATCGACGCCCTCGTACTCGGAGGTGAATTGCGCATCACCAATTTTCGGTGCATTCGCCTTGAACATCGAAACCGGGTCGACGCCGTGCATGCCGAGCGGTTTTCCGGTCAGGGTCAGGCCGTTGGAGACATTGTGCTCATCGGCTGCGAAAGCTGCCGGGACGATGCTCAGCAGGGCGATCGTCATGGCGGCTAAGACGAAATATTTGGTCATTGGTCAGTCCTTTTGGTTGAGTTTGGAAAGATCCACGCCGCTCAGGCGCCGCGGGCAATGCGGTTGACCGCGTCGTCTGTCCACCAGACGCCGTTGGCAACCATTCGGAAATTGATGATGGCGGCGAGATAGCCGTCGCCTTCGGGCACCTTCGCGCCGGCCGTCGCGTCGCGGACGACGGCGACCTCGTAGCCCAGCTCAAGCAGCTCGTAGAGGTGAGCCTGGGTGCACAGATTGGCCGACATCCCGGCCAGGATCACCTTGTCGATGCCGCGCTTGCGCAGCTGCAGATTGAGGTCGTTCTGGGCCGGGCTGTAGACCTTGTGCGGAGAACAGATGACGGTCTTGCCGTCCTCGATGTACTTCTTGTACTGCGGCATCCAGTCGGCGCCGGAGCCCTCGAAACCGTCGAGCGAGAGCGGGCCGGGGCGGTCGAACATGCCGATGGCGTGCATCGTCTTTTCCAGTGTGCCTTCGAACTCCCACTTGTGGTCATGCGGGTAGTAGTAGTGCGGCGAGACGAACACCGGCATGTCGACGGACTTGGCCGCGGCGAACAGCCGTTCGATGTTGTCGACGGTGCCCTGTTCGGTCACGCTCTCGCCGACCACGCCCCAAGTGACGCCGTTCTCGGAGAGAAAGTCGACCTGCGGATCGGTCACCACAAGCGCGGTGCGGCCGGGCTCGATCACCATGTCGACCTGCGGCAGGCCGGGTTCCTCGGGATCTGCATAAAGGGCGCGGGCCTCGGGCGTGGCCGCCTGTGCGTGGGTTCCGGCCACCGCAACCGAGCCGGCAACGGCGGCGGCAGCGCCGGTCAGCAGGCGGCGGCGGGCCTTGTCGACCTGTTCCGGGGTGATGTTGCAGCCGCAACCGTCGTGATCGTCGTGTTTCATCGTCTCTCTCCTTGAGATTTCGGGTCTGTGGGTGAGGTCGGCAGCGCGGTGGACCGTGCTGCCAGGGCGGCGGATAACCGTTCATCCGGCATGGCTTCGCCATTCGCGGACGCCGGAGCGCCACGCGTGAATGGAGTTTCCGCTTTCCTTCGGGATCCGGGCGGTCGCTGCGGACTGCCCGGAGATTTGTTTAGTCCGGGATGACGCCGGGCGGGGCGCAGTAATGGGCCATGGGTTCGTCAAATGTGGCTCGTTCAGCGCCGGTGGTCCATTGCCCGGCGTGGACGGGGGTGGATATCAGGATCAGGTTTGCCGCGCTTTCCGCGGCGATCTCCACCGAAACGGCGGCAATCAGAAACATCAGTGCTTGCGGTATTCCCGACCGCCGTAGACCTCTTTGTGTCCGCAATGCCGGTGCAAACCGGTTGCGGGTTTGCCTGAATGTGCGGGGACTGCCGGTGCCCCAGAAGATCGAATCATTGATGCTGGTGTCGAGTTCCATGTCCTTGGCTTTCCTGTCTGCGGTTGGCCGGAGCACGCGCCGCTTCGGTTTCCCCTGCAAGGAGCGGCCGAGATGACCGGCTCGTTCCTTGCTGTGATGTAGCCAGATTAGAGGGCCGGACTGCGCATCGTATCGGCCCGACCTGCCAGGCTTTGGGCATTGCCTGCCAACGCGGCCCGGCGCAGCGGGACGGGCTTGCGCGCCAGGGTATTGCGGAACTGCGCCGGAGCCTGGCCGACCCAGCGCTTGAAGGCCCGGCCGAAGGTGCTCTGTTCGGCAAAGCCGGTCAGGAACGCTACTTCGGCGATCGAGCATTGGCTGTGGGCGAGCAGCTCGCGCGCCAGATTGACCTGCGCTTCGCGGACCACGTCGCGGAACGTCGTCCCCTCGTCGGACAGACGACGGAAGAAAGTCCGCTCGCTCATGCCCATCTCGCTTGCCAGCGCCGCGGCCTGTGGAACACCGGTGCTCAGGGCTTTCGAAAGGCGGTGCAGCAACTCGTCCTTTATCCGGGGGGCGCCTTCGCGTGCGCCAAGCTGCTTGTCGAGATGTCGGGTGAAGAAATCCGAGACCGCCGCGTCGCCCAACCGGTTCGGCAGTTCCAGCGCCCGGTTCGGCAAGGCTATGGCGTCCCGGTTCGCGCCGAACTGCACCGGGCAACCGAAAAAGGCTTGGTAACCGGCGGGATCGCCGTGGCATTCGTGGCGGAATGTCACGTGTTCGAAGCCGGGGTCTTGGTGCGCGAAGCAGGCCATCTTCCTGGCGATGCCAGCCAGGGCGCCTTCATTGCGCAGCGCCGTTGCCGGGTGATCCGGCATGTGGTCGTCGAGGACAAGCAGCACGGCGTCATCCTGATATTCCAACCGGTAGGCAACGGTATCGGTCAGCAGCCGGTAATACCGCTCAAGCCGCCTGAGCGACGCGCCAAGCGTCGGCGCCGTCTTCAGCGCCAATCCGAAAACTCCGAGGTCGTCCGCCCGGAGCGCCGTGGCGTAGGCGGAAACCAGCGCCAGCCGGTCCGGATTGCACCGGCAGAGCCATTCCAGCAGGTGGAAATAGGCACCTGCGTCGAGCTGGTCTTCGGCGTACGGGTTCACCCGGTGCACGACAGTGTTGCCTGACCGTATCCCGCCGTCGGGATCCAGGGCATATCCGGCGGCGCGAACCAGCGCCTTGGCGAATGCAGTGGTGACAGTGGGCATGAGAAGCTCCATCTTCCGGGTATGGCGGGTCAATTGGTCTCGGCTATGAAGAAAAAAAGCCACCCCAGATCATGAGCAGAGCGGCTTTCGGTCTGTGTCAGGCCATCGTGAGTTGCTGGCGTTCGAGCTCGGCGATGCGGTCGGTCAGGCGGCTGATTTCATCTCCATACTCGGAGTCTGTCAGGCGCACCGGAATGTGTTGCGGGCAGTTCCAGTCGAATGCCTCGACATGGATGACAATGGCCCGTTCCGCCTCGGGGGCGCCGGTCCCATTGAGATAGGCAATCACGTCGGTGTCATGAATGATGCTGGCGCGGCCGAGCAGCTTGAGCCGCTTGCGCCGGGCGAAATCGATCGCGAGGATGGAGACGCGGTCGTCGTGGCCGAGATTGCCGGTGGTGATGTATTGCCGGTTGCCGCGGTAGTCCGCATAGGCGATGGTCTGCTCATCGATGACCTTGAGAAAACCGGGCTTGCCGCCGCGAAACTGCACATAGGGCCATCCGGTTTCGCCAACGGTGGCGACAAATATCCCGTCGCTGGCTTCGAGGAAGCCTGCCTCACGCGGCGACAACTCGGTTCCCTCCCGGCCTTCGCCGGAAACGGTACGGGCGTAGAGTGCGGCCGATCCGTGGGCGGCCTGCACGGCACGCACAGCCGGCGTGAAGGCGATTTTTGCATAGGTGCTGGACATTTTTATCTCCTAGAGACCGAGTTCGGAAAGGCCGGGATGGTCCTGGGGCCGGGCTCCGGCGGACCAGCGCAGCAAACGCTCGCTTTCGGAAATCGGCAGGTCGTTGATCGAGGCCACACGGCGGCGCATCAGCCCGTCGGGGGCGAATTCCCAGTTCTCGTTGCCATAGGCGCGGAACCAGCGGCCGCTGTCGTCGTGAAACTCATAGGCGAAGCGCACGGCGATGCGGCATCCGTCATGGGCCCAGAGTTCCTTGATCAGGCGGTATTCGTGCTCCCTGGCCCATTTGCGGGTGAGGAAATCGACGATCTTCTGGCGGCCCGAGAATATTTCGGCACGGTTTCGCCATTGGCTGTCGGGGGTATAGGCAAGGGCAACCTCGCGCGGCTGTCGGCTGTTCCAGGCGTCTTCGGCGGCACGAACCTTGCGAAAGGCGCTCTGGAGGGTGAAGGGGGGGATTGGCGGGCGGGACATGCTGGGAATTCTCCTGAGACTGCGATGAAAGGGGTGCCCCGGCGCGGGAACGGCGGAGGAAAATGCCGGGGCACCGGGGAGGGTCAGGCCACCTCGGCCGTCACCGACGGGAAATCGACCGGGGTTCCAAGCGCTTCGTTGAGGTAGTTGGTCAGCGTGTTGAGGGCGACATGCGTCACGATCTCGACGATCTCTGCATCGCTGTAGCCGGCGAGCTTGACCGTTGAGACATCAGCAGCGGAGACGCTGCCGCGGGCGTTGACCAGCTCCACCGCAAAGCGGACCGCTGCATCTGCCTTGGGATCGGTGGAACCGCCCTTGCGGTTGGCGGCGATCTCGGCGTCCGACAGCTTCGCCATGTGCTTGCCGATGTAGCTGTGGGCGGAGAGGCAGTAGGAGCAACCGTTGATTTGCGCAACGGCCAGGGCGATCCGCTCGCGGGTCTGCGCGTCAAGAGCGCCCTTGGTCAGGGCGCCGCTGAGGTCAAGGTAACCTTTCAGGGCGTCCGGGCTGGTCGCGGTGATGCGGAACAGGTTCGGCACCGAGCCGAGCTGGGCCTTGACCTGCTCAAGCAGCGGGCGGGCGTTTTGCGGGGCATCTTCGATAGTAGCGGGAAGCGGGATTCGGGTCATGGGATCTCTCGTTGTCTGGTTGCAGAGACGCGTCGTTGCGCGCTGATATATAAACAGACAGGTCTGTATTTTTGTCAACCCGAGAGAAGCACACGAATATGTGACGATAAGTCGTCGGATCGGGATTGAATGCCGCTTGAAACGGGAATAAATAGACAGAACTGTCTGAATATTGAGGTGAAAATCGTGAAGTCACGCCGGGACGACCTCGTGGAAACGGCCCTCAGGCTTTTCTACATCCATGGCTTCAACGCCACCGGGATCGACCGGATCCTGGCCGAATCGGGCGTGGCGAAGATGACGCTCTACAAGCATTTCCGTTCCAAGGACGAACTGATCCTCGCGGCGCTGCAATTGCGCGACGAGCGGTTCCGGAACTGGTTGATGGGCGAGATGGAGAAGGCTTCCGACGATCCAGAGGAGCGGCTTCTGTCGATGTTCGACGCACTTGAGACCTGGTTCAAGGGCGAGGCCTTCAAGGGGCTGGGCTTCTCCGGCTGCGCCTTTATCAATGCAGCCAGCGAGTTCGGAGACCAGGATCACCCGGCTCACCGCCTTGCTGCCGAACACAAGAGGCGGATTGTCGACTATCTGGAGCGGCTATGCGCCGAGGCGGGTTTTGCGGAACCCGGAAAGCTTGCCGAGCAGTTGGCGCTGCTCAAGGAAGGCGCCATTGCGTCGGCACACGTGCGAAACCTGCCGGCTTCCGCCATGCTCGCCCGGGAGATGGCCAGGGTGCTGATATCCGCCGCGCGGTAAGGGCGAGGCTCACATGCCGGGTCATGGCGTGGTGTTTTCTGCGAGGGTAGAGTCGGGCGGCGTTATTTCATTCGCTGTCTGTTACCAGGCAATTGGTCGAGCAGACCCGCCCCGGATCGATGGCCGGTGATTGCATTTAAACCCTTCATTCCAGCCGTTTTCGAATGGTTCGTCCGGGATCAGTGGTTGCAAGTCTCCATGCAATCAGGCCCCCGCAACCAAATTCCCATGATTGACCACTCACAAAGCCTCGCAAAAGCGGGGCTTGCTTGCGTTTGGAGAGTAGGAAACAGCACGGACGCAAGACTTCATCCGCGAAGGGCAACACAGCTCCCCGTCCTGGTTCCGATGACCTGTACCCCTGAATTGTCCCGGCTTTGAAGTGAGTCTGTTCGCTCGGCGGCTTGTTGCAGGTCCAGGATCTTGTTTTCCTCAACCATGCCCCGGTAGCCGCCGGCGGATTCCCGGTCGATGGCTCGGGCATATGCTTCGTCTCTCCGGAAGGTTTCGCGCACATTGCGCCGGTAAATGCCGCAGACAGGCGGCCTGCATCAGGGACGCGAAACACGATTCGTCCATGCTCTCGAAGAGACTGAGAGCTCCCACTTGTGGCAGATCAGCAATACGCATGACCTCTGTCCTTGATAATCATCAAGAGCTGATTTGACGAAGTTGACAAGGCGATTTTGCGTTTCCAATCGGCAGGCTTGATCCCCTCAAAGGGAACATCTGTCTTTATCATCCCCGAAGCTTGTTTCTCTTTCGCTGTATCCGAAGGTTGATTTGAATCAATCCCACCCATGAAATTGCAGTGACTATCACCCCGACAGTTTCGGCACATATGTGCTTGCGACGCATGGCCGAAAGGCTGTGCAGAAGATTATTCGGGGATTGCTTTCATGGAACTTCAAAACAAGGCGACCAGCCTCTGGGGAAATTTCTTCAAGGTCACGATGGTGCAGATCCGCACCTTCCACATGACCTGGTTCGCGTTCTTTCTGTGCTTTTTTGCATGGTTCGGTATCGCGCCATTGATGCTGGTCGTCCGCGACGAGTTGGGCCTGACCAAGGAGCAGGTGGGCTGGACCATCATCGCGTCTGTCGCGGTGACCATCTTCGCGCGACTGCTGATTGGCTGGCTGTGTGACCAGATCGGTCCGCGGCTGACCTACACGGGACTGCTGATCCTGGGCTCGTTGCCGGTGATGGGTATCGGACTGGCAACGAATTTCGAGACGTTCCTGATCTTCCGGTTGATGATCGGTGCGATCGGCGCGTCCTTCGTGATCACCCAGTATCATACGTCGGTGATGTTTGCGCCCAACGTGGTTGGGCAGGCCAACGCCACTTCCGCGGGCTGGGGCAATCTCGGCGGCGGCGTCACCCAGTTCGCCATGCCGCTGATCTTCTCGGTCTTCGTGGTCGGTTTCGGCTTCAGTGAAGCGGCCGGGTGGCGCTTGTCCATGCTGGTTGTCGGCATCGCCATCATGGTGATGGGCTTTGCCTACTATTTCTGGACCCAGGACGCCCCGGACGGCAACTATGCCGACCTGCGTGCGAAGGGCATGCTGCCTCCGAAGAAATCGGTGACGGCAGCCTATATGGAAGCGCTCAAGGACTCGCGTGTCTGGATGCTGTTCGTGATCTATGGCGCGTGCTTTGGCATCGAATTGACCGTCAACAACGTTGCAGCGCTGTATTTCGCTGACTATTTCGACATGGGCCTGGTGGCAGCCGGCATGATCGCGGCGTCGTTCGGCCTGATGAACATATTTGCCCGTACGCTGGGCGGCATCTTCGGCGACAATTACGGCGCACTCTGGGGGCTGCGAGGGCGGGCCTTCTGGCTCTTCATCTGCCTTTTCTTCGAAGGGCTGGCGCTGATGCTTTTCTCGCAGATGCACGTGCTGTTCCTCGCCGTTCCCGCGCTGATCCTCTTCTCGCTGTTCACGCAGATGGCGGAAGGCGCCACCTATTCGGTCGTTCCCTTCATCAACAAGAAGGCACTGGGCGCCGTCGCCGGTGTCGTGGGTGCGGGCGGTAACGCCGGCGCGGTCACGGCCGGTTTCCTGTTCAAGGGCGCGCTCGACTGGTCTCAGGCGTTCTTCATCATCGGCATCGTGGTGACCCTGGCGTCCTTCCTCGCCTTCTTTGTCCGCTTCAATCCGGAGCAGGAGCAGGAAGAGCGCGAAAATTTTGCCGCCGCCAATATCGAAACCTTGAGAACGCGTGCTGCCAAGGCAATGGCGGCACTCGAAGAGGGCGTGGCAGCCGTCGAAAAGAAGAAAGGCGGCGCGAAACCTGCCCAGTAACTCATTTCGGGCAGGTCGCTGATGGCGGCCTGCCTTCCATTATCGAAACGCCAAGAGGAAAATCCCATGGCTACGCCAACTGCAAATAACGCCAACTCCGGCCGCATCCTGAACGACTGGCGGCCCGAAGATCCCCAGTTCTGGGAAACCGCCGGCAAGTCGATCGCCACCCGCAATCTCTGGATTTCCATCCCGAACCTGCTTCTCGCCTTTTCGGTGTGGATGGTCTGGTCGGTGGTTGTCGCCAAGATGCCGGCCATCGGCTTCGATTTCTCGGTCGGCGAGCGCTTCTGGCTGGCCGCTCTCCCCGGGCTTTCCGGTGCAACGCTGCGCATCTTCTATTCCTTCATGATCCCGATTTTCGGTGGTCGCAGATGGACGGCCCTGTCGAGTGCTTCCTTGCTGCTGCCGGCCGTCGGCATCGGCATGGCGGTGCAGAACCCGGACACGTCCTACATGACGTTCCTGCTGCTGGCGCTGCTCTGCGGCCTCGGCGGCGGCAACTTCGCCTCCTCGATGGCCAACATCGCCTATTTCTATCCCAAGAAGACCAAGGGTAACGCCTTGGCGCTCAACGCCGGTCTCGGCAACCTCGGCGTCTCCGTCATGCAGTTCGTCGTTCCCGTGGTGATCACCATGGGCGTGTTCGGCGCCATCGGCGGCGAGCCGCAGACCCTTGAGAACGGCTCGCAGCTCTGGATCCAGAATGCCGGCTACATCTGGGTGCCGTTCATCGTCGTCAGCGCCATCGCGGCCTGGTTCGGGATGAACGATATCGCGTCCGCGCAGGCCAGCTTCAAAGAGCAGTCGATCATCTTCTCGCGCAAGCACAACTGGATCATGTGCATCCTCTATACCGGCACTTTCGGGTCCTTCATTGGCTACTCGGCCGGCTTCCCGCTGTTGATGAAAACGCAGTTCCCGGCCATTGAAGCCCTGAACTATGCCTTCCTCGGTCCGCTTGTCGGGGCATTGAGCCGCGCCGCGACCGGTTGGGTATCGGACAAGTTCGGCGGTGGCCGCGTCACCTTCTGGACCTTCCTCGGCATGATCATCGCCGTTGGCGGTGTGCTCTTCTTCCTCGGCATCAAGGAACAGCCGAGTGCGTTCTGGGGCTTCTTCGCCTGCTTCATGGCGCTGTTCTTCCTCACCGGTGTCGGCAACGCATCGACCTTCCAGATGATCCCCTCGATCATGCGCCAGGAAGTGCCGCGGCTGATGCCCCAGCTCGACGATGCAGCGAAGCTGAAGCAGTCGGAGCGCGAAAGCGCCGCCATCATCGCCTTCACCTCGGCAATCGCCGCTTACGGCGCCTTCTTCATCCCGAAGGCCTACGGCACCTCCATCGGCATGACCGGCGGACCGGAAGCAGCATTGTGGGGCTTCGGCATCTTCTACGCGGTCTGCGTTCTCATCACCTGGGCCTATTACTCCCGCAAGGGTGCGCCGGTTCCTTGCTGACCCGCTGACACGAAAGGACATATGCCATGTCACATCTTCTCGACCGACTGAATTTCCTCAAGTCCACCCGTCAGGACACCTTCGCGGATGGGCACGGCCAAACCACCATCGAGAGCCGGGACTGGGAGGAGGTCTACCGGAACCGCTGGCGCCATGACAAGATCGTGCGCTCGACCCACGGGGTGAACTGCACGGGTTCCTGTTCGTGGAAGATCTATGTCAAGTCGGGCATCGTGACATGGGAGACGCAGCAGACCGACTATCCGCGGACCCGGCCCGACATGCCGAACCACGAGCCGCGCGGCTGTGCCCGGGGCGCCAGTTACAGCTGGTATCTCTACTCGGCCAACCGGGTGAAGACGCCGCTGGTGCGTGGCAGGCTGATGCGTCTGTGGCGCGAGATGCGCAAGACCATGAGCCCGGTCGAGGCCTGGAAGGCGATCCAAGCCGACCCGGCCAAGCGCGGCAGCTACACCAAGACCCGCGGCAAGGGCGGTTTCGTCCGCGCCGGATGGGACGAGGTGACCGAGATCATCGCGGCGGCGAATGCCCACACCACAAAGACCTATGGTCCTGACCGGGTGTTCGGCTTTTCTCCGATCCCGGCGATGTCGATGGCCAGCTACGCTGCCGGATCGCGTTATCTCAGCCTGATGGGCGGCACCTGCATGTCGTTTTACGATTGGTACTGCGACTTGCCGCCGGCCAGCCCGCAGACCTGGGGCGAGCAGACCGATGTGCCGGAAAGCGCCGACTGGTACAATTCCGGCTTCATGATCCTGTGGGGGTCGAATGTTCCCCAGACCCGGACGCCGGATGCGCATTTCTACACCGAAGCACGCTACCGCGGCGCCAAGTCCGCGGTCGTCAGCCCGGACTATTCCGAGGCTGCCAAATTCGGTGATATCTGGCTCAATCCGCAGGCCGGCACCGATGCGGCGCTGGCGCTGGCGTTCGGCCACGTCATCCTGCGGGAATTCCATCTCGACCGGCAGGTGCCGTATTTCGAGGATTATACCCGCAAGTATTCCGACTTTCCGATGCTGGTACGGCTTGAGGAGAAGGATGGCCGCTATGTTGCCGGCCGGATGCTGCGCGCGGCCGACTTCGCCGATGGGCTGGGTGAATCGAACAACCCGGACTGGAAGACTGTCGGCATCGACAGCAAGACCGGCAATATCGTCGCCCCCAACGGATCCATCGGTTTCAGGTGGGGCGAGAACGGCCACTGGAATCTCGAGGAGCGGGCAGGCGAACAGGCGATCGACCTGACAACGACGCTGATCCTCGATGAGGATCATGATGACGTGGTCGGCGTCGACTTTCCCTATTTCGGAGGGGCGGCGACAGGCGATTTTACCAAGTGCGATCATCCCGACGTGCTGACCCGCAACATCCCCGTTCGCAAGCTCAAGCTCAAGGATGGCGAGGCGCTGGTAACCACGGTGTTCGATCTGTTCTGCGCCAACTACAGTCTCGACCGTGGACTTGGCGGCGAGAACGTCGCCACATCTTTCGATGCCGATGTGCCGTTCACCCCGGCATGGGCGGAGAAGATCACCGGTGTGAAGGCCGACCGGATCATTGCCGTGGCGCGTGAATTCGCCAGCAACGCAGAGAAGACCAACGGCAAGTCGATGGTCATTCTGGGAGCCGGCCTGAACCACTGGTACCACATGGACATGGCCTATCGCGGCATCATCAACATGCTGGTGATGTGCGGTTGTGTCGGCCAATCCGGCGGTGGCTGGGCGCATTATGTCGGGCAGGAAAAATTGCGCCCGCAGACCGGCTGGACGGCCTTGGCCTTTGCGCTCGACTGGGCGCGTCCGCCGCGGCACATGAACTCGACCTCGGCTTGGTATGCGCATACCGACCAGTGGCGCTATGAGACCGTCACCGCGGGCGAAATCGTTTCGCCGACGGCACCGGCCGGCAACTGGTCCGAACGCAGCCTGATCGACTACAACATCCAGGCCGAACGCATGGGCTGGCTGCCATCGGCGCCGCAGCTCAAGACCAACCCGCTGGAAGTCGGGCGTGCTGCCAAGGCCGCAGGCAAGACGCCGGCGGAGTATGTTGCTGAAGGATTGAAGGCGGGAACGCTGGAAATGTCATGCCAGGACCCGGATGCTCCGGAAAACTGGCCGCGCAACCTGTTCGTCTGGCGCTCCAACCTTCTGGGCTCCTCGGGCAAGGGGCACGAGTATTTCCTGCGCCATCTTCTGGGCACCGATCACGGTGTTCTGGGCAAGGATCTGGGCGAGGAAGGCCGGGTCAAACCGGTTGAGGCCAAATGGCATGACAAGGCGCCTGAGGGTAAACTCGACCTTCTCGTGACGCTCGATTTCCGCATGTCGACGACCTGCGTCTATTCCGACATCGTTCTGCCGACGGCCAGCTGGTACGAGAAGGACGATCTGAACACCTCCGACATGCATCCGTTCATTCACCCGCTGCAGGCAGCGGTGGATCCGGCCTATGAAAGCAAGTCGGACTGGGAGATCTTCAAGGCCATCGCCAAGAAGTTCTCCGAGGTCGCACCGGAAGTGCTCGGTGTGGAAAACGATGTCGTCTCGCTGCCGATGCAGCACGACAGCCCGGGCGAACTGGCGCAACCCTTCGTGGCCGACTGGAAGGCCGGGGAATGCGAGCTGATCCCGGGCAAGACCGCGCCGAACTATATCGCTGTCGAACGCGACTACCCGAACCTCTACAAACGGTTCACGGCAGTCGGCCCGCTGATGGAAAAGATCGGCAACGGCGGCAAGGGCATCGCCTGGGACACCAAGGCGGAAGTCCACCACCTTCAGGATCTCAATGGCCGCGTCACCGATGAAGGCGTGACCAAGGGAATGGCGAAGATCGAAACCGCGATCGATGCCTGCGAGGTCATCCTGATGCTGGCGCCGGAAACAAACGGCGACGTGGCAGTCAAGGCCTGGAATGCTCTGGAGAAGATCACCGGACGCCAGCATGCCCATCTGGCTGCACCGAAGCAGGACGAGAAGATCCGCTTCCGCGATGTCGCCGCGCAACCTCGCAAGATCATTTCCTCGCCGACCTGGTCGGGGATCGAGAGCGAAGAGGTCTGCTACAACGCCGGCTACACCAATGTGCACGAGCTGATCCCGTGGCGCACCCTTTCGGGCCGTCAGCAGCTCTACCAGGACCATGAATGGATGCGTGCCTTCGGTGAAGGCTTCGTCACATGGCGGCCTCCGGTCGATCTGAAAACCATCGCGCCAGCGATGGACAAGACCGGCGGCGACAAGCACGTAGTGCTCAACTTCATCACCCCGCACCAGAAATGGGGCATCCATTCGACCTATTCCGACAACCTGTTGATGCTGACGCTAAATCGCGGCGGGCCGGTTGTCTGGATGTCCGAAACCGATGCCCAGAAAGCCGGTCTGAATGACAATGACTGGGTCGAGGTGTTCAATTCGAACGGCGTTCTGACGGCGCGCGTCGTCGTCAGCCAGCGGATCAAGGAAGGCACGCTGTTCATGTATCACGCTCAGGAAAAGATCGTGAATACGCCGGGCAGCCAGATCACCGGCAAGCGCGGCGGCATCCACAATTCGGTGACCCGCGCGACGCTCAAGCCAACCCACATGATCGGCGGTTACGCACAGTTGAGCTACGGCTTCAACTACTACGGCACCGTCGGCTCGAACCGGGATGAGTTCGTGATCGTGCGCAAGATGAACAAGGTCGACTGGCTCGACAAACCGGCCGCAACCAAGGAGGCAGCACAATGAAGGTTCGTGCGCAAATAGGCATGGTGCTCAATCTCGACAAATGCATCGGCTGTCACACCTGTTCCGTCACCTGCAAGAACGTCTGGACCAGCCGTGACGGCGTTGAGTACGCCTGGTTCAACAATGTCGAAACCAAGCCAGGCATCGGCTACCCGAAGGACTGGGAAAACCAGAAGCGCTGGAACGGCGGCTGGGAACGGTCCAAGGCCGGCAAGCTGCGGCCGAAGCAGGGTGCCAAGTGGCGCATCCTCGCCAACATCTTCGGCAACCCGGACCTACCGGAAATCGATGATTATTACGAGCCGTTCGACTTTGACTACGACCATCTGAAATCGGCGCCGGAGATGGAGGCGTTTCCGACCGCAAGGCCGCGTTCCAAGCTGACCGGCGAACGGATGGAAAAGATTGAATGGGGTCCGAACTGGGAGGAAATCCTCGGCGGCGAGTTCTCCAAACGCTCGAACGATTACAATTTCGAGGGCATCCAGAAGGAGATCTACGGCGAGTACGAAAACACCTTCATGATGTATCTGCCGCGGCTGTGCGAGCACTGCCTCAATCCGGCCTGTGCGTCGGCCTGCCCGTCAGGTGCGATCTACAAGCGGGAGGACGACGGCGTGGTCCTGATCGATCAGGAGAAATGCCGGGGCTGGCGCATGTGCGTGTCGGCCTGTCCGTACAAGAAGATCTACTACAACTGGCAAACCGGAAAATCGGAGAAGTGCACATTGTGCTATCCGCGTCTGGAATCGGGCCTGCCGACGGTGTGTTCTGAAACCTGCGTCGGGCGCATCCGCTATATCGGCGTGATGCTCTACGATGCAGACAAGATCGCCGATGCGGCCTCGGCCGAGAAGGATCAGGACCTCTACGACGCCCAGCTTGGCGTGTTTCTCGATCCGAGCGATCCGGAAGTGATCGCGGCGGCGCGAGCCGAGGGGATTGCCGAGGACTGGATTGAATCCGCCCGCCGTTCGCCGATCTGGAAGATGGCGATGGAGTGGAAGGTTGCCTTTCCCCTGCATCCGGAATTCCGCACCCTGCCGATGGTCTGGTACATCCCGCCACTCAGCCCGATCCAGAACGCCGCCGAGGCCGGACAGATCGGTTCCGATGCCGGCATGCCCGACGTCAGATCGCTGCGCATTCCGGTCAAATACCTCGCCAACATGCTGACCGCGGGAGATGAGACGCCGGTGGTGTCTGCGCTCGAACGGATGCTGGCCATGCGCGCCTACATGCGATCGAAGACCGTCGATGGCGTGGTCAATCTCGGTGTTGCCAAGCGCGTTGGCCTGACGCCGGCGCAGATCGACGACATGTACCAGATCATGGCAATCGCCAACTACGAGGATCGTTTCGTCATCCCCACCGCCCACCGGGAAATGGTCGAGGATGCCTATGATCTGCGCTCGGGCTGCGGGTTTACCGACGGCAACGGCTGTTCGTCCGGCGTGTCGAGCGGCAAGCTGTTTGGCAGCCGGAAACACATCACACCCGCGGAGGGCTGGATATGACCCGTACTTTCAAAGCATTGTCGGCACTGCTGTGTTATCCGTCAGAGGATTTGCAGGCCGCCCTCTCCGAGATCCGCAGCGTTTTCGAAGATGAGGCGGTGCTGACCCCAACGCAGATCCAAGCCCTGCAGCCCTTGCTGGAACGGATGGCGACGGCCGATATTTTCGATCTGCAGGAAGGCTACGTCCTGCTGTTTGATCGTTCACGGACCTTGTCGCTGAACCTGTTCGAGCACATTCACGGCGAAAGCCGCGACCGGGGAGGGGCGATGGTGGATCTGCTCGAAACCTACCGGGCGGGTGGCTTCGATCTGGTCGGAACCGAACTGCCCGACCATTTGCCGGTGCTCCTGGAATACCTGTCGACAAGGCCATTGGCCGAGGCGCGTGGTCTTCTCGCCGACGCAGGGCCGATCCTGGCCGTTCTGGCCGAACGTCTGACCCGGCGCGAGACGCCCTATGCGGCGGTGCTGACGGCACTGGCTGATCTCGGTCAGGCCGCGGCGGACACCGAGGTGGCCGCGGCATTGCTGGCGGAAAACGACGACGATCCAGAGGATCTTGCCGCGCTTGATGCGGTTTGGGAGGAAGCGCAGGTAACCTTCGCGCCCGATCCCAATGCCGGTTGTCCGGTGTCGCGCGACATTCTCGCCAAAATGGATGCTCCCCAAAAACCGATCACGTCGCCGGCGCGAGCCGGTGCGTTGAACTGATGGAGGCCGGTATGAACACTTTCCTGTTCGGCATATATCCCTATATCGCGATCACGGTGCTGATCATCGGCTCGATCGCCCGTTACGAACGTGATCCGTTCACCTGGAAATCCGGTTCCTCGCAGCTTCTGCGGCGAAGCAATTTCATCATCGGATCGGTGCTGTTCCATGTCGGCGTTCTGATCATTCTCGGCGGGCATATCGTCGGTCTTCTGACGCCGATCTGGATCTTTGACGCGCTTGGCATCAGCCATGGCGCCAAGCAGATCCTGGCGGTCGCCGCCGGCGGTGTTGCCGGCGTGATGGCCCTGATCGGTGGCACGATGCTTCTGCTCAGACGGCTCAACGATCCGCGTATTAGCGCCAGTTCGAGCTTTGCCGATACCGGCATCCTGGTGCTTCTGATGCTGCAGCTGGTGCTGGGTCTGGGCACGATCTTCGTGTCGCTTCAGCATCTGGACGGTCATGAGATGACCAAGTTCATGGGCTGGGCACAACGCATCCTGACCTTCCGCGGTGGTGCGGCGGAGCTGATCGCCGACACCAGCCTGATTTTCAAACTGCACATCACGCTCGGTCTGACGATCTTCCTGGTGTTCCCGTTCACACGGCTGGTGCACATGCTCTCGGCTCCGGTGCGCTATCTCTGGCGGCCCGGCTACCAGATCGTCCGCACCAGAAAACACAGCCCGAACCAGCCGGCGGAGTGAAGATCATGAACCCTCTTATGTCTGACATCACCGTCAACGGGGAAACCATATCCGCTGCCGTAATCGCCTCCGAAGCGCAGAATCATCCTGCGCCACGGTCAAAGCCGGGCATGCCCTGGATGGCGGCTGCCCGTGCGCTGGCGTTTCGAACCCTGCTGTTGCAGGAAGCCAAACGCCTGGGCCTCGCGCCCGAGCCGCAGGAAGTGGCCGAAGGGCAGATTGAAACCGATGAAGAGGCGTTGATCCGGCAGGTGCTGGACGCAGTGCTTGATCCGGCTGCACCAAGCCAGGCCGAGATGCGTGCCGCTTATGACGCCGCGCCCGACCGTTATCGGGCGCCGACATTGTACGAGGCGGCTCATATCCTGTTTCCCGTAAGGCCGGGTGACGTCGTTGCCTTGGCAAAGGCAAAGGCGGCGGCCACAGCGGTGGTCGCGAAATTGCAGGGTGATCCGCGGGCATTTGACAATCTGGCCCGCGAAAACAGCGCTTGCTCCTCGCGCGACAGCGGTGGACGGCTGGGTCAATTGATCAGCGGCGATACGGTTCCGGAATTCGAGGCAGTTCTGGACGCGCTTGCGGAAGGTGAGATCACGCCAGAGCCGGTTGCGACCCGGTATGGCCTGCACATCATCCGGTTGGATGCGCGTGCGCCAGGTGAGGTCTTGCCGTTCGAGGCCGTGGCGCCGCGTATTCGCGAGATGCTGGAAAAGGCAGCGTGGGCCAAAGCAGGTCGTGAGTTTGCTGCCGAACTTGCGCGTACTGCCGAGGTCACCGGCATCAGCCTGGTTGCCGAAGACAGGCGGAGCCAGATGGCCGCTGCGGTTTGATGGTCCCTTTGCGAGCGGCGGTTCACACCGCCGTTCAATTCCCGCGATCGTCAATCAAAGCGTTCGGTTTTGCCAGGACTTCGAGCGATTTCAGATCCGTCAGCCTGACCTCCGATCCATTCACCTCGACCCCATAGGGTTTGAGCGTATTGAAGGAGCGCGACAGGTTTTCCGGGGTCATGCCCAGGAGCGAGGCGAGTGTTTTCTTGTCATAGGGGAGTTCGAAGCATCCGTCGGTATTGCCGCGCTCCTTGTGGTAGCGCAACAACCGGTTGGCCAGCTGTTCGACCGAGGTCCGCAGCTTCAGGCTCTTGTATTCTTTGACGACACCGCGATAGCAGCTGGCGAGCTCCTCGACGATAGCCTGCGCAAATACGACATCGTTCTCCAGCGCTTCGCGGACATTCTCCGCCGGAATTAGCAGCAGCTTGGCGCGGGTGCAGGTTCGCGCCGACATCAGGTAGACGGCATCCTTCAGCACGGCGGCGAGAATGAATGTTCCGACCGGGTGAACCATGGCCATGGTCGCTTCGCGACCGTTCGACTTGGCGTAGAGTTCAACGCAGCCTTCAATGACGACGTAAAGGAAATCGGCGGTTTCGCCTTCGTGGATAAGGTCGAGCTGGGTGGGGAAATTCTGCAAGTAGGACGCCTGCATCAAGGCAGCGAAACTTGCTTCGCTCATGCTTTCGAAGAGGCGCAAGGCGCGGACTTGAGGAAAATCGGCCGGACGCATGGCTCGCCTTGATCTGTTTTGTGCCTGGACTTGATCTTTTTAGCATTGAGGCAATTCAGCCACAACAGATCGCCTTGACTTCGGAACTGACCCAGCCACCGATTACTGATGCATGCCTTGTATCGCGGATCGGTCACATTAGAATTGACCCAGATCAAGGGCCCAGACCCGCAACTGCCGTTACTTGGACCACAAAGGGGCCGACGCAGGCGTGGTTTTGTGCTTGCCGGCAGCAAGGGGAATACAGATGTTGTCTGACCTGTTTGATCACAATGTCCGCTGGGCAGCCGCGAAGCGGAACGATGATCCGGAATATTTCGACCGGCTTTCAGCGCTTCAGAGCCCCGAATACCTCTGGATCGGCTGTTCGGACAGCCGGGTCCCGGCCAATGTCATCACCGGCCTTGAACCGGGCGAAGTCTTCGTTCACCGCAACGTTGCCAATCTGGTGCATCGCGGCGATCTCAACCTGTTGTCGGTTCTCGAATTCGCGGTTGAAACGCTTGAGGTGAAGCACATCATAGTCTGTGGCCATTATGGATGTGGCGGCATCAGGGCTGCCATGGACGGTCATCGTCACGGGATCATCGATTACTGGCTGCAGCCGGTGCGTGACGTGGCTGACCAGCACGCTGAGGAGTTTGCCGGAATGGCGGATCCGGAGGCGCGGCAAAACCTGCTGTGTGAGCTGACGATCAAGGCGCAGGTGGAAAGCCTGTCGCGCACTCCGATTCTGCGATCGGCATGGAAGCGCGGCAAATCGCTGGAGATCCACGGCTGGGTCTACGGATTGAAGGACGGGCTGCTGCGCGATTTGAACTGCGGCTGCGGAAGCAGCCACGATGGTCTCGAGTGTGAGGAAGTCCTTGCCGGAGAACCGGCGAAGGGAGAGAGATAGAATGGCTGACGCCGGTGTGAAAACAGACAGTCGTGATTGTCTACAGCAAGAGAACGGCTCGATGCCTGGAAACGCGGCTACCCGCTCGGCGGGCTCTGTCATCCCGCGGCTTGCCGCTATCCGTATCGCCGATGATACAGCAACCGATGATTTGCTGGAGAGTGTAATTCAGACCCTGCGGCAGGAGGGCAAGACCGTCGCCGGGTTCATTCAACGGCAGGGCCGCCCTGATCTCTCCGGCCATGCGGAAATGATCCTGGAGGATATTTCCGGCGGTCGGCAATACTGCATTTCCCAACCACTGGGCAGGGACTCCCGGGGCTGCCGGATGGATCCACGGGCAGTTGCCGATATTGCCGGCCCGTTTCTGGAAGCCATCGCCACCAGGCCGGACCTGCTGGTGCTCAACCGGTTCGGCAAGGGCGAATCCGAGGGGCAGGGGTTCCGCGCGGTTTTCGAGAAGGCATTCCTGCTCGGCATACCGGTGTTGACGTCGGTCAAGGAGATCTATGCCGGCGCGTGGGAGGCTTTTGCAGCGGACTGCTCCGCATCGCTGCTCCCCGCTCTGGAAGATGTGCTGGACTGGAGCCGTGCTGCGGTTGCCCAATCCGGGTCAGAACAACTGGAAAAATAGTCCAGCCTGCACAGGCGGGACATCGCGCTGGTTTGGCTCAACGACCCGGTGTTCTCAGCGATCCTTCACCGGACATGCCGGAGTCGTCGAGCATGGTTGAAGCCGCGCACGAAGCAAGTGACGGCGCGTTTGATACGACCATCCAGCCAGTGTGAAAAGCAACGGGCGGCCATCCAATGGTGCGGTCAAAACTGCCATGGCCAGGGTCGGATGGCACAAGGCGGAGATCTCGCCGGCTCTTGCCGGCTGCCGGGCAGTGGGGCGTTGACGCTGAAGGGCGTTGCGCAGGGCTTCATCACCGACAAGGCCGTGGCACTGCTCGCAACCAGGCTTTACGGTCAGGTCTCGACGCTCGGATATTCCTTGCCGCGCCAATGCTGCAACTTGGCTGCGAATTCGCGCTGGAACGACAACGGGCCGGATTTTGCCATGTAGGGCTCGTCGTAGATGCCGATGTACATGGTCAGGTTCAAAAAGAAATGCGCGCCCATTTCAAACAGGGCGACATAATCATGATTGATCAGCGCCTGGCGCTCATGGTCGGTGAGACTGTGGACGGTGGACCGCTCGGCATCGTTGAGCATCGGGCCGATCGACTGTTCCCAGGTCGCGACGAAGGACTTCGGATCCTCGATGTAACGCTTGAGATACTCCGGGTCCCGGTCGACCGTGAAAAGGAACTTGTTGACGTAGTACTTGCTCATGCTGCCTGCTCCTTCGGATACCAGGTGAAATAGGCTTCCATGGTGTGGAAGAGATCAAGGTTGTCGACATAGTCGGCACCCTCGGGGCCGGCCACACCGAGCATCAGGATGAAATTCAGGAAGCCCTGGGTGGCGTTGCCGGCGGCGATCATGCTTTCGTGGCTGACATTGGCGAGGATCGAATCGATGTCGCCGGCGCGCAGCCACTCGATGGCCTGGCGGTCGAACTCAGGATCCGGCCCGGTCTCCATGAACTGGCGCGGCCCGCCAAGTTCGAGCGAGAGATGGCCGGTGCCGATGGCGGCGACGCGTTTGTCGGACGGGAAATCATCGATCGCCTTGCGGATGGCGCGGCCAAGATCATAAAAGCGCTTCGGCGAATGCAGCGGCGGCGCAAAGATGTTGGTGTAGATCGGCACCACCGGCAGATCGTTCTGCGGCCGCACGGTGATGATCGGGCAGATGATCGAGTGGTCGATCTTCAGCTCGTTGGAAAAGGCGAAATCGAAATTCTGGTCCATCAGGTTCTGGTGCATGAAGCTCGACATCTCCTCGTCGCCCTCCAGCACGTATTTCGGAATCCCGAATTCGCGCTCCTCATTGTAGAAGGTGGCGTCGTAGCGAGGTGCCTTGCCGATGAGGAATTGCGGGCAGTTGTCGAGAAAGATCTGGTGGAAATGGTCCGAGCCGATCATCACCAGAATATCCGGCTTGGTTCTGGCCAGGGTTTCGCGATAGGCCTCGATCTTGCGCTTCCACTCCGGCGCCTGAGGCATTTGCTGCTCCGGCGGCATTGTCGTCGCCTTGAGGTAGAAAGGGTGATGTGTGGAGGCCAAAGTGGCAACAAGCTGGGCCAAGGACCTACTCCTCTTTGTATCGACCGGGAGACCCGGTGGCATGGTTGGCAAATTGGTTCCGGCTGGAACGCCGGAACCATGGTTATTCCGGCCTCAGGCGAAAAGATCCCGTTCGATCTTGGCCGCCTCGAACAAGTAATCCCGGCTTGATTCGAGCTCGCGCCGCAGGCGGTCGACGTCAATTCCCATCAGCTGGCCTTTCCACTTCCTGACTTCACCGGCGACAAGGACCGTGTCGACATTGCTGCGCTCCATCAGCGTCACCACCGCGCCCGGCACATTGTTGAGCGGGGCAACATTGATCGCCTCGGCGTCCAGCAGGATGATGTCGGCCTCCTTGCCCGGGGTGAGCGAGCCGATCTTGCGGTCGAGCTTCAGGCCTTGTGCTCCGCCCATGGTGGCCTGACGGATTGCCTGCATGGCGGTCATCAACTCCGGATACTCCTGACCCGACAAGGCCTTTTCATTCGCAAACATCCGCTGCAGCGTGACCAGGCTGCGCATCTGGGTGAAGAAATCGGCGGTCATGGTGCATTCGACATCGGTCGACAGCGACATCTCCATGCCCAGATCAAGCGCTTTCTGGATCGGCGGCGTGCCGTGCCGCATCTGCATTTCAATCGGTACTGAAAGCGAAACATGGGCGCCCGCGTCGGCTGCATATTTCCAGCCGTCGTCGGACATGCCGGTCATGTGAATGAAGATGTTGTCTTCTCCGAACAGGCCCGCAGCGCCAAGCTCGTCGAAGGTTGGCTGCATGCCAAACGTGCCGACAACGTGCAGGGCGATCGGCAGGCCGAGTTCGCGGCCGATCTTCCAGGCCGCTTCGTATCCCGGCAGGTAGATCTCGCCGCCCATGACCATGGTCGTCAACTGGTCGTCCGAGGAGAAGTACTGCTGCTTGATACGGCTGGCATCCTGCGGATATCTGGCGCGGTCGCCCCAGCCTTCGAAGTAGCCGAACACACCGCGGCGTCCTGCATCCCGCAAGCCCTCGACCGCGGCATCGGAATGTTCCGGCGAATGGTGGATCTGGCTGACATCCATGACCGTCGTCACGCCCGCATCGAGCTGGGCGATGCCGCCGAAAAGCTCGTTGATGTAGACGTCCTCCGGCCGATAGACCATGGAGAACCCCTGCAGGATCGTCTCATAGTAATTTGCCGCATTGGCCGGGCGTCCATCGTTGATGAGAATGCCGTTGGCGAGCTGGCTGCGCAGCGCGGTTTCAAACTGGTGGTGGGTGTCGACGAAGCCTGGCATGACGATCTTGCCGGAAGCATCGATCTGAACGGCATCCGGGGCCTCGATGCTGGGGCCCACCTCGACGATGGTCTTGCCGTCGATCAGCACATCGCCGACGGCGAAATTGCCGACAGTGTCATCAACCGACAGGACGGCCCCGCCCTTGATCAGGACCTTTCGGCCCGGCGTGCCAAGGCCTTGGGGCAGCGAGGAGGCGGCGGCGTCCTGGGCCCTGGCGGTCGCTGTCGCCGACAACCCGATCGTGGCTGCTGCTCCACCAATGGCGGAGACAGTGAGAAAATCCCGCCGTGTGGGGCAGGCCAGTTGAGGTCGGTTCGGATCGCAAAGTCTGCACATTGTGTTTTCTCCTCCCAAGCTGGTTTCTAAGAACTCAAGACCCGATGATGGATACGAGCATCGGGTATCGCGTCAGCGCATTGGCGATTCTGGACGCGGTCGCACGCAGTTCAGGCAGGCGGTTGGCGATCAGAAATTCAGCATCGACCATGCCGCTGTAGCCGGACGTGTTGAGGGCCGCGATGGTGCGGCCATCCAGCGCCCGGATCGGCACCGCGAGTGCGGTGATTCCGTAGTCGAGTTGGTCGACAGTGGTGGAGTAGCCATCCTTGCGCACCCGTTCGATTTCCTCGCGCAGTTGGACAGGGTCCACGATTGTCTTGGACGTGAGCGGTTCGATCACCAGCCCGTCGAAGTAGCGGTCGAGTTCGGCATCGCTCAGTCCCGCGAGCAGCACCCGCCCCAGTGATGTAGCGCAGGCCGGATAGCGGGCGCCCACGACCGCAGCGGCACGCCGTGCCCGTTGCACCGAATTGTGGGCGATGTAGATGACGTCGCGTTGCTCGAGAGTGCCGACCGACGATGCGTCGCCGAATTTCCCCACAAGCTCGCGCAGATGGGGTTGCAGCACTTCATCGATCTGCGCCGAATAGTAAAACCCCGAACTCAGCGTCATGATCTTGGGGCGCAGGTGAAAGCGCTTGTTGGTCTGGCCGACATAGCCAAGCGCCATAAGCGTGATCAGGCTGCGCCGCGCCGCGGCCGGGGAGTGGCCGACCTTCCGGGAGATTTCGCTGAGCGTCATCTCGGGATTGGCCGCGTCGAAGCTCTCGAGGATCGAAAGCCCCTTGGCCAGGGCCTCCACGAATTCGTCGGGCCTGGCTTCCTTCGCGCTTCCGCCTGGGGTTGTGGATGCGTGAATATCTTCTGACGGGCGATCAATCATGGCTGGATGGGACCTTCCTCATTGCTGCGATGTTCCATTCCTACGTTCTGACCGACCTTTTTCACAGGTCCCGCGTGTTGACTTGACGGAACGATAAATCAGTGCAATCTTTTCGGCAAGAGGAAATAATTTCGGTATGCGAAAAAAGGATCCGAAATGCGAATTGGAAAACAGGATCAGTCATTCACGTCGATCGCCACGTCGGATGCCGACTCGATCACCGTAAGGGGCCATGATCTGTGTGATGACCTGATCGGCAAGATCGATTTCACCGATTACTTCTGGCTGCTTGTGAACGGGGAAAGGCCGAGTAGCGCCCAGCGCAAGATGCTGGATGCCTGCCTGGTCGCGATTGCCGAGCACGGCCTGGTGCCCAGCGTGCAGGCCGCGCGCATGACGCTTGCAGCCGGTCCCGAGGCATGGCAGGGCGCCATGGCCGCCGGGCTTCTGGGCATGGGTAGTGTCGTTGCCGGCAGTTCGGAAATCGCCGGCCAGTACCTGGCCGAAGTCCTGGCCGACGCGGAAGCCAAGGGTACCGATATCGAGACAGCCGCAATCGCCAGCCTGAAATCACTGAAGCAAGCGCGCAAGAAGGTACCCGGCCTCGGTCACCCGCAGCACAATGCCGGTGACCCCCGTGCCAACCGCCTCATTGAAATCGCTGACGAACTCGGTATTTCCGGTCGCTACGTCGCGGCATTGCGGGCCCTTGCCGAACATGCGCCGGGTATTATCGAGCGCCCACTGCCGATCAATGTTTCCGGTGCAATTCCTGCGGTCATCCTTGATGCCGGCTGGCCGCTGGAGGCGCTCAAGGCGGTGCCGCTGCTTGCCCGCACGGCAGGGCTTGCCGCCCATCTCTACGAGGAATCGCTGCGCTCGATCGGGTTCATCATGTCGCACAAGGCGGATATCGCCATTTCCTATGACGGCGCGCCCGCTTCGCGTCCGCAGAAAACAACCTGAGGGCGCGCGCATGGTCAAGATCCTCAAGGACATCCGCGTCATCGAGTTGGGCACTTACATCACCGGCCCCGCGGCCGCCATGCATCTGGCCGATCTCGGCGCTGATGTCATCAAGGTGGAGCGCCCCGGCACCGGCGACCCGTTCCGTGCCTTCAAGGGCGGGCTCTACTCACCGCATTACCAGACCTACAACCGCAACAAGCGCTCGATTGCGCTGGATACCAAGACTGCTGCCGATCTTGAGACGCTTTATGACCTGATCGCCACCGCTGATGTCTTTATCCAGAATTTTCGACCCGGCGTCGCTGAGAAGCTTGGGGTCGGCGAGGATGATCTGCGCAAGATCAATCCGAAGCTGATCTATTGCGCGATCTCCGGTTTCGGCCAGAGCGGGCCGTCCCGCGACCGCCCCGCCTTCGACACCGTGGCCCAGGCGGCCAGCGGCTATCTGAGGCTGTTGACGCCTCCGGCCAATCCGCGTGTCATTGGCCCGGCCATTGCTGACGCTGTCACCGGACAGTATGCCGCCATGGCTATCCTCGCAGCGCTGCTTGAATGCAGCAAGAGCGGTGAAGGGCGTCGCATCGACATCTCCATGCTCGAGGCGATGGCGCATTTCAACCTCGACAGTTTCACGCATTACTACTCGGAGGGCGAAATCATGGGGCCGCTGTCGCGCCCGGTGGTGTCGCAGAGCTACACCTTCGAATGCAGCGACGGAAAATGGGTCGCCATCCACATGTCGTCGCCGACGAAGTTCTGGGAAGGTTTTCTGGAAGCGACCGGGAAGCCGGAACTGGCCACTGATCCGCGTTTTGCCGACCGTCTCGACCGCATCAAGCATCAGGACGACCTGATCGAGATCTTCACGCCGATCTTCAAATCGGACAGCCGTGACGGATGGTGCGCCAAGCTGTTGGCTCTCGAGGTGCCGCATTCGCCGGCCTACGATTCCAACGAGGCGCTGGAGGATCCGCAGGCGCTGCATCTGCAGCTGGCGGTCAAGACCAATCATCCGGAAATGGGCGAGTCCACGACTGTGCGGCCACCCTACAGCTTCGACGGCAAGGCCGAACTGCATGTGACGCCTCCGCCAACACTGGACCAGCACGGCGCCGAACTGCGTGCCGAGCTGAACGCGAAGAAGTCCGTCTGAGGCCTGAACAAAAGGGGGGGAAGCATGAGTACAGAGGAAAAAATCACATCGGTACCAGCGGCCGGCGTGATGGAAGCGAGCCAGGCAATGCTGCAAAAGCAGCTCTACGCCATCTTTACCAAGCCGGCGAACGGAATGGGGCCGGTTTTTGCGCATCTGGAGGAGCACCTGCAGTTCCAGGTTGGACTGGAGCGTGAAGGTGTGATGTTCGCCGCCGGTCCGATGTGGAGCGACGACGAGCAAAGCTGGGAAGGGGAAGGAATGGTCGTGGTTCGTGCGGCTTCGCGGCAGGAGGCCATTGCGATTGCAGAGCGCGATCCGATGCACAAAAGCGGCGCCCGCAGTTTTCACGTCCGCCCCTGGCTCGTCAATGAGGGAACAATCACGGTCCGGCTCGACTATTCCAGCCAGACCTTCACTTTGGCCTGAACACCACTTGGGAGAGAAGCAATGAAGCATTTTTTGGGAATGATGACGGCAGGCATGATGATGCTGCCGCATGCTGCGTCGGCACAGGAAGTAATCAACCTGACCGTGGCGGCCAGCCACCCGACGGTGGTTCCGTGGGTCGGCATGATCAAGACGCATTTCATGGCGCGGACAGATGAAATTCTCGCCGAATCCGGCACTTACAAGATCGAATGGAACGAAGCCTTCGGCGGTACTCTCTACAAGGCGAACGCCACATTGAGCTCCGTGGAGGAAGGTATCACCGATGTCGGCTGGGTCTTTTCGTTCCTTGAGGCGGCGAAGCTTCCCCTGAGCCAGGTGTCCACCAACACACCGTTTGCGACGGCGAACCCGCCGGTGCTGCTCGACGTGATGGAGAAGCTGTTGGAAACCAACGAGGCCTTCCGCGCCGAGTGGGAAGGGCACAATCTCAAGGTTCTGGGGCTTACCGCGACCGACCTTTATGACATCTACACCAAGAAGCCACTGACAGGCATTGCCGATATCAATGGCATGAAGCTCTCCGCTCCCGGCGTTCTGGGCAGCTGGCTGCGCGGGACCGGAGCCAATGCGGTCGATGGGGCGCTGACGACTTTCTACACGGATGTGCAGACGGGCGTGTCAGATGGGGCGCTGACCCTGGCGCTGGGTGCGATGCCGATCAAGCTTTACGAAGTCGCTCCCTACATCAACCGCTTTGATGTCGGTGCGGCGTTCTCTGGCGCCGTGGCGATCAACAATGATACCTGGGATACCCTGCCCGAAGAAGTGCAGGCGGCGATGATTGAAGCCGGCAAATACTACACCAAGTCCCACGGTCAGGACATGGTCGACCGCCACGAGTTGATGCTGAACCTGATGGTCAAGAACGGGGCAGAGCAATCGCCGCCGGTCACGATCGTGCCGATGCCGGCAGGCGAGCGCCAGGCCTGGGTGGACATGCTTCCCGACCTGGCCGGGGAATGGGCCGCCAGCGTCGATGCCCAGGGAGGCCAGGGTACGGCATTTCTGGCTGAATACATGAATGCCCTGCGGGCCGCGGGTGAAACTCCTGCCCGCGATTGGGACAAGTAAGCCAGGCTCTGTGCGGGATCATGTCAGTGGACAATGAAAACACTCAAAATCCTGCCCGACCGCAGCGCCCCGGCGCTGCGGTCTACCGCGCATGGCAGTGGGTGGTCGAGGGCTTTGCGGCGCTCGGAACGGTGCTGATCGGCGTTCTGATGATCATCATCTGTGCCGACATTGTCGCCCGCAACCTGATGGGGTCATCCCTGCCGCTGGTCTCTGAATTGGGGGCACTGCTGCTGGTGATGATTGTCAGCCTGCAACTGGCAACAACGATCCGCGCCGACCGTCTTGCACGCACAGATCTCTTCCTGGTCGGACTGCGGAGTTCCCGGCCAAGGATCGCGGCCCTGCTTTCGGCTTTCTTCAATCTGGTCGGGGCCATCATCATTGGTCTCATCGCCTATGCCTCCATCCGCATTCTCGGCAAGGATTGGTCGTCGGGCGACTATATCGGCATCATCGGTATCGCCACGCTGCCGACATGGCCCTTCCGGATGTTCATCCTGGCCGGCATGGCGGTGGCGGCTCTCGAATTCCTCGTTCGGATGATCTCCGATCTATGCATTGTCACCAACCAAGAGGTCAGGCCATGAGCCCCATCGAAATTGGTGCGCTGGCAACCCTCGGTCTGCTGGTGCTGATCTATCTCGGCATGCCCATCGGCATCGGCATGCTGACGGTCTCGTTTCTCGGTGTTGCCGCGATCCGAAGCGATGTGGTGTCGCTGCGCATGCTCGGCCAGGTGGCCAACGACTCGCTGCGCGAATATCTCTTCGCCGTGGTTCCGCTGTTCGTGCTGATGGGCTTGCTGGTCACCGTGTCGAGGGTGGGCAAGGACACGTTTGATGTCTTCCAGCAACTGTTGGGGCGGGTGATGGCCGGCCTCGGCATCGCCACCGTCTTTGCCAACGCGGTGTTTGCCGCCATCACCGGAATATCGATCGCCTCGGCCACCGTGTTCAGCCGTGTTGCGGTGCCGGAGATGGTCCGCCATGGCTACACCCGCAAATTCGCCACCGGTGTCGTCGCAGGTTCATCGGTGCTCGGCATGCTGATCCCGCCCTCATTGCTGATGATTGTCTATGCGGTGCTCGCAGAGGAATCGGTCGGGCGCATGTTTCTCGCCGGCGTCGGTCCGGGCATCCTGCTGGCGATTGCGTTCTCGGTGACCATCCTGCTGCTGGCCCGGTTTCGCCGCGACTTCGTTTTCGATGCCGCCGACCAGGGGCCGGTGGACGAACCGATGAGCGGGCTTGGCATAGCCAGCAAATCGGTGCCGATCATCTCGCTGATGCTGGTGGTGCTCGGGGGGCTTTATGGCGGTTTTCTCAACCCGACAGAAGCCGGTGCAGCCGGTGCCCTGGGCGCGCTCATCATTGCGCTGATGCGCCGTTCGCTGGATGCAAAATCGTTCTGGCGGTTGCTGCTTGAGGCCGGTCAGATCACCGTCTCTGTCCTGTTCCTGATCCTTGCCGCCACCTTCTTCAGCCGCATGCTGGCGCTGTCGGGCGTGCCGCGCGGACTGGCCGAAATCCTGCTCGAAGGTTCCATCGGGCCCTATGGTTTTCTGCTGATCTATCTGGCGCTGATCATTGTGCTTGGCTGCCTGATCGATTCCATTTCGATCATGCTGATCCTGCTGCCGATCGCGCTGCCGATCGCCAGAGTTGCCGGGTTCGACATGGTCTGGTTCGGCGTGCTCACCGTCGTCACCGTCGAAGTCGGATTGCTGACGCCGCCGTTTGGGCTGTCGGTCTACATCATCAAGTCGGCGATGGACGACCCCGATATCAAGGTTGGTGAAATCTTCCGGGGCGCTCTGCCTTTCGTCGGCGCCATCCTGGTTTCGATCGCGCTGATCGTGGCCTTCCCGCAAATCGCCACTTGGCTGGCGCGTCTTTAATCAGGTGAACATTACATGACCGAACTGCTCTTCATTCCCGGCAGCCTGCGGGCCGCATCCTCCTCCCGCGCTACGGTTCGCGCGTTGGCCAAGCGCCTGGAGCCGGATGTTGTCTGCCACGTCGCGGATCCGGGCCTGCTGCCGCATTACAACTCCGATGTCACCGGCGATCCGGCAGTCGAACGCTTCCTTGCGGACATGGCCTCGGCTGACGGCATCGTCTTTGTCACGCCGGAATACAATTACAGCATTCCCGGCGTCCTCAAGAACGCAATCGACTGGGCATCGCGGCCCGCGTACAATTCGGTGTTCAAGGACAAGCCCTGCTTTATCGTGAGCGTTTCCGGCGGCGCGCTCGGCGGTGTGCGCGCCCAGGCGCATCTCAAGTACGTTTTGAACGGGATGCTGGCCAAGCCATTTGCATGCCAGGAAATTGTCGTCCCACAGGCCAACGCCAAGATCGTCGACGGGCATCTCGCCGATGAGGCGATCCTGGATTTCGCCGAGCTCAATCTGAAGGCCTTTGTCGCAAACCTTTAGGGCTCTTTGCGTTCCTCAATTTGAGTGGCGCCTGGATTCACGAGATCGGGTATTCCAGTGGTGAAAGCTGATTCTGTCTTGGTTCTGCGCAGCTCCCGGGCACAAATCTCCGTGCTTTCAGGCCCCCGCAAGCAAAGTCCCCTTATTGACCACACACCAAGCCTCGCAAAAACGGGGCTTGCTTGCGTTTGGGGCCGAGGAAACAGCACGGACGCAAGACTTCCTCCGCGAAGGGCAAAGCAGCTCCCCGTCCTGGCTTCGATGACCTGTACCCCTGATTTGTCCCGGCTTTGAAGTGAGCCTGTTCGCTATAGAGCACTGACGCAAAAGCCGGGAGACCTGATGTCGCCGCGCCGGTTGTCCTATTCCAGCATCTTATGCTGACTGGTGGCGTTCGCGGCCGGATTTCACTCAGATTGATGAACCTCCGGGAGCTTGAAGCATCGCGGACGGGAGTTCGCGCGCTTTGCTCCGGACCTGAATTTGCAATTCGCTCGCTCCCCTTTGTTGACATAATGGCATATTGACATATCATTAGTTTACAGCGCTGGGAGCGGACATGAAAACGACGACAGGCAGATCTTCCGGGAAGGGCGAAATCAATCACGGGCGATCATCCGTGCGGCTTGATCCCAATGCTCGCGTGCCGCTTTATCATCAGATATTCCTGATCCTGCGCAACCGCATCTATGGCGGCGACGTCCAGCCGGGCGAACTGGTGCCCGGCGAACAGGACCTCGCGGCCGAATTCAACGTCTCCCGCATCACCGCCAAGCGCGCGCTCAACGAGCTGGCCGACGCAGGCCTGGTGGTGCGTGAACGCGGGCGCGGAACCCGCGTCACTCACCGCCCGCCGGCTCCTGCCGTTACCTCGTCGATCGAAGGCTGGCTTGAGAATGCCTCACTCATGGGCGTGGCCACTTCGGCGCGGGTGCTCGAGTTCGGTTATGTCGCGGCCAGCGAGGACATCGCCCACGCGCTCGAAATCGAGGCCGGCATGGAGGTCCAGCACGCGGTGCGCGTGCGCTCGCTGGATGGCGAGCCGATGTCCTACCTGGTGACCTATGTGCCGGCTGATATCGGTCAACAGTTTGACCGCGAAGACCTGGATACCACGCCGTTGCTGCTGCTTCTGGAGCTGGCCGGGGTCAAAGTTGCCTCGGCACGGCAGACGATTTCAGCGACCATCGCCGATTCCGAAGTCGCCAGTGCCCTGTCGGTTCATGCCGGCGTGCCGCTGATCGAGGTCCGCCGTGTTGTGCGCGACAGTTCCGGCCGGCCCGTCGAGTACATCCGGGTGCTGTATCGACCCGACGTCTATCGCTTCGAAATGTCCATGAATCGCGTTCGCGAAAGAGAAGGCATGCGATGGGCCACGCAAACCTCGTCACCGGTCCCGGCCGGCGACGCTGAAACAATCATAACCGGGGAACACTGACTCGACCATAAGTCGAACCAACAGGAGGTGAATGATGGCTGATACGAAGAAGACCACACTCAATTCCGCAGGGATTCGCCGCCGCGATCTCCTTGCAACCGGAGCCGCAGCACTCGGCGTCGGCATAACAGGATTTCCGGCAGTGCTGCGCGCGCAGGCCGCGCCGGTCAAGATCGGCCTGATCCATCCGGTTTCCGGCTTTATCGCCTTTTCCGGATCGCAGTGCCGCGCCGGCGCCGAAATGGCGATCGCCGACATCAACGCTGCCGGTGGCATCAAGTCGCTCGGCGGCGCCATGCTGGAGGCAGTGCTTGCCGACAGCCAGGGCAAGCCGGATATCGGCGCCGCCGAAGTCACCAAGATGGCTGAGGCCGGCGTGCACGGCTTCGTAGGCGGCTATTCCTCGGCGATTTCGCTTGCGACCACGCAGGAGGCGGCCAAGACCAACACGCCGCATATCGTCGATGTCGGTGTTTCCGATTCGATCGTCACCCGCGGCCTGAGCAACACGTTCCGCTTCGGTCCCGGATACGGCAAGGTCGCCGAGATGGCTGTCGCCAATCTCGACACCATCAACAAAGCGGCAGGCTCGCCTGCGAAAACGGCGATGATCATTCACGAGGAATCGCTGTTTGGCACGGGCACCGCCGAACTCCTGTCCAAGCAGCTGCCGGGCATCGGCATTGAAGTCGTCGATGTCATCAAGCATGCCAACCCGACACGCGATTTCACCAACATCGCGCTGCAAATCAAGTCAAAGAAGCCCGACCTGATCATTCCGGCCAACTATTACAATGAATATGTGCTCCTTGCCCGCACCCTGCGTCAGCAGAAGATCGAGGCAATGGGTATCTATTCGGTGCTTGGCGGCGCGGCGTCCAACCTTCAGTTCGTCAACGAGTTCCCTGAAGCGGCCGAACTGATCATGGATTGCAATCACTGGTATGATCCGAAGTCGGAACTTGCCCTTGCCCGCCGCAAGGCAGCCGAGGCCAAGGGTCTGGTCTACACCTACGAGGTTTTCCTGGCCTACAACGCCATGGCCTTCCTGGCCGATGCCATCGAGCGCGTCGGATCGACTGACAAGGAGGCCGTGATCGCGGCACTGGCAGGCTCGACCTGGGATCAGCACGGCATGCCTTATGGCGCGACCAAAATGGTCGATGGCCAGAACCAGGGCGCGCAGCCGGTCAACACCCAGGTTCAGAAGGGCGCCATCGAGGTGATCTATCCGGAGGAATTTGCCTCCGCCGAGACCATCTTCCCGATGCCCAAATAGGCTTTCACAGCCAGACCATCGGCCGGGCGCGCTGTGCCCGGCCGGATTTTCCCGACCCGGATTCAAGGCCAGCATGCCCGACACTTCGATCATCATCCCCTCGGTTCTCAACGGACTGACCACGGGCGCGCTTTATGCGCTGGTGGCGCTCGGGTTGACGCTGATCTACGGCGTCCTGCACATCATCAATTTCGCCCACGGGGCGCTGCTGATGCTCGGCCTCTACGCCGTCTATTATCTCAATTCCCGTTTTGGCATCGATCCCTATGTGGCGCTGCTGATCGTGCCGCCTGCCATGTTCGTTCTTGGTTACGTGCTGCAGCGCGGTATCATCGGCAGGGTCAGTCACGGCCGTGACGAAAACATCCTGCTGGTGACACTGGGCATATCGATCATGATCGAGAATCTCGCCCTTTACTTCTTCAAGTCGGACACGCGCGCCGTCGACACACCTTATTCCTTCGACATTGTCGAGGTTTTCGGCGCTTTCCTGCCGTTCCCCAAGGTCGTCGCCTTTGTTGGTGCGCTGGTAACCGCCGCCTTGCTCTGGCTGCTGATGAGCCACACCGATCTCGGGCGTGCCATTCGCGCGCTGGCCAAGGAGAAAAAGGGCGCGCAGCTCGTCGGTATCGATGCCGATCACGTCTTCGCCATGAGTTTCGGTCTCGGCATCGCCTGCCTCGGTGTCGCGGCATGCCTGTTGTTGCCGAGCTATTACGTCAATCCACAGGTGGGCGGCGGCTTCGTGCTGATCGCCTTCACCATTGTCGTTCTGGGTGGCATGGGATCCTTCGTCGGCGCCCTGGCCGGCGGCCTGATCATTGGCGTTGTCGAGGCGCTCGGCGGCCTGTTTCTGGGTGAGAGTCTCGGCCAGATCGGCATTTTCCTGATTTTCATCCTGGTGTTGATCTTCCGACCCACCGGCCTTTTCGGATCCAGGACATGAGCCCGACCAACAGACTTGCAATGCTGCTTCTGATCTTCGCACTGATCGCCGGTGCGCCGTTGCTGATTACTCAGGAATCGGTGCTGAACATGGTGATCATGACGCTTTATGCTGCGCTGCTCGGGCAGGCCTGGAATATCCTCGGCGGTTATGGCGGGCAGGTGTCGTTCGGCCATGCGGCCTATTTCGGCACCGGGGCCTACACTGTGGCGGTGCTGCAGATCCAGTTCGGCATCAATCCGTGGATTGGTCTTGCCGCAGGCGGGTTTGCCGCAGCGGCGGTCGGCGCGTTCATTGGCCTGTGCACTTTCCGCTATGGTCTGCGCGGGTCCTACTTCGCGCTGGTGACGCTCGCCTTCGCAGAGGTGCTGCGCATCCTGTCCAACTCGGTCGATTTCACCGGTGCCGGCGTCGGCCTGCTGATCCCGCTCGAACGCAGTGCCGCCAATTTCCAGTTTCTCGAAAAGGCCGGCTTCTTCTGGGTGATCTGGGCGATCACGCTGGCCGCCTTTCTCACCGTGTGGAAAATCGGCAATTCCCGCTTCGGCGCGCAACTGATGGCCGTGCGCGACAACGAGGAAGCCGCCCGCGCGCTCGGTGTCGATGCGTTCCGGGTGAAGATGAAGGCAATCACGCTGTCGGGCTTTTTCACCGGTCTGGCCGGTGTGTTCTACGCCCAGTACTACCTTTATCTCGACCCGCACATTGCCTATGGCGCGGCCATTTCGGTCGAAAGCCTGCTGGTCCCGATCATCGGCGGGATGGGAACCCTGTTCGGGCCGTTGCTCGGCGCCACTGCCCTGCACGGGCTTTCCGAACTCACCCGCGCTTTGATCGGCGATGCCCCGGGCATCAGCCTTGCGCTCTACGGCCTGCTGCTGGTCATCATGGTTCTGTTCCTGCCGCGTGGCCTCTCCGGATTGCTGACGCGCAGCCCGGGCCGCAAACGCGCCCGGCTGCCGGCGGCGGAGGGTGCGAACCATGCTTGAGATCCGTGACCTCTCGAAAAGCTTCGGTGGCGTGCAGGCGTCGCAGGCCGTGACGCTGACCGTGCCGCAGGGCGGCATCACTTCGCTGATTGGCCCCAATGGCGCAGGCAAGACCACGTTGTTTGCCCTGATTACCGGCTTTCACAAGCCGGATTCCGGCTCGGTCCGGTTTCTGGGCGAGGATATCACCGCACTACCGCCCGAGGCGATCGCCAAGCGCGGCATGATCCGGACCTTTCAGACGGTGCAGCCCTTTGCCGGGCAAAGCGTCCGCGACAACATTGCCGTGGGCGCGCATCTCAAGCTATCCCGCCGCGCTGATGCGCTCGCCAAGGCCGAGGCTGTCGCCAAACAGGTCGGGCTTGGTGACCGGCTCGACATGGATGCCGCCTCGCTGACCGTTGCCGGTCGCAAGCGTCTCGAGGTTGCCCGGGCGCTTGCCACCGATCCGAAGCTGATCCTGTTCGACGAAGTGCTGGCCGGTCTCAACCCGTCCGAGATCCGGGACGTCATTCCGGTGATCCAGGCGATCCGCGACGCCGGGGTCACGATTCTGTTGATCGAACACGTCATGCAGGCCGTGATGAGCCTGTCGGACTACACCTGGGTGCTCAACCAGGGCCAGATCATTGCCGAGGGCGCGCCGCGCGACGTGGTGTCCGATCCCGGGGTGATCGAGGCTTATCTGGGCAAGGGCATGGCCGAACGCATTGCCAGACGGGAGGCAGCCGGTGCTTGAGGTTGTCAATCTGCGCGCCGGCTATGGCGCGGTCGAGGTGCTGCGCGGCATCGACCTGTCGATCAACGAGGGCGAGATCGTCACGCTGCTTGGCTCCAACGGCGTCGGCAAGACCACCTTCAGCGCGGTCGTCTCCGGTCTGATCCAACCGTGGACGGGATCCATCAGCTTCGAGGGCAAGTCGATTGCCGGTCTGTCACCTCAGGCGATTGTCGATGAGGGGCTGATCCAGGTTCCCGAAGGCCGGCACATCTTCCCCAATCTGACCGTCCGGGAGAATCTCGAACTCGGCAGCTACCGGCGTGGCCGGTCCAACCGGTCCCGCAACATCGATCATATCGCCGGCATCTTTCCACGCCTTCGGGAGCGGTTCGCCCAGAAAGCGGGCACATTGTCCGGCGGCGAACAGCAGATGCTCGCCATCGGCCGCGGAATGATGGCCGAGCCGAAACTGCTGATCCTCGATGAACCGTCGATCGGTCTTTCGCCGCTGCTGGTCGAGGAAATGTTCGCACTGATCAAACAGCTCAACACCGATGGCCTGACCATCCTGCTGGTCGAGCAGAACGTGCTGCAATCCATGGAGATCGCCAACCGCGCCTTTGTCATGGAAAACGGCGAGATCAAGCTGTCGGGGACTTCCGCGGAACTGATGGATGATCCCGAACTGCAACGTTCCTACCTGGGGCTGGCATGATGGCCTCGACACTCGCCGAAAAAATCATCGCGCGCGCCGCCGGACGGGACATCGTTCACCCCGGCGAAGTGGTGACGGCCCGCGTCGATCTGGCGATGATTCACGATTCAGGCGGCCCCCGCCGGGTGGAGCCGATCCTGCAGGAACTCGGTGTCGGCCTGTTCGACACGTCGAAAGTCGTGCTGATTTCCGATCATTTCGTTCCCGGCGACACCGATGAGGGCGCACGGATCCTCGAATTGACGCGAAGCTGGGCAAAGCAGCGCAAGGTCACCTTTCATGACGGCGAGGGTATCTGCCATGTTGTCCTGCCGGAACGCGGGCACCTCAGGCCCGGCATGTTCGTGGTCGGCGGGGACAGCCATTCGCCGACCGGGGGCGCTTTCGGCGCCTATATGTTCGGCATCGGCGCCACCGAAATGGCGGGCGTGCTGGCTACAGGCGAAATCTGGCTCAAGGTCCCCGGCACCATTCTGATCGAGTGGCAGGGACGGCTGTCGCCGGGCGTTCTCGCCAAGGACATCATGCTGGCCTTGTGCGCCCGGCTCGGCATGGATGGTGGCCGGTACCAGGCGGTGGAATACACCGGCGAGGCGATCGCGGCGCTGTCGATGCAGGAGCGGATGACGCTGTCCAACATGGCAGCCGAACTCGGCGGCCAGGTCGGGCTGATCGCACCGGATGCGACCACGCAAGCCTATCTCGAAAGTGTTGGCGGATCGGCCGGCGACTGGCGTGGACTTTTCACCGATCCGGGCGCGGACCTGGCAGCGCACCATGTTTTCGATGCCGCCGCACTGGAGCCGCAGGTGGCCGCCCCGCATTCACCCGCCAATGCCATGTCGGTGACACAGGCGCCCGACACCCGGTTTGATGTGGCCTATATCGGCGCCTGTACCGGCGCCAAATACGAGGATCTCAAGGGGGCGGCGGCGATCCTGCGCGGCCGCAAGCTGGCGCCCGGCATTGCCTTGCGCGTTGCGCCGGCTTCGAAGCGCGACCAGCAGCGCGCCATCGATGAGGGCATCATGCGCGTCTTCGAGGATGCGGGTGCGAAGATTCTGCCCAATGCCTGCGGCATTTGTGCGGGGTACGGCACGGACCGGCTTGGCGAGGACGTTACCTGCATCTCCTCGACCGCGCGCAATTTCCAGGGCCGCATGGGTGCGGCATCCTCGAAGGTCTGGCTGGCTTCACCGCTGACGGTGGCGGCGTCTGCCATCACCGGGCGCATCGCCGATCCGCGCGAGTTCCTGAACGCGGAGGGCGCGGCATGAGCGGCCGGATCTTTCTGCTTGGCGATGACATCGACACCGATCAGCTGGCGCCGGGCCAGTACATGAAGGGCGGCGTCGAGATGCTTGCCGCCCATTGCCTGGAAACGGCCCGGCCGGATTTCGCCGGATCGGTCAAGCCGGGCGACGTGATCGTTGCGGGCAAGAATTTCGGCATGGGCTCGTCGCGGGAACAGGCGGCCGAAGCCTTGAAGCACCTCGGCGTCGCGGGCGTCGTGGCCAGGTCGTTTGCCGGAATTTTTTACCGCAATGCCATCAATCTCGGACTGCCGGTGCTCATCGCAGGCAATCTCGACGCGGTCGCCGACGGCGACGCCGTCGTTCTGGACATCGTTGCGGGTGAGCTGCGGCTGACTGACAAGACCCAAACTGTTCGGCTCGAGCCGTTGCCGGACAATCTCAAGCGGATGCTCGCCGATGGCGGGCTGGTGCCGCATTTGAAAAAGCGCTTTGCAGAAGAGCGCGCGAAGGAGGCAGGCGCATGAGCCTGAAACAAAGGCTGGGCCGGGCGGAAATTCTGCTCGCACCCGGTGTCTACGATGCCTTGACCGGGCTGATCGCCGAACAGTCGGGCGCTGAGGCGGTCTATCTGTCGGGCGCCTCCATCGCCTATACGCGCTTCGGGCGGCCGGATATCGGGCTGGTGTCGATGAGCGAGGTGGCTGACACCATCGCGGCGCTGCGCGATCGCATCGGATTGCCGATCATTGTCGACGCCGACAATGGCTTCGGCAATGCGCTGAATGTGCAGAGAACGGTGCGCGTGTTCGAACGGATGGGCGCCAATGCGCTGCAGCTCGAAGACCAGACAATGCCCAAGCGCTGCGGCCATCTTGACGGCAAGTCGCTGATCTCGAAGGGTGAGATGGCCGGCAAGATCCGCGCTGCCTGCGATGCCCGGCAATCGGAGGAAACGCTGGTGATCGGCCGGACCGATGCCATCGCGGTCGAGGGGTTCGACGCGGCGATGGACCGTGCCGAGGCCTATCTCGAGGCCGGCGCCGACATGCTGTTCATCGAGGCGCCGCAGTCGATGGACGAGATCGGCCGTATCGTCAGCCAGTTCGGCGGCCGGGTGCCGCTGATGGCCAACATGGTCGAGGGCGGCAAGACACCGATCATCAACGCCAGCGGCCTGCAGGACCTCGGTTTCAGTTTCGTGATCTTCCCGGGCGGAATCGTCCGCGCCATCGCCGCCACCGCGCGGGACTACTATGCCAATCTCGCGGCATCCGGCTCCAACGAGGCCTTCCGCAACCGCATGTTCGATTTCGCCGGGCTCAACGGCGTCATCGGCACTGACGACCTGCTTGCCAGCGGCAAGCGCTATGACGGGGACACCGACGCATGACGATTGATCCGGTCACGCTGGCGATCCTGAAGGGACGTCTGGAGCAGATTGCCGACGAGATGGACGCGACGCTGTTCCGTTCCGCATTCAATCCGATCATTGCCGAGGCTCATGATGCCTCGCACGGCATCTACGATGCGAAGACCGGCGACACGCTGGTCCAGGGCAAGTCCGGCCTGCCGATTTTTGTTGGCGTCATGGCGTTCGCGGTCAAGGCGGTGATCGACAAGGCCGCCAGTCAGGGCGGCGTGCACGAGGGCGACGTCTGGATCTTCAACGATCCCTATGAAGGAGGCACGCATCTTTCGGATTTCCGGCTGGTCAAGCCGGTGTTCCGGGACGGCGAGGTGTTTTGCTACCTGGCCTCTGTCGGCCATTGGCACGATGTCGGCGGCAACGTGCCGGGTAACTACAACCCGGCCGCGACCGAATGTTTTCAGGAAGGCATGCTGATCCCGCCGGTCAAGCTCTATGACCGCGGTGAATTCCGTCAGGACATTGTCGATATCCTGTCCGCCAATTCGCGGCTGCCCTTGTCGCTTTATGGTGACCTCAACGGCCAGATCAATGCCTTGCAGCTTGGCGAAAAGCGCATGAATGCGTTGCTCGACGAGTATGGCGACGCCAGGGTTGCCGACTGCATGGTCGAACTGACGGTGCGGGCGGCGCAGATGATGCGGGCGCAGATCACCAATCTGCCTTCAGGCACCGTCTCGGCCGAGGATTTTCTCGACAATGACGGCATCAACGATGTGCCGCTGAAGATCGCGCTGGATCTGACCATCGATGGCGACCGGATGGTGATGGATTTCTCGCGCTCGTCGCCGGCGTGCGCCGGGCCGGTCAATATCTCGCGGGCGACGACGATTGCCGCCTGCTACGTCGCGCTCAAGCACATCTTCGGCGACGTGCCGGCCAATGCCGGTGTACTCGAACCTGTCGAGTTCCGGATCGATGAAGGTTCGCTGCTGTCGGTCAAGGCGCCAAAGCCTGTCGGCGGCTACACCGAGACGATCCTGCGGTTGATCGACGTGGTGTTTCAGGCGGTGGCGCAAATCGCGCCGGAGCCGGCGATGGCCTGCGCTTACGGCACCATCAACGCGCTGTCGCTGGCCGGGCACCGCGCCAATGGTCAGCGCTGGGTGATGTTTTCCTTCTTTGGCGGCGGCCACGGCGCTCATGGCGCCGGCGATGGGCTCAACCATGGCAACGCGCCGATTTCGACCGCCACGATCCCGCCACTGGAAATCCTTGAGGCCGCCTACCCGGTGCGCTTCACGCAATGGGCGCTGCGGCCTGATTCCGGTGGTGCCGGGGAATTCCGCGGCGGCCTCGGCGCGGTCTATGAAATCGAACTGCTGGAGAAGCAGGCCGATGTTTTCCTGTTCGGCGAGCGTGGCAGATTTGCGCCTCCAGGGGTGGTTGGCGGCCAGGCAGGCGCGCTGAACCAGTTCCACTACCAGCAGGCTGACGGTGAGCACGTGCCGCCGATGGCTTCGAAAATCGTTGGCGTCCATATCGACCGGGGCGAGACACTGCGGCTGGAAACACCTGGCGGCGGCGGCTATGGCCGGTCTTTTGACCGTGATCCGCAGAGTGTCGCCCGTGATCTTCACCTTGGCTACATCAGCCACGCCCGTGCCGAAGCGGATTATGGCGTCGTCACGCGACCCGATGGTTCGGTGGATGATGCCGCCACACGAGATCTGCGTACCCGGGAGGCGACCCAATGACACGACCAGCCTATGTGATCGGCGTCGATGTCGGCGGCACGTTTACCGATGTTTTCATTCTCGACGAGACCAACGGAAAGGTTCTCACCGCCAAGGTGCCGTCGACCCGCGGCGACCAGTCGAAAGGCTTCGTCGAAGGCATTGCCAGCAAGGTGGATGATTTTTCCGACATCCGCACCGTGGTGCACGGCACGACGGTCGGCACCAATGCGCTGCTCGAACGCAAGGGAGCCCGGACCGGCATCATCACCACCGAAGGCTTTCGCGATGTGCTGGAGATGCGCCGCCGTGACCGGCCGACGACCTGGGGCCTGAAGGGATCTTTCGCCCCGGTGGTGGAACGGCCGGATCGTGTCGAGGTGAGCGAGCGGGTGCTGGCTGACGGCACCGTGTTCGAGGGTATCGACGTGGCCCAGGTCAAGGCCCGCGCCACCGCGCTTGCCGAAAGCGGCTGCGAGGCGGCTTGCGTGTTTTTCATCAATGGCTATGCCAACAACGACAATGAAATGCGGGCCGTTGAAGCCGTGCGCTCGGTCTGGCCCAACGCCTATGTCACTGCGGCAACCGAGATCCTCCCTGAAATCCGCGAATTCGAGCGGCTGTCGACGGCGACGCTCAATGCCTATCTGCAGCCGGTCGTCTCGTCCTATCTCGACAAGCTGGAGAAAGGGCTGGCGGGAAAAGGATTTGGCGGCGACATCCTGATCGTGCAGTCGAACGGCGGCGTGATGTCGATCGACATGGCCAAGCGCTACCCGGTCAGGACGGCGCTGTCGGGGCCTGCGGCCGGTGTCATCGCAGCCACCGCGATCGCCAAGGCCGCGGGATTTGACAACATCATCACCTGCGACATGGGCGGCACCTCATTCGACGTCTCGCTGATTGCGGGCGGCGAGGCGGCGCTGGCAGCCCAGACCTCGATCGATTTCGGCATGGTGGTGCGCACGCCGATGATCGAGATCACCACGATCGGCGCCGGCGGCGGGTCCATCGCCTCGCTCGACAAGGGTGGGCTGTTGCAGGTTGGGCCTGAATCGGCCGGATCTGATCCCGGCCCGGTCTGCTACGGGCTCGGCAATGACCGGCCCACTGTGACCGACGCCAATGTGGTGCTTGGCCGGATCAATCCCGACCGCCCCATCGGCGGCAAGCTTGCCCGTCTCGACGTCGAGGCGGCCCGGCGCGCCATCGATACGCATCTGGCCACACCGCTCGGCCTGTCCATCGAGCAGGCGGCGGAGGCGATCCTCAAACTCGCCAATGCCAAGATGGCTGGCGCCATCCGCCTGGTGTCGATCGAGAAGGGTCATGATCCGGCGAAATTCTCGGCCATGCCGTTTGGCGGCGGCGGTGCGCTTCACACCGGTGCGCTGATCAAGGAAGTGGGCCTTGCCTCGGCGCTGGTTCCGCGTTTTCCCGGCGTCACCTCGGCGCTTGGCTGTGTCGTCGCCGACATGCGCCACGACCGGGTGCAGACGGTCAACCGGCTCATCGACCAGATCGACGCGGCAGACCTCGGCGCGGAGATGGTCCGCGTCGGAGACGAGACCGAAGCCCTGCTTGAAAGCGCCGGCGTTGCCTTTGCCCGCATCGACCGGGTGTTTGAACTCGACATGCTCTATCTCGGCCAGACCCACACGGTGAATGTCGCGATCAGCATTCCCGAGACGGGCCTGACATCCGAAGGAATCCGGGAGGCTTTTGAAACCACCTACCGTGAAACCTATGGCCGGCTTCTCGACGGCATTCCGATGCGGGTGATGAACTACCGCATTGCGGTGATCGGCAGGCGGCCGAAACTGGACATGGCGGTTTTCGCTCCCGTTGACGGCAAGCCGGCGGACTCCTGCCGCATCGGAACGCGCAACGTCTTCGCAGACGGTGTCTGGCACGAGGCCGGTGTTTATGAACGCCTGCAACTCGCCGTCGGCGCCGCCATCGCCGGGCCGGCGCTGCTCGAGCAGGCCGACACCACGATCTTCATTGATCCGGGCCTGAAGGCAATTGTCGATGCCTTTGGCAATCTCGTCATCACGCCAGGAGACTGAACCATGGCAGCCCATGTCCTTGATCCGGCCCGTACCGGCCTGTTGATCGTTGATCTTCAAAACGATTTTCTGCATCCGGACGGCGCTTACGGGCGCGGCGGCCAGAAGAGCGCCGATATCGCCGCCCTGCCTGCGCGGGTGTTGCCGGTTGCCAATGCGCTGAGGGAAAAGGGCGGCTGGATTGTCTCGACGCAGTTCACGCTGGTGCCGGGGAAGGGCGGGGAACCGTTCATCTCGCCGCACCTCAAGCAGATACGTCCGTTTCTGACCAAGGGCGATTTCGCGCCGGGAAGCTGGGGCCATGCGCTGGTTGACGAGTTGCAGCCGGCCGATCTGTCGGTGGAGAAGGTCGCCTATTCGGCCTTCTACATGACGCGGCTGGAATGGGTGCTGCGCAAGGCCGGGATCGACACGTTGATGGTCTGCGGCATTGTCACCAATGGCGGCGTTGCCTCGACCGTGCGCGATGCGCATGTGCGGGATTTTTCGACCCTGGTGCTCAGTGATGGCTGTGCCGCGTTTTCGCGCGAGACCCACGATCGGGCCATCGGTGATCTGTCGACGGTGGCGAAAACCATGACCTGCAACGAGGCGACAGCTCTGATTTCGGGAGCCTGAGATGAGTGGCGGCCGGATCTCGCGAGACCTGCCTGAGGGTTTTGACGTCGAGGCCGATGTCGTGATCATCGGCGCCGGTGCCTGCGGTCTGGTTGCGGCATTGCGGGCCAGGGCTGCCAGCGCGGAGGTTATCGTGCTCGAACGCGACGCGTCGCCCTCCGGTTCCACCTCGATGTCGTCGGGCTTCGTGCCTGCACCCGCGACCCGGTTTCAACGCGTCATCGGCGTCGAGGACGACACGCCGCAACGCTTCGAGACCGACATTCTCTCCAAGTCCAAGGGCCAGTCGGTCGCCTCTCTTGCCCGGCTTGCCAGCGTCTCCATCGGCCCGGCGCTCGAATGGCTCACCGATGCGCATGGGTTTGAGTGGGTCGTGCTCGATGATTTTCTCTATCCCGGCCATTCGCGCCACCGGATGCACGCGGTTTCTGAGAAAACCGGTGCGGCACTGGAAGCGCGGCTGCTGACGGCAGTCGAGGCCGCGGGCATACCGGTCGTGACCGAAGCGCATGCGACCACACTCTATTCAACGGATGGAGACGAGATTGCGGCTGTCGAAATCACCCGGCCGGATGGCGCTACGGAAGTTCTCGGCTGCCGGGCGCTAGTGCTGGCCTGCAACGGGTTTGGCGGCAATCCGGCGTTGGTGCGCCAGCACATCCCCGAAATCGGCGATGGCCTCTATTACGGCCACCAGGGCAATACCGGTGATGCGCTGATTTGGGGCGAGTCCCTGGGTGCCCGGATCGACCATCTGTCGGGCTATCAGGGCCACGGCTCGCTGGCGCATCCACACGGCATCCTGATTTCCTGGGCGCTGATGATGGAAGGCGGGGTCCAGGTCAACGCCGAGGGCCTGCGCTTTTCCAACGAGCATGGCGGCTATTCCGAGCAGGCGGTCAACGTGCTGGCGCAACCGGGCGGTATCGCCTGGAACATCCATGATGCACGCCTGCACGATTTCGCCCAGGGATTTCCGGACTATCGGGACGCGATGACCGCGGGTGCGATCCGTGTGGCCACCGATGTGACGGAGCTTGCCCGTGTCACAGCGCTTCCCGAGACGGCCCTGGCCCGGACGCTTTCCGAAGTGGCGATGTATCATTCCGGCGCGGCCACCGACCCCTTCGGACGGGATTTTACAGCCAAACCGGCATTGGCCGCGCCGTTTCACGCGGTCAAGGTAACCGGCGCGCTGTTCCATACCCAGGGCGGGCTGATGATTGATGAGCATGCGCGTGTGCTGCATGAAGACGGGAGGCCGTTTGCAAACCTGTTTGCCGGCGGTGGGGCTGCCTGCGGGGTGTCCGGCCCTGACGTGTCCGGTTATCTATCGGGCAACGGGTTGCTGACGGCAATTGGTTTCGGCTTCGTCGCCGGCACTTCGGCAGGGACGTTGGCGGCGCCTTGCTCAAACATTGAAAACCCCGATTGATTTCACGGTCCAAGCTCCCGATTGGTGATGGGAGTGACGACAAGCGGTTGGCTTGATGTATCGGTCGTCAGTTGCCGGTGGTATTGTGCTGTCCTGCAGAATCCGCGACTCGCTCCGGCCTGCAATCCTTGCCAACAGGCTCAGCCGTGTTAAATAGCCGCTTCATGCAATAGAGAAGAACTTCTGATGGCTTCGCATTCTGAACCAGACACGACACCAGACACGACACAAGGCGCAGGCAGCAATACCGTCGGCATGACAGACCGCATGATGGAGAACGCCAAGCGGACAAGCGAATTTCTCAAGTCGCTGTCCCATCCGCTCAGGCTGGTGATCCTGTGCCGGCTGGTTGAAGGCGAAGCCAATGTCGGTGAGTTGGAAGCCAAGGCGGGATTGCCACAGGCCGTGGTGTCGAAGCAACTCGCCAACCTGCGTGCTGCGGGACTGGTCGAATTCCGGCGCGAAGGACGCGAGATCCATTACTCGCTGTCCCACGCCCATACAAAGCGCATCCTGATGGCTCTGTATGACGAGTTTTGCGACGACGACTGCTGAGCCGCCGCCGCAGGGCAAAGGCCCGGGTCAGTTGGTGTTCTTGATCACGAAAATATAGGTGCTGCCTTCGGTGCGCGAGTCCACCAGCTCGTTGCCGGTAGCCCTGCAAAAAGCCTCGAAGTCCTTTACCGCGCCCGGATCGGTGGCCAGTATTTCCAAGGTTCCTCCCGACGGCACCTCCTTGAGTGCCTTCTTTGCCTTGAGGATTGGCAAAGGGCAGTTCAAGCCCTTCGCGTCGAGCAGTTGATCAGCCATGTCTGTCTCCTTCCGGACCAGTCGCCCGGGTTCAGGTTTGTGCCGTGAGCGGCGTCAGAATTTCCGGGTCCAACTCACCAGTGTCTGAAACTGGTGCATGTTGAGGGTGATCGTGCGCCCCGGATTTGGGCCGGCCGGGGTGATCTCGATTCCCGAAACCGTGGTCTCCGGCACATACATTCCGGAAAATTCGATCGTGTCGCGGTCCGATAACTTGTAGGCCGCACCGGCGGTGAGGTGATGCTGGGTAATGCCCGGCGCCAGAATGTTCATGGTCACATGCGAGGCGGAGACCGGATTGTCGCTGTAGGCGTAGCCCGCTCTGAACGTCCAGGTGTCATTGGCGCGCCATTCCGCACCGATTTTGAACACGTCGATATCCGTCCAGCCGAAGCCCGGACCGCCGGCGCTGCCGAAGGCGGCGGTCGCGGTAGTCGAATTGGAAATTGCCGGCACGTCACCGTAGAAGATGTGCTGATAGTCCAGCATCAAGGTGAGGTCCGCAGTCGGATCGATCGCCACGCCGGCGGTGATCGATGCCGGGATGTCAAAGCTGCCTCGCCCGGCAAACAGGCCGGCATATTTGTCGAACCGGGTCATGTACATCTTGGTCTGGCCAGACAGGCCGAAGCGCAAACCCGGCATGGCTTCCCATTCGACGCCGCCGCGAAGCCCGACGCCGATCGACACGTCATAGCCGTTGTTGGTCAGGTTTGCCGGGTCGGATGAAAGGGCCGAAAACCCACCAAGCCCGTAGGCCTTGAACAATTGCATGGCCATGGTGGGCGCAATGCCGACCTTCACGGAGCCGAACTGGCGGGCATAATCAACCGACATGAAGCCCTGCATCAGGTCGACGCCGGCGGCACCGCCGCAAAACACACCCGATCCGCCGCCGCAGGCGGGATTGGCCATGTTGGCGTAGCTGGTGTTCATGCCGCCATTGCCATAGACCGTGACGCCGATCGTGGACTCCGCATCGAGGGGATGAATGTAGGCGAAATTCGGCATGATGAAGAAGTTCTTGCCGCTGTCGACGGAGCCGCCGGTGACAAATCCAGCGCCGGTTGCATCATAGCCGCGATACGGCATGAAGATCGCTCCGCCGATCTGAAGCTGACGGCCAAGACCGGCGATACCGGCGGGATTGAGCGCCTGGGCCATCGCGTCGCGTGAATCGGCAACCCCGGCGCCGCCGGTTGCGAGTTGGCGGGCGCCGAAACCCACCTGAAAGTATCCGTCAGTGGCCTTGGCCGGCGTCACTGCGGTTGCGGCGGCGACCAGCGATCCGAAGAGAATCCCTCGAATGGTCTTCTGAACTTTATCCGTCATCGATTTCCGTCCCCATATTTCCCGCCGGAGCGGTTGTTGTTGTTGGCATGCTTATGCTGGTCCGGCCGGGGGTGCCGCCGCAGTGTGCGGCACGGCACCTTTCGGCAATCAGATGTAGAGATTGATGTCGCTCTTCGACGCCACTTCGATGTAGCTGGCCGCGCCACCGAGTGTAGGTCCGTCGATCATGTCCTCGCGCTTGTATTCGAACAGGTCCATGGTCATCTGGCAGGCGATCATCTGGACGTCGGCCTCGATCGCCATGTCTCTGAGTTCCGGAATGGAGGCGACGCCCTTCTTCTTGATCATGTTCTTCATCATCGCGGTTGCCATGCCATCGACGCCGGGCAGCGCGGAAACGATGTTGGGCATCACCATGTGCATGCCCATCATCGGCATTTCCATGGCCGGGTTACCCAAAGTCGAAATCTTCAGGTTCATGTCTTTCTTGAGAAGACCCAAACCATAGAAAGTGAAGAACATCGTCACTTCCAGGCCCATGGCCGCGGCCGTGGTGGCAAGGATGAATGGCGGGTAAGCCCAGTCCAGTGTCCCCTTGGTGACAATGATGGACATGCTCTTGGCGTTGGTCTCTGAACTCATTCCAGTCTCCTCCCGACGCGTCTTGCGTCTTGATCAGTCGTCACACGCGCGTCAGGCGCACCCTGCAAATTCGTCGGCAGCCATTTTCGCTTCATAGGGTCCGGCAACGGCGTTGCCCGGCGTCAGCGCACCCATAACGGCGCCCTTGTCGACCGGCTTGATCTTGACCATCCAGCCATCGCCATAGCTGTCGCTGTTTGCGAGCTTCGGATTTCCGCTCAGATCGTCGTTGACCGCGATGATCTCGGCATCGAAGCCGAGCTTGGCAGGGCCGACCCATTTGCCGGATTCGACGGTTGCGCAGGACTTTCCTGCAGCAATCGTCTTTCCGGCTTTTTTCGGAGTGAAGGCCACCAGCTGACCGGCCATGCCGGTCGCAATCATGGTCATGCCGACGGTGAAGGTCTCATCACCATTGTCGCGGTACCAAAGATTGTTGCCTACGTCATAAAGTAGATCGTCGGGAAGATCGCAGCCTCTTACCACCGGCATTGGCCTATTCCTTTCACAGGGTTTCGCTCATGGTCGACAGGGCTTCTGCCTGCCGAACCGGGCGGGATGAACAACAGAAATCGCCGAGGCCGGAATGTTCCAGCTTGCCGCCGACAAAAAGTGCCAGATGCCGCACCACCATCGCGCCGAGCCGAATGGTGCGGGCAATGCCGTCGGCTCCGGTGTCATGGCAGATCAGATTGTGGTGATAGACCACCTCCCGGCAGGTCTCCCTGCAGGCATTGAAGGTCGGGTTGCCGCGCGCCGCCTGGCGGTGCAAAGCCAGCAGCCGGAATCCCTCGACCTCGGTTTCGGTAGGCACATTGCCGTGGGCTTCGTGCCATCCGACGAGAACGGCCTCTCCCATGGCAAGCAGGTTGCGCGCGATGTTCGCCGGGTCCTGCGCGAGCTTCGCATCCGGTACCGAGATCAGTCGATCCGTCTCGGCGAGCACGTCAGCGATCGACATGATGGGCGCCTTGGTCATGCCAGTCCCTTTTCCTTGATCAGCGGCATCGCATCGGAAAAGTTCTCGTGCACGCCGACGGTCTTGGGCGACAGCCCGAGCGCCATGCCCAGAAGCTGGGTGAAGTAGAGGATCTTGACGCTGGTCTTGCGCCCCAGCACCTTCTCGGCGCGGATCTGATGCATCTCCAGCCCGGTATGGCAGGTGGGGCATTCGGTGGCGATCACATCGGCGCCACTGGCTTCGGCGGTGGTCAGCAGATTGAGTACCAGCTTGGTCGAGGTGTCGCAATCGGACAGGGCATGCGCGCCGCCGCAACAGGCGGTCTTGAGGGGATACTCAACGTTTTCCGCACCGGCGGCAGCCAGAAGATCATCCATGAAATGCGGCTTGGACGTCGATTCCGAGCCTGCGCCCTTGTCCTTTTCCGGGAAGATATGCCGCGGGCGGGTGTACATGCAGCCATAATAGTTGGCGACCTTGAGACCCTTGAGCGAGTTCTTGACCCGTTCGGCCAGACCTTCCTCGCCGATGGAATGCTTGATCCAGTCGAGCGCATGGATGGTCTCGACCTTGCCCGGTTCGTAAGTCCCGTGTCCGGCCTTCTGGCTCAGCCGCGCATTGACGTCGCGCGAGCCGTCATCGTGTGCGAGGTCATATTCGGCCTTCTTGAGATTGTGGTAGCAGCCGTTGCATGGCGCCATTACCGTATCGAACCCCATCTTCTCGGTGATGGAGAGATTGCGGGCCGAGAGGTAGGTCTGGATTTTCGGATCGATGTTCTTGACCTCCATCGCGCCGCAGCAGTTCCAGTCCTTGACCTCCACCAGATCCAGTCCGAGTTTCTTGCCGACCGCCTTGGTCGAGCGGTTGTAGGCGTGGCCGCTGCCTTCAAGGGCGCAGCCGGGGTAGTAGGCAACCTTCTTGTATTTGCCGGCCATCATTCGGCTCCCTTTGCATTGAGCCCAACCGCCTTGCGATTGGCGGTTTCGACTTCCTCGACATATTCATTGATCGCCGCGCGCGCCTTGCTCCACCCCTTGGTGCGGGGACGGAAGACTGTCGCGAGACCGAGTCGCATCAGGTAGAAAACAGGGAAGCGCCGGACGAGACCCATGACCAGTTCGACCAGCCAAGGCTGGGTGAGCGGCTGGCCGGTCCGCTTCATGAATTGACGCAGCACGAGCCCGTCCTCGATCTTGCCGGTCTCGAACACCTGGTGGGAGAACGCCTCGTCGAAAACCATCGATGGCTTCTTCTCGGTGTGTCCCTTGAGTTCGAGCCAGTGCGCGGTCGCCTTCATGACGCCTTCGGGATTGACATCGCGCGGGCAGGCATAGGTGCACTTGTTGCAGCTGACGCACTGCCAGATGATGTCCTTGTCGCGCACCAGTTCATCTTCCATGCCCAGCCGGATGAGGTAGATCCAGTAGCGGGGATTGAAGTCGGAATTGATGGCGTTGACCGTGCAGGCGTTGGTGCAGGAGCCGCATTGCCAGCAGCGCGAAATATGCTCGCCGCCGGCCAGTGCCTCGATCTCGTCCTGCATGTCTTCATTGTAGTCGCTGAGCGCGCGGGTCTCGATGAAGGTACTCCAGTGGCCGGAGACGTCGACGCCGTCGATCACCAGGTTTTCATGTTCGACCAGGTTTTCCGGCCGGATCAGTGATTTCTCGTGAATTGGCATCAGGATGGCTCCATCTGTGCAACTTGCCGGGGCTCGCCGAGGACATGCGCGGTGCCGTCGATGAGCTTGAGGCGGGTGCGGCCGGTCTCGGTATTGACCGCGTCAAGACCGAGCATGCGGCGGGTATGCGCCATCGGGTCACCGGATGTGGAAAAGTCGGACCTGAGATACTGGCCGCCACGGTCGTTGATGTAGCCGGCATAGACATGCGCCATGAGAAGGTCGGCATAGAACGGCAGGTCGCGGAAAACACCGTTGTCCTTGAGAAAGGCCTCGATCTCCCCGGACAGGGTGGCAAAGGTCTTGTAGTCGTCTGCGGCATCGATACGGGCGGTGTCGACATCATCGGCAAACCAGATTTCGCGCAACACGCCGGTGCCGACGCCGCGGTCCCAGACCCAGCGCGTCATCAGCGGATAGCGGTCAGGCGCGATGAAATGCAGGATTTCCGCTCCGAGGTCGCGTATCCAGCGGTGCTCGCGGTCTTCCGGGAACGATCCGGTGAAGGCGGCAAGGCGGGCATCGGTGGTCGTGACATCGGACCAGCCGGCAAGCAGATCGACAAGACGCCGGCGAAGGGTCTCGAAACGGTTGCCGCCGAGCCATGGCCCGACCCGTCGCCGGACCGGGGTGATGAAGGAGGCGAGATCGAGGAACTCGGCTTCGTCCATGTCGCTGACCCGGCCCTTGCCGAGGATCTCCTCGAACAGCGAGGCCTTGAGCGCCAGCGCGCCGACATAGCGTTCCACGCCACCGGTTGGTTCTGCCGCCTCGATCAGATGCTCGAGCGCCCTGCGCAGCCGCGGCCCGGAGAGATCGAGGATCACCTCCTGGGCGGCCGGCACCGGCTCGGTCTTGCGGAGCAGCCGAAACATTATTCCGCCGCCTCCATGACCGGATTGCGCAGCATGTTGAGTGCAGCCATGGCGGCTGCCTGGGCCTGGGCGATGGAATCATCGATGGTTTCGGGCCCGGTGGCGGATCCTGCGACAAACACACCCGGCCGCGATGTCTCGCCCATATGCAGATAGGCCGACGGTTTTTCGACATATCCGTATTTGTTGAGCTTGACGTCGAACACCGCCGAAATGGTCATGTTGTCGACGTTGGGATCCATGCCGATTGCATGCACGACCATGTCGAAGGGGATCGAGATCGGCCGCTTGACCAGCGTGTCCTCGCCCTTGACCAGAAGCCGCTTGCCATCCGAGGTGACCTCGGCGATGCGCGCCTTGATGTACTTGACCTTGTGGGTCTCCTGGCTCTCCCAGTAGTAGGGACCCTCCAGAAGACCGAAGGTGCGGATGTCCATGTAGTAGATATAGACATTGCTGTCGGGCAGCGTTTCGCGGATTTCCATGGCGATGTTGGCCGAGACGGTGCAGCAGATCTTCGAGCACCATTCGCGCCCGATCTGGCGATCGCGTGAGCCGACGCAAAGCAGGATCGCCACGCGCTCCGGCGCGCGGCCGTCGGAGGGGCATTTGACCCCTTTGCCCGACGACAGCATCTGCTCGACCTGAACAGTGGTGACCACGTCGGGATAGGTGCCAAACCCCCATTCGGGCTTGTTGACGCTGTCGAAATGGGTGAACCCGGTGGTCAGGATCGCGGCGCCCGCCTCGATCTTGCTGCCGTCTTTCAGCGTTGCGGTGAAGTTGCCGGGTTCGCCGTTGAAGCTATCGACGGTGGTGTTGAGATGCACCTCGACCAGCTTGTTGCCGTCGACACGGCTGACCATGCCGCCAATGGCGTCCTTGGCCCATTCATGCGAGGGCACCAGCTTTGCGTATCCCGACAGGATCGGCGCACCGCCCAGCCGGTCGGCCTTTTCGACAATGACGACCTTGTGGCCGGAGGAAGCGATGGCGTGAGCCGCGGACAGGCCGGCGGGACCGCCGCCTACGATGAGTACTGGTTTGGTCATTCGGCATCCCCTGCCAGAGCCCTGGGCTTCACATATCCGGGACCCGAGGTGATGGCGCGCTTGGGATCGTAGAGCGTTTCGATCCGTCCGGCCTTGACCTCGTCAAGGTATCCCTCGAACTCGGCTTTCGCCTTTTCCCAGTCGATGCCCATCTTTTCGAGCAGCGTCTCGAATGGCGAGGCGTGCCAGTGAAGCTGGGCCAGCTTGTAGGGGTGGGCGCCCAGCGCCAGGGCGGCGAACTGGCAATCGGCCATCACCGGAAGCGCGTAGACCTTGTCGACCGCCTTGCCGATCCACTGGTTCTTGTCCAGCGTGGTGATGCATCCGGTGTCGTGGCCGACCATCACGTCGGCGCGCGCTTCCTCGACCGCCACCTTGATCTTGCGGTCAATGGCGAAAGAGCGGGTGAATTCGCGTTCGCCGATGATGTGGCGGAAGCCGAAACCGCAGCAATCGTACCAGGTCGAATAATCGATCACCTGGGCGCCCATCGTGTCGAGAAGGCCGGTGGTGACCGCCACGCGGTTGCCGCCCAGCACGGTCTCGTCATAGATCACGTCCTCGGGCACCATCTTGTAGACATGGCAGGCCGGGTGAACCGTGGCGCGGATGTTGCTGACATCGACAACCTGATGGGCGGTCAGGCGATCGCGCACGACATGCAGCCATTCCGAATAATGGACGATTTCCTCGGGGATCAGCAGCTTGTCATCGACCAGGCGACCGAGCTTGCCGAGGATCTTCTTCACCTCGGCGCGCAATTCCGCCGAATGCAGCAGGAATCCGCGGATTTCCTTGTAGTTGCCGAACGAGGTGCCGCAGTGGACCAGCGGGTAATAGGTGCCGACCGGAAGCCCCTGCGATTTCGCCGAGACATAGGCCTGATGGAAATTGCGCAGGAACACGGCGGCCAGCGACACCACATTGCCGATGCCCGAGCCGTGATAGTTCCAGGCCGTGCAGGAGGTCTGGTCGGTCTCGTCGAGATAGGCAATGTCGAGCTTGTTCATCAACCACAGCACGGAACTGGGATAGCCTGGGATATTGCCGCACTGGCCGCAGGACTTGTGGTGCCAGAGATTGTTGGTCGGGATCTTCTTGTCCCAGCCGTAAAGGGTCTTGGCGATCACCGGCTCGTGGACGTCGGAGACCCGATGGACGAGGATCTCACCGTCCTTTTCGAGCTGCCACATGATGTCGCGGACATCTTCCTTGCGTTCCTTGCTGGTCAGCAGGGCACGCTTGTCGATCCGGGCCTCGACCCAGCCGGTGGCGCGCCGCGCTTCATCAGGCGTCAGATTGCTGGCCTGCCACTCCGCGCCAAATCCGCCGAAAGCGCCGCGGTCGCCACTCTTGTCAGTTCCATTCGCCATGCACTTCTCCTCCAAGGTTCGCGCAGAAGCCGGAGCTTTGCCCTAGTCGTCATCCTCGTCGTCTTCGTTTTCCTCGAGCCACTCTTCCCATTCCTCGCGTTTCTCCTCCATCACGTCGGAGACCACATCGAAGAGGTTTTCGTCGACCGTTTCGAGCTGATCGAGAACGCCGGTGGCTTCCCAGATCGTGTAGAGTTCCACCGAGGTCTTCAGGTTGACCTCCCAGGCGGTGTCGAGGGTGTGCATGGTCGGCATCGGGATCGCCTTGCGCAGAATGTTGAGCGGCGCGTCGATGCGGCTCACATTCGGACCCCAGTCCGGGAAGGCTTCCTTGGTGATCATGTTGGGGGCAAGCTGGTTGCCCGTGGAGATCACCTTGAGCAGCACGCGGGAGAATGGCCTGAGCACTTCCTTGGCCGAGTCCATCTCGTGCTTGATGGCGACTTCACGCATGATCATGACCAGGCCGCCGGGCGAATTTTCAAACGGGCAGCGGGCGGCGCAGGTGTAGCACTGGGCGCAGGCCCAGATCTTTTCCTGCATGGCGTCGTAGATGCCTTCGAGATTTTCGGTCCACAGCAGCTGCACGATCTCGCGCGGCGAATAATCGTAGTAATGGGCGGACGGGCAGGTTGCCGTGCAGATGCCGCAGTTCAGGCATCCGTGGATCTCGTGATCGTAGACCGCGTGACTGCGAATATCGTCGAAAATCTCCTCGAGCTTGTCTCGAGAGACTGCCGGTGCATCGGAAACCGGGTCGCTTATCTGAGGGTGTGCGGTCAAATCTTCCTCCACCTGCCGCCGCCCAAGATGCCCGCCTCTAGTAGGTCAGGACCTTGGCGTCGTCATTCTCCATGATTTCCTCAATCACCTTGGCTCCGCCGACGATCCCCTCGCACTCGGGAATGAGATCGTCCTCGGTCATGTCGAACAGGTCGAGATTGGGGGAGCAGCAGTAGAACTTCGCACCGGCTTCGTGCGCGTCCTTGATGAAGTCATAAACGGTCTTGGGAGACCCTTCCTTGACGACGAGCTTTTCAGCCACGCCCTTCTTCATCAATTGCCCGGCTGTTGCGGTGCAGATCACGTCAACCTCGTAGTCCATGGCCGCCGCAACGGTTGCCTGGAAAAACGGAGCTCCGAGTTCCTCGCCATTGCGCGGATCGGTGTTGACCATCACGATAATAAGCTTGTCTGCCAATGCTCTCTCCCGTGCTGCGCGCAGGACCAGCCGTGAAGGCTCCTCCAGGTCCGGCGCGAAATATATAGAAAATGATACATGTCAAAAATGGAATATGCAAATGGCATTTCTGACGCGGGACAACAATGCGGGAAGACAAGCTGTCCCGATGCTACATCAGGCCAGTATGAATACAGACGCCGACCATAAGACCACTCAATACCTCGGCGATCTCACTCTGCGCGACGCCCAGCTTTTCCAGAGATTCGACAGTATTTTCAGGTGTTTCCGCAAATTCCATGATCAGGTCCTCGGCCATCCCGCGCTTCATCCCGGGATGGCCGATGAAACCGAGGCTGTTGCCGTTGACCGAAAAGACGAGCGGCTCATCCTCCGCATCCGTCGCCAGAATCTTGGCGTCTTTCGGCAGGACGGCCTGATCGCGCAGATACAGCGCCAGCGGAAATGTGGCGGGCATATGGCCGCCGAGCAGTCCCGGAGCGGCCGCGGTTGCGGTCGGTACCTGGAAGCGCAGCGGTGCTTCTTCGGCCCCGCCGCCGGCTGCGACCGACAGGACAAGTGCGCCAAGCCCGATGCCGATCACCGGCAGACCGGCATCCAGAAACGCCTTGGTCAAGCGCAACTCCGGCCCCATGCTCGGCAGCAGATGGCCACTGACAATTCCGTACGGGCCGGCGCCGAGAAGGATCAGACCGTCAAGCCCGTCAACGGCTTCGGGCAATGTTCCCCCGGCAGCAAACGGCCTGCTGTAGAGGAAGCGGATGTTGCGCCCTTCCAAGTGGTCTTCCATCAGCCCGAGATACTCGGTCTCGGTATGCTGTATGACGCAAACGGTCTTCATCGGGAGGGGCTCCGGGCGGCGCTAGGCCGCACCTTCCACCGCCGCCATGATCGCGGTCGCGATATCGGTGCTTGAGACGCCCGGCATCTCGATATCAAGCGCCTTCATCGCCGCTTCCGCCGCCGCGGCGATTGCGTCCTGTGACAGCGTCACGCCGGTCAGCTCGGCGGCGAGACGGTCGACGCCATCCGGCGGCAGACAGGTGAAGTCGCCCGAGATCATCAGGTTGCCGATCTTGCCGCCCTTGTTGAGCAGGTGGACGCGGACCAGCCCGCCGGGCGCCTTGTGCATGCTTTCGGTCAGATGCGTTCCCTCGGCAATCTTCACGCCCAGTTCGACCAGCTTGCGGCCCTGCAAATTGGTCCAGGCCGGGTCGACCAGTGCTGCCTCGGCGCGTTCGATGGCCGCCCATTCTTCCGCTGTCGGCTGATCCTCGACCGGTTCCACGCCAAGCACTTCGGCGCAGTTGGCCAGGAACAGCGCTTTCAGCTTCGCCCGTTCGGGTGGCGCCGGCAGTTCCTTGGCCATGGTTGTCATGTAGTCGTCGAGCGTCTGGCGCAGCTTGTCGCGAAACTTTTCGCTTGGCACTTTCAGGCAGCGCGCCATGGTGGCGGTGTCGAAATCATACATGAAGCTGCCCACCATCAAGGTGGCCTCGCCGATGCTGGCGGCGCCGGTGCCGCCGATCTTGCGGCCGTTGACCTGAATGTCATTGACCGGATGGTACATGGCATCAACTCCGAGCGCCTTGTAGGTGCGCACCACCGGTTCGATGAACATCGGATAGAGGTTGACGGCGAATTCGGGAACCTTTTGACGCGGATAGATGAAATGCGTGAAAAGCTGGTTCTCGTCGAGATAGACGGCCCCGCCGCCGACATGGCGCCGGTAGACCGGCAGCCCTTTTTCTGCGCAATAGGCCTCGTCGACTTCCCGGCTTATTTCCTGGTGCATGCCGACGCAGACATAGGGTGTCTCGGGGGAGACCAGGCACAATACCGGGTCGCTGGTCTCTGTAATTGTTTCTGCAATGCCATGGTAAACCGCCTGGCTGCGAAGCGCCGAAACACGATGGAAATCAAAAACCCTGAGCTTCATGTTACCTCCCCGGTGGACTATGCCTCAATCCATGGTTGATCAGTCTCATCGGATAAATTACATGCCAAAAACAGTATGCGCTAGCCTTTCATCAGGTTGATGCGACGATTGTTCCATCTCCCAGGGCATCCGAACGCCACTCGACAGGCTCCATCCCCCGGGTATGGCTGTGAGAGTTTCCAGGTAATATCAATGGGTTCAGAGGTGTGACGGATACCAAAATGATGATGCCTCCGGCTGGCGGCAATTCGTCAGGAAAAGCGATAAGCCCGGCAACCGGCATCACCGGGCTTTCCATGCTTGCTATTCCGGTGTGGGTGACCAACGTCTTCAATGGCGGCGGGCTTATCCTGGCGGTCACCATTTCGCAGATCACCTGCGACCGGGAAACCTCGGATATCGGTTGACCTCATCCGAGCGCTGCGATCCAATATGAAGGGCCGGGGATTTGCCCGGTCTGCCGGATTTCCTTGCCGCAAGAGATTTTTTGAGAGGTTGCACGTGTCTTCGTTCGTCTTCAACACCACCAAGAGTATCCAGTTCGGCAATGGCGCCGTTGAAAAACTCGGGGAGATTGCACGCGCCCGAATGGGCGCGCGGGTGATGCTGGTGACCGACCCGGGCATGATGGCAACCGGGATCGTCGATCGGGCGATGGGCATTTTGCAGTCGGCCGGGATCGAGGTGACGCTTTATACCGATGTGCAGGCGGACCCGCCGGAAGCGGTCATTCTCCAGGCCACCGAGACGGCCCGTTCGGCCGGCATCGACGGCGTGATCGGGCTCGGCGGCGGGTCGTCGCTCGATGTCGCCAAGCTGGTCGCCCTTCTCGCCACCGGGAAAGAAGAACTCAAGGCAGTCTACGGCGTCGGCAACGCCAGGGGGCCGCGGCTGCCGTTGATCCTGGTGCCGACGACATCCGGCACCGGGTCGGAAGTCACGCCGATATCCATCGTCACCACCGGTGCTTCGGAAAAGATGGGCGTGGTGTCGCCGGTGCTGTTGCCCGATGTGGCCCTGCTCGATCCGGAACTCACCTACGGCCTGCCGCCGCATGTGACCGCTGCCACCGGCATTGACGCCATGGTGCACGCGATCGAGGCCTATGCCTCGGCCAGCGCCAACAACAATGCACTGTCCCGGACGCTGGCGGTTCAGGCGCTTGAGCTGATGGCGCCGGCGCTGCTGCGGGCGGTGCGCGACGGCAAGGACAAGGACGCGCGCGCCGACATGCTGCTCGGCTCGATGCTGGCCGGGCAGGCTTTTGCCAACTCACCGGTGGCTGCGGTTCACGCGCTTGCCTATCCGCTCGGCGGGCATTTTCATATTCCGCATGGCCTGTCGAATGCGCTGGTGCTGCCGCATGTGCTGCGCTTCAACGCGGTTACCGCTCACCAAGCTTATGTCGATCTGGCCCCGCATGTCTTTCCTGAGCTCGCCTCGCTTGAAGGCCAGGAGCGGGTTGCAGGCTTCTGCGACGGGCTTGCTGCGCTGTCGCGCGACTGCGGCTTGCCACAGACGCTTCGCGACATGAAGATCACCGAGGACTGGCTGCCGAAACTTGCCAAGGATGCGATGAACCAGACCCGGCTGCTCGTCAACAATCCGCGCCCAGTCACCGAAGCCGACGCCCTGGCGATCTACCGCGCCGCGTTCTGATCGCCGTCCCTCTTCCCGGTTACTCAGCGGCGCCCATGAGGGAGACCTTGGCGCGGTCGATCCGGACGGCCGTCGATGTCACGGACGGGCCAGAAGTTCGGTTATCTCGGTCAAGGATGGCATCGATGGCGCCGTGCCGGGCCTGGTCACCGAGATCGATGCGGTGGCGCAGCCGAACTTGACGGCGGAAACGGGATCCATGCCACGGGCCAGTGCGGCCGCGAAGCCGCCGTTGAAGGCATCCCCGGCACCGGTGGTTTCAGCGACCGGACCGGCATCGTAGGCCGGGACGTGAACGCTCTGTCCGCCGGCATGGTAGAGCGCGCCTTTTTCACCCAGGGTGATGACCGCCGCCCGGGCCCCCATTCGGGACAATTCCGCTGCCGCCCTGATCGCGTCCTCGAGGCTGCTTACCGCAATGCCGGTGAGCGCTTCGGCCTCGGTTTCGTTCGGGGTTACGTAATCGCACAAGGCCAGCATGCCGTCGGGCAGTGTGGCCGCAGGGGCCGGGTTGAGGATGGTTGTGGCGCCGCCATTGCGGGCGATCTGCAAGGCCCGCATCGCGGCATCCATCGGCTGCTCGAGCTGGGTGACGAACACAGTGGCATTTTCGATCAGCTCGGTCCGGGCCTCGATGTCGGCCGGGGAAATCGAGCCGGCAACACCGGGGCAGACGATGATCGCGTTGTTGCCGGTTGCCGCCTCGACAAAGATGTAGGCAGCACCGGTGTAGCCATCCTCGTGCTGGGTGATGGCCGGGGTCACACCCGCATCGCTCCAGGTCTTGAGCGCCATGTCGGCAAATGTGTCACGCCCGAGCCGGGTGATGAAATGGGTCTCAGCCCCGGCTCTCGCCGCTGCCACGGCCTGGTTGGAGCCCTTGCCGCCGGGGCCGAGCGCAAAACTCTCGCCCATGATGGTTTCGCCCATGCGCGGCGCGCGCGCCGCGCGATAGGCGGTGTCGGCGACGAAAACGCCGAGAATGACAACACTTGCCATGATGGTCCCCTTACGCGTCCGGCGGGATCACGCCCTTGCGGAACATGAAGCAGCCATAGAACCGGCGTTCCCCGGTCTGGATCACCGCGTAGGCGTTCTTTGCGATGTCGTAGAAGGCGAAGCGTTCGATGCCGACCATCGGACGTGGCTCTCCTTCCGCCGCATCGATTGCCTTCTGGACTTCGGCCTGCACCGGGGGAACTTCCGAAGGATTGCCGACGATCTCCATGCGGCCGGCAAAATCATCGACGAAGGTGTCGAGCGGCAGCACCGAAAGCACGGCTTCGGCGGCTTCCCCGGCGGTTAGATTGTCCATTCGCAACAGATCGCCAAGCACGGTCTGCCGGGCGATGGAATCGGACGGAAAATTGGTGTCGGCGATGATCAGCGTGTCGCCATGGCCCATGGCGCGAAGCGCGTAGAGCACTTCGGCGTTCAATCGCGGGTCCAGTCCCTTGAGCATGTGGTCCTCCTTCGTGTGATCTTGCCTGCTGTCTTTGTCTCTTCCGCGACGGGGCAGGGTCAGTCCAAGCGCAGTCCGGTTTCTGTGTCGAACATGTGCACCATGTCGGGGCGCGGCTTCAGCCGGATGGACTCGCCCGGCCGGAAGGCGTGACGTTCCTTGAACACGGCGATGATTTCGCGGCCCGCAGCCCGGAGCACCACATGGGTCTCGGAACCGGTCGGCTCGACCACTGCGACCCGGGCTTCAAAGCCTGCGTCATCCAGTTCGAGATGCTCCGGCCGGATGCCGAAAACCACCTTGCGGCCCTCTTTCAGTCCGGCGCATTCCGGCGCTGCCAGCGATACGCCCTTAGCCTCCACCGTCAACGCTTCGCCGTTGCGCCCGACCGTGCCTTCGATCAGGTTCATCGATGGCGAGCCGATGAAGCCGGCGACAAAGACATTGGCCGGCCGGTCATAGAGTTCCAGCGGTGCGCCCTGTTGCGAAATATGGCCGTCGCGCATGACCACGATCTGGTCGGCCATGGTCATGGCTTCGATCTGGTCGTGGGTGACATAGACCGTGGTGGTCGACAGCCGCTGGTGCAATTCGCGGATCTCGGCGCGCATCTGCACCCGGAGCTTGGCATCGAGATTGGACAGTGGTTCGTCAAACAGGAAGACCTGCGGTTCGCGCACGATGGCCCGGCCCATGGCGACGCGCTGCCGCTGGCCGCCGGAAAGCTCGCGCGGGTAACGCGCGAGGTAGGGCTGGAGGCCAAGGATTTCCGCGGCCCTGGCGACCCGCTCGTCGATTTCGGCTTTTGGCATGCGCTGCATCTTCAGGGCAAAGCCCATATTGGCAGCCACGGTCTTGTGCGGGTAGAGCGCGTAGTTCTGAAACACCATGGCGATGTTGCGCTCGGCCGGCGGCAGGTTGTTGACCACCCGGCCGTCGATGTTGATCGCGCCTGCGGTGACGCCTTCGAGCCCGGCAATCATTCTGAGCAGGGTTGACTTGCCGCATCCGGACGGGCCGACGAGAACCACGAACCGGCCATCGGGAATATCAATGTCGACGCCGTGGATGACTTCCACCGCCCCATAGGCCTTGTAGAGATTTTCGATCCTGACGTCCGCCATGCCACCCCCGTGGTTTGATTTTTTTATGCTTTCCGCAAGTGGTAGCGCACGTAAAAGGCGCTGTCCATGAGGTAGACATGCTAACATGTTAGATACTTGACAGCATGACGGAAGGCTGAAATGTTTTCAATCTTGTCCGGTAGAACCGGACCCGGCTGTTGGGAAAAAATGGCGATCAGCGACCTGACAGGGTCGATCGACCTCCCTTGACCGGACCGCTGGAGGAAGCGGGCAACATTGGGAGGTGTTTCATGAAAGTCGAATTGTTTGAACACGCGGTGCGGGTGGCCATGAGCCGTCGCCGCCTGCTGCAGGGCGCAGCTGCTGTCGGCGGTCTTGCCGCTGTCGGAGGACTTGGCGCCAAACAAGCTGCCGCGCAGGAAGATGTGCGCGCTGCGATCCTGAAAATTCCCGGCGTCGGTGCCGGCTCGCCGACCGATGCCGATTGGCAGAAGGTCGGGGAAATGTGCCTGGCCGCGACCAAGGCCAGTGTCACTGAGGGCGAATTCGCCGGTGTCGAGCTGACCTTCATGGGTCTGAACAACCAGAACCTTCACAACTTCCTGTTTCGCGGCTTCCTGAAGCCCTGGGAAGCCTATACCGGTGCCAAGATCAACTGGATCGACCTGGCGCAGGCCGATTACAATGCCCGTCTGCAGCAGTCGATCGCTACCGGCACCGTCGATTTCGACATCATCGAGATGGGCGCGCCGTTCGAAGGCGATGTCTGCGGCAAGGGGCTGGCCTCGGAAATGCCGGACTGGGTCAAGACCCAGATCGACATGGACGATTACGTCGACTACCTCAAGGCGCCCGTGGGCACCTGGGACGGCAAGACCTACCGGATTTCCATCGACGGAGATTGCCACACCTTCGCGTACCGCAAGGATTACTACGAGAACGAGGAATTCGCCGCGGCCTGGAAGGACTCTGGCGGCGAAGGCGAGTGGGCTGTTCCCACCACCTGGAAGCAGGTGCAGGCGCATTCCAAGTTCCTGGCCGGCAAGAAGGACCCGCTCACCGGGCTTGATGCACATGGCTTCCTCGACCCGTTGAAGGGATGGGGCGGCTTTGGCTTCTACTTCCTTGAAGACCGCGCCACCGCCTATGCCAAGCACCCCGGCGACCCGGCCTGGCTGTTCGATCCGGACACCATGAAGCCGCGCGTCAACAACCCGGCCTTCGTCCGCGCCATCCAGGAAGTCATGGACCTGATCGCGGTTCAGGGCGCCTATCCTGCCGACCAGATCAACGCCGATCCGGGCACCACGGCGTTCTCGCAGTTCCTCGCCGGCACCGGCTCTATGCTGACCTGGTGGGGTGACGTGGGCTCGTCGGCACGCACCTCCGACACTTCGGTGGTCGGCGATGTTGTCGGCTTCGGCACACTGCCGGGATCGGATGAGGTCTACAACTCGAAGACCGGCGAATGGGAGCAAACGGCCAACGAGGCCCCCAACATGGCCTATATCGGCTGGGGTGTTTACGTCATGGCCCGTGTTGACGGCGACGGGAAGAAGCACAAGGCTGCCTGGTCAGCTGCAGCGCATCTTGGTGGCAAGGACCTTTCGCTCTGGACCTCTGCCTATCCGTCGGGCTTCCAGCCGTACCGGAACAGCCATTTCAACTACGAGGAATGGGAAACGGCCGGCTACGACCGGGCCTTCGTCGAGGATTACCTCGGCTCCAACGCCGACAGTTACAATCACTCGAACTCGGCGATTGAACCGCGTATCCCGGGGATTTTCCAGTACTACTCGGTGGCCGAGGATGAGCTGGCGAAGGGTTTTGCCGGACAATATGGCTCGGCCCAGGAAACCGCGGATGCCATTGCGGCGGCCTGGGAGAAGATCACCGACCAGATCGGTCGGGACAGTCAGATCGCCCTCTACAAAGCTTCGCTTGGCATGTGATCCAATCCTGGCCCCGGCGGCTTGTTCCGCCGGGGCCATTCTCAAGTCCGGGATACGCAGATTTTGGCCGAGCAAGGCGATTTCCTTCACGTTGTCACCACTGACAATCTCTCCGCCCGAAGGGTGGCGCTTGGCCGGGCAATGATCTGGGGATCGGCCGGGCTTCTGGCGCTGGTGGCGATCGCACAGACCCTTCAGGAAACCGGGCAGATCGAATTCGGATTTTCCGACTGGCGGCCAACCCTTTATGCCTATGTGCTGTGGGCCATCGCGCTGTGCTGGGGCCAGGTGCTGGTTCGCGGCGAACAGGGCAAGCGGGTTCTGTTCGTGCTGCCGGCGGCGCTCTTCGTGGTTTCCATGGTGGTGTTCCCGCTGCTGTTCGGGCTGGTGATCGCTTTTTCCGACTGGAACCTGTCGTCGCCGACGGGGCGCACCTTCAACGGCCTCGACAACATCCGCCAGATGTGGACCGACGACTTCTACTGGAACGCGCTTGCCAACATGGTTCGCTACACGCTGGCGATTGTCATAGAATACGCCATCGCGTTCGGACTGGCACTGCTGCTCAATTCGCAGATCCGCGCCCGCAAGTTCTTCCGCGTCGCCTTCCTGATGCCGTTGATGCTGTCGCCGGTGGCTGTCAGCTGGATGATCGGCAAATCGATGATGGAGGTCAGGTTCGGACCGCTGGCCCGGCTGGCCCGCGAACTCGGCTGGGACTCGCCGTCGTTTTTCGGCACGCCCGAAGTGGCGCGGCTGACCATCATGCTGATGGACGCCTGGACCTATATTCCGTTCATGATGATCATGATCCTTGCCGGTCTGCAGGCGATCCCCAAGGACATCCAGGAAGCAGCCAAGGTGGACGGAGCGCGGGCCTGGCGGGGGTTCTGGGAAGTCACGTTCCCGCTGATGCTGCCGGTCTCGATCACGGTGATCCTGATCCGCGTCATCTTCAAGCTCAAGCTTGCCGACATCATCATCAACGTCACCGCCGGAGGCCCCGGCGGGGCCACCGACAGCGTGACCAGCTTCATATTCCGCGAATACCGCGACCGCTCCAATGTCGGATACGGCACTTTGCTGGCGATGGTCTATCTGGTGGTCATCGTCATTGCGATCACGCTGCTGATGAAGCTGACGGACCGCTGGGCGCGGCCGAGATATTAGGGCGGGACCTGCGATGAGCAAACAGATCTTTCATGACAGCCCCGCCGACCTGTCGCACAAGGCGAAATGGTTTTCCGGCCGCCTCGCAGTCTATGGGGCGCTGATCCTGTGGGCGATCATCTGCCTGTTTCCGATCTACTGGACGATCACCACCTCGTTCAAGATGGCGCCGGATGTGATGAAGGGCAATCTGCTGCCGTTCTGGGACTACCAGCCGAAATGGCTTGGCTGGCGCTCACTCGGGTTGTCGCCCGATACGATCTGGGCCGAATCCACGGTGCGCGACGAGTTCGTCAAACGGTTCTTCAATTCGGTGATCACCTCGTTGTCGGCTTCGGCGCTGGCGGTGTTCCTGGGCAGCCTGGCGGCTTACGGGTTGTCGCGGTTTTCCTATCGTTTCGGCTTCATGCGTAATTCCGATATTTCGTTCTTTTTCCTAAGCCAGCTGATCCTGCCGCCGGTGGTTCTGGCGCTGCCATTCCTGGTTCTCTACAAATCGCTGGCGCTGCTCGACACCCGCATCGGCCTGATCCTGCTTTACACGCTCACCGTTCTGCCGATCGTCGTCTGGATCATGCGCGATCAGTTCGCCGGCATTCCCAAGGAGCTCGAGGAGGCAGCGCTGGTTGACGGGTTGTCGATCTGGGGCGCCTTCGCCACCATCGTCCTGCCGATCGCCTTGCCGGGCATGGTCGCGGCCTTCATTCTTTCTCTGGTGCTGACCTGGAACGAGTATTTCTTCGCCGCACTGCTGACCTCGACCCACGCCAACACCCTGCCGGTGATGGTGGCGAGCCAGACCGGCAGCCAGGGGATCAGCTGGTGGTCGATGGCAGCCCTGTCGTTTGCGGCGATCCTGCCGCTGATTGTCATTGGAATCCTGCTTGAACGCTACATCATCAAGGGCATGGCCGCAGGCGCGGTGAAGTAGATGGTTGGCTGAGAGCTGCTACACCATTATTCCATGTTGGTGTGCCGGGCCCGCATGCTTTCGGTGGTTTCGCCGAGCCTGTCCTTGAGCCTCAGCACCATGATTTCAAACAGCACGAAAAGCGCGCCCTCGTAGGCCGATCCCATCGGCAGCAGGGCGGGGCTATCGATGTCGGTGGCCATGGTTTGCGCCGGCAGCGTGAGCACCAGGTCGGCAATCCGGGCCGTCTCGCAATCCGGTTCGGCGGTCAGAAACAGGATTTTTGCCCCGGCCTTTTTCGCCACGCCGGCAAGTGCGGTGACGGTCGACAATTCGCCCGGCCCGGCCGAACACAAGAACAGGTCGCCCCGCCCGAGCGGCGGCGTGGTCATCGCGCCCTGCATCGAAACGTCGAGGCCCAAGTGAAACAGCCGCATGGTGAAGCCTTGCGCCTGCAACCCCTCGCGGCCACAGCCATAGGCGACAATCCTGCCGGCTGACGCGATCAGCTCGACGGCGCGGTCAATCTCGCCCGGGTCGATGGCATCGACCACAGCGCCGATTTCCGACAGGGCTTCTTGAAACTTGCTCATGCGTCCGGGTCCAGTTCGGCCATGATGTCCCTGGTCTGAAGGTAGAGCCTGAGGAACAGCGGATATTGCCGTTGATAGGCCGTATGGCTGTCCGCCCTGACGGTCTCGCCCGCCGGGTTCCAGATTGCCATATCGTCCGGCTTGGCGTGACCGACGGCAAGGGCTGCAAGAAAGGCGTCGCCATAGGACGCGCCGGTGGTGATCTTGCAGACGATCTGGTCAAGCCCGGTGAGATCGGAGGTCGCCTTGAGCCAGGGCCGATTCTTGGTGCCGCCGCCGACCGCGAGCACGCGGGCCGGACTTTGCCCGGCTTCGGCATAGGTCTCGGCGATGTGCCTGGTGGCCGAGGCGATGCCTTCGAGCACGGCGCGGTACATGTCGCCGCGATCATGGGTCAGGTCGAGGCCGAAGAACGTGCCCTTGGCGCGGGCGTCGTGGATCGGCGTGCGCTCGCCGGAAAAATAGGGAAGGCACAGCAAGCCTTTTGCGCCTGGCGGTGAGGCCTCGGCCTCGCTGGCAAGCACGCCGAAGGCGGTCTCGCGTGGAAGCTCGCGGGCAAACCGGTCGCGGAACCAGTGGGTCAATGTGCCCGAGGTGGCAAGACCGGCCATGGCCGCGTGTTCGCGGGGGAAAAGCCACGGCGCGTGCCACAGCCGCGGATCGGACATCGGCTTGTCCGACAACAGGATGATGAAGATGGTCGAGCCGTACATCATCATCATGTCGCCGGGGTGCCGGACACCGACGCTCACCGCTTCTGCTGCCGCGTCGATGGTCCCGCAGGTGACCGGCGTTCCTTCCGCCAGCCCGGTTTCACGGGCGGCCTCTTCGGTGACGTGCCCGGCGATTTCGGTCGACCACATCAGTTCCGGCAACATTTCGGGCGGGCAAAAATCGCTGAGATCAAAACACCAGTCCTGCCGGGCGATGTCATAGAGCGGCGAGAAATTGGCGGCCGTATAGTGATCGATCACGAAATTCCCGGTCAGCCGGTAGGTGAGATAGCTGGTCGAGGTGAGGATCCTGGCCGTCTTGTCCCACAGTTCCGGATGGTTCCGCTTGAACCAGAGGATCTTGGGGCCAACCGATTGCGAGGTCAGCGCGTTGCCGCAGCGGGTGAGGATCGTGTCCTCGCCGATTTCGGCATTGAGGTCGTCGATTTCGCGGGCCGCGCGGGTGTCGACACCGTAGAGCACGCCGTTGATCAGCGGTGCGCCATCCTGGTCGACCGGAAGCATGCAGGGTCCGATAGCCGAGGTGGCGACGGCCCGGATTTCTGCCGGGTCAATGCCGCTTTCGGCGATCAGGCTGCGGGTAATGAAGACGAAATCGCCCCACCAGTCTTCCTCGGCGCGGTGCTCGGCCCAGCCCGGGCGTGGCACGATCATCTCGTGCGACCGGGCAGCCTGGGCGATGATCCTGCCGCCATCGGCAACCAGCACGCCCTTGCTTTCGAATGTGCCGATGTCGACGCCGAGTGTGTATCCCATCGCTCAGCTCTCCCGCGTCAGTTTGAAGTCCGGCCCGATATCCGAGATCGCCGCGAGCGCCAGCCTGGCAAGGGCTTCGATGTCGGCCAGGTCGCAGCATTCGACGGCAGAATGCGAATGGCGCATCGGGAAACCGATATCGATGGAGGCCACGCCTTCGCCGACCAGTTGCACATAAGACAAGTCCGTCAGCACACCGATCTGGGCCGAGCGCTGCAACGGCATCGCGAGCCTGTCCGCGGAGTCCTCAAACAACCGCACCATGGACGGATGCGGAATGACGCCGTTCAAGGTGCCTCGGCCATGGAACGAATAGAGGCTGATGCCGGGGCCGCCGCCGAGCGTCATCTCGCCCCGATCGGCCATATCAGGCGTGTCGGTGGCAAGCATCAGGTCGATCTGGATGGCGATGTCGGGCTTGAGCGCCTGTGCCGCCACCAGTGCGCCGCGCAGGTTGAATTCCTCCTGCACGCTGAACACCACGTGGACCGTCGGCCCGCCCTGACGCTTGGTCAGGCCGCGGGCGATTTCCAGTAGTGCGGCGCAGCCGGCCCGGTCGTCGACCGAGGTGCCGGCCACCCGGTCGCCGGCGAGTTCGATGATCCTCGATTGATAGACCACCGGCGTGCCGATCCGGATGCCTGCGGCCTCGACTGCCTGCTTCGAGCCGTGGCCGGTGTCGATCAGGATCCCGGGCGTCGTCACCACCTTGTATTTCTCCTCCGGGGTGGTGGCATGATGGGCCTTGTTCATGATGATGCCGGGAACGTCCCGGCCTTCACCGACACACAGGGTCACGGCCTGCGCCGCCATGGCGCGCTCGGAGACACCGCCCATGCGCTCGACCCGGATCAGCCCGTCCGCCTCGATCCTGCGGACGAAGAAGCCGAGTTGGTCCATATGGGTGAAAATCATCACTGCGGGTGCATTCGCGTCGCCTTCCAGGCTGGCAATCACATTGCCCATCCGGTCGACCCGGCTGGGGATGCCTGCTTCCGACAGTCTTGTCCGGATCAGGCGCGCGACCCGTTCCTCGTGGCCGGAGAGGCCGGGTGTCTGCATCAGGTCAATGAGATCGTTGCGCAATCGCTGCCGCATCACTTGCCACCCCGTGCGGCGCGGGCGCGGTCCATCAGGTCCTGCGCCCGGTGAGGATCGATTGCCTTCCAGGTGTCGCCGTCGATCTTCAGCGCCGAGCCGATGATGCAACCGTCAGCCACCTTGAGCACATCGGCAATGGTGGCGTGCTTGACGCCGGTGTTGGCGAGCACCGGGGTGTCGGGCAGCACCTTCTTCACGGCATCGAGATCGGACAGCGCGGCTGCCTCACCGGTAATCTGGCCGGAGACCAGCACGGCATCGGGGATCGAGGAAAACACCGCACTCCGGGCCCGGTCGGGCAGCGGCCGGCGGTCGAGGCTGTCGGCGAATTCGGCCGAGACATTGTAGAGCATGGCGAGCTCGCGGCGGCCGAGCCGGTCGCGGTAACGCATCGCCTTGCCTGCGTCGGGTGTCCACGGCCCCATGTCGCTGGCATAGGTTCCGGTGAAGATCTCGCGGACGAAGGATGCGCCGGTGGCTGCGGCAAGTGCAACCGAACTCATCGGATCCCACAACACGTTGACGCCGAACGGGACTCTGATTTCCTGACGCAGCTGGCCGATGACATAGGCCATGGTTGCGGTCGAGGCGGTGTCGACGTTGAATTCATAGGGCCTATCATTCTCATTGCCGAACATGATGGCGTCGAACCCGGCTTTTTGCAGTGCATCGAGGTCCGCCCGCGCCGCTGCCACCAGCCCCTCAAGCCCAGCTTCACTGTCATGCAGCGGCGAGCCGGGAAGTGCTCCGAGATGCACCATGCCGATCACCGGCTTTCCCGGACCGAAAACACTTTTGAAATTGTTCAATGCAGTCTCCTTTTCGCCGCCCTTCGATCAACGGGGCTATGCAGCGGATCACCAAGTATACTAACATGTTAGCAGGCAGGGAGGCGCGGATGCAATTGAAGACACGACATTGGGACCGGATCGGAAACGGCGGGCTGACATTCACCGAACTGGGGTTTGGGGCCGCGCCGCTCGGCAATCTTTACAGGGCGATCAGTGATGATGAAGCCCATGCGGTGCTGACCCGCGCCTGGGATCTGGGCATACGCTATTTCGACACCGCGCCGCTCTACGGGCTGGGCCTTTCGGAAACCCGGATGAACAGGTTCCTGCGCGACAAGCCGCGTGGCGAGTATGTGCTGTCGACCAAGATCGGCCGCCTGCTCAGGCGCTGCGAGGCCGGTGAAGAGCGCGATTGCATCGGCAAGTTCTTTGACGTGCCGGCGCGCAAGGAGGTCTACGACTACAGCTATGACGGTGTGATGCGCTCGGTCGAGGTTTCGCTCGAGCGGATGGGTGTCGACAACATCGACATCCTGTTCGCCCATGACCTGGATATCTTCAACCATGGCAGCCAGGAAGTCCTCGACGCCAAGCTCAACGAGTTCATGGAGGGCGGCTACAAGGCGCTCGTGTCCTTGCGCGACCAGGGCGTGATCAAGGCCTTCGGCGCCGGGGTCAACGAATGGCAGCCCTGTCAATGGATGGCCGAGCACGGGGATTTCGACCTGTTCCTGCTCGCGGGCCGGTACACCTTGCTCGAACAGGAGGCGCTCGAGAGCTTCCTGCCGCTGGCGGAGAAGCGCGGCATCGGCATCGTCATCGGCGGGCCCTACAATTCCGGGGTTCTGGCCACCGGACCAAAGCCGGGCGCGTTTTACAATTACGATCCGGCGCCACAGCATATTCTCGATCAGGTCGCCAGGATCGAGGCCGTCTGCAATCGACACAATGTGCGCATGGTCGATGCGGCCTTTCAGTTCCCGCTGCGCCATCCGGCGGTGGTCTCGGTCATTCCCGGCGGGCAGGGCGTTGCGGAAGTCGAAGCCAACCTGAAGGCTGCCACCGCCAAGATCCCTTCCGCGCTCTGGGCGGATCTGAAATTCGAGGGATTGATGCGCGAGGATGCGCCGGTGCCGGATTGAGAAGTTTTTAGGCTTGAGGATCGGTCAACAGCCGGCCGGATCTACCGGATCAGTGCTTCCACGCCTTGCCTTGTGATGGTGTTACGCAAGTCGACGGCTGTCGAGACATGAAGCGCCGCCGCGGCCTGTCCGAAACGGGCTGCGCCCAGGAGGCTGTCGCCCGCGTTCCGGGCGGCGGCAAATGCCCCCAGGAACCTGTCGCCTGCGCCATGGGTCGAGATCACCTCAACAGAATGGCCGGGTTGCAGAAGGGCCGTGGTTCCTTCCTCGAACAGCGCCAAGCCGTCGCCGCCCAGGGTGATGATCACCGTTTTCGGCCCCAGCCGCGACAGTGCCTGTGCCGCGGACAGCGGATCAAGTTCGGCTTCTCCGGTTTCAAGCATGTCGGCGGCCTCGACCCGGTTGACCACCAGCACGTCGACCAGCGGCAAAAGGCTGGCGCCGACCTGCCGGGCGGGTGCTGCGTTGAGCACCACCTCCGCTCCGCTCTTCCGGGCTTTTTGCGCGACCGCCAGATTGACCGCCTCGGGGACCTCGTTCTGCAACACCACGATCTTCGCATCGCCGGGGACGGAGATCCGGTCCGGGTCGATGTCGAGATTTGCGGCGGAAACGATGACGGCGCCATAGCCGCCGTCCGGCTCAACGACGGCGACGCTCATCCCTGACGCGCCGGGACCCTGTTGCAGCTGGCTCACGTCGACGCCGCTGCCGGTCAGGCCCTGGCGCAGGAATGCGCCGGATGCATCCTCGCCGATCCGGCCGGCAAACAGCGTGCGGGCGCCCATTCTTGCCGCAGCCACCGCCTGGTTGCCGCCCTTGCCGCCAAAGATGTAGGTGACCGCGCCGCCGGCGACGGTCTCGTCAAGCCGCGGCAGATGCGGGGCGTTGACAACCACATCGTAATGCAGCGAGCCGCAGACGAAGACGCTCATTTTTCCACGCCGTAGAGTGCTGCCGCAACAATGCCAAGCGACACCGTGGCGTCCTGGCGGGCAATGGCGGCGGCAAGCTCGGTATTGTCCACCAGTCCCGAGGCTATGGTTCTCAGCCGTTCGGCCATCATGATGTTGGCCCGCGCCTCGGCTGTCGGATCCAGTCCGCCATGATCGGGGAAGGTGTCGAAATAGATCACCCCGTCATATCCCATGCGCTCGAGTTCGACGAACAGTTCGACCGTCTGCACCGGGTGGACCGAGCCCACCATCAGCCCGTCATCGCGCTTGCCGTAGCCGTCATTGAGGTGAACGCCGAGAAGACGCGAGTGCCGGTCGGTTAGCCGAGCCGAACAGGCCGGGATCTCGTCTGCGTAAAGCACGTGGGCGAAATCCAGCGTCACGCCGAGATTGGCTCTGTCCGCCTCGCGTGTGGCCAGCAGCGTCGTGCCGATATCCGGCATCAGCGCATAGGCACGCGGCTCATTGGGTTTGTACTCGATGGCGATGTCGATATCCGGATTGTGGTCGGCCACCTCCTGGAGGGCGGCAATCGTGTCGTCCCACATCTTTCCGTAATCGCCCTGGAACGAGTAGTCGACACCGTCCTGGCCCATCCACAATGTCATCAGCCGGCCGCCCATCGAGGATAGCGCATCAAGCCCGCGGCGCGTGACGTCGAGTGCGGCGTGGCGGACTTTCGGGTCCGGGTTGGTGAAGGCGCCGAGCCTGAATCCGGGGTCGGTGTAATAGCGCATGGCCAGCCCGTTGAGTGCCAGGCCATTGCCCGAGAGGATGCGTGACAGCTCCGCCGGCTGGTGATCGGCGAAATGGTCGGGATAGTTCAGATCCGCGGCGTCGAGACCTTCGACCTGCGCCGCGCGGGCGATCATGTCCGCCGCTGTCGGCTTGCCCGGCAGGCCGGTCTTGAAGGCATTGAGCCGGGCGGCGTAGCGGGGGCGGTTCGACAGGTCGGGCATTGCAAACCTTTCGGTGTCAGCTGTTGGCAAACAGCTCGGGACGTTCGTCAACCAGGGGTTCAAGGAACTTGATGAGCTGGCCCAGGTGATGCCGGGTTGCTTCACGCGCGGCTTCGGGGTCACGCGATTCAAGGGCTTCGGCAATGGCCTTGTGCTCGTCAAGCGTTGCCTGCATGCGTCCCGGCGTCGGCAAATTGAGCCGGCGTGCGCGATTGACGTGGACCCAGGAGGTTTCCGCCAGAACTGCCAGCCGCTTGTAGCCGGTGAACGACAGGATCAGCTCGTGCATCTGCGCGTCCATCTCGTAAAAGCCGGCAATGTCCTGGTCCTCGACCAGGGCTTCCTGAATACGCAGATTGCGCCTGAGCAGCACCAGCTGGTCTTCGGTGATCGTGGAGGCGACCGATTCGACCGCCGCCAGCTCCAGCGCCTCACGCAGGAACGCGCCTTCGCGGATTGCGGCCATCGAAAACCGCGTTACATAGGTTCCGGCTTGCGGAATGATGTCGACCAGCCCTTCCGATGCCAGCCGCGCCATGGCTTCGGTGACTGGAGAGCGGGAGACGCCCAGTTCCTTGCAGATCTCTGTTTTCTGCATCAATTCGCCGGGGCGGAACGCCAGCGACAGGATTGCCTGCTTGAGGGATGCATAGACCTTCTGAGCAAGCGAGCCCGGCAAGCTGTCCAGGGATTGCAGCGGCGAACGGGGAGGGATTCCTTCTTGCAGGACAGTATCCTTATCTAGTAGCATTCTAACATGTTAGAAGAAGCCTCCGCCCTGTCAAGCCGATGCCCGGCCGAGGGATTGGGGCTTTATACCCACGGACTGATCCATGACAACCGATTTATCCCAGACAATTCGCCTCAACCCGCTCGACAATGTGATCATTGCGCTGAAGGACCTTGCTTCCGGTGCGACGGTGCCAGGCCTTGATGTGCCGCTCGCCAACCCGGTGGCGCGCGGACACAAGATCGCAACCCGCCCGATCGCGGACGGGGAGAAGGTCATCCGCTATGGCCAGGTCATCGGCGTTGCAAGCTGTGGCATTGCACCGGGTGAACATGTTCATGTGCACAATCTCGGCATGGGCGGTCATGCCGAAGCCAAGGAGTTCTCGACCGAGGTCCGGCCGCTTCCGACTCCGACCGAGGCGCGCCATTTCATGGGTTATCACCGGCCCGACGGCAGTGTCGGCACCCGCAACTATCTCGGGATCCTGACCTCGGTGAACTGCTCCGGCTCGGTGGCGCGCTTCATTGCCGAAGCGGTGGAGAAACAGGGCTGGCTCGACGCGTTCGAGAATGTCGATGGCGTGGTGCCGATCGTTCACGGCACCGGCTGCGGCATGTCGGGCAGCGACGAAGGCTACGACACGCTGTTCCGGACGCTGCAGGGCTATGCCCGCAATCCGAATTTCGCCGGTATCCTGCTTCTGGGGCTCGGCTGCGAGGTGATGCAGGTCCCCGATCTGGTCGGCCGCGGGCGGATGCGCTCTGACGGCAATTTCCGCTACATGACCATCCAGCAGACTGGCGGCACCCGCAAGACCATCGAGCGCGGCGTCGAGCAGCTGAAGGAAATGGCGGTGGAAGCCAACAAGATCGCCCGCGCGCCCGCCGGTCTCGAGCATCTGATGATCGGCCTGCAATGCGGTGGCTCGGATGGCTATTCCGGCATCACTGCCAACCCGGCGCTGGGCGCGGCGTCGGATCTGCTGGTTGCGCATGGCGGCACCACCATCCTGTCGGAAACCTCGGAGATCTACGGCGCAGAGCATCTGCTGACCCGCCGCGCGGTGACGCCCGAAGTCGGCGCCAAGATCGTCGAGCGGATCCACTGGTGGGAGGATTACACGGCGCGCAACGGCGGCGAGATGGACAACAATCCTTCGCCCGGCAACAAGAAGGGCGGTCTGACCACCATCCTCGAAAAATCGCTCGGCGCGGTGGCCAAGGGCGGCACCGCGCCGCTGACCCAGGTCTACAAGTTTGCCGAGCCGGTGACCGAGCGCGGCTTCGTGTTCATGGATTCACCCGGCTACGATCCCTGTTCGGTGACCGGGCAGATTGCCTCGGGCGCCAATCTGATCTGCTTTACCACCGGCCGCGGTTCGGTGTCGGGCTACAAGCCGACGCCCTGTATCAAGCTCGCCACCAATTCGGAAATGTATGGCCGCATGTCTGAAGACATGGATGTCAATTGCGGCGACATCATCTCGGATGGGGTCAGCCTCGAGGCCAAGGGGCGGGAGATCTTCGAGCTGTTCCTGCGGGTAGCCTCCGGCGAGGAGACCAAGAGCGAGCAGCTGGGTTTCGGCGGCGCCGAATTCGTGCCCTGGCAAATGGGCGCGGTGATGTGATCATCATGGGTGGGGCGTTGGGCGGAGAAGACCCCGACGCTCTGGCCAGCGGCTGGCCCGGATAGTTCCGGCTGCCCCTGATGTTCGGGCTGGCTGCTCGGTCAGCCTTCCAGGCCGTACAGGCCGAGCAGGCTCTTCATCCGCTTTACCGCGAGTTCGGGCCGGTCGAGAACATTGGCCTGATCGGCAAGCCGGAAGATGTCGGCGTAATGGGTGATGCCGCGGGCGGATTGCATGCCTGCAGGCATGGTGAAATGCGACTGGTGGCCGTTGAGCCAGGCCAGGAAGACGACGCCGGCCTTGTAGTATTGCGTCGGGGCTTCGAAGATCTTGCGCGACAGCGGCACGGTCGGTTCGATGACGGAGCGAAAGGTGGCGGTGTCGCCCTGAGCCAATGCCGCCAGCGCCTTGGAGGCGGAGGGCGCCACGGCGTCAAAAATGCCGAGCAGGGCGTGGCTGTAGCGGCTGCCGTCGCCCTCGATCAGTTCGGCATAGTTGAAGTCGTCACCGGTGAAGCACAGCACGCCGTCGGGCAGCCGGTTGCGGAGTTCGATTTCCTTGGCATTGTCGAGGAGGGATATCTTGATGCCTTCGACCTTGGCCGCGTTGGCGCCGATGATTTCAAGAACGCAATCAAGCGCCCCGGCAAAATCGGTGCTTCCCCAGTAGCCGCGCAACTGCGGATCGAACATGTCGCCGAGCCAGTGCAGGACGACCTTGTCCTTTGCCTGCGAGAGAATGCGGCCATAGACCTTTACATAGTCTTCCGCCGAAGTGGCGACGCGCACCAGGGCCCGGCTCGCCATCATGATGGCACGTCCGCCGCATTTCTCGACATGTTCGAGCTGGGTTTCGTAGGCCCTGATGACGTCATCGAGCGAGCGGGCATCGGCGGGGTCGAGCTGGTCGGTTCCGGCTCCACAGGCGAGATCCGCGCCCGGCACCGTTCTGGCTTCCGCCAGCGAGCGGCGGATCAGTTCCTGCGCGCCGGTCCAGTCGAGCCCCATGCCGCGCTGCGAGGTATCCATGGCTTCGGCGATCTTGAAACCGAGCCCCCAGAGATGTCTCCGGAAAGCGATGGTCGCGTCCCAGTCGATCTGAGGCTTGTTCCAGGGATCGCGGTCGATGTGAGGGGCCGAAACGACATGCGCCGCCGCATAGGCAATCCGGTTGAAGGAAGGAGTTTCTGACGGTCTTGCGAGCGGGGACCCGGTCAGTCGGTACGGGCTTGCTTCGCCGCTGCCTGCAGGCAGGTTCAACATCAGGGTCATCGCATCCTCCAGGTCAGATCGAAGCCTCATAATTTAGATCGTTCCAAATATCAAGTTTGAAATTGGATTGTCCGTTCGCGCTTTCAGGCTCTGCAAAGTCAACCAAACACGGCATATGGGTGGTTTAAACATAAGGCAATTGCCATGCGAACGATGGTGTGAAGTTGTGCGGTAAATTCTATTGACCTATTGGAACGTTCCAATTATCAATAAGCCAACAATCAGCAATTTCGGGAGGCATCGGTGGAGAAAGGGCGCGTCACGGTCGTTGACATCGCGAAGGCTGCGGGTGTCTCGAAGTCGACGGTGTCGCTCGTCCTGCAAGGCTCGCCGCTGGTCAACGACACCACCCGGGCCAAGGTCTCGGCGATCATGCGCGATCTTGGTTATGTCTATAATCGTGGGGCTGCCAATCTTCGCCAGTCGAGTGCGAAGTCGAAGATCATCGGCGTGGCCGTCAACGATCTGACCAACAGCTTCTTCGCCGAGCTTGCCGTCGGTATCGACACGGTCGTGCAGTCGGCCGGTTTCGTGCAGTTCCTGTCCAATACCGGAGAAAGCCCCGACCGGCAGGCCGAGGTGATTGCCTCGATGCGTGAGCACGGCATTTCCGGCCTCATTGTCTCGCCGGCGCGGGGAACAACGGCTGCGGATTTCAAGCCGCTGGTGGATGCCGGGATCCCGGTCGTCGTCGTGGTTCGCAATATTCCCGGCGCCAAGGTGTCGTCGATCGTGTCAGACAATCACGCGGGTCTTCGCGCGGCGGTCGAGCACCTGGCGGGGCTGGGCCACCGCCGCGTCGCCTTCTTCGGAGGATTTCCGGATACGGCGATCTTCAGGGAGCGGGTCGATGGTTACCGCGACGGGCTCGCGGCCGCCGGCCTGTCGTTTGACGAGGCATTGGTGTTTCCTTCGGCGCCGTCGCGCGCCGGCGGCGCCGAGGCGGTCGGTCGTGCCATGGCGGTGGCCGACCGGCCGACGGCTGCTGTCTGTTTCAACGATGCCGTTGCCTTCGGGGCCTGTGACGGGCTGCGGTCGCGCCGGCTCGAGCCGGGCCGGGATTTTGCCCTGGTCGGATTTGACGACGTGATCGAGGCCAAGACTGCGGTTCCGGCACTGACCACCATTTCGGTCGATCCGCAGGGAATGGGGCAACGGGCCGCCCAGCTCCTGATGAAACAGATCAATGCCGGCAAGGCGGAGCCGGAAACCATCATCGGTTCGGTGCGGCTGGTGGTGCGCGACAGCAGCGGCGTGGAGCAAGTAAAATCGGGGAGTGAGCTGGCATGACCATCCGTTGGGGACTCATCGGTGCGAGCACCATTGCGCGGGAATGGGTGATCGGCGCGATTCGTGCAACGGGTGGGGAAGTGGTTTCCGTACTGAGTTCGAATGAAGCGCGCGGCAAGGCTTATGCGGCGGAGAACAACATCGCAAAGGCGTTTTCGGAGCTGGATGCGTTCCTGGCGGATCCGGATGTCGACGCTGTCTATATTTCGACGACCAACGAGCTTCACCGCGACCAGGCGATCGCGTCGGCGAAAGCGGGAAAGCACATTCTGTGCGAAAAGCCGCTAGCGCTGGCGCTTGCCGACGCCCACGCAATGGCTGCGGCGGCGCGTGAGGCCGGCGTAGTGCTTGCGACAAACCATCATCTGCGCAACGCCGGCACCCATATCGCCATGCGCGATGCGATCGCGGCCGGCAGCATCGGGCGTCCGTTGGCGGCGCGGGTGTTTCATGCGGTGTTTCTGCCGCCACATCTGCAGGGCTGGCGTCTCGACAAGCCAGCAGCCGGCGGCGGCGTCATTCTCGATATCACCGTGCACGACACAGACACGCTGCGCTTTGTGCTTAGACAAAACCCGGTCGAGGTCACGGCATTCTCCCAGGCCGGCGGTATGGGCAAGGAAGGCCTTGAGGACGCAGTAATGGGGGTCATGCGTTTTGAGAGCGGCCTGATCGCCCAGTTCCACGATGGCTTCACCACGAAATATGCCGAAACCGGCTTCGAGGTTCATGGAACCGACGGATCGCTGATCGGACGCAACGTCATGACGCAAAAGCCGGTTGGAACGGTAACGCTGCGCAACGACGCCGGCGAAACCGAGCTGAACCCTGGCAATCGAAATCTCTACGAGACCGGCCTTGAGGCATTCCATCGCGCCATCTCCGGCAAGGGCGCGCCATCGGCGACGGCCGAGGACGGGATCTGGTCGTTGGCAACTGGTCTTGCCGTTGCCGAGGCGGCCAGCACGGGCCGCGCCGTAAAAGTTGAAACCGGACTTTGAGCAGACAGACAATGAACAAGCATATTACCCCCGCCGAAGCTGCAAACCTGATCCCGGATGGCGCGATCGTCTCGGTCTCGTCATCGAGCGGGCTTGGCTGCCCGGACATGATGCTCAAGGCGATTGGCGGGCGGTTCGAGGCGACCGGTCATCCGCGCGATATCACCACGCTGCACCCGATTGCCGCCGGCGACATGAGCGGCATCAAGGGGGTGGATCATATTGCCAGGAAAGGGTTGCTCAAGCGCATCCTTGGCGGTTCCTACCCGTCGGGGCCGTCGAGTTCCGAGCCGCCGCTGATCTGGCAGATGATCACCGGCAATGAGATCCCTGCCTACAACATTCCATCGGGCATCCTGTTCGACATGCACCGCGAGGCAGCGGCCAAACGGCCGGGCGTGCTGACCAAGGTCGGGCTCGACACATTCGTCGATCCGGTGCGGCAGGGCTGCGCCATGAACGAGGCGGCCGCCGCCGAGCCGGTGGTCAAGAAGGTCTCGTTCGAGGGCGAGGACTGGCTCTATTTTCCCTCGATCATTCCCAATGTCACGATCATCCGTGCAACCACGGCCGACGAGCGCGGCAACCTGACCTATGAGCATGAAGGCGCCTATCTCGGCGGGCTCGACCAGGCGCTGGCGGCGCGCAACAATGGCGGCATCATCATCGCCCAGGTCAAGCGCATCACCAAGGACGGATCGCTGAAGCCGCATGACGTGCGGGTTCCGGGCATGCTGGTGGACTACATCGTGGTCGATCCGGAGCAGAAGCAGACCACGCAGACGGTTTACGATCCGGCGATCTCCGGCGAGATATTCAGGCCACTCGACACATTCCGGGTGCCGGACTTCAATATCCAGAAGGTCATTGCGCGGCGTGTCGCGCAGGAGCTTGAGGCCGGCAGCTGCGTCAATCTCGGGTTTGGCATTTCGGCGAATGTTCCGCGTATCCTGATGGAAGAGGGGCTGCACGGGGCGGTGACCTGGGTCATCGAGCAGGGGGCGGTCGGCGGTGTGCCGCTGCTGGATTTCGCCTTCGGCTGCGCCTCGAACGCCGACGCCTATATGCCGTCGCCCTACCAGTTCACCTATTTCCAGGGGGCGGGATTCGACGCCTCGCTGCTGTCGTTCCTCGAGATCGGCCGCGATGGCTCGGTCAATGTATCCAAGCTGTCCTTCCGTCCGCATGTGACCGCCGGGGCGGGCGGGTTCGTCGATATCACGGCCCGGGCCAGGAAGATCGTCTTCTCCGGCATGTTCAATGCGGGAGCGAAGCTTTCGATCGAAAACGGCAAGCTGAAGATCGAGAAAGAAGGCAAGCTCAAGAAACTGGTCGAAGCTGTCGAGCATGTCACCTTCTCCGGCCGCCGTGCCATCGAGCAGGGCCAGGACATCACCTATGTCACCGAGCGCTGCGTGATGAAGCTGACGCCGGACGGCATCAAGCTCATCGAAATTGCTCCGGGCGTGGATCTGCAGACCCAGGTTCTCGACCAGTCCGAATTCCCGCTGATCGTCGCCGATGACCTCAAGCTGATGGATGCGAAGCTGTTTGACGAAGCCCGGATCGGGCTTTCGTTGTCGAACAAGCCCGCCCGGGTGCTGGAGGGTCGTTTCGATGGCTAGTGGCACCGTGCGCATCGAAGTTGACGGCGCTGTTGCCGTGATGACGGTCTCGCGGCCGGAAAAGCTGAACGCGCTGGATCTCGACATGCTGCAGGCTCTGTCGCGGGCCGCCGACGAGGTCGAGGCCGATCCGCGTGTTCGCGCGGCGATCCTGACCGGTGAAGGCAAGGGGTTCTCCGCCGGCGGCGATATCAAGGCCTGGGCCGGAATGCGGCCCGAAGAATTCGGTCACGCCTGGGTTCGTCACGGCCATCGGGTTTTCGAGCGGCTGGCAAGCTTGCGGATGCCGCTGATTGCCGCGCTGAATGGTCATGCGCTCGGCGGCGGGCTCGAGCTGGCCGGCGTCGCCGACATCCGGATCGGAGAGGCGCATATCAAGATCGGGCTGCCGGAAACCGGGCTTGGCATGGTGCCGGGCTGGTCGGGGACGCAGCGGCTGGTGAAACGGTTCGGCGCGCAGGCGGTTCGCCGCATGGCGCTCGGCGGCGAGGTCTTTACTGCGGCGGAAGCGCAGGCTCTCGGCATCGTTGATGTCGTTTGCGAGACCGGCGACGCGGTGACGGCTGCCAGGAACTACGCACAGCGCGTTGCCGCGCGCGGTCCTGCCGCACAGGAGATCGTCAAGCTGATGATCGCGTCCGCCAGCGGAGAAGACAATGGCACGGCGGTCGAGGCGCTTGGCTCGATCCTGGCTGCAAAGACGGGCGATCTTCAGGAAGGCGTGTCCGCCTTCACGGAGAAACGCGCCGCGAATTTCAAGGGAGAATGGTAATGACAGTTCTGGTGACACCGAAGGCGCTGGCCGATCACAAGGTGCGTGATTTCCGCATGCTGATCGGCGGTGACTGGGTTTCCGGGGCCGGTGAGCCGATTGAACGCATTGCGCCCAGTCACGGCGTCGTGGTCAGCCGTTTTCAGGCAGGCTCAAAGGCGGATGCGGAGCGGGCGATAGCGGTCGCGCGCAAGGCATTCGATACCGGAACCTGGCCGCACATGACCGCGTCTGAGCGCTCGGCAATCCTCCTGAAGGCCGCCGATCTGATCTCCGAGCGCTCGGAGGAACTCGCGTTCCTCGATGCGATCGAGGCCGGCAAGCCAATCAGCCAGGTGCGCGGCGAAATCGCCGGATCGGTTGACATCTGGCGCTATGCCGCGGCGCTTGCCCGCGACCTGCACGGCGAAAGCTACAACACGCTGGGCGACGGCACGCTGGGCGTCGTCCTGCGCGAGGCGATTGGTGTGGTGTCGATCATCACGCCATGGAATTTTCCGTTCCTGATCGTCGGCCAGAAGCTGCCGTTTGCGCTGGCAGCAGGGTGCACGGCCGTGGTCAAACCGTCCGAACTGAGCTCGGGGTCGACCCTCGTGCTCGGCGAAATTCTTCTTGAAGCGGGCGTTCCGGAGGGTGTCGTCAACATCGTGACCGGCACCGGTGCGGAGGTCGGCGCTGTGATGACGTCGCATCCGGACGTCGACATGGTGTCGTTCACCGGTTCGACCGGTGTCGGTAAGCTGACCATGACCAACGCTGCGCAGACGTTGAAGAAGGTGTCACTGGAACTCGGCGGCAAGAACCCGCAGATCGTTTTCCCCGACGCCGATCTCGACGCGTTTGTCGATGCCGCGGTGTTTGGCGCGAACTTCAATGCAGGCGAGTGCTGTAACGCAGGCTCGCGCCTCATTCTTCACAAGAGCATTGCCGATGATGTCGTGGCGCGCGTTGCGGCGATGTCGAAGAATGTGCGCGTCGGCGATCCGCTCGACCCCACCACGCAGGTGGGCGCGATCATCACACCGCAGCATCTTGGCAAGATTACGGACTATGTGAGTGCTGCAACGCGCAAAGGCGCCGCAATCGCGCATGACGGCGGTGCAGTGGATTTCGGCCTGGGCCAATTCATGGCGCCCACCATTCTTTCGGGTGTGACGCCCGACATGGCGGTGGCGCGGGAAGAGGTTTTCGGACCGGTCCTGTCGGTGCTGACGTTCGAGACGACAGCCGAGGCGATCGAGATCGCCAATTCCATCGAGTACGGGCTTTCGGCGGGCGTCTGGAGCCGGGATTTCGATACCTGCCTGACCATCGGGCGGCGGGTTCGCGCAGGAACCGTTTGGATGAACACCTTCATGGACGGCGCCTCGGAGCTTCCCTTCGGAGGCTACAAGCAGTCCGGCCTCGGCCGCGAACTCGGCCGCCATGCGGTGGAGGATTACACCGAAACCAAGACCCTGAACATGCATATCGGCGCCCGCACCAACTGGTGGATGCCGCAGGCCGGCGGCTCGAGGTAGCCGTCTTAAGACTTCGCCCGAAATGGGCGGGATATCGGAGCAGAAATCATTCTGTTTCCCGGACTTGCAAAATGGGAGGAATACAATGCGCAAGTTTATGACGACGACAGCAATCGCAGCACTGATGGCAATGACGGCAGGCGGCATCGCCCGCGCCGCTGATACCGTGGAAGTGCTTCACTGGTGGACATCCGGAGGTGAGGCTGCTGCTCTTGATGTTCTGAAGAAGGACCTGGAGTCCAAGGGCATTTCCTGGACCGACATGCCGGTTGCCGGCGGTGGCGGCACCGAAGCCATGACCGTTCTTCGTGCCCGGGTTACGGCAGGCAACGCGCCGACCGCCGTGCAGATGCTCGGCTTCGACATTCTCGACTGGGCCAAGGAAGGCGCACTCGGCAATCTCGATGAAGTCGCTGCGAAAGAAGGCTGGGACAAGGTGATCCCCGGCGCCCTGCAGCAGTTTTCCAAGTATGACGGTCACTGGATTGCGGCACCGGTCAACGTGCACTCGACCAACTGGCTGTGGATCAACAAGGCGGCTCTCGACAAGGCTGGCGGCAAGGAGCCGCAGAGCTGGGACGAACTGGTCGCCATGCTCGACAGCTTCAAGGAACAGGGCCTTACGCCGATCGCCGCCGGCGGTCAGCCATGGCAGGACGCAACCTTGTTCGATGCCGTCGTGCTCTCGCTCGGCGATGATTTCTACAAGAAGGCCTTTGTCGATCTCGACGCCGACACGCTCGGCTCGGATACGATGAAGGAAGCCTTCGATCGCATGACCAAGCTGCGCTCCTATGTCGATGACAACTTCTCCGGTCGTGACTGGAACCTTGCCTCGGCGATGGTCATCGAAGGCAAGGCCGGCGTTCAGTTCATGGGCGACTGGGCCAAGGGTGAATTCGTCAAGGCCGGCAAGGTGCCGGGCAGCGATTTCGTCTGCATGCGCTTCCCCGGAACCCAGGGTGCCGTGACGTTCAACTCCGACCAGTTCGCCATGTTCAAGGTCTCCGATGACCAGGTTGCAGCCCAGCTGCAAATGGCGTCGGCGATCGAGAACCCGGTGTTCCAGTCGGCGTTCAACGTGGTCAAGGGATCTGCCCCGGCCCGCACCGATGTGCCGAACGATGCCTTTGACGATTGCGGCAAGAAGGCCATGGCCGATCTCGCTGATGCCGACAAGAACGGCCGCCTGTTCGGTTCCATGGCGCACGGCCATGCCAACCCGGCCTCGGTCAAGAACGCGATCTATGACGTCGTCACCCGCCAGTTCAACGGCGAGCTGACTGCGGACGAGGCTGTCGAAGAGCTCGTTGCAGCCGTCGACGCGGCGAAGTGACGGCACTGACTTAGCCAGAGACAAAGTCCTCTCCGCCAGCCAAATCCGGCGGGGAGGGCGCACGGCAAGTCGCAAAGCGTGAAAATCTGAATCTCAACGGTGGTGGATGCCATGAACAGTCGCAACCGATTGCAGGAGCTATTGCCCAAGTTCGTCTTGGCGCCGAGCTTCGTTATCATCCTGATCTTTGTCTACGGCTTCATCGCCTATACCGGCTTTCTCTCGTTGACCGGCAGCCGCATGCTGCCATCGTACGATTTCGTCGGCCTGAGCAATTATACGAAACTGTGGAAATTGCCGCATTGGTGGCGGGCGCTGACCAATCTGGGCATCTTCGCCTCGCTCTACATCATCATCTGCTCGGTGCTCGGGCTGTTCCTGGCAATCCTGCTGGACCAGAAAATCCGCGCCGAAGGCCTGTTGCGCCCGATCTTTCTCTATCCGATGGCGCTCTCGTTCATCGTCACGGGCACGGCGTGGAAGTGGTTTCTGGACCCGGGCATCGGGCTTGAACACACCATGCACCTGTGGGGGTGGGAGACCTTCTCGTTCAACTGGATCAAGGATCGTCACTACGCCATCTATTGCGTCGTCATCGCCGCCGTCTGGCAATCTTCCGGCTTCGTCATGGCGATGTTCCTGGCGGGCCTGCGCGGCGTCGACAATGAAATCATCAAGGCCGCCCAGATCGACGGCGCGTCGACGGTCACGGTCTACCGGCGGATCATCATTCCGCTGATGCGGCCGGTCTTCCTGTCCGCCTTCGTGGTGCTCGCGCACCTGGCGATCAAGGCCTATGACCTTGTCGTCGCGTTGACCGGCGGCGGACCCGGACAGGCGACGGAACTGCCGGCGACCTTCATGTATTCCTACACCTTTACCCGCAACCAGATGGGCATCGGCGCCTCCTCGGCGATCATCATGCTGGCGATGATCTTCTCGATCATCGTTCCCTATCTCTATGCCGAAATCCGAGGAGGGAAGCGCTGATGTCTGCCTCCAATCCCGACAACGTCATTTCCCACAACCGCCTGACCCGGGCACTGATCTATTCGGCCCTGATCCTGTTCGCATTCTACTACCTGCTGCCGCTCTACGTGATGGTGGTGAATTCGCTGAAACCGCTCGACGAGATCCGCCAGGGCGGCATGCTCAACCTGCCCAAGGTCTGGACCATCGAGCCGTGGCTGCAGGCGTGGTCGACGGCGCAGATCGGTGTCGAGCCGACCGGGCTGAAGCCGTTCTTCATCAACTCGATCCTGATGGTGGTGCCGGCGGTGGCGATCTCGACCATCATCGGTGCGCTCAACGGCTATGTGCTGACCAAATGGCAGTTCCGCGGCTCCAACGTCTTCTTCGGCCTGTTGCTCCTGTCCTGCTTCATCCCGTTCCAGATCGTGCTCATACCGATGGCACGCATTTTGGGCATGCTCGGCGTGGCCGGAACAATCTGGGGGCTGATCCTGGTGCACGTCGTCTACGGCATCGGCTTCACGACACTCTATTTCCGCAATTACTACGAGGCCTTTCCGACCGAACTGGTGCGGGCCGCACAGATCGACGGCGCCAGCTTCTTCCAGATCTTCTTCCGGATCCTGCTGCCGTCCTCGGGCCCGATCATCGTGGTGTCGGTGATCTGGCAGTTCACCAATATCTGGAATGACTTCCTGTTCGGCGCCTCGTTCTCCGGAGCCGGCTCGACGCCGATGACGGTCGCGCTCAACAATCTCGTGTCCTCCTCCACCGGGGTGAAGGAATACAACGTCCATTTCGCGGGTGCGATCCTTGCCGCCCTGCCAACCCTCATCGTCTACATCGTTTCGGGCCGCTACTTCGTGCGTGGCCTGATGTCCGGCGCCGTGAAAGGATAAGTCTGATGTCGTTTCTCAAAATCTCAAATCTCCGCAAATCCTACGGCACGCTGGAGATTCTCAAGAACATCAATATCGAGATCGAGGAGGGCGGTTTCCTGGTGCTGGTCGGCCCGTCCGGTTGCGGCAAGTCCACGCTGCTCAACACCATTGCCGGGCTGGAGCCGATCACCTCGGGCGAGATCGCAATCGCCGGGCGTTCGGTCGCCAACCTGCCGCCGTCCAAGCGCGACATCGCCATGGTGTTCCAGTCCTACGCGCTCTATCCCAACATGACGGTCGCCGGAAACATCGCCTTCGGCATGGAGATCAGGGGGATCCCGAAGGAGCAACGTGACAAGGCCATCGCCGATGTGGCGGAGATGCTGCAGATCGGCCATCTGCTCGACCGCAAGCCGAGCGAGCTTTCGGGCGGCCAGCGCCAGCGTGTCGCGATGGGGCGGGCGCTGGTGCGCGATCCGCAGGTGTTCCTGTTTGATGAGCCCCTGTCCAACCTCGACGCCAAGCTGCGCGTCGACATGCGGACCGAGATCAAGCGGCTGCACAACCGCATGAAGACGACCATTGTCTACGTCACCCACGACCAGATCGAGGCGATGACGCTGGCGACCAAGATCGCCGTGTTGAAGGACGGCGTGTTGCAGCAGTTCGGATCGCCGGACGAGATCTACAACAATCCGGCCAACATGTTCGTTGCCGATTTCATGGGGTCGCCGGCGATGAACCTGCTGACGGCGAAAGTCGGCAAGAGCAATGACGGCACGGTGATTTCGCTCGAGCGTCCGGACGGCGAGCCGCTGGTGCTGCCGGTGGCGCCGGGCAAGGAGGCGCTTGCCGCCTATCACGGGAAACAGGTGATGTTCGGGATCAGGCCCGAAGCCCTGACCGATCCCGATGGCTGTGACCGCAATGCCCGCACGGTAATCGAGGGCGATTGCCTGATCGAGGTCGTCGAACCGGCGGGATCCGATACGTTCGCGGTTACCAAACTCGGCGGCAAGGAAGTGGTCGCCAGGTTGCGCGCGGACGCCCGGATCGATGCCGGACAGACCGCGCGGCTTGCCTTCAATCTCGACAAGGCCGTGTTCTTCGACCCCGAGAACGAAAAGCGGATCGCCTAGGCGCGCGGCAGGTGGAAGTGATGGACCAGTCCCCGGATATCATCATCATCGGCTCGGGCATCGGCGGCGCCACCGTTGCCGCGGGGCTGGCCGCGACCGGTGCCAGGATCCTGATTCTCGAGGCCGGGGAGCATATCCGGGACCGGCCGCAGAACCGGGATCAGCGCGCGATCTTCCAGCAAGGGTTCTTCCGACCGAAGGAAACCTGGTACGAGGTCGGCGGCGAAGGCTTCAATCCCGGCAACTACTACAATGTTGGCGGAAATTCGAAGTTCTACGGGGCGGTGCTGATCCGCTATCGGCGCGAGGATTTTTCCGAGATCCAGCACCGCGAAGGCGTGTCGCCGGCCTGGCCTTTTGCCTATGAGGAACTGGAGCCCTGGTACACCAGGGCCGAAACGCTCTACCAGGTTCGCGGCGCCCTGGGCGAGGACCCGACGGAACCGGTCCATTCGGCCGGGTATGATTTCCCCCCGGTCCCGGACGAGGCCCCGATCGACAGGGTGCGCCAGCGCTTGAAGGCCAAGGGGTGGCATCCCTTCTCGCTGCCGCTGGGTGTGGATATCGATCGCTGGCTCAAGAAGGGCAGGACGCCGTGGGACGCCCATCCGAATTCCGACGACGGCAAGATGGATGCGGAAACCACAGCCCTTGCGCGAGCGCTTGAGCATGACACCGTCAAGCTCCGGACCGGTGTGAAGGTGGCCCGGCTGGAAGCCGGTGCCGATGGCCGCATCACCCGCGTGCATTGCGTGGAGGCCGGCAAGCCGCTGGTGATCACTCCGGGCCTGGTCATCCTGTCTGCCGGTGCCGTTCAATCCGCGGCGCTGTTGTTGCGCTCGGCCGATGAGCGCAATCCGCGCGGGCTTGCCAATTCGTCCGATCAGGTCGGCCGCAATTTCATGAACCACAATTCTTCCGCGGTGCTGGCGATCTCGCCAACCTATCGCAACACCTCGATCTACCAGAAAACCTTCGGTTTCAACGATTTCTACCTGGATGACGGCGCCGGCGGAGCGCCGCTGGGCAACGTCCAGTTGCTCGGGCGCATCTCCGGCCAGATCCTCAAATCATCGATGCCGCGCGTGCCGGAATGGCTGCTGGAAATGATATCCCGCCATGCGATCGATTTTTACGCGATGAGCGAGGATGTGCCGCACCCCGACAGCCGGGTGATGGTGGACGGCGAGCGGATCGTGCTTCAATGGCAGCGCACCAACTGGCAGGCCCATCTCGATCTGGTCGCAAAGCTCAAGGAGATCCTGCGCTCGATCGGATTTCCGCTGGTGCTGTCGCGTCCGTTCGACAAGCGCACGCCTTCGCACCAGTGCGGAACCGTGAGGATGGGCAATGATCCCGCCACGTCGCCGCTTGATCCTTATTGCCGGGCTTACGATCACCAAAACCTGTTTGTCGTCGACGCGAGTTTTCTGCCGACATCGGCCGCGGTCAATCCTGCGCTGACCGTTGCCAGCCAGGCGCTTCGCGTCGCCGATCACATTGCCACCAAGGAGCTGGCAGCATGACAACCCAGACACTCAGACCCGTTGCCGTGGTGACCGGAGGACGCAGGGGAATAGGATTCGGCGTGGCCGTTGCGCTGGCCGGGGCCGGTTACAATATCGCGCTGACCGGGATCGGCGAGCCGGCGGATGCGGAAGCAGCATTGGCGGAACTGCGCGGCAAAGGCGTCGAGGCTATCTATCTGACATCCGATCTCTCCGAGATCGAAAGGCACGAGGAGACCGTGCATGCGATCCTCGATGTCTTTGGCCGCATCGACTGCCTGGTCAACAATGCCGGCATGGCATCTGTGGTTCGCGATGATTTCCTCAACCTCGCGCCGGAGAACTACGACACCATCATGGCCACCAACCTGAGGGGGACGGTGTTCTTCACCCAGGCGGTGGTCAAGGCCATGCTGGTTTCCGGTGACAAGAAGCATCCGCGCACCATCATCAATATCACCTCGGTTTCGGCCGAGGCGAGTTCGCCGGAACGGCTGGACTATTGCATCAGCAAGGCCGGTCTTGCCGCCTTCTCCCAAGGGCTGGCGCTGCGGCTGGCTGAATCGGGCATCTCGGTTTTCGAGGTCCGGCCCGGGATCATCCGCACCGACATGACCAAGGGTGTCGCGGGCAAGTATGACGAATTGATCGCGGCAGGTCTGGTGCCGATGAAACGCTGGGGCGAGGCGGCAGATCTGGGACTGATCTGCGCGGCGCTCGCCTCGGGCAGCTTCGGTTTCGCAACGGGTACGGTCATCGATGCCGATGGCGGCCTTTCCATCCCGCGCTTGTGACAGGACAGAACGAAATGGGCTTTGACTATATCATTACCGGTGCCGGTCCGGCCGGATGCGTGCTTGCCAACCGGCTGAGCGAAGACCCGGACGTCAAGGTGCTGTTGCTGGAAGCCGGCGGCGGCGACTGGAACCCGCTTTTTCATATGCCGGCAGGCTTTGCCAAGATGACCAAAGGGGTGGCGAGCTGGGGCTGGGAAACCGTCCCGCAGAAGCACATGAAGAACAGGGTGCTTCGCTATACCCAGGCCAAGGTGATCGGTGGCGGGTCCTCGATTAACGCCCAGCTCTACACCCGCGGCAACGCGGCCGATTACGATCTCTGGGCCAGCGCGGATGGCTGTGAAGGCTGGGACTACCGGTCAATTCTGCCGTATTTCAAACGAGCCGAGGACAACCAGCGTTTCGCCGACGATTACCACGCCTATGGCGGACCGCTCGGCGTCTCGATGCCGGTCTCGGGATTGCCGATCTGCGATGCCTATATCCGCGCCGGCCAGGAACTTGGAATTCCCTACAATCACGATTTCAACGGCAAGCAGCAGGCCGGTGTCGGCTTCTATCAGCTGACCCAGCGCAATCGCCGGCGCTCCTCGGCCTCGCTGGGCTACCTGTCGCCGATCAAGGGCAGAAAGAACCTGACCATCCGCACCGGCGCGCGGGTTGCCCGCATCGTGCTGGAAGGCACGCGGGCGGTGGGTGTGGAGATCGCCACCGCCAAGGGGACGGAGATTGTCCGGGCCGAGCGCGAGGTTCTGGTGACCTCCGGCGCCATCGGTTCGCCGAAGCTGTTGCTGCAGTCGGGCATCGGGCCGGCGGATCATCTCACATCGGTCGGGGTCAAGGTGCTGCATGACCTGCCCGGCGTCGGCGGCAACCTGCAGGACCATCTCGACCTGTTCGTGATTGCCGAATGCACCGGCGACCACACCTATGACGGCGTGGCGAAGCTGCACCGGACGCTGTGGGCCGGGCTTGAATATGTCCTGTTCCGCTCAGGGCCGGTGGCCTCGTCGCTGTTTGAGACCGGCGGGTTCTGGTACGCGGATGCGGATGCGCGGTCGCCCGATATCCAGTTTCACCTCGGCCTCGGCTCGGGCATCGAGGCAGGGGTCGAGAAACTCAAGAATGCCGGTGTCACCCTGAACTCGGCCTACCTGCATCCGCGCTCGCGGGGGACAGTGCGGCTGAGTGCGAGCGATCCGGCCGCGGCTCCGTTGATCGATCCGAACTACTGGTCCGATCCGCATGACCGGAAGATGTCGCTCGAAGGCTTGCGGCTCGCCCGGGAGATATTCCAGCAGGACGCGCTCAAGCCCTATATCCTGGCTGAACGGCTTCCGGGACCCAAGGTTCAAACGGAAGACGAGTTGTTCGAGTATGGCTGCGCCCACGCCAAGACCGACCACCATCCGGTCGGAACCTGCAAGATGGGAACTGATGCCGATGCGGTCGTCGCGCTCGATCTCAAGGTGAGAGGGCTTGAAGGCCTGCGCGTCTGCGATTCCTCGGTGATGCCGCGGGTTCCCTCGTGCAACACCAATGCGCCGACCATCATGGTTGGCGAAAAGGGAGCCGACATCATCCGCGGATTGCCGCCCTTGCCGTCGGCGATTTTCTCGGACGAACGCAACGACACCCGCCCACGGGCGCGAGCGGAGATACGATAAATCATGATCAGGCACTGTGTTTTCATCCGGTTCAGGCCGGAAACCGGGCAAGACGAGAAGCAGCGGATCTACGGGGAAATCCAGGCGCTGTCGCCGCGGCTCGAGGGGATGCTGGCGGTGCATGCCGGCGACAATGTCAGCCCGGAGACGGGAATGGACAAGGGCTTTGGCGAGGGCTTCATGGTCGATTTCCGTGATGCCGCAGCGCGGGATGCCTATCTTCACGATCCCGAGCATAAGAAGACCGGCGCCAGGATCGTCGAGGCCGCGGTTGGCGGGATCGGCGGCATCTTCGTCTACGATATCGAGATCGCGGACGATTGACGTGATTTCCGATCCGAGAGCCTTGCTGGCGTCGCTGTTTGGGGCGGCGGTGCAGGCGGCCGACCCCAAGAATGCCATCGCGCGTTATCTTCCCGAACCTCCTGCCGGACGAACGGTGGTGATCGGCGCCGGCAAGGCGGCAAGCCAGATGGCCGCGGCGCTGGAGGCTGTCTGGGACGGGCCGCTGGACGGCGTGGTGGTGGCAAGGCATGGCCCGGTGGCGCCGTGTTCGCGGATCCGGGTGCTGCAATCCTCGCACCCGGTGCCTGACCGTGCCGGCATCGATGCGGCCAATGCGCTGATGGCGGAAGTCCGGGGACTGACAAAAGACGATCTGGTCATCGCCCTGATCTCCGGCGGCGGTTCCTCGCTGCTGCCCGCACCACCCGAGGGGTTCACGCTTGCCGATGAAATCGCACTCAACCAGGCGCTGCTTGCCTCGGGTGCGCCGATTTCAGAGATGAACGTGGTGCGGAAGCACTTCTCCCGGATCAAGGGCGGCCGCCTGGCTGTACTTGCCCATCCCGCCCGGGTGGTCACGTTGGTGGTTTCCGACGTGCCGGGCGACAACCCGGCCTTTGTCGCTTCCGGGCCGACGGTGCCGGGCGCCGGCGATGCGGAGGAAGCTTTGCGGGTGATCGCCGAGTACCGGCTTCCGGTTTCGCAGCCGATGATCGAGTTTATCGGCCGCGAGACGGCTCCGTTGCCCAGCGATGCCATCTTTGTCGGAAACGAGGTGCATGTGATTGCGTCGGCGCGGGTGTCGCTTGAGGCCGCTGCTGATCACGCCCTGGGACTGGGCATCCAACCGCTGGTGCTGTCGGACTGTATAGAGGGCGAAGCCAGGGATATCGGCAGGATGCATGCCGCGCTGGCGCGCCAATTCGCGACCGTGAATTCACCTCTCGGCAGGCCGATGGTGATGCTCTCGGGTGGGGAGACCACGGTCAGCATCGGAGCTGGCGGGTACGGCAAGGGCGGCCGCAACACCGAGTTTCTGCTTTCCGCTGCGCTGGACCTTCAGGCAGTAGACGGTGTGACGGCTTTGGCGGCCGATACCGACGGGATCGATGGCTCGGAAGACAATGCCGGCGCATTCTGTGATGGCAGAACGGCGGAGCGGATACGAGCAGCAGGTGGCGACGGACGCGCCTATCTTGCCGGCCACGATGCCTGGTCGGCATTCAAGCTTGCGGGTGAGCTGTTCGTTCCCGGTCCGACCGGAACCAATGTCAATGATTTCCGGGCCTTCCTGATCGAATAGGCCTTGCCAGGATGCGTCTGAATGGCTGGCGGATATCATTGCCGGCGGGACAGATGGCGCTTTCTGGTGCTTCCGCCCTCGGCAGACATGACGCTCCAGGCATAAATAATTCAGCAATACTACCTTTGAAATTAACCACGAATTCCGATCGATATCGGCTGTGGATTAAAAAAATCCTGCATTGTGTCACATTTATTTCAGTATACTCTCGGCAAAGGCCATGTTTTGCGCGGTTTGTTTGTGTTGCTTATATTTTTAGGTAAATTTTAATAAAACAAAATTCAAATTGTAATTTATTAATACTATTTGACACTTTCTTTCTATTTTGACTAGTTAACGATCCGTAAATGAAACTACCCCGCGAGTGCCAAAGCGGGAGTTTCGACCTGATCCCGGATTACGGGAACCGCATTCAGGAGGATTGTTATGAGAATACTTGGATTCATTGCCAGCGCCGCGATTACCCTGACGGCTGCTTCCGCTGCTCTTGCGGCTCAAGGCCAGACTCCGCCCAAGCCGTCCCAGACTACCGAAACATTCGGTGCATGGACGGTGCGGTGTGTCGGCGGCGAGCAAAAGACCTGCGAGGCGGTTCAGGTCATCAACGGCCAGGCGGGAACGATCGCCGAGATCGCCATCGCGCTGCCAAAGGGCGAGACAGACGCGATCATTGCCAGCCGGGCGCCGCTCGGCGTGCTGATCTCGGAGCCGATGCTGTTTGGCGAGGCCGACAGCACCGACCCCATCGCCATCAATTATGTCACCTGCGTCAGCCAGGGCTGCCTTGCCCAGGCGAAGGTCCCGGCTGAGGGGCTGATGTCGCTGGCCGGCAAGAAGACTGGCAACCTGACCATCAAGGAACGCTCGGGCCGAACCTTCCGGATCACGGTTTCCCTTGAAGGTCTCAAGGATGCCCTGACCCGCCTCGGCGCGGTGTGAGGCCGCCATGTCCGGATCTGCACAGCGCACACTGATAGCACCTCGCTGCCGCGCCATCGCGGCCGCAACCCTTGTCTCATTGGCCTGGGCGACATCCGCTCCGGCGCAATCGGGCCTGCTGACGGACGGGGTGCTGACGGACGGGGCGCAGGCAACGAAACAGCAGACCTTCATCGAGCCTTTCGAGGACTGGCAGGTCATCTGCGACGAAGCGCCGGACAGCAAGTCCAGCTGCAGCATGGCCATCTCCGGTAAGACCACGGACGCGGATGGCAGGCTGGTCGGTATCCGCCTGTCGCAATTGCCGGTGAAGACCAGATCAGATGCACTTTTTGCCATCGAGACGCCGCTCGACCTGCTGTTGAGCAAGGGCATCGAGATGCGCGTCGATGGCGGTCCGGTGATGCGGCTGGCATTCCGGTCCTGCCACTCGGACGGCTGTCTCGCACCGTTTTCAATGATTTCCACGATAGCGCGCCGGTTCCGCAAGGGCGACGCGCTCGACATCCGTGTGTTCGACCTGAACGCACGACCGATTGAGGTTCGCCTCTCGCTTCAGGGCTTTTCCGCCGCAGGGAGACGCGCCGGGATTTAGCAAGTGTCCGCATTTCGGACGGATGGGCTCAATCGGCCCATTGCGAATGAACATTTTGGGTAGTGAGTAACATGGTTCGCGTATCGAAACAGCATTCAGTCCAGTTGGCATCCAAAGCGGCGCTTATCGCCCTGATCCTGTCTTCGACGGCGCTCACGCCGGCAAGGCTCAGGGCGGCGGAACTGCCGGGCGGCGCCACGGTTACCGCCGGTCAGGCCAGCATCGCTGCCTCCGGATCGAACATGCTGATCGATCAGGCCAGCCGGAACGCTATCATCAACTGGAACAGCTTTTCGATCGGCGCCGGCGGCACCGTCAATTTCAACAACGGATCCGGCGCCACGCTCAACCGCGTCACCGGCACCGACGTGTCCGGCATCCACGGCTCGCTCAATGCCACCGGCAGCCTGTTCCTGATCAACCAGAACGGCATCGTCATCGGCGAGAACGGCGTGGTCCGCACCGGCGGCAGCTTCGTCGCCTCGACCCTCGACATCCAGGACGAGGATTTCCTCGATGGGGGCGACATGACGTTTTCGGGCGACAGCGCCGCTTCTGTCACCAATCTCGGCAAGGTCGGCTCGCTCGGCGGCGATGTCGCCTTCATCGCCCGCCACATCGTCAACGAGGGTGAGCTGAGCGCGCCCGACGGCACCGTTGGTCTTGCCGCCGGCCGTGAAGTGCTGATGCGCGACGCCAGCCTTGATGACGGCAGGTTCCTGGTCAAGGTCGGCGACGCCAATTCCTCGATCACCGAGGCAGGCGTGATCTCGGCGGCATCGGTCGAACTGCGCGCCAATGGTGGCAACATCTACGCGCTCGCCGGCAACAGCGGCGGCGCCATCAATGCCACCGGCGTGTCGAACTCCGGGGGCAGGATCTTCCTCACCGCCGGTGGCGGCAAGGTGCGCGTCGCCAAGAAGGTCCGCGCCACCCGCGCGGTCTCAACCAAGCGCAACGGCGGCGATATCTTCGTCAATGCCGACGTGGTCAATATCGCAGGCCTGATGCAGGCCGACGGCGAAACCGGGCTCGGCGGCAACATCGATGTCGGCGGCGGTGAGATCGCGCTCAACGGTGCGCTTCTCGACGCCTCGGGGCTTGAAGGCGGCGGCCGCATTCGTGTCGGCGGCGCTTATCAAGGCGGCGATTTCGGCGCGGCGTCGACTGCCCAGACAACTTCCGTGGACGAGCATACGCTGTTGACGGCGAACGCTATCGACAGCGGCAATGGCGGCGAGGTTGTTGTGTGGGCGGACGGAACGACATTGTTCGACGGCACCATCGAGGCCCGTGGCGGCGCTATTGGCGGGGACGGCGGCCTTATTGAAACGTCGGGCGCCGACCGGCTTTGGGTTGGCTCGAATGCCTATGTAAATGCCTTGGCCCCACACGGTGCGGTCGGTGACTGGCTGCTCGATCCCAAGACTGTCACAATTGCCGACGGCGGCACCGCGACGCTGGCCCAGATCGCCGATGCGGGCGATACGACGAGCGACCTGATCATTGATGCGTCCGCGTTGAATGGCGCCGCCGCCAATGTTTCCATTGTCGCCACCGAAACCATCACCTTCAATGAAGCCGTGGCGATGACCAATGCCGGTGTTGGCCTGTCTGCAACCGCTGGGAACATGATCACGGTCAGCGCTGGCATAACCACGAACAATGGAGCCATCACTTTCCTGGCCGACAATTACATAATCAATGCAGAAGTGAACGCCGGATCCGCCACCATGATGTTCGACAGGGTGACGGCAGGCCTGTTGGATGTCGGTCTCACCCCTGGCACGTCCTCCGGCGGAGCGGAACTCGACACCGCGGAACTGGCCCGGCTGACCGCGGGCGACCTGATCTTCGGTGATCCGGTGGCGGCGGAGAACCAGGTCAGCGCATTGAGCCTCCGCCAGTTTCCCTCCAATCCTAATATTTCCGGCCTAGTCCAGTTCAACGCGCTCGATAGTGACGGTTCTTTCCTTGTTACGTTCGGTAACCAGACTTACCGGTCGGTTGAGTTTAACGCCAATGACGGTGTGACATTCACTGCCAACACGACAATTGCGACGTCGGTGGGCGACGCCACTTTCAACGTGGACGCTGATGGTACCGGCGTTTTCGGTGGATTCGACAATCTGGAGGTCAATGACGGAGTAACGGCAGTCGTCAACAGCGCCGCAAACATTCTCGTCAAAACACCCGACATCCGCGAGCGCGGTGCGGGCACGGTCTCGCTAAACGCCAACGGTGGCGCAGGCACGATCACCTTCGCGCGCAGCAGCGCCGGAAGCATCGTCGTTGGGGGCGGCAATGGCCGGTTTATGAGTTTCAGCGACAACCAACTCACGCGGCTGACCGCCGGCACCATCAACTTCGGCGATCCGACGACGCCGAACAAGACATCGGCGATCAGTGTCAACGCTGCTGGTCTGAGCGGGATCGGAACGGTCAACTTCAACACGGTCGGCACGACAAGTTTCAGCGGCGTGAACAGCTTCACAGCGCTCGCCACCAATGGCGACACCACCACGGTCAACACCAATGCCACCATCAATGCCACCGGTACCTTGGCCTTCAACACGACGACTGTGAATCTCGACGGCAATATCGGGGCGACCGGAGGCATCACCGGCACGGCAACGACGGTCAACATTCTTGGTTCCACCGGTGGCGCGGAAATTCAGGATGGCATCGGTGTGGCAGCTTCCGGCGCCTTGCCTGCCGACAATGTGACCATCAACGTCGCCAATGGCACCTATGACAGCTTTATGGTCACCAGCGACAAGACCAACCTGACGGTTGACGGCGAAGGTGAGAACACAATCATCCATACCGGTTCGCCGGCGGTAACGGTCAATGCCAACGGCACGACCATCCAGGACATGCTGCTTACCTATGGCGGCGCCGGGACGCCGGGCATCGCCGACGTCGGCATTCTGCTCAATGGTGATGCTGGTGCAGGCGGAACGGCCAACCTCACCGGAATCAACATCGTGAATGTCGATTTCTCGAACCTCAACACCGGGATGGTCAGCACCGGCGATATCGGCGATGGCAATGCTGCGACAGTGGACGTGACCATCCGCGGCAATTCCAGTGTTGACAAGGCCATCCTCGAGGACTTCCGGCACGCAGCGGTGGCCGCAAGCGATGCCGATGGCGACGCGGTCTACCTGATCAAAGACCTGATCATCCAGGACGGTTCGGACGCAGATGCATTGGCCTCCAGTATCTTCGGTATTCAACTCGGCACCATAGGCGCCGCCACAATCCAGGGCGTCAACATGACCCATAATGTGGGCGCCGATGGAATCTTCATTGCGCCACTCACGCTGACGAACGCCAACATCCTCATCGGCGGTCCCGATGTCAAAGATGCCAACACCATCCGCGGCCTCAGCGACGGCATAGACACAGGTAGCCTCAGCGGCGGCACGTTCATCGTTCAGGGCAACGACCTGATCTACGGCGCCAACGACGCGATTGATTTCAACGGCAACATGATCAATGGCACCGATGTCCGGATCATCGACAATGCCGAGATTTCCGGCGACGAAGATGGCATCGATGTTGACGGCATAGTGGACAGCACGCTGACCATTTCCGGCAATCAGTTGATCATGGGCGGTTCAAGCGACGGAATTGGAATTGAAGGTACCGTTTCCGGCACCTCGACAGTCGCTATTTCTGACAACACCATTGGCAGCAGCGCCGTGCGTGTCGGCGCAGACGGCATCCATTTCGCCGCCGATATCGCTGGCACGGCGACAGTCAACCTGAGCGGCAATCTCGTCTATGCCACGGGGCAGGCGATGGAATTCGCCGGGATCGAAGCCGGCGCAGCACTTTCAATCACCAGCGGAACCTATGACGGTACTGCTGGTGCATTCCTGCTGGACAACACAGCAGTGGCTGGTGCGGTCGGTACACTTGCAATCAGCGGCTCGAGCTTTGCTGGCGGTTCCATCTTCAATGGCCCGGTGCGGCTCGGCGGCGACACCACGATTGCCGATACCGGCGCTGTCACCTTCAACGGCACGGTTGATGCCGCCGCGGCAGGCGGGCAGTCCCTTGCCGTCAATACCGCCGGGACCACCACATTCAATTCCGCTGTCGGCGCGTCGGCCGCGCTGTTTGCACTCAACATCTATGGCGGCGGCGAGACCCATCTCAACGCCGGTAGCCTGACTGCGTCGGGCACGAGCATGACGTTTGACGATGCGGTTGTGCTCATCAGCGACACGACGATCTCAGATGCCGGCAATGTCAGCTTCAACAGCACCGTTGATGGCGGCTTCGGGCTGACTGTCAACACGACCGGCGTTACCCGGTTCAGCGGCAAGGTAGGCGGCAGCACTGCACTTGCCAGCCTTACCACCGATTCCGGCGGCACCACCGAAGTCAATGGTGGCCTTGCCGCCACCACCGGCAGCCAGACCTACAACGATCAGGTTTCCGTGGCCGGCACCGTGTTTGCCGCCACCGGCGCTGGCGCCGATCTCAATTTCAATGCCGGTGTCACCACCATCTTGCCGAACAACGATGTCTGGTTCCTCGCGGTCGATGACATTGTCTTCGGCGGCAGTGCTCAGTGGGACGGGGCGGGTGACATGACATTTGCCGCCGGCTGGGACGGAGCGACCGGCTGGGTGCCGGGCGCCACCACCGCCGATACCTCTGCGATCATCACTGCCAATGCCTTCGGCGCCGCGGGTGGCGACGTCATCATCGGCAACGGCACGCAAGCCTCCGGCATCGCGGTCGGCTCGCGCAACGGCACCACCACGGTGCTGGCAGACAATCTCAGCCTTACCGGCGGATCCTCGGTGCTCGGCTTTGCGCAGCTCGGATTCCAGGCCAGCAATCAGGGTGCCGCCTACGACATCAACGGCGCCATCGATGTGCACACGGCGGGCAACATCACTGCCCAGAGCGGCAGCTCGATCAGCACCTATGCCCAGATCGGACACGTCGGGGCGGATGTGGGTGCCGACAGCACAATCGAGGCAGCGGTCAATGCGCCGATCACCATCGACGCGGGCGGCGATGTCATGTTCGCCGGTGGCAGTGGCCATTTTGCCTACGCGCAGCTCGGGCATGGCGGGTATGGTGCCCTTGGCGATCATTCCGGAAGCATCGACATTGTATCGGCCAATGACCTGACCTTCACCGGTGGGAGTGGCTATGGCGCCTCCGCGCAGCTCGGGCATGGCGGGTTTGGTGCCCTTGGCAATCATTCCGGGAGCATCGGCATTGGATCCGTCAATGACCTGACCTTCACCGGTGGCAGTGACTATGGTGCCTCCGCGCAGCTCGGGCATGGCGGGGTTAATGCCTCAGGCAATCATTCCGGAAGCATAGGCATTGTATCGGCCAATGATCTGACCTTCACCGGTGGGAGTGGCTGGTATGCCTCCGCGCAGCTCGGGCATGGCGGGGCTAATGCCTCAGGCATTCATTCCGGGAGCATCGACATTGTATCGGCCAATGACCTGACCTTCACCGGTGGCAGTGGCTATGGTGCCTCCGCGCAGCTCGGGCATGGCGGGTTTGGCGCCTCGGGCAATCGTTCCGGAAGCATCGGCATCGTATCGGCCAATGATCTGACCTTCACCGGTGGCAGCGGCGCTTTTGCCTCCGCGCAGCTCGGGCATGGCGGAGTTAGTGCCAATGGCAATCATTCCGGCGCGATTGATGTCAATACCGGCACGCTGGCCCTGACCGGCGGTACGGCCGCCAATGCCTATGCACAGTTCGGCCATGGCGATGTGTCGGGCTACAGCTTCGGTACGCAAGAGGGTAACATCTCCGCCATCATTGACGGTCTGACGACCTTGACCGCCAACACCGGCAATTACTGGTTCGGCCATGCCACCGCGACGGTTGGCGGCATTTCCAAAGCAAACGTGGCGCTGGTGACCGGCGGCCTTGCGGTCACCGGCGGCAATTTTGCCACCATGATCCGCAATGATCTCGGCGGCGGCAACGTGCTGATCGCCAACCGGCTGCCGCAGATCGCCGATGCCGATCCGCTCAATCCCGACCTGACCGACGACATCGTGCATTTCGGCGTCAGTCCCGTGGTCAACGTCGTCACAAACAACAGCCTCACCTATGCCGCGACCGGCGAGGTCACCTTCGAGCACGGTCTGCAGATCCAGGGGGCGGGCAACATCAACCTGGTGAGCGGCTGGGACGGAGCAACCGGGCTCGATCTCAGCGGCTTCCCGGCGCTCGACATGGCGACCGTCGAAGCGGCGAACGCCTTTGGATCTTCGAGCGGGCCGAACGGCGACAATGGCGACGTCAATATCGGCGACGGCACCCAGGGCAAGCCGATCCGGGTCGGTACGCATGGGGGTGACGTGCATGTTCTTGCCCATGACCTCGAGATCAGGGGCGGCAGCAGCAATGCCAGCGATGCGCAACTGGGCGCCCATGTCGGAGGCAATGCCGGCGCATCGGGCAATATAAGGGTTGCGGTGATCGACGACGTGATCGTCCAGGGCGGCGACGGAGATGACGCCTTCGCCATCCTGGGCCACGTGCATGACGACGGCACCGGCGACCTCTCGGGAGACATCACCATCCTTGGCGACACCGCGGGCAATAACAACGAGATCATTGTCGCCGGCGGCGACGGCCTGAAGGCCTTCGGCCAGATCGGCCATGCCAATTTCAGAGGCAATGCATCGGGCAATATCTCGATCACCGGCGAGCACATCTATGCCGGCGACAATCGCGGCAGTTTTGCCGATGGACCCCTCGCTTACACCCAAATCGGCCATCTCAGTGACATCAGCGCAGCCAGCGGCGATATTTCCATTAATGCCAGCGGCCAGGTTGTTGCGGTTGGCGGCGACGGGCAAGGCACGCTCGCGATCATCGGTCATGGCGGGGTCCACGCGTTCGGCGCAATTTCCGTAAATGCCGGCTCCGGCGTTTATGTCGTCGGCGGCGATGACGAGGAAACATGGGTGCAGATCGGCCACTATGCATTGTCGACGGCATCCGGCAATGTCGGGGTTTCCGGAGAAACGCTCGAGGTTCTCGGCGGCAACGGCCTGGGAGCCACTGCCCAGATCGGTCACTTCAGCAATTCCATGGCGAGCGGCAACCTGACCCTCAACTTCACCGATACGGTCGAGATTGCCGGCGGCAACGACGAGGGCGCGGCGGCCTTTATCGGTCATGACGGCTATGGCGATGCGAGCGGCGACATTTCGCTCGATGCCGGAGACATCCTGCTGCGGGGCGGCAGCGATGAGGATACCGAGGTGCAGATCGGCCACGCCAACAGCGTTAATCCGTTCGTCATCGGGGGCACGAGCAACGTCACCGGCAACATCACCATCAACGCCAGCGGATCTGTCGGCCTTATCGGCGGAACCGATGTCGACGCCTATGCCCAGATCGGTCACGGCCTCATCGGGGCGACCATCACCTCGATTAATGGAGCGATCAACGTGACGGCCGGTGATGCGGTCCTGCTTGCCGGTGGTGACAGCCTGGGGAATTATGCGCAGATCGGTCATGGCGGTTATTTCGCCTCCGCCTCCGCCACCGTAACCGGAGACATCTCGGTTGACGCGATGGGCAATGTCGAGGTTCTGGGCGGGTTCGGCCAACATTCCTCGGCTCAGATCGGCCACGGTGGCTACCGCTTTGACGGTGATGTCGCGGGGAATATTTCCGTTTCCGGCCAGGGTGCCGGAGGGGCGTTCCTGCCGTTCCCGGCGGTCGCGGTCGGATCGCTTGGCGGAGATAACTCCTACGCCATGGTCGGCCATGGCGGCCTGGAGGCGCAGGGCGCCAAGTCGGGCGATATCAGCGTCGCGATGACAGCTGGCGGGTCGCTGGAAATCATCGGCCTGGCTGGCGGATTTGGCGACAACTCGTCTGCGCAAATCGGTCATGGTGGCGTGGCCTCCTCCGGGGCGATGTCCGGCAATATCGATGTTTCCTCGACGGGCGACGTGGTGTTGCGGGGCGGTGCCGGCAACAATGCCTTTTCGCTGATCGGTCATGGCGCGGCGTCCGGTGATGCCACCGGCAACATCACGCTGATTGCCGAGGGCGAAGCAAGCCTTGAGGATGGCACCGGCGCGCCGGCCTGGATCGGGCATGTCACCAGCAGCACCGTTTCGGGCGCCGACGTGTTCCTGCAGGCCTTCGGGTTCGACCGGTCGTTCGCAGACACCGTGGCTGCCGGCGATCTGGGAGCGTTCAACAAGGACATCCTGCTAGCCGACATTCCGGCCGGCGATTTCACGCTGATCGCCACCGGCACGGGGCTGCGGCTCGAGGATCCGGTCTACAATTCGCCGCACCGGATCCTGGTCTCGGTCAACAATGACCTGGTGCTCGATCCCGGCGCGGTGTTCGTCAATACCGGTACCGGCGACATCATCCTCGCCGCCGGCGGCGATTTCCACAACGACACCGGCTGGCTGACGCCGGTTGTCACCGGCGGCCGCTGGCTGATCTATTCCACCCGTCCGGACAACAACCGCAACGATATCGAGATCACCAACCGGGATTTCCTCAGGTACTCGACACCGTTCGACATCAACGATCCGGTTCCGGCCTCGTTTGCCGGCGGCAACGGGCTGATCTATTCGGTGACACCGGTGGTGGATCTCCAGGCCAGTGACGAGACTGTCTATTATGGGCAAACCCCGGCTCCGACGATCACGCAAACGGTCACGGTCAACGGTGTTGCGGTGAACCCCGCCGAGTTCGGTCTGGTCTTCGATGTTTCTTCCGGGGGCTACACCTTTGGCGGCAATGTGCGCTTTGCCAGCAATGGCAAGCCGTTTATCGGATACTACCAGGACGGCCTGATCCCGAACGGTCTGGTCACCAGTTATTTTGGTATTGTCTCCAACAGCACCACCGACGGTGATCTTACGGTTATCGGAACACCCGAAGCGCTCGGTGCCACGGATACCCGGCTTGCCCGCACGCGGGTCGGTTTCGGAGAATGTTCACCGTCCGAGGATGACCTGCGCAAGACGGCAGCCGATTCAAGCACGGGCCAGATCTGTGCGGTGTTGCCGGTCGAGGAGGACTGAGTGACCAAAGGTTTTTTCAAGCAACCCTTGCGGGAAGCCCGGAAAGTCATTCTAGTCTTGACTTACCACGTATTAACCATGTCTGTTTACCAGCGATTTACCGATACAATATTGATTCGGCGGCTGGAATGCCGCAACCAAATTTAACATGCGGATCCACGGATGCTTCACAAAACCAAATCCCGACGACGGCAATTTGCCTGTTGCCTGAGTGGCGGCATCCTTGTGTCGGGGATCTTGATGTCCCCGGCTGAAGCCATTGAACGCCATCCGGCGCCGGAGCCGGGTGGACAGAAGACATCGCGCCTGCCGGGGGACCCGTCCCTGACGGCGAGCGATGACACCACGCCGCTTGGCGTCGATCTTGCGGGCATCGTGATCGAGACATCGGCCGCTGACGGCGGTTCAAGCCAGAATGGCGTCGTCATCAAGACCGACGATCCGCTGATCAACAATCCGGCACTGCAATCGACGCTGTCTGGCTACCTGGGCAAGCCGTTGTCGCAGGCGCTGATCAGTTCGATCCGCAATGATATCGTGCGCCACATGCGGGCCAATGACCGTCCGCTGGTTGCCGTCATCGTGCCGCCGCAGGAAGTCACCACCGGGACACTGACGCTTGTGGTCATGCCGTTTGTCGTCGGCGAAAAAATCGTCGAAAGAATCCCGACGCAGCACCAGCGCACCGAAGAGCGATATGTGCTGGACCAGGTGCGCACCGACACCGGCGATGAAGTGGTTGCCAGCGCGCTGATCGAAGACCTCAACTGGCTCAACCGGAACCCGTTCCGCGATGTCGGGGTGATATTCGAGCAGGGCCGCTTGCCCGGAACAACAGACCTGACGCTGACGCTACGGGACGACAAGCCGTGGTCGGCCTTTGCCGGCTATTCCAATGGCGGAACCAGGGCCACCGGCTATGACCGGCTCTATGCCGGCGGTGTGCGGGAATTGCCGGGCGATACGCTGATCTCCTATCAGTTCACCGCTTCTCCGGAGACGCTCTATTCCGACGGTGGTGTGTTCAACTTCGACGGAAGCCGGGCCTACATGTCCCATTCGGCTGGCTTGTTCGTGCCGTTTGAAACACGGCACGTGCTGTCCCTGACCGGCAACTATGTCCGCACCCGGGCGCAGCTGACGGCGCCGTTCGTGCAGGACACCGAGTCGTGGGAGGGGAGGGCCGAATATGCCATCCCAGTTTCCGCGATGGGTCCTGCGGCAGAGATGTTTTTCGGTGGTGAAGCCAAGTACCAGAAAAGCGTCCTGGTGTTTTCCGGCACACCGCTTGGGCCCAACGAGATCGAGATCTACCAGGGGGTCCTCGGCCTGCGGGGCTACCATGCTTCCAACGGCCACCGGATTTCCTACCAGGTCAAGGCTGTCGCAAGTCCGGGCGGGCTGACATCTGGCAATTCCGATGCCGCCTTTGCGGCCTTTTCAGGCAATGCGGGCGACCAATCCCGCTATGCCTATCTGAACGGACTGGTCGATTACCGGTTGCCGCTGCCCAAGGACTGGAGTGCGCAATTCTCCGCCGGCGGTCAGCTCGCCTCCGGCAGCCTGCCCGGGCTTGAGAAATACTCGGTCGGCGGCGACGGTTCAGTCCGGGGTTACCAGACCGATGAACTCAACGGCGACCACGGGGTGTTGTTGCAGGGCGAACTGCACCTGCCGGTCTTTCGCCACGGTCCCGAAGAGCTGCCGGTCGATATCTTCGCCTTTGCGGATTACGGCGCGACCTACAATTTTAAGTCCGGGTCGACGCAGTCGATTTTCGGAGCCGGACTGGGCCTCAGTGTCAAGCTGACCAGCAAACTCTCCGCCTCGGCGGCCTGGGGTCATGCCGTCAAGGCCGGCGTCACCACCGCAGCCGACAGCGACCGTTTCCATTTCAGCCTGCTGGCAACCTTTTAAATTTCTGCCAACTCGGTAACGGTCAGGAGTAATCGATCTGCTGCCGCGGCCGTCGTCCAGGATCAGGCAAGGTCGGCGATCAACAGGCATTCCGAATGGCGACCGGCGCGGGCAAGATCGGTGCCGTCGGGGGCAACGACGCAGCTCAGGCCGGTGTATTCATAAGTCTCGTCGCGGCCGTGGAGATTGGCGTAGACCGTGGTGATGCCGTTCTCGAGCGCACGCGCGCGGACAATCGTAGTCGGGACCTGCCAATAGGGGGCCATGTTGGCGGTCGGCACCAGCAGCAGGTCGGCGCCGTCTGCCGTCGCTTGCCGGCCAAATTCCGGGATCTCGATATCATAGCAGATGCCGAGCGCGATCCTGCGGCCCTTGTAGTTGACGGTCGGCACCGTATCGCCGGGAGAAAACAGCACCTTTTCGGCATCGCCGAAGAGGTTGATCTTGCGGTAATTGGCCAGGACCTCGCCGTCGCCGCCGATCATTGCGGCACTGTTGTAGACGGTATCGTTGGCCAATTCCGGATAGCCCAGAACCAGGGCGCAGCCGGTATCGCGGGCAATGGTGCGGGCTTGAGTGACGGAGGGGCCGTCGACCGGCTCGGCCAGACCACGGGTTTCGTCGCCGACATTGTAGCGGGTCAGGAACAGTTCGGAGCAGACGAGAATGTCGGCACCGGCCAGGGCGCTTGCGCCGGCGATTTCGCGAAGACGCGCCAGATTGGCGGGTTTGTCGGCGCGGGCCGGGTGCGACTGGAATACCGCGAGCTTCATGATGTCCCTCCGCTGCTGATCTCTTCGCGTCTCCGGCTACCTTCATGCAAACCGGCAGGCGAGGCGAGCACGCCGCCTGCCGGATGATGGACCCTGCGGCCTACTTTTTCAGGTTGGTCCAGATCGTATCGTAGACCGCCTGGACATCCTCGTCGCAGGCCTCGATGAAGACGCCCTTCACATCGGCCGGAGGATTGGATTCGGGCTGCGTGCGCAGATTGTCTTCGAGGAATTCTCCGACGCCATCGATGCCTGCGGCATACTGGGCGTAGTTGGTGATCGCGCCGACGGTCTCGGGTTCAAGCAGGTAATCCATGAACTTGAGCGCATTGGCGCGGTTTGGCGCATCCTTGAGCAGAACCACATTGTCCATCCAGACGATGTAGCCCTGTTTTGGATAGGCGTATTCGACATTGGCGCCCTCGGCCCGGGCCTTGGCGCTGAAGCCGTTGTAGATCATGCCGGCGGCGGCATCTCCCGAGACCAGCACTTCCTTGGCGGTGTCGGAGTTGAACGAGGCCCAGTTGGCCTTGGCGCCCTGCAGCATGTCGTTGAGCGCCTTGAGCTGGTCACGATCGGTCGAGCATTGCGGAATGTCCATGTGCAGGGCAGCGAGTGCCATCACCTCGCCCTGGCTGTCGAGCATGTTGATCTTGCCCTTCAGCTCCTCGGGTGGATTGAAGATGATGTCGGTGGTGCTGATATCGCCCTGGTAGACATCACGGTTGACCGAAAAGGACGTCGAGCCCCACTGGTAGGGGATCGAGTGCTGGCGGCCGGGATCGAAATTGACGTCCAGCCATTGCGGCAGGATGTTGGCCTTGTTCTTGAGTTCACCCTCGGCGATGGTGTCGAGCATGCCGGCGCCGGCCATGATCTTGACCATGTAATCGCCCGGCACGGCGACGTCGTAGGTGCCAAGCGCACCGGCCTTGAGAGAGGCCAGCAGCGCCTCGTTTGAATCGAAGGTGTCCATGACGACTTCGATGCCGGTGTCCGCGGTAAACTTGTCGAGGACTTCCTGCGGGATGTATTCGAACCAGTGGTAGACGACGACCTTTTCCTGTGCCGCCGCCATCTGGGCGGACAGGCCGAGTGCCAATGCTGCAGCCGCGGATATGATGAGTGTTTTCATGTCTCTCTTCCTTTGCATGGTTACTTGGTGTTGTCGGACTTGCTTACGAGATAGGAGATCGTGACCATGACCACCGAGACGGCGAGAAGCATGGTGGAGATCGCCATGATGTTGGGCTTGATGCCCTGCTTGACCGCGCCGAAAATCGCGGTCGGCAGGGTTTCGACGCCGGCGCCCTTGACGAAGTTGGTGATGATGAAATCGTCGAGCGAAACGATGAAGGCCAGAAGCGCGCCCGAGATGATGCCCGGCATCATCAGCGGCAGCAGGATCCTGGTAAACGCCTGGCGCCGGGTCGCGTAAAGATCCATCGCCGCCTGCTCGTAGGTGTCCTCGATCCCCTGCATGCGGGCCGAGATCGGCAGGTAGGCAAAGGGAATGCAGAAAGCGATGTGCGCGAGAAGGATCGAGGCGTAACCGCGGGTGAACCCGATCGAGGTGAAGAAGATCAGCGTCGCCACCGCTGTGACGATCTCGGGCACCATCAGCGGCAGGCTGATCAGCCCGAAAGACACGGTGCGCAAGCGGAAGCGGCCGCCCCGGACCATGGCGGTCGCGGCAAGGGTGGCGATGATGGTCGAACAGACAGCCGCCATGATCGCGATCGAAAACGAGTGCCAGGCGGCAAGCTTGAACTTGGCTGCCTCGGGTCCGGTGAAGACATCCGCGTACCAGCGCAGGCTGATGCCTTCCCAGTTGGTGATCGAATTCGAATCGTTGAACGAATAGATCGTGACGACCAGCAGCGGCGCGTAGAGCACAACCAGGCACAGCATGGTGATCGGGAGAAAACCGGGGAAGCGTTTGACGTCCAATCTGCTGCCGGCCATCTACGTGCTCCCTTTCTCGGCCTTGCCCTGCTGGCGGGCGAAGAAGAGAAGTATGACCAGGACCATGGTCAGCAGGATCATCGAGGCTGCGGCGCCGAACGGCCAGTTGCCGGCATTGCCCTTGAACTGCTCCTCGATCAGCGATCCGATCATGAAATTCTTGGCGCCGCCGAGAAGATCGGGGGCAAGGAACGAGCCGAGCGAGGGGACGAACACCAGGATGCAGCCGGCAATGATGCCGGGCTTGACCTCGGGCAGCAGAACACGGCGCAAGGTCACCCATTTCGAGGCGTAGAGATCGGCAGCGGCTTCCGACAAGGCGAAATTGTAGCGCTCGACGCTGGCGTAGATCGGCAGCACCATGAACGGCAGGTAGGAGTAGAACAGCCCAAGCTGGACTGCGGCATTGGTGTTGACGATGGTGATCGGGCTGTCGATCAGGCCGGACGCCATCAGCATGTCATTCAAGGGCCCGTTGTCGCGCAGCAGGAACTTCATCGAGACCGTGCGGATCAGCAGATTGACCCAGTAGGGAATGGTGATCAGGAAGACCCAGACCGGCCTGACACTCGATGGCCGGGTGGCAATGAAGTAGGCGGTCGGAAACCCGATCAGCAGGCTGAGGAATGTCGCCAGCCCGGCCTGCCAGATCGAGCGCCAGAAAATGCCGATATAGGTCCATTCGATCGTCGGCGGCTCATCGCCGAAGAGACCGCGGTTGAAGAAGAACTGGTCGTAGGCGGCAAGCGTGAAATCCCAGGACACGCCGCCCCGGAATTCCTTGGTCAGGAAGGAATAGACCAGCATCAGCAAGAGCGGCGCGAGGGTGAGAATGCTCAGAACCAGCCAGGCCGGCATGAGCAGCCAGGTGCGCGCGCCGGCGTAGGTATCTGACGTGGCGCTGCCGCCGCTTGCCGCCCCGGCCGCCATCAGTCTTCAAGCAGGCGCGCAGCACCTGGTTCCATGTTGACGAAGACCGATGTCCCAAGCTCGAAGATCGTCTTGTTGCCGAGCGACGAATTCTGCGTGCGGGTGAGGATCTGCGGACCGTCATTGAGTCGCACCACCGTCTGAACGTCAGTGCCGATATAGACATTTGCGCGGATCACCCCGGGCAGGCTCTCCGCCCCGGCCGCTTGAGCCGAAAGGAACAGCCGCTCCGGACGGACGGACATGTGCACCTTGGCACCAGATCCCACGCCGGCAATCGCATCGCAGGTTAGCCGATGCCCGCCTTCGAGATGGCATATCGCGCGGCCACTCTCGATCCTGTCGACTGCGACTTCGAACAAGTTGGTCTGGCCGATGAAGTCGGCAACAAACCGGTTGAGAGGCTTCTCGTAGATCTCTCGGGCCTCGCCAAGCTGCTGCAGCCGGCCGGCCGACATCACCGCGATGCGGTCAGACATCGTCAGCGCCTCTTCCTGATCGTGGGTGACGAAGATGAAGGTGATGCCGGTCTCGCGCTGGATCTGCTTGAGCTCGGATCGCATCGCCTGGCGCAGCTTCAGGTCAAGCGCGGAAAGCGGTTCGTCGAGCAACAGCACCTTGGGCTGCGGCGCCAAGGCCCTGGCCAGCGCCACGCGCTGCTGCTGGCCGCCCGATAGCTGGCTCGGTTTGCGATGCGAGAATTGCGACAGCTGGACCAGCTCCAGCATCTGTTCGGCGATTGCCTGCGCCTCGGCCTTGGGCTTGCCGCGCATTTCGAGGCCGAACATGACGTTCTGCAGCACGGTCATCTGCGGAAACAGGGCGTAGTTCTGAAAGACCGTGTTCACCGGGCGCTTGTTGGGAGGGAGATTCTCGATCTCCTGTCCGAACAGGAAGATTGCGCCCTCGGTGACCTCCTCGAACCCGGCGATCATGCGCAACAGGGTTGTCTTGCCGCAACCCGAGGGACCAAGCAGCGTGAAGAACTCGTTGTCCCTGATCGACAGTGAGATTTTCTGAAGCGCCGTGAAATTGCCGTAGCGTTTGACCGCCTCGCGGATGTCGATCGCGATTTCCGAATGATCCGGCACACGTACCCCCTTCTGGCAATTCCTGAAGGCACCGTAGTGCCTCCCGACTTTCATTCTAAGAATACAGTTCCACAGCGCTTGTTAGGCTGGGCCTAATCCAATGGCCCGATGTCGCGCGCATGGATTATCACTCGGAAAGATACTGCAAAATCCGGTCGCACATCGCGTCGCAGGCATCGAGTTCGCTCACCTCGATGAACTCGTCAGGCTTGTGGCCCTGATCCATCGATCCCGGCCCGCAGACCAGCGCCGGCACTCCTGCTTCAGCGAAATGGCCGGCCTCGGTGCCGTAGCCTACCTTGATCAAGGAGGCCTCGGGCACAAAGCGCCGCATCAGCGCCAACTCAGGTCCATCGGGCGCAGTTCCAAGGCCGGGATAGGCACTGATCGTCTCGACATCGATCCGCGCGGCGGGGAAGGTGTCGCGCCACTGCGCCACGATCGCGCGCGCGGCATCATTGATGGCGCTGTGGATCTCGACTGCCGATTGCGTCACCGGATAGCGGAACTCGAAATCGATGACGGCCCGCTCGGGCACGATATTGAGCGCAGTGCCGCCTGAGATCTTGCCGACATGGACGGTTGCGCAAGGGATGTCGTACTCCGCCTCGCGCGCGCCATTGGCGGTCAGATCGGTCTGGATGGCGCGCAGGGCATGGATGAAATCAGCGGCGAGATGAATGGCATTGAGGTAGTTCGGCGCCATGGCCGAATGGCCGGAAGTGCCGTGACACACAGCCCTGAGCGCGACCTTGCCCTTGTGGCCGAGCGCGATCTGCAGGGATGTTGGCTCGCCGACGATGCAAAGCGCCGGCTTGCCGATGCTTTTTTCCAGCTCCGGCAGCATTTGCGCGATTCCGAGGCAGCCAATTTCCTCGTCCCAGGAAAACGCCAGCTTCAAGGGCTGGTTCAGCTTGCGGCCGGCGGCACGGTCGGCGACTGAAAGCATGCAGGCAAGAAACCCCTTCATGTCGGTGGTGCCTCGGCCATAGAGCCGGTCACCGTCACGGCTCATCTGGAAAGGGTCCTTGGTCCAGGGTTGGCCTGACACCGGCACCACATCGGTGTGCCCCGACAACATCACCCCTTGCCGGTCCGCCGGTCCAAGACGGGCGAACAGCCCGGCCTTGCCGCCGGTGGCGTCCTTGATGCGGTGGATCTCGAACCCGCGCGCAGCCAGAAACGCATCGATGTAGTCGATGATCGGCAGGTTGCTGTCGGCGCTGACGGAGGGAAAGGCAATCAACCGGTCGAGGATCTGAAGTGTCGTAGCCATGACCTAATCCACCGCCAGTTCTGTAACTTCCCGGCGGAACGGCAGATCATCGCCGATGTCCGGCATGTCGAGTTCACGCGCATAGCGGTGGCCGGCATAGGTCGCCCAGGCAATCGGACCGGGGGCGGATGCATCGCCGATCAGCTTGACCGATCGGATACCGGCATCTGCCCAGTCGGCCTTGCGCGCAATCAGCGCCTGGTAGACCGCATCATTGGCAAGCCGCGAGGCAACCATCACCACGGCATCGCAGCCGGTGCGATCACGCGCGTCGGTGTAGGAGCAATTGGTCTCGACTTCACCGTCATGTAGTGCAGCAACGCCGCGGTTCAGCACGATCTTTACCCCCGCATCAATCAGGCGGACGTGGATTGCCGCCTGTTCAAGCGTGTTGCGGGTCCAGTCCGAGACATAGGGCGCCGGGGTGATCAGGGTCACATCGCATCCGTTCTGCGCCAGCAGTTCGGCCAAAACTCCGCCCATGTAATAATGGTCGTCATCATAAACGACAACGCGGCCCGTTGGCAGCCTGCCGGACATGATGTCATCGGGGGTGTAGACCGGCATCGCCGGGCTCAGCGGCATTGGAACCACATGCTGGCGCGCCACGCCGTCGGCCCGCCAGCTCGAGCCGGTGGCAACACACACATTCTCGAAGCCGAATTCGAGGATCTGGTCCGCATCAAGCTCAGAGCCAATATAGGTCTCCACGTTGGGCCGCTGCGAAAGCTGGTACTGGCGGTAGTCAACAACCCGACCCCAGGCGGACAGCCCCGGCAGCAGCCGTTCGCGCGCCACCCGGCCGCCGATTTCCGCGCGGGCCTCGGCGATGGCGACATCATAACCACGCATCGACAGCGCCCGTGCTGCCTCCAGTCCAGCCGGACCGGAGCCAATGACCAGCACGTTGGAACTGTCGCCCTTGGCGTTCATGGTCTCGGGATGCCAACCCTTTCGCCACTCTTCCATGAAGGTCGGGTTCTGGGTGCAGCGGCTGATCGACATCGTCATGTCGCCGGTGATGCAGATATTGCATCCGATGCATTCGCGGATGTCCTCGATCCGACCCTGCTCGATTTTCTTCGGCAGGAACGGATCGGCAATCGAGGGGCGGGCGCAACCGATGAAATCGAGGGTTCCCTGCCGGATCATCTTCGCCATCACGTCGGGGCTGGTGAAGCGGCCAACGCCGACCACGGGCCTGTCGCTGAGATCGCGAATGCCCCTGACGAGTGCTTCCTGCGCCGCTTCTTCCTTGAAGCGCGACGGGCCGGAGCAATCCTCCCATGTCCCTTGCGCCAGGTCCCAGAGGTCCGGCAGATCGCGGTTCATCTCGATGAAATCGCGCACTTCGGCATTGGAGAAGCCAAGGTCTCCGATGGTTTCGTCCAGCGACACCCTGAGCGTGATCCCCATGGTGTCGCCAATTGCGTCACGCATATCGGCGAGCACCTCGCGGGCGAAACGCGAGCGGTTCTCGAGGCTGCCGCCATACTCATCGGTGCGGTGGTTGGTGGCACGGCTCAAGAAGTGCTGGAAGATGCCGAATCCATGGGCGCCATACAGACAGACAAGATCGAACCCGGCCAGCTTCGAGCGCTTGGCGGCGTTGACGAACCAGCGCCGCAGGTTGGTGATATCGGTCTTGTCCATGGCGCGGGCCTGCACCGGATCGTTGGTGAAGGTGCGGATCGGCAGGGCGGTTGGCGCCAGCGGCACTTCCCTGGTGTAGAGATTGGGACCGTTGATGCCGGAATAAGCCAGCTGGATGCCGGCCAGTCCGCCGTGCGACTTCATCCGCTCCGACATCTTGCGCAGCATCGGGATGTCCTGATCGTCCCACAGCCGCAGCTCGATGAACGGCGTGATCTCGGATGTGTGGTGCATCTCGGTCTGTTCGGTGAAGATCACCCCCCAGCCGCCCTCGGCCTTGGTGCCGCGCATGGCAGCCGCAGCGGAAGGGTCGCGGTAACCGCCACCATTGCAGTGAGGCACCTGAAAGAACCGGTTCTTCGCGGTGACCGGCCCGATGGCCATCGGTTCGAAGAGGATGTCGTAGCGGGAGTCTCGCAAGGCTGCCTCCGTGGGAGTGGAATGGCTGTGACATTCCTATGGCAAGACCACAGGATAAAGTCGTCGTTGCGAAAGCAGCGCTTAGGCTCCGCTTAAGCACGCTCAGCCCAGGCGCGCTGCACCGGCCTTGTGCATGTTGATGCCAGGAACAGCGTCCTCGGTGATCAACTCGCGGCAATGATCGATGAACGCGCTGACCGTCAATACATTGTCCGCGCCTTCCGCCATCGCCAGACCCATGGTCATCGGCCGCAGGCCGCCGTCCAATGGAATGAAGCGAAGCTGCTTGCCGTCAGGCGAGAGGTCGTTGAGCGGGCGTATATTTGCGATCGCGTAGCCGAAGCCGTTTCCGACGAGGCTGCGCATGACCGCCATGTCGCGGGTCCGCTCGGCAATGTTCGGCTTGATGCCGGCCTTGCGGAAGAAGGACAGGAAATAGTCGCTGCTGAACGGCAGATCGAGAAGCACCATCGGATGATCCTCCAGCTCATTCACTGAGATTGAGCTCAGGCCGGCAAGCGGATGATTTTCGGCGACCATGGCGTAGGGCGGCAATTCAACCAGTGGAACAAAATCCAGATACTGGGGGATTTCCAGGTCATAGGTCAGCGCGATATCGATGCTGCCATTGCGAATCCGGTCGAATATGTCCTGCTGATGCAATTCGAACTGGCGGACCCGGACATCCGGGTAGCGCGTTTCGAACTTGCGACGCAATTGCGGCACGATCAGATGGGCGAAGGTCAGAAGGCAGCCGATGGCGAGTGGCCCGCGGACATTTCCCGATATGTCGCTTGCCAGCAGGTTGAGCGCATCGGCCTGTTTGAGCACGTCCTTGGCCTGGTTCATGAACTGGCGCCCGGCCTGGGTCAGCGCCAGGCCCTGGGCGTGTTTGCGAACGAAAAGCTGAAGACCGAATTCGCTCTCAAGCTGGCCGATCGCCGCCGAGATCGAGGGCGACGACACCTTCACCATCTCCGATGCCAATGCAATGCTGCCGGCATCGCCGACAGCAACGAAATACTCAAGCTGGCGCAGGGTGAAACGCAACGGCATGGTCTTTTATTCCCCAAGCCCCGGCAGGGATCAAGTGCGGTGTTTGAATGACGGTGTGGCCGGTGCAGATTGCCTGTCCATCAAGACCAACGACAGGTCACGACCGAAGCCGGATGCCTCACTGATCTCCGGGTACGCCGTAAGAGGGGGCGGCGCGGGGATCAAGGGCGCGCTGGATGTAGGCGTCGAGCTGAGGTTTGTAGATCTCCCAGGCAGTGGCGATGGTGTCGATCGGGCACGCCTCGGTCCAGTCGCAGCGAAGATCGGCGACGGGCCAGCTGACGGTGTCGACGATCTTCATGCCGGCCGAATGCACTGGCCCGGCTTCGCCGCCGGCGGCAAGACCGGCGCGCATGGCGGCGATCAACCGGTCACCGAGATGTCCGTTCGAGGCCAGGAACCCGTCAACGACAGCCTGGGGAACATCGGGGTTGGCCAGCAGGTTGCCGCCGGATGCGACATTGTTGGCCCGGGCGTCGTTCCAGATGCCGAGCGAATTGGGTCCGGAATGGATCGCGGTGCCGCCCAGGCGATCCACGGCCAGAACCTGGCGGTATTCGATGTACTTGCCCAGGCGACGCACCTCCTCCACCGCTTCGGCAGCGCTCAGTCCATCCGCCATCAGGTCGAGCGCCAGGGGGCCGAGCGTTGGATCGGTGACGTTTTGCGAGGCAACCGCCCCGACGCCTGCGCGGGCATAGGAGCAGCGGGCGGCAACGGCGGGTGACGAGGACGAAATCGCGACCCCGAACATGCCGGTCTTTTCACAGCGGGCGACGAGGGAGAAAGTCATGACCGATCACTCCGGGATGACGGCGGTGCCGTCGATTTCAACCAGCCACTCGGGCCTCGCCAGCGCCTGGACGACCAGGCCGGTCGAAACCGGATACACGCCCTTTATATATTCACCCATGGTCCGGTAGACCGCCTCGCGGTGACGGACGTCGGTAATGTAGACAACGACCTTGACCAGATGCTCCATGGTGCCGCCGCATTCCTCGATCAGCTGGCGGATGTTCTGCATGACCTTGTGGGTCTGCTCGACCGGATCGTGACTGTCGATGTTCTTCGCGTCGTCGAGGTTCTGCGGACACTGGCCGCGCAGATAGATGGTCCGTCCGCCGTGGGTCACCACCGCCTGGCAGAGATCGTTGTCGAGCTTCTGCTCGGGGTATGTGTCCTTGGTGTTGAACTTGCGAATTCTGGTATGCGCCATCTGGGTCTCCATCGGATCGGGCATAGGGGTCTCGGCAATCGTCACGCGTCGCTGGGCCGTCGGTCAATCACAATTGACTGCCGATGCCATTTGAATTGCAGTTGCCGGTGATTATCGGGTTTCATCGCCGCGTTCTGCAGGGCTGCGGTAGTGCAGATAGCTGCGCTGGATGGCAATATGATCCGCGATATGCTTGGCATCGTGCCAGACCCCCCAGATGAATGTGGATCCGCGGCGCGACTGCCATGGCAGGCCGAGGAAATAGATCCCCGGTTCGGAAGAAACACCGCGCTGATGCCTGGGTGCGGCCTGCTCATCGAACGCGTCGACCTTCAACCAGCTGTAGTCGCGGCTGAACCCTGTTGCCCAGATGATGGTGGTCACGCCGGCTTCGGCGAGGTCCAGTTCCCGGAGCGGGTTGCTCACACACTCGGTATCCGGGTCGATGATGTGGGCCTCGGGCTCTTCCGGCAGGTCAAGGCCGTTGCGCTCTATATAGGCGTCGGCTTCCTGCAGCATCGACAGGTAGTTGGCATCGCCCCTGGCAATGTTGTCGGCGAGATCCGGGGCAAAGCTCATCACGCCATCCCTGAACGCCTCGGTGCGGCCCAGCAATGTCATGCCCTGTGCGGCAAGACGCCGGAAGTCGACCGTGTGGCCGCCATTGGCACCGCTGACCGCGATGGTGACATGTTCGGCGCCGGGTTCGGCGGCCGCGATATCCCATTTGCCAAGCACCCCCAGCCACCAGACGAAATCACGGCCGCGATAGGCGCGGGGCGGGCGGTCGTGCGGACCGACCGAGAGATAGACGCTGCGTCCCGATTGCATCAGTTCCTCGGCGATCTGCGTGCCGGACGATCCGGCGCCGACAATCAGCACGGCCCCGTCCGGCAACTGGCCGGGATTGCGGTAATCATATGAATGGATCTGATTGAAAGGCGCATCGGAGGGAACAACAGGTGGGATGACCGGCTGCTGGAACGCACCGGTGGCGCAGACCACCCGGCTGGCTTCGATCACGCCTTCCGAGGTTTCGACCCGGAAACCGGCCCTGCCTTCATTCCTTTCGACACTGCGGACCTCGACGCCGCAGCGGATGGGCGCATTGATCTGATTGGCGTAGGCGATAAAATAGTCGGCAACCCTTTCCTTGGAGGGAAAACCGTCGGGTTCGTCATCGGGGAACTCCATGCCGGGAAACCGGTCATGCCAGGCCGGGCCATTGGCAACCAGCGAGTCCCACCTCCCGCTGCGCCAGCGTTCGGCAATCCGCGCCCGCTCCAGCACAAGGTGCGGCACCCCGGCCTTGCCCAGATGCTCGCTCATGGCCACGCCCGCCTGTCCGGCGCCAACTACGAGTGTGTCTGTTTTCTCAATGGACATGTCCTGGTCCTTTACTGGCATTCCCTGGTGTTCCGCAGATGCGGCGGATCATTCCAACTCCTCCGGTTGCCGGCTTCGGGGTGCACGCTCCCAGGTGACCCGCCCGGTAGGTTTGTTTGATCTGGTGGGTGGCGGCAAGAAACGCTTTCAACAGCCATGATTAGGAGCAACCTAATGTAGCCGGGCGTTGCCGCGACCGGAGCCGGGCAACACTATCGACAGATGGTGCAACGAGCGGCTCCGGCGGCTTTGGCGCCAAGGACACGCGTTGTTCAATCCGAAAAGGGCCGGTTTGAAGCTGCGGGGATGTCCCAATAGGGGAGGGGGAAACGATCCGCACAGTAATCTTGCGACGACTCGTGCTCTTGGACAAGATTCTGACCCAATTGAAGCCCAGTTTGGGCGAAAGCTTGCGCGGCGGACAGGATGCCGGGATTGCGGGTCCATTCCGAAATTCTAGTATCTTCTTGATATTGTTGAGTTATCGACCTTTCAATGGACTTGCCCGGGGTCCGGTCATGGTGCCGTCCAGGGGCTTCGAAAAAAATGACAGATTTGCGAAAATGGTTGTTGACTCATCCGGGGGGTGGCCCCTATAAACCGCTCACACAACGAGGGCGGCGCGCCGCTGGCGCCAACGAGTTCGCCCTCAAGTTAGCAAAGAG
>Ga0189291_100080_pt1 | contig 123461 bp, 101 predicted proteins | sample UW1redminimetaG_FD_130331 | JGI IMG/M metagenome (GOLD analysis project Ga0189291, IMG submission 130331) | Marine microbial communities from the Costa Rica Dome - UW179B-red mini metaG | ecosystem: Environmental > Aquatic > Marine > Oceanic > Photic zone | place: Costa Rica: the Eastern...
GACAATGTCTTCGTCGAGCGGCTATGGCGGTCGATCAAATATGAGGAGGTCTACCTCCACGCCTACAAGACAGTGCCCGAGGCCCGTGCTGGCATCGGCCGATATCTGACTTTCTACAACAGCAGCCGGCCACATTCATCCCTTGACCGGCAGACGCCGGATCAGGCTTACTTCAACGCGCTGACACCGATGACGGTGGCGGCATAACCGAGGCGAAAATCCACTTAGCGAAACGCCCCGAACTGTTCAAACAAACCGAGCCACCTCTATCCCGCAGGGGGCAAACCAACGGTGGAGCCTGGACTTTGTATCTGACAGCCTGACTTGCGGACGTCGGTTCCGCATCCTGAATGTGATTGATGACTTCAACCGGGAATGCCTGGCAGCCGTTGTCGATACGTTCCTGTCAGGCATTCGGGTCGCGGGCGAATTGGACCGCATCGCCGAGATACGGGGCTACCCCTGCATGGTAGTCAGTGACAACGGCACCGAGTTCACATCGAACGCGATCCGGAAGTGGCAAGAAGACAGTTGGGTCTCAGATCGCCCTCGGTCAGGGCCAGCCAATTTGCAAAATGACTGTTCTCAGTATTCTATGGTTGACCAATGTAACTGAATAAGCATCCTTTAATATCAATGCAAAGCAGAGGAATTTAAAGTCTCATGAGCAGCAAGCAACCGCTTATTCTAATCTCATCGTCTAGTGATTTGAGGGATGCCCGCCGGAATCTTGAGACTTCCCTACGCATGGGCCTGCGCGATATGTCGCTCCGCATCACCCCGTATCTCTGGGAGGAAGAAACGGAGAACGGCCGGACCATTGATCCCGGCACACCGATACAAAAACAAATCAACGCGATGCTGGCTCATCGAGTGAAAACTACGATTGTGATGTTCGGCGAGAGGATTGGGGAGCCGCTGTCTGGCAAACCACCCGAAGGGACAACCGAACTTATTGCGGCTTGGGAGCAGCACGGATTACGCCATCCTTGGCCTGATTCCCCGGATGAGCGCAGAGTTGCGCTCGAAGCAGGATGTTTTCCACTAACGGGAACTACCTACGAGTTGCTTGTCGCACTGAAGTTGAACGCGGATGAAAACCGCGCTCACGGTGAGAGACTTACGCTTAGGATCGGGTATGTCGCGGACAAGGCAATCGAAGCAGAGACCACCCGCGATTCGATCACTCTGAATCAGGGCCAGTGGTTTCATGCGCCCAACGGACTGCCACCCGGCGGGAAAGAACAGGCTATATGGAAAGCGGATGTCTACGATCAGCAGATCCAGGGCGTGCTCAACCTCTTGAAGGCGCTGGCGAAATCACCGCATGGCTCGTTTCCCCTTCGCTTCGAAACGCAGAATACGATGGTCGACGCCCTGTGCCGCCTGGCGATCAGGGACCTCAAGAAGGCCTACCCGACCGAATCCTTCGGGGCGGTTTTCAAGCCGGATCTCTCGCCATTCGGAGTCGAAGACCCGATGCCATTCCCGGATCGCGAGGCCCTGCGGGAGGAGTTGAAGTCCCGGCTGCTTGCCGATGGGGCGCGGGGGCAAGTCCTTGCACTGCGCGGGAGCAGTGGTTGTGGCAAGTCCTCATTGCTTCAGAAAGGACTACTCGGTGCTGAGCCTCCCATAACGCTGGACGCATTGTCCGTTGTGGTACGGCCAACCGACGTTGCCGGGAGTGATGGTCCGACCCCGTTATTGAAATTTCTCGGCGCCTTGGCGGAACGGCTGGAAGAAACGATCGGTGCAGTACCTGGTTTGCGAAATCCATCCGGCGGCAGGATATCCCAGAAGATCGATAGCGCGCTCGATGTGCTCGTGAAAGCACTCGACCGGAACCGGATGACACTTATCCTCGGGATCGACCAGTTCGAGGAGATCATTGATTATGCGGGTCTCGATACCGAAAAACAGCGTGGCTTACCAGGAAGCTGGTGGCAGATCCTCCATTTCATCGGACGGGCAGCGCGGCAGAAGCGTATTCTCGTTGCGGTAACCGTCGAATCGCAGCGGCGCAGGCGGATTGAGGAAATGGCGGTAGAGGACGTCACCGAGATCGACCTTTCATATATCAATGTCAACTTCGAGGCGAGCCGTGTTTCGGAGTTCGTGAATCATACCGCTGCGCAGCGCGGCCTGCCCTTATCACCCAAAGTCGCGGAGGCAATAGAGCGGATGGTCGAGGCCTTCGAGAGGCAACGTCTTGCGACCGTTCGGGGTGCGAACACGTCGTCTTTCCTGCCTCTTCTGTCGCTTTGGTTACATCGCCTGTTCACCAAGTTTAGAGACCGTCAGAAACGCCCAGGCGACGAGGGCGCAGCCGGTTCCTTTGCCAGGACCGCAGAATTGATCGACATGAAAGACCTCGCACATCGCGGGATCGACATGCAGCTCGGACCGCTAATCTCTGAGTTGGTCGAGGACGCATGGAACGAGGCTGGAGAGCTAGAAAGAACCGAATTATCGGTTTCTGACACCGATAAACTTAATACTTTCATCCAGATAGTAGCGCAGCGATATGAGAATGGGAATGCGTTTGTGGCGAGCTGCCAGTCCTCCAAAGGCTTCGACGTCCACGAATTCGTTCGGGTGCTATTGCAAAGTGGAATCGAAGATATTCCCGGCGTTACCTTGCCGTCCTTGCATGTTAGCGATGTCTCCCTCGAAAACTTTTTTAGCGGGCTGATTGGAGTGGACGAGGAGGGCAATATGCGGCTAACGGAAATGCCCAGAAAGACCGATACTACGGCTCAGGCAAGACTAATCAATGCGCATCTTAAGCGACGCTTGCTGGAGCCTGTCATCGCAACGGATCGTGTGCGCCTGATCCATCAGGCCGTGATCGACAATTGGCAACCTGCGCGCGAGTGGTACGAAAACAAGAAGGCACAACTGATTACGGCCAGGAACACGAAGCAGGCGGCGCGCGCGGCTGGTGAGAATCCAGATTTTGCGATGCTGGCGCTGGACGGTGAGTTGGTTGCTCGCGCCGCTTGTCTTCTCGCTTTGAAACGCTCGACATGGTCTGCCCGCCAAGAAGCTCAGTTTGATGAAATCGAGCGCGAAACACGAGCCTTCTGCCTTGGGTTAGTGGCAGCCGCCCCGGATGGGCGCCTGCTTTATGATCTTGATCTTGATGGTGGGCAGCCAATCGCATTTATTGCTGCCATGTATGATCTTAGTGATCCGCTTGAACGTTGGCTCGATGCAGATCCAGATCTTGTGGATATCACTACGAAATCGGGGGACAACCTACTCGATAAGGCAGCCTGGTTTGCGCCAAAGGCGGTTGATGTCTTGCTTTCCCGAGGCGCTCCTTTCGAAGGAGGGTCTGGTGACTGGCATCCGATTACGGCCGCGATACAATCTGGAAATATCGGGGGATTACGGGCGCTCCTTGCGCATTATGATGGACCGGAAACAGTGATCGGACCATACGGAACGTCAATGCTTCACATGGCAGCAATATCGCCGTCGTCGAGAAGCATGCGGACACTGCTCGAAAAAAAGCCAGACCCCAATATCTTCAATGAAAATGGTCAAACTCCGCTGCTTGTAGCTGCGCTATATGGAAAAACGGAGAATGCCGCATTGCTACTTGAGGGAGGCGCCAACCCAGTTCTGCGGGACAAAGGAAAGTTCAATGTGCTAAACTGTGCTGTTCAATCGAATAGCGCAGATGTCGTAAATCTGATCCGAAACCAGGTCACAGACGAAGACAGCGAGGTTTTGCTTTTTGGTGAGGGAGAAGACGACGACGGGTGGTTAACACCCGTTAAACAAGCCGCAGCACTTGCAAGCCCAGATGCCTTAACTGCGCTTCTTGACTGGGTCGGAGACGAGCCAATCCATCGTGGAAAGACAATTGATCACCCTCTGGTTCGGGCTCTCCCGAGAGGTCAGGGAACTATACCGCAACCCATGGCGGATCGGATTAGTGACTGCGTTGGCCTCTTGCTCGAGACAGGCAGCATATCCTCTGCCGTAATCGAGGAAGCGCTGCGCCAGATGCCTAACCTGCCTGACGTGCGGCGGCGGATCGAGAACCATATGGTTCTATATGCCGAGAATCTTGATACCCTTGATGCGGGAACCGTGCTTGCCTGCATCATCGGGGATCGTCCCAACATTGCCGCCGAAGCGCTGCGCAAGCGGCCATCCATTCTCGACCACCGTGCAGAGGATGGAACTGCAGCAAGCCAAACCATTCTGCGCAAGGCTGGGCCACACGTCCTGCTTGCGTGCCTTACCGAAGGGCTGGCACCGACGGATGCACCCGAACTGTTTTTTTTCGAGGCGGCACTCGGCGTGTGTCGCAATGCCTTTTCGGAGGGGCTCCCCGTATCCGACCTTGGGCCGGATGCGTCTAAACTTGCGCTCCTGTTTCCCGGTGTCGATGCCGATCGTTTGCATCCTCTCATTCGTGAAATGGTGGACGCACCCGAAAACGAGCGAACGCAATATCTTCTGAAAATCGGGAGCAGCGATACGATCCGCACCCTCTTACACCGCCTCGCTGTGCGAGGAGATCTCGCGCTATACACGGAAGTGGTAGAGGGCATGCGGCTGTCAATGCCGCTCGATTTCTATGGCCGTCCGCCCTCGGCGGTGGCACCCTCGGCGATGAGACAAGATTTCGAAAGCTTTGAACCGTCCGGCATGCTCAAAGGAATACAGTGATGACGTCATTTTACTTGCCCTATAGTAACGCAAAGCCCACGCGCCTCACGGATGATGATGTTTTGTCCTTTGCTCTCAGAAGCGGATGGATCGACGATATCGGCGTGATCGATCCCACCAGCACGATCATGGAGCGACGCCCGCTCGATTGGTGGCCGGGCTGTGATTTGATCACGGCCAGTGATCCCATTTGGGGACCCACCATGGCTGCCTGGGTGCTAAAGGACGGTGGACGACTGGTGCGCCTTGACGGCACCTCGCCCCCCATCCATATGCTGAACCAAGCTATGGACCCGATCCTGAATCGGAACAATGCAATTGCCTATTTGGGTTTCTTTTGCACCTTTGTTCACGCGGAGGCCGGGCCCTTTGCCACTATCGGAGCGCTCGAGGACCAAATATTGCCGCTTGAACTCGACCGGGAAAAGATCGCTGGGTTCATTCGCGCGCCCCAAATCCTCAAGGAGGAGCCAATAGCTGAGGACGAGGGCAAGATCTCATATCATATCGAAACACTAGTCTATTATGGCGATGCACTCTTCATATCGAATTTTCTGCTCAAACCGACCGGTATGGTGGACATGCTAGAGGACGAACCGCTGGCAGCCGACCTCGGCGCAACCATCGCAATGAAGCTGAAGTTTAAGGATCCCGAAAACACCGAGGGCAGTACGGCGGCTAACCATGACGAAGCGGTGCACTGAACCGTCTGCAAGTGCAAGAATACGTTTGGAATTTGCAATAACGGAGTTCTGTAATCAACATCTGGTCTGCCGCCTGAAAAGTGATCCTCTTTGAAGTATGGCTTGCGAGTTGAAGAAGGACATTGAGATGGTAACGAAGAGATTCGGAGCTGAATGGATCGTCATGGAGCTTCGTCAGGTTGACGTGCCGAATGCGCGGGGCAATTCGATGACGGAGGCGCTCCGTTCGGTAGGCGTGACAGAAGTTGCATATTACCGCTGGCGATCAGAGTACGATGGCCTGAGGGGCGACCATGTTAAGCGTCTGAAGCAATTGGAGGCCGAGAACGCTCGCCTCCGCCGGGCAGTTTCTGATCTGACATTGGGCAAGATGATTCTTTCGGAATCCGCCAGGGGAAGCTTGTAAGCCTCGCCCGCCGCTGCGAATGTGCGGATCATGTCACAGAAGAGCTGGGTATGTCCGAACGGCGGGCATGCCGGGTTCCAATCCAAAAGTGTTTCACGCAGCGCAACGTCGCAAAGACCCCGGATGATGAAGCGGCATTGACCGCCGGCTTCATGGCGCTTGCATTTCAGTTTGGCCGAGATGGCTATTGCCGCATCACGGCGATGCTGCACCATGCCTGCTGGGTTGTGAACGTCAAACCGCACTCTCGGGCATCAAAGCATGCCTTGCCCTGCAATGATACGAGTGGATATGGCAGCGTGAAGGGCTGTAGGTTCCATCCGGGCAATCCAAGCGCGGTCAGCTCTGGCTGAACGGCAGCTGGTGCATCCGGCTTCAGCCGGAATACCTCAACCATGTCTGGACTTACGATTTCGTCGAGGACCGCACACACAGTGGAAGAAAAAATCCGCATGACCCATGTGATCGACGAGTTCGCGCTAGAATGCATTGCCATCAGGTTCGAAAGGAAGCTGATGGCTGTTGCTGTCATCGATGGGCTATCGAATCTCTTCAACCCGCCGGGCATCCCTGGGCGTGTTCGTACTGACAACGGCCCGGAATTTATCGTCAAGGCTTTGAGAGAGTGGATTGCGTATATCGGAGCCAAAACGGCCTACATCATGCCGGGGAGCCCTTCGCAGAATGGTTGCTGCAAAAGCTTCCACTCCAAGCTCGGTGACGAGCTGCTCAATGGAGAAATCTTCTACACGCTTGAGGAGGCAAAGATCATCATCGAGAGTTGGCGGCAGCATTACAACGCTGCACTTCTTCACTCATCACCGATCTACAAACCATCCTCGCCTAGAGCCACAGCTTGATCTCGCGAAAGCGGACCTACTTCAACGCCGGTTCTAGCTGTCAGGCTGAGCATGCACCAACATTGGAATCGGATCAGTCCCAAGGCACGGGGCAATGGTTGAAACCGGAACCGAGCCATGGTTCTTCAGGAGCGGGCTTCAAATGGGCTGCCTATACAAAGGCCTGTATCAGGTGCGGCTGTCACGATGCATGATCATCATGGCCGATGATTTTTTATGGTGCAGTCCAGATCGATCATTGCGACATTTTTAATTAAAATTTAACAGAATGCCGTTACCAAATGTATGAAGCGGAAATGCGAATTTCCCGGCGAGATGACATACTTAGACCAGTAGACCAGACGAGTTGACATATTTCGCAATGCAACCGTCACGATGAAATAGCGCAGAAGCCTTGGCTATATCGGCTTTGGAAGCATGATGCACCTGCGCTTAGGCTCTAGAGAGCTATGTCCCCACTAGCATTTGTCGCTTTCGACCCATCGTTCTTATATTGGTCATTGCGGATTTGCGGTAGATGGATGTGACATAATTGCATCCTGCCGCTTCCTGCGCGTTGATCCACTAGGGAAGGTCGAACAGAGCCGAAGCTATCCGTATTTGTTTAACGCAATAGGCTGAGTTCAATGGTTTCGACTTCGATCGTATCGTCCTTCACCTTCAATCAGATCAAGACTCTCTCTTTAGCGACAATCAAGTCATTGGAGACGGCAGACGTTCAGGCGCTGAGCACTGTTCAGGTCAGGGCGCTCACGTCGGACCAGATCGGTGTGCTGGATGTGGAGGACGTGGAGGGCATGTCCAACGAGCAGATTTCTGCCATTTCGGCGAAATCCATTGGCGGATTGACGGTTGAGCAGATCGATGTCCTGCAGGCCTCCACGATCAGCGCAATGACCGCGCCGCAGGTCGGTGCGATGAGCAGCGAACAGTTGAACAGCTTTGACGGGGACCAGATCGCGGCCCTTACAACGGAGCAGGTTGGCTCCCTGAAAGCCAGCCAGATAGCTGGCTTGTCGCCAAGCCAGGTTGCTGCGCTGAGCGCAGACCAGGTGTCGGCTCTGCGTACTCAGGCCATCGCTGGCCTGACATTCGATCAGATTGCGGGCATGTCGGACGATCAGGTGACGGCACTCAGCGCCACCCAGATCGCTGCGATGAGCGCCAAGCAGATGTCTGCCTTTGATGCCGATGCCATCGCCCTGTTCACGACCGATGAAGTCGCTGCGATTTCCACCAAGGCCGTCTCCGGGTTGACGACGGCTGCCGTTGCAGCCCTGAGTGAAGCCCAGGTTGGCGCGCTCAGCACCAAGCAGGTTGCTGCTCTTTCGACCACCCAGGTCAAGGCCTTGACCACCGACCAGATCGGTTACCTCTCGACCGACCAGATTGGCGCAATGACCTCCGCCCAGGCCGGCGCTCTCACCGATGCTCAGATCGGAGCGCTGAGCGCAGGCCAGGTGACGGCACTGAGCGCCAGGGCTGTCGCCGGCTTGACCGAAACCCAGCTGGCCCTGTTCTCCGACGATCAGGTCACGGCACTCAGTGCCACCCAGGTCTCGGCCATGAGCGCCAAGCAGATGGCTGCGTTTGATGCGGATGCCATTGCGCTGTTCTCGACCGATGAAATCTCGGCCATTTCCACCAAGGCCATCCGTGGTCTGACGACGGCTGCGGTTGCAGCCCTGAGTGAAGCCCAGGTTGGCGCCCTCGGCACCAAACAGGTCGCCGCTCTTTCGGCAACCCAGGTCCAGGCACTGACCACCGACCAGATTGGTTACCTCTCGACCGACCAGGTTGGCGCAATGACGGCCATCCAGGTTGGCGCTCTCACCGATGGCCAGATCGGCGCGCTGAGTGATGCACAAGTCACAGCCATCAGCACCAGGGCTGTCTCCGGTTTGACCGCGACGCAGCTGGCTCTGTTCTCCGACGATCAGGTCACCGCACTTTCGACCACCCAGGTCGCGGCCATGAGCGCCAAGCAGATGGCTGCGTTTGATGCGGATGCCATTGCGCTGTTCTCGACCGATGAAATCTCGGCCATTTCCACCAGGTCCATCTCCGGTCTGACGACGGATGCCGTTGCAGCCCTGAGTGAAGACCAGATCGGCGCTCTGAGCACCAAACAGGTTGCCGCTCTTTCGACAACCCAGGTCAAGGCACTGACCACCGACCAGGTCGGCTATCTTACGACCGATCAGGTTGGCGCAATGACGGCCACCCAGGTTGGCGCTCTCACCGATGATCAGATCGGTGCATTGACCACCGATCAGGTGACGGCACTGAGCGCCAGGGCTGTTGCCGGCTTGACCGCAACCCAGCTGGCCCTGTTCACCGACGATCAGGTCACCGCACTTTCGGCCACCCAGATTGGGGCCATGAGTGCCAAGCAGATGGCTGCGTTTGATGCGGATGCGATCGCGCTGTTCACCACCGATGAAGTGACTGCCATTTCCAGCAGGTCCATCTCCGGCCTGACGACCGATGCTGTTGCAGCGCTGAGCGAAGACCAGATTGGCGCGCTCAGCACCAAACAGGTTGCCGCTCTTTCGACCACCCAGGTCAAGGCACTGACCACGGACCAGGTCGGCTACCTTACGACCGACCAGGTTGGCGCAATGACGGCCACCCAGGTCGGTGCTCTCACCGATGATCAGATCGGTGCATTGACCACCGACCAGGTGACGGCACTGAGCACCAGGGCTGTCTCCGGTTTGAGCGCAGCCCAGCTGGCCCTGTTCACCGACGATCAGGTCACCGCACTTTCGACAACGCAGATCGGGGCCATGAGTGCCAAGCAGATGTCTGCGTTTGATGCGGATGCGATCGCGTTGTTCACCACCGATGAAGTTGCTGCGATTTCCACCAGGTCCGTCTCCGGCCTGACGACGGATGCCGTTGCAGCGCTGAGCGAAGACCAGGTCGGCGCCCTGAAGACCAGCCAGGTTGCTGCGCTTACGACCACCCAGGTCAAGGCGCTGACCACGGACCAGATCGGCTATCTTACGACCGACCAGGTTGGTGCAATGAAGTCCACCCAGGTCGGCGCTCTCACCAATGCCCAGATCGGTGCGCTGACCACCGACCAGGTGACGGCGCTGAGCACCAAGGCCGTTTCCGGCCTGACCGCTGGACAGATCGATCAAATGACCTCCGAGCAACTCGGAGCCATGACTGAAACGCAGGCAGCTGTCTTTACCAGCACCCAGGTCGCTGCCCTGACAGCAGACGATATCGCGGAGTTCACCACCGCCGAAATCACCGCGATCAGCGCCAAGGCAATCTCCGGTCTGTCGACGGACGCCGTTGCCGCCCTGAGTGAAGACCAGGTTGGCGCTCTCAGCACCAAGCAGGTTGCGGCTCTTTCGACCAAGCAGGTCAAGGCGCTGACCACCGACCAGATCGGTTATCTGAGCGATACCCAGATTGGTGCGATGACGGGTACCCAGGTCGGCGCTCTCACCGATGCACAGATCGGTGCGTTGAGTGAAGCGCAAGTCACAGCCATCAGCACCAGGGCCGTCTCCGGCTTGACCGCAACCCAGCTGGCCCTGTTCTCCGACGATCAGGTTACCGCACTTTCGACCACGCAGGTCGCCGCATTGAACGATAGGCAGATGGCGGGCTTTGATGCGGACGCCATTGCGCTGTTCTCGACCGATGAAATCTCCGCGATTTCCAGCAAGGCCATCTCCGGTCTGACGACGGATGCCGTTGCCGCCCTGACTGAAGACCAAGTTGGCGCGCTCAGCACCAAACAGGTTGCCGCTCTTTCGACCAAACAGGTCAAGGCGCTGACCACGGACCAGATCGGTTACCTCACGACGAGCCAGGTCGGCGCAATGACGGCGGCCCAGGCCGGCGCGTTCACCGATGCCCAGATCGGCGCGCTGAGCGATGCACAGGTCACAGCCATCAGCACCAAGGCTGTCGCCGGTTTGACCGCCACCCAGCTGGCCCTGCTCTCCGACGATCAGGTCACCGCACTTTCGACCGCCCAGATCGCGGTCATGAGTGACAAGCAGGTGGCCGGCTTCGATGCGGATGCCATCGCGCTGCTCACGACCGATGAAATCTCCGCGATTTCCAGCAAATCCGTCTCCGGTCTGACGACGGCGGCCGTTGCCGCCCTGAGCGAAGACCAGATCGGCGCGCTGAGCAACAACCAGGTTGCCGCGCTTTCGACCAGCCAGGTCAAGGCGTTGACCACGACCCAGGTCGGTTACCTTACAACCGACCAGGTTGGCGCGATGACGGCCGCCCAGGTAGGTGCTTTCACCGATGACCAGATCGGTGCGCTGAGCGATGCACAGGTCACAGCCATCAGCACCAAGGCTGTCGCCGGTTTGACCGCCACTCAGCTGGCGCTGTTCTCCGACGATCAGGTCACCGCACTTTCGACCGACCAGATCGCGGTCATGAGTGCGAAGCAGTTGTCCGCTTTTGATGCGGGTGCCATCGCGTTGCTGTCGACCGATGAAGTCGCTGCGATTTCCACCAAATCCATCTCCGGTCTGACGACCGATGCCGTTGCCGCCCTGAGTGAAGATCAGATCGATGTGCTGACGACCAGCCAGATCGGTGCAATGGCCGCCAATCAGGTGGCGGCGCTGACGGCAGACCAGATCGGTTATCTGAGCGATACACAGGTCGGGGCACTGACGGCAATCCAGACCGGGGCTCTTACAGCTGACCAGATCGCCGCGTTGAGTGACACGCAAGTCGCAGCCATCAGCACCAAGGCCATCGGCGGCTTGACTGCAACGCAGCTGGCTCTGTTCTCCAACGATCAGGTCACGGCGCTTACGACCGACCAGGTCGCCGCCCTGAGTGATCGGCAGATGGCTGGCTTCGATGCGGCTGCGATTGCCCTTTTCGCCAACGATGAAATCAGCGCTATCAACAGCAAGGCCGTCGTCGGTCTGACAGTCGATCAGATTGCGGGCCTGTCGGACGATCAGGTGACCGCACTCGGCGCGACCCAGATCGCGGCAATGAGCGCCAAGCAGATGTCGGCCTTTGATGCCGATGCCATCGCCCTGTTCACGACCGATGAAATCTCTGCCATTTCCACCAAATCGATCAGCGGTCTGACAACGGATACCGTTGCAGCCCTGAGTGAAGCCCAGGTTGGCGCTCTCAGCAACAAACAGGTTGCCGCTCTTTCGACCACCCAGGTCAAGGCGCTGACCACCGACCAGGTCGGTTACCTCTCGACCGACCAGTTCGGCGCGATCACGGCGACCCAGGCCGGTGCTTTCACCGATGCTCAGATCGGTGCGTTGAGCACAGACCAGGTGACGGCACTGAGCACCAGGGCTGTTCCCGGCTTGACCGCAACCCAGCTGGCTCTGTTCTCCGACGATCAGGTGACTGCACTCGGCGCCACCCAGATCGCGGCCATGAGTTCCAAGCAGATGTCTGCCTTTGATGCGGATGCCATCGCCCTGTTCACGACCGATGAAATCTCGGCCATTTCCACCAGGTCCGTCAGCGGACTGACAACGGATACCGTTGCAGCCCTGAGCGAAGACCAGATCGGCGCTCTGAGCACCAAGCAGGTCGCCGCCCTTTCGACAACCCAGGTCCAGGCACTGACCACCGACCAGGTCGGCTATCTTACGACCGACCAGGTCGGCGCAATGACGGCCGCCCAGGCCGGTGCTTTCACCGATGACCAGATCGGTGCCCTGAGCACAGACCAGGTGACGGCACTGAGCACCAGGGCTGTTGCCGGCTTGACCGCAACCCAGCTGGCTCTGTTCTCCGACGATCAGGTGACTGCACTCGGCGCCACCCAGATCGCGGCCATGAATGCCAAGCAGGTGTCTGCGTTTGATGCGGATGCCATTGCCTTGTTCACCACCGATGAAGTTGCCGCGATTTCCACCAGGTCCATCTCCGGTCTGACGACGGATGCCGTTGCAGCCCTGAGCGAAGACCAGATCGGCGCTCTGAGCACCAAACAGGTTGCCGCCCTTTCGACCACCCAGGTCCAGGCACTGACCACCGACCAGGTCGGCTATCTTACGACCGACCAGGTTGGCGCAATGACGGCCGCCCAGACCGGCGCTTTCACCGATGATCAGATCGGCGCGTTGACTACCGATCAGGTGACGGCACTGAGCACCAGGGCTGTTGCCGGCTTGACCGCAACACAGCTGGCCCTGTTCACCGACGATCAAGTCACCGCACTTTCGGCCACCCAGGTCGCCGCGTTGAGTGATACGCAACTGGCCGGCTTCGATGCGGATGCCATTGCGCTGTTCACCACCGATGAAGTCGCTGCGATTTCCACCAGGTCCATCTCCGGCCTGACGACGGATGCCGTTGCAGCCCTGAGCGAAGACCAGGTTGGTGCGCTCAGCACCAAGCAGGTTGCGGCTCTTACGACCACCCAGGTCAAGGCACTGACCACCGACCAGGTCGGCTATCTTACGACCGACCAGGTTGGCGCAATGACGGCCACCCAGGTCGGCGCTCTCACCGATGCTCAGATCGGTGCATTGACCACCGATCAGGTGACGGCACTGAGCACCAGGGCTGTCTCCGGTTTGACCGCCAACCAACTGTCCCTGTTCACCGATGATCAGGTCACCGCACTTTCGATCACCCAGATCGCCGCGCTGAGTGATACGCAAGTGGCCGGCTTCGATGCGGATGCCATCGCGCTGTTCACCACCGATAAGGTCGCTGCGATTTCCACCAGGTCCATCTCCGGCCTGACGACGGATGCCGTTGCAGCGCTGAGCGAAGACCAGGTCGGCGCCCTGAAGACCAGCCAGGTTGCTGCGCTTTCGACCACTCAGGTCAAGGCACTGACCACGGACCAGATCGGCTATCTGTCGACCGACCAGGTCGGCGCGATGACGGCCACCCAGGTCGGCGCTTTCACCAATGCACAGATCGGTGCGCTGACCACCGATCAGGTGACTGCACTGAGCACCAGGGCCGTTTCCGGCCTGACCGCTGGACAAATCGATCAAATGACCTCCGAGCAACTCGGAGCCATGACTGAAACGCAGGCAGCTGTCTTTAGCGACACACAGGTCGCTGCCCTGACAGCAGATGATATCGCGGAATTCACCACCGCCGAAATCACCGCGATCAGCGCCAAGGCAATATCCGGCCTGACAACGGCTGCCGTTGCCGCCCTGAGTGAAGACCAGGTTGGCGCTCTCAGCACCAAGCAGGTTGCCGCTCTTTCGGCAACCCAGGTCAAGGCGCTGACCACCGACCAGATCGGTTATCTGAGCGATACCCAGGTTGGTGCGATGATAGCGACCCAGGTCGGCGCTCTCACCGATACTCAGATTGGTGCGTTGAGTGAAGCGCAAGTCACAGCCATCAGCACCAGGGCCGTCTCCGGCTTGACCGCAACCCAGCTGGCTCTGTTCTCCGACGATCAGGTCACGGCGCTTTCGGCCACGCAGGTCGCCGCGCTGAGTGATCAGCAGGTGGGTGGCTTCGATGCGGACGCCATCGTCCTGTTCGCGACCGATGAAATCTCCGCGATTTCCGTCAAGGCCATCTCCGGTCTGGCGACGGATGCCGTTGCAGCTCTGACTGAAGACCAGATCGGCGCACTGAGCAACAATCAGGTTGCCGCTTTTGCGATCAGCCAGGTCAAGGCGCTGACCACGGACCAGATCGGCTACCTGTCGACCGGCCAGGTTGGTGCAATGACCGCTCCTCAGGTTGGCGCGTTCACCGATGATCAGATCGGTGCATTGACCACCGATCAGGTGACGGCACTGACAACCAGGGCTGTCGCCGGCCTGACCGCACCGCAACTGGCCCTGTTCTCCGACGATCAGGTCACCGCACTTTCGAGCACCCAGATCGCGGTCATGAGTGACAAGCAGGTGGCCGGCTTCGATGCGGATGCCATCGCGCTGTTCACGACCGATGAAATCTCCGCGATTTCCAGCAAATCCATCTCCGGTCTGACGACGGCTGCCGTTGCCGCCCTGAGCGAAGATCAGATCGGCGCACTGAGCAACAACCAGTTGGCCGCGCTTTCGACCAGCCAGGTCAAGGCGCTGACCACGACCCAGGTCGGTTATCTTACGACCGGCCAGGTTGGCGCGATGACGGCCACCCAGGTCGGCGCTCTCACCGATGCTCAGATCGGGGCATTGACCACCGATCAGGTGACGGCGCTGAGCACCAAGGCTGTCGCCGGATTGACTGCAAGCCAGCTGGCCCTGTTCTCCGACGATCAGGTCACCGCACTTTCGACCGACCAGGTCGCGGTCATGAGTGATCAGCAGGTGGCTGGCTTCGATGCGGGTGCGATCGCGCTGCTGTCGACCGATGAAGTCGCTGCGATTTCCACCAAATCCATCCCCGGTCTGACGACGGCTGCTGTTGCCGCCCTGAGTGAAGACCAGATCGGTGCCCTGACGACCGGGCAGATCGGTTCAATGACCACAAATCAGGTGGCGGCGCTGACGACAGCCCAGATCGGTTATCTGAGCGATGCACAGGTCGGGGCGCTGACATCGACCCAGGTGGCTGGAATGACCACGGATCAGATCGCGGCGTTGACCGAAGCGCAGGTAACGGCCCTCAGCAATGACGCTGTAACCGGCCTGACAACTACGCAGGTCGACGCCATGAGTGCCACTCAGGTGGGAGCCTTCAGCGCAGCACAGACCGCGGCCATGAATGCTTCGCAAATCGACGCGATGACCACCGAAGATCTTGCTGCCTTCGCCGATGAAGATATCGCCGCTATCAGCACGACAGCACTTGCCGGCCTTTCCGCAGACGACATCGGAGAGTTGAGCTCGACCCAGTTGCAGGCCTTCACAACCGAACAGTTGCAGGCAATGCAGACAGCCCAGGTCGAGGCCGTCATCGCCGCCTACCAGGTACCCTGACACCGACAGGTCAGTGATCTCCATCCGGAGGTCACTGCCGTCCGGCTCCAAGGGCCGGGTTGAGTGTATGGTATTGATTCCACTCGTGTTCAGACGTTTCGCGACGTTTTGGAGACGAGTGGAGGTCAATGTCATGCGGCACCGCATTGGCAGCCTTCACAGCATTCAAAAATGCTTTCCCTTGAGCGTGTCGGACCAGCTCCGGGCCGATTGGCGGGTACGGCGGCTGGCCAGCAAAAGCCTGCTGTTCGGGCAGTTGTCAGGGGGTGAACCTTGATCGACTCGATGCCAGTGATCGCTGTTCCTCGCGGCCTTCCGGTTGCATCACCTGGCATGGTGAGGTCCTGCGCCGGTGGCCAGGCATCGGCTCCGACGGCATGAAGGGGTCAATCCTCCTCTTTCCCGATCCTTCGCATCGCTTATTGTAGCGCAGGTCGCTGCCGTCATGGTGGCGCCGGTTGAAAGCTGTCCAGCCCTTCCGGCTTTTTCCATATTTGTCTCAAGTTCCGAAGACTTTGATTGCCGCTCTCGATCCGGCCCCGGGGCCACACTTGCCATTCTTCAGCAACGCTTGGCTGGCGCTCTCAAGCGCATAGCTGTTCTGACCTTGCTCTTGAGTGATGCGACATGTCTCCGGCCGATGCCGGTTTCCAATGAATTTTATAGGGACAAAACAGGCGCCGTTTTTTGCTTGCGGACAATCCGAAAGCTCGGATTCCGTGGACTCATTGTAATAATGCTATATTTCTTTCGCAAAATTGCGTCAATTTTCGTTTGATACTCTAAAAAGTTCGTTTGCTTTCGGTATTGACTTTCATATGCAATCCTATTTCCTTAGCGAAGCGTCATATGTGCGCTTTTGTGGAGGAGACAAAAAATGAGGAAGCTATTGATGGCCTCGGCGGCAGCCGTGGCCCTGGTTGCGTTTCATTCGCCGGCTTCGGCGGACATGGCCGCAGCCGAGAAATGGATCAACGACGAGTTCCAGCCATCCACCCTGTCTGCCGATGAGCAGAAGGCCGAGATGCAATGGTTCATCGACGCTGCCAAGCCCTTCGCGGGCATGGAAATCAACGTGCTGTCGGAAGGAATTCCGACCCACACCTATGAATCCACGGTGCTGACCAAGGCATTCGAGGAAATCACCGGCATCAAGGTCAATCACCAGATTCTGGGCGAAGGCGAAGTGGTGCAGGCCGTTCAGACCCAGATGCAGACCGGCCGCAATCTCTATGATGCCTACGTCAACGATTCCGATCTGATCGGCACCCACTCGCGGCTGCAGCTGGCGGTCAACCTGACCGACTGGATGGCCGGCGAAGGTGCCGACGTGACCAATCCGGGCCTCGATCTCGCCGATTTCATGGGCACGAGTTTCACCACCGGACCGGACGGCAAGCTCTACCAGCTGCCCGACCAGCAGTTCGCCAACCTCTACTGGTTCCGCAAGGACTGGTTCGACGATCAGAAGAACAAGGACGCCTTCAAGGCCAAGTACGGCTACGAGCTCGGTGTTCCGGTCAACTGGTCGGCCTATGAGGATATCGCCGAGTTTTTCTCCAACGACGTCAAGGAAATCGACGGCACTAGGATCTATGGTCACATGGATTACGGCAAGCGCGCGCCGGACCTCGGCTGGCGCATGACCGATGCCTGGCTGTCGATGGCCGGCGCCGGTTCCGTGGGTGAACCCAACGGCGTGCCGATCGACGAATGGGGCATCCGCATGGAAGCCGGCTCCTGCAACCCTGCCGGCGCCAGTGTCTCGCGCGGCGGTGAAACCAACGGCCCGGCTTCGGTCTATGCCATTGCCAAGTGGGACGAGTGGCTGAGGAAGTACGCACCTCCCGGTGCTGCCGATTACGACTTCTACCAGTCGCTGCCGGCGCTCAGCCAGGGCAATGTCGCCCAGCAGATCTTCTGGTACACCGCCTTTACCGCGGACATGGTCAAGCCGAAGTCTGAAGGCAACAACACCGTCGATGACGCCGGCAAGCCCTTGTGGCGGATGGCGCCGTCACCGCACGGCCCGTACTGGAAAGAAGGCCAGAAGGTCGGTTATCAGGACGTGGGGTCATGGACGATCCTCAAGTCCACCCCGACCGACCGCGCCAAGGCAGCCTGGCTTTATGCCCAGTTCGCCGTCTCCAAGACCGTCGACGTCAAGAAGAGCCATGTTGGTCTGACCTTCATCCGCGATTCCACCGTGCGGCACGACTCGTTCAGCACCCGTGCCGAAAATCTCGGTGGCCTGGTCGAGTTCTACCGTTCGCCGGATCGCGTGCGCTGGTCGCCAACCGGCATCAACGTGCCTGACTATCCGAAGCTGGCCCAGATCTGGTGGCAGCAGATCGGTGACGTCAACTCCGGTGCGTTCACGCCGCAGCAGGCCATGGACCGTCTCGCAGAAGAGATGGACATCACCATGTCCCGGATGCAGCGCGCCGATGAGGCGGGCAATGTCTATGGCGGTTGCGGACCGCGCCTCAATGAGCCGAAGGATCCGAGCGAATGGCTCGGCAAGCCCGACGGCCCGAAGGCAAAGCTCGACAACGAGAAGCCGCAGGGCGAGACCGTCAGCTACGACGAACTCGTGGCGCGCTGGAACCAGTAAGGGTTCACGTACCGATTACCACAACCCGGACCCGGCGCCTCGGCGCCGGGTTCCCTGCAGCAGCGCGTGATGCCCGTATCACGCCGTGCTACTCTTGGTCTGTATAAAGCCCCGCAACTAGCTGCCGTGACCGGCGGCTTGAGGATTTAGCTTCGTGCTGGAACTGAAAAACATTACAAAGCGTGTCGGAGCCGAGACGCATATCCACCCGACCAGCCTCGTCTTCAAACCGGGCAGCTTCAACATTTTGCTTGGCACCACATTGGCCGGCAAGACTACGCTGATGCAGCTGATGGCCGGACTGGAAAAGCCCACCGCCGGCGAAGTCTGGTTCAACGGCGCCAATGTCACCGGCGTGCCGGTGCAGAAGCGCAATGTCTCGATGGTCTACCAGCAGTTCATCAATTATCCGAACATGAGCGTGTTCGACAACATCGCCTCGCCGCTCAAGGTCAGTGGCATTGACCGCACCGAGATCAAGCGCCGCGTCGGCGAAATGGCGGAGCTGATGCGGATATCGGCAATGCTCGACCGGCGGCCATCGGAACTGTCGGGCGGCCAGCAGCAGCGCACCGCCATGGCCCGGGCGCTGGTCAAGGAGTCCGACATGATCCTGCTCGACGAACCGCTCGCCAATCTCGATTTCAAACTGCGCGAGGAAATGCGCGACGAGCTGCCAAAGCTGTTCGGCGAGCGCGAATGCGTGGTGGTCTACGCCACCACCGAGCCGACCGAGGCGCTGCTGTTTGGTGGTCATACCGCGGCGCTGCATGAAGGCCATGTTGCCGATTTCGGCCCGACCGGCCAGATCTACCGCCGACCCGCCAGCCTCACCGGGGCACAAGTGTTTTCCGAACCGCCGATCAACACCGTCAAGGTGGTCAAGTCCGGCCACATGGTTTCCGCCGGCGGCGCGGTGACATGGGTCGCGCCCGAAGACCTCGCCGATGGTGAGTACACCGTCGGCATCCGCGCCCATCACGTCACCCCGTTCGAGACAACGGGGTCGGTTCCCGTCGACGGCACCATCAAGATCGCCGAGCTTTCCGGCTCGGAATCGATGATCCATTTCGATGCCTTCGGCCGCGACTGGGTGTCGCTGTCGCACGGTGTCCACCCGTTCGACGCCGGCGCCAAGGCCACGCTTTATGCCGACATGGCGTCATGTTTCTATTTTGCGCCCGATGGCCGGCTGGTCAGAAGCGGCGAAACCGGGGAGGGACGCTGAGATGGCGCGGATCACGCTTTCAGGCCTTCGTCACAGCTACATGGCCGATCCGGCAAAAGACGCCGACTGGGCGCTCAAGCAACTTGATCTGGAGTGGAATGACGGTGGCGCCTACGCCCTGCTCGGACCATCGGGTTGCGGCAAGACCACGCTTCTCAACATCATTTCCGGGCTGCTGGTGCCCTCGCACGGCCAGATCCTGTTTGACGAGCAGGACGTCACCCACCTGCCGCCCGAGCAGCGCCACATCGCCCAGGTGTTCCAGTTCCCGGTCGTCTACGACACCATGACGGTCTACGACAATCTCGCCTTCCCGCTGCGCAATCGCGGTGTGCCGGAACCCGAGGTCGACAAGCGGGTCACCGAAATTGCCGCGATGACCGACCTGACCGCGATGCTGAAGAAGCGCGCCTCGGGCCTGACCGCCGACGGCAAGCAGAAGATCTCGCTTGGCCGCGGCCTGGTCCGCACCGATGTCAACGCCATCCTGTTTGACGAACCGCTGACGGTGATCGATCCGCATCTGAAGTTCCAGCTGCGCTCCAAGCTCAAGGAGCTGCACCAGCGGGTGTCACGCACCATGATCTACGTTACCCACGACCAGACCGAGGCGCTGACTTTTGCCGACCGCGTGGTGGTGATGAATGTCGGCGAGGTGGTCCAGATCGGCACCCCGGAAGAACTGTTCGAGCAACCGCAGCACACCTTTGTCGGACATTTCATCGGATCGCCGGGCATGAATGTGCTGCCCTGCGAGATCGAGGTCGGGCAGGCAATCTTTGCCGGCCAGAGGGTAGAGACATCCAACAAGGCCGGCGCAAAGGCGGCGCTGAACGAAGTCGGCGTGCGCCCCGAACATGTCCGCTTTTCGGACAAGGGGCTCGAGGCCCGCGTGATCAAGGTCAGCGACGCCGGACGGTTCAACATTGTCGAGGCCGAGTGCGGCGGGCACTCGGTCAAGCTTCTGGTCAGGGAGGGCGAGAGCATTCCTTCCGAGACCACGAAGCTGGACTTCATTCCCGAAAACACCCGGATCTATCAGGATGGCTGGCTTGCCGGCCGCAGGAGCGCGTCATGAACAAGACCGAAAACCAAAAGGCCTGGTTCCTGGTTCTGCCGGTTCTGGTGCTGGTCGCCTTCAACGCCATCGTGCCGCTGATGACCGTGGTCAATTACTCGGTGCAGGAAACCTTCGGCAACAATGTCTTCTTCTGGTCCGGCATCACCTGGTTCGAGGATGTGCTCAGATCACCGCGCTTCCACGATGCACTCGGCCGGCAGCTGACCTTCACCTTCACCATCCTGGCGATCGAGGTGCCGCTCGGTGTCATTATCGCGCTGGCCATGCCGCGCAAGGGCATCTGGGTGTCGGTTTGCCTGGTGCTGATGGCGATGCCGTTGCTCATTCCGTGGAATGTGGTCGGCGCCATGTGGAACATCTTCGCGCTGCCCGAGATCGGGTTGATGGGCAAGACGCTCAATGCGCTCGGTTTCGACTACAATTACACCCGCCAGCCGGGCGACGCCTGGTTCACCCTGATCCTGATGGATGTCTGGCACTGGACCTCGCTGGTGGTGCTGCTCGCCTATGCCGGACTGGTTTCGATCCCCGACGCCTATTACCAGGCGGCCAAGATCGACGGCGCCTCGTCCTGGGCGATCTTCCGCTTCATCCAGCTGCCCAAGATGAAGCGCGTGCTGACCATCGCCATCCTGCTGCGCTTCATGGATTCGTTCAACATCTATACCGAACCCTCGGTGCTGACCGGCGGCGGACCCGGCAATTCGACCACGCTGCTGTCGATCGACCTGGTCAAAATCGCGCTGGGACAGTTCGACCTCGGTCCGGCGGCGGCGATGTCGCTGGTCTACTTCCTGGTGATCCTCCTGATGAGCTGGATCTTCTACACCGTCATGACCCGCGATGAGGCCAACCAATGAGACGCGCTTCCTGGCTTGTGCCGACCATCTATATCCTGTTCCTGATGCTGCCGATCTACTGGCTGGTGTCGATGTCGTTCAAGACCACCAACGAGATCCTGGGCTCCTTCACGCTGTTCCCGCAGAGCTTCACGCTCGACAACTACCGGGTCATCTTCACCGATCCGAGCTGGTACATGGGCTACGTCAATTCGCTCATCTACGTGTCGATCAACACCGTGCTCTCGGTCTGTGTTGCGCTGCCCGCGGCCTACGCGTTTTCGCGCTACCGGTTCCTGGGCGACAAGCACCTGTTCTTCTGGCTGTTGACCAACCGCATGGCCCCGGCGGCGGTATTCGCGCTGCCGTTCTTCCAGCTTTATTCGGCGGTCGGCATCTTCGATACCCACCTCGCCGTGGCGCTGGCGCACACGCTGTTCAACATCCCGCTCGCCGTCTGGATCCTGGAAGGCTTCATGTCCGGCGTTCCCAAGCAGCTTGATGAGACCGCCTATATCGACGGCTATTCGTTCCCGTCGTTTTTCACCCGCATCTTCATCCCCACCATTGCCGCCGGCATCGGGGTCGCAGCCTTCTTCTGCTTCATGTTTTCCTGGGTGGAACTTTTGCTGGCCAAGACCCTGACTGCCGTCGCCGCCAAACCGATCGCCGCGACCATGACCAAGACCGCGTCGTCATCGGGTTACGAGCTGGGATTGCTGGCCGCGGCCGGGACGCTGACCATCATCCCGGGCGCCATCGTCATCTATTTCGTCCGCAACTACATCGCCAAGGGCTTTGCCCTCGGGCGGGTCTGACCAGGAAGGATTGCCGAGATGGAAGACGCAATCATGTTTTCGCAAGCCTGGTGGACCGAACCGCTCGGCACCTGGATGGCCTGGACGCGGGCCACAATCGCCTTCTTCCTGTTCATCGTCGCTGCCATAGGATCAATGGGCGTGTGGGAATTCTACAGCCCCGGCGGCGCCCCTCGGCGTGGCCTGTTTGCCATCGACACCACCCGTGGCGACCGGCTGTTCCTGTCGCTCTTGGGCAGCGCCTTCATCTTCATGGCCTGGCTCTACGTCTTCGGCACGCCACTGTGGTGGCCGCTCGGAATTTGCCTGCTCTGGGCGGTTTTCATCTTTCGTTATGTCTGATTGCTGACGGGAGCGGATTTGCAGGAGCCTCTTGCGGTCCGCAAAGCCTCTCGTCTAAAACCCGGCCAACCCTTCCGGCATCATGGTCCGCGACGGGGTCTTGAGCGGCAAGCAGGCGCGGTATGAGCACTTCGGGCGATATAAAGGCCTTCATCATCCATCTGGCGCGTGCCGAAGCACGGCGGCCGCAGGTCGACCATCTGCTCGCAACCTGTCCGGTGCCCGCGACGATCATCGATGCGGTCGACGGCCGGGCGCTTTCCGCGGCCCAGCTTGAGGCCGTTCATTCCCGCAAGAGCCTGTATGCGCCGCATTACCCGTTCGAAATGACGGTCGGCGAGGTCGGCTGTTTCCTCAGCCATCGCAAGGCCTGGCAGGCCATTGTTGATAGCGGTCTGGAGGCCGGACTGGTGCTCGAGGACGATGTCGAGATGGACAGCTCAACGTTCGAAAGGGCCCTGGATCTGGCGCGGGCGCACATCGCCACCCATGGCATTGTCCAGTTTCAGGTGCGCGAGATCGCCAATCCGGGAGCGGTGGTGGCAACTGCCGATGAGGTCCGTCTGACCCGCCCGGTCATCGTGCCGCTGCGGGCCTCCTGCACGCTTTATTCGCGCCAGGCGGCACAGCAGCTGCTGGAGCAGACCAAACGCTTTGACCGCCCGATTGACGGCTACGTCCAGATGCATTGGCTCACCGGCCTCAGGCCCTGTCTCGCCATTCCCTCAGGCGTCAGCGACAAGGGCGGCGATATCGGCGGCACAACCATCCAGGCCCGCAATGTGCCGTTGCTCAAGCGCCTGCGCCGCGAGCTGTTCCGTCCGATCTACCGCGCCCGCATAGCGGCGTTGTCGAAACGCAACGACCATCAGCCCGCCTGAGCCGGTTTAATGATGATGCCGATGGCTGGACCAGCCATTGGGAATGGGATATCCAGCCGCTCATGTCCGCCATCGATACCGTCATTGCTGCCATTCTTCCCTCCGGCCTCGCCCTCGCCCTGGCCCGGCGTCTGATGAAGTCCGCTGGCCTTGGCCATGGCGGCATTGTCGCCAAGTCGGGAGAGATGAAAGCCGCCGCCACGGCCCTGGCAAAAGCCGGCGTTCGGACCCGCGACCCCGTGCTGTTCGATGTCGGCGGCAATATCGGCGAATGGACCCTTGCCGCCAAGCAGATGTGGCCGTCAGCGCAAGTGCATGTCTTCGAGCCCTCGGCCAGCCATCTTGAAAAGCTCGGTCCGGCGCTCAAGTCGCTGGGTGATGTCACCGTCAATCCGTGCGCCCTGGGGGTCGAAGCGGGCGAGGCAACGCTCTACAAGGACGCCGAGATCACCGGGCTTGCCTCGATGACCAGGCGCGATCTCGCCCATGTCGGCCTGTCGATGGACATGAGCGAAACGATCCGGGTCGACACGCTCGATCGCTATTGCACAAGCCACGGCATCACCGCGATCGACATGCTCAAGATCGATGTCGAAGGTCATGAGCTCGATGTCTTGAAGGGCGCGGCGGGACTGCTCGATCAGCGCAAGGTCGCGGTCGTGCAATTCGAGTTCGGCGGCTGCAATGTCGACACCCGCACTTTCTTTCGCGATTTCTACGAGTTCTTCGAGGCCCGCGATTATGCGGTCCATATCGCCGGCCCGGGCGGACGGCTGGTGCCGGTCCGGCGTTACCGCGAATTCAACGAACAGTTTTCGACCACCAACTACATCGCCATCCGGCGCGAAGGGTAAGTGTCAATGGCCCGTGTGATCTCGCGCCTGCATGGCGGACTTGGCAACCAGTTGTTCCAGTATGCCGCCGGGCGGGCTGTGGCTCTCAGGACCGGCGCCGAGTTGCTGCTCGATACCCGCCAGTTCACTAAAACCAGTCCGTTTCAGTATGATCTCGGCCATTTTTCCATCGAGGCGAGGGTCGCCAGCGAAGCGGAATTGCCGCCTGCCAAGAACCGTCCGGTCGCCTATGCCTGGTGGCGGATGTTCGGGCGCTCGCCGCGTTTCGTGCGCGAACAGCAGTTGGGCTACAATGAGCGGATCGCCACCATCGGTCCTGATTGCTACCTGCACGGCTATTTTCAGTCCCAGCGCTATTTCGCCGACATTGCGCCGACCCTGTGGAGCGATCTGGCCTTCAAGGATGCGATAAGCGGCGACAATGCCCGTATGGCCGAGCGCATCGGGAGCGCGCCGTCGGTTTCCATGCACATCCGCCGCGGCGATTACGTGACCAACGCCAAGGCCCAGGCCACACATGGTGCACCGGAGCTTGGCTATTATGAGCGGGCACTGCAGGAAATCCGGGCACGGTCGGGTCAGGATCCTGTGGTCTATCTGTTCTCCAACGACCCCGACTGGGTTCGCGCCAACATGAAGCTCGAGGCCGAGCTGGTGCCCGTCGCCATCAATGACGGCAGCACCGCGCACGAAGATCTGCGGCTGATGAGCCTGTGCGACCACAACATCATTGCCAACTCCACCTTTTCCTGGTGGGGCGCGTGGCTCAACCCGTCGCACGGCAAGATCGTCGTGGCGCCGGCGCAATGGTTCGCCAGCCCGAAACTCTCAAATCCCGACATCACCCCGCCCGGCTGGATCAGGCTCTGACAGGTGTTGCCGGCCTGGAAAAGGCACCAAACAGCAGTCGAGGACCAAGATGCCCCCCGTCTCACCTGCCGACACAGCGGACAAACAGTTGGACCTTCCGTTTCGCAAGGCGGCGCGGCATCGTGGTCAGTTGGCGGTTTTCCGCGAGGATTTGCCGCTGATCTATGTCATCGGCGACAGTCATGTCTCTGTATTTTCCGGCATCGACAAGATCGACCCCGGATTCCCCGCGATATCCGACAGCTTGTACCCCAACGTCAGACTATGCAGGCTCGGCGCGCCCCTGGCCGCAACCATGACCAAGCCGAATTCCACCGAGGGCGGGCGCCGTAAAGCCTTCGCGCTGCTGTCGGCGATGGAGCCCGGTTCGAAAGTTTTCCTGTCCTTCGGCGAGATTGATTGCCGGGTGCATGTGCCTCGGATAGCGGGATTTGAAGCGTCGGGTATACCGGATGCCGTTCAATCAGCCATGGCGAACTACCTGCATTTTGTCGATGAGTATCGCAGCCAGGCCGAAGCTCGCAACATCGTGGTCGGGCTCTTGTCACCGCCGCCGACCGCAACCTTTGACGGTGCGGGCGATCCCGGGTTCCTGTTCCGGATCTTGCGCAACAGCAAGGACTCCCGTGTTGCGCGGGCCATCTACCGGATCCTGAAGAACTTGATTCCGCGCAGCAGTCGCATGCGTCTCAACAACGCGCACAATCCCGCTTATGCCGATGATTGGGCGTTGCGCAACCAGGCGCTGGGCTGCATGCGTGACCGGATGCGCGCCTATTGCCAACAACACGAGCTGCCGTTTATCGACATGTTCGAGCCATTTCTGGAGCCGGACGGCAGATCCGCCAGGCGCTGGTTCATGGATGAAATCCATCTGGGCGCCATCGCTGTGCCCGAGCTCGCGGCAAGTTTTGCCGCCTGCGGCGTTCCAAACTTCATCTCGGATCCCGGCAAAACCTCATCATGACCGGTCAAGACAAAGTCTCGACCTGATTGCGGGCCAACAGTCTGCAGTTTTAGCCCAAGGCGGCCTTAAGCGCCGTGGCAAGCTGGCCCATCGGTTCATCAAGCGGATAGTGGTGGTTGCCGATGAACAGCCCGTTGGTGTCGGCCAGTTCGGCGTTCGCCAGCGTGCCATGGATTTCATGATCCATGTAGCGCGTCACCACTTCATTCTTGGCGAAGTTGCCGGCGACGATCGGCCGGGCCTCGATGCCGTGCCGGTCAAGGCAGGCAACCAGCTCCCTGCGGCTGACACCGCAATCGGGGTCTATGATCATCGAGAAGCCGAACCAGCTGCTTTCGCCGGTTTCGCGCTGGGTCCGGATCTGCGGGAACCCGGCCATCACCTGTTTGAACAGGCCGGCATTCTTGCGGCGGTTTTCCACGATCATCGGCAGCTTGGCCATCTGCTCAAGCCCGATGGCGCCGCTCATTTCCAAGGGCCGCAGATTGTAGCCCGGCAGCACGAAGCGGAAGGCCTCCTCGAACGGGTCCGTGCCCTTGGCCCCGGTCACATGATTGGGATCGGGCAGGTTGCGGGTCCAGCCATGCGCCCTGAGGCTGAGCATGATGTGATAGAGCTCCTCGTCATGGGTGACGGTAACCCCGCCTTCCATGGTCGAGATGTGATGCGAGAAAAATGCCGAATAGCTGCCCGCCAGCCCGAATGTGCCGGCCTGCTGCCCGTTGAAGGTTGCACCCAGTGACTCGCAATTGTCTTCGAGCAGCACGATCTCGCGGTCGCCGATGATCGCCTTGATCCGGTCGAAGTCGTTCGGATTGCCGAGCAGGTTGACCGCCAGGATCGCCCGGGTCTTGTCGCTGACGGCGGCTTCGAGCTGGTCGAGATCGAAGTTCAGCGTGTCGAGATCGATATCGACGAATTTGAGCCGCAGGCCATACTGGTAGAGCGGCGAATAGGTGGTGCTCCACGACACCGCCGGCACGATCACCTCGTCGCCGGGCGCGAGCGTGTAGCGCGAATGGTACCGCAGTGCGGCCACGAAAAGCAGGTTGGCCGACGAGCCGGAATTCGACATCACCGCGTAAGGCGCGCCGATCTGCTCGGCAAACAGCTTCTCGAATGCCGCGACTTCCTTGCCCATCGAGAAGAAACCGGATTTGACCACCCGCTCGATTGCCGCATATTCCTTCTTATCCCAGGAGCTGGTGGCCAGCGGAAAGGCTTTTTCTGTCACGACGAAGTCTCCTGGTCCGCTGCGGAAAGTGCGCGAAAATGCGTATAGGTCTGGGCGATCGCGTCATCGAGCGAGGTCGAGGGCATCCAGCCGAACCGGCGCTGCAGATCGACCGAGACGAGTTTCTGTTTCATCCCGACCGGCTTGCTCAGATCGTGGGTGAAGCTGCCCTGCCAGCCGACCACCCGCGCCACCGCGGCGTAATAGTCATTGATCGAATGGTCATGACCGACACCCATGTTCATCATGCCGGGCAGAGCGTCGAACCGCGTCACCGCGGCCCAGATGCCGTCGGCCAGATCGGAGGCGAACATGAACTCGCGCCGCGCCTCGCCGGTGCCCCAGATCTCGACGCTTCCGGCGCCGCTCTGCCGGGCTTCATCGACCTTGCGGATGATGGCGGGCAAAAGGTGCGAGACCGCCGGATCGAACTTGTCGTGGATGCCGAAGATATTGCACGGGATCAGCGTCTTGTAGGCAAGCTCCGGCGTCGACTGCCGGACATAGTCGCACAGCCGCGCCGTCATCACCTTGGCCAGCGCGTAGCCCTCGTTGGTCGGCTCCAGTTCGCCGGTCAGCACCGCGCTTTCCTCGAGCGGATTGGGGGCTGCGCGCGGATACATGCAGGAGCTGCCGATATTGATCAGCTTCGGCGTCCTCGCCTTGCGGGCGGCCATGACGATGTTGCGGCCCATGTCGAGGTTTTCGACCAGGAACTCCACCGGATGCGCCATGTTGGCCTGAATGCCGCCGACGCGGCCCGCGGCATGAATGATCATGTCCGGCTTCACGCGGGCGATATAGGCTTCCGTCGCCGCATTGTCGGTGAGATCGAGCTCGGCGCTGCGTGGCGCGATCAGCTCATGCTCACCGGCATTGGCATGGTCGCGGATGTTGCGGCCAACCATGCCGTTGCCGCCGGTCAGGACGATCTTCATTGGAACGCGCTCTTTGTTGCAAATACGGCGGCCTCAGCCATTGCGCTTGGCCTCTGCCATGTCTGCTTCAGCCATCTCGGCGACCAGGTCGGCGAACGATGTCTGCGGGGTCCAGCCAAGCTTCTGCTTGGCCTTGGAAGCATCCCCCAGCAGCGTCTCGACTTCGGTCGGGCGGAAGTAGCGCGGGTCGACACAGACAACCACCTTGCCGGACGGGTCGCGGCCGATCTCGTCAACGCCTTCGCCTTCGAAATTGATCGTCATGCCAAGCGCGTCAGCTGCCGCCAGCACGAAATCGCGCACCGAATACTGCACCCCGGTGGCGATGACGAAATCTTCCGGCTCGTCCTGCTGCAGCATCAGCCACTGCATTTCGACATAGTCGCGGGCGTGGCCCCAGTCGCGCAGCGCGTTGAGATTGCCGAGCTTGAGCACGTCCTGCTGGCCGAGCTTGATCCGCGCCAGCGCGCGGGTGATCTTGCGGGTGACGAAGGTCTCGCCGCGCAGCGGGCTTTCATGGTTGAACAGGATGCCGTTGCAGGCATAGAGCCCGTAGGCCTCGCGGTAGTTCACCGTGATCCAGTAGGCATAGAGCTTGGCCACGCCGTAGGGCGAGCGCGGATAGAACGGCGTCCGCTCGGTCTGCGGGGTTTCCTGCACCAGCCCGTAAAGCTCCGAGGTCGAGGCCTGGTAGAACTTGCTCTTGTCCTTCAGGCCGAGAATGCGGATCGCCTCGAGCAGCCGCAAAGTGCCCAGAGCATCGGAATTGGCAGTGTATTCCGGCTCCTCGAACGACACCGCCACATGGCTCTGGGCCGCGAGGTTGTAGACCTCGTCGGGCTTGGTCTGCTGCAGGATATGGGTCAGCGACGAGGAATCGGTCATGTCGCCATGGTGCAGCACGAACTGGCCTGAGCGCCCGTACTCGCCGTCAAACAGGTGATCGATGCGCGACGTGTTGAACAGCGATGTCCGCCGCTTGATGCCATGCACCTCGTAGCCCTTCTTGAGCAGGAACTCGGACAGGTAGGCGCCGTCCTGGCCGGTCACGCCGGTGATCAGGGCAGTCTTTGGCGAGGTGGTCTGGGTCATGGCTTGGATGTATCCCTTCGGGCGGCGTTTTGAACAATGCGGGCCGCCGCCAGTTCATGATCGGCGTATCGCGCCGCTTTTTCCTTGTTCTTGGCGACAAATTCAAGTCGTGACCGGTAATCGTCAGAAGAGAGTGTCGCGATCGCGGCCTTGATCTCGTCCAGTGACTTGCAGATCAGCATGCCGCGCGGGTCAAAGATCTCGGCGATATCCTGCGCCCCCCAATAAATTGGCACGGTCTCGCAGAGCAGGCAATCGATCAGCTTTTCGGTGAAATAGCCCGGCTCGCGGACATTCTCGATAACCACCGAGTAGCGGTAGGGCGCCAGCCCGTCGGACTTGCGCTCGAAGGGCGCATAGCCGCGGCCGAGGATCTCCGCATCGACCTGCGCGCTGCGGATCCAGTCGATGACCTGATGCCGCAGCTTGTGGCCTTCATAGTAATCTTTGGAGGAGGCGATCAGCGACAGCATCCGGGTCTTGTGGGTGTCGACATCCTTCCAGTCGGGCACCCAGGTCGAGCCGAACAGGTAGCGCTCGCCGTTCGGCAAATCGGCAAGCAGCCCGGCATTGCTCGTCAGCACCCGGTAAAACCGCCGCCACAACAGCCTTAGCCAGCCCATCTTACGGCCATGCACCGCCTGCGGTTCAACGACCATCGCCGAAATCCGGGCGCGGATGCCGGGACGTGGCATGTAGAGCAGCCGGGAATTGAGATAAGCCAGCAGATGATCATCGCGGCCGAGGTCGCCGATCAGCTTGCCTTTCAGCCGCTCCGGTTGGCCAAGCGGCCATGTGAGGCGGTCGAGCGGGAGCCGTGCCAGCCCCGGCGTCAGCCTTGTTCCATAGGGGATGATGGCGACCGCGCGCCGGCTGTCTTCAGCAGTCAGGCTTTCAGCCATCGGTCAGCCTGTAGAGCGAATTGTTGCGTGTGCGGCCGACGAGTTCATAGCCATGGCGGGCGAAGGCGGCGGTACATCCCGGATAATCGATGTTGGCTTCGGGGTGCTCGATGACGATGCGGCGCGGCAGTAGGCTGCGCTCCGCCGTGTCGAGAAACGGAACCAGTGCCTTGTCCTCATGGCCTTCGATGTCGATCTTCAGGCCGTCAATGCGGCTGATCCCGGCCTCGCTGAGAAGTGCCGCCAGCAGCCTCAGCGGAATCGGCCCGTCGCCGGTTTCCTCAACGGCGACGATGGCGTCATCGTTCTTGCGCACCGCCAGATGCCCCGATCCGTCGGCGTCGCTGACCGCGCTGGCAATCGCAGTGACATTGGCAAGCCCGCTCAGCGCCGCGTTGCGGCTGAGCCGGGCAATCATCAGAGGATTGGCATCGATCGAGACGCAACGCCCTTGCGGACCCGCGGCCCGCGCCAGCGGCAGGCTGTAAAGTCCGATGTTGCAGCCGATATCGACAAACACGCCGCCTTCAGTGACCGCCCCCATCAGGAAGTCGATGTCCTCGGCATTGTAGGCCGGATTGAGCAGGATGCCGTATTCGATCAGGTTGCGTCCGCCTTCAAGCCGGAAAACGGCTTCCCGGAAGCCGATATCGAGGGGGCGTCCTCCACCGATGAGAAAGATCAGCCGGCTGACCGTGGCCCGGAAGATGCCACGGCGAAGCATGCTGTTGCGGGCAAGATCAATCAGTCGGCTTTGCAATTTGTTTGGCGGGCAAGTCCTGGGTGCGCCTGCGGCATCTTGCGGATCGCCGGACGCTGACCAGCGGTGCGCATCGAGCGGTTTCCAGTCCGGGCCGCTCACGAGATCACCCGGCCTTGGCGCCCGCTCACTGCGGCGGTCGGGGTGATGTGCGGGGGCAGGTCTTCGATCATGATTGAGATTTCTTCCCAGTTCTTGGCAAGGATTTCAAGCCGGGCAGGCAGCCGGCGTTCAATTCCGGACCTTCGAGGCTTATGCAATGTCCGGCCTTCCCAATAGATCGGTCCGGTATCGAAGCGCAAGCAGCGTCTGCTCCCGTGTGCCGGGGAGGGGGATACCCTTGCGCGGTATGAAGCCCGATCAGGAGCCCGTTCGCCGGTCTGGATCGCCGGACAGGTGTTTTAGCCATGTCGAAAACAGCCGATTGACTCTCGCACCGAGTCTGGCGTTAAATGGAACATAACAAGAACAAGATGGATCGAAGATGAGTCTCTCGAGGCTGCAGACCGCAACCGATATTTTGAGTGCGCACACACGTGCGTATGAGGCCCGGGCGCATGGGCCGGTTCCGGGGGGCGAGCAGGTTTCGCGGCCTTTGCCTCTGGGTGCCAGTGCGGTGGATCACTGTCTCGAAGGCGGGCTTGCCTGCGGTGGCTTGCATGAGGTGCGCAGTCCGCTGGCCCGCGACATCGGCGCGGCAACCGGGTTTGCGCTGGGGCTGGCGGCGCGCGCTGCGCAGGCAGACCGCGGCGGACGCCGTGGCATCGTCTGGGTCAGCGATCCCGCCACGCGCGTTGATGGCGGCGGGCTTTTCCCCGCCGGTCTCGCCCAGTACGGGCTTGATCCGTCAGCCATGACGATTGTCGAACCGGGCGATCTGCAGGGCGCCATGTGGGCCGCCGACGAGGCGGCGGGGTGCAACGGGCTGGCGGCGCTGATCTTCCAGATCAAGGGCAATCCGCGGCACTTTGACATCACCGCGACCCGGCGCCTGATGTTGCGCGCCCGCGGCAGCGGAGTGCTGGCGCTGGCGCTTCGGCAGAGCGGCGAGGAGGAGGCCAGTGCTGCGGCAACGCGCTGGCGGGTGAACACGGAGCCATCGGGGGCGGACGACAACTATCAACGTGGCGTGGGGGCAATGCGGCTGTCCCTGACGCTTGAACGCAACCGCGCCGGACGCACCGGCCAATGGCTTTTAGCCTGGAACCCCAAAGACAGAAGTTTCAATCATGCCGCTCCAAACCCAGCTTCAAAGCGCCTCTCCGGCGCGACCCCGCCAACGCATTCTCTCGATCGCCTTCCCGCACCTGCCAACAGACGCGATTCATCGGCTCAAATGGGGCAAGTCCTGGATCGCCGGAAGGATTTTGGACGCGCATCCTGACACGCCGCCTGTCGTCGTCACCGATACGGTCAAGAATGCCATCCGCATCGTTGCGCTGGATCAGCGCGCCCGCGACCGAGGCATCCGGCTGAACCAGACACTCAGCGATGCGCGTGCGCTGGTGCCTGATCTTGATTGTCACCAGGCCGATGAGGCGCAGAGCCGGGCGTTGCTGTTGAAAATCGCCGGCTGGTGCGAGCGCTACACGCCGCTCGTCGCCCTGGATGCGGCTCCCGAGGCCGAGCGCGATCATGGCCTGTTCATGGACATCACCGGCTGCGCCCATCTGCTCGGCGGCGAGGCTGCGCTGATCGATGATCTCGAGGCACGGCTGCGCGCCCAGGGCTTTCACGTCCGGCTTTGCCTTGCCGATACGCCGGGCGCTGCCTGGGCAATGGCGCGCTACGGCCAGGCCCGGATCATCGCTGAAGGCGGCCATGGCGAGGCGGTCCTGCCGTTAAGCCTCAGCGGCCTGCGGTTGCCGCCGGCGATGGTCGCTTCGCTCGGCCGCGTCGGCCTCAAGACCATCGGCTGCATTGCCGGTCTGCCGCGCGCGCCGCTGGCGGCCCGTTTCGGTGCGCGGCTGATGCAGCGGCTCGACCAGGCGTTGGGCCGCGAGGCCGAGGCGGTCTCGCCGATCATGCCGGTGGCGGAACTGTCCACCGAGCGCCGCTTTGCCGAGCCGCTGACCCACCAGGAAGAGATCAGCCATGTGATCGCGGCGCTGGCGTCAGGCATCATCGAGCCGCTGGAACGCCGCGGTCTCGGCCTGCGCCGCTGCCGGCTCCGGCTGTTTCGGGTCGATGGCCATGTCAGCCAGCTTGGGGTGCAGACGGCCCGGCCCTTGCGTGATGCAGGCTTGATCCGCCGCCTGTTCGCCGAACGCATCGCCGGGCTGCATGACGAGTTGGACGCCGGCTTCGGCTTCGACCTGGTGCGGCTGGAAATAGTCGATGCCGACCCGTTCGAGGGCGCCCAGGCCGAGATGATGGCGGGCCGTGCCGCGGGCCAGGACCATGATGCCCTGCTTGACCGTCTCGGCGCGCGGCTCGGGCTCGATAGTGTCCAGCGTTTCGTGCTGGCCGACACCCATATTCCCGAGCGCAGTTTCGGCCGTCAGCCGGTGGCCCGGCTTGGTGCGGGAAGCTCAACCTCTGGCAATACGGCGTTGGCACTCGCACCGGATCTGGATATCTCCGGCGAGACCATCACCCGGCCGCTGATCCTGTTCGACCGGCCCGAACTGATGCAGACCATCGCCGAAGTGCCCGACGGTCCGCCGCTCAGGTTTCGCTGGCGCGGCGTCTCCTACGAGGTCGCCCGCTCGGAAGGGCCCGAGCGGATTGCCTGCGAGTGGTGGCGCGACGGGCGCGGCGCCCGCACCCGCGATTACTTCCGTGTCGAGGATCGCCAGGGCTACCGCTTCTGGATGTTCCGTCATGGCCTTTACGGGCGCGAGACCAATGATCCGGCCTGGTACATGCACGGGCTTTTCGCATGACGTCGCCATATTCATTCGGCCCGGTCCCGTTTCCATCGGGTCCGGCCTATGTCGAACTGGCCGCCGCCAGCAATTTCTCCTTCCTGCGCGGCGCCTCGCATGCCGAGGAACTGGTGGTGCAGGCTTCGCGGCTCGGGCTTGGCGGCATCGCCATTGCCGACCGCAACTCGCTGGCCGGCGTGGTCCGCGCCCACATGGCGGCCAAGGAGGCGGGGCTGGCCTTCGCTCCGGGCTGCCGGCTGGTGTTCATGGATGGGACCCCCGACATTCTGGTCTGGCCGGAAGACCGTGCCGCCTACGCCAATCTGTGCGAACTGCTGACCACCGGCAAGCGCCGCGCGCCGAAGGGCGAATGCCATCTGACGCTTGAGGATCTGCTGACCCATGGCCAGGGCCTGCTGATGGCCGTCGTGGCTCCAACGGGACCGGCCGGGGCGGCCATCAAATCCGCTCTGGAGCGGCTGTGCAAAGCCTTTTCCGATCATCTGTATCTGGCGCTGTCACGGCCCCACGGCGCTGGCGACCAGCGTCACATGGCACGGCTCGCCCGGCTGGCGCGCGATCATGATCTGCCGCTGGTGGCGATCGGCGACGTGCTCTACCACGCGCCCGAGCGCCGCCCGCTGCAGGATGTGCTGACCTGTATCCGCGAGGGCAGGACGCTGGCCACCGTCGGCACCCGGCTGCAGGCCAATGCCGAACGGCATTTGAGATCACATGCCGACATGCTGCATCTGTTCAGGGGCCATGAACAGGCTGTTGCAGAGGCCGCCACGCTGTTCGGACGCATCCGCTTTTCGCTGGATGAACTGCGCTATCAATATCCCGATGCGCCGATGTTCGAGGAGCTCGGGCCGGAGCCGCTGCCGTCGCAAGAGGCGCTCGAAAGGCTCACCGCCATCGGGTTGAAAAAGCGCTATCCCGATGGCGCGCCCGAGAAGGTTCTCAAGGCCATCGCCCATGAAACCAGGTTGATCAAGAAGCTCGACTACGCGCCCTATTTTCTCACCGTCTATGACATCGTCCGCTTCGCCCGCTCACAGAAAATTCTGTGCCAGGGACGCGGTTCGGCGGCCAATTCGGCGGTCTGCTATTGTCTCGAGATCACCGAGGTCGATCCCGGCAAGGTCGATCTGCTGTTCGAGCGTTTCATTTCCGAGGAGCGCAACGAGCCGCCCGACATCGATGTCGATTTCGAACACGAGCGGCGCGAGGAGGTGATTCAGTATATATACTCCAAGTATGGGCGCGGGCGGGCCGGGCTTGCCGCCACCGTGATCACCTATCGCGCCCGCTCCGCCATTCGCGAGGTCGGCAAGGTGTTCGGCCTTTCCGATGATGCAATTTCCGCCATCTCCGGCACCAAATGGGGCGGCTGGTCACGCGAGATCGACGCCGAGGATGCCCGCCGCGCCGGCCTTGATCCGACCGACAAGCATCTGGCGCAGATGCTTGATCTCGCCTCCCAGATCATCGGCTTCCCGCGCCATCTCTCCCAGCATGTCGGCGGCTTTGTCATCACCCGCGACAAGCTCTCCTCGCTGATCCCGATCGAGAACGCGGCGATGGAGGACCGCACCATTGTCGAGTGGGACAAGGATGATCTCGAAAGCCTCGGCATGCTCAAGATCGACGTGCTGGCGCTCGGCATGCTGACCTGCATCCGCAAGGCCTTCAGCCTGCTCGAGACCCATTACGACCGCCACGAAACCCTGTCTTCGCTGCCCGATGCCGATCGCGCCACCTATGACATGATCTGCCGCGCCGACACCATCGGCGTCTTCCAGATCGAAAGCCGGGCGCAGATGTCGATGCTGCCGCGTCTCAAGCCGCGCTGCTATTACGACCTGGTCATAGAGGTGGCGATCGTCCGCCCCGGCCCGATCCAGGGCGACATGGTTCATCCTTACTTGCGCCGCCGGCAGGGCAAGGAGAAGGTCTCGTTTCCCAAGGAGGAATTGCGCACAGTCCTCGGCAAGACGCTCGGCGTGCCGCTGTTTCAGGAGCAGGCGATGAACATCGCCATCGTCGCCGGCGGTTTCTCGCCGGGTGAGGCCGACAAGCTGCGCCGCGCCATGGCCACCTTCCGCCGGGTCGGCACCATCGGCTCGTTCCAGACCAAGATGGTCGAGGGCATGGTCAAAAACGGCTATGAGCGCGAGTTCGCCGAACATTGCTTCCGCCAGATCGAGGGTTTTGGTGAATACGGTTTCCCCGAAAGCCATGCCGCCAGCTTCGCGCTGCTGGTCTATGTCTCCTGCTGGCTCAAATGCCATTACCCGGATGTCTTCTGCGCCGCCATCCTCAACTCCCAGCCGATGGGGTTCTATGCCCCCGCCCAGCTTGTCCGCGATGCCCGCGAGCACGGCGTCGAGATCCGCGCCGTCGACATCAATTGCTCCGACTGGAACGCCACACTTGAGCCGGACGCTGAAGATCAGCCGCTGCCGGCCCGCCACCGCGAGATGAAGGGCATCATGAAGCATAGCCACGCGGTGCGGCTGGGATTGCAGCACGTCAAGGGATTTGGCCAGGCCGAGGCAGAGCAGCTCATGCAAAATCGCGGCCGTGGTTATGACAGTGTCCGCGACCTGTGGATGCGCTCGGGCCTGCCGCGCCGCTCGATCGAGCAACTGGCCGAGGCCGATTGTTTCCGTTCCATAGGGCTCGACCGCCGCGATGCGCTGTGGGCGGTCAAGGCGCTCGACCCGCTCTCAAGCGCCGAGCGGCTGCCGCTGTTTGCCGCCGCCGACACCCGTGATCTGCAGAGCGAGCCCGATGTCGACCTGCCGCCGATGCCGCTCGGCGAGCAGGTGATCAATGATTACCAGTCGCTGTCGTTCTCGCTCAAGGCGCACCCGATCTCGTTCCTGCGCCAGTGGCTGGCGCGTTTCGGCACACGGCCGAATGTGGATCTGGCCGAAATCCGCTCGGGGCGGCAGGTCAAGGTCGCCGGCCTTGTGCTGGTCAGGCAGCGGCCGGGTTCGGCCAAGGGCGTGGTGTTCGAGACCATCGAGGACGAGACCGGCGTCGCCAACATTATCGTCTGGCCCAAGGTGTTTGAGAAATTCCGCGCCATCGTGCTCGGCAGCCGCTGTGTCGGCGTGCGCGGCAAGCTGCAGAACGAGGACGGCGTCATCCATGTGGTCGCCGATTATCTCGAGGATCTGACCCCGATGATGGCGCAGATTTCCGACAGGACGGACGAGATGGGCGGGCTTGCCAATGCCGACGAGGTCCGCCGCCCGATCGAGGACATGCGTCCGCGTACCAAGCCCGCCGCCCGCATCATCAAACTGATCCGCGAGGCGCCGGAGCTAAGGCAGGACTATGAAGAGATGGCCGCCGCCAGGGCCGCCAACAGGGCCTTGCCGAAGGGCCGCAATTTTCACTGAGCCCGGAGATGTTAGCGGCCTAGTTGCCGGGTGGAGGGCCAAGCGTTCCGCGTTCAACGACCGTGGTCGGGAATTCGATCTGCGGTTCCACCGGTTGCTTGTTGATCAGCTTGATCAGCATCCCGGCCGCGGCCTCGCCCATTCTCTGGTGCGGCACCTCGACCGTGGTCAGCTTCGGGGTGACCACGCTGGCAAGGTCGATGTCGTCAAAGCCGGTGATCGACACGTCTTCGGGCACCCGCAGGCCAAGCTCGCGGGCCTTCTGCATGGCGCCAACGGCGAGCACGTCATTGCCGCACAGCACTGCCGTCGGCCGCGGCGTCTGCGCCATCAGCTCCGCAAACGCCTTGGCCGCATCGTCAAAACCGTAACCGGATTCGATCACCGGCAGCTCGGATCTGGCGATCCCCGCCGCCGCTGCCGCAGCCAGCACGCCCGCGATCCGGTCGGCTGCCCGGTCGTTCATATGGGAGATACCGCTGATCATCGCCAGCCGCCGGTGGCCGCGGGCAATCACCCTTTCGGTCAGGCTGGCGGCCGCGGCGCGATTGTCAAACCCGACGAAACAGCCTTCCGCGCCGCCGAGGTTCCAGGCCGCGACGAACGGAATGCCGCGCCTGCGCAGGAATTCGCGGCTGCTCTCGGGCCGCGCCGAGCCGATCAGCAACAGCCCGTCGACGCCCCGGCTGGCCATCACTTCCATCTGTTCGCGCTCGCGCTGCGGATCATAGCCCGAACTCGCCACCAGCAGCGTCTTGCCGCATTTCGACAGCGTCTCCTGGAAGGCCTGCAGGCCACGCGCGAAAATCGCGTTGTCCATGGTCGGGATGATGGCGCCCACCGTGTTGGTCCGCCGCGACGCCAGCGCCCGGCCACCGAAATCCGGCGTGTAGCCAAGCGCGTCGACAGCCTTCATCACCCTTTCGCGGGTTGCCGCGATCACCCGGTCAGGCGTGTTCAGGCAACGCGAGACCGTCGCCGTCGACACACCTGCCGCCCGCGCCACGTCATCCAGCGTTGGTCTTGCAAACTCGTTCATTGCCCCTCTGCCGCTCATTATAGCTGCTAAATTCCATATGCACGATGTAAGTGCTTGTGTATCGCAATGTAAGCGCTTACATTGCGAATATCGAGGCCTTGGGAGGGGCATGATGCCGCACACGGCATGAAGGACATCGGATTGAGGCGCAGGCTGCTGGCCGGCGCGGGCCGCGTCGCGTTCCCGTCTGGCGTCAGGGTCTTCGCCCCAACTGGCATTACCGGTGCGCCGATCCTGACAATAGTCGGCAAGGCGATCCGCTTCGTAAACTTCATGCCGATCGTGGTTCCGGCCATCGCCCGTGTTCAAGCGCTGCCTGCCACCCTGCTGCCCGAAACCTGTCACTAGGAGGACCGGGGACATGTCCCGCACATATCTGAAGAAAGCCACCAAGACCTCGGCCTCCGAATCCGGGTCCGTCCGCGATACGGTGCAGGCGATCCTCGATGAAATCGAGGCAGGCGGCGAGGCGGCGGCGCGCAGCTATGCGGAGAAATTCGACCGCTACACCGGCAACATCAATGTCACCCGCGACGAGATCGAACGCGCCGCCGCGCAGTTGCCGCAGAAGCTCAAGGACGACATCCGCTTCGCCCACGACAATGTGCGCAAGTTCGCCGAAGCCCAGAAGAAAACCATCAGCGACATCGAGATCGAGATCGTCCCGGGCTTGGTTGCCGGCCAGAAGACCATTCCGATCGAAGCCGCCGGCTGCTACGTGCCGGGCGGACGTTACAGCCACGTCGCCTCGGCCATCATGACGGTCACCACGGCCAGGGTTGCGGGCTGCAAGCATATCTCTGTGTGCTCGCCGCCGCGCCCCGAGACTGGCGTTCATCCGGCAATTCTCTACACCGCGGATATCTGCGGCGCCGACTCGATCCTCGCCATGGGCGGGGTGCAGGGCGTGGCCTCGATGGCCTTCGGGCTGTTCGATGTGCCGCCGGCCGGCATTCTGGTCGGGCCCGGCAACCAGTTCGTCGCCGAAGCCAAGCGCATCCTGTTCGGCCGCGTCGGCATCGACATGTTCGCCGGCCCCACCGACAGCCTGATCCTTGCCGACAAGGATGCCGACCCGGAGATCGTGGCAGCCGATCTCGTCGGTCAGGCCGAGCACGGTTACAACTCACCTGTCTGGCTGGTCACCGACGACAGGCAGCTTGCCGAAACCGTCATGGAGCTGGTGCCGAAGCTGATCGCCACTCTGCCGCAAGTCAACCGCGACAATGCCGAGGCCGCCTGGCGCGATTTCGCCGAAGTCATCCTCTGCGACAGCCGCGAGGAGATGGCGGCGACCTCCGACGAGTATGCGCCCGAACATCTCACCGTCCAGGCCGCCGACACCGACTGGTGGCTGAACCGGCTTTCCTGTTACGGCTCCCTCTTCCTCGGCGAGGAGACCACCGTTGCCTTCGGCGACAAGGCCTCGGGCACCAACCATGTGCTGCCGACCTCGGGTGCGGCGCGCTATACCGGCGGGCTGTCGGTGCACAAGTTCATGAAGATCGTCACCTGGCAACGCGCCACCCGCGACGGCGCCAAGCCGATTGCCGAGGCCACGGCACGGATCTCCCGGCTCGAGGGCATGGAAGGTCACGCCCGCACCGCCGATATCCGCTTGCGCAAATATTTCCCCGGCGAGAATTTCGATCTCTCGGGCGTTGATGAGGACATATGAGATGAGCCGCAGCGACCTGTTCAGCCTGAAAGGCCGTGTCGCGCTTGTCACTGGCGCGAGTTCCGGCCTGGGGCGGGCGGCAGCAAGCTTTCTTGCTGAGGCCGGTGCCCGGGTTGTCGGCCTGGCGCGCCGCGCCGACGCGCTGGAGCAATGGCGCAGCGAAACCAGCGGCGAGACCGCGGCACTTGCCGCAGATCTGGGTGAAGGTGCTGATATCGAGACTCTTGTGGCCAAGGCGTCCGAGCCGTTCGGACCGCCTGATATTCTCGTCAATGCTGCCGGCCTCAACCTGCGGCAACCGGCCGATCAGGTCACGCCCGAGAGCTGGGAGCGCACCATGGCGCTCAATCTCACCGTGCCGTTTTTCCTCGCCCAGGCGCTGGTGCCCGCAATGCGCGAGAAGCGCTGGGGCCGGATCATCAACTTCGCCTCGCTGCAATCGCGCCGCGCCTTCCCCAACGGCATCGCCTACGGAGCCTCCAAGGGCGGGGTGGAACAGCTCACCCGTGCCATGGCGCAGGCCTGGTCGGTCGACGGCATCAACGCCAATGCGCTGGCGCCGGGGTTCTTCCCCACAGAGCTCACCGGACCGGTCTTCGCCGACACCGCCGTTGCCAGCGCCCACGCCGCCTCCACCTGCATCGGCCGCAATGGCGAGATGGCCGATATCGAGGGGCCGTTGCTGTTTCTCGCCTCCGAGGCGTCGGTCTACGTGACCGGTCAACTGCTCTTCGTCGACGGGGGGTACACCGCCAAATGAAAGCGCTGGTCTACATCGCGCCTGAAAATCTGGTCTACCGTCAGGAGCCTGAACCTGACCTGCCGCCCGACGAATGCTTGGTGCGGGTCGAGGCTGTCGGCATTTGCGGATCCGACATGCACGCCTATCTCGGCCATGACGAGCGTCGCCCCGCGCCGCTCATCCTCGGCCATGAAGCCGCCGGGGTGGTGGTCGAGGGCCCCGGCGCCGGACGTCGCGTCACCGTCAACCCGCTTGCCACCTGCGGCGACTGCCGGGCCTGCAAGAACGGGCGCAACAATCTGTGCCCCTCCCGCCAGATCCTGTCGATGGCGCCGCGCCAGGGTGCCTTTGCCGAGTTCATTGCCATCCCGGCGGAAAACCTGGTCGACATTCCCGATCATGTCTCCTTTGAACAGGCCTGCCTCGCCGAGCCGCTGGCCTGTGGTTGGCACGGGGTGCGGCTGGGTGCCCGGGCCATCGATGGTCCGTTGGCGGTGGCGCGATGCCTTGTTATCGGCGGCGGCGCGATCGGTCTCGGCGCGGCTTTGGCATTGCGCGCCAACGGCGCGGCCGAAATCACCATCAGCGAAGCCAATCAGCGCCGGGTCCCGGCATTAAGGTCCGCCGGTAATTTCACGATCGCCACGCCCGACGCGATCATGGCGGAAGATCCCGGCGGCTACGATCTGGTGATTGATGGCGTCGGCTTTGCCGCGACCAGGGCAAGCGCCAGCCGCGCCGCACGGCCCGGCGGCGCCATCGTCCATATCGGTCTGGGTGACGCCTCCGGCGGTCTTGATATCCGTCGCATGACCTTGCAGGAGATCGCTTTCATCGGCGCCTACACCTACACGCCGCAGGATTTCCGCGACACCGCCGCGGCAATCTTCGACGGCCGCCTGGGGAGCCTCGACTGGGCGGATACCCGCGCGCTCGAAGACGGCGCCGGCGCCTTCAGTGATATCCGGGGAGGGCAGGCGTCTGCGCCCAAGATCATTCTGAAACCCTGAACAAGGCCGGCGACGCCACCCGGCCCTGCGGGGTCTCGATGCCAGGCCTCGCGGACCGGCGTGAACCCGGGACCATTTTCAAACTGCTCGACCGGGCGCCAGCGTCCGGGCTATTGTTTTCATGACCTACCAATCTGGGGAATAGAACCCATGGCCTCTTTTTCAGTGCTGCAGACCCGCGCCAAAGTCCTTTTTCCAGGCCTGTTGCTGGCCCTGACCATCGCCGCGGCCGCACGTTTCCTGTCCGAGCATTATGCCGCGCCGGTCATGCTGTTTGCGCTGCTGATCGGCATGGCGTTCAACTTCATGGCCGACCAGGAACGCACCAACGAAGGGGTGGTCTTTGCCTCAAAGACCCTGCTGCGGCTTGGCATCGTGCTGTTGGGCGCGCGCATCACCCTGGGCGACATTGCCGGCATCGGCACCTCGGGCCTGGTCACTGTCGCCGGCCTGATGGCGCTGACCATCGGCTTCGGCTTCATCTGCGCCAAGCTGTTTTCGCGTGGCTGGCGCTTTGCCATCCTGACCGGTGGCGCGGTGGCGATTTGCGGCGCTTCGGCCGCCCTGGCGCTGGCGGCGGTGATCCCGTCCAACGACAAGACCGAGCGCAACGTGCTGTTCACGGTGGTTGCCGTCACCACGCTGTCGACCATCGCCATGATCATCTATCCGGTGCTGTTCGGGCTTGCCGGATTGAGCGATACGCAGAGCGGTTTCCTGATCGGCGCCACGGTTCACGACGTCGCCCAGGTGGTCGGCGCCGGCTATTCGATCTCGACCGAAGCCGGCGACACGGCGACGATCGTCAAATTGCTGCGCGTCACGCTTTTGCCGGTGGTGCTGATCATCGTCGCCTTGTCCACCGCGAGCCGCGAAAGCGGGTTTTCACAGGTTCGCCTGCCGCTGTTCGTGGTCGGCTTCGGTGCGGTCACTCTTGCCAACAGCATCGGGCTCATTCCAGCTGCGGTTGCAGCCATCCTGGTCGATGCATCCTCATGGTTGCTGGTGATCGCCATCTCCGCCCTTGGCGTGCGCACCAACATGAAGGCGATGATGGATCTGGGCTGGCGGCATGTGGCTGTCATCGTGGCCGAAACACTGTTTCTCCTGGCCCTGGCCTGGGCTGCGGTTTCCATCGGCCTGGCCGGCGCCTGATGCGGGATCAAGGTGGCACGCAGACTGCCAAATAGATCAAAAATATCGATGGCTTGATCCCGTTGGGACCGTGGTTGATGCCGGAAATCCGGGCTTTTCAACCTGCCCGGCGTCTGCCCCCGGCACTGCCTGGCTTGCCGGGCCTTGCCGGCATGCTTGACAGTCCCATGGGGCTGTGACCTGATTGCCGTTTCTACTGGGTGACAGGGGAAAATCCCGCGCCCGCAAGCATGCCATTGGGGATAACCTTAACTGGGAGTTTTATCGTGAAGCACGTTCAAAAATTCGTGGCCGTGGCGCTCATGTGCACAGCCGCAGCCTTTACGCCAGTGACCGCGCAGGCAGAGACACCGGCCGACACCCTTATCCAGGCCTGGGCGATTGACGACGTCATTACGCTGGATCCGGCGGAAGTGTTCGAGTTCACCGCATCCGAAGTTCTCGGCAACTCCTATCAGGGTCTGATCGGCTACAACGTCAAGGACGTCTCCGAGATCTTTGGCGTCATCGCCGAAAAATGGGACATTTCGGCAGACGGCAAGACCTTCACTTTCACCATTCGTCCGGGCATGAAGTTCGCCTCCGGCAACCCGATCACCGCCGACGATGCGGTGTTCTCGCTGCAGCGTGTCATCAAGCTCGACAAGTCTCCGGCTTTCATTCTCACCCAGTTCGGCTTCAATGCCGACAATGTCGACGCCATGATCCGCAAGACCGGCGACATGACGTTCGAATTCGAGATGGACAAGCCCTACGCGCCGACGCTGGTTCTGTACTGCCTGACGGCAACGGTCGGCTTCATCGTCGACAAGGAAGTGGTGATGAGCCACGAAGCCGACGGCGACTTCGGCTACAACTGGCTCAAGACCAACTATGCCGGCTCCGGCGCCTTCACCATTCGCGACTGGCGCGCCAACGAAGCCATCGTGCTTGAGCGCAATGACAACTACTCGGGCGATGCCCCGCCGATGGCGCGCGCGATCTACCGTCACATTCCCGAAACCGCGACCCAGCGCCTGCTGCTCGAGCAGGGTGATATCGACATCGCGCGCAATGTCGGCGCCGAGGAAATTGCAGCGCTTTCGACCAATGCCGACATTGTCGTCGAAAGCGGTGTGAAGGGATCGATCTACTATCTCGGCCTCAACCAGAAGAACGAAAACCTGGCCAAGCCGCAGGTGCGCCAGGCGATGAAGTACCTGGTCGACTACGCAACGATTGCCGACACCATCATGAAGGGCAAGGTGATCCCGCATCAGGCTTTCCTGCCGCGCGGCTTCCTCGGCGCGCTTGAAGACACGCCGTTCTCGCTCAATGTCGACAAGGCCAAGGAACTGTTGGCCGAGGCCGGGCTGCCCGATGGTTTCACTGTCACCATGGACACCCGCAACACCAACGAGATCACCGCCATGGGCCAGGCGATCCAGCAGACCATGGCGCTGGCCGGGATCAAGATGGAACTGATCCCGGGCGACGGACAGCAGACACTGACCAAGTACCGCGCCCGCAATCACGACATCTATATCGGTCGTTGGGGACCCGACTATCAGGATCCGCACACTAATGCCGATACCTTTGCGCGCAACCCCGACAATTCCGACGACGCTGCCTCCAAGCCGCTGGCCTGGCGCAACGCCTGGGATATCCCGGAGATGACCGCCAAGGCCGACGCGGCCGTGCTTGAGGGCGATGCGAAGAAACGCGCCCAGATGTACATTGACCTCCAGACCGAACATCAGCAGACCTCGCCGTTTGTCATCATGTTCCAGGAGATTGAAGTTCTTGCCCGTCGCAAGAACGTCGAGGGCTTCATCGTTGGCCCGTCGTTCAACGACAACTCGTTCAAGGCAGTGACCAAGTAATTGTCCGACCTGTCTGCTCTCGCGGGAGGGCGCCTCGGCGCCCTCCCGGCTTTCCTTGGCAGAGCCTCCCGGCTGGTTGCCACCATTGCCGTCACCATTCTCGGCCTGCTTGTCGTCACCTTCCTGATCGGACGGGTGGTCCCGGTTGATCCGGTTCTGGCGGTTGTCGGCGACCGCGCTTCGCAATCCACCTACGACAAGGCCTTTGTCGAACTCGGGCTCGACCGGCCGCTTTATGTGCAGTTCGGCCTCTATGTGCAGAAGGCCGTCACAGGCGATTTCGGTGAAAGCCTGCTGACCAAGAAACCGATCATCGATGACATCGCCCGCGCCTTTCCCGCCACCGTGGAACTGGCCACGGTCGCAATTCTCATCGGCACGCTGATCGGCGTTCCCGTCGGCGTCTGGGCCGCCGTCCGGCAAGGCAAATTCGTCGATCAGGTGGTGCGCATCATCGGCTTGATGGGCTATTCGGCGCCGATCTTCTGGCTCGGCCTGCTCGGGCTGCTGGTGTTCTATGCCAAGTGGGGCATCGTCGCCGGTCCCGGGCGGATCGATATTTCCTATGAATACGCCTTCACCCCGAAAACCGGGCTGTTTCTTATCGATACCGCGCTGCAGGGCCAATGGGGCGCGTTCCGCAACGTCGTCTCCCACATCGCGCTGCCCGCCTCGCTCTTGGGCTATTATTCCATGGCCTACATCGCGCGGATGACCCGCAGCTTCATGCTCAACGAGCTGGCCCAGGAATATGTGGTGACCGCCCGGGTCAAGGGTGTCGCCGAATGGCGCATCATCTGGGTGCATGCGCTCAGGAACGCCGCCGTGCCGCTGGTCACCGTCATCGCGCTGTCCTATGCCAGCCTGCTGGAAGGTTCGGTGCTGACCGAGACGGTGTTTGCCTGGCCCGGGCTTGGCCAGTACCTGACCAACTCTTTGCAGAACGCCGACATGAACGCCGTGCTTGGCGGAACCCTGCTGATCGGCATCATCTTTGTCGGGCTCAACCTGTTGTCCGATTTTCTCTACACCGTGCTTGATCCAAGGGTCAGGAGGCGCGCATGACCAACGGTATCCCGCGCCAGAGCCTTGGCGAATGGCTGCTGAGCGAGCAGCCCGCCTCCCGCCGTCAGGCGCGCCTGGGCCAGGTCTGGCGAACGTGGCTTTTGTTTACCAGCAACCGGCTCGGCATGATCGGGCTGGGCATTGTTGTTCTGCTGGTGGTGGTCGCCATCTTCGCCGATGTCATCGCGCCTTTCGACCCGGTGCTTGGCGGCGATCTCAGGACGGTGAGGCTGCTGCCGCCGTCGTTCGATCACCTGATGGGCACCGACGATCTCGCCCGTGATATCTTCAGCCGTGTCGTCCACGGCGCCCGGCTGACGCTGATGGTGGTGGCGCTGGTGGCCATCATAGCCACGCCCATCGGGCTCTTGGTCGGCACCACGTCGGGCTATTTCGGCGGCTGGCTCGATACCGTGCTGATGCGCATCACCGATATCTTCCTGGCCTTCCCGCGGCTGATCCTGGCGCTGGCCTTCGTCGCCGCTCTCGGGCCGGGGATCGAGAACGCCATCATCGCCATTGCGATTACCTCGTGGCCGCCCTATGCGCGTCTCGCCCGCGCCGAGACGCTGACTATCCGCAACGCCGAGCATATCGAGGCGATCCGCCTGCAGGGCGCCTCGTCGGCACGGATCATCTGGGGGCATGTCATGCCGCTGTGCCTGTCCTCGGTGATCATCCGGGTGACGCTCGACATGGCCGGTATCATCCTCACCGCCGCGGGCTTGGGCTTTCTCGGCCTCGGTGCGCAGCCGCCGCAGCCCGAATGGGGCGCGATGATTGCCGGCGGGCGCCGTTTCATCATCGATTACTGGTGGGTCGCGACCATGCCCGGCATTGCCATCTTCACCGTCTCGCTCGGCTTCAACCTGCTCGGCGACGGCCTGCGCGACGTGCTTGATCCGAAGGCCGAGAAATGAACCCGTTGCTATCCGTCGAAAACCTGCGCATTGCCTTTCCCTCGCGGCAGGGGCCGGTCGAGGTGGTGCGCGGCGTCAGCTTCTCTCTCGGCCGCGAGCGGCTCGGGATCGTCGGCGAAAGCGGCTCCGGAAAATCCCAGACCGGCCGCGCCATCCTCGGTCTGACACCCACCTCGGGAACCGCGACCGCCGACCGGCTCGAGTTCGACGGCATCGATTTGCGCAAGGCCACGGCGCAGCGGTGGCGGACGCTGCGCGGCGCGCGCATGTCGATGGTGATGCAGGATCCGAAATTCTCGCTCAACCCGGTGATGACCATCGGCAAGCAGCTGATGGAGGCGGTCAAGCTGCACGGCGGCAAGTCCGAGGCGCATGACAAGTCCATCGCCATGCTCAAGGCAGTGCAGATCCGCGATCCCGAACGGGTGATGGCGGCCTACCCGCATGAACTCTCCGGCGGCATGGGCCAGCGGGCGATGATTGCCATGATGCTGGTCACCGAGCCGGACCTGCTGATCGCCGACGAGCCGACCTCGGCGCTCGATGTCACCGTGCAGATCGAGGTGCTGCGCATTCTCGACAATCTCGTCACCGAGCGCGGCATGAGCCTGATCTTCATCAGCCATGATCTCCGGCTGGTCTCGACCTTCTGCGACCGCGTTCTGGTGATGTATGCCGGCCAGGTGGTCGAGGAGCTCGATGCAAGCAAAATGAGCGAGGCGAAACACCCCTACACCAGGGGCCTGCTCAACTGCCTGCCGACGATTACCGGCGATGTTCGTCCGCTGCCGGTGCTGGCGCGCGAGCAGGCATGGATGGATTGAGACCCCCGATGGCGTTGATCGATATCGAAAACCTCGAAGTCACCTTCTCGGGCAGCGGCCGCCAGGTGCGTGCGCTTGCGGGCGTTTCGCTGGCTGTCGAGGAAGAGGAAAGTTTCGGCATTGTCGGCGAAAGCGGCTCCGGCAAGTCCACGGTCCTGCGTGCGCTCTGCGGCATGGCGCCGGTCACCGGCGGCCGCGTCAGCCTTGGCGGAAAGCAGCTGTCGGTGCCGCGGGATCCGGCGTTTTACCGCCGCGTGCAGATGGTGTTCCAGGATCCGTACGCCTCGCTGCACCCGCGCCATACCATCGACAAGGTGCTCTCCGAGCCGCTTGCCATCCATGGCTTCGACAACCCCGAACGCCGGGTTGAACAAGCACTTGAGGAGGTCGGGCTGGGCGCTGGGTTCCGCTTCCGCTACCCGCACCAGCTGTCGGGTGGCCAGCGCCAGCGCGTCGCCATCGCCCGCGCTCTCATTCTCGAGCCCAAGGTGATCCTGCTTGACGAGCCGACCTCGGCGCTAGATGCCTCGATCCAGGCCGAGGTGCTCAACCTGCTCGACCGGCTGCGCGCCGAGCGTGGACTGACCTATGTGCTGGTCAGTCACGATCTCGCGGTCGTCTCGCACATGTGCGACCGGCTGGTGGTGATGCAGGGTGGCGTGGTGGTAGAGGAACTGACCCGGCAGGCGCTGCAGGCACACGAGACAAGCCACGATTATACCCGCAACCTGCTGACGGCGAGCGAGGGTTTTACCCGAGACCCCACGCTTCAGCGCTGATGGAGCCTGCCATGGCCAACATGCCATTCATCGACGGCCACAATGATTTCCTGCTCAGGCTGTTGCAGGCCCCCGAAAAGCGCGAGGCGCTGTGGCTTGAAGAAAATGATAAGGGTCATCTCGACCTGCCGCGGATGAGACAAGCCGGTTTTGCCGGCGGCTTTTTCGCCATCTATATCCCGTCGCCGGAAGAAGAAGGCGCGCCCGATTACCAGGCGATGATGGAGTCTCCGCCCTATGACCTGCCGCTGCCCGATCTGATCGACGCGGCCGCCGCCCAGCCCACCGCGCTTGCCATGGCGGGACAGCTGATGTGGATGGAGCGGGCCTCCAAGGGTGCCTTGAAGATCTGCCTCACCTCAGCCGATCTCAGGGCCTGCCTGGAGAACGGCACCATCGCCGCGATCATGCATATCGAGGGTGCCGAGGCGATCGCCCCCGATCTCGACGCGCTCTATGCCTTCCATGCCATGGGACTGCGCTCGGTCGGCCCGGTGTGGAGCCGCCCGACCGTCTTTGGCCACGGCGTGCCGTTCCGCTTCCCGGGCGATCCCGACACCGGGCCGGGCCTCACCGACGCCGGCAAGGACCTGATCCGCGCATGTAACGAGTTGAAGATCATGATCGACCTGTCGCACCTCAACGAAAAAGGATTTGACGATGTCGCCGCCCTCTCCGATGCGCCGCTGGTCGCCACCCATTCCAACGCCCATGCCGTCACCCCCTCGACCCGCAACCTGACCGACCGGCAGCTGGCGATGATCGCCGAGAGCCGAGGCATGGTCGGCCTCAACTTCGCCACCGTGTTCCTGCGCGATGACGGCCGCAAGGCAACCGATTGCGGCTGGGACCCGGTGATGCGCCATCTCGATCACCTGCTCGACAAACTCGGCGAGGACCACCTCGGCTTCGGCTCCGATTTCGACGGCGCCGAACTCCCCGATGTCATCGGCGACGTTACCGGCGTGCCGGCGCTGATCAATCAGATGCGCAAGCATCAATACGGCGAAAAGCTGATCGAAAAGATCGCCCGCAAGAACTGGCTGGGATTGCTGGAGCGGACCTGGGGAGCGTGAGCAGATCGGCGCGCTGCTGATCCCTCACAGGTTACGCTTCAGCCCAAAATCAGCACCAACGGACATTAGATTCATTAATTGTGCCGTTCATGACAGCTGGACGGTCGATGTCTTCATTGGCGTCAGAGAGCCTGTTCTGTCCTGAGGCTTTCTGATCCTGCCTCACCGTTTCGGGCTTTAACGCAACGCTTTTGTATTGTTACCGAAAGGGTCGTGAAATCTGGCCCTGCTTAGCAAGTGGCGTTGCCAGATATTCCGTACAATATGGTTTGTTGATGGTCGAATATATCTAGTATAAAATGTAAATCTGAAAAACATGTGTATTTATATAAATATGTATGTAAATCTGTTTTATCAATTAAATATCTCTGTGCCGTTTGACATATTGAAAATAAGATTCGAACATGTTGGTTGTATGTGAGTATATAGTATATTTAATATGAGTTGAGTTTGCGTTGTGAGGCGATGCGTATGTTTAGGCCATTTATTATATTGATTGTTTCCATTCTGGTGTCCGGTTGCGTCGGTGCTGCGCAAGTTGGGAAGAAGGAAGTTAGGATCTATTCAGAAAATCTAAGCGGTCTTAATACGATCGATGGAAACACAAAATACGCGCAGTTGCTTTCTGATGAGTATCTCAAACAGGCGGCCACAGCTTCCGACACCCAAGATGCGATTTCACTCGGGGTAATAGGCGCTGCGGCAACTGGCGCGGGAGGTCTCCTCTTCAACTCGGGTTTCGATCTTATCAAAGGCGCTGGTCTCGCAGCGGGTACAACGACAGCGGTTGGAAACTATTTGAAGCCGGGCGAGACGGTCCTGGCCTTGCTCAATGCTGCGGAACAACTCGTTTGTATCGCTAAATCAGGCCAATTGGCTGAACCCATTGTAAAACCCGACCACGATGCTGAGTTAGCCGCAGTGGAGATCCTGGCCATCGGCATTCGGCAAGCACGAATAAACCTGCGAAAAACCCTAGTCCGGCAACGGCCTGACTATAACACCTTACTCAATCAGATCTCGGATACCGCCGCTGTGCCAAATAAACTCAGGAATCAACTTAGCGAGAAAGAAATGGTCGAAAAATTAAGAGACGATGTGAATAAATGCCTCCTCATCGCCATATAATTCGCGCCCCGTATTTACATAGCAGAGTGGCATATTCTCATATTTTGGTGGCACGGCGCCCCTAAATATTCCGCTTCAGCCCCGAAATCCGCGCCAGCACGGCGTTGGCCGCATCGAGCACGTTCGAGCCCGGGCCGAAGATTTCGGCGACACCCTTTTCGCGCAGGAAGGCGTAGTCCTGTTCGGGGATGACGCCGCCGACGACGACCTGGATGTCGGCGCGGTCCTTGTCCTTCAGCCGGGTGATCAGTTCCGGCACCAGCGATTTGTGGCCGGCGGCGAGCGAGGAGACGCCGACCACGTCGACGCCGAGCGCGATGGCCTTGTCGGTGACTTCGGCAGGCGTCTCGAACATGTCGGTGAGATCGACCTTGAAACCCATGTCGGCAAACGCCGTGGCGATCACCTTGGCGCCGCGGTCATGTCCGTCCTGGCCCATCTTGGCCACCAGCACATGCGGTGCCCGGCCCTTGTCAGCGGTGTAGTCGGCAATGCGCGCGCGGATCGCCTGGTATTCCGGATCGTCGTGGTAGACGTCTTCGTAGACGCCGCCGATCACCTTGGTTGTCGCGTGGTGACGACCGCCGAAACCGCGCTCCATCGCGTCGGAGATCTCGCCCAGCGAGGCCCGGGCCCGCGCCGCATCCACCGCTGCGGAAAGCAGGTTGCCCTGGCCCGAGGACGCCACCTGTTCCAGCGTCGCGATGGCCGCCGCGTGCGCCTTCGGGTCGCGGCTCGAGCGCATCTTGGTCAGACGCGCCACCTGGCCGGCGCGCACCTTGTCGGTGTCGATGTTCAAGATGTCGACCTGCGGCTCGTCGGCAAGCCGGAACCGGTTGACCCCGACGATGACGTCCTCGCCGCGATCGATCCGCGCCTGCCTGCGGGCGGCCGCCTCCTCGATCCGCATTTTCGGCAGGCCCTGTTCCACCGCCTTGGTCATGCCGCCGAGCGCCTCGACCTCGCCGATCAGCTCCCAGGCCTTCTCGGCGAGGTCCGCAGTCAGCTTCTCGACATAATAGGAACCGCCGAGCGGGTCGACGACATTGGTGACGCCTGTCTCGTGCGCCAGGATCAATTGCGTGTTGCGCGCGATGCGGGCGGAAAATTCCGTCGGCAGCGCGATCGCCTCGTCGAATGAATTGGTGTGCAGCGACTGGGTGCCGCCAAGCACGGCCGCCATCGCTTCGAACGCGGTGCGCACCACGTTGTTGTACGGGTCCTGCTCGGTCAGCGACACACCCGATGTCTGGCAATGGGTGCGCAGCATCTTCGAGCGCTCCGACTTGGCGCCGAAATCGGTCATGATCTTCGACCACATCGCCCGCGCCGCACGCAGCTTGGCGGCTTCCATGAAGACGTTCATGCCGATGCAGAAGAAGAACGACAGCCGGCCTGCAAAGGCGTCGACATCAAGCCCCTTGGCCATTGCCGCGCGGACATATTCCATACCGTCGGCCAGCGTGTAGGCCAGCTCCTGTGCCAGCGTCGCCCCGGCCTCCTGCATGTGGTAGCCGGAAATCGAGATCGAGTTGAACTTCGGCATTTCGCTTGCCGTGAACTCGATGATGTCGGCAACGATCCGCATCGAGGGTTCTGGCGAATAGATATAGGTGTTGCGGACCATGAACTCCTTGAGGATGTCGTTCTGCACCGTGCCGGTGAGCGCGGAGCGTTCGACGCCCTGTTCCTCGCCGGCGACGATGAACATCGCCAAGACCGGGATGATGGCGCCGTTCATGGTCATCGACACGCTCATTTCGCCGAGCGGAATGCCGTCGAACAGGATCTTCATGTCCTCGACCGAATCGATCGCCACGCCGGCCTTGCCGACATCGCCGGTCACCCGCGGGTGATCGGAATCATAGCCCCGGTGGGTGGCCAGATCGAAGGCCACCGACAGGCCCTTTTGCCCGGCAGCAAGGTTCTTGCGGTAGAATGCATTGGATTCCTCCGCCGTCGAGAAGCCCGCATATTGCCGGATGGTCCAGGGCTGGCCGGCATACATGGTCGAGCGCACGCCGCGGGTGAACGGCGCGAAGCCGGGCAGCTCGGAGGCCACTTGTTCGGGCAGGTCCTCGACCGTGTAGAGCGGCTTCAGCGTGATGCCTTCTGGCGTCTCGGTGTCGAGGCTCTCGATCGGCTTGCCGCGCAGATCCTTGGTGGCCAGCTCGAGCCAGTCACGGGTGGTCTTGCTCATTTCGCGAACTCCATGATGATCTCGTCGACGGCGAGGCTGTCACCGGCCTTCACCGGAATACGCGAGACGATGCCCTTGCGCTCGGCTTTGAGCACGTTTTCCATCTTCATCGCCTCGACGACGGCCAGCGTCTGGCCTTCCTGCACCTCGTCGCCCTCGTTCACCGCGATCGAGACGATCAGTCCCGGCATCGGGCAGAGCAGCAGGTTGGAGGTGTCGGGCGCCACCTTTTCCTTCATCAGCCGCGCCAGTTCGGCGACGCGCGGGCTGAACACCTGCGCCCGCACATCGACGCCCAGCTGCCGCAGACGCCAGCCGGCATCGGCGGGCTCGACCTTGATCGCATGGAATTCGCCGTCGATGTCGAAGATCGCCAGCTTCGCTCCGGGCGTCCAGTCGGTGGCCACCGCCATCGGCTCACGACCCGGCAGGCGCACCAGGTAGACATCGTCGGTGTCATCGATATGCCCGGTGATCTCCTGGCCGGCGATGCGCACCACCTTGTCCTCGTGCGCCCGTTTCTCCGCCTGGCTAAAGCGCGCGCCGGAAATCTGCGCGTTGCGCTCGCCCAGGATGTGGCTGAGCATCAGCGCCGCGATCGCGAAGCGCTCGACGGTTGCCGCATCGGGCGGCACCGGGCCAAAGCCGTCGGGATATTCCTCGGCGATGAAGCCGGTCGACAGCCGTCCCTCGCGCCAGCGCGGGTGCTGCATCAGCGCCGACAGGAACGGCAGATTGTGGCCGATGCCCTCGACCTCGAAGCGGTCCAGCGCGTCGGCCATGGCGTCCACCGCCTCGAGCCGGGTTGGCGCATGGGTGCACAGCTTGGCCACCATCGGATCGTAGAACATCGAGATCTCCGAGCCTTCGGTGACGCCGGTATCGTTGCGGATGGTAACGCCCTCGGTCACACCTTCCTGTGGTGGCCGGTAGCGCGTCAGCCGGCCGATCGAGGGCAGGAAATTGCGGTACGGGTCCTCGGCATAGAGCCGGCTTTCCACTGCCCAGCCATTCAGCTTCACGTCGGCTTGGGTGAAGGGGAGTTTCTCGCCGGCTGCGACCCGGATCATCTGCTCGACCAGATCGACGCCGGTGATCAGCTCGGTCACCGGATGCTCGACCTGCAGCCGTGTGTTCATCTCGAGGAAATAGAAATTGCGATGCTTGTCGACGATGAACTCGACCGTGCCGGCCGACTGGTAGTCGACCGCCTTGGCCAGCGCCACCGATTGCTCGCCCATCGCCTTGCGGGTTTCCGCGTCGAGGAAAGGCGAGGGGGCCTCCTCGACCACCTTCTGGTTCCGCCGCTGGATCGAGCATTCGCGTTCGCCCAGATAGATCGTGTTGCCGTGCGCATCGGCGATCAGCTGGATCTCGATGTGGCGCGGCTCCTCGATGAATTTTTCGATGAAGATCCGGTCGTCGCCAAACGAGCTCGCCGCTTCCGATTTCGAGCGGGCGAAGCCCTCGCGCGCCTCGGCGTCGTTCCAGGCGATCCGCATGCCCTTGCCGCCGCCGCCGGCAGACGCCTTGATCATCACCGGGTAGCCGATCTCGGCGGCAATCTTCGCCGCATGCGCCTCGTCATCGATCAGCCCCATGTGGCCGGGCACGGTCGACACGCCGGCATCGGCGGCAATCTTCTTCGAGGTGATCTTGTCGCCCATCGCCTCGATGGCTTTGACCTTCGGCCCGATGAAGGCGATGCCTTGTTTTTCCAGTGCCTCGCAAAACGACGCCCGCTCGGACAGGAAGCCGTAGCCCGGATGCACCGCTTGCGCTCCGGTCTGCTTGCAGGCCTCGATGATCTTGTCGGCGATCAGATAGGACTGGTTGGCCGGCGGTGGGCCGATGTGCACGGCCTCGTCGGCCATCGCCACATGCACCGCATCACGGTCGGCGTCGGAATAGACGGCAACCGTCTTGATGCCCATGGCACGCGCGGACTTGATCACCCGACAGGCGATTTCGCCGCGGTTGGCTATGAGGATTTTCTTGAACACTTTTCCCACCCATTCGAATTTAATGTCTGCAGAACGTCAGCCGAACCCGTATCGGGCAACGGTGAAAACAAGCACATGCACTGCCATGTAGATGACCGCGAGCGAGCCAAGCGTGTAGAACGTGGCGCGAACCTCGTGGCTTTGTTTGGTTGCGTAAGCCAGCGTGTGAAACCCCCTGGCCAGCACGAAGCCGTACATCATGATCTGCGCCACCGGCAGCGGCGGCTCGGTCGCGGCGAACAGCAGCCCGACGGCCAGAAAGGCCGGAATGTTCTCAAGATCGTTGCGGTGCATGCGCCGGGAACGGTCGACATAATCGCTGATCTCGAGTTGCTCCGGCCGCGGATTCTTGTTCAGCGGCCCGGGTCTTAGGTCCTCCGGGCTCGCGAGCCCGGAATTGCTTTTCATCAGGCGATAGACTGTCATCCAGCCCTGGCCCATGATTTTCAGCACGGCGAGAGACGCGCATATCGCGTAGATCTGAAAGGCCGGGTTGCTGAAATCGAGCAGGGTCATACCTCCAGAACATCCTCGAAGGCTGCGGGCATGCTCGCCCGCCCCACCCGTTCATCGATCCGCAGCAGCGCCTGGTAGGACTGTGTGTCGAACGGCTCCTCGGCCGGCACGATCTCGCGGCCGAACAGCCAGCTGATCCGGCCGGCATCGAGATTGCCGCGCTCGAACGGCTCGTCGCCGAACAGGTGCCACAGCGCATGCAAGAACGCTGTGTCGGCGAGCTTCTCCGTCGACGTCCTGTCGGCCATCCGGCGGCGGTTGATGATCGCCGTCACACCGCGCGGATTGGCGCGGCGGATGGTGAACTGGAACCCCGTGCCGGGCAGGCCGGACGGCATTCCGCGATGCTTGGTCATGTCGGGCAGTTTTGCCATCAGGCCTGACCTTCCTTCTGGGCGTCGAGCTTGTCCTGCGTGCGCAGCTCGAAATCGCTGGCATCGTGGCGCTCGTGCAATTGTTCGGACGGCTCGCCCATGGCGCGGTTGACCATGCGGCCGCGCTTGACCGCCGGGCGGGCGGCGATCTGGTCGGTCCAGCGCTTCAGGTTGGTGTAGCTGCCGGTCTCGAGATAGGTGGCTGCGTCGTTGTAGACCTTGCCCTGCATCAGCGTGCCGTACCAGGGCCAGATCGCCATGTCGGCAATCGTGTACTCGTCGCCCGCGATGAAGGCGTTGTCGGCCAGCCGCTTGTCGAGGACGTCGAGCTGGCGCTTGACCTCCATGGCGAAGCGGTCGATGGCGTATTCGATCTTCATCGGCGCATAGGCATAGAAATGCCCGAAGCCGCCGCCCAGGAACGGGCCGGATCCCATCTGCCACATCAGCCAGTTCATGGTCTCGGTCCGCTTGCGCAGATCGGTGGGCAGGAAGGCGTCGAATTTTTCCGCCAGGTAGACCAGGATCGAGGCCGATTCGAAAACCCTGAGCGGCTCACCGCCGTCCTTTGGCGCATGGTCCACCATTGCCGGGATCTTCGAGTTCGGATTGGCGCCGACAAAGCCCGAACCGAACTGGTCGCCGTCGCCGATCCTGATCAGCCAGGCGTCGTATTCCGCGCCCTTGTGCCCGGCCGCCAGCAGCTCCTCGAGCATGATCGTCACCTTGACGCCGTTCGGCGTTGCCAGCGAGTAAAGCTGCAGCGGGTGCTTGCCGACCTGCAATTCCTTGTCATGGGTCGGGCCGGAAATGGGGCGGTTGATATTGGCGAACTGGCCACCATTGCCCTGTTTCCATTCCCACACCTTGGCCGGCTGGTAGCCCGCGGGCAGGTTGTTTTCAGGCGGAAACTTGTTTTCGTCAGTCATATCAATCGGTCCTTGTTGGCAAGAAATGTCTCACCGCAGCATATAGGCCGGATGCGCGGCAATTGCAGCCGCCCGTCACCCCGGAAACCCGGTCAAAAACACGTGACTGTCCGTCACCCGCCGCATCAGCCGAGATAATCCGCATCGTCCACCTTCTCGAGCCAATCCACCGCCACCCCGTCAAGCGCCTCCTGGATGGCGATATGGGTCATCGCCACCTCCGGCGACGCGCCATGCCAGTGCTTTTCACCCGCCGGAAACCAGACCACGTCGCCGGGGCGGATTTCCTCCACCGCACCGCCTTCGCGCTGCGCCCGGCCCAAGCCCGATGTGACGATGATCGTCTGCCCCAGCGGATGCGTGTGCCACGCCGTCCGCGCGCCGGGCTCGAACGTCACCATGGCCCCCTGAACCCGTCCCGGTTCCTCGGCCGCAAACAGCCTGTCGAGCCGCACGGTGCCGGAAAAATAATCCTCCGGCCCCTTGGCCGACGGCGTCGTTCCTGCACGGGTGATCTTCATGGCGTGGTCCTTTGGCTTGTGTGCAAACGAGATTGATACACAACTCAATTCCCGTTCAACACGATTGCGCGCTTGCCAAGCTTCTTTTTCCAGCGAACTTCAGCTGCAATTCCGTCTGCTCTGGTGGCAAGGTTTCCAAGAGTTTCGAGCACAGAGAACTGTAAATGATCGGCGAACACGTCGATGTCAGCCATCCGGTCGATCATGACTTTGTTGCCTCCGTGACCAGACGATGCGTAACTGGACCAGCGTTCCCAAATGCCCGCAGCTCCAGTAGCTGAGCCAACATACAGTTCGCCACTTTCCATGTTTGTAATGAGATACACGCCCCGCGTTGAAGTAAGTGCTTCCTTCCAGCCTCCAGCGTCGGAGCCAATGAGACCTTTGAGCTCGCCATAGCTAATAATTACATTCTCAAATCCGGGAAATGGTCTGTGCGTTCCAATCGCCCGGATTTCTCTAATTGGTAGTCTACGTTTCTCCTGGCCATTTTCGACAAGCCATTGATGATGTCGACCAGTTTCTGGCCATTCGATAATCAGCCGGTTTGCAAAGGAGTCGAAACGGGCGTCATGTTCGAGTTCATGCCAAATCCCGTCGTCGCGAAGATAGGTTTTGCTGCGCGCCTGCTTGGCTCTGGGGCTGTCATGCTGCCAGTCATGTATGCTTACAACACGCCAAACTCCGAGGAATCGCGAAAGTCTTCCACTTTCACCCATGAAGAACCCCACCAGACCGGTGCCGAGTTGCCTGTTTCTCTGCACGGATTGGAAGAGTTCCAGGTCGCCTTCTCTGATAACGTCCTCAATATCCCGATCATATCGCTCCAGTGACCGCCTATGATTGGCATGCCGATAGAGTTTCATATCTTCAGAGCGCTCTTTCCCGCAGGAAACAAGCGCACTGTGAAAATCGAGAATGTCGACCGCTTCAGACATCATCCACTCACAGCGGAATGTTGTTGTGCTTGCGCAGCGGTTGCGTCACCTTCTTGGTCTTCAGCATCTCGAAGGCGCGCAGCACCCGGCGGCGGGTCGAGTGCGGCATGATCACTTCGTCGATGAAGCCGCGCTGGGCGGCGACGAACGGGTTGGCGAAACGGTCTTCATAATCCGCCGTTCGCTGCGCGATCTTCTCCGGGTCGCCGAGTTCGGAGCGATACAGGATCTCGGTCGCGCCCTTGGCCCCCATCACCGCGATCTGCGCCGTCGGCCAGGCGTAGTTGACGTCGGCGCGAATGTGCTTCGAGGCCATCACGTCATAAGCGCCGCCGTAGGCCTTGCGGGTGATCACCGTCACCTTCGGCACCGTCGCTTCGGCATAGGCGAACAACAGCTTGGCGCCGTGCTTGATGATGCCGTTATATTCCTGGCTGACGCCCGGCAGGAAGCCCGGCACGTCGACCAGCGTCAGGATCGGAATGTTGAAGGCGTCGCAGAAGCGCACGAAGCGTGCCGCCTTCTTCGACGAATCGATGTCGAGGCAGCCGGCCAGCACCATCGGCTGGTTGGCGACAACGCCGACGGTCGAGCCATTGAGCCGGATGAAGCCGCAGAGAATGTTCTTGGCGTGGTTGGCCTGGATCTCGAAGAAATCGCCCTCGTCGCCGACCCGCGCAATGACTTCGCGCATGTCGTAGGGCTTGTTCGGATTGTCCGGGACCAGCGTGTCGAGCGCGTTCTCGATCCGGTCCGGCGCGTCCGCCGTGGGCAGCACCGGCGGCTTCTCGCGGCTCGACAGCGGCAGGAAATCGAACATCCGGCGGATCTCGATCAGTGCCTCGACGTCATTTTCGTAAGCGCCGTCGGCGACCGAGGATTTCTTGGTGTGGGTCGAGGCGCCGCCGAGTTCTTCCGCCGTGACGATCTCGTTGGTCACCGTCTTGACCACGTCCGGGCCGGTGACGAACATGTAGCTGGTGTCTTTCACCATGAAGATGAAGTCGGTCATCGCCGGCGAGTAGACCGCGCCGCCCGCGCATGGCCCCATGATCACCGAGATCTGCGGGATCACGCCCGAGGCCTGCACATTGCGCCAGAACACTTCAGCATAGCCGCCGAGCGAGGCCACGCCCTCCTGGATGCGGGCGCCGCCGGAATCATTGAGCCCGATCAGCGGTGCGCCGTTCTGCACGGCCAGATCCATCACCTTGCAGATCTTCTCCGCGTGCGTCTCCGACAGCGAGCCGCCGAAAACGGTGAAGTCCTGCGAAAACACGTAGACCGGGCGACCGTTGATGGTGCCCCAGCCGGTGATCACGCCGTCGCCCGGAAACACCTGGGTTTCCATGCCGAAATCGGTGCAGCGGTGGGTCTTGTACATGTCGTATTCCTCGAACGATCCCTCGTCGAGAAGCACGTCCAGCCGTTCGCGCGCCGTCAGCTTGCCCTTGGCGTGCTGCGCGTCGATGCGCTTCTGCCCGCCGCCGAGCCGGGCCTGCTGGCGCTTGAGTTCAACTTCTTCGATAATATCGCGCATCACAGGCTCCCCTTTTGGCACTCTTCGCCCATGTTGCCTCAAACAGGGCGGCTGCCAATGCTGCTTTGGTCACATCCCCGGCCACGGCCGGAGTTGGCTCTTGGGCATTGAATGCCCGGTGGTAGCCTGAATGACGATTGTGTAACAGGGTTGAAAAGGTAAGCATGTTGCACTAGCAATATTTGCAATTGTATTTTTGCAAAGTTGCGAACATTCATGCGGGCGCGCAAACTCTTCATCGGCGGCAAGATCCGCGCCATCCGTGGCGAGCATGGCCTGACCCAGGCCGGCTTTGCCCAGAGGCTCGGCATTTCGACCAGCTACCTCAACCAGATCGAGAACAACCAGCGCCATGTCAGTGCCTCGGTGCTGCTGGCGCTGGCCGAAGCCTTTTCGGTCGACATCACCACGCTGTCGGACCAGGACACAGACCGGCTGCTCGCCGATGTCTCCGAAGCGCTGGCCGATCCGGTCTCCGGCGGGGCGCAGCCGTCGCTGACCGACGTCAAGCTGGTGGTGCAGAATGCGCCGTCGTTTGCCCGCGCCTTCCTGTCGCTGCATCAGGCAATGCGCCGCTCCGGCGACCAGTTGGCAGAACTGGATGAGACACTGGAGCGTTCCGGCGCGCTCAGTGAGCCGACGCCCTATGAGGAAGTGCGCGATTTCTTCCATTACGTCGACAACTACATTCACGAGCTTGACCTGGCCGGCGAGGCGTTGAGCAAGGATCTGGCCAGGAGCCGCGGCGTCAGCCTCAAGGCGCTGGCCGACCACATCGAGCGCCGTCACCGGGTGCGGGTGGTGATCGGCGCGGGCGGCGAGCCGGGGGCAGGGCAGGGTGAGCCGACCGGCAGCGGCCTGCGCCGCTTCGATCCGGTCTCCCGCGTGCTCTGGCTCAATCCGCGCACGCCGGCCTCGACGCAGGCTTTCCAGATCGCCTGCCAGATCGCGCTGATCGAACACGACGCGGCGATGACCCGGATCATCGCCGACGCCCGCTTCCGCTCCGCCGACGCCGCCGGCATCTGCCGCATCGGGCTTGCCAATTATTTCGCCGGCGCGGCGATCCTGCCCTATGGCGCCTTCAGCGCCGCAGCGCGCGAACTGCGCCACGATCTGGTGCTCCTGGCCGACCGGTTCTCGACCAGTCTCGAGCAGGTGGCGCACCGGCTTTCAACCCTGCAGCGCCCCGGCCAGAAGGGCGTGCCGTTCTTCTTCGCCCGCGTCGACAAGGCCGGCAACATCACCAAGCGTCACTCCGCCACCAAGCTGCAATTCGCCCGCTTCGGATCGGCCTGCCCGTTGTGGAACGCGCACTCGGCCTTCGAGACGCCGAGCCGCATCATAAGGCAACTGGCCGAAACGCCCGATGGCGTGCGCTATCTCTGCCTTGCAACGGCGGTTTCCAAACCCTCGGGCGGCTGGCGCGATCCGGTTCAGTCCTATGCGCTGGCGCTTGGCTGCGAGGTGGCGCACGCCGGCGAGCTGGTCTATGCCGACGATCTCGATGTTGCCCGCGCCGAGGCCTTCGAACCTATCGGCGTCTCCTGCCGCATCTGCGAGCGCCGCGACTGCCATCAGCGCGCGGTGCCGCCGCTCAAGCGCCGTCTGGTTGTCGATCCCAATACCCGCAAGACTGTGCCCTACGGGCTGGAATGACTTCTTTCGGTCATCGGGCATTGGCAGCCAAGGCTTGCCGCCGGTCGCCTTGTCGGGCTAGGACTTTGCACCGCTCCGTATTTCGGGGCCTTCAGACCTGATTTGCAGCGAAAGGCAGACCCGTGACCGGCACGATCTATGTCCTGAATGGACCCAACCTCAATCTTCTGGGCAAGCGCCAGCCGGAAATCTACGGCAGCGAAACCCTGGCCGACGTCGAAGCCGCCGCCCTGAGCCAGGCGAAAGGCCATGGCCTCGCCGTGCGCTTCCTGCAGTCCAACGCCGAGCACCAGCTGATCGACTGGATTCACGAGGCCCGCGAAAACGCCCAAGCCATCGTCATCAATCCGGCCGCCTACACCCACACCTCGGTGGCGATCCTCGATGCGCTCAACACCTTCGAGGGCCCGGTGATCGAGGTGCACATTTCCAACGTCCACAAGCGCGAGGAATTCCGTCAGCATTCCTATGTCTCGCTCCGGGCTGAAGGCGTCATCGCCGGCTGCGGCACGCAAGGCTACCTGCTGGCCATCGACCGGGTCGCCCGTCTGGTTGCGAAGCCGGCTTGATGCCAGCTGTGTAGTCGTTCCCGGAGGAAGCCGCGTGCGAATTTCGATGATCTCGGCGGCGCTGGTCGCAGCCCTTGTCGGCTACGGTTCGACCATCGCGCTGGTTCTCGCCGCGGCCGCCGCTGTCGGCGCAGATGCCGGCCAGACTGCCTCCTGGGTGGCGGCGATCTGCTTTTCCAAGGCCATCGGTTCGGCACTGCTGAGTTCGTGGAAAAAGGTGCCAGTGGTGCTGGCCTGGTCCACACCGGGCGCGGCGCTGATCGCCGCCTCCACCGGGGTCGATATCCATCAGGCCGTTGGCGCCTTCGTCTTCGCCGGCCTGCTCATCGCCCTGACCGCCGCCATCCGCCCGCTCAACCGCGCCGTCAACGCAATCCCCACCGGTATCGCCTCGGGCATGCTGGCCGGCGTGCTGCTGCCGTTTTCCATGGCGGTGGCAGGCCATGCCGCGAACCAGCCGGCGCTGGTACTGCCGCTGATCGCCGTCTTCCTGCTGGTGCGCCTGTTCAATCCGCTGCTGGCAGTGCTGGCGGCGCTGGTGGCCGGCCTGATCATCGCCTTCAGCCTTGCCGGCGCGCCGCTTCCTTCCGCTGCGGTCGACTGGACATCGTTGACCTTCATCATGCCCGAGTTCGATCCCGCCGTGCTGCTGGGCCTCGGGCTGCCGCTCTACCTCGTCACCATGGCCTCGCAGAACCTGCCTGGTTTCGCCGTGCTGCGCGCCAATGGCTACGAGCCGCCGGTGACCGAAGCGCTTGGCGTGACCGGCATGCTGTCGGCTTTTTTCGCGCTATTTGGCGCCCACACCATCAACATGGCGGCGATCACCGCCGCGATCTGCCTTGGCGACGATGTCCATCCCGATCGGAGCCAGCGCTGGAAGGTGGGGCTGGTCTATGCCCTGGTCTGGACCACGCTCGGGCTCTCCGGTCCGGTCATTGTGCCGGCCATCCTGGCCATGCCGCCGGAGATCATCGCCGTGGTCGCCGGCCTGGCGCTGATCCCGCCGCTGATCGGGGCGCTGGTCTCGGCCTTCGAGATACCGGCCACCCGTTTTGCCGCCGCCGCCACTTTCGCCGTCACCGCCTCGGGTGTTGCCGCCTTTGGCATCGGCGCGGCCTTCTGGGGATTGCTGGCCGGCCTCGTCGTCCATCTTCTCGATCATCTCAAACGCAGCTGAATAGCTACCGTTTCTGAGCCGGCTTCTTTATTTGCACTGGTTTGACTCGAGTCAAAGCAAACTGCGGGTTTTGGCTCCATAATACCTTTTTCAATCAGAAGGGGGCTGGAATGGACGAGAACAAAACCGAATTGGATATGAAGCTCAATGGTGCGGCACCCGCCGGCGATGTTGTCGATACCAGCGCTGCCAATGCGTCTGCGGCCCCTGAAACCGCCAGTGAGGGGGTGGCTGCCCCCGAGGCCCAGGCAGCAAGCCCTGCAAAAGCCAAGCCGGCGCGGTTGAACACGGCCGAGATCCGCAAGGACGAGAGCGCCATTGCGCAATTGTTCGAGCAGGGCGTCTATCCCTACAAGACCAAAATGCGCCGGACGGCCTATGAACATGAAAAGGCGCTGTTGCAGGTTGAACTGCTCAAGGCCTTGCGCTGGATCGAGGACACCGGCCAGAAGGTGGTGATGCTGTTTGAAGGCCGTGATGCGGCCGGCAAGGGCGGCACCATCAAGCGCTTCATGGAGCATCTCAATCCGCGTATCGCCCGGGTTGTCGCGCTTTCCAAGCCGACCGACCGCGAGCGGTCGCAATGGTATTTCCAGCGCTATATCGAGCACCTGCCGGCATCGGGCGAAATGGTCATGTTCGACCGCTCCTGGTACAACCGCGCCGGCGTCGAACGGGTCATGGGGTTCTGCTCGCCGCCCGAGTATCTCGAATTCATGCGCGAGGCGCCGGAAATCGAGCGCATGCTCACCCGCTCAGGCATCCGCCTGTTCAAGTACTGGTTCTCGGTCACCCAGGGCGAACAGCTCCGGCGCTTCGAGCAACGCGAGAAGGACCCGCTCAAGCAGTGGAAGCTGTCGCCGATCGACAAGGCCTCGCTCGACAAATGGGACGATTACACCGAGGCGAAGGAAGCGATGTTCTTCTACACCGACACCGCTGATGCGCCGTGGACCATCGTCAAATCCGACGACAAGAAACGTGCACGGCTCAATTGCATGCGCCATTTCCTCACCAGCCTGCCTTATCCCAACAAGGATCGCCTGGTCGTGCATCACCCGGACCGGCTGATTGTCGGCTCGAGCAGCCACGTCATCGCAACCGATGACCACATCCTCGGCAAGACCCTGCACCCCGACAACCGCAAGCCCAAGTCGCCCACCGGTTGAACGGGCATCCGGGCTAAAGCCTCAATCAGAAAGCGCCGCCGAAGCGGCGCTTTTTCGTTGGTGCGCATGTGGAAAGTCGATACATATAACCTCTTGAATATAGGCCTTCGCTTATATATATGTGGCTGAGGCGCAACGACGCCATGGCCGGTAAACGGCCAAGTCCAAGAGGGAAACGATGATGGAAACAGAATTTACGCCATGGATGTCGCTGGCCGGCGGTGTCCTGATCGGCATTTCGGCGGTTTTGCTTATGGCATTCAACGGCCGTATTGCCGGAATGACCGGCATCATGACCGGCATTCTTCCGCCGGTTTCGACGGACTGGCCTTGGCGCATTGCCTTTCTCGCCGGTGCGGTGATCGGCCCGGTCTTGTTTTTGGTGGCGGGCGGAGCAATCCCCTATGCGGTGCCTGTATCACTGCCCTTGCTGGCGTTTGGCGGATTGATCGTCGGCGTTGGCGTCTATTATGGCGCCGGATGCACGTCGGGCCACGGCGTTTGCGGCATGGCGCGGCTGTCGCCACGGTCGATCGCGGCCACCGTGACCTTCATGATCGCGACCGGACTGACGGTCTATGTCATTCGTCACATCGCGGGGATCTGAACCATGCAGAAAGTGATTTTCTCCGCTCTGACAGGTGCGATCTTTGGCCTTGGCATTGCCATCTCCGGCATGGCCAACCCTGCCAAGGTGCTCAATTTCTTTGATATTGCCGGCAGCTGGGATCCGAGCCTGATCTTTGTCATGGGCGGTGCACTGATCACCACCGGACTGGGATACCTGGTCGTCTTCGGCGTGCGGAAGAAGCCTGTCTTTGATGCGGCGTTTCATCTTCCGATCAACAAGACCATCGATGCACGGCTTGTTTCCGGGTCGGCCATTTTCGGTGTCGGTTGGGGCATCGCCGGCTTCTGCCCGGGCGGTGCAATCCCGGCGCTGGGTTTTGGCGGCGTCGCGGTGATCGCCTTTGTCGGCGCCATGATCGTCGGCATCGTGCTGGCCCGCTCCATTGACGGGCTTCGCCACAAGCCTGCCAAGGCATTCTGAACCCGGTGCCGGGCTGCCCGGCCGGCAGCCTGGACCACCGTTTCACATAAGCCGTGGAGAGCGGCAAGACGAACAGACGATACAAACAGGAGACGCTGCAATGTCGAATTATCCAGTGGACATGTCGGTCGCACCCGAAGTCAAAGCATTCTTCGATCCCGACACCAACACTATCAGCTATGTAGTCAAGGACCCGGCCTCCAATGCCTGTGCCATAGTCGATTCCGTCATGGATATTGATTATGCCGCCGGCCGGATCACCTACGAACACGCCGATGCGATGATCGACTGGATCACAAAGAACGGTCTCAAGCTCGAATGGATCATCGAGACCCATGTCCATGCCGACCATCTCTCCGCAGCCCCCTACATCCAGGAAAAGCTCGGCGGCAAGATCGGCATCGGCGACAAGATCATGGTCGTCCAGGACACCTTCGGCAAGGTCTTCAACGAAGGCACCGAGTTCCAGCGTGACGGCTCGCAGTTCGACGCCCTGTTCAAGGACGGCGACACCTACCAGATCGGCGAAATGAAGGCCTTTGCCATGTACACCCCCGGCCACACCCCAGCCTGCATGGTCCACGTCATGGGCAACGCCGCCTTTACCGGTGATACGCTGTTCATGCCCGACGGTGGCTCGGCCCGTGCCGACTTCCCCGGTGGCGACGCCGGCGTGCTCTACGATTCGATCCAGAAGGTTCTGGCGCTGCCCGACGATATGCGGCTGTTCATGTGCCACGACTACGGCCCCAATGGCCGCGACATCCAGTGGGAAACCACGGTCGGCGACGAGAAGGCCCACAACATCCATGTTGGTGGCGGCAAGAGCCGCGAGGACTTCATCAAGTTCCGCACCGAGCGCGACGCCCAGCTGGCGATGCCGCGGCTGATCATTCCGTCGCTGCAGGTCAACATGCGCGCCGGCGCCGTCCCCAAGGACAAGGATGGACGCGCAATGCTCAAGGTTCCCGTCAACGGTCTTTGACGGGAGCTGCCGGTCCCGGCAAGTCGAACCAAGCAATCGGGTGAGTAGAGTAATGGAAATCAAGAAGATCAATCGCGGTCTCTCGGTCAGCCCGCAAATCGCGCCGGCGGACATGGTCGAACTGAAGATGGCGGGCTTCCGCTCCGTCATCTGCAACCGGCCCGACGGGGAAGGTAACGACCAGCCAACCTTCGCCGAGATCGACAAGGCCGCCCGCGCGGCCGGTCTTGAGGCCCATTACATGCCGGTCGTTCCGGGCCGGGTGGCCGACGAGGACGCAACCGCGTTCGGTGCCGCGCTCTCCGACCTGCCTGGTCCGGTACTCGCCTATTGCCGCACCGGAACCCGCTCGACCACCCTGTGGGCCTTGTCTGAAGGCGCGCGCGGAACGCCGCTGCCTTCGATCCTGGCGACCACCAAGGCCGCAGGCTACGACATGTCCGGCGTCGTCCGCCGTATTGCCAATGGCGGCAAGACGCCCACCGAGATTGCCGATTTCTTCCACGACATCGTCATCATCGGCGGCGGTTCGGCCGGCATATCGGTGGCGGCAAGTCTGCTTGCCCGGGATTCGGGTCTCGATATCGCCATCATCGATCCGCAGGACGTTCACTATTACCAGCCAGGCTGGACCATGGTTGGCGGCGGCATATTCGCACCTGAAGTCACCGCCCGCACCATGGGCTCGCTGATCCCGCCCGGCGTTGCCTGGATCAAGGCTGCCGTTTCCGCCTTCGAGCCCGCCAGCAATGCGGTGATCCTCGATGGCTGCCGGGTTGTCGGCTACAACAGGCTGATCGTCGCGCCCGGACTGAAACTCGACTGGGATGCCATCGAAGGCCTGCCCGAGACGCTGGGCCGCAACGGCGTCACCTCGAACTACCGCTATGATCTGGCGCCCTACACCTGGAAGCTGGTCGAAGGCCTGAAATCCGGCAAGGCGATCTTCACCCAGCCGCCGATGCCGATCAAATGCGCCGGCGCGCCGCAAAAGGCGCTGTATCTCTCCGGCGACCACTGGTTCCGCTCGGGAAATCTCAAGAACATCGACATCGAGTTCTGTAATGCCGGCGGCGTGCTGTTCGGTGTCAAGGAGTATGTCCCCGCGCTTGAGGAATACATCGCCAAGTACAATGCCAAGCTCAGCTTCACGCACAATCTGGTGAAAATCGACGGACCGGCGAAGAAGGCCTGGTTCTCGGTCACCGGTGCCGACGGCAGCAAGCAGGTTGTCGAGAAGTCGTTTGACATGATCCATGTCGTGCCGCCGCAGGTGGCGCCCGATTTCATCCGCGTCAGCCCGCTCGCCGATGCTGCCGGCTGGGTCGATGTCGACCAGAACACCCTGCGTCACAAGAGCTTCGAGAACATCTGGTCGCTCGGCGATGTGATGAATGCACCCAATGCCAAGACCGCCGCCGCCGCCCGCAAGCAGGCCCCGGTGGTTGCCAACAATGTGCTCGCCGATATGGGCCGGGCCAGGGGTGTTGCCCATTACGATGGCTACGGCTCCTGCCCGCTCACGGTGGAGCGCGGCAAGATCGTCCTCGCCGAGTTCGGTTACGGCGGCAAGTTGCTGCCGAGCTTCCCGGGTTTTCTCATCGACGGCACCAGGCCAAGCCGCTTGTCCTGGTTGCTCAAGGAGCGCCTGCTTCCTCCGATCTACTGGAAGGCGATGCTCCGCGGCAAGGAATGGATGGCCAAGCCGGAAGTCGTCGGCTGAGCTGACCCGAGCACCTGTTGAAACTTGCCTGGCCGGCGATCCAGCGGGACCGCCGGCAGGCCGACCGCATCTTAAAAACTCTTGCGCTGAATTCACAGCAAGGACTTCGACATGCTGAAAGATCCCGCCATCATCAACCGCCTCGCGCGGTTCATACCGGTCTTCGACTGGGGCCGCCGTTATGATCGCGATGCGCTCTCCAATGACCTTGTCGCCGCGGTGATCGTCACCATCATGCTGATCCCGCAGTCGCTGGCCTACGCGCTGCTGGCCGGTCTGCCTGCCGAAACCGGGATCTACGCCTCGATCGCCCCCATCATCCTTTATGCCATCTTCGGCACCAGCCGGGCGCTGGCCGTCGGTCCGGTGGCCGTGGTGTCGCTGATGACGGCAGCGGCCATCGGAAACCTGGCGGCCCCCGGGTCGCCCGAACTGCTGCTCGCCGCCATCACGCTGGCCTTTCTGTCGGGTGTTTTCCTGATCCTGCTTGGTGTCTTCCGGCTCGGGTTTCTCGCCAATTTCCTCTCGCATCCGGTCATCGCCGGCTTCATCACCGCGTCGGGCATTCTCATTGCCACCAGCCAGGTGCGCCATGTCCTGGGGATTTCCGCCGGTGGCGACAATCTGCCGGAGCTGCTGATGTCGCTGGTCGAGCATCTGGGCGAGATCAACTGGGTGACCCTTGTCATCGGTGTCAGCGCCACCGCTTTCCTGTTCTGGGTTCGCAAGGGTTTGATGCCGCTTTTGTTGTCGACGGGGATGAAACCCAAGCTTGCAGGCGTGCTGGCAAAGGCCGGCCCGGTGGCCGCCGTTGTCGTCACCACCTTTGTCACCTGGGCCTTCAATCTGAGCGGGAATGCCGGTGTCCGGGTGGTCGGCGATGTGCCGCAGGGTCTGCCGCCGCTGACCATGCCGTCGTTCTCGCCCGATCTGTGGGGAACGCTGATCGGTTCGGCGGTGCTGATCTCGATCATCGGCTTTGTCGAATCCGTCTCCGTCGCGCAAACCCTTGCCGCCCGCAAACGCCAGCGGATCGTGCCCGACCAGGAACTGATCGGGCTTGGCGCCGCCAATGTCGGCGCAGCCTTTACCGGCGGCTACCCGGTGACCGGCGGCTTTGCCCGCTCGGTGGTAAATTTCGACGCCGGTGCAGAAACCCCCGCAGCCGGCGCCTATACCGCAGTCGGCCTGATGCTGGCGGCACTTCTGCTCACGCCGTTGATCTACAATCTGCCGCAGGCGACGCTTGCCGCCACCATCATCGTCGCGGTTCTGTCACTGGTCGATTTCTCGATCCTGAAAAAGACCTGGACCTATTCGCGCGCCGATTTCGCGGCCGTCAGTGCCACCATCCTGCTGACGCTCGGCTTCGGCGTGGAAATCGGTGTTACCGCTGGCGTGGTGCTGTCGATCCTCATTCATCTCTACAAGTCCTCGCGCCCGCACATGGCAATTGTCGGCCGGGTGCCGAACACCGAGCACTTCCGCAACGTCAAACGACACAAGGTCGAGATCGACGAGACAATTCTCAATCTGCGGGTCGATGAAAGCCTGTATTTCGCCAATGCGCGTTATCTCGAGGACAGTCTCTACGACATGGTCGCCGCCCGTCCGAAGCTCAAGCATGTTGTGCTGATGTGCCCGGCGGTCAACGAGATCGACATGAGCGCGCTGGAATCGCTGGAGGCGATCAATGAGCGCCTGCACGCTCTCGGCGTCACCTTCCATCTCAGCGAGGTCAAGGGCCCGGTGATGGACCGGCTTCGCCGTGGCGATTTCCTCCATCACCTCAGCGGCAAGATTTTCCTGAGCCAGCACCAGGCGATGCTTGAGCTCACCGCAAATCATTCACAAGGCAAGATTACCACCACGCAGCCCCAGGAAAGGACATCACGATGACGATACGCATTGGCGACACCGCCCCCAACTTCAAGGCCGACACCACCAATGGGCCGATTGATTTCCATCAGTGGATCGGCTCGTCCTGGGCCTTCTTCTTCAGCCATCCCGCTGATTTCACACCGGTCTGCACCACCGAGATGGGCCGCACCTCGCAGCTCTCCGGTCAGTTCGAAGCCCGCAACGTCAAGCCGATCGGCCTGTCGACCGACGGCGTCGAGGAGCACATGGCCTGGATCAAGGATGTCAACGACACGCAAAACACCACGCTCAGCTTCCCGATCGTCGCGGACAAGGATCACAAGGTGGCCGAGCTCTATGACATGATCCACCCCAATGCGAGCACCACCGCGGCGGTCCGCTCGGTGTTTATCATCGATCCGAACAAGAAGATCCGTCTGACGATGACCTATCCGATGAATGTCGGCCGCAATTTCGATGAGATCCTGCGTGTCATCGATGCACTGCAGCTGGCCGATGCCAAGACCGTCGCCACCCCGGCCGATTGGCGTCCTGGCGGCAAGGTCATCATCCCGACCTCTGTCACCAATGAAGCCGCCAAGGGCATCTTCCCGCAGGGCTGGGAAGAGATCCGCCCCTACCTGCGGGTGACCAGCGTCAACTGACCGCTCCGCGTATTCAGCAAACCGCCCGCAGCGATGCAGGCGGTTTTTTCATGGGGAAATGGAGGCGGCTGACAAGGCCGGGCCGGATCAGCTTAGCGGCTTGATCCGCACGGCGAGCAGGTCAATGCCCTTGCCGCTGCCGGAGATATCGCCGTTGATGACCAGGTTGCCGCCCTCGTTGGGGGCCAGCGCCCGGTCGTAATCAAGGCTGAACAGGATATCGATGGTGTCATAGGTCACGTCGAAACGACGGCGCCCGCAATCGCCAAGCACCGAGAACTCGCACCGGACATAGATCTGCGTCGCCTCTGGCGAGGCCGAACGCACCGTCAGCGCCAGCACCGACTGGCGTCCGGCCAGCGCCTGCATGACTTCGGCACCGAGCGGAACCCGAACTTCGCCATCGGATCCGCCCGAGCCGGAAATGATCCTGAGCACGTTGGCTTCTGTTTCCTCGATCAGCTCGGCGCTGGCGTTAGCACCGGCTTCAGGCGTGCCATCGCGGCCCGGCGTGTAGACATTGGCCCATTCGCCGGAAAACCCGGCTCCGGGATTGAGCGGTTGCGGGCCGCCGGCAAAGTCGTCGCGGCTCAGCGAAGGCGGCGGGTTGGGAACGCCGGTATCGCGTTCGGACGCGCTTTTAAGCGCACCGCTTTCAATCAGCCACCAGACGCCAATGCCAAGGAACGACAGCATCACCGCCGCCGAGAAGATCGAGGCGAAAATCGGCCGCCGGCGCTTTTGCTTGCGCGGCTTGGGTATCTTGACCTTTTTTGCCGGCTTGGCCGATTTCGCTTCGGCAGCAGCGGCTGGCTTGATATGCGGCGGACGCTCGGCGCTCACGCCGGGCACGGCATCAGGCGTTGCCGCCGCCGCCATGCGGCTGCCTGCACCCGGTGCGATATCGAGAGCGGCATCGCTGCCGGATGCTGCTGCCGGGGCAGGGGCCGACGCGGGCCGCGATGCTGCTTCCACCGCCGGTGCCTGCCGGGCCGCAGTCTCGGCTGGCGAGGCTGGATCTGGCCATGCCGGCTCGGGTTGGTGCCGGGCTGCCTGCACGGGGTCGCGTCTTTCGGGCGCAGCCGTGGCCATCGCGGGGGCGACCGGTTCGCGGTGCGGTGGTTCTGCGCGGACCGGTTCCGGTTGGGCCGCAGTTGAAACAGGCGGGGCAGTCGAAACAGGCGGTATCTCGGAACCGGGTGCTACTGCCGGCGCGGCAGGTGCCTCATCTCCGCTGGGCGGGGCCCATTCGGCCTCGATCTCGGTGATCAGGACCTCCAGCTTCTGCCGGTGATCGTCAATCCGGTGCGGGTCGGTGATGCCCTGGCGCTCGAGGCTGCGGTCGAGAGCGGCCCGGGCGGAATCATAAATGCGGCGGCGAGCCTGCGCTCCGGGAATCCCGGCCTTGTCCAAGGCCCCGCGAATAGCCGCTTCCATGCCGGTCAATTGTCTGTCTCCGTGCCGCGTGGCCTGGCTGGCGCCAGTCCGTGTCATTCAGTTCTGGCATTTCCGCGCCAATCCGGGCGGCATTGGCCGCGATGTGGCCACTAAGCCGCCGGCCGCCTGCCACTTCCGTTAACCTGTGCGTATCCGCTAACCCCGCAAAACTCAAGCATGCAACCGGTTCCGCGCGCATCTGGCTGTGGAGTTGCGGCACCATGTCCGGGGCACGACAAGCCTTTTCAGCTTTCGCTGGCTCTGCTATGGGGATTGACGTTTGCGTAAACGTCATTGTGATTTGCGAGGTTTCATGACCCTTCCTGCCATCCTCAAGGATAATTTCCGGCTTCCCGTTGTTGCCGCTCCCCTGTTCATTATTTCGCATCCGCCGCTGGTCATGGCCCAGTGCAAGGCCGGCGTCATGGGGTCGTTCCCGGCACTCAATGCCCGCCCGGAAGCCCAGCTTGACGAGTGGCTCGCCGAAATCACCGAAGGCCTTGCCGATCACAACGCCAAGAACCCGGATCGTCCGGCGGCCCCCTTTGCCGTCAACCAGATCGTGCATCGCTCCAACACAAGGCTCGAGCACGACCTGACGATGTGCGTCAAATACAAGGTGCCGGTGGTGATCTCCTCGCTCGGCGCCGTGCCCGAGGTCAACGCCGCGATCCATTCTTATGGCGGCATCGTGCTGCACGACATCATCAACAACCGCCATGCCCATTCGGCCATCAACAAGGGCGCCGACGGTCTCATCGCGGTTGCCGCCGGCGCCGGTGGCCATGCCGGTCCGCTGTCGCCCTTCGCGCTGGTTCAGGAAATCCGTGAATGGTTCGATGGTCCGCTGCTGCTGTCGGGCTCGATCGCCACCGGCGGTGCGATCCTTGCCGCACAGGCAATGGGCGCCGACATGGCCTATATCGGCTCGCCCTTCATCGCCACCGACGAAGCGCGCGCCGCCGAAGATTACAAGCAGATGATCGTCGACTCGGAAGCCAAGGACATCGTCTACTCGAACTATTTTACCGGCATTCCGGGCAATTATCTGAAGCCGTCGATCGCCGCATCCGGCCTCGACCCGGACAATCTGCCGGTCGCCGATCCGAGCAAGATGAACTTCGACGGCGCCACCTCCGGCGCCAAGGCCTGGAAGGACATCTGGGGCTGCGGCCAGGGTATCGGCGCGGTCAAGAAGGTCGGCCCGGTGGCCGATCTCGTCGGACGCCTCGAAGGTGAGTACCAGGCAGCCCGCGACCGGCTGGCGCTCTGAGCAACTCTGCCCAGGCTTCATGCGGGGCGCGCCGCCGGGCGTGTTCACCGTAAGTTAAAAAATCCGGCGGCCGGCTGATGTCGGCTTGAAATCGGAGGGCAATCACGGTATTTGCCCTCCATCTCGCGGTCACGCTCACAAGGCTATGCCCGCGCAGGAACTGGCATGCCGCTTTAGCTCAGTTGGTAGAGCACGTCATTCGTAATGACGGGGTCACGTGTTCGAGTCACGTAAGCGGCACCACTTCTTCCCGGCCTAGCTTGCAATCTGTTGGGCCTGGCGCCTGCCGCCGCGCAGGTTGATCCAGTTGGCGAGCAGGATCAGCCCGCCGCCGAGCAGGATGGAAAGGTCCGCGCTTTCGCCGAAAAGCACCGCGCCAACGACGACGATCAGCGGCAGCCGGGCGAAATCGATGGGCATCACGAAGCTGGCGGGTGCCAGCGACAGGGCTGTGGTCAGGCAGTAATGCGCCATCAGCCCGGCGGTGCCGATCAGCACCAGCCAGGGCAGCGTGACGAGCGTCGGCTGGGTCACCTCCGGCTGGATAAAGAGCGCGACCAGGCCGAAGAGAAGCTGGAATCCGGTCAGCCAGAACAGGATCGACACGATCCCCTCATGGCGCGTAAGTGCCTTGGTCATGATGATCGTCGAGGCGAAGAAGATCGCCGACATCGCCGCAGTTATCAGGCCCGGCTCGAGTGAGCCGAAGTCCGGCCGCGCCACGATCAGGATGCCGAAAAAGCCGAGCATGGCCGCGATGATCCTGGATCCCGTGAGTCGCTCTCCGAGAAACGCGAAGCTGAGCAGGATGACCCAGATCGGTGTGGTGAATTCGAGCGCGAAGACCTGTGCGAGCGGAATGGCGGCGAGCGCGAAAAACCAAAGGTTCTGCCCGGTGAAGTGAAACAGGTTCCTGAAGAAATGCTGCTTCAGCCGCGAGGTCCGGATCTCTCCCAGCCGGCGATGCGCGCCGGCGAGCGCAAGCACTATGCTTAGCCCGACAAGAGAGCGGAAAGTCATGATCTCGAACGTCGTGTGAACCGCCGAGACATGGCGGCCTGCCACCGCCATGGCCGAGAAGGAGCTGATCGATCCGCACATCCAGAGCGCCGCCTGGACCGGCCGGTAGGGGGTGGTGGACATGTGCGGGGGTACTCCGTCTTGCCGGCAGGTGACCCCGTGCCGCGATCCTCGATGTTGGAATCAAGGTGTAGGCAAACATCGCGGTGCCGGCAATGCCCTTTCATATCAGCGATTTGGGTGGTGACGAATGGTGCAGGACGTACTCGCGCATGTTGGTTTGCGCATAACGGTTTCCCGCGATACCGTGACGGCAGTCTGGTCCAGGGGGAGACGAAACGACGATGCATGTCCAAATCATTGGTGCGGCCGGCATGATTGGCCGCAAGCTTGTTGGCGCGATCTCGCGCACCGGAAAACTCGGTGAGCGTGCCGTCACCGCATTGACCCTGGCCGATGCCATAAAGCCCGACGCTCCCGCCGGCTTTTCAGGCGATGTGAGCATCAAGGCGGTGGACATCGCCGATCCCGCCACCGCCGGGCAATTGCTTGCCGGCAGGCCCGACGTGATCGTCCATCTTGCGGCAATTGTCTCGGGCGAGGCCGAGCAGGATTTCGACAAGGGCTACCGGATCAACCTGGATGGAACCCGCTATCTGTTCGACGCCGTCCGGGAGCTTTCCCAGGCCGATGGCTACTGCCCGCGCCTGGTTTTCGCCTCCTCGATTGCCGTCTTCGGCGCGCCGTTCCCCGACAAGATCGACGACACCTTCCTGCCGGCGCCGCTGACCAGCTACGGCACGCAGAAGGCCATCGGCGAATTGCTGCTGCAGGATTACAGCCGCCGCGGCTTCTTCGACGGGCTGGCGATCCGACTGCCGACCATCTGCATCCGCCCCGGCCTGCCCAACAAGGCCGCATCGGGCTTTTTCTCAGGCATCCTGCGCGAACCGCTGGCAGGCAAACAGGCCGTCCTGCCGGTTCCCGACACGGTGCGTCACTGGCACGCCAGCCCGCGCGCGGCGGTCGGTTTCCTCACCCATGCGGCGACAATGGACCTGGGCCCGGTGGGGCACCGGCGGGTGCTCAACATGCCCGGAGTATCGGCCACCGTGGCCGAACAGATCGAGGCGCTGAGAAACATCGCCGGCGACAAGGCGGTGGCACTCATCCGCCGCGAACCGGATCCCGACATCATGCGCATCGTCGCCGGTTGGCCGCAGGACTTTGCACCGGAACGCGCCATTGAGCTCGGCTTCCGGGCCGAAACCTCCTTCGAGGAGATCATCCGCATTCACATCGAGGACGAGATGGGCGGCAGACTCTGAGTATGGCAGCGCCTAGTCGACCTGCGCGGTCACCTCGATCTCGATCAGCATCTCCGGCCGCACCAACTGGCAGACGATCATCGTTGCGGCCGGGTCGATGCCGCCGAGATACTCGGCCAGAACCGGCGTCACGGCGTCGAAATGTTCGGGCTTGGTGACGTAGTAATTGACCCGCACGATGTCGCTCATGCTGGCATCGAGGGCCGCCAGCGAGGCGGCGATCGTGGTGAAGCAGTTGCGCGCCTGATCGGCCACGTCCGCAGGCATTTCCATGGCGGCATAGTCATAGCCGGTGGTGCCCGAAACATGCACGAACGGCCCCTGCCGCACGGCACGCGAATAGGCCGCCGCCTTCTCGAACGGCGACCCGGTGGAATGCTTGCGTCGTTGGCTCATCTTGGTTTCCTCAGCTTCGGCGCGGCCGGTCAGCCATGCGCCCAGTCCATGTAGAGTTGGCGGGCGTTGCGGGCGGTCGGGCCGGCCTGCAATTCGCGGTCCTCGATGCGGATCACCGGAACCACCTTGGAGTGGTTGCCGGTCGAGAAGATCTCGTCGGCATCCATGAAATCGGCAACCGAAAGCGATTTTTCGACCACCTCGGTGCCCGCCTCGCGCAACAACCTGATGGTGCGCGACCGGGTGATGCCCGACAGGAAGGTGCCGTTCGGCGCCGGGGTGAACACCACGCCGTCCTTGACCATGAAGATGTTGGATGTGCCGGTCTCGGCGACATTGCCGAGCATGTCGAGCACCAGCGCATTGTCGAAGCCTCGGGATTTGGCTTCCATCACCGCCCGGCCGTTGTTGGGGTAAAGGCAGCCGGCCTTGGCATTGGTCGGCGCGGTTTCATAGGTCGGGCGCCGGAACGGCGAAACGCTGACCGAAAAGCCGGAGGAGGCGATCATCGGGCTTTCGAACAGGCACAGGCAGAAGCGGGTCGAGTCCGGATCAGCCGGCACCGACATGTAGCCGCCATGCTCGGCCCAGTACATCGGCTTGATGTAGACGGCGGTCTTGCCGTCGAATTTCTTCAGCCCCTCGCGTGCCAATCCCTCGATGGCGCTTGCCTCCATCGTCGCCCGCATTCCCAGGGCATTGGCCGAGCGGTTGACCCGCTGGCAATGCAGGTCGAGATCGGGAGCCACGCCATCAAACCAGCGCGCGCCGTCAAAGACCGTCGAACCCAGCCACATGGCGTGGCTGACCGGGCCGATCAGCGGCGGGTTGCCTTCCAGCCATTCGCCATCGACATAGGTCCAGGTCTTGGTGCGGGCTTGCGTGTTGACGGTCATGGTGTCCTCCTGCCGTTGAATTCCGTGTTGTGCTGACCTTCGAACGCCGCTGCCACCGCCGTCAAGTCATGGCTGCGCGACAAATACGCGGCAATTCGCCAATCGCACGATCCTTGCGCGCCGTTGCCAGACCGGGAAACATTTGGGCGCGGGCTTTGGTCGCGTCGGAGGGCACTGGTCGGCGCTTGACTGTTGCGCTGCAACAAAGGCATCTTGTCCGCATCGCAAGAGGAATATTGAAATGGCATATGCTGCTTACGTCTTCGACGCCTATGGAACCCTGTTCGACGTCCACGCCGCCGTGCGCCGTCATGCGGACGCCATCGGGCCGGACGGGCAGCTTCTGTCCGAAATCTGGCGGGCCAAGCAGCTGGAATACTCCTGGACCCGGGCGCTGATGGGGCAATGGCGCGATTTCTGGGCGCTGACCGAGGAAGCGCTTGATCATGCCTTCGAACGGGTGCCGAGCGCCGACAAGAGCCTGAGGGAGAAATTGCTCGAGGCCTATTTCAAGCTCGATTGCTATCCGGAAGTCCCCGCGGTGCTCAAGGCCCTGAAGGCCACCGGCGCCCGGGTGGCGATCCTGTCCAACGGGTCTGTGCCGATGCTCGATTCGGCCGTGAGGAATGCGGCGCTCGACTCCGTCATCGATGACGTGTTCTCGGTCGACGAGCTCAAGACCTTCAAGACCGATCCGGCCGTCTACGACATGGTCACCACCGCCTACCGGCTCTATCCCGGCGCGGTATCCTTCCAGTCGTCCAACCGCTGGGATGTCGCCGGCGCCGCCAAGTTCGGTTTTCGCACGGTCTGGATCAACCGGGCCAAGATGCCCGACGAGTATCGCGACCTGTCTCCGTCGCTGATCCTGCCCGATCTCAACGGCGTCGAGTAAGCCGGCCCCGCATCGGCTTTCACGGGACCCTCACGGCGATGTCATCGCGGATGCGGCCACTGTGGCAAGTTCGCCACAAGCCAAGCGTGGGAAAGTCATATTTGGAACGCAAATGTAGCCATGTGCGTTGAAGCGTGCCGGGGCGTGCTCCGGCCGAGTATCGATGACCAGCATATACCTTGAGATTTGAGGACTTTCCGCAGCATGAGCGCAGCAAATCAAAACGATCACACTCTGACCGGCGTTCCGGGGCATGCCCACGATTCGCGCGGTCTTTCCCGGCGTGGATTTCTCGCGCTTGGCGGCGCGGCGACAGCAACGCTTGCCGGCTGCGCCGGCCCGCAGACAACCCAGCAGTTCATGACTCAAACGCAGCCGATCTACCGCGTGCCGGAAAACCGCGGAACCGGGCTGGTTCAGCGGTCCAGTTACTATGACGGCATGTACGGACCAAAGCTCGACGAGCCATACCCGTTGCCCGCCATTCCCTATCAGGAAATCGATCCGGCCTTTCTGCGTCAGGAAGTGGCTGATCCAACCGGTGAACGGCCCGGCACGCTTGTCGTCGATACCGGTCAGCGCTTTCTTTTCCTCGTGCGTGAAAATGGCCGGGCCATGCGTTATGGCGTCGGTATCGGCAGGGACGGGTTTTCCTGGTCAGGCCGCGCCGTCGTGCAGTGGAAGCAGAAATGGCCGACATGGACGCCGCCGGCCGAGATGATCGCGCGCCAGCCGGAGCTCGAGCGCTATTCTGCGGAAAATGGCGGCATGCCGGCCGGCCTGGACAACCCGCTCGGGGCACGCGCGCTCTATATCTTCCAGAACGGCGAGGATACACTTTACCGGCTGCATGGCAGCCCCGAGTACAAGTCGATCGGCAAGGCCGTCTCTTCCGGCTGCGTCCGCTTGATAAACCAGGACGTCTGCGATCTGTACGACCGCGTCCCCAACCGCACACCGATCCTGGTGATCTGAGATCAGCGCAACTGCCGGCTTTGCTTGAGGCGGCGCGGGGTTTCGTGCTAGGAGCCGCCAAACGCTTGGCATTCCGGATCTGCATCCGGGATGTGGCCGCCGCGGGGGCACGCATGACATTTTCTGCACGCATGATCGCAATTGCCGCCGGCTTGGCATCCGTGCTGGTGGCCTCGGGCTGTGTTCCGCAAGACCATGGTTGGGCTTCGCTCTACCGGCCGGCGCAGCAGACAAAGATCCAGGTGTCGATGCCCGCCAACGCGCCTTCGATTTCCCAGCAATTCCTGTTCACCACCAATGACGCGAAACACCTCGGCATCGATGTGATCGGCAAAGTCGGGGATCCGGTGATTGCGGTGGCCGGCGGCCTGGTCACGGGCTCGTTCTCCGAACCCGCCTATGGCAACCGGGTCGAGATCAGCCATGGACCCGATGCAGGCGGCGAGCGCGTGGTCACCGTTTACAAGCATCTCCAGCAGCGCCTGGTCAAGAAAGGCGATGTCGTCCGGCGTGGCCAGCAGATCGGGCTTATGGGTACGACCGGCATGCTCGGTGGCGGCATTCCGCACCTTCATTTCGAGCTCTACCGCCGGGCGGGACAGACTGGAGCAACCCCCTCCGACCCCCACCTCTACTGGGTGGGTGGCGTCGGCCAGGTCACCTGCTTCGATCCGGCCGCCGCCTATGACGACAGCCGGTTCCGCACCACCTATCCGGTTGCCTGCCGCTAGGGCCAGGCTGACAGGGTCCGGGCGCGCCCGAGGCTAAGATCAGAAGCCCTTTTTCAGTGATCCCAGAATACCCCGCACCAGCGCACGGCCCAGCGACGTCGCTGCCGACCGCGCCACCGACTTGATCACGGCTTCGGTCACGGTCTGGCGCTGGTAACCGGGGCGTGACCGGCTCGAACTCTTGCGACGGCGTGAGGATGTACTGCGCCCGCGGTCGTCTTCCTCATCTTCATCATCGCCATAGCCCGGCAAGGTCCAGCGGCGGCTTTCGCTGCGGTCCTTTTCCTCGTCCTCCTCGCGGCGGCGTTCCTGTTCCTCCGCCTTTGCGGCTTCCTCGGCGCGGCGTTGCAGCATCTCAAAGGCACTGTCGCGATCGAGATCGGTGTCGTATTGCCCGGCCACCGGGCTCACCGCCATCACCTTGACCCGTTCCGGCTCGGTGATCGGGCCAAGCCGCGACGAAGGCGGCCGGATCAGTGTGCGCTCGACCATCGAAGGCACACCCTTGGCGCCCAGGGTCGAAACCAGCGCCTCGCCGACGCCCAATTGGGTGATCGCCTCGAAACAATCGAAAGCCGGGTTGGGCCGGAAGGTTTCGGCCGCCACCTTCACCGCCTTCTGCTCGCGCGGCGTATAGGCCCTGAGCGCGTGCTGGATCCGGTTGCCGAGCTGCGACAGCACGGTTTCAGGCACATCGAGCGGGTTCTGGGTGACGAAGTAGACGCCGACGCCCTTGGAGCGGATCAGCCGCACCACCTGCTCGACCCGGTCAACCAGGATCTTCGGCGCTTCGTCAAACAACAGATGCGCCTCGTCGAAAAAGAACACCAGCCGCGGCTTGTCTGGGTCGCCGACCTCGGGCAGTTCCTCGAACAGTTCCGACAAAAGCCAAAGCAGAAAGGTGCCGTAAAGCCGGGGATTCATCATCAGCTTGTCGGCGGCGAGCACCGAGATTGCTCCGCGGCCGTCATTTGTGGTGCGCATGATATCGGAGATTTTCAGCGCCGGTTCTCCGAAGAAATGTTCCGCACCCTGCTGCTCGAGCACCAGCAAGCCACGCTGGATCGTGGCCAGCGATTGCTTGGTGATGTTGCCATACATCGCCGAGAGTTTTTCGGTCTCGCCTGCCATATAGGAAAGCAGCGAGCGCAGGTCCTTGAGATCGAGAAGCGGCAGGCCGTTCTCGTCAGCCAGCTTGAACGCGATGTTGAGGACGCCTTCCTGGGCGTCGGACATGTCCATCAGCCGGGCCAGCAGCAACGGGCCCATTTCCGAAATGGTGGTGCGGACGCGGTGGCCTTTCTCGCCGAACAGGTCCCAGAAGATCACCGGGAACTCCTGAAACTCGTAAGGATCGAGGCCAATCGTCTTGGCGCGTTTTTCGAGGAAGTCCTTGTACTCGCCGATCGCGGCGATGCCGGACAGGTCGCCTTTGACATCGGCGCAGAACACCGGAACTCCGGCATTGGAGAAACTCTCGGCCAGAATCTGCAGCGTCACCGTCTTGCCGGTGCCGGTGGCGCCGGTGATCAGCCCGTGGCGGTTAGCGTATTTGAGGTCGAGATATTCGCCCTTGTTCGTGCTGTCGTCGGGGTTGCGGCTGGTGCCGACGTAAAGCTTGCCTTCTTCGAGCATGTCGTCCTCGTGCTGCGCCGGTCTTGGCGATTGGGCTATCGCGTGCGCCGTGCGCAAGCATCATCGTTTACTTATAGGCAACCGATGCCGCCGGAACAATGCTTGCCGACCGCCACAAACCCGCAAATATGACCGGGCACCAGCCCGGTGAAGCCTGTGCCTCTGGCCTTCAGGGGCTGTGGTCTGTTTGGTCCGGGAGCGGCGACGTTGAAAAAACCCGTTGGCGGCTGCCTTGATTATCTGGCAAGAGAAAAGCAGCCACAAACAAGGGGATCGCGATGCGCACTGTATATGTCAACGGAGCCTATGTGCCCGAAACCGAGGCCAAGGTCTCCGTGTTCGACCGGGGTTTCCTGTTCGGCGACGGCATCTACGAGGTCGCCTCCGTGCTCGGCGGCAAGCTGATCGACTTCCCCGCGCACATGGCCCGTCTGCACCGCTCGGCAAATGAACTCGGCATGCGCTTTGCTGTCAGCGATGATGATCTGCTGGCGATCCACCGCGAACTGGTCAGTCGCAACGGCGTTGAAGAGGGTGTTGTCTACCTGCAGATGACCCGCGGCGCCATCGACCGCGATTTCCTGTTCGACACCGAAAAACTGACGCCGACGCTGGTGCTGTTCACCCAGAGCCGTCCGCTGATCGAGACTGCCGTGGCGAAAAACGGCATGAAGATCGTCTCGATCCCGGATCTGCGCTGGGGCCGTTGCGACATCAAGACCGTGCAGCTGCTCTATCCGTCGCTCGGCAAGATGGAAGCCAAGGCGCGCGGCGCCGACGACGCCTGGATGGTGCGCGACGGGGTGGTCACCGAGGGCACCTCAAACAATGCCTTCATCGTCACCCGCGACGGCGCAATCGTCACCCGGCCCCTGTCACACTCGATCCTGCCCGGCATCACCCGCGCCGCCCTGATGGCCTATTCCGAGGCCAACGGCACCAAGATCGAGGAACGCGAATTCACCATTGAAGAGGCGAAGAATGCCGCCGAGGCCTTCATCTCGTCGGCCTCGGTCTTTGTCGGCCCGGTGATCTCGATCGATGGTGTCGAGCTTTCCGGCGGCAAGCCGGGACCGGTCACCCTCGGTCTGCGCAAGACCTACATCGAGGAAAGCCTCAAGCGCGCCGTCTGAGGCTTGCGCGCGAGGTGGAACCGGGCCGCAAGGACCCGGTTCGGTCAATGCATCAAACGGACTTGATCGAACCGCCGTCGCAGCGGATCATCGACCCGGTGATGTAGCTCGCCCGCGCGCTGACCAGGAAGGCAGCCGTTGCGCCGAATTCCTCGACCTCGCCGTAGCGGCCAACCGGAATCTGCGACTTCGAGATCTTGGCCACCTCTTCGACGCTCTTGCCCGAGCTTTTGGCATTGGCGGCATCGATCTGCTTGGTCCGGTCGGTGTCGATCCGTCCCGGCAGCAGCATGTTGAAGGTCACGCCCTCGCCGGCGATCTCGTTGGCCATCGACTTCGACCAGCCGACCAGCGTCGCCCGCAGCGCGTTCGACAGCCCCAGGTTGGGAATCGGCTGGATCACGCCGGAGGAGGCGATGGTCAGCACCCGGCCCCAGCCCTGCGCTCGCATGCCCGGCAGCAGCCGTGCGGTGATGTCCATCACGCTCATCACCATGATTTCGAACTGACGGTGAACCACGGTCAGGTCGGCATCACTCATCTGGCCGGGAGGCGGACCGCCTGTGTTGTTGACCAGGATGTCGAGCCCGCCGAATTCGGCCTTCACCGTTTCCTCCAGCAGCGCCGGTGTGCCCTTGTCCGAAAGGTCGGAAACCACGAACCGTGCCTTGCCCGCACCGCGCGCATTGATCGCCTTGGCGACCGCCTCAAGCTGTGCGGCATCGCGCCCGGTGATCAGCACATCGGCGCCCTCGGCGGCAATTGCTTCGGCCACGCTGAGCCCAAGCCCGCGTGACGATGCCAGCACCAATGCCCGTTTTCCTATCAATCCCAGATCCATCAAGTCTTCCCCTGTTTGCCTGTTGCCTGCTAAAGGCTTGCTCTATCAGTTGCCGCTCGTGGCCTCAAAGGTCAACCCGCAACCGGGCAGAGCAGGCGGCATAATCCAGGGAGAGCCCGAGCGTGGTCGAAATTACCATTCCGAAACCTGATGACTGGCACCTGCATCTGCGCGACGGCGCCATGCTTGAAGGGGTGCTGCCCTACAGCGCCCGCGATTTCGTCCGCGCCATCATCATGCCCAATCTGGTGCCGCCGGTGGTCACCAGCGCTGACGCGCAAGCCTACCGCGACCGGATCATGGCAGCCTTGCCCAAGGGGATGGATTTCTCCCCCCTGATGACGCTCTACTTGACTGAAACCACCGATGCCGCCGACGTCGCAAGTGCCCATGCCTCGGGCCTGGTCACCGCGGTCAAGCTCTATCCGGCCGGCGCCACCACCAATTCCAGCTCCGGCGTCCGTGATCTCCGCAAGGTGATGCCGGTGCTCGAGAAGATGGCCGAGATCGGCATGCCCTTGTGCATCCACGGCGAGGTCACCGATGCTTCGGTTGATATCTTCGACCGCGAGGCGGTGTTCATCGAGACTGTGCTCGATCCGCTGCGCCGCGATCTGCCCGAGCTGAAGATCACGCTGGAGCATCTCACCACAACAAACGGTGTCGACTACGTGGCCGGGTCGGATGCCAACCTGGCCGGCAGCATCACCACCCATCACCTGATGATCAACCGCAATGCCATTCTCGCCGGTGGCATCAAGCCGCATTATTACTGCCTGCCGGTTGCCAAGCGCGAAAGCCACCGGCTGTCGCTGCGCAAGGCGGCGGTTTCGGGCGACAAGCGCTTCTTCCTCGGCACCGATTCCGCACCGCATGTCGATCCGCTGAAGGAATGCGCCTGCGGCTGCGCCGGCATCTTCACCTCGATCAACACCATGTCCTGCCTCGCCCATGTCTTCGAGGAGGAGAATGCGCTCGACAGGCTTGCGGGTTTTGCCAGCCTTCACGGCCCGGCCTGGTACGGGCTTCCTGTCAATCAGCAGACGATGACCCTTCGCCGCCGCGACGAGCCGGTGAGCTGGCCCGACAAGATCGAAACCGGCGACGGCCCGGTCACGGTGTTTGACCCGCTGGTGCCGATTCACTGGGAAGTTGCCTGACGCTCTTTCAAGCCTGCGGTGAAGCTGGTATTCGGTTCGCCGAAACCCGGGCCGGCGATGTGATGCCGGCCTGACAGCAGGTCCTGGGAGAAATGCCGATGTTTTCCAACACCTTTCCCGACAAGGCGAAGATCGCCGAGCTTGTCGCCAGTCAGCTTCTGGAAATCAAGGCGGTGCATTTCAATGCCACCGAGCCCTACAAATTGGCCTCGGGGATGGCGAGCCCGGTCTACATCGATTGCCGCAAGCTGATTTCCTATCCGCGCATCCGCTCCGCCGTGATGGATTTTACCGCAGCCACCATCCTGTCGGAAGCCGGTTTCGAGCAGTTCGATTGCATTGCCGGCGGCGAGACGGCCGGCATTCCCTTCGCTGCCTTCCTCGCCGAGCGCCTTGGCCTGCCGATGATCTATGTCCGCAAGAAACCCAAGGGCCATGGCCGCAATGCCCAGATCGAGGGTGAGCTTGCCGAAGGATCGCGGGTTCTCGTCATCGAGGACCTGACCACCGCCGGCGGATCGATGTTCACCTTCATCGATGCCATCCGCGCGGCCGGATGCACCGTCGATCACGGCATCGCGCTGTTTTATTACGGCATCTTCGGTGAGGCCGAGAAGCGCTTCGCCAACGGCAAGGTCGAATTGCATTATCTCGCCACCTGGCGCGATGTGCTGGCCGCGGCCACCAGGCAACAGGCGTTTGATCCGGCGACGCTCAAATCGGTGGAAGCTTTCCTCGATGCGCCACTTGAATGGTCGGCCCAGCATGGCGGCGTCTCCGAGCTCCCCGCCTAGCCACAACAACAAGCGTCCGTTCGGACATCAGTGGAGAAAACCCGATGATCATCTGTTGTGGCGAAGCCCTCATCGACATGCTGCCGCGGACCACGACCGCCGGCGAAGACGCGTTCTCACCCTATGCCGGCGGCTCGGTTTTCAACACCGCCCTGGCGCTCGGCCGGCTGGGGCTGAGCACCGGTTTTTTCACCGGGCTTTCCAGCGACATGTTCGGCGACATCCTGCGCGAGGCGCTGACCAGGAGCGGCGTCGACCACAGCTATTGCGCAACCCTCGATTTGCACACGACGCTGGCCTTCGTGCGGCTCGTCAACGGTCAGGCGAGCTACGCGTTCTTTGATGAGAACACCGCCGGCCGGATGATCACCGAAGCGCATCTGCCCGAGCTTGGCGGCGATGTGGAAGCGCTGCATTTCGGCGCCATCAGCCTGATCCCCGATCCCTGCGGCGCCACCTACGAAAGCCTGATGCGCCGCGAGTGCGCATCCCGGGTGATCTCGCTCGATCCCAACATCCGGCCCGGCTTCATCACCGACCCGGCCAAACACCGGGCGCGCATCGACCGGATGATCGCCATGAGCGACATCGTCAAGATGTCGGACGAGGATCTCGAATGGTTTGGCCAGCCCGACATGCAAACCGCAGCAAAACTGTGGCTAGGGCAGGGACCGAGCCTGGTGGTGTTCACCCTCGGCGCCAAGGGCGCAATCGCCTTTTCCGGCGAGCACACGGTCGAGGTTGATGGTGAGACCGTCACTGTCGCCGATACGGTCGGGGCAGGCGACACCTTCAATGCCGGCATCCTGGCCTCGCTCAAGCGCGATGGCGTGCTGAGCAAGGACGCGGTCAAGACATTGTCGGCCGAGGCAATCGGCAACGCGCTGCGGCTCGGCGCCAAGGCTGCCGCCGTCACGGTCTCGCGGCCCGGAGCCAACCCGCCCTGGGCCAACGAAATCGGTTTCTGATCAGGCCTTTTAGCCTTCGCCGCGCAGTGCGCGGATGGTCTCGGCCAGTTTCAGCGTCGAGGCGTCATGGCCTTCGCCGCTGCTTTCCCCCTTGACCACCGGCAACAGTGCGGTGGCCAGCTCCTTGCCGAGCTCCACGCCCCACTGGTCGAACGCGTTGATGCCGAAGATTTGCGCCTCGACGAACACCCGGTGTTCGTAAAGCGCGATCAGCCGCCCCAACGCAAACGGCGTCAATTTGTCATGCACCAGCGTGATCGAGGGACGGTTGCCCGGAAAAGTCTTGTGCGGCGCCAAGCGATAGGCTTCGCTCTCGGACTTGCCGGCAGCCACCAGCTGCGCACGGGCTTCGTCGGTGGTGCGGCCGCGCATCAGCGCTTCCGACTGTGCCAGGCAGTTGGCGATCAGCAGCTGATGCTGATGCGCCAGATGCGGTTCGTGCCCGTTGGCCGCGATCATGAATTCCACCGGAATGACATCGGTTCCCTGGTGCAGCAGCTGGAAGAAGGCGTGTTGGCCATTGGTGCCGGGCTCGCCCCACACGATAGGGCCGGACGCGGTGTCGACCGGCTTGCCGTCGAGATCGACCGACTTGCCGTTTGATTCCATGTCGAGCTGCTGCAGATAAGCGGGAAACCGCGACAGCCGCTGGTCATAGGGAATGATCGCCCGGCTCGGGTAGCCGCAGACCAGCCGGTGCCAGACACCGAGCAGGCCGAGCAACACCGGCAGGTTCTGGCTGACCGGTGCCTGCTTGAAATGTTCGTCCATGGCCCGTGCGCCGGCAAGGAAATCGGCGAAATCCTTCGGCCCGATGGCAATCATCAACGGCAGGCCGATCGCCGACCACAGTGAGTAGCGCCCGCCGACCCAGTCCCAGAACCCGAAGACGCGGGTCTCGTCGAGGCCGAATTTGGCCACCTTGTCGAGCGCCGTGGAGACGGCGGCGAAATGTTGCGCCACCGCGGCTTCGCCAAGCCTGGCGACGATGAAATCGCGCGCCGTGGCGGCATTGGTCATGGTCTCGATGGTGGTGAAGGTCTTCGAGGCGACGATGATCAGCGTTGTTTCCGGATCGAGCCCGCCGAGCGTGTCGGCAATATGGGCGCCATCGACATTGGAGACGAAATGCAGCCGCGGGCCGTCATGATAGGGCGCCAGCGCCAGCGTCGCCATCACCGGTCCGAGGTCGGAGCCGCCGATGCCGATATTGACGACATCGGTGAACGCCTTGCCGGTCGCGCCGCGGATCGAGCCGTCGCGCACGCCGGTTGAAAATGTGCCCATGGCGTCAAGCACCGCGTGGACCTGCGGCACCACGTTCTCGCCATCGACGCGGATATCGGATCCAACATCGGCCCTGAGCGCGGTGTGCAGCACTGCCCGGCCTTCCGTTGCGTTGATCGGCTCGCCGGCAAACATCATGTCGCGCCGCGATTCGACGCCGGCTGCCTTGGCAAGCTCTGTGAGGAGGTTGACCGTCTCGTCGGTCACGGCAGTTTTCGAGTAGTCCATCTTCAGATCGCCAAGGCCGGCGGTAAAGCGGTTGGCGCGATCCGAATCGGCCGCAAAAGCTGCCCGCAGGTCGTGGGCAGCGCCACTTTGCTTGTGAGACTTGAGTCTGGATAGAGCCTGATGAACAGCCTTGGACAATGCGTGGACCTCCGTGTTGGGATGCCCCACCTATGCAGAGAGGCCCGCGGGAAATCAAGTTTCCCGCGGGCCTCTCTGGTCTCAATTCGGTCTTGCCCGATGCAAGAACCGCAAGGTGCTTAGATGTCGCGCAACTCGCGGCGCAGAATCTTGCCGACATTGGTTTTCGGCAGATCATCCTTGAAGACAACGATCTTCGGCCGTTTGTAGTTGGTCAGACCCTCGGCGCAGTGCGCCTTGACGTCGGCCTCGGTGAGGTTGGGATCCTTGCGGACAACGAAAAGCTTGACCGCTTCACCCGAATGCTCGTCCGGAACCGAAACCGCGGCGGCTTCGGCGATGCCCGGATGCGACACCGCAACCTCTTCGATTTCGTTGGGATAGACGTTGAAGCCGGAGACAAGGATCATGTCCTTCTTGCGGTCGACGATCTTGGTGTAGCCCGCCTCATCCATGAAGCCCATGTCGCCCGAGCGGAAATAGCCGTCTTCGGTCATCACCTTTTCGGTTTCGTCGGGACGGTTCCAGTAACCCGCCATCACCTGTGGTCCCTTGATGCAGATCTCGCCGACCTCGCCGAGCGGAACCGCCTTGCCGTCCTCGTCGCGAATGTCGATGAAGGTGGAGGGCAGGGGCATGCCGATGGTGCCGGAGAAATCATCCGCATCAAACCGGTTGGCGGTTGCCACCGGCGCCGTCTCGGACAGGCCGTAGCCCTCGGAAATCACGCAGCCGGTCAATTCTTTCCAGCGATCGGCCACCGGGCGCTGCACGGCCATGCCGCCGCCAAGCGACAGCAGCAGCGGCTTGAAGTTGAGCTTCCGGAACTCTTCATTGTTCAGCAGCGCGTTGAACAGGGTGTTGAGGCCCGGAAATACGTGGAATTCATATTTCCCCAGTTCCTTGACGAAGCTGGGGATATCGCGCGGATTGGGGATCAGGATATTGTGCGCCCCTTGCGACATGCCCATCAGCGCGTTCACCGTCAGCGCAAAGATATGGTAGAGCGGCAACGCGCAGACATAGACAAGAACGTCCGGCCTTGGTTTCTTGATGAACGCCGCCGGGAGCCAAAGGTCATTTTGCGCCACATTCGACAGCACGTTTGAATGGGAAAGCGTCGCGCCCTTCGAGACGCCGGTTGTGCCGCCGGTATATTGCAGGAAGGCCACGTCCGAGGGGTTCAGGTCGGACTGCGAGAGCTTCTTCCCCTGGCCCGAGGCCATCGCCGCCTTGAAGCTGACATGGCCGGGGAGCGACCACGCCGGGACCATCTTCTTGACCTTGCGGACAACCAGATTGACCAGGTGGCCTTTCAGCCCCAGCAGGTCGCCCATCGTCGCCACGCAGACATGCTTGACGCCGGTTTTGCCGATGACCTGCTGCAGCGTGACGGCGAAGTTCTCAAGGATGATGATTGCCTTGGCGCCCGAATCCTTGAGCTGGTGCTCGAGTTCGCGTGGCGTATAGAGCGGATTGACGTTGACCACGGTATAGCCGGCGCGCAGCACGGCAGCCATCGCCACCGGCGTTTGCAGGATGTTCGGCATCATGATGGCGACCCGGTCGCCCTTTTGCAGGCCGAGCGATTGCAGCCAGGCGCCGATTGCCGCCGACATCTGCTCCATCTCGCCGTAGGTTATGGTCTTGCCCATGCAGGTATAGGCCGGCCGGTTGGCATAACGCTTGAAGGAATTTTCTATCAGCGCAGCAATGGATGTGTAGGCCAGCGGCGCGATGTCGGCGGGCGTATTGGGCGGATAGGACGGCAGCCAGATACGGTCTGCGGCAGCGGTGTTGGTCATAAGTCTGTCACTCCCTCTTTTTTCCGGATGCGGGCGCATGTCCATGCTTGTCCGCTGGGCTCCTCTTCCCTCGATCCGGTTTCTTCAAGATTTAGAATGGCCTGATGCGCGTTGCAATGCCTTCCCTTGACGTAAACGTCACCTTTTCACTTAAATTACCCGATCATCGACGGTGTTACCGTTTCAACGCATCGCGCCCCTGGCCGACGATGGCGTCGTCAAGCGTGCCGATCGCGCCCTCATCCTTGCCTGCATAAGGCAGTTCGCTCAGGATCGTGCGGATCACGTTGATGCGGGCACGGCGTTTGTCATTGGCCCGGACCACGGTCCACGGCGCGTGTTCGGAGTGGGTCTCTTCGAGCATCAGGTTACGCTTTTGCGTGTAGTCGTCCCACTTGTTCAGGCTGGCGATGTCCATCGGCGAAAGTTTCCAGGCTTTCAGCTTGCTGTGCCTGCGGTCGTGAAACCGCTTGAGCTGCATCTCGCGGCCAATGTTGAGCCAGAACTTGAACATGTGAATTCCGGCATTGACCGGCATGCGTTCGAAATGCGGTGTTTCCTCGAGAAAATGCGAATGTTGCTCGGGCGTGCAGAACCCCATCACCGGTTCGACGCCGGCGCGGTTGTACCAGGAGCGGTCAAACAGCACGAATTCGCCCGATGTCGGAAAGTGATCGACGTAGCGCTGGTAATACCATTGGCCGCGCTCCGTCTCGGTTGGCTTGGGCAAGGCGACAATGCGTGCCGAACGCGGATTCATGTAAGCTCGGGTCGCGCCGATCGATCCGCCCTTGCCGGCGGCATCGCGGCCTTCGAAAACCGAGATCACCCGATTGCCGGTCTCCCCGAGCCAGGCCTGAACCTTGACCAGTTCGATCTGCAATGCCTCCAGCGTGTCTTCGTACTCGTCCCAGTCGAGCTTTTTCTTGTAGGGGTAATCGTCCGAAGAAAAGGCGTGGTCTTTCACCCAGTCCGGGAGCTTGGGATCGTCGATGTCGAAAACCCGCTTCTTGCCGTTGACTTCGATTTCAACGCCTTTGCCGTTTTCCTGCTTCGCCACGTACCGCTCCTGTATTGTGTTCTTGTTGTGGTAGGAGAGTGGGCCACATCGTCATTGTGATTTCAAGCATTGCAGTTACACAAGTGACCGAATCAGTTGTTACTGTACGCCGGGAGCACGCGGAGACATGGCCGAAATCAGACACAGGGCGGAAAGTGATCCGACGGCCGGGAGCGGTTTGGCCGCTCGGCTCAGAGCGAATACGCGGCCTCTGGCCACGGGATCTGTTCTGGCGCTCGCTGCGATACCAGCCGGGCTTCAGCCCTGGCACGCAATTGTCGGCTATGGCGTTTTCGCTGCAATTCTGCTGGCCCGTCCGTCCGGCCGTTCGGCGGCTCTGGCGAGGGCCGAGAAACAGGCCGCCAAGGCGGCGCACCCTGATTTCGCGGTGATCGAGGCGCTTGATCTGCCGACAATCGTTTTTGACCAGGAAACCCAGGTCGTGCGCCAGAACGCTGCCGCGCAGGCTCTGGTCGGAGCCTATCCCGAGCGTGCGTCGCTGTCGGCGCGGATCAGGTCGCCGGCGATTCTCGATCTGGTGGCCCGGGTCATGTCCCGCGGTCAGCCCGAGAGCGTTGAGCATGCAGAGCGGGTTCCCTCCGAGCGCTGGCATGAAGTCCGGGTTGCCCCGGTCGCGGCAGGTTCGGACCCGGCGGGCCGGCTTTTCGTGCTGACCTTCCGCGATCTGACCGAGGCGCGCCGCATGGACCGGATGCGGACCGACTTTGTCGCCAATGCCAGCCACGAGCTGAGGACGCCGCTTGCCTCGTTGATGGGCTTCATCGAGACCATGCAAGGCCCGGCGCGCAACGACGAGGCCGCCCGGACAAGGTTTTTCGGCATCATGCTGGATCAGGCGCAGCGCATGGCGCGGCTGATTGATGACCTTCTGTCCTTGTCCCGGCTCGAGATGAGAGCCCATGTTGCGCCCGACGGCGATGTCGATCTCGGCGTGACCGTTACCCATGTTGTCGATACCTTGAAGCCGATGGCCAACGAACTCGGCGTCGAGATCGAGTTGACCGTGCCGGAAACGCCAATTGTCGTGACAGGCGATGTCGATGAACTGATCCAGGTGTTCTCCAACCTGATCGAGAACGCCTGCAAATACGGGCAGACCGGCAAGCGTGTGGTAATCACCGTCGCCGACACCGACCAGGCCGGCGCGCATGTCACCGTTCAGGATTTCGGTCCCGGGATTGCCAAGGAACATGTTCCGCGGCTGACCGAACGTTTTTACCGCGTTGATGTCGAGACCAGCAGGGCCAAGAAGGGAACCGGATTGGGGTTGGCAATTGTCAAACACATTCTCGCCCGCCACCGCGCGCGGCTTGTGGTCCGCTCGACTCCCGGCGAGGGATCCGCCTTCACTGTCAAATTCAATCGTACCGAGCCGGGGAGAATTCCACAAAGTCAAGAAATGTATCAATAAAAACAGTAAGATAATGTGTCATAAAACAGTGATGCAATTGTCATAAAAAGGAATCCCGAAAGGCCTAGAAAGGGCCAGCCTTAGATGGCTGACCAACGGCCCAATTCAAGGGCTACGCCACCCTGACCCACGACGGGAGATTCTTATGAACGCACTCAAATTCGCCGCTGCCGCACTTGTGGCCTCCACGGCTTTCGCCGGCACCGCAATTGCCCGCGACCAGATCCAGATTGCTGGCTCGTCCACCGTCCTGCCTTACGCTTCTATCGTTGCTGAAGCATTCGGCGAAAACTTCAGCTTCCCGACACCGGTCGTCGAATCCGGCGGTTCGGGCGCAGGCCGCAAGAAGCTTTGCGAAGGCGTTGGCGAAAACACCATCGACATTGCCAACTCGTCTTCGCGCATCAAGCAGTCCGACATCGACCTCTGCGCATCCAACGGCGTCACCGAAATCCAGGAAGTCCGCATCGGGTATGATGGTATCGTCTTCGCCTCCGACATCAACGGCGCCGAGTTCGCGTTCACCCCGGCCGACTGGTACAACGCTCTCGCCGCCAAGGTGATGAAGGACGGCGCCCTGGTCGACAACACTGCCAAGACCTGGGCCGACGTCAACGCCGACCTGCCTGCTCAGGACATCCTCGCGTTCATCCCGGGCACCAAGCACGGCACCCGCGAAGTGTTCGACGTCAAGGTTCTCGAAGCTGGCTGCGAAGCAACCGGCGCTGAAGAAGCCTTCAAGGCTGCTGGCGACGAGAAGGCAAAGGGCTGCACCGCCCTGCGCACCGACGGCGTCTCGGTCGACATCGACGGCGACTACACCGAGACCCTGGCTCGCATCGATGCCAACAAGAACGCCATCGGCGTGTTCGGTCTTTCGTTCTACGAAAACAACACCGACAAGCTGCGCGTTGGCACCATGTCGGGCGTCAACCCGTCGACCGAAACCATCGCTTCGGGCGAGTATCCGGTTTCGCGTCCGCTCTACTTCTACGTCAAGAACGCACACCTGGACGTGATCCCTGGTCTGCAGGAATACATCGAGTTCTTCCTGTCCGACGAAATCGCCGGTCCGGACGGCCCGCTGGCTGCTTACGGCCTGGTCTCCGACCCGGAACTCGCCAAGACGCAGGAAATGGTAGCGAACCGCACCCCGATGGGTCCGCTGAACTAATCCCGTCTGACGCTCAAGGGGCGGCGCGCCAAGCGCCGCCCTCCCTCGCAAACAGGGCGAATGTGACATGACTTCCAGTGTTCTCGTACTCATCGTGCTCGGGTTGACCGTTGCCGGCTATTTTCTTGGCCGCAAGCGCGCGCTGAAGGCATCTGAACAGGATGGGGTCAAGCTCCATTCACTGCCTGGATATTATGGCCAGTCGGTAGCCCTGTTTGTTGCAGTTCCCGCACTGTTCCTGCTGGGTGCGTGGCTGTTTCTGCAGCCGGTACTGATCGAAAACAGCATCAGCGGAAAGGTTCCCGACAGCGCCATTCCCGAAGGTGGCGCCAGAAGCCTGGTCATGGTCGACGTCCGCAGGATCGCCGAGGGGCTGACCCTGATGATCGAGCAGGGCGACCTGTCCGAACCCGACCTGTCGGACATGCGGGCCGATAGCACCAACATCCGCTCGCTTCTTGCCAATTCCGGTGTCGCGCTTGGCTCTGATGTGTCGCCAGAGGTGTTCGAGGCGGCCAAGGACTATCGCAGCATCGAGCAGACCGCATCCGCCATTCGCAACATTGCCGTTCTGATCACGGCGCTCGGCGTCGGCTTTTGGGCCTGGTCGCGGGTCCGCCCACAGATGCGTGCACGCAATGTCAGCGAGACCTTCATCAAGGCCATGCTGATGGGCTCCTCCCTGGTCGCCATTCTGACGACCGTTGGCATCGTCGGTTCGCTTCTTTTTGAATCGATCCAGTTTTTCAAGCTCTATCCGGCCAAGGATTTCTTCTTGTCGACGACATGGAATCCGCAGTTCCGCGGCGGCTCCGACCTGGGCTTCTTGCCGCTGCTGTGGGGAACGTTCTACGTCTCGCTGGTCGCCCTGACGCTGGCCGTTCCCATCGGCCTGATGATAGCGATCTACCTGGCCGAATACGCCGGCAGCGCGCTGCGCAGTTTTGCCAAGCCCGCCATCGAGGTGCTCGCCGGCATTCCGACCATCGTTTACGGCCTTTTCGCGCTGATAACCGTCGGTCCGTTCCTGCGCGACTGGATTGCCCAGCCGCTCGGGCTGGGAAGCTCCTCCTCGTCGGTGATGACCGCCGGCCTGGTCATGGGGATCATGCTGATCCCGTTCATATCCTCGCTGTCGGACGATATCATCAATGCGGTTCCGCAGGCGCTGCGCGATGGGTCCTACGGCCTGGGGGCAACGAAGTCGGAAACCATCAAGCAGGTGATCCTGCCCGCCGCCCTTCCGGGAATTGTCGGCGCCTTCCTTCTTGCCGCCAGCCGCGCCATCGGTGAAACCATGATCGTTGTCATGGGAGCTGGTGCCTCCGCCCGCCTCGGCGTCAATCCGTTCGAGGCGATGACCACGGTTACCGTGAAGATCGTCAGCCAACTGACCGGCGACACGGAATTTGCCAGCCCGGAAACACTGGTGGCCTTCGCGCTTGGCCTGACCCTGTTTGTCTTCACCCTCGGCCTGAACATTCTGGCGCTCTACATCGTGCGCAAATACCGGGAGCAGTACGAATGACCGAAGTCACAGCCGATACCGCGGCAACGACCGGCCCCGCGAACAGGTCGCTTTTCCAGGCCGGAGTGCGCACCCGCAAGCGCCATGCCGCCGAGCGGCGCTTCCGCATGATGGGTCTCGCTGCCGTCATTTTTGGCATTCTGGCGCTTGTCGGCCTGATGGCGTCCATCCTGTCGAACGGCGTGTCCTCGTTCACCCAGACCTATGTCACGATGGATGTCTTCCTCGATCCGGCCAAGCTGGACAAGAAAGGCAACCGCGACCTGAAGGATATCGAAAAGGCCACCACCTTTGCCTATGAGCCGCTGATCAAGGCTGCGGTGCAGAAGGTGATGGACGACCGCGGGATCGTTGTCGAGGGTGTGAACGCCAAGCAGGCCTATGAACTCATTTCCAAGGAAGCGCCGGCCGAGTTGCGCCGCTACGTGCTCGCCAACCCGGACCAGATCGGCAACACCGTTTCCTTCGATCTTCTCGCTGCCGGCCGTATCGACGGTTACTACAAGGGCCGCGTGACGATGGAATCTGCGGCGCTTGACCGCAATGTATCTCCCGAGCAGCTGGTGCTGGCCGACAGGCTGAAGCAGGCGGGCGTCCTTGAATCGCGCTTCAACTGGGGCCTTTTCACCGCGCCCGACGCCTCTGATACGCGCCCTGAAGCCGCCGGCCTGGGTGTTGCCATCATGGGCTCGGCCTACATGATGCTGATCGTGCTGGTGCTGTCGCTGCCGATTGGTGTCGCCGCCTCGATCTATCTTGAAGAGTTTGCCCCGAAGAACCGCTGGACCGACCTGATCGAGGTCAACATTGCCAACCTGGCGGCGGTGCCCTCGATCGTCTTCGGCATCCTCGGCCTGGCAATCTTCATCAATTTTGCCGGCCTGCCGCAGTCCGCGCCCATTGTCGGCGGTCTGGTTCTGACCCTGATGACCTTGCCGACGATCATCATCGCAACCCGCGCGGCGCTCAAGGCGGTGCCGCCGTCGATCAAGGATGCCGCGCTCGGTATCGGGGCATCGAAGATGCAGGCCATCTTCCACCATGTGTTGCCGCTCGCCGCACCGGGCATCCTGACCGGCACGATCATCGGCCTGGCCCAGGCGCTGGGTGAAACCGCACCGCTGCTGCTGATCGGCATGGTGGCCTTCGTCCGCGATTATCCCGGTGCGCCGCCCGAAGGTTTCTTTGATCCGGCCTCGGCCCTGCCGGTCCAGGTCTACAACTGGACCCAGCGCGGTGATCCGGCGTTTGTCGAGCGGGCCTCAGGCGCCATTATCGTTCTGCTGATCTTCCTCGTCATCATGAACGCCATTGCCATCCTGCTGCGTCGCCGCTTTGAGCGCCGCTGGTAGGCAGCGCGCAGCTTTGAAACAATCAAGCCCTGAGTATACTGGAATTGTTGAAGGGAAGACGGAGATGAACATCATGTCTGAAGCGGCTACCGAAAAAGCGGTCGATGCCTCGCTGGAGCAGTCCGCAATGAAGATGCGCGGCAGGAATGTCTCTGTCTTCTATGGCGAAAAACAGGCGCTGTTTGACGTCGATCTTGATGTCCGCAAGAACAGCGTGACCGCGCTGATCGGCCCTTCGGGGTGTGGCAAGTCCACCTTCCTGCGCTGCCTGAACCGGATGAACGACACCATCGAGATCTGCCGGGTCACGGGAGAAATCACGCTTGAGAACGAGAACATCTACGACCCCAAGATTGACGTTGTGGAACTGCGCGCCCGCGTAGGCATGGTGTTCCAGAAACCCAATCCGTTCCCCAAGTCGATCTATGAAAACATCGTCTATGGACCGCGCATTCACGGCCAGGTCCGGACCCGCGCCGAAATGGACGAGATTGTCGAACGCAGCCTGATCAAGGCCGGTCTGTTCAACGAGGTCAAGGACCGCCTGCACGAACCGGGAACCGGCCTGTCCGGCGGCCAGCAGCAGCGGCTGTGCATCGCACGTGCGATCGCCGTCAGCCCAGAGGTGATCCTGATGGACGAGCCGTGCTCGGCACTTGACCCGATCGCCACCGCGAAGGTCGAGGAACTGATCGACGAACTGCGCGTCAACTACACCATCGTCATCGTGACCCACTCGATGCAGCAGGCGGCGCGCGTGTCGCAGCGCACGGCGATGTTCCATTTGGGAAATCTTGTCGAGGAAGGTCCCACCGACAAGATGTTCACCAATCCGGACAACAAGCTGACGCAGGACTACATCACCGGGCGCTTCGGCTAATGCGACGCCCGTCAGCATCACGATTACAGGATTGAAGGATCAAACCATGCCCGAAGGTCATACCGTTACGTCTTATGATGACGAACTCCGCTATCTCGTGCGTCGCTTGTCGGAAATGGGCGGTATCGCCGAGCGCATGGTTGCCGATGCCGTCGCTGCTTTGGTCAACGCCGACACCGCTTCCGCGCAACGCGTCATCTCCGAAGACCTGCTGCTCGATACCGGTGAGCGCGAGATCTACGACAAGGCCGTTCTGCTGATCGCCAAGCGCCAGCCGATGGCATCCGATCTGCGGGAAGTCATTGGCTCGATCCGGATTGCTTCGGATCTCGAGCGGGTCGGGGATCTGGGAAAGAACATCGCCAAGCGGGTGATTGCCGTTCATACCATGGCGCAGCCGCGCAAGCTGGTCCGTGGTCTCGAGCATCTGGCTGAACTTGCCCTGACGCAGCTCAAGGAAGTGCTTGACGCCTTTGCCACGCGCTCGCCGACGCTCGCCAATTCGATCCGCGAACGCGATGAGGAGATCGATGCGATCTACACCTCGCTGTTCCGCGAGTTGCTGACCTACATGATGGAAGATCCGCGCAACATCACTGCCTGTACCCATCTCCTGTTCTGCGCCAAGAACATCGAGCGGATTGGCGATCACGCCACCAACATCGCCGAGACGGTCTACTACGTCGCAACCGGCGAGCAACTGGCGGCCGACCGTCCGAAGGATGATGATACCGCCACCATGGTTGCACCCGAACCGGGTTCGGTCTGACCGCGATACGGAGTTCATCTACCATGGCAATGAGTCCGCGTATTACAGTTGTCGAGGACGAAGAGGCGCTCTCGGTGCTGCTTCGCTACAATCTGGAGGCCGAAGGCTACGACGTCGACACCGTTCTGCGTGGCGACGAGGCCGAGATCCGTCTGCAGGAACGTGTTCCGGATCTGTTGATCCTGGACTGGATGCTGCCCGGAATTTCCGGCATCGAACTGTGCCGGCGTCTGCGCGCCCGGCCCGATACCGAGCGTTTGCCGATCATCATGCTGACCGCGCGCGGTGAGGAAAGCGAACGGGTCCGCGGGCTTGCCACCGGCGCCGACGATTATGTCGTCAAACCGTTTTCCACGCCCGAACTGCTCGCACGGGTCAGGGCCATGCTGCGCCGCGCCCGGCCGGAAGTCATTTCCAGCCAGCTCAAGGTCGGCGACATCGAGCTTGACCGCGAGACCCACCGGGTCAGGCGGCGGGGCCGTGACATCAAGCTCGGGCCGACCGAGTTCAGGCTGCTCGAATATCTGATGAGTTCGCCGGGCCGGGTCTACTCGCGCGCGCAACTGCTCGACGGTGTCTGGGGCCACGATGTCTATGTCGATGAACGCACTGTCGATGTGCATGTCGGACGGTTGCGTAAGGCGGTCAATCTGTCGGGCATGCGTGACACCATTCGAACCGTGCGTGGCGCCGGCTACTCGATTGAGGCCTGACCCGGACCCTTTCCGCCGGTCCGGCCAAACACCTTCCGAGATAAAAAAAAGCCCGGGTCAGACCCGGGCTTTTTTTGTTTTCGGTGCTGGCTTGGTTCAGCGGGCGCGCCTGCGCTCGCTCGACGGCTGGAACGCCAACTTGGCGTGATAGCCGCAATAGGGCGAAGCTTCGCCTGAATCATTGCCGCAGAAATGAAAGTCGTCCTGCAGCGGATCGCCGACCGGCCATTTGCAGGTCCGTTCCGAAAGCTCGACCAGCTTGAGCCGGCGCGAAATCGGCACCACCACGTCTTCCATCGGGCGGGTGTCGATGTCTTCCGCCGCGACAACGTCCAGATCCTGCTTCAGCTGCGCCCCGCCACTCGAACGGCTGACCGTCCGTGTCGCCTGCGCTGCCGTACGCCCTGCATAGTTCGGAGCGCGTGGTGCTGCTGTTGTGCGCTTGGTGCGCACCGACCCCTGTCCGCCGCTCTTGGCACGGCCGGGAAGGTTGAGCCGGTGCACCTTGCCGATCACAGCGTTGCGGCTGACGCCGCCCAATTGTGCCGCGATCTGGCTTGCGCTCAGTCCGTCCGCCCAGAGTTTCTTGAGTCTTTCAACCCGTTCATCAGTCCAGTTCATGCAATGCTCTCCCTGTGCCCCGCATCCCGGGATGGCAGAATCCCTCACCGTCGCCCCGGATGGCCGGAGCTTGAAAACTCGGTTACAGTGAGGTGAATAGTGTCCGCCGCGAACCTCTATTTCATGATCTCAACTTAGTGGTCGGCAGACTCCGTGACAAGAGTCCGCCGAATCATGCTGATTCCTTTTTGCGGTTTTCCCCAACTTAGGGGTTTAATACGAAATCTTACCTGTTACCTGGGGCTGACCGCGATCCAGCTCGGCCCGCCGACTGGAAAAGCCGCAAACATGCAGAAAACGAGCGCGCATCCTGTCTCATTGACAGGCCTGATCGAAATGTAAATAGTGCCCTCGCCGCCCCGGAAGGGCGGCATTTTGGTTTTCCGGCATGCCCTTGCCAGGCGGACCGCATTGGCGGTCAAAAGGCGAGGGGCATGTTTGTTGTCCGTTCTCAAATGGGGAGAGAAGCGCCATGGCCGACGCCAAGCCGCTTTATGATACATATAATCGCGTTCCGGTCGTCTTTGAGCGCGGGCATGGCGTATGGCTGGAAACCCCGGAAGGCGAGCGCTATCTTGATTTCGCAGCCGGCATCGCAGTCAATTCGCTTGGCCACACCCATCCGCACCTTGTCGAGACGCTGAAAGCCCAGGCCGACCGCCTGTGGCACCTCTCCAATGTGCACGAGATCCCGGACCAGTCCCGCCTGGCCAAGCGGCTCACCGAAGTAACCTTTGCCGACAAGGTGTTTTTCACCAATTCCGGCGCGGAGGCGATCGAATGCGCGGTCAAGACCGCGCGTCGTCATTTTTATGTCAACGGTCAGCCTGAGCGCTTCCGCATCATCACTTTCGAGGGCGCCTTCCACGGCCGCACCCTGGCGGCGATTGCCGCTGGCGGTCAGGCCAAGTATCTCGAGGGCTTCGGTCCCAAGGTCGAGGGCTTTGATCAGGTGCCGTTCGATGACATCGAGGCGTTGAAGGCGGCGATCACCGACAGCACCGCCGCCATTCTCATCGAGCCTGTGCAGGGCGAGGGCGGCATCCGCCCGCTGTCGAACGAAAGCCTGCGTGCGCTGCGCGCTTTGTGCGATGAGCATGGCATGCTGATGATCCTCGATGAGGTCCAGTCCGGCGTCGGACGGACCGGCAAGCTGTTCGCCCACGAATGGGCTGGCATCGAGCCCGATATCATGGCTGTCGCCAAGGGCATCGGCGGCGGCTTCCCGTTTGGCGCCTGCCTCGCCACGGCAAGCGCTGCGGATGGCATGACGCTCGGCACCCACGGTACCACCTATGGCGGCAACCCGCTCGCCATGGCGGTCGGCAACGCGGTGCTCGATGTCATTCTCGCAGACGATTTCCTCACCCATGTCAACGACACCGCTCTGGTGCTGCGGCAGGGGCTGGCCTCGCTCAAGGACCGCTATCCGGATCTGGTCTCCGATGTCCGCGGTTCGGGCCTGATGCTCGGCATCAAATGCGCCAAATCCAATGCGGACCTGGTCATGGCAATGCGCAACGAACATCTGCTGGCCGTTGCAGCTGGCGACAACGTCGTGCGCCTGCTGCCTCCCCTGACCGTGACCGCCGATGAAGCCCGCGAAGCGCTCTCGAAAATCGAAGCCGCGCTCGACATGCTGTCCCGCAACGGCGCAGCCAATTAACCGGACTGGATTCCATGACAACGACCAAATCCGTCAACAATCGCCATTTTCTCGATCTTTCGGCCGTCAGCGCGGGCGACCTGCGCGCCATGCTGGACGCGGCCCGAGCCGCCAAGGCTGCCGATGAAGAAGAGCGCCCGCTCGCGGGCAAGATGCTGGCGATGATTTTCGAGAAGCCGTCGACCCGTACACGCGTGTCCTTTGATGTCGGCATGCGCCAGCTTGGCGGCGAGACGCTGTTCCTGTCGGGAACCGAGATGCAACTCGGTCGGGCCGAAACCATTGCCGACACGGCCAAGGTTTTGTCGCGCTACGTCGACATCATCATGATCCGGACGCTTGACCACTCGCGCATGCTCGAACTTGCCGAGCACGCCACCGTGCCGGTCATCAATGCGCTGACCGATGACACCCATCCCTGCCAGATCATGGCCGACATCCTGACCTTCGAGGAACATCGCGGTCCGGTCAAAGGCAAGACCCTGGCCTGGACCGGTGATGGCAACAACGTGCTTCATTCGCTCATCGAGGGCGCCGCGCAGTTTGGCTATCGCATGCAGATCGCAACGCCCGAAGGCTCCGAGCCCGATGAGAAGTTCGTCGCATGGGCCCGCAAGCAGGGTGCGGAAATCGACATCAGCGCCGATCCGGATCGTGCCGTGCAGGGCGCCGACTGCGTCATCACCGATACCTGGGTGTCGATGAACCAGGAGCACAAGGCTCGCGGCCATAACGTCTTTGTGCCTTATCAGGTCAATGAAACCCTGATGGCCAAGGCCAATCAGGATGCGTTGTTCATGCACTGCCTGCCGGCCCACCGCGGCGAGGAAGTCACCGACGAAGTGATGGACGGGCCGCAATCGGTGGTGTTCGATGAGGCCGAAAACCGCCTGCATGCGCAAAAGGCCGTGATGCGCTGGTGCATGGGCGTTCTGTAACGCCTCTGGCACTTTCGGCCATCAATGCCTATATGCGCCGTTTGAAATGTGAACACAGACCGTGCCTGATCATCTGAAGGCAGGATGCATCACGACGAACAATCGGAATTGATGATGGAAACCGACAACCAGACCACCGGCGCTTCAGACCTCGCCGGAGACGACCGCGTCCTGCCCTTCGAGGTGGATGGCCTCGATGTGCGCGGCCGTACCGTGCAGCTTGGCCCGATGATCGACGCAATCCTTGGCCGGCATTCCTACCCGGAGCCGGTTGCGCGGCTGTTGGCAGAAGCCATCGCACTGACTGTCCTGCTCGGCACTTCGCTCAAGTTCGAAGGCAAGCTGATCGTCCAGACCAAGGGCGACGGGCCTGTCGATCTTGTCGTTGCGGATTTCTCCACGCCGGGAAACCTGCGCGCCTATGCCCGCTTCGATGAAGAGCGCCTTGCCGAAGCTCAGGCAGTGGGAAAGACGAGTCCCGCCGAACTGCTCGGCAACGGGATCCTCGCCTTCACCATCGATCAGGGTCAGTACATGCAGCGCTACCAGGGTATCGTCGAAATGAAGGGCGAAACACTGGAAGCCATGGCGGAGACCTATTTCCGTCAGTCCGAACAGATCCCGACAATCGTCAGGCTGGCCGTCGCCGAGCTGATTGACCGGGACGATGAGGGCAAGCCGCGCCACAGCTGGCGCGCCGGCGGCATTGTCGTCCAGTTCCTGCCTCAGGCGCCGGACCGGATGCGGCATCCCGATCTTCCCGGCGGCGATGCGCCGGAAGGCCATGACGACATGGTGCACAATGATGATGACAGCTGGGCGGAAGCCAAGGCGCTGGTCAGCACCGTGCAGCCGGGCGAACTCACCGATCCCGAAGTCGGGGCCGAACGGCTGCTCTACCGGCTGTTTCATGAGCGCGGCGCGAAAATCTACCAGCCGGTTCCGGTTGTCGACAAATGCAGCTGTTCGCGTGAACGGCTGGGCGAGGTCTTGCGCGGCTTCAGCGACGAAGAGCTCGCCGAAAGCGTCGAAGACGGCGCCATCACCGTGCAATGCGAGTTCTGCTCGACATCCTATCGTTTCGAACCGTCCGAAATCGAGCGCTGACGGCGCCTTCGCCGGAACATGACGAAACTTTAATTTGCCATGCACGGTCATTACGTTACCTGTTGAAAAGCAACGGAGTAGCTCGATGCTCGACCGGACGGAAAATCGCGTGAACCTGCCAGCGGAGCAATCCGCCGGAAAAGCCGCCTCTGCGCGTCGGGGATATTTGCGGCCATTGCTGCAAATTGCGCTGATGGCGCTGGTTCTCGGTGGCGCCTGGGTGGTGATGGAGCGCCTTGCCGCGTCCCGGGGCGAGCGCAAGCCAAGGGCATTCACGCCGCTGGTCTACACCGTCGAAACGGCAATCGCCCAGCGTGCCGACAATCGTCCCGATATCCGGCTTTACGGCCAGGTCGATACCGGCCGCAACGTCGATTTGCGCACGGTGGTCAGCGGCGATGTTGTCGAGATCCATCCCGATCTTGTCGCCGGGCGCCGCGTCGGCAAGGACACGGTGCTGTTGCGGGTTGATCCTTTCGCCTATGAAGGCGCGCTGGTCGAGGCGCGCGCCAATCTGGCCTCCGCCCGGGCGGCAGTTGCCGAGATCGATGCCCGGCTGGCTTCCGAACGCGAGCAGCTCGAGGCCGCCGATGCTCAATTGCAACTCGGCCGCGCCGATCTCGATCGGGCAATGTCGCTGGCAGGCTCCGGCGCGCTCACCGACAAGGAGGTCGACGCGCGTCGCCTGATCTTGTCCCAGCGCGAACAGGCGTCAAGTCAGCGCCGCAACAACATCCTCATCGCGGAAGCCCAGCGCACCCAACAGGAAGCCAACGCCGAGCGGCTGGAATGGAAACTCCGCGAAGCCGAACGCAAGCTCGAGGACACCGCGCTGACAGCCCCGTTCGACGGGATCATCTCCGACGAGACGGTGGAAACCGGCCGGTCGGTGAATGCCAACGAGGTGGTGGCCTCGATCTATGACGACACCGCGCTCGATGTGCGTTTCACCCTCACCAATGCGCAATATGGCCGCATGGCCACCGACGCCGACCCGCTGGTTGGCCGCCAGGCCCAGCTTGGCTGGAGTGTCGGCGGCATCGACTATACCTGGCCCGCGACCATCGACCGGATTGGCGCGCGCGTAGCCGCCGAGCGCGGTGGTGTGGAGGTGATTGCCCGCATTGGCGAAGCGGCCAACCCGGTGCAATTGCGCCCCGGCGCCTTTGTCTCGCTTGTCGTGCCCGATCGCATCTGGCCGCAAACCTTTCGCCTGCCCGAGACCGCGGTGCGCAATTCCGATCACGTCTTCGTGGTGGTTGACGGCAAGCTCGAGCGGCGCGACGTGCGCCTGATTGCCTGGGACGGCGAAGACGCGATCCTCGACGGCGATCTCAAACACGGCGACAAAGTTCTTGTCACACGGCTGACCGAGGCAACCGAGGGGGTCAGCGTTCGTGAGCCTTCCGGGCCGGAAGCAGCGGCAGATGCCCTCGATCCGTCCACGAAAAATCCGGATGACGGCGAATGAGCAGCGCTGACGCGCCGGGGCGGGGAATGGTGACAGGCGGCGGGCTGGTCAGCACCTTTATCCGCCATCCCAACGCGGCCAATCTGCTGATGGTGCTGATGATCCTGTTCGGCGCCTTCTCGATTGCCCGGATCAACACCCAGTTCTTTCCCACTATTGACCGGCCGACGATCTCCATCTCGGTGGCCTGGTCCGGGGCAAGCGCCGAGGACGTCGAGACCAACGTGCTGGCGCTGATCGAGCCGGAAGTGCGCTACGTCTCGGGCGTTGACCGGATGACATCGACTGCGGCGGAAGGGTCGGCGACGGTGCGGCTCGAATTCGATGACAGCACCGACATGAGCCAGGCCATGACCGATGTCGAAACCGCGGTCAAGGCGGTTGGAAACCTGCCCGAGGATGCTGAGGAACCGACCATAGCCAGGTCGGTGTTCTTCGACCGGATCGCCAAGCTCGCAGTCTTCGGCAGCGCCGATGAGGTGGTCAAGCGCGCCTGGGCCAAGCGCATTCGCGATGATCTCATCGGCCGCGGCATCGACAAGATCGATTTCACCGGTCTGCGCAGCGCCGAGATCCGTGTCGAGGTCCCCGAGATCGAGCTGCGCCGGCTCGACATGAAGATCTCCGACGTGTCGAGCGCGATTGCCGCCAACAGCCGCGACCTGCCTTCGGGCACAGTCGAGGGCGCGGTCGACCGCCAGTTGCGCACCCTGGCCAATGCGCAAGGTGCGCGGCAGCTGGCCGGCGTCGAAGTGAAATCCTTCACCGGCGGCGAAAAGGTGCTGCTTGGCGATATCGCCGGCATCACCGACGGGTTCGACGCCGATGACACCCGCGGGCTTGCCGGCGGATCGACCGCGATCGAGCTGGATGTTCGCCGGGCTCCCACCGCCGACACGCTCAAGACCGCCGCGATCCTGTCGGCCTATGTCGAGGAGATCACCCCGCAACTGCCACCGGGCGTTGAAATCGCCACCTATGAAGTCGCCTCCGACGCCCTGTCCGCGCGGATCTGGCTGCTGGTCAAGAACGGCCTGGGCGGCCTGCTGGTGGTGGTCGCGATCCTGTTCCTGTTCCTCAACGCCCGCATTGCCTTCTGGGTGGCGACCGGCATTCCGGTGGCGATGCTCGCCACCATCGGCTTCATGTATGCCTCCGGCCAGACCATCAACATGATGTCGCTGTTCTCGCTGATCATGATGCTCGGCATCATCGTCGACGATGCCATTGTCGTCGGCGAGCACACCGCGACACGGCTCGACATGGGCGACGATCCGCAAGCCGCTGCGGAAAACGGCGTCAACATGATGTTCACGCCGGTGATGGCGGCAATGTCGACGACCCTGGCCGCCTTCGCGCCGATCCTCCTGATCGGCGACACCATCGGCCAGATGATGGGTGTGCTGCCGATGGTGGTGATTGCCGTCCTGGTCGCAAGCCTGCTCGAATGTTTCCTGATCCTGCCGGGGCATCTGGCCAATTCACTGGCCGGGCGCAAGGCGCCGGCCTGGTCCTGGTGGCGCCAGTTTCTGATCGCGCTGGTCTTCATGGTGTTTCTCACCGGGCTGTCGGGGCGGCTGGCCGTTGATCTGGCGCTTGGCGCAAACGACACCGGTCTGCGCGCGGCCGCCCGTGGCTACGCCGGTTTGCCGGCGGCTGTGCGGATGGCGATCATGGTCGCCGTGTCGCTGACATTGGCAACGCTGATGGAGTGGGCCCTGCTCGCCCTGCGCCGCCGGAAAAGCGATCCCCATGGCCGCCTCGAGGATGCCGGCGAAAGCCGGTTCCGCCGCGCATTTGATCGTGGCTTCGACCGCTTCCGCGACGGCCCCTTTGCCCGGCTGGTGCAACTGGCCTGGGACTGGCGCTACGTGACGCTGTCGATCGCCGTTGCCATGGTCATGGTTCTGGCCATCGGCCTGGCCCGGTCCGGGCGCGTCGAGTTCGTGTTCTTCCCGTCACCGGAAGCCGAGAACATCACCGGCACCATCGTCTTCAATGCCGGCTTGCCGGAGCAAACCGCACTCAAGGCAATCGAGGCCTACGAGCAAGCCCTGCACCAGGCCGACACCGCCTTGGCAGGCAATGGCCCGTCTTCGATCCGGGCGGTGTTCACCACCTTCGGAGCGTCAAGCCGCAGCGGCAGCGCCACCGCCCGTATCCGGGTGCAATTGACCACATCCGAAGAGCGCGCCATCCGCACGCCCGACATCGTCAATGCCTGGCGCAAGGCGGCCCCCGATATTGCCGGTGTCACCCGCTTTACCGTCGCGCAATCACGTGGCGGCCCTCCCGGGCGCGACATCGAGGTCAGGCTGCAGGGCGAACGTGTCGCGGCGCTGAAGACCGCCGCCGCCGACGTGGTGGCGCTGTTGTCCGGCATCAACGGCATCACCGGGCTGGATGACAACTTGCCCTGGGGCAAGCCGGAACTGGTGATGCAGCTCACCCCGCATGGCGCGGCCCTGGGCTTCTCCATTTCCGAAGTCGGCCGGCAGATCCGCAACGCCTTCGATGGTGCCGTTCCCTTCCGCTTCCCTCGCGGCGATGACGAGGTTACCGTGCGGCTGGTGCAAAAACCCGCGTCACCGGGTTCCCAGGCGCTGCGCGATTTCGAACTGAGAAGTCCGGGCGGCACCTTCGTGCCCTTGTCGGAAGTCGTCGACATGACCGAACGTCAGGGGTTTTCCGCCATCCAGCGCCGTGACGGCAAGAGCACGATTTCGGTAACCGGCGACATCGACACGGCGCTGACAACCACCGGCGCGGTGGTTGAGCAACTCACCGCCGGCGGTGGTCTTGACCTGATCGCCGCCCGTCATGGCGTCAGTTATTCCTTCGGCGGTCGCTCGGAGGAACAGGAAAACGCCTTTGCCGATCTCAAGCTCGGCGTCGCCGTGGCACTGAGCGTCATCTACATCATTCTTGCCTGGGTGTTTGCCAGCTACTGGCGGCCGATTGCCGTGCTGTTGATCATCCCGTTCGGCATTGTCGGCGCGATCTTCGGCCATTGGGTGCTCGGCTACCAACTGACCATCCTGTCCTTCATCGGCCTGCTTGGCCTGGCCGGCATCCTGGTCAATGATTCCATCATTCTCGTCGCCCGCCTCGAGGAACGCCGGGCGGCCGGCGACAAGCTGGCCGAAGCCGCGGTCGGGGCCAGCCGTGACCGGTTGCGGGCGGTGCTGCTGACCTCGCTGACCACCATCGGCGGGCTGTTGCCGTTGCTTTACGAGACCAGCCTGCAGGCCCAGTTCCTGCTGCCGATGGCGATCACCATCGTCTTCGGCCTGGCCATGACCACGCTGCTGGTGTTGTTCCTGGTGCCCGCGCTGGTTGGCATCGGCGACGATATCGGCCGCGCTTTCTCGGCCCTTTACGGTCGCCGCCTGGCTGCGCACCGCGCCTGAGGTGATCGGCTGAGCTTACGAGCGCCAGAAGCGCGGCAGGAAAAGCACCAGCACGGTGAACAGCTCAAGCCGCCCGAGCAGCATGCCCGCAGCCAGCAGCCATTTCTGAACGTCGCTGAGGGATTGGAAATTGCCCGACGGGCCGATGATCTCGCCGAGGCCGGGGCCGACATTGGACAGCGCGGTGCCGGCGCCCGACAGTGCGGTGATGGTGTCGAGTCCGGTCAGTCTGAGCAGGATCGCCAGAACCACGAACGACGCCATGAACAGGAAGAAGAAGCTCGCCACCGAGGCGATGACACGGTCCTCGATCGGTTTTCCGTTAAAGTGGGCACGGAACACGCCATTGGGATACATCACCTGGGAAATATGCTGCCTGACCGCCTCGAACAGAACCTGAAAGCGGAAGATCTTGATGCCGCAGGAGGTGGAGCCGGCGCAGCCGCCGACAAACATGATGATGAAGAAGAACGCCACCGCATGCGGCCCCCACAAGCCGTAATCGGTGGAGGCATAACCGGTGCCGGTGACAATCGACACCACGTTGAAGGCGGAATGGCGCAACCCTTCCAGCCCGATGTGGTTCTCGCTGAAATGCGCCATCATCCACCCGGCCAGAATTGCCAGCGCCAGAAAGCCCAGGAAAGTCTTGACCTGCTCATCGGCAAGGATCGGCCGGAAGCGTCCCTGCAGCATCTGCACGTAGAGGATGAAGGGGATCGATCCGAGCACCATGAACACCACCGCGATCCATTCGACGGCGGGGTTCCGGAAGAAGCCGATCGAAGCATCCTTGGTCGAAAATCCGCCGGTGGCGACCGTCGTCATGGCATGGATCATCGCATCGTCCGCGGCCATGCCGACGGCCATGTAGGCGACGGCGCAGATCCCCGTCATGGCGATGAACACCAGCGTGATGGATGTCGAGATCTGGGTGGCGCGCGGCAGGATCTTCTCGGCCGTGTCGAAGGCTTCCGCCTTGAATAGCTGCATCCCGCCGATCTGCAGCATCGGCAGCACGGCGATCGCCATCACGATGATGCCGAGCCCGCCCAGCCATTGCAGCAGTCCGCGCCAGAACAACAGGCCCGGCGGTGCATTGTCCAGACCGGTGATCACCGTGGCGCCGGTGGTGGTCAGGCCGGACATCGATTCAAAGAACGCGTCTGTATAGCTCGGAACGATCCCCGACCAGTGAAACGGCAGCGCGCCGAAGGCCACCAGTCCGACCCAGGACACCACGGTCATCAGCATCGCCTGCCGGGTCGACAATCCCTTCGGTATGCCGCGATTGGCGGCAAACAGGCCGAGTCCGACCAGCATCGTTATCGTTGCCGCGCTGGCGAAGATCATCCAGTCGTCATTGTCGGCGGCGAGATCCACCAGCGCCGGCAGCAGCATCGCGGCCCCCAGCGTCGCCACCAGCAAGCCGGTCACCAGCATCACCGGCCGGAATTCGGAAAGGGCGGTCAATTCAGTGTTCTTGCCATGCCCGGCAGGTCCAGCGAGAAGGCCGGGATTTCGACATCGAACAACTCGCCGGCGGATGATTGCATCTGGTAGGAGCCGACCATGACGCCCGACGGCGTGTCCAGCGGACAGCCCGAAGAGTATTCGTAGGTGTCGCCGGGGCCGAGCACCGGCTGCTCGCCGACCACGCCCGGGCCGCGCACCTCGTCGATCAGTCCGTTCTCGTCGGTGATCTTCCAGTGCCGGCTTTGCAATTGAACGATCTGGTCGGAGTGGTTGGCGATGACGATCCTGTATCCCCACACATAGCGGCCGTCCTCGGGGTCCGACTGGTCCTCGAGATAATACGGCTCAACTGTCACTTCGATCTCACGTGTTAGCGCACGGTACATGCATCACTCCTTGCGGACCCACTCATTCTACAGCCAAGTGCGCGCGTCAAGTATCCCGGCGCCTTCGGGCCGGCGGGATCGATGCTTTGCGTTGACTTGATTGTGATGATATGCGGCCGGCTCGGGGCGTGACGGAGTGGATCGGTGGCGTTATCACATGAGCCGGACAAGGAGATCCCGGCATGATGGACGGTACCGCGCGCAAGATCATTCAGCCCAGCCTCGACTTCGTCGGCACCTGGTTGGCCCGGCGCGGAGTCAGCGCCGATCATGTCACGGTGCTTGCCTGCCTGCTCGGGCTTGCCGCCGCAACGTTGATCGCGCTGGGTTACATGGTCGCGGCGCTGGTGTTGATTATCATCAGCCGCATCGGCGACGGGCTGGATGGCTCGGTGGCGCGTGCGACCCGCAGGACCGATTTCGGCGGCTATCTCGATATCACCCTGGATTTCGTGTTTTACGGCGCCATACCGCTCGGGTTCGTCATCCACGATCCGGCCGCAAACGGACTGGCGGGCGCGGCGCTGATCTTCTCGTTCTACATCAACGGTGCAAGTTTTCTTGCCTATGCCATCGTTGCCGAAAAACGCGGGCTCAGCACCACGGCGCGCGGCGTCAAGTCGATCTACTTCACCACCGGTCTCGCCGAAGCCAGCGAGACCTTTGTCGTGTTTGCCCTGTTTTGCCTGTTTCCGGCCTGGTTTGCGCCGGTGGCCTGGGTCTTCGCCGTCGTCTGCCTTTACACCGCGCTGTCGCGGATCATGCAGGGCCGGGCGGTGTTCGCAAACGAGCCTTCAGAGTCCTGACAGCGCGTGGTCGAAGTCCTCGACCAGGTCCTCGACATCCTCGATCCCAACGGAAAGCCTGACGACGCCCGGTCCGATGCCGAGTTCGTCGCGCGCCTCGTCGGAGAGGTTCTTGTGCGTCGTCGTCGCCGGATGGGTGATCAGGCTCTTGGCATCGCCAAGATTGTTGGAGATCTCGACCACTTCGAGCGCGTTCTGCATCGAAAACGCCGCTGACTTGCCGCCCTTGAGTTCGAACGCCACCAGCGTCGAGCCGCCCTTCATCTGCCGGGCGCAGATCTCTGCCTGCGGATGATCGGCCCGTCCGGGATAGATCACGCGGGCAACCGCCGGGTGGTCGGCAAGGAAATCGGCGATCCTGGTGGCGTTGGCGGTCTGCTGGCGCACTCTGAGCGGCAGGGTCTCCATGCCCTTGAGCAGGGTCCAGGCGTTGAAGGGTGACAGCGAAGGGCCGGTATGACGGAAGAAATCATGCAGATTCTCGTCGATCCACTCCTTGTCCGACAGGATCACGCCGCCGAGGCAGCGGCCCTGGCCGTCGATGTGCTTGGTCGCCGAATAGGCCACCACATGCGCGCCCAGTTCCAATGGCTTTTGCATCAGCGGCGTGGCGAACACATTGTCGACCACCAGCTTCGCGCCGATCTGGTTGGCGAGTTTGGCCACACCTGCGATGTCGACCACTTCCAGTGTCGGATTGGTCGGGCTCTCGAGGAAGAACACCTTGGTGTTGGGCCGGATGGCGGCCTCGAAATTGGCGAGATCGCGGCCGTCGACTAGGGTGGAGTCGATGCCGTATTTGGGCAGCAGCGTTTCCACCACCCAGCGGCAGGAACCGAACAGCGCCCGGGCGGAGACGACATGGTCACCGGCCTTGAGCTGACACAGCAGCGCAGCCGAGATCGCTGCCATGCCTGAGGCCGTGGCGCGGGCGTCTTCGGCGCCTTCCATCAGGCACATGCGTTTTTCGAACATGTCGTTGGTCGGGTTGGCGTAACGCGAATAGACAAAGCCCGGATCTTCGCCCTTGAAGCGGGCTTCGGCTGCTTCCGAGCTGTCATAGACAAAGCCTTGCGTCAGGTAGATCGCTTCGGATGTCTCGCCAAACCCGGAGCGGGTGATGCCGCCATGCACGAGCTGGGTGGCGGGGCGGAGCTGTCGGTTGTTTTTCATTATCGTCGTCCAACACACAAAAAAACCGGCTTGCGGAGTCGCCAGCCGGTTTTGCAACCCGACCTTTTTAGCGACTTATTTTACGTGGCTGCAAGCCGGTCGGCCAAATCACCACGGGATAACCCTGCTTTTAGTGGGTTCCCGCGCTTGCGTCAATCGCTTCGCCTTGCCATCAAGGCATCAGGAAAAGTGGAGCAGGCACACATTGGCAGCTGGCATTCTCTCGGACCGCGCGATTCAGGCGCTCTTTGATGCTGGAAAACTTGCGTCCGGTCGCGCCCTTGATGCCGACCAGATCCAGCCGGCCAGTCTTGATCTCAGGTTGGGCGCGCGCGCCTACCGGGTCCGTGCCAGTTTTCTGCCCGGCCCCACGGCCAGGGTCGAGGACAAGCTCTCGCGGCTGAGCATGCACGAGATCGATCTCTCGGCCGGTGCGGTGCTGGAGACCGGCTGTGTCTACATCGTGCCACTGCTTGAAACCCTTTCGCTGCCTGACGAGATCTCTGCCTCGGCCAATCCCAAGAGCTCGACCGGCAGGCTCGACATCTTCACCCGGGTGATGACCGATCACGGCCAGGAATTCGACAAGATCGCGCCCGGCTATCACGGCCCGCTGTGGCTCGAGGTCAGCCCGCGGACGTTCCCGATCGTGGCGCGGACCGGTTCGCGGCTGTCCCAGATCCGTTTCCGTCAGGGCCATGCGGTGCTGGGCGAGGAGGAGCTGTCGCGCCTTCACGCCGAAGAAACCCTGGTCGCTTCGGACACACCCAACGTGTCGGGTGGAGGCATTGCCCTGTCGATCGATCTGATGGGGCAGGGCAAGGACGGTCTCATCGGCTACCGTGGCAAGCACCACACATCGGTCATCGATGTCGACAAGCGCGCCGCCCAGGACGTTTTCGATTTCTGGGAGCCGTTGCACAATCGTGGCTCTGCCGACCTGATCCTCGATCCGGATGAATTCTACATCCTGGTCAGCCGCGAGTCGGTGCATGTTCCGCCGCTTTATGCGGCCGAAATGACCCCGTTCGATCCGCTGGTGGGCGAGTTCCGGGTGCATTATGCGGGCTTCTTCGATCCCGGTTTCGGTCACACCGATGCCGGTGGTGCGGGCAGCCGCGCCGTACTCGAGGTACGCAGCCACGAAGTGCCGTTCATTCTCGAACACGGCCAGATCGTCGGCCGCCTGATCTATGAGCGGATGCTGGAACGTCCCGCGGCACTGTACGGATCAGGCCTGGGCTCGAATTATCAGGCCCAGGGCCTGAAACTGTCCAAGCATTTTCGCACCTGAACCGCTTCTGCAAGCCTGTGGGATCAGTCCTGTAGCCTGACCTTGTCCGGCTGTGCCGCCCGCAATTCAGCGAGATCCCTGCGGATTGCCTTGAGTTCTTCCAGCATTGCGTTCTGGTCTGACACCATGGCTTCGCGGTCTGCGGTGGCCTCGGCTTCATGCTCCTCCTGCATTGCCGAGACGATGATGCCGATGAACAGGTTGAGAACGGTGAAGGTCGTGCTGACGATGAAGGGCAGGAAGAACGCCCAGGCCATCGGATGTGCTTCCATCACCGGACGGACGATGCCCATCGACCAGCTTTCCAGCGTCATGATCTGGAACAGCGAATAGGCCGAAGCCGGGATAGAGCCGAACCAGTCGGGAAAACTCTCGCCGTAAAGCTTCGTCGCCATCACCGAGAAGACGTAAAAGACCAGGGTCAGCAGCAGCATGATCGAGCCCATGCCGGGAAGGGCGGCCACCAGCCCGCCGACCACCCGCTTGAGCGACGGTACCATGCCGATGATCCTGAGCACGCGAAGGATTCTGAGTGCGCGCAGCACCGAGAGGCTGCCGGTTGCCGGAACCAGCGCCACTCCGACCACCAGAAGATCGAAGATCCGCCACGGGTCGCGGAAGAAATCGATCCGCCAGGCCACCAGCCGCACCGTCACCTCGAGAACGAAGACGCCGAGTATGGTCCGGTCGAGCAGGCTGAGGAAGGTGCCGAACCGCTCGGTGATCGCCGGCACGGTCTCCAGCCCCAGCGTCACCGCGTTGACGATGATCAAGAGGGTAATGGCGGTTTCGAAGCGGCGTGAGGAGAGAAGGGCTTTGAGCTGATCCATCGGGCCTGTCTGTATTGGTAGAATGCGACGTCCATATGAGGTCGGTCCTGCCTCCGGTCAACCCGCGGCCAGGCGTCGAAGCGGCTTGACACGCCGCCGGTTCGCCGCCAAGGATCGTCCGGCGTTCGCGGGTGTAGCTCAATGGTAGAGCAGAAGCTTCCCAAGCTTAAGACGAGGGTTCGATTCCCTTCACCCGCTCCATACCCGGCGTATCGGGTGGGGTATCCGCGGCTCTGCCGAAAGCCGCCCATTGCGGATTGGCACGATGCGGGGTTTTCTCCCACAGATGCGCGTTGGACGCCAATTGGCCGAACGCCCGCCAGCCCGCAAACGACATCATCAGCCAGTAGAGCGGCGTTAGCAGCAGCCATCGGTGTTTCAGCCTGACACGCTCATGCGCCGTGAAACCGCGCCATCCGACGGCGATGAAAGTCAGGTAGCTGCCGCCGATATTTGCCAGGTCAATCCACATCAGGGTGCTCTGCAAACCGGAGATCGTTGACGCAGCACTGCTTGCGAGCCAGGCCAGGGTCAATCCGATGAAGACTAACATCATCGGATGAGCAAGCGCTGAGACCAGCATGCCCGCGATCATCAGTTGAAAGATGATGAAGCCGCCCGGGCCCAGTGCCCGCACGGTCCGCAGCGGCCGGCGCATCGCCACCAGCCAGGTCTGGGCCCAACCCTTGAGCCATCGGGTTCGCTGCCTGGTCCAGACCCCAAGCGAGACCGGTGCCGTTTCGACCGTCGCGCACGACAACGTGGCGGTGCGATAGCCGTGGGCATAAAGCCGTAGGCCCAGATCCGCATCTTCGGTGACATTGTGCGGATCCCAGCCTCCGGCGGCTTCAAGTGCCGAGCGCCGGAAATGGTTGGAGGTGCCGCCCAATGGGATTGGCAGGCGGTAGCGTGCCAGAAAGGGAATGAGAACACGGAACAGACCGCTGTATTCGAGGGCGAACAGTCCCGAGAGCCAGTTTGCACGCAGATTTGCGACCGCCAGCGGCGCTTGCAGGCAGCCGAGTCGGTCATCGCCGGCCCGAAACGCAGCCCAGGCTTCAAGCAATTGTCCGGGTGCGGGCTTGTCCTCTGCATCATAGACCGCAATCAGCGATCCGCGCGAACCTTGCAGTGCATATTGCAGGGCCTTGGGTTTGGTGCGTGGTCCGAAGTCGGGGATGAGAACGATCTCGCTCTCCGGCCCCAGGTTCTGCGCAGCCAAGGCGGAAATGGTTGCCTCGTCGCTGGCCTCGCAGACATACTTGATGTCCAGCAGGCTCTTGGGCCAGCGCAGGGCGGAGATCCGCGAGACGATGGCCGGCGCCATTTCGGCTTCGCTGCGCAAGGCGATCAGCAGCGTGTAGACCGGCAGTCCGGTGTCATCGGTTCCGGTCACCTGCCGTGGCCGCGTGGATCTGATACCGGACGACACCAGGGCGCTCAGGCGCAGCAGGATGCCACCCGAGAAAAACAGCGTCAGGGCCACATGCAGCACCGTCAAGGCCAGGAATGGCCAGAGCAGGAACCCTGTCGCCGACAGGTAGACGAGCATCGCCAGCACAAAGCCCTGCGGGCCGGTCATCACCCGCCGTGCGCTGGCATCCTGCTGATCCTGATCGAGCTGATAGGTGATTTTCCTGACCCGCTCCTCGGCGCCGGCCTGCCAGACGGCTTTGCGGATCGTCGCGGGTGACGCCACGGCCAGGTCGCCGCGCAGTCCGGGCCGGGCAATCAGCCGCGCCTTCTGGTCTTCGAGGGTTCGGGCTTCGGGAACGATAACCGTGATCTGCCCGCCGGCGCGCGACAGCCGCAGCGGTCCGTCCCGGTGCAGCAACACATCTTCCGAGGGCAGCCGAACCACTTCATCGGGATTGATGTCGCTGATGTAGGCAAGGTCCAGCTCGCTTGCCAGCCAGCGGTAGTAGAGCTCGGGATCGATCAGGCCTTCCGCCAGAAGTTCCTTTTCGACAGTGGTGGCGTTGGCCTGCGCGGCCCGGACCGCAGCGTTGACATGGGGCTTGCCGATGCCGCAGCCGAGAAAGAACCGGGCCTCGCAGAGGTCTTTCCCGGTTGCCGCGCCAACCCGGACCGGTGTACTCCGGGTCTGGTGATCAGCCATCGTCTCGATCAGACGCAAATGCGGACCGGATTTGCCGGAAATGCGTTGATCGATGGTTTTGCCTGGGGCCATGACTCTGATAAACACATGACGGTTGCAGTGGGATACTAAATCTATGGTAGTGAAAGCGCGCATGAATACACCCCTAATATTTAGGGGCGTTTCCCGTATTACTTGCGCTTTGGTTATTTTTTTTGCCGCCGCTCTACCGGTTTTAAGTGCCGATGAGATGCTCGTGCCCAACTATACCGATCCGCGCGAACGTATTCCGGTCCCTGATCTGACGGCCTATAGCCGCATTCGCTTTGTCACCACGGTGGATTTTCCGCCTTTCAGTTTTCTCGACCAGACAAACCGTCTTGCCGGCTTCCACATCGATCTGGCACGTGCGATCTGTGAAGAACTGGAAGTGCTTCCCCGCTGTCAGATTCAGGCGCTTCCCTGGAGTGAACTCGACGGTGCACTGGCCAACGGCCAGGCCGAAGCGCTGATCTCGGGTCTTGCGGTCACCGCTGGCAGCCGCAGCAATCACCGCTTCACGCGTCCCTATCTCAACCTGCCTGCCCGGTTTGCCGTCCGTAAGCAGGAGACCCCGGAAAGTGACAGCGCCACGGCGCTTGCCGGGCGGCCTGTCGGGGTGCTTGACGGCACCGCGCATGAAGCCATGCTGCGTGACTGGTTCGGCGACATCCGGCCAATCACATTCTCCCGGGCCGAGTGGATGTTTGATGCGCTTAAGGCGGGCAAGGTCGATGCCGTCTTCGGTGACGGGCTGCAATTGTCGTTCTGGCTGTCGAGCCAGGCAGCGGAAACCTGTTGCAGTTTTTTTGACGGCCCGTATTTTTCCCAGGCCCATCTGGGCGAAGGCCTGGCCATCGCCGTCAGCCCGCGCAACGCTCCCTTAAGCGACGCGTTTGACCACGCCCTTGCTGCGCTCAACCGGAACGGCCGCTTCACCGAACTCTATCTGCGCTGGTTCCCCAACGGGCTTTATTGATCGGGCCTGGACTTGGGTCTCGGCTTTGGCGGAAACCTGAACGGCAGGGCCAGCGCCCAGACAAGATTGGCGGGGCTCTCATCGCGCCATTCCGATAACCCGATCTCGATCCCGGTATCGCCGCGGCGCGGCGTCTGCGTGTAGGTCGAGAACATCCGGTCCCAGATCGCCAGGTTGAAACCGTAGTTCGAATCCGTTTCGCGTGGATCGGTGGAATGATGGATCCGGTGCATGTCGGGCGTCACCACGAGGAGCCGCAACACCGCATCCACCGCTTTGGGCAGCTTGATGTTGGCGTGGTTGAACATCGCCGCGCCATTGAGCACGATTTCGAAAACCAGCACGGCCACCGGTGGCGCGCCGAGCGCAATGATGATTGCCGCTTTCCAGACCATCGACAGCACGATTTCAAGCGGATGAAACCTGAGCGCCGTGGTCAGGTCGAAGCCGGTATCGGCATGGTGCATCCGGTGAATGCGCCACAGCCATCGCCACTTGTGGCTGACCACATGTTCAAGCCAGACCGCGAAATCCAGGACGATGAAGGCCAGGATACCGGCCACCCAGAGCGGCATCCCGAGCATGGCAAACAGTCCAAGCCCGTTCGATTGTGCCCACAGCGCGGTGCCGACCGCCGCCAGCGGAAACACGATCCTCAGCGCCACCGAAGACAGCACCACCATGGCCAGGTTGGTGAACCAGCGGCGGGATTTGAGCGCGCCGCGCATCTCGTCGCGCTCGAGCCGTGGCGCCAGCAGTTCGATCGCCGCCAGCGTGATGAAAATCGTTGAGAAAGCCAGAAGCCGGATCACCGGTTCTGACAGGCCGAACAGTGTCATTCTGCGCCTCCGTGTTGCGATGCGGCTATCTCATGCCACAGTGTGGCGCTGCTGGCGAAACACGATCCAGTGAAAGACTGCGACACGGCAGCGCGGGTCGTGAAGATCAGGCGCTTCTGAACCGTGCGATCGCGCCGCGTTCGATTGCCGCGCAGGTGAGCTTGTCCAGCCCCAGACGGTCGCGCAGCATCTGCAACAGCCGGATTTCCTCCTGCTGGATATTGTAGTCGGCAGAGGCAACCTCCACCGCCAGCGCGTAGGCCGTGTCGTAGAATTTGTGCGGCACCGCGTCGCGCACCACTTCGAGCACGATGTCGAGCCCTTCCGCTCCCTTGAGCAGTTCGGCCGCGGCCCGGGTCACCCCGACCAGGCGGTCGGTATCAAAGCCTTCAAACACCGGAAGAAAGGTGACCAGACGGCCAATGCGCGCCAGCTCCGCGTCGTTCATCGCCTTGTCGACAGCGGACATTGTGACCATCAGATAGATCAGCGCGTCATGGGTGGTAATACGGTCAGTCATCGGCAGTTTATCTCCTGAATTTCCAAGATAGATATGAAGCACGAGTGCCGCGTACAACCCCACAAACACCAAACACCGCTGACGCATGCGCCCGAGTTGGCTGGTGCCGCAAGGGTGGTGCCTACTGGCTTGCCCAGATGATCCGGGCAATCCAGTCGATTTCGCTCACATCCAGGCTGCGGTTGGGATGATCCGGGTTGAGAGAGATCAGTTCCACCGTTCGCGGGCTTTGCCGGTTGAGAACCTTGGCCATCACTTCGCCTTCGCCGGTCCGGACCACCACCCGGTCGCCGCGGCGAATCTGGGCGCCGGGTTCGACAATCAGGATGTCGCCGTCGCGGTAAAGCGGCATCATGCTGTCGCCCTGGACCTCCAGCGCGTAGACGCCCGGCCTTTCGGACGGTTGCGCCGGGAAATCCACCACATCCCAGCCCTGGCCGGCGGGGAACCCGCCATCGTCAAAGAAACCACCCGATCCCGCCTGGGCAAAGCCCAGCAACGGAATTGAACCCGCCTGTGGCGGAAAGGCGCCGTCCGGAATGCTGTCGCTTGACGACCGCCCGCCACGGACAAGGCTCATGAAATCCTCGAGCGAGGATCCGGTGGCGTCGAGAACCTTGGCCAGCGATTCCGTCGATGGCCAGCGCTCGCGGCCATCCGCGCCGCATCTCTTGGATTTGTTGAACGCGGTCGGATCCAGCCCGGCACGCCGGGCCAGTCCTGAGGCCGTCAGCCCGTGGCGTTCCGCGAGCGCGTCGAGCGCTGACCAGATGCGTTCATGCGAGAGCATGGGGCAAGTTCCCGCTGTTTCAGAGCAAATGACGGGCATGCCGAACATGCCCCGAACAGGGCATTTCTACATGATCCGCGGCGGTAGAGTAAAGAGATATAGGAAAAATATCCTCACTCTTCCGGCCTGCATCTTCTGTTTTCAGTGTGGATGGAAAGGTGTCCGTCCGGTGGTCAGTGCCTCATCGAGCAGTTCGATACGGTCCTGGCCCCAGAACGGTTCGCCGTTGAGGACATAGGTGGGAACGCCCACCGCATCGGCGGCAATGGCCTCGCGGGAATTGCGCTCGCGGATCGCGGCGATCTCCTCGGTTTTGGCATCGATGATTGCCGGGCGGGCGTCGAGCCCGACTTGCGACAGGTAGGAGGTCAGCACCGCTTCGTCGGCGATATTGTCATCATTGGCCCAGCAGCCCGAGAGCACCTTGCCCATGAAATAGCGGGGATCATGGCCGGTCTCGACCAGCGCGATGATGATCTTGTCGGCAAGCGCCGCGTCCACCGGCCAGTGCATCGGCGTGGTCTTGATCGGCAATCCGCGCCAGGCTGCAAGCCGCTGCAACTCGATCAGTCGCAGCCGCTGGCGTACCGGCGGCCGCTGGCCGGGAGGCACCGCGCCGGAAATATCCCACAAGGCGGACAGGTTGACCGGCTTGTAGTTGAGCGTCACCTTGTGCCGCTCGGCAACTTCGCAGATCTTGTTGTGGCCGAGATAGGTAAACGGCGACGCACAATAGAAATAGTAATCGATGACGGGCATTTGAAAGACCTCCCTTTGCGCCGACTGTGCTGAAATGGCAGGTCCTCGGCAAGGCCCTTCCAGCGAATTGCCCGGCTATGATGCTTTAGCCCCGGTTAATTTTCTGACTAACTGGGCGGAACGGCGAAAGTCTTTGCCTTCGAGGCCCGTCTGGCATGATTTTCGAAGCGATTGTCGATCAGGAGTTTTCACCGATGACCCAGGACACGGACACCGCGACGCAGGCCAACCGGCTTGCCTGGAATGCCTCCGCGGCACGCCACCGGCAAACCGGGGAATGGCAGCGTCAGCTCTCGGGCTTTGCCAGCGCGTCATTTTCGACATTTGATCCCGTGATAACGGACGTCCTCACCAGCGCCGGCCTCAAGGGCGCGCGGGCGGTGCAGATTGGCTGCAACAATGGCCGCGAAACACTCTCCATGCTGGCTCTCGGGGCCACCCAGGCGACAGGCATCGATCAATCCGACGCATTTGTCGCCCAGGCCGAGGAACTGCGCGCCGTCTCGCCGCATGCCGGCAAGGCCCGCTTTGTCTGTGCCAATGTCTATGCCTTGCCCGATGAGCTGTCCGGCGGCTTCGATCTGGCGCTGATCACCATCGGCGTGCTCAACTGGATGCCCGATCTCGCCCGCTTTCTGGCTGTTGTCTCGTCATTGCTGGCTCCGGGCGGCCGATTGGTTGTCTATGAAACCCATCCCGTGCTCGACATGTTCGAGCCACATGGCGAAAACACCCATATCCCGCAATATTCCTATTTCCGGAGCGAGCCCTTCATCACCGATGATGAAATTGTCTATGACGGCTCGGTGACCGGCAAGGCGCCACCGTCCTACTGGCATTTTCACACCATGGGCGAGATCGTCACCGGATGCGTTAGCGTTGACTTACAGATCGCCGAACTCGTCGAGTATCCGCATTCCAACCGCGAGGTCGATTACGACATCTATGTCGGCAACACGGGCCAGTTGCCGCTGTGCTACACGCTCGTCGCGAGAAAGACCTGAAACAAAAAACGGGCCCGAAGGCCCGTTTTCAAAGTCATCCGCAGGAGCGCAGGATCAGGCTGCGGCCTTGTCCTGGCCGTACGGGTTGAACCGTTCGTAGAAGGTCTCGCCCTTCTCGGCCATTTCAACCAGCAGCTTCGGTGCGCGGAACTGCTTGCCGTATTTGCGCGCCAGCACCTTGCACATGTCGACAAAGGCCTTGGCGCCCATGGAGTCGATGTAGCTCAGTGCGCCGCCGGTGTAGGGTGCAAAGCCGAAGCCGAGGATGGTGCCGAGATCGGCCTCGCGCGGATCGGTGACGATGCCTTCTTCGACGGTCCGTACCGCTTCCAGCGCAATCACCGCCAGGTAGCGGTTCTGCAGTTCCTTGACATCGACCTTGGCCGGATCCTGCTGCGGATACAGCGTCTTCAGATCGGCCCAGAGGTGCTTCTTGGCGGGCTTTGCCGGATAGTCGTAAAAGCCCTTGCCGTTCTTGCGGCCAAGCCGGCCTTCGGTTTCGACCATCCGCTCGATCAGCGCCATGTGACGCGGATCCACCGCTTTCTCGCCCAAATCGGCGACTGCGGCACGCAGGATCTTGAGCGACAGGTCGATGGCTACCTCGTCATTGAGCGACAGCGGTCCGACCGGCATCCCGGCCATCTTGGCGGCGTTCTCGATCATCGTCGGCGGCACGCCCTCGGCGAGCATGTTGTAGCTCTCGTTCATGTAGCGCAGCACGCAGCGGTTGACGAAGAAGCCGCGTGTGTCGTTGACCACGATCGGGGTCTTCTTGATCGCTGCGACATAGTCGAGCGCCACGGCAAGCGCCTTGTCGGAAGTCTTGCGGCCGAGAATGATTTCCACCAGCAGCATCTTGTCGACGGGCGAGAAGAAATGGATGCCGATGAAGTTCTTCGGGCGCTTCGAGTTCTTGGCAAGTCCGGTGATCGGCAGCGTCGAGGTGTTCGATGCATAGACCGTGGTCGGCCGGATCTGCGCCTCGATGGACTCGGTCACCGCCTTCTTGACGTCGCGGTCCTCGAACACGGCTTCGATCACCAGGTCCGCATCCGACAGGTCGGCGTGATTGGTCGACAGGCTGATCAGCGACAGCAGCTTCTCGCCTTCTTCCTTGGTGGTCTTGCCCTTCTGGATGCCCTTCTTGACCAGGTCTTCCGAGTAGGATTTGCCCTTTTCCGCCGCCGCCATATCGCGGTCGATCAGCACCACCGGGATGCCGGCCTTGGCCGTTACATAGGCAATGCCTGCGCCCATGAAGCCAGCGCCGACAACGCCGATCTTGCGGAACTTGGTCGGCTTGATGCCTTCCGGACGGCGTGCACCCTTGTTGATCTCCTGAAGCGAGACGAACAGCGAGCGGATCATCGACTGGGCTTCAGCGGTCTGCAGGATGTTGCTGAAGTAACGCTGTTCGATCCTCAGGCCGGTGTCGATCGGCACCTGCAGGCCCTCGAACACGCATTTCAGAATTGCCGCAGCGGCTGGGTAATTGTTCTGGGTTTCGCGCCGCAGGATGGCGGATGCCGCAGGCCACAGCTGTGCGCCCTGAGCCGACCAGACCAGGCCGCCGGGCAGCTTGAAGCCCTTGACGTCCCACGGAGCCACCGGCGAAAGCCCGCCCTTGATCATCGCCTTGGCGGCGGCAACCAGTTTCTTCGGCTCGACCACGTCGTGGATCAGGCCCATCGCCTTGGCGCGTGCCGGCGTCAGCGACTGCCCGGTGGTCATCATCTGCAACGCGTCCTGGGCATTGGTCAGCCGCGGAACCCGCTGGGTGCCGCCGGCGCCGGGGAAGATCCCGACCTTGACTTCAGGCAGCGCCATTTTGACAGCCGGGGAATCGGCGGCAACGCGGCCGTGGCAGGCCAGCGACAACTCGAACGCGCCGCCCATGCAGACGCCGTTGATCGCCGACACCCACGGCTTGCCGCAGGTTTCGATCTTGCGGAACAGCCAGCTCATCTTGCCGACCTGGTCAAACAGCATCTGCTGGGCTTTTTCCGGGTTGTTGCGCTTTTCCGCAGCCATGCCGGCCAGCATGGTCTTCATCATGGTCAGGTCGGCGCCGCCGGAAAAGGACGACTTGCCCGACGTGAAGACCACGCCCTTGACGGCGTCGTCGGCGACAAACCGGTCGACCAGGCCATCGAGCTGCTCGAGCGCTGCCTGGGTGAACACGTTCATCGACCGGTCAACCATGTCCCAGGTGACGAGCGCGATGCCGTCATTGTCGACGTCTACGGTGAAAATCTCATTGCTCATTGTGGTCCTCCTTATGCCGCAGCGCTGGCGTTCAGCGCGGCAAGCAGGCTTTCCGTTGTTTCGATTGTTGCGAATTCGCCGTTCAGGTTGGACAGCGTCATGTCGTGAATGCTTTCCGCGGTCTCGGTCCGGCCGTCATAGCCGGTGCGGTCAAAGGTGTAGCAGGCGTCACAAACCAGCCGTGCGTCAAAGCCGAGATTGCCCGCCATCCGCGTCGTGGTTTCGACGCAGTGATTGGTGGTGATGCCGGCGATGATGAGCGTGCCGAAGCCGCCCTGGCGCAGGCGATCTTCCAGATCAGTTCCGATGAAACCGGAATTGACATGCTTGACGATCACCGGTTCGCCGGCGATCTCGCGTGCCGCTTCGATCGGGGCGTATCCCGGCTTTTGCGGGTTCAATGCCGAACCAGCCTCGCGGGATGCGTGGCGGATGTGGAACACCGCGATACCGTCACGCCGGCAAGCTGCCAGCAGCCTGGCGATGTTGGCGACAGCCTCCGGATTGTTCCGGCGCATGCCGCCGGCCTCCCATTCAAGGAAGGCCTTTTGCACATCAACCAGAACCAGCGCGGTGTTGGTTTGCTGTTGTCCCATATGCCGGCTCAAACGCGTTCGATGATCGTCGCGGTGCCCATACCCGCGCCGATGCACAGCGTGACAAGAGCGGTGTTGAGGTCGCGGCGCTCGAGTTCATCGAGCACGGTGCCCAGGATCATCGCGCCGGTGGCGCCAA